>Ga0066438_1000001_pt1 | contig 418845 bp, 337 predicted proteins | sample LakWasMet56_HOW8_2_FD_59526 | JGI IMG/M metagenome (GOLD analysis project Ga0066438, IMG submission 59526) | Freshwater sediment methanotrophic microbial communities from Lake Washington under simulated oxygen tension - Sediment Metagenome 56_HOW8 | ecosystem: Environmental > Aquatic >...
GTTAAAAAATAAAAACCATGAAATCAAATCACGAAATCGACTACAAAATTTTAGGAGAAGAGTTACAAGCAGTAGAAATTGAACTTGATCCGAATGAAACGGTAATTGCTGAAGCTGGCAACTTTATGATGATGGATGATGGCATCCGTATGGATACCATTTTTGGAGATGGCTCTAAACAACAAAGCAGCTTTATGGATAAATTATTCTCAGCTGGTAAGCGAATGCTTGTTGGAGAGAGTTTATTTATGACAGCGTTCACGAATACGGGTAATTTAAAAAAGAGAATCACTTTTGCATCGCCTTATCCAGGTAAAATTGTGCCTTTGGATTTAAGTACGTACAGTGGTAAAATCATTTGTCAGAAAGATGCATTTTTATGTGCTGCAAAAGGTGTGAGTATTGGAATTGAATTTCAGAAAAAGCTAGGAACAGGCTTATTTGGTGGCGAAGGATTTATCATGGAAAAATTAGAGGGCGATGGAATGGCATTTGTTCATTCAGGTGGATACATCGTTGAAAAACAATTGATGCCAGGCGAATTAATCAAAGTAGATACAGGATGTATTGTTGCCTTTACACATGATGTTGATTACGATATTCAATTTATTGGAGGAATCCGTAATACCATTTTTGGTGGTGAAGGATTGTTTTTTGCAACCTTAAAAGGACCAGGAAAAGTTTGGATTCAATCATTACCTGTAAGCCGATTAGCCGGCAGAATGATGGAATACAGCAAAGGCGGAAAAGAAGAAGGAAGTATTTTAGGAGGCTTGGGCAGAATGCTCGATGGTGATAATCATTAATAAACAAAAACAACTACCCCGCACAATGCGGGGTTTTTATTTATGAATAACATTCCATTTACAAATATTCATACTCACACAACTGCTGAACTCAACATCCTCAGCATAAAAAATAGCGCGAAAAATTTAAATTCGTTACCCACTTCAGAATTTATTTCCATTGGCATTCACCCATGGTATATCAACGAAAAAAGCGCTACCGAAGAAATCAACTTTATTCAAAATAATGCACAGAATAAAAATGTATTAGCTATAGGAGAATGTGGATTAGACAAGTTTGCTACTGCTGAATTTAGTTTGCAAGAAATCATTTTTAAAGAACAGTTAAAAATTGCAGACCAGTTTCAAAAACCAGTCATAATCCATTGTGTAAAGGCATTTGATAGCTTGGTAAGAATCAAAAAAGAAATGAATGTAAACGTTCCAATGATTGTACATGGTTTTAATAATAACGAACAAATTGCAAAGGAATTAATCAAAAATGGCTTCTATTTATCATTTGGAAAAGCATTGCTACAAGAAAATTCGAATGCAACAAAAGCAATACAATTGGCTTCAATAGATTCTATTTTTTTAGAAACAGATGATGCAGTTATCTCTATAAAGGCTATTTTTGAAGCGGCATCTTCACTTTTAAAAATAGAAGAGCGCCAATTGGTTCAACATATTTATTCAAATTTTAAAAGGGTATTTAAACATGAGTGATTTAAAATGGTTATCCAGAACGGAATTATTGATTGGGAAAGAAAAACTCATGAAGCTTCAGAATGCACATGTACTGGTAGTAGGTATGGGCGGTGTAGGTTCATTTGCGGCTGAATTTATTTGCAGAAGTGGTGTTGGTGCTATGACAATTGTAGATGGTGATGTGGTAGACCCAAGCAATCGCAATAGACAACTACCTGCTTTATCAAGCACTCATGGGTTATCGAAAGCTGATGTGATGGCAGCACGATTATTAGACATCAATCCAGAACTAAAATTAACGGTTATAAAAGAATTTATTACACCCGACAAAGCAGTGCAAATACTTTCTACACCGTTCGATTATGTAGTTGATGCCATTGATAGCATTACACCTAAAATAACATTTATAAAAACGGCTTACGATTTAAAAGTTCGCATTATTAGCTCCATGGGAGCAGGTGCAAAATTAGATCCTACAAAATTGCAGGTGGTTGATATTTCAAAAACATACAATTGTCCGTTTGCACAATACGTGCGAAAACGATTAAAAGAATTGGGAGTAAAAAAAGGTATCAAAACTGTTTTTTCGCCCGAGGAACCTATCAAAGAATCGCTAATGCTAACCGATGGAACTAATTTCAAAAAATCGGCTTATGGCACCATTTCTTATTTACCAGCAACATTTGGTAGTGTATGTGCATCGGTAGTAATTAGAGATTTAATAGAAAGCTAATGACAAAATTATTGACCACCGAACGACTTTATTTAAAAGAATTTACAATTGATGATGCGCAATTATTAATTGATTTAAATTCAGATTCAGAAGTAACGCGTTATACGGGTGATGGTCCAGTAAAGGATATTACAGATGCAAAACGAATTTTAACGGACATTATATTTCCTCAATACAAAAATAAAATGGGGCGTTGGGCTGTGTATCTTAATGCTACAGATGAATTTATTGGTTGGTGTGGAGTAAAATATGTGGAAGAAGAAAAAGAATATGATTTGGGTTACCGTTTCTTTAAAAAGCATTGGGGAAAAGGTTATGCTTCTGAAGCTGCAAAGGCAGTAATGGACTATGCAATTAACACATTACAACTAAAAGAAATTATTGGCCGAGCTGCTATTGACAATAAAGCATCGATTGCCGTTCTAAAAAAAATGGGAATGGTGTATTTGAAAAATGATGAATGTGGGCACGACCCAGCAGAAGTTTATATCTACAAACGTTAGAACATTATTTGATCATCGTCAAGCGATTTCGAATCCAACGCATCGCGCAAACCATTTCCTAACAATACAAAGGCAAGCACCATCAACATAATTGCTAAACCGGGTAGGAACGCTAAATAAGGAGCATCACCAATGATATATCCTCTATGCGCATTAATCATTGCACCCCATGATGCAGTTGGAGGTTGCGCACCAATACCCAAGAAACTCAAACCAGCTTCTGTTAAAATTGCAGATGCAAAATTAGCTGCAGAAATAACAATTACAGGACCCATTACATTTGGTAAAACATGTCTGAAAATAATTCGGATATTTTTAAAACCCAAGGCTCTACCCGCTTCAATAAATTCTTTCTCACGCAAACTCATTACTTGTCCGCGAATTACACGAGCTACTTCCACCCACATAGTTAAACCTACTGCAACAAACACTTGCCAAAAACCTTTACCCAGTGCCAATGTAATAGCAATTACAAGTAATAATGTTGGAATCGACCATACAACGTTAATCATCCAAATAATAACATCATCCACTCTACCTCTATAAAATCCAGCCAAAGCACCCATTAATACGCCAATAAAAATGGAAATAAAAACAGAAATAAAACCTACTGAAAAAGAAACACGTGTACCAATCATTAATCGGCTTAATAAATCACGACCAGAAGGATCGGTACCTAAAATAAATTTTTTTGTAATAATATTTTTTGCTTCAATTTCTTCTCGCAGTTCTTTCACCGTTTTTTTGACTTTAGTAGTACTACCAAATTCATAAAACTCCATATAGCCTTGCTCTAAATTGTTTTCAATTGGAGTATTGTAATTAATTGGATAAACAACATCTGCCAAATTAATACGAATATCCATTCCTACACGTTTTTCATCATCACCTGTATATTCACGAACAACAATATCATTCCCTTCAAATCGGTAATCTTTAAATGGAATGGAGCGATAATCACTGATTTCGCCAAATACCATTTTTTCGAAAATATTGGTTTCGTTCTTAGGCTCATTTTTTCTTCTCAACAACATTTTCACTTCAAAACCTGGACGCTTTTTAGAGAGTTCTAGTAATTGATCATTAGCATCAGGAGTTGAATCGGGAGTAATTAAATAACCTAAAACAGCTACAATCATGCACAGAATAATAACAATCAAACCAAACATCGAAAGCTTGTTTTTTTTCAAGCGCTTCCATGCATGCTGTGTTAATGATTCTGAATATTTATCCGCTTTTTTAGACATCTAATTTTTGAGTTCTCTCCCTTTCCATGAAAACGACTTTGTTGTACTTAATAATCCGATAAAAACTACATAAAACATGTAGATGATTTGTTCGGGTAAAAAATAAATCAACAAACGTTGTTTCCCAAAAAAGGAAGATGCTAAAAATAATAACAAAAAGTCAATAATGCATTTAATTCCTAGCAGAATCAGACAAATTATTGTAAAACCATGACTAATATCTATTTTACTCAAACAAAACAAGCTAATAATCAAGCTAATAGACGATAAATTTGTAAGAAAAACTAAAATTGAAGTGTATTTTGTAGCCCCATTTAAAAGTGAAAAAGGTTTAGAAGCCCAACGTTTTCGTTGATTAATAAAATCGCTTATGTTATTCTTTGGATGGGTGAAGACAATTGCCCTATCATCTTTCAAAAAATGAATTCCATTTGGATACTCCTCAGACAACTTATACATCAATAACACATCATCGCCAGTGCTAATTTGATCTACCCCTTCAAATCCGTTTACATCAAAAAAAGATGTTCTCAAATAAGCCAAATTTGCGCCATTACACATGATTGGTTTTTTATGATGAATTGCTCCTGCAGTAGATGCAATCAAAGCCATAAATTCCAAGCTTTGCATTTTTTCAAACACCTTTTTTTCATTGCAAAAAGCAACTGGAGCCACCACCATTTTTGTTTCATTATTTTCAAAACTAGCAGCGATTGTAGTTAACCAATCTTTTTCCATCCAGCAATCGGCATCTGTTGTAACAATGATTGTTGCATCGGTAAATAAAACACCCTTTCGAATTGCCGCTTTTTTACCTTTACCATCAGCAACATCCAATCGTAGTAGAAAAACATTCGCATGTTCTTTCGAAAACTTTTCAATGCAAGCAACCGTTCTGTCTTCCGAAAAATCATCCACAATAATTACATCAAAAAGTTGACTTGGATAGGTTTGATTAAGTACAGCATTTAAACAATTTTCAATCATTGTTTCTTCGTTCCGAACAGCAATAACAACGGCTATTTTACGAGTAGGTGAATACGGAACAACTGCCTTTGTATTCATCCAACCAATTGCATATTGAATGATTTGAATTGCATATAAAAAAACAATGCAGCCTACAAAAACAAGAAAAGTAACTTGAAGTAAATGCATTATTTTTTCTCTTTAAAAAATTTCATTTTCCATACGAACAATCCTCCCAACAAAGCCGGGATAGCCAAATTAATTATCCAGAGTAGCAATGAAACAATTACCACTAAAGCAGTATCGACATTGGCCAAATTAAATATATAAACTGCAGTAGCGCCTCTTGTAATAACTTCGGTTGTAGCAAATGAAGGAATAAAGCTGGATACAAAAAATATAAGTGCAATAATAGTTACTGCAATTTGAAAATCAACTTGAATATCAAACGCCATTAACAAAATATAAAATTGAATTAGAAACACTAAATACCTCAGCATCGATAATATAAAAACATACAACCATTGCTTGTAATTTACATCGTACAATGCTTCTAAATAACTCGCGTTTGTTCCGAAGAACTTAGCTCCATAAAATTTGATAAAGAAAAAACAGCCGATTAAAAAAAGAAGTAGGAACAAGAAAATCCACCAATAATTTTTTTTAATGATTTCAATTTCATCAAGTCGCAATATATTCTGATAATAAGCGAAAGCAATAGCAGCCAAACCAAACACCAATGTGACTGTTAGCTGCGAAATGCTACCTATAAAGTTTTTGATTGTTGCTTTGATTTTATCTGCTTTTTCTAAATAAAATATCCGTCCAGCAAATTCGCCAATTCTGTTGGGCATAAAAATGCTAACGGTAACTCCAGAAAAAACCGACTGCAATGACTTTGAAAATGAAATGTGTTCCAAAGGTTTTATTAGATACTGCCATTTTAATGCTTCTAGTCCCCAATTAACAAACATCAAAACAAAAACCAATACTACATAACTAAGCTTTGATGTTTTCAGCTCTTGAATAAGAACATCAACTTCATTTGCAACAACTAGTTTATTGAAGATGTATACAATAGAAAGCAATAAAATAACGGCCTTTATAAAAAGACTTATAACTTTGTAAGAAATCGTTTGTTTTTGTTGTATCATTAAGGTCAACAATAATAATAAAAAAGCACTGTTAATTAAGCATGAGTACTGATAAAATAGTTTTAGGCATTGACCCAGGTACCAATATTATGGGCTATGGGATAATCCATGTTAAAGGTACGAAAATGGAATTAGTAGTGATGGGTGTGTTGCGCTTAGAAAAAGTAGGCGATCATGCACTAAAACTTCAAAAAATATTTGAATGTGTAGTGTCATTGATAAATCAATACCATCCAGATGAATTATCGATTGAAGCGCCATTTTTTGGTAAAAATGTACAATCGATGCTTAAATTAGGAAGAGCACAAGGTGTTGCAATTGCAGGTGCCTTGTCAAAAAACTTACCCATTCATGAGTATTCCCCTAAAAAGATAAAACAATCGATTACAGGCAGTGGAAACGCCTCCAAGGAACAAGTTGCCGCAATGCTCAAAACCTTGCTTAATTTCAAAGAAACACCAGAATTTTTGGATGCAACGGATGGGTTAGCTGCTGCCGTTTGTCATCATTTTCAACGAAAACCGGGAACTACTACCAAAAGCTATACTGGCTGGAAAGCATTTATTGCTGAAAATCCGAAACGTGCAGAAAAATAGAATTAATAATTTGAACGAATTTTATCGGCCATTGAACTTAATTCTTCTGGACTAGGTTTTAGTTTGGCTTGTGTAAAATTGACATCGTTTGCGGTGTTCATTGGAACAAGGTGAATGTGTGCATGAGGCACTTCCAATCCGATAACAGCCACACCAATTCTTTTACAATCAACTGATTTTTTCAAGGCTTTTGCAACACCTTTTGCAAAAATCATCATTTCTGACAAATCAGTATCATTGATATCAAAGATATAATCAATCTCTTTTTTAGGAACCACAAGCACGTGTCCATGAACCAAGGGGAATACATCCAAAAAGGCTAAAAACTTATCGTTCTCCGCAATTTTGTAAGATGGAATTTCTCCTGAAATAATTTTAGTAAATATACTTGCCATGCGATTATCTTGAAATTTCTACAATTTCAAATTTAATAACACCAGATGGAACGGTGATATCGGCAACATCTCCTACTTTTTTACCTAACAAACCTTTGCCAATTGGAGAGTCAACTGAAATTTTTCCAGATTTCAAATCTGCTTCATTTTCAGCAACCAATGTATATTGCATTGTTGAACCATTTGCAATATTTTTTATTTTAACTTTAGATAAAATCAATGCTTTTGAGATGTCCAATGTTGACTCATCGATTAATCGAGCATTACCCAATACCTCTTCTAGCTTAGAAATTTTTAATTCTAGGAGTCCTTGCGCTTCTTTCGCAGCATCATATTCTGCATTCTCAGATAAATCGCCTTTATCTCGTGCTTCAGCAATTTGTTTCGAAATAGATGAACGTTCATGAACTTTTAGTTGATGTAATTCATCCTTTAATCTTTTCAATCCTTCTTCAGTAAAATACGAAATGTTTGACATTTGAATAATGTTTTTGTTATCAGTTAAAATAGAAAAAGAATCCTTCCGTTTTCACGGAAGGACTCTTTTCGTAATACAAATATATAAAATTTTATTATAAGTTTATGCGAGCTCCAAATGAATGTGTTCCATTGAATGGATTTGTAGCACGGTAAGAGTAATCTAAACCAAATGTAGATTTGTTTTTACCAAATGGAATTTCAACAGTAAAACCTGCACTTGGACCAGTAAATACAGTTGTTCTCTCATCTTTATTGAAAATACCTTTTTCGTATGTATAACCAGCACGAACCATCACCATGTTTTTCCATCCATATTCTAATCCTAATTTGTATTCATCTTTAGAAAAAGAATTTGAAACGAATGAACCCATAGCAGTGATACGGTGTGTTTTCATTGAAGTACTATCTTTCGACAAATAGAAATCGTATCCAGCACCAATGCTCAACAATGAAGGTAATTCAAACTGAGCAGCACGTTGTTCAACAGTCATAACATTTGATCCGTTTGTAGAAGCAGGAACTGGAGTTTTGAATGAAAGACCATCACCAGAGAACTTCATACGAGGTCCTACATTTTTCAATGCAATACCAAATTTTAATTGATCATTTTTACCAGCTACATATTGGATACCAGCATCCAAACAAACACCACGTGCACTTACGTTTGCTGTCTTTTCTGTGATAACTTTTAATGCAATACCTCCAAATATATTATCGGAAAAGCCTTTTGCATAAGAAACACCAATATTTAAAAACTGAGGAGAATAAGTTCCTAAACCACCTTCTGGATTATCAACAGTAGTAATTTGAATATCTCCAAAGTCCATCGACATGATTGAGATACCCAATGCACCAGTTTCACCAACACGTTGAGTCAAACCAAATGCATTAATATTGATATCGGTACCTTTCAACCATTGTGTACGAGCAAACATTAATTCTGTTTTACGAGTAAAAGCTGTACCTGCTACGTTTAAAAACATAGACTCTAAACCTCTAGCACCAGCCATGTTAGCACCAGCCCAACCAGAGCTACGTGCCCAAGGATTGATAAGCAATTCTGTTGCTCCTGCTTGTCCAGCACGGTCAGGGTTACCCGCCTTAAGTGTATCTGTAGCTAACAAAATAGTAGCTAAAGCAACTGGAGCAAATAATTTACAATACTTTTTCATATTATATCTTGTTTTGTGTAAATTCTAATTTTTGATAAACTGTTCTATTACTATTAATATGATTCCAAATCGATTGGACGCATAACACCAAACCATTTCAACACTTTTTCACCAACATTTGGTACATCAACATGGATGATATAAATACCACTTGCAATTGGAATACGAGCTGTATTTTTCAAATCCCAATCAATAGATGTTTTTGTATCATCTTTTTTGAATTTTCTAATTAATGTACCATTTAATGTATAAATCGTTACAGTACATTGGTCTGGCAAATTCGTAATCTTAACAATATTATCCAAAGTAGCTTTTTCATAACCAGAATAAGCATAGTATGGGTTTGGAACAATGTTAATCAAATCCAATGCATTTACTGCTGCATCATTGCTGCTCGTAGCTGTTTGAATATCAGCAGTAGAGAATGAATAATATGGATCAGCATTACGTACAGTTGATAAAACTGAAGGATTTGCTATTGTTGAAGTATAGTTTGCATTTACCGCTTTGAAACTAACTCCTTCTAAAACAGTTGCTGCATTGTGTGTGATTGGTCCGTTTTCAACAAAATAAGTTTGACCAGGTATTAAGAAACCATCTGCAACAGATGCACCTGTACCGTATTTTTTATACGCTTTTGATACACGTAAACGAATCTTAACATCTGTTTCCAATGTTGGATGACCAGCGATTCCTAATGGAATATTTACCCACATCGCATCCGCAAAGAATTCACGTTTGTAACCTTCACTTGCCGTTGATGTTGTTGCAGCTGCTGCTTTTAATAAATTGTAAGAAGCCACACCTTGATCATAAGCAGGAATATCTCTTAAGCCACTAGGTAACTGTGCATCTGTAGGTTGATAAATATCGTTGTTATTATGCCCTAAAACATAAATATAATGCTTACCACCAAATATTGGAGAACCACCACTTGTAGTTGTTGAAGTTGGATTCCAAACCATATCAGCACCATTTTCGTGTACCAACCAAGAATCTTCACCAAACGCCATATTTAAACGTTCACCTGTTTCTAAGTTCAAGGCGTATCCTGGGAACCAACCCATACCTGTAGGTTGAGTACCACCAAAGTCTCCTTCTGCAGAGTTATATCCTGCATCGCCTGCTTTTCTTCCTTCTTTGTCAACTGACGGTGAAGAACGCATGTGTAATTTTGGAGTTGCACCGATTGCTAAAGCAGTTTCATCTTGCTCTTCCAATACTGGACAACGTGTCCATTTAGACTTATCACTTGTCATAACTACATCCACACTTGCAACTTTTGCCAAGCTGCTTAAGGTGATAAATTTATTCCAAGCTGGTCCACCTTTGTAAGGAGGATTACTTGTTGTAACTGGTGAAGCTGGTGTTGCAGCACACAAACGGTATGGAGCCCATGTTCCGTTTAATACTTTTTCATAATCTGAATTGTCATCCTGACCAACTTGATCTGCATAATCAGAAGGAGTTGTAGTTGTACCAGAACGAATCCAGTTTGTATACGTTTCACTTTCACCATCCGAAACAGCAGTTAACCAACGTTTACTAGGATCAGCGAACTCCATTGTAGCCTCAATAAATCCGTTTTTAGTTGCGTTTGCATTCCCTGGATCGTATGAAATTACAGCATTTACAGACAATCCCCATTGTGGAATAATTTGCTCATTAGGAATTGCTATTGTTTTTTCTGACCAAACAGTATCATTTGTAGCTAAATTAACCATGTACCATTTTGATGCACTTGTAGGAGCATTTAAAGTATAGTTTGTAGCACTGCTATCGTATAAACGAACAACGAAATCTGCATTTGGAACATTTAATGGATCAATTACTTTAATGTTAAATGGTCCTTTTGCATTTTCGTATTGAGGATCAGCAATTTTGCTAACACCGGATCCTGAAAAGAAACGAGCCACAGTACCTGCTGTAAAATCTAAGGTTAAAGCACCATTACCTGTACCTTCTAATCTTGTTAATTTAGGACCAGAACCATACGTAGTGTTTTGTTCTGTACCACCTAATTCAGGAGCAGGAATATGAGGAATTGCTGAATAAACCATTACATTTTTACGACCTGACAAGAACGGTTTGTAATCCGCTAATTGAGCTGGAGAGAAATCCGGTCCAATTTGCGCTTTCTCATTATAAGCGTATGCAATGATCATATAATAATAAGTCTTGTGATTCACCAATTTTGGATCACCAGTAGCAAACTTATCTTCTGTAACTGAAACAGAGTGAACAATTCCGTTATCGGCACCATTAACCATTTCTTGTGGTATTAATGCTGATAAATCAAGACTAAATGTATAATTCACAATTTGTTTGTAACCATCTTTTTTATCACATTGAAGAACTAAACGTGCTTTATCAGGGTTATACAAATCTGTTGTACCAACATTTGCATCCTTCAATTGATAAATCATATATCCTTGAAACTTATACAATGAATCGGTATTATTTGTAGGGATTTCATCCTCTGTATATTCTTCATTGAAATTATTAGATGTTGTTGGGTTTGTCCAATACAATACAACTTCTTTATCTAATTCTTGAATCGCCAAGTTTGGAGCTGTTGGTCCATCCAATGTTTTGAAACAAGATTCAAATAATTTTTGTGCTTTGTAATCGAATGCCTTTAATAAACCCAAAGAAGCTAAGTTACCTCCTTGTGTTGCTCTTGCCCATACAACACCTGTAGTAATTGTATTTACCGCACCTGGTTGTAATGTAAACGGACCAGCACTTTGTAAGAAACGTCTATCACCTGGAGTGTTACCAGCTGCTACTTCATCCCATGGAGCTTGAGGAATAAAGTTTGTTCCATATCCTGTTGGATCCGAAGCACCTGGGAACATGTAATCACAAGATACGCCACCACTTTGATGACCATCGCCACCATACGTCATTGGGGTATCATCCAACCAAGTACCACTTAAGTATTGGTAAAAGTTATTATCACCATTTGGATTACCAGTTGTAGTATTATCATTGTTATAATACATGAACTTTTTCATACCAATACGCTCATTATCAACGATTACATCATCGTATCCTAAGAAACTTGTTGGTAAATCTGTAACATCAGCAATACCATTTGAATCAGCAAAAGGACCTTCAAAGAAATCCACCCCAATTGCTGGAGGATTAGCACCGTATAATAATTGTCCTGTTCCACCATTATCATCAATTAAATCTCCATTGTAGCAGTAACCTAATCCTAAACCAACATCACAACCAACATAATCATCATAAGCACCACCTAAATCAGCATCCACCCATACTCCGAAGAATGTACTATCCAAACGGAAAGAAGATTTATTTACAATTCTATAACGATAGAATGTTTGATTATTGATTTCATCATTTGTAGCAAATCCAAACGCTTGTGCTTGAATTTCTATACCAATTGATTGTCCACCAGTTTCTGAATGAACATTTCCTTTATCATTGAATACCCAAAACATATTTTGGTCACCAAATAATTTGGCAGAACAACCTCTGGTTCCAGTAACATCAAAATCAGGAACCTCACCAATAAATGGCTCATAAACACCATTGTTGTTTATATCATAAAATGGAGCCAAAGGCTGACCATCTGTACCTGTAACTGGCCAGTTGTCAATTAAATCCATAGCTTCTGCTGGCGTTGGATTTGGGCCTTGTTGACCGCCTATTTTCCAGTTGTAATATGCTTCAACATCCGCTCTGTTTAGTTTAAAATGTTTATCCCAAGCATCACAAGTTGCTGCATCGGTAACACCACTAGCATCTAATGGTCCTGGCCAAAAGTCATTACCAGTTTGACGATACGTCATACCAGCAGCTTTTAACTGATTACCTGCATCATAACCACCAATCCATAATGAACCAGCAAATAATGAAGAAGGTCCTCTTTCACCTGCAGCAGGTTTTGGAACATAGTATGCACCATTAATTAAGTCCCACCATAAATCACCACCAGTTAATATGGTAGCTCTTACGTTATTTATATCCAAATCCGTTTTAGATTTAGCAGGAACACAAGCAGCTGCAACAGATCTTGTTGGATCTTCATTGCTGATTGGAGCTAATCCTGTAACTCCAACATTTCTTTCCGCTTGAGCATTAAATGCCAAGGCTAAAAAGGCAACTGCGGTTAGTAGTTTATTGCGATTATTTTTCATATCAATATGTATTTGTAGCATTTCTATTCTCTATTATTCTATAAATTAAAAGTCTAATAATATACCTAAACGAATTACACGTGGACGTTGGTAATTACTAGGGTTGTTTATTTTAACTGAATATAAATCGTTGAAAGATGTTGGACTAGTTTGACCAGCAATCGTAGTTTGTGCTTGCGCAGAAGCTAAATATCCATCATCATCAGGTGTACCTGTAGCTCTATAAACATTTATTACGTTTTTAGTATTCAGTACGTTCAATACTTGCAAGTAGATATTTAAGTTAGCGCTTTTCTTAGCATCTCCTTCTTTTTTCCCACCCCATGATAATTCCAAGTTTTTATCAATACGTAAATCCATTCTGAAGTTCCAAGGTAAATTAGAACCATTGATTGAACCATCTAATCGAGCATTGTTAGAAATACCGAATTGACCTTCAGGAATGTAATTTGATTGTTTACTGTATGGAGTACCGGAACCAGCACGGAATACAACGTTTGCTCCAACATCCTCTAATACATTAATGATTTTTTCACCTTTTTTGATACGTGGACCATTGTAATCTTTTCCTGCACCAAAACGGTAATCGACATTTAATACAACAGTATGACGTTGATCAAAATCCAATGGATGTGTTGTTCTTAAATTTGGTTGACCAGAAGAAACCAAGTTAACCCCATCAGAAGCACTTGAACCAGTTCCATCAGCAAATTGTAAGGTATAGTTCGCTGTTAATTGAACACCGCTCGCCATTCTTCTTAAGTCGTAAGCAATTGAGAAACCTTTAACAGTTCCAAAATCCACATTTGCAAAAGAACTATAAGTAACAGGATAAGCTTGATAAACTGAAGTAGTTTGAATCATGTTTCTTAACTCGCGGTAGAATGCAGATAATGTAATTGAGGAATTCTTTTTCTCATTTAATACTTGAGCAAAACCTAATTCATAATCAATTGTTTTTTCAGGTTTTAAGTTTGGATTGTTTACAAACCCACCTTGATTATTTTCAACATTTAAGTATTGTAAAGGATCTAATCTGTTAAATGATGGTGGACGTTGTGTTAACACATCGTAATGTGCAAAGAAACTAGCTACATCAGAAATAGGGAATGCAAAAGCGATACGTGGCATTAAGTTAATTTGAGGATCGTAATCCTTAAATACTTTTGAGGTAATTTTTTTACCTTCTGCACTAGCATCTACTAAATAAGGGTGAATACGACCATCAGTAGTATTAGAACCAGCTAATGCTGTTCCTGGATCAGAAACTTGAACACCTTGTGAATTGTACCATGTATCTTCATTTCTGTAACCAACAATTGATGATGGGTTGTTTTCATCGTTAACATATACCACATATTCATCACCAATATTTGAAGGACGAACTTGACCAAATGCAGCGTGATCAACCTCTGCAGCTGTTTTTGCTTCGTACAACAAGTATTTATCTTTCAATACTTTTTGATTTGCATCAAAACGATCAATACGTAAACCTACGTTAAAACGAATGTCTTTAAAATCAAATTTATCTTGGATGTAACCAGCAATGTAAATTGGTTGGTAAGCACCAATTTCACGTGTCAAGTTACCTCTATCGTCTTTTTTGTTAAAGAAATCATCCAATGAAGGATTTCCTTTTAATTTTTTTCCTGTATGATCGTAACCATAATATCCTACATATGATGTACCACCGATGTTTAATAAATCATCAGCACTAAACATATCTATATTAAATGTTGAAGGATCGTATGAATCAATATCAATCCAATCTGTACCATTTACATCGTAACCCAATGCTTCACGAATGCTTCTTCCAAATTCAGTAATATTTCCATCATTCTCTCTTTCAAAATCATAATAGGTAAATAAATTATCAACTGAACCATCAGGGAAGAAATGAACATCCGTATTTAACATTGCATCGTTAAGTGAATCGTCTTTTAAATTTTGAATATGGAAGTTTGCTAAATCACGCATGCGTGTCCACAAACTAATTGGCGAAATTGAATACGATCTACCTGTACGTTGCTCATACTCAAAACCTATTTGTATTGCATGCTTTTTAATATCGGCAGAGAAATTTGCAAATACACGGAACTGTGTATTTTGATCGTAGTTGTAACCACCATATTGACGACCTGTATTGTACCACATAGAATAAATATTACGTGGACGATCACCGTTCATCATACCAAATCCTTGTTGAACATCTATTAAACTAGATGGATTTGGTTCGTAATAATAGTATTGGTTTGTATAAGCAACTCCATCAGGATTTAAGTCGCTTGGTGTAAAAGATAAATCTGTATTAGCAAAACCATCTTGGAATGCAGCAAAAACTGTATCCTTAACACCATCACCATCAATATCGTATTTATCTCTTAATTCGTAAGCATATGATTTTTCTTTTGTTTGAACAAATTTACCAATGTAACCATAGTCGAAAATGTTATCTTTATGTGTTTCATCTTGTGTTTTATTGTTCGTTTTAGCATAACTTGCTTGTAATGTAAAGTATGCGTTTTTGATAATTGAAGATGATTTTTCATCTTCTGCAGAATTATTTGAATTGAATTTTTGGGTTAATTTACCATATACCCTCCAAGTATTAGTAATCGTCTGAGGATTATTACTTGGGTTAAACAATGCATATTCGTAAATAAAATCATTACGTTTTCCATAATCAACAGAACCACCAACAGTAATTCCCATATTAGCTGTTGGCTGATATTGAACTTTACCATTTAAGCGCAATGCTTGTTGACCAACATTGTTTCTTGCTTTAATTTTTTCTAAATCATCTGCAGTAACATACTCCGAATTTAATTGGTATGCGCCATTTGAAACAGATGAAGGACGTAAAGGAGAATTTTGCAATTCTTGTAATTTATCTTTTTTAACTTGATAGAAACCAACTGCGGAAGGGTTAGGATCTTTTTCACTTACAGCTTCACCAGACAAACTAAATCCTAATACTGATTTTTTTACTCCACTAGCTGAATCGGTTTTCATTAAGATTGGTCCATTAATAGAGAAACCAACGAAATTATATCCAAATGCATCTAATCCTCTTGACTTACCATCTTTTTCACCTAAACCTGAAGTAATCATCTCAATACCTCCAGAGTATTTACTTGCTGGACCTTTTGTTGTAATGGCAATAATACCACCCGTTGCATCACCGTACTCTGCTGGTGTACCACCAACAATTGTAGTAATTTGATCAACAGATGATTGTGGAACAGAAGAACTACCAATTACTTTTTGACCATCCACATAATAAGCAGTACCATCAGAACGAGCACCACGAACATTCAAAGAACCACCTTCATCTTGCTGATAAACACCAGCAGTTGTAGATGCAACAGAGTTAATGTTCTTTGTTGCCATGTTTTTATATTCTTCAGCAGTAACTGTACCACCCGATTTTGTATCTGGATCAATCAAAGGCTTGCTCCATTCAACAATTTCAACAACGTCTAATTGTTGACCAGCACTCATCTCAAGATTTAAATGAACTGTTTTACCAACTGTTAAAACTACATTATCAACTTGTACTGCTTGGTAACCAACGTACGTTGCTTTAATATTATATTTTCCAGGATTAAGTGGTTTGATTAAAACCTCACCATCAATATTTGTTGTTCCAACACCGGCTTGTATACCGCCCATTTCAACAACAACGTTCGCAAACGGAATCGTTTCTTTGTTAGCTTTATCTGTAAGTCTAACTTTAATTGCTGCCTCGTTTTGTGCAAGCATCAGCCCCGCTGAAGCAACAACAATTGACAATGTAGAGAGTAATTTTCGTAGCATATTAATTAATTATTATATTATAAAATAAATTTCGTGCAAAATCAAGTGCGTAAATATATGAATATTTAACATTCTTTTACAAATTTTTTCACTACAAATAATCTTGTTTTTTTGCCTTTTTCTAACAAATTAAAAAACAGCCATTTAAACACAACCAACGTGTGAAAAAAAAATAATTTATACATAAAATTTAGTGGCAACCATTGCAGGGCTTCTGCAATTTAATAGAGGGGATGTTGTTCAAATAACATTAACATTGCAATTATACAACTTTTTTTGAAAAAAGTTGCATTTTTTCAAAAATATTTTTCTTTGCTTTCATTAAAAGAAGATAAAACCACCTAAAACTCAATAAAAATGGCGGTTTCACTATCTTCTGAACCAGCGTATTAAAAAAAACTCTTTCTTATTCTTTCTTAGTCGCTCACTTTTTTTCTTTTCCTGCTTCATTCGTTTACGGGTATCTTTCGACTGAATCTGCTTATGATGCTGCTTAACAGCTTTCTTTTGTTGCATTTCAATCTTTCGTTGTTCTTTCCACTTTTGTTTCGCCTTTTTCTTTTTTGCTCTGGTGGTAGCAGGGGATTCGCTTTTAGGAGCTGCCTCTTGAGCGATACTCGACACAGGTGTAATTAAAATAAAAAGAAATACCAAATAATTAATAATTTTCATAGAAATGCGCTTTGCCTTATTATTAAACAAAAATAGTCAATTAATACCTCTTTTAAGTTCAACCGTGAAATATTTCTAACTTTGTTTAGTTAATTAAATTGTGATGAAAAAATACGCGAGCATATTACTTACTACTTTAACAATTGCCATTATAGGCTCTTGTAAAAAAGAAAACACAAGCGGTATACCTAATACGGCTGTAGATATTTATATTTATACAAACAACCCAAGCTACTCCAACCTCAATGCTGTAGGTGGCTGGGTTTACATCACTGGCGGTGTAAGAGGTATTATTGTTTATAGAAAATCAAATTCTGAAATTGCTGCCTATGATCGAAATTGCACCTATCAATCAAGCAATGCTTGTGCTACTGTATATGTAGACAATACAAATATTATTGCAAAAGATACCTGTTGCGGCTCTCAATTTTCAATTTATGATGGCGGAATATTACAAGGCCCTGCAGGACTTCCTCTAAAAGCATACAACACTACTTTTGACGGCAATACATTGCACATCTATAACTAGTCATAAATCTTACAAAAAAAGGCGAGCAATGCTCGCCTTTTTATTTTAATACAATTCAATATTAGATTAGTATCTGTAAGCATCTGTTTTAAATGGACCTTCAACAGTTACTCCAATGTATTTTGCTTGATCTGGAGTTAATACTTCTAATTCACAATTAATTTTTGCTAAATGCAAACGAGCTACTTTTTCATCCAAATGTTTTGGCAATGTATATACTTTGTTTTCGTATTTGTCTGAATTCAACCATAACTCTAATTGAGCCAATGTTTGGTTTGTAAATGAATTACTCATTACAAAAGATGGATGACCAGTTGCACAACCCAAGTTAACTAAACGACCTTCAGCCAAAACAATAATGTCTTTTCCTTCAATTGTATATTTATCTACTTGTGGTTTGATTTCGTCTTTAGAAGCACCAAAGTTTTTGTTCAACCATGCCATATCAATTTCGTTATCGAAGTGACCGATGTTACAAACAACTGCATTGTTTTTCATTGCTTTAAAATGACGGTCAATGATAATGTTTTTGTTACCTGTTGCTGTAACAATAATATCTGCTTCTTTAATAGCGTTATCCATTTTCATTACTTGGTAACCATCCATTGCAGCTTGTAAAGCACAAATAGGATCGATTTCTGTAACAATTACACGAACACCTTGAGATGATAATGATTCAGCAGAACCTTTTCCAACATCGCCATAACCAGCAACAACTGCTACTTTACCAGCTAGCATTAAATCTGTTGCTCTACGGATAGCATCTACTAATGACTCACGACATCCGTATTTATTATCAAATTTAGATTTTGTAACTGAGTCGTTGATGTTGATTGCTGGAATATGTAATGTTCCGTTTTTCATACGTTCGTGTAAACGATGAACACCTGTTGTAGTTTCTTCAGACAAACCTTTGATTCCTTTAATTAATTCAGGGAATCTATCGAATACCATATTCGTTAAATCGCCACCATCATCCAAAATCATGTTTAATGGTTTACGGTCTTCTCCAAAGAATAATGTTTGTTCAATACACCAATCAAATTCTTGCTCATTCATACCTTTCCAAGCATAAACTGAAATACCAGCAGCAGCGATAGTAGCAGCAGCATGATCTTGAGTTGAGAAAATATTACAAGAAGACCAAGTTACTTCAGCACCTAACTCAACCAATGTTTCAATTAAAACAGCTGTTTGAATTGTCATGTGCAAACAACCAGCGATGCGAGCATCTTTCAATGGTTTTTGTTTACCATATTCAGCACGTAGTGCCATTAAGCCTGGCATTTCTGCTTCAGCTAATTTTATTTCTTTACGTCCCCATGCAGCAAGAGACATGTCTTTCACTTTGTATTTCACGAAATTTTCCACTGTTGTTCCCATTTTTATTGTTATAGTTTAATTTATTAAAAAAGAAGTGCGAAATTAGTTGTTATTCAGATAACAAACAAATTTCGCACTTGTTTAAAGTACTTGAAAATATATTATTGAGCCGACCAAACTGTTTTTCCAGTCTTATCAATGTACGTCATTACACCACCGTAACTAACATAAGCTAAACCTTTGTTAAAGTCTGCGAAGAAATCAGCACCACGAGTAATCACTAACTTACCAGTTTTATCAATAAATTGCCATTTAGCATCTTTTAAACTTCCATTTACTAAAGGTGATGTGCTCACGCAAGCTAAACCATCGTTAAAAAAATAAGCTCCAGAAAATACTGGATTGATAACCACTTTTCCTGTTTTATCGATGTAGCCAAACTTTCCTGTTTTGAAATCACCAACACGAATACATGCTAATCCATCAGAGAATGTCCAAGCTCTATCAAATTGCGCTTCAATTACAACATTTCCTGTTTTATCAATGTATCCCCATTTTCCTGTTTTTTCATCACCAATTCTAAAGTTAGCTAATCCACTAGAAAACTCAAATGTTTCATCGTATTTAAAATCAATCACTACTTTTCCTGTTTTATCGATAAAACCCCATTTTCCTCCTTTTTTAACACGTGCTAATCCTTCTTTAAAATCCCAACCTCCATCATACAAAGGCTTGATAATTACATTCCCTGTTTTATCGATGTAAGCGAACTTTAATCCAATTTGAATACGTGCCATTCCTTCCGAAAACTTATACGCATGCTCACATTTTGGAGCTAACACTTCTTTTCCTGTTTTATCAATGTAGCTGTATTTTGCCCCTTGCTTAACACAAGCTAAGCCTTCTGAAAAATAGCCATCAATTTTTTGATCGTATTTAGCAGGAATAACGAGCTTTCCTGTAATATCAACAAAGCCTCTTTTTCCGCCTTGTTTTACAACACCCATTCCTTCATAAAATTTTTCTGAATACTCGTATTGAGCTGTAACCACTACTTTTCCAGCTTTGTTGATATATCCATATTTGCCTTTTTCAGCAAATGGGTACAACGACTCTTGCGATGTGATTGTAAATTGGCATAATAAACCAAGAAACACTAACAAGGATAATCTAATTTGCGATTTTGACTTCATAATGAGTAGTTAAATTTTCTGTAAATATCTAAAAATAATTGAAATTTGGAAACTTTTAATGCAAAAATCTCATCTGATTTCATTTTTTTTATGGAAGGTTAAATGATTTATTTAATATTGTAAAAAATCATTTGATGAGCTTAACCATTTACCAATCTATTTTAAAAAGTAAAAAGTCGAACAAAAAACTGTTTGCTTTGCTAATAGACCCCGACAAATATAAGCCCAAAACACTCATAAAAAAGGCAAATGAAGCAAAAGTTGATTTAATTTTTGTTGGAGGCAGTTTATTAACGAATGGCAATTTTGAAGCCTGTATAGAAGATATTAAAAAATCGACTACAACACCTATCGTCATATTCCCTGGAAATAGCATGCAAATTAGTTCGAAAGCAGATGGACTAATGTTACTATCCTTGATTTCTGGCCGCAACCCAGATATGTTAATAGGAAACCATGTAATTGCTGCACCACAATTAAAAAAAAGCAAGCTCGAAATTTTATCAACTGGCTATATGCTTATTGATAGTGGACGACAAACATCTGCACTTTACATGAGCAACACCAATCCAATTCCTCACAACAAATCAGACATTGCTGTATGCACAGCAATGGCAGGTGAAATGCTCGGATTAAAAATGATTTACATGGATGCAGGAAGTGGTGCTGAAAATTGTGTAAGTGAAAAAATGATATCTGCAGTCCAAAAAGCAATAGAAATTCCAATTGTTGTTGGAGGGGGAATTAATACTGTTCAGAAAGCCAAAAATGCTTGTAAGGCAGGAGCCGATATTATTGTTGTTGGAAACGCAGCAGAGAAAGATGAATCACTCATAAAAAAAATAGCAACAGCTGTCCATTCATTCTAAAAAAACAAAAATGAAAATCATTGTTATTTCTAGCTCTACTCCAATTGATAATGAAGCATTAATTATTACCAGACTTTTTGAGGCTGGATTAGAAACATTTCATCTTCGTAAACATAAATTAAATACAAAAGCAATGAAGGAATTTATTGCACAAATTCCTAATCAATACCACAATCGAATTGTTTTACACTCACATCATAAATTAGCAAGAACACATAATCTAAAAGGTATTCACCTAACAAAAGCACATCGAAAAAAAACATTTAAAACCTGGCTTACGATACGTTTAATTCAATTAAGACATCCTACAATTCAAATAACAACTTCCTATGGAAACATTGGTAGTATGTTAGAAATAAAAAAACAATACAATTACGACTATGCTTTTTTAAGTCCAATCTTCGATAGTTTAACAAGTAAATACCAAAGTGGATTTACCGAGCACAGCCTTAAATCTGCTCTTTCAAAAGCAAAAGAAAAAATAATTGCAAGAGGAGGAACAAGTATTGATACAATTGAAAAAGTACAAGAACTCGGCTTTGCTGGAATGGTTTTGTACAGCGCTATTTGGAAAAGCAAAAACCCTGTTGAAGAATTCAATAAGGTGGTTGAAAAATGTCAGTTGTTAAATATAAAAGTTGAATAAATCAATGATTTTAAGTCAACTCTTTCCTTCCATTTTAACTGCATTACAAAACACGTCACTTACCGAATGGATTATATTTGCAACAGCAATGATTTATGTTGTATTAGCTGCAATTGAAAATAAATGGTGCTGGTTGTTTGGAATTATATCCAGTTTTTTTTCAATTTATTTATGCTTCACTGGTAAATTATTTTTGGAAAGTGGATTACAAATATTTTATGTACTAATAGGAATTTATGGTTGGTATGAATGGCAGTATGGATCTTCTGAAAAAAAAGCTTTAAGAATTACTTCTATAACATTTTCAAAAACAGCATTTCTTATTTTTATCTCTATAATTGTTTGGATTCCTTTTGGATATATTGCACATTCTTATTCAACACAAGCACTCCCCTACCTAGATGCGTTTATAACCGCATTTAGTATTATTGCAACGTGGATGACAGCAAAAAAACAATTACAAAATTGGATTTTCTGGATTGTGATTGATGCAGCAGCAATTATATTGTATTCAAAAAGGGAATTTTATCTTATTGCAATTCTTTATTTCATATATACCATTCTTGCTATTGCTGGCTATTTCTCATGGAAAAAGAAAATAAAAAACTAATACGAATTGCTTTACTTGGACCTGAAAGTACTGCTAAAAGTACGCTTTCAGAACAACTCGCCAAACACTTTAATACTGTTTGGGTAAAAGAATATGCGCGTGAATACCTTGCAGAAATTAATAGAAAATACACGTTAGATGATATCGTTGAAATTGCGAAACAACAATTACAAAAGGAAGAAGAACTAGTTGAAATTGCAAACCGTTTCATTTTTATTGATACTGAATTTATAAATGCCAAAGTATGGTGTATGGACGTATTTAATACTTGTCCAACATTTATATCCGACACTATTATTAAACACAAATACGACCTCTTTCTTTTGACATACCCCGATTTAGATTGGGAGCCAGACCCCTTGAGGGAAAACCCAAATCGCAGAATCTTTTTCTTTGATTGGTATGAACAAGAGTTAAAATCCATCAAAGCAAACTATACAGTAATTAAAGGGTTAAATGAAACTCGTTTAAATAATTGCATTGATGCAATTGAAAATTATTTATCTGAATCAAAAATTAATTTATAGCTTTGTGCCATCATAAAGGGGTGCCTCCTTTTATTTCAAAAGAAGGCTGAGATTATACCCAATAAATACTGTTGCTCATCAATTGTATTTATGCACCTGATCAGGATAATGCCTGCGTAGGGATAGGGAATGTTAAAAATAATAGTAGCTGCTTGCTCCTTTGCTGCTATATGTTTAACAAAATAAAATAAAAAAATGTTTCACTTAAAAAAAACAAAAACACTAGCCTTGCTATGCGCAATGCCTTTATTCGCATCAGCACAATTCACCATTTCAGGAACAGTAAAAGACAAAAAACACAATGAGCCACAAATAGGTGTTATCATTGGAATTGACAATTCGTTTATCACTTCACAAACAAAGAGTAATGGGAGCTTTCAAATTAATAATTTAAAATCGGGGACATACATTTTGCATGCTTCCCTATTTGGTTTTCAAAAAGCAACCGATACTATTGTATTAACAGAAAATAAAACCATCAACATTGAACTAATTGAAAACACATTACTGATGGAAGAAGTGATTGTATCTTCTACTCGTGTTGATGATAAATCGGCAATGGCTTATTCTTCTGTAAACAAACAACAAATTGCAGAACAAAATTTAGGGCAAGACTTACCCTATCTTTTAAATCAACAAGCATCTGTTGTTACCACTTCGGATGCTGGAAATGGTGTAGGTTATACAGGAATCCGTATTCGTGGTGTGGATGCAACACGAATAAATGTAACCATCAATGGGATACCGGTTAATGATGCCGAATCGCAAGGCACATTTTGGGTAAACACACCCGACTTGGCAAGCAGCATCGACAATGTTCAAATACAACGTGGAGTAGGAACATCAACAAATGGCGCAGGTGCTTTTGGTGGGAGTTTAAATATTCAAACAACCAAATTAAGTCCGAAAGCTTATGCAAGCTACAATACATCGTATGGTTCATTCAATACATTTAAGAATACTGTTAACGCTGGAACTGGATTAATCAATGATAAAGTTTCAGTGGATGCTCGTTTGTCAAAAATTACATCAGATGGTTTTATTGACAGAGCTGCATCTGATTTAAAATCGTATTACCTATCAGGCGCTTATTACGGTAAAAAGAATATTATAAAATTTATCACCTTCTCTGGACTTGAAGAAACTTATCAGGCATGGTATGGTATTCCTGAATCAAGATTAAAAGGAGATGTAGAAGGAATGAATAACTACATTAGTAACAATGGATTAGATGCTGCTGAAGCTGCGAATTTATTAAATTCAACTAACAGAACATACAATCCATATACTTATCAAAATCAAGTTGATCATTACAAACAAGATTACTATCAATTACATTTTGCACATGAGTTTAATAGAAACTGGAATGCAAACATTGCACTGCATTACACAAAGGGTAAAGGTTACTACGAAGAATTTAAAAAATCACAAGCTTTTAGCAATTATGGATTAAGTGATTTAATAATAGGGAGCGATACCATTACAGCAACTGACCTTGTTAGAAGAAGATGGCTTGACAATGATTTTTATGGAACTACGTTTTCACTAAATTATTACAATCACAAAACACTTTCTATAACAATTGGAGGCGCTTGGAATAAATATGATGGATTGCATTTTGGTGAAATAATTTGGTCGCAATACAGCAGTAATAGCACATTGCATGAAAATTATTACAACGACACTGCTAACAAAACTGACTTTAATGTTTTTGCAAAAGTGAATTATTTAATCATAGACAAACTAAATTTATTTGCTGATATACAATACAGAACAGTAAATTACTCGTTCCTTGGATTTGATAATAATTTTAAAAACATCCAACAATCAGCAAATCTAAACTTCATCAATCCCAAAATTGGTTTGAACTATGATATCAAACCAAACATTAGCGTATACGCCTCGTATAGTTTAGGGAACAAAGAACCGAGCAGAGATGATTATACGCAATCGACACCCACTAGCAGACCAAAACATGAAACATTAAACGATATTGAAATTGGATACAAACACAAAGCAAAAATTGCAATGTGGAGTTTAAATGCCTATTTAATGAATTACAAAAATCAACTTGTACTAACAGGGCAGATAAATGATGTTGGTGCATACACAAGAACAAATGTTGCAACTAGTTACCGCCAAGGTATTGAAGCTGAATTTGGAATTCAACCATTCAAATGGTTTACATGGACAGGAAATGTAACATTGAGCAAAAATAAAATCAAAAATTTCAAAGAATATACTGACAATTATGACACTTGGGGACAAGACAGTATTATCTATTCAGAAACTGACATTGCCTTTTCTCCTACTATCATTGCATCTAGTACTATAACAATTGAACCAATTAAAAATTTAAAATTAAATTTCATTAGCAAATATGTTGGAGAGCAATATTTAGACAATACATCAAATAGTTCAAGAAAATTAGATGCATTTTTTGTAAACGATTTACGAATCAATTATTCGATAAAAACGAAAATCATTCCCGAAATTGGATTTGTACTTTCGATTAATAACATCTTTAATGAAGTATACGAATCGAATGGTTATACTTGGGGGTATATTTATGGCGGGCAACGAACAACCGAAAATTTCTACTACCCACAAGCGGGTACAAATTTTATGGCTGGACTAAATTTTAAATTTTAATAAAAAAGCCCCTACCAAAATTTGATAGGGGCTTTTTTATTTATCAAAACTATACTGACTATAATCTTGGACTACCGTAGACAGAAATTGTGTATCGGGAAGATTTGCTGTAACACCCATTGTTTCTTTGGTTTTTTGTGCTAGCTTTTTGATTGCACCCAAGTTATTCGTTCTTAAACTGACACGCATAACATCTTTTATAATATCTATATCATTATCGGTAAGTTTATAAACCTCGGGGAAAACAATTGTATAATCGGGTTTAACTTTATTTAAAATTGTATCATTTAATGTAATTTTCTGTTTCATTTTAATAACAGTTGTTCCAGCAGCCATGTCCCCTACTCGTTGACCTTTGCCATTAATAACGATTGCTATTAATGCAATTACTCCCGAAAACAAACGTGTATCAATAATTCGCAATAGCCAACGTAAAAGATAAGCTCCAAAATTTGCTTGCGTTCCGTCCAATTTTACAACCTTTATTTTCATAATCATTTTGCCAAATGACCTCCCTTGGAAAATAGCTTCACACACTAAATCGTAAAACAAAATTGGCAAAATTAGTATAACAACTAAAGCAATGCTATCAAATAGAGCTCCTTTCGTAAAACTCGCTATAACAGCTATGATTAAGAAATACGCCAAAAAGAACAGGTAATCTAACAATGTTGCTAAAATTCGGTCGCCAATACTAGCCACCTCGTATTCGATATCAACATTTTGAGTAGTTTGTATTTTAATATTATCCATCAAACAAATATTTGTATAAATTTACACAAGAGCAAATTATAAATAATAAGTGAAAGAAATTACTTTTTTAAAACAAAATGCCGATAAATGGCAGCAGTTTGAAAATCTTATTTCAACAAAAGGCAACTCCGATCCAGATTTAATGGCTGATTTGTTTATCCAGTTAACGGACGACTTATCCTATTCAAAAACACATTATCCTAAAGCAAAAACAACACAATACCTCAATTCTCTTGCAGCTCGTGTACATCAGGAAATTTATAAAAACAAAAAAGAAAAAAAATCAAGAATTATTACTTTTGGGAAATATGAACTGCCTTTCATTTTCAAAAATTCGCACAAACAACTTTTATATGCTTTTTTGATATTTAGTATTGCTGTATTGATTGGTGCCGTTTCATCTGCATATGACGATTCATTTGTTCGACTCATTATGGGTGATTCATATGTAAACATGACCTTGGAAAATATTGATAAAGGCGACCCTATGGCTGTTTACAAAAAAATGAATGAAGTAGATATGTTTTTAGGTATAACCGTCAACAACATTTATGTTTCTTTTCTCTGCTTTGCTTTTGGAATATTTTTTTCATTGGGTACAGGTTATCTATTATTTACGAATGGAATTATGCTAGGAGCATTTCAATATTTTTTTTATGCAAAAGGATTACTTTTAGAATCGGTTTTAGTAATCTGGATTCACGGCACTTTGGAAATTTCAGCCATCATAATTGCTGGTTGCGCTGGCTTAACATTAGGAAATAGTTTTTTATTTCCAGGCACCTTTTCAAGAGCAGCTTCTTTTGTAAGAGGGGCAAAACAAGGTGTAAAAATCGCAGTTGGCTTGGTGCCGATTTTTATTGCTGCAGGTTTTTTAGAAAGCTTTGTGACAAGACATACACAGATGCCAATGTGGCTAAGCTTAACAATAATATTAGGATCACTCACTTTTATAATTTGGTATTTTATCATTTACCCGATTCGATTAAACAATAAAGCAAAAACAATAAATTTATAAAATAGAACATGAGCACAGAAAAAATTAACTTTAAAGAAGTAAGAGACTTTGGTGAGGTTTTCAACGTTTCAGTAAAATTTATACGTCAAAATTTTAAATCATTATTCAAATCATTGATTTTTATTGCTGGTCCATTAATTTTTATTGCAGCAATTAGCGGAGCATTCTATCAATCTTCAGCAGTAACAATGTTCTCTAGTAAGAATTTTTTGAATAACCCCGATCCATTTGCACAATTTGGGGTAACATATTTTCTTTTCATATTTGCGAGCCTATTCAGTCATTTAGCTTTATTAGGTACAACCTTCGCATATATGATTGCATATAATAACAATGGACCTGGTAACATAAAGACAAGTGATGTGTCTTCAATTCTATTTAAAAATGCTGGAAAAATTATTGGAGGATTCTTTCTATACACCTTACTTATTATAATTGCTGTCATCGTAATAGCATTCTTTATTGGAATATTTGGCGCTATTCATGCTGCATTGGGTGTGATTATGGGATTCTTACTTGTAATTGGAATGTTAATAGTTGCACCTCCATTTATGTGGCAATTTTCAGTTTTCTATTTATCAGCTATGCATGATAATTCGAGTATAACATCAGGAATGAGCAAAACGCGTAGGGTGATGAAAGGTGATTTCTGGTGGACATGGGTAATTGTTGTTTGTTCTGCAATTGCGGTTGGAATAATTGGTGTTGTTTTTTCGTTCCCACAACTTATTTATCAAATGATATTAATGTTTGGTAATATTCAAAATGAAACACAAGAAATATCGATTCCATTCATAATTGTTGCAACGATATGCACATTCTGCGTTCAACTTATCTACAGTATTTATTACATCATTTGTGGATTTCATTACTATAGCTTAGCAGAGAAAAAAGATGGCGATGGATTATTAGAACGAATTGATGAAATTGGCCAACCAACCAACAACAACATTGAACAACATCACTAAAGCATATCTACTATTTTGCTGGCTTTTCCTTTCATTAAATATAATGAATGGGACAGATGCATTTGCATTAAACGATTCTATAAAAAAAATTGATATTGTAATTAAAAAAGACAGCTCTGTTATTAAAATTAAAGTTCCTCCTGCAGCCGAATTACAAAAAATGCTTAATGATGAAGATTATGTTTACGACCGAATTGGACCTGCTCCCAAAACACCATGGGAACGTTTTAAAGAATGGTTTTGGCGAATGGTGGATGATTTATTCGATTCAACTGGCGGGAAAATTGGTCTTAGTATTTTGCAATATGCCTTGATAGCTGCTGCTATTGCACTAATCATCTATTTACTTATCAAGAATGATATTCGTTCCTTATTTTATGGAAAAAGTGCTAGCATAGCAATTGATTTTAAAGAATTTGAAGAAGATATCCATACCATCAATTTTCAAGAATTAATTGCAAAAGCAATCCAAAACAAAGATTATCGAAAAGCCGTGCGACTGCATTTCCTTAAATTACTAAAAGAACTAACCGATAAAAATTTAATCAAGTGGCAGATAGATAAAACAAATAATGATTACACCATTGAGTTAGCCAAAAGCAAATACAGCAATCAATTTAATGAACTTGCTTTACTTTATGAATACATCTGGTATGGCGATTTTGAATTGAATGAAGAAAGTTTCAAAAGCACTATTTCAAAATTTAACACATTCAAAGCATAATGTTAAGAGGGAATAAGAAATATATCTTTTTTTTAGTGATATGCTTTGCGTTGCTTATTATGCTACAAATAATTGCACCAAAGCCAATTAACTGGAGCTTATCATATATAAAAAAAGATAAAATGCCCTATGGCACAGCAGCACTGTATTCAATGCTCCCTTCTATTTTTCAATCTCAAACTATAAAAGAAAGTAAAACGCCTATATACAATACACTTAACTGGGACAATTACGAAAAAACGAATTATATTTTTATAAATGAATCATTTGCGCCTGACGAATTGGACACCAGAGAATTATTAAAATTTGTAGAAAAAGGTAATTCTGTATTTATTGCAACCAATTATTTTTCAGGAAAATTTGCTGACACACTTAAACTAAAAACGGATGATTACTTTGAATTCAGCTCCGACTTATCCGAAGACTCAACTGTAATAAAAAATTTATACAAGCAATACGATACAGCCAAACTAAATTTCGTATCGCCTTCTCTAAAAAACAGAACAAGCTACATCTATTCAAAGGGAGTTACTGATTCTTATTTTACTTCGTTTGATAGCTCCAAAACAACCATACTAGGTATAAATGGAATTCATAAAAGTAATTTTATTAAAATTATAATTGGGGATGGCGAGTTACTTCTAAGTACAGTACCTGAAGCATATACAAATTATAATTTTGTAAATGCAACCAATAGTTTCTACGTATTTAAATCATTGTCCTATTTACCAAATCAAGCAATCATATGGGATGAATACTATAAAATTGGGAATGTAATACAAGATAACCCTTTACGTGTTATATTTAACAATCCAGCATTATCAACAGCTTATTATTTGAGCATTTTTTCAATTATTATATTTATGCTTATAGGAATAAAACGCAAACAACGCATTATTCCAATTGTAGAACCATTACAAAATACCACACTGAAATTTGTGGAAACAGTTGGTACGCTTTATTACCAAACAGGCAATCATAAAAACATTGCAAGTAAAAAAATAAATTATTTTTTAGAGCATATACGAAAAACATTCCATCTCAAAACAACAATTTACGATGATGTATTTATTGAACGATTGAGCAATTTATCAGGAATAGAACAACAAAAAATACATGATTTATTTTACTACTTTTCAGATATTGAATCAAAAAATAGTATCAGTCAACAAGAATTATTAAAATTAAACAGATTAATAGAAGAGTTTTACCAATCAAGCAACCGAAAATAAAACAACATGGAACAACCCATTTTTCAAAACAGAATTGATTTAAGTCAGTTACAGCAAGCCGTTAGCAATATAAAAACAGAAATCAATAAAATCATTGTTGGACAGGACGAAATGATTGAGCTTTTAATAGCAGCGATACTTGCCGATGGACATGTATTAATTGAAGGAGTTCCAGGAGTAGCAAAAACATTGACCGCTAAATTATTGTCAAGAACAATGTCGGTCCAATTTTCTCGTATTCAATTTACTCCAGATTTAATGCCATCTGACATTATAGGAACAAGTATTTTCAATCTTAAAACCTCCGAATTTGAATTTAAACCGGGACCACTTTTTTCAAACATTGTATTGATTGATGAGATTAATCGTGCACCTGCAAAAACACAATCTGCATTATTTGAAGCAATGGAAGAACGACAAATAACAGTTGATGGAAAAACCTATCAACTAAGTCCACCATTTATTGTTTTAGCAACGCAAAACCCAGTTGAACAAGAAGGAACCTACCGTTTGCCTGAAGCACAATTGGATCGTTTTATTTTCAAAATAGAAGTGGATTATCCAAGTTTAGAAGATGAAACAAAAATTATTGCGGACTATCATGCTCGCAAAAATTCGATTGATTTAACAAGTGTAAACAATGTATTGAATGCATCAGATGTAAAACACTACAGAGATAAAGTTGGAGAAATACACATTGAAGCCAACTTAATTTCCTACATCGCAAAAATTGTAAATCAAACCCGCAACAATTCAGCATTGTACTTAGGTGCATCTCCACGTGCATCGTTATCCATCTTAACGAGTTCAAAAGCGATTGCTGCAATGAGAGGCCGTGATTTTGTTACACCAGACGATATTAAATTTGTTGCAACTCCAGTGCTAAAACACCGTGTTATGCTAACACCAGAAAAGGAGATGGAAGGATTATCTACAACTGAAATTATCAAACAAATCATAGAAAAAATAGAAATTCCAAGATAATTAAAGGATGAAAACATTTTTCAAATCAATTTACATTTCAAACTTGCTATATTTTATAGTAGCAGGAGTTGTTGTGTTTTTTGTATTTGGATTTTTCTTTCCTATACTTTATCCCATTGCAAAAATTACTCTATTATTAATTGCAGGATTAATTGTTACTGATATTATCATTCTTTACTCCAACAAGAATGGCATTTTTGCTCGCAGAGATACTCTTGATAAATTATCCAATGGTGACGAAAATCCGGTTCAAATAAGCATTGAAAATAATTATTTGTTCCCTACTCGAATTACAATTATTGATGAATTACCGTTTCAATTTCAAGCTCGTGATAAAGAATTCAAAACAACCTTACTTTCTGGAAAAAACAAAATTATTCAATACGATGTTCGCCCCACAAAAAGAGGCGAGTATCATTTTGGAGCTGTCAATATTTATGCAAAAAGTCCGCTTGGGTTAATTCAAAAACGTTTTCGATTCTCTCAAGATGAAATGGTTCCTGTGTATCCATCGTTTATGCAGATGCGAAAATATGAATTGCTTGCTATTTCTAATCGCTTAACAGAAATTGGGGTAAAACGTATTCGTAAAATTGGAAACAACGCTGAATTTGATCAAATAAAAGAATACATTTCTGGTGATGATTATCGAACAATCAATTGGAAAGCTACTGCTCGTAAAAACAAATTGATGGTGAATCAATATCAGGATGAAAAAGCACAGCAAGTATATTCGGTTATTGATATGGGCAGAGTAATGCGAATGCCATTCGAAGGATTGAGTCTGTTGGACTACGCAATTAACTCAAGCCTAGTTATATCAAACATTGCAATGTTAAAGCACGACAAAGCTGGAATTATAACATTCTCTCACAAAGTACAATCTATTTTAGGAGCCGATCGAAAAGGTGGACATCTCAATAAGATTTTACATTTACTCTATAATCAAAAAACTGGGTACTTAGAGACCGATTATGAAAATTTATATGCAAATATAAAAACCAAAATTAATCAGCGTGCTTTACTGCTACTTTATACCAATTTTGAAAGCTTATCTGGACTGCAGCGACAATCAAGGTATTTAAGGAGGTTAGCAAAAGACCATTTACTTGTCGTTATCTTTTTTGAAAACACAGAATTAAAAGCATTTTTAGACACTCCGGCAAAAACAACAGAGGAGGTTTACAACAAAGCCATTGCAGAAAAATTTGCTTACGAAAAAAGATTAATCGTAAAAGAGCTAGAAAAATATGGTATTCATAGCATCTTAACAGCACCTGAAAACTTATCTGTTAATACAATCAATAAATATCTAGAGTTAAAAGCAAGAGGGTTAATTTAAAATGTTCGAAGAAAAGAAACCTAAAAAAAAATTAACTCCAAACCAGGCTTTAATTAAAGCACAAATGTCTTGCGCCTACCAAGAACGCTGTCAGCAAGAAATGCGCGATAAACTCTATGAATGGGGATTACATAGCAATGAAGTAGAAAATATTATTGCCGATTTAATTTCTACCAATTTTTTAAATGAAGAACGATTTGCAAAAGCATTTGCAGGTGGAAAATTCAGAATTAAAAAATGGGGGAAAGTGAAAATTAAAATTGAATTAAAAAAACGAAAAATATCTGATTACTGTATTCGAAAAGGATTGGCTGAAATAGACGACAAAGAATACATTAACACGTTAAAGGATGTGATTTCAAAAAAATTAAAGGAAAATTCCAAAGGAAAAATTCAGATAAGAAACTACAAAGCGGCACAATATGCTCAATCAAGAGGATTTGAAGGCGATTTGATTTGGGATATAATTAAACAAGAAGATTAATTACTAGCAATTTCCTCTCAAAAAATTATTCTACCAATTTTAATTTTTTCAAAACAGGCAATGCTTCTTGTTTGTATAAAACAGGAATTATACGCTTCAACACTTTTCCTTCTGGACCATCGAAATAAATTACCAAGCGAGGGTAGGAAAACTTAGGTGTTCTAAATGTCAATGATTTAATTTTACTACGACTAATGGTTGGCGTTCTACTACTATTCAACCCATCAATAATACGTTTCATTGATAAGTACAATAAATACAAAGCTGCATAATTAACTGGTTGCATAAAAAAACCTTTTCCATAATACATTACAGAAAAGGCTGTATACATGAATATTAAAAAGAAGAAAATATAATTCAAGACACTTAGAATACCCCAACCCTCACCTAACTTATGCTCCAATGGAATACGATGTGGCTCTTTACTATTAAAAATGAAAATATATTCGTCAGTAATATGACAGTATTCTTTTTTGTTTATTCTAAAATAATTACTTTCCATAATTCTAAGTTCTCAACACAATTGTACCTCACAAAAGTACTTTAATTTTTGTAAAGTATTTTTATCATTTTTTCATCCCTGCCATAGATATCTATAAAAAACACCAATGACTGATTAACTAGTGTTTCAGCGGTATAATAAGTAATGTAAATGGGTACTGGACGTTTCATGTAAACATATTTTTGTTGTTCCTTTAACAAATCTGATCTTAAAGAATCCATCGGATACTTAACACTATCATCACGAATCAAAAAGCCTGCAAAATCAATAAATTTCTCCAAACGAACACAACCATGACTCATTGCACGCATCTCACGTCCAAATAATTTTCGATTATCCGTATCATGCATATATACACCATGCTTGTTATTAAAATTAAATTTTAATATTCCGAGTGAATTCTCATCACCTATCCGCTGACGAAGTTTCCATGGAAAATAAGTTTTAGAATATTTTTTCCATTTTATTTTTGAAGCATCTACAACATTATTATTTCCGTCAAGGACATCAAAATTCTTTCGTCTTAAATAAGATGTATCTCTTTTTAATATAGGCAATATCTCTTTTGTAGCAATGCTAAAAGGCACTGTCCAATAAGGATAAATAATAAAATAACGAATCGAACTTTTTAATAACGGAGTTTGTGTTTTTGGAGCACCAACAATCACCCTAGAATTCATTACAAAGGTATCTGCCTCCACCACCTTCATTTCATACTTTGGAATATTCACCCATACATATTGCTTATCTTTTGGCATGATTCTCCAACGGCAGCGTTCCATGTTCACTTCAATCTGCCTAATATAATCAGCTTTTGTCCGTTGAAGTGCTTTAAATGTGAGCTTACCTACTTTGCCATCTTCTATCAAATTATGTCGGCATTGAAAATTTTTAATGGCTTTAACCAACTTTATCGAATCGTTGCCTGAATACTCTTCAAAATAATCGTGACTAGCAATCAACCTCTTTTTTAATCGATCAGTAAACGTTAAAGAATCGGATTCACGTGTAGCCAAACTATCCCAATCAATATCTTTAAATTCAAGTTTGAAATTTTTCAATGCAATTTTTAATGATTGGTAAGCTGTGTCTCTTGGCTCAATACTATCAATGGTTGATTTAAAACAATTTTCAGTAAAACTATAATTAAACAATTCTACCATATTGGTATCTAATTTTTCGGGATGCCATTCAAAAGCAAGGCTATCTGAATTCATACGACCTTTAGAAGCATGTACCATCAATGTAAAAAAAGCATCTGTCAATAGAATATCAGCTTTAAAGAATTTTACAGCATCAAACTTTTTACTAATGCTGTCTTTTTTTGTTTTTAATAAATCTTCTATTGTTTGTAGATGATAATCTTCTTTAATCAAACCGTATTCATCGCAATTATTCAACAATAAGATAAGAGAATCGGCCTGAGCGCGTGTTTTAGCCTTATCGGTCCAAAGTAATGTAAACTTACTATTTTGATAGGTTTCGAAAATAAATTTGGTTGCATACAAGGTATCGCCTTCCATTTCCATAAAAATCGAAGTATCGATGGATTCAAATTGATTAGTTATCAATTTATTCACTTCCTCATTCACCATTTCGGGCTTTTCAACCAAAACAACAGGCTTAGGCTCCTCCTTGGAGCACTTGCTACAACCAACAATTAAAATGAGTAGAAAACAAAAAAGGTATAAAAACGATTTTTTCAAACAGAATAAGTTTTACGAATCAAAGGTATGGAATTAGCACTAAACAATTACCTTTGTAGTCACACAAATAAAAGCAAATTGATTTTAGTTACAGGCGGTACAGGTTTAGTGGGCTCACACCTTTTATACGATTTATGCAAATCGGGTAAAAAGGTGCGTGTTATTAAGCGTGAAAAAAGCAACTTAGCTAATGTAAAAAAAGTATTTAGCTATTACTGTTCAAATACTGATGAATTGCTTAAAAATATTGAGTGGATTGATACTGACTTATTAGACATTTATTCAGTATTAGATGCCTTAAATGGCATAACCGAAGTGTATCATTGTGCTGCCATGGTTTCATTTGAGCCTGACCACGAAGAAGAAATGATGCGTATTAATATTGAAGGCACTGCCAATATGGTAAATGCAGCACTCGAAAAAGGAGTCACTAAATTTTGCCATGTTAGCTCTATTGCAACTGTTGGAAGGGCCGAACACGGCAATATCACTACCGAAGAAAATTTCTGGAAATCATCGCCCGACAATTCCAACTATTCAATTAGTAAATATGGAGCCGAACGTGAAGTATGGAGAGCATCCGAAGAAGGCTTAAATGTAGTCATTGTAAATCCTTCATTGATTATTGGAGCAGGTAATTGGACACAAAGTAGTTCCAATATGTTTACCAAAGGTTACAAAGGAATCAACTATTATACAGATGGAATAAATGGATTTGTAGATGTACGAGATGTTTCATCATTGATGATTCAATTAATGAATAGTAGTATTAAGAATCAACGTTATTTATTGAATTCTGAAAACATTAGTTATAAAACATTTTTCGATATCATGCATACTGGCTTTTCAAAACCGAAACCAAGTATCAAGGCCGGAAAATTTTTAAGTGGGTTTGCCTGGAGAATGGAAAAAATTCGTCATTTACTTACAGGATCTGTACCCTTGATTACAAAAGAAACCGCTCGTTCAGCACACCGTATTAGCCGATTCTCCAATCAGAAAATAGTGAACCAATTTCCAGATTATAAATTCATACCTGTAGAGCAATCAATTAACGATACTTGCAAATTGTATTTACGCGACTTAAACTGATTATTTTTCAGTCATTACTTCCGCTTGCATCTTACTCAAATCGTTTAACACCAATTGGTATATTTCTACTAATAAAGTTGGATGTTGTGTGTAAAACACAAAACTTTCATCGTATTGCTGTTTGGTGATATTTTGTTTTTTAAAAATATCCGCATTGGGCACAATTGCATCGGCAGGTAGTGTTATGCTAGCATTGTTGGGATTAGGAGCATTCATATTTAACGTTGCTTCCAACAGATGAACCTCTACCATTATTTTCGCCATTTTCTCTTGAGAAAGCACCGAATCAGGAATACTAACAGTTGTTTCTGAAGAACAGGCAACAGTAAATAGAGTAATTAGAATAAAAAATATTTTTTTCATAGCCATCTGAATACAAAGTTAGTATAAAAAATTAAGCTATTTTTGTGCCAATGAGCACATTTGCAAATAAAGTAGTTTGGATTACGGGAGCATCCTCTGGAATAGGTGAAGCATTAGCGAATGCCTTTGCAGTAGAAGGAGCAAAATTAGTGCTTTCATCTCGTAGAAAAGAAGAGTTGGAACGTGTTAAAACAGAATTAAAACTTACGGAGGAACAAGTTCTTATTTTACCTATCGATTTAGCAGATACAAGCAAAGCAAACGAATATACCCAACAAGTAATTTCTAAGTTCGGGCGAATAGACATTCTCATCAATAATGGTGGTATCAGTCAGCGTGCACTAACAAAAGACACTCCACTAGATATTGATCGAAAAATAATGGAGGTTAATTTTTTCGGAACCATTGCACTTACAAAAAGTGTATTGCCTGTGATGTTAAAACAAAAAAGTGGACACATCATTGCAATGAGTAGCATTGCTGGCAAATTTGGATTTTATTTCCGCTCTGCGTATTCTGCTTCTAAACATGCATTGCATGGCTTTTTTGAGTCATTACGAATGGAAATATACAAGGACAACGTTCAAGTAATGATTGTTTGCCCTGGTAAAATTAAAACCAATATTTCTATCAATGCAGTTACAGGCGATGGTGGCACCCACAATAAAATGGACGAAAGTCAAGCCAATGGAGTAAGTGCCGAAGAGTGTGCGAAACAAATATTAAATGGAATAAAAAATAATACCGAAGAATTATTTATTGGAGGAAAAGAATTAAGAGCCGTTTGGGTAAAACGTTTTTTTCCTAAATTATTTTCAAAATTAATACGAAAACAAAAACCAGAATAAAAGATTATGAGCAAGCCAACGATAGCAGGAATTCAACAAGTAGGAATAGGAATACCGAATGTACACGAAGCATTCAAATGGTATCGTCAAAATTTCGGAATGGACATTCCTATTTTTGAAGAAGCGGCTGAAGCCAACTTAATGCTTCCATACACAGGTGGCAAACCACATATGCGTCATGCTATACTTGCCATCAATATGAAAGGTGGCGGTGGATTCGAAATCTGGCAATATACCAGTCGTACACCAGAACCTTGCTCATTCGAATTACAAGTTGGCGATTTAGGATTCTATTGTGCTCGAATGAAAACAAGTGATGTAAAAGGCTCTTATGATTTTTTAAAAGCAAAAAAAGCAAACATTGTTAGTGAATTAACCAAAGACGCTGCTGGAAAAGATACATTTTATGTTCGTGACCCATGGAACAATTTGTTTCAAATTGTAAAAAGTACATCGTGGTTTGGCAAAGGAATGCAATTAACCGGTGGCCCAGCAGGAATGATGGTTGGTGTATCTGACATAGAAAAATCAAAAGCATTTTATGCAGACATATTAGGATACGACACAGTTGTGTATGATAAAGAAGGTGTATTTGAAGATTTTAAAAATTTACCAAGTGGCACCAACAAAGTTCGCAGAGTACTTCTAAAACATAGCAAACCAAGAGTAGGCGCATTTTCGCAACTTTTAGGTGAAAGTGAAATTGAATTAGTAAAAGTATACGACCGCTTACCACGCAAAATATTTGAAAATCGCTTTTGGGGTGATCAAGGATTTATTCATTTATGCTTTGACATTACCAATCAAAAAGCAATGAAAGAATTGTGTGCTTCCAAAGGACATCCATTTACAGTTGATAGTGGTGAAAAATTTGACATGGGTGAAGCTGCAGGTCATTTCAGTTATATCGAAGATCCGGATGGCGCATTGATAGAGTTTGTAGAAACAAAGAAAATTCCAATTATGAAAAAATTGGGCTGGTACTTGGATTTACGTAAACGCGATGCATTAAAACCATTACCAACATGGATGCTGAAAGCCTTGAAGTTTAACAGGGTAAAGGATTAATTACATCCAGAACTTCATCATAATTACGTTTAAAATGCATTATCTTTGTCCCTGCAATGCAGGTACTACTCACTACGCTTAACGCCAAATACATTCACATGAATCTTGCAATTCGTTTGTTATACGAATTGAACAAGGAGCATGAAGGATTGGATTGGAAAGAATTTACCATTAAAGAAGATAAAGATGACATTGCAAAACACTGCAGTGCATTTGATGTAGTAGCATTCAGCTGCTATATCTGGAACATTACTCCTACCCTAGAAGTTATTAAAAAAATAAAGGAACTGAATCCAAACTGTAAAATTTTATTGGGTGGGCCCGAAGTTAGTTACGATTGGAAAGATGTAATAGCAATTAAAGATATTGATTACATTATTGTTGGCGAAGGAGAAACACCATTTTCAGAATTCTTAAAAGCCTTTCCGAATGTAGAAAATGTTCCTGGATTGGTTTGGAAAAAAGACGGACTTGCAACTGAAAACAAAGCACCAGGCATGTTCGATTTAAAAAATTTCGAACACATTAATCCTTACATCAACGACAAGCCGGAAGAGTTAAATAATAAAGTTTGCTACATCGAAACCTCAAGAGGTTGCCCTTATAAATGTGAATTCTGCTTAGCAAGTTTAGACAACAAAGTTCGTTACTTACCTATTCACAACATCAAATCCAATTTATTGTTTTTGATGCAACATGGACGAACCATCAAATTTTTGGATAGAACATTTAATATCAAGAAAGATTTCACCATTGATATTTTTAAGTTTATTCTCGAGCATCATAAACCAGGAAATGTATTTCAATTTGAAATCACTGCCGATATTGTTCATCCAGATATTATTCAATTTATCAACGAACATGTACCAAAAGGCTTATTCCGTTTCGAGATTGGAATACAAACAGTAAATCAAAAAGCAAACTTAGAAGTAAGTCGCAAACAAAATTTCGAAAAAACGAAAAGCATCATTCAACAGTTATCCGACAAAATTGAAATGCATTTGGATTTAATTGTTGGATTGCCACTTGATCACTGGGAAGATATAAAATATAGCATCGAAGAAGTTTTCAAACTATTTGCACCTGAATTACAATTGGGCTTTTTGAAATTTTTAAAAGGAACACCTGTTCGCGAAAAATACGAACAGTACGGATTTAAATTTGACCCCAATCCACCTTATCAAATTATTGAAAGCAATTATTTATCGAAAGAACAATTGCACAAAATTACAGTGGTAGAGCATGCTCTGGAAATTTATTGGAATAAGAAAAAAGCGCCCAATACATTAAAATACATTACTGCAAACTATTCCATCTTCGACTTTTTATTAGGAGTAGGTTTGCACTTTGAAACCAAAAGGGATTTTCATAAATTCTCTCTCACGGACGTATACAGTATTATGACCGAATACGTAGAAATGAATCATGCAAATGATCCAATTATCAAACAACTTATTGCCGTTGACTACTATTTACATCATAAAGTAAAGCCACAAGCATTGTTTTTAGATGAGATAGAACGCAGTCAGAAAACAAAACTTATTGAAGAAAAACGTTTAAACCATCATAAGTACCGTCACATCATATTGCCTTTGAATTTTAATTACGAATTGCTAGAAAAAGAAAATAAAATAGAGCAATCGGATTATCAACTAATTTTGCAATACGATGGTGTAAACAAGGCAGAAGTGGTTTATTAATAAATGGACATGACTCTTAATCATCCTGATTTAGTTGATTTACTTAAAAGAGCTTATTCAGCTGAAAAAGCTGCAGCATTTGCCTACATTGGGCATGCTTCTTCAGTAAAAAATGAAGAAGAGAAAAAAGCAATTCGGCAAATAGAATTGGATGAATGGAACCATCGCGATGAAGTAATGAAGCTGATGAAACGATACGATGTTCCTGTTTCAAAGTATTACGAATTCAAATTTCATATAATTGGAAAATTAATTTCTGCAAGTTGTTTTGTAATTGGTTGGTTTATGCCCTTTTATTTTGCTGGCAGATTGGAAAGTGGTAATGTATGTGAGTACTTTCGAATGAAACAATACTTTAATTCGTTAGGAATTAAGGAACACGATGAAGTGCTTTATGAAATGGGCATAAAAGAAAAAGAGCATGAAGTATATTTTCTAGAACAAATAAAAACAAGTAAAATGCTTCCTGTTTTTGAAAAACTTTTTGCTTGGGGATTATTAAAAAGTTTTAATAATATTGATTTAGATAAAAAATATCCTGTCGAAAAATCGGATATCTACTGCAAGAAATAAATTAGCAAGAATGAGCGTTAACATCGAAAATATATTCACCATTAAATCTGAACAAGAATTCAGACGAATAGCGCTTGATGTATTTCGATTTCAAGCAGCAAACAATGCTGTTTACAAAGAATATCTTCTCTCATTAAAAACTGACATAGAATCCGTTGAACAACTTGAACAAATTCCTTTTTTACCAGTAGAATTTTTTAAATCCTTTGAAATAAGAACAACCCATCAAGAACAAATAAATCCAATTCAATTTACTAGTAGTGGCACAACTGGACAAATAACCAGTAAGCATTTTGTAAGTGATAGTTCTATCTATCAAAAAAGTTATTTAAAAGCATTTGAATTGTTTTATGGAAATATAAACGACTATTGCATTTTGGCATTACTACCCTCCTACCTAGAGCGTGAAGGTTCATCGCTGGTATACATGGCAGATGATTTAATTAAAAAAAGCAAACATCATCAAAGTGGTTTTTATTTGCATAATTACGATGAATTAATTTTAACGCTACAGCAGCTTCAGGATAAAAAACAAAAAACAATTTTATTAGGTGTTACCTATGCATTGTTAGATGTAGTAGAACAATTTCCATTATTTAGAGGAGGCAGCAATTTAATTGTAATGGAAACAGGTGGTATGAAAGGCAAACGCAAAGAAATGATTCGAGAGGAACTGCATAGTATTCTTTGCGAAGGCTTTGGGGTGAAATCAATTCACAGCGAATATGGAATGACCGAATTATTATCACAAGCTTATTCAAAAGGAGATGGAATATTTAACACTCCAGCTTGGATGAAAATTCTAATTCGTGATACAAATGATCCTTTCTCCTATTTGCAAGCTGGTCGCACAGGAGGAATAAACATAATCGATTTAGCGAATATCTATTCTTGCTCCTTTATTGCTACACAAGACTTAGGAAAAACAAACCCTAATAATTCGTTTGAAGTATTAGGGCGTTTTGATAATAGTGATATTAGAGGTTGTAATCTATTGGTACAATAATTTATGGTACCGTATAAACAACAGGTGCACATTTTGCCTCCCCACTACCTAAATACAATCGCACTTCGTATGTATAAGTAGCACCGGAGACTGCAGCTATGTTATCTCTCAAAACTCCACTTGCATATAACAGATTAGGGAAAGTGCCAACTTTAACCCCATTTCTATATAATCGAACACCATCATTTTGAGAATAATACCTATCGTATTTAATTTCTATTAATGTAATAGAAGGTGTTAAAGCAGTATCTATACTGGTTATTTTAGTTGCTGGGTCGCCATTATAATCGTTATCATACGGATTATCGTCAAACTTAACATCCTTTAGTCCACCAGAACAACTTGCAATAAAAACAGAGACAATAATTAATAATATATTTTTCATGTAATTAAAAATTTAATTTTAATCCAAAATTCCATTTGTTATGAACCACATCTGGATAAGTAATAACATTTACATTCGTAAAATAAGGTTTTTCATTATATCTAGGTTCCTTATCATTTCTATGCTTATACAATATTCGAATATAGTTAGCAATTAAAGCAGCAGAAACACCATACATGGCATACTCCGCCACTTTATAGTTGGTGTGTTTTTTTTTATATTTAAAAAACTCCTCTTCATATTGATCCATTTGATACTGAGAACCCGTATTCGCATATTTATCTTTTTCCGCCAATGCAAGATCATATATTTTTTTTGCGGAAATATTTATATAAACCGCTGCACCAACTGATAATCCTACTAAAACAGGTGAAGATATATTTCGCTGATTTTGTTTCCGTTTATACTCCTCGTGAGACCATTTATAACCTAAATACTCTTTTGTGTACTTTAATGGAAATTCATATTTAACAGTATCAGAACGTTTTACTGTTATGACAGAGTCAATAACCATACATTTTGGCGACCAAATGGTAACGTGATGTTTTCCTTTTGATAAGGGGATTATCGTATCGTTGGATCGATACATCACTGAATCTATTTTACAAAAAGGCTTTTTTACTCCTACAATTCTAATTTTCACATAACTAACTACATCCTGTGAACTTGCGTTAAGCGATTTGAATAAAAAAGCAATGAATAACAACCCTAAAACTTTACGGAACAAATTCAAATGAAGGATAGATAATACAATAGTAATAAACCTCATAATTTCATTAAATAGCTTTTAGTACAATATAATTTTTCTTACCTTTTTGAATAAGGATATACTTATTGTTTATTAAATGAGTTGAAGATACTTTCAATTCAACATCTTCCACTTTTGCTTTGTTTAGAGCAACTCCACCACCTTGAATCATTTTACGAGCTTCGCCTTTTGAAGGGAATACTGTGGCTTTTTCTGCCAACAAATCAATGATTGAAATGCCTGCTTCTACATCCGACTTCAAAACATCGAACTGAGGCACACCATCAAAAATATCTAAAAACAATTGCTCCGATAATTTAGCTAAATCATCAATTGTTCCATTGAACAATATTTGAGAAGCTTCAACAGCTGCATTGTAATCATCAGCTGAGTGAACACGTGTAGTAATATCTTTTGCTAAGGCTTTTTGTAAAGTTCTTAAATGAGGCGCTTTTGCTTGTTCAACTTCTATCGCTTCAATTTCCCCTTTAGTGAAAAGCGTAAAAATTCGAATATAATTTTTAGCATCTTCATCACTTGCATTTAACCAAAACTGATAAAATTTATACGGAGAAGTTTTTGCTCTATCCAACCAAACATTTCCACTTTCTGATTTCCCAAACTTTGTTCCGTCTGCCTTTTTTATCAATGGAGTAGTCAAGGCGTATGCTTCACCGGCAGCTTTTCTGCGAATTAACTCTGTTCCTGTAACAATATTCCCCCACTGATCAGATCCGCCCATTTGCAACTTCACTCCTCTATTTTTCCATAAGTAATAAAAATCGTAGCCTTGAACTAACTGGTAACTAAACTCCGTAAAACTCATCCCATTTTCCAAACGATTTTTTACAGAATCTTTTGCCAACATATAATTTACACTTATGTGTTTACCAACATCACGAATAAATTCCAAAAAGCTAAAACCTTTAAACCAATCGTAATTATTTACAATTTCGGCACTATTGGCACCACAATTAAAATCTAAAAATTGTTCTAATTGTTTGCGTTGTGAACTTAAATTATGATTTAAAGTTGCTTCATCCAACAAATTACGTTCTGCTGACTTTCCCGAAGGATCACCCACCATGCCTGTAGCACCACCAACCAAAGCAATTGGTTTATGACCTGCCTTTTGAAAATGCAACAAGGTCATTATTTGCACTAAATTCCCAACTCCCAGGGAATCAGATGTTGGATCAAATCCAATATATCCAATCACCATTTCCTTGTTCAACAATTCTTCTGTTTCTGGCATGATATCGTGCAACATGCCACGCCATTTTAATTCTTCTACAAAATTCTTAACCATAACTTTTTTATTGAAGAGCAAATATAATAAGGATTGAGAATAATATCCCTTTTTTATTTGATAATGATGAAGTAAAAAACTGTAAATTCGTAAAAACAATAAAACATACCCCTTGAGTATCTATTCTAAAAAGCAACAATGGAAATTAGGACTGTTTTCAACAGCAGTTATTATTGTTTCTGCTTCATTGTGGTATACCAATACACTTGTAAATAAAATTGCTCAGGAAGAACGTACAAAAGTTAAACTATGGGCAGACGCTATCCAAAAGAAAGCAAACCTTGTACAGTATACCAACGAGCTTTTCGATAAAATAAAAGTTGAAGAACGCAAAAAAGTTGAATTGTGGGCCGAAGCTACGCGTCAACTTTCACAAGATTTAACGGACTATGGATTTGTTTTAAAAGTTGTTTCTGACAACACTACTGTTCCTGTTATTTTAGCCGATGAGCATGGAACACCTATAACTTCAAGAAACCTTGACCCTGAAAAAGAAAATGATAAAACGTACCTAAAATTGCAAATGCAAGCAATGCGTGCTGTGAAAGATCCGATTGAAATTTCAATATATAAAGGGCAAAAAAATTATTTGTACTACAAGGATTCTAAATTATTTTCTGAATTAAAAAATGTATTAGACGACTTAGTGAAATCGTTTATCTCTGAAGTGGCGGTCAACTCAGCCTCTGTTCCAGTTATTTATACCGACTCCACCAAGCAAAACATCATCGCCTCAGGCAACATCGATTCGCTCAAAATAAAAGATAAATCATTCCTGATGGAAACAATTGCTATTATGGAAAAGCAAAATACACCAATTGAAGTACAGTTTGGTGATGGAGGAAAGAGTTATATTTTTTATCAAGAATCGACATTATTAACACAACTAAAATTCTATCCGTTTGTGATGTTTGGAACAATAGGCATTTTTCTAATTGTTGCCTACTTACTATTTAGCACTGCCCGTAGAGTGGAACAAAATCAAGTTTGGGTGGGAATGGCCAAAGAAACGGCACATCAGCTAGGAACACCGCTTTCATCGTTAATGGCTTGGTTAGAATATCTAAAATCAAAAGGTTTAGAACCAGAAACAGCTAATGAAATTGAAAAAGATTTAAAACGATTAGAAACAATAACTGAACGTTTTTCTAAAATTGGTTCCGTTCCCAAACTGGATACTGTTGATGTAATAAAAGTCCTAGAGGACTCAGTAAACTACATGAAATTGCGTACTTCTAAAAACGTTTCTTTTTCAATTACAGCATATAATGAAAAAGAAATTTTTGCGCAATTAAATGTTCCATTATTCGAATGGGTAATCGAAAATTTAATTCGAAATGCTGTTGATGCAATGACAGGGAATGGATCGATTCTTATTGCTATCTCAGACCAAACACAATTTGTATATATTGATATTACTGATACAGGAAAAGGAATTCCAAAGTCGAAATACAAAACAATTTTTGAACCTGGCTTTACAACTAAACAGCGTGGATGGGGGCTAGGTCTATCATTAACCAAACGAATTATTGAGAACTACCATTCAGGAAAAATATTTGTTAAAGGTTCCGAAATTGATAAAGGAACAACCTTTAGAATTGTATTGAATAAAATCTAATGGCAGGAATCTATATCCATATTCCTTTCTGCAAACAAGCATGTAATTATTGTGATTTTCACTTTTCTACTTCTTTAAAGAACAAAGAAGCTTTTTTGGATGCACTAAAAAAAGAAGTTGAATTACAGAAGGATTATCTCGGCACAAAAAAAATCAATACCATTTATTTAGGTGGAGGTACACCATCTATTTTAAATCAGGTTGAGTTGATGCAAATTTTTGATACCATCGACAAACATTTTGAAATTGCAAAAGATGCTGAAATTACATTAGAAGCAAACCCAGATGATTTAACAAAAAACAAAATCAAGGAATTAAAAAACACACCAATTAATCGCTTTAGCATTGGAATTCAAAGTTTTTACGATGAAGATCTAAAACTAATGAACAGAGCTCATAATTCACAAGAAGCTATATCAGCTGTTAAAGGCGCACAAGACGCAGGTTTTGAAAACATCACCATCGACTTAATTTATGGCATTCCTGACCTAACAGAGCATCGCTGGAGAAACAATTTACAAAATGCATTTCTGCTCGATATAAAACATATTTCAGCTTATTGCCTAACAGTTGAACCAAAAACAACATTAGCACATCAAGTAAAAACAAAACAAATAAAAAATGTTGATGAACAACAAAGCTCCGAACAATTTGAAATAATGTTGGAAGCAATGAAACAACAAGATTTTGTACAATACGAAATATCTAACTTTTGCAAAGACAACTACTATTCAAAACACAACAGCAATTATTGGTTAAAAGAAAACTATTTAGGATTAGGGCCTTCGGCACATTCTTACAATGGAAGTACGCGCCAATGGAACATTTCGAACAATGCGCTTTATATAAAAGGAGTTGAAAAAAATAAATTAAATTTTGAATTAGAAGAACTAAGCGATTCACAACGTTACAACGAATACATTTTAACCTCATTAAGAACAATTTGGGGCACTTCTCTTGACATTATTGCTTCAAGCTATGGTAACGACTACCAAACCTATTGCTTAAAAGAAGTAGAGAAATATATTTTAAGTGAAGATGTGAAAATAGAAGCAAATAAATTATTTTTAACCAATAAAGGAAAATTGATTGCAGATAAAATTGCAAGCGATTTATTTAAAACAGAAAATTAAATGGTTACAAAAATTACACACAAAGGTAAATCCTACATTGCCGACTTATCCAAACCAATTGACATTTCAATTCCATTAAGAACAGGGGATGAAAACGTAAATGCATGGTATGTAAATCCTGTAACAATTGAACCTGTTCGAATGGGTGATTGGGTGGGCGATGTAAAACAAGGAGGCTCTGTCAACTTTAGAAACATTTCTTTCAATCCACATGGAAACGGTACCCATACAGAATGCGTTGGTCATATCAGCAAAGAAGATTTCAGCATAAATCAATGCCTTAAAAAGTTTATGTTCATTGCAGAAGTAATTACAATCCTACCCGATGAATTAGAAAATGGCGATTTTGTAATTACAAAAACACACATTGAAAATTGCTTGGAAAACAAACGCCCAGAAGCTATTGTTATTCGAACACTTGATAATCACATCTCAAAAATCAACAAACATTACTCAAACACAAACCCTCCATTCCTAACGGAAGAGGCTGCCTTGTATATTGATTCACTAGAAATTAATCATTTATTAATCGATTTACCTTCGGTTGATAAAGAAGTGGATGGAGGAAAACTTTTGGCTCATCATGCATTTTGGCAATATCCACAAAACACAAAAACAGAACGCACTATTACTGAAATGATTTATATTCCTAATACCATTTTTGACGGAACATATTTATTGAACATTCAAATTGCAAGTTTTGAAAACGATGCTTCACCCAGCAAACCGGTTTTGTATCAACTAAACAATGCTATTTAAATAAAAAAGCCCTTTCAAGTTGAAAGGGCTTTTTTATTGCATTCTTGTTAATTATTAAGAAAAGCTAAATGTTACGCCAAGTGTAAATGGGTATACTTGAGGTCCTTTATTTTTTTGAAACAATCTGTTCAAACCATAGTTTGCAAAAATTGTAACATTATTATATCCAATGCGAGCAACAGCACTATAGCGGAATGGTTCAATATTAAAATCGTCTCTTGTTTTATTTCTGAAATGTGTATCTCCAACATCGTAACGTTGCTTAGCAACGGAATGAATACGATATGCAAACTCAACACCCGCAGCAATATGAAAATTCTTATTTGCGTTTTTGCTCATATTAATATCGAACATCAATGGCGCTTTTATGTAACTTACATTTAGTTTATTCTTTTTGTAGTCAGTAGCATCTGTTGTAGCCGACAAATAAGTTGTATCTGGATTTAAAGTAATATCATTCTTAAACGCATAATGATTAAAATCAAAACCAAAACCGGTTACCAAATTGATGTAGTTCTTATAGATATGAAAATCCTTTTCAAATAAATTCAAACCAAATTGAATCGATTTTGAATAATCTAATTCTAAAAAATTACCACCAGCTGGAGCATCCAATGAGTTTTTATAATCTAATAACCCATTCACACCCAATTCAAATCCTGCCCAATTTTTAAAATCTTCATTGTAATTTCTAATCGAATCTTTACGACTTAATTTTTTCCAACTGTTCTCATTTTCTTCATCATCAATGATTAAATACTTTTTGTTTCCTAATTTTATTTTAGTTGTATCACTAGCGGTTTCATCACCTGTACCACTAGTACTTTCACGCACTGAACCAGCTCCACTTATTTCAACATTTCTATCTACAGGATTGCCTTTGTAAATTACAGAACCTGCACCAGAAACATTCGCAGTAATACTTTGCTTCACATTCACTTTTGCATCACCAGCACCTGAAACTTTTGCTGTAACTTTATCAGCTTCAAAATCTGATGCTTTTAAATCACCCGCACCAGATACAGTTGCAGTTAATTGTTGTGATGAACCTTTTAATGTTACATCGCCAGCTCCAGTAATTGTAGTAGACACATCCGCTGCTTTTAAATCTAAATGCACATCACCAGCACCACTCGATTCAACGATTAATTTATCACAAATTAATTGATTTTCCGTTTTTACATCTGCGGCCCCTAAAACAGCTAAGGTTGTTAATGATTTTATTCCAATTGAAATAGTTGCATCTCCTGCATTGTTACCATCACTTTCGATTACCAATATTCCTTCTTTTACTTCTGTTTTAATTTTGGCCTTCACCTCATCCGATGCATCAATTTTAATTGTATTTGCATCACTTTGCGAAAGCTTAACCGTAAACGAATCTCCTACTTTGATTCCTGTAAAATCGCCCACATTTTGAGCAACTGACGATAAAATAGATACACCTGTTAAAAGTGCTATTCCAAAAATTTTTGTTTTTATAGTATTCATGTTTTAGATTTTTAGATTTTAATTACTAGCGCTATTGTTTGTTTTTTAATAGGACGACAAGGTGTTTCAAAAGTTACAACCCAACAACTTATTTTTCATACATTACAGTACAATTAAATCCAACACCTACTGGATTTGCCTTCTGCCAAGCATCTTGACTTGTTTTACGGTATAAACAATTTCCATTCATTAAACCGGCACAAAAGCTAATTTTATCGCTTCCATACCCTTCTATCCACTCCAAAGAAACTAAAAAATCGTTTTCTACAACTAGATTGTAGTTCTTTAAATCAACATTCAAAACACGAGTTGATTTATCTATCTCAACAATTATAGGCTGTTTCAAAATAATAGAATCAACGAGCCCATTTTTCATATTATAAATATTAACCCGAAATTTCACAACTCCCGCATCATTGTATGCAACATTGAAACTTGCTTTTTCTATATACGTTGGTTTCTTTTTAATATGCATAATTACGCCTAATTCAGTTCCTAAATCATTTGTATGAAAGCCCGCCAAAATGGTTCTTGCATTATTTTCATTCCCAAGAATTTTTGTTTTAAAAATTTTGGGCTTAACTACAATTTGATTCAAGGAAATGATGTTTTCTTCAAGTTGAATGATTGAATTGCTTTTATTTTTAAAGTTTAAAACATTAATTTCCAGATTTTTATATCCAATACAAGACAATTTTAAGATTTCATTGTTTATGGAATCGTGTAAATAAATCATAAAATCACCATTTACATCCGAAACAGTGCCAATTCCTTTCCCAACAACTCCTATATTCACATACGGAATTCCTTTCTTCGTGTTAACATCAACAACCTTCCCTTTTACAAGCTGTGCTGTTAGTGCTAGATTCCCTATAAAAACGAATAGTAGTATTAAAAAATGTTTCATATTAAGTTTATTTTGTGACGGATTTAACAATAAAAAGTTACAAAGCAATAGAAACATGGAAAAGCAACTATTTTACAAGAAAAATCATCTCAATTAATACTAACAAATAGATGTGTAAAAATGCGAATACAATCCTTTCACAATTCGTTTATTTATAGCATATTTGTATGGGAATCAGAGATTTTTTTGGACTAAAAATTAAACTATCGATATTTTGAAAAAGCATTTACTACTTTTTATAGGATTTTTCGCGCTTACACTAGGGCAATTATCAGCTGCAAATCGTTACTGGGTTGGTGGTACAGGAAATTGGACAGATCAAAATCATTGGTCAGAAACGAGCGGAGGACAAGCTGGAGCTACTATCCCATCACAATTGGATGATGTTTACTTTGACGCAAACTCTTTTTCCCAAAACAAAGAAACAGTAATACTTTCAGCAAATGCATTTTGTAAAAGTATTACTTGGAGCGGAATCGACAATCAAGCTATTTTTTCTGCTGAATCGAATAAAACATTAACCGTTTATGGTGATTATATCCTATCGCCCTACCTGCTTAACGGTTTCAAAGGAACAACTAAATTTTCTTCAAATTCTCCAATAAATGCAATCAACACTGCAAATCTGCCAATAATTGGAAATCTAGAGTTCAATGGAAGCGGAAATTGGGTGCTTCAAACAGATTTGGTAACCGAAAGCAATGTATCTATTTCATTGCTAAAAGGAACACTAAATACTAACAATAAAAATATTACATGTGGCTATTTTATTGGGAATTCGAACCAGTCCAGAACGCTAAACTTGGGGGCATCTGAAATTTTAGTGAAAAACACTTGGGATTTTACACAAGCTACAAACCTTACTTTTATTTCTGCTTCTTCCAAAATTATTTTCGAGACAGACGTAACTACTTCTAATTTCAAAAGTGGAAACTTAAGCTATAATTCAGTTTCTGCAATGATGGCTCCATGTAGTCCATCCAATCAACCTTGTGCAAGTTTTACAATCACACTATCATCTACTAATGTAACTTGTAATGGATTATCGAATGGAACTGCAAGTGCAGTTGTTACTGGAAGTCCAGGTCCTTTTACATATGATTGGAGCCCAGGAAACCCTCCTGGTGATGGAACACCAAACATTACTGGACTAGGACCAGGAAACTACACTGTTAGAGTTACCAATACCTCTTCAGGTTCTTTTTGTTTTTGTAATATCAATGTTCAAGAACCGGGATTACTTTTTGACTATGAGTTATTCCAAACACAACCATTATGTAATGGGCAATCGAATGGAACAATGGGTGTGGATGCAACTGGCGGTACATTCCCATACACTTACTCTTGGTCTGGAGGTTTAGGAAGTAATGACACCGTATTAAATGCAGCTGCAGGAAGTTATACTGTAACAGTTACGGATGTGAATGGATGTTCTGCATTCACAGTAATTAATTTGGGGCAACCTGCTGTTTTAGTTACGCCTGGAATCGCAACAATGGTAACTTGTAATGGTGCATGTAATGGAACAGCTACAGTAAATGCTAGTGGAGGAACGCTTCCTTATACCTACAATTGGACACCTGGAAATCCAACAGGAGATGGCACACCAGCTGTTACCAACCTTTGCCCAGGAAATTACACCGTAACTGTAACTGATTTTAATGGTTGTATTTCTACTTACGATACTACTATCACACAACCACCACTATTAACCCTGGCAATGTCTCAAACAAATGCAAGCTGTGGTGGAATTTGTGACGGAACAGCAACAGCAACCGTTTCGGGTGGGGTAACACCTTATGTTTATGTATGGTCGACTGGAGCCTCAACATCAACTAACTCAACAACAAATACAATTACGAATTTATGTGCAGGAAGTTATACTTTACAAATAACTGATGCAAATGGTTGCCTGAGAACTGATTCTGTTACAATTACCGAACCACCTATATTGGTTGCTACTGCAACTGGCACAAATATTACTTGTTTCAATGCTTGTAACGGTTCTGCTACCACTATTGTTACTGGGGGAACAGCTGGCTATTCCTTTAACTGGACTCCTGGAAATCCAACTGGTGATGGAACAGCGACTATTACATCCCTTTGTCCGGGAACCTATACAGTTACTGTAACGGATGTTAATGGTTGTACCGATACAGGAGCAGTTGCAATTACACAGCCGCTGCAATTATTTGCAAATCCAACTGCTACAGCTGTTTTATGTTTTGGAAATTGTAACGGTACTGCTACTTCTGCACCAACTGGTGGAACAGCACCTTACAGTTACAATTGGACTCCTGGAAATCCAACCGGAGATGGAACCCCAAATATTTCAAATTTATGTGCAGGTAATTGGACTGTTTTGGTCACCGATGCAAATGGCTGTACATCTTCTCAATCTGCTACGGTGACGCAACCAACCCAATTAACAGTAACAACAACTGTTACCCAAGTTACCTGTAATGGTGCTTGCAACGGAACCGCGACAGCAAATCCAAGTGGAGCTACACCAAATTATAGTTTTTCATGGGCACCTGGTGGACAAACAACCCAAACAGCAACGGGCCTTTGCCCTGGAACTTATACAGTTACAGTTACTGATGCCAATGGTTGTACAAGAACTTCCACCGCCATAATCACTCAACCGAATGGATTAACGGTTACTGCAACAGGAACTGCTTTATCTTGTAATGGAGATTGTAATGCAGTGGCAACCGCTGTAATTTCAGGTGGTACACCAGGATATTCAATTGATTGGACTCCTGGAAATCCAACTGGTGATGGAACAACAACCATAACTGGCCTTTGTGCTGGAACATACAATGTAAATATTACTGATGCAGCTGGATGCCCTGCAACTGCTACTGTTACTATAAACCAACCAACCCTCTTAAATTTAATATCAAACACAGCAGATGCAAGTTGCTTCGGAGCTTGTAATGGTTCCGCTTCGGCAATTGCTGGCGGTGGAACTCCTGCATATTCCTATGCTTGGGCTCCTGGTGGGCAAACCACATCAACTATTACAAATCAATGTGCAGGCAGCTATACTGTTACGTTGAGTGATAACAATGGCTGTACTCAAACGAATACTGTAACAATTAATCAGCCGACACAGATTGTTCCAAATGCATCAGTAGCTAATAATGTTAGTTGCTCTGGAATTTGTGATGGGTCTGCAACATCTGCAGTATCAGGTGGAACAGCTCCATACACATTAAACTGGACACCTGGTAATCCAAGTGGAGATGGAACTCCAACAATTACAAACTTATGCGCTGGCGCTTATACCTTACAAGTAACGGATGCAAATACCTGTACTGCATCTCAATCTGTTACGATTACTCAGCCAACACCACTTAGCGCACCAATATCGGGTAGCACTTCCAGCTGTAATATTTGTAATGGAACAGCAACTGTAACACCAGCTGGTGGTACAGGGCCTTACACTTATTCGTGGGCACCTACTGGACAAACGACACAAACAGCAACTGGATTATGTCCTAACATTACCTACACTGTTACCGTAACCGATGCAAATGGGTGCGTTGCTTCGAATAGTGTTACAATTCAACAAACGATTATTATTAATATTACAACATCCAATACAACCCTAAGTTGTGCTGGTGTTTGTGATGGTATTGCTACTGCAAATGCTTCTGGTGGAGCTGTACCTTATAGTTTTTTATGGGTAAATACGGTTGGAGTTGTTTCTATAACGCAAACTGCAACCGGATTGTGTGCTGGGACATACTCAGTAACAGTATCTGATGCAAACGGATGTTTTAATACAGACTCAGTAACATTTACAAATCCACCCGCATTAACAATTTCTACTACAAGCACTAACGCATTGTGTGGTGGAGCTTGTAATGGAACTGCTAACTCTACTCCTATTGGAGGAACCGGTGTTTATACATTTTTATGGTCACCTGGCGGACAAACCACTCAAAATGTGACTGGACTTTGTGCAGGAACATATACTGTTCAAGTTTCTGATGGCAATGCTTGTACATCCACCTCAACAGTTATCATTACTGAACCCACTCCAGTGATTGACAATGTTACAGTTACGGATGCTAATTGTACTTTTGCGGATGGCTCAATTACCGTTGCACCAACAGGTGGAACACCACCCTACTCTTATAATTGGGGACCAGGAAATCCGACAGGTGATGGAACCCCAACTATTACCAACTTATTACCTGGAGCATACACTTTGGCAATAACAGATGGTGGTGGATGTGTATTTAATTTTAATTATATATTAAGCAACATTGCAGGTCCAACAACGATAATGGCACATACAAATGTTTCATGCAATAATAATTGTGATGGAACAGCAACGGTAACGCCTTCTGGTGGTGCCCCTGGATACACCTTCGATTGGTCGCCTGCTGCACCAACTGGTGATGGAACGAATGCAATTACTGCTTTATGTGGAACCACAACCTATACTGTTCAAGTAACGGATGCAGTTGGTTGTATAACAATTGATACTGCTACGATATTCAATCCTTCATTAATTTCACCAAATCAAACCTCCATTAATGAAAGTTGTGGTGGATTGTGTAATGGCAGCATAACACTTAACCCAACTGGTGGTACTGGTCCATTTACGTTTGCATGGCTGCCTGGCGGACAAACAACAGCTGCCATTACAAATTTATGTGCAGGTGTATACACTGCAACTATTACGGATGCAAATGGATGTGATACTTCTATCACTGTAACAATAACATCACCTCCTCAACTGAATGTATCCTTAGCATCTACCAATGTTTTGTGTAACAGTGCTTGTAACGGAACGGCAAGTGCAACAGTAACTGGTGGTACACCTAATTTTACTTATTCCTGGTCGCATGGTGCAGCATTTGTTTTACCAAATGTTGTTAATCTTTGCCCTGGCCAATACATATTAAACGTTACAGATAACTTAGGTTGTACTGCTGCAGATACTGTAAATATTACTGAACCTATCGCTTTAACATCTTCTACAACACAAACAAATGTAAGTTGTAACAGTGTATGTGATGGAACAGCAACTGTAATTGCAAGTGGCGGCACGCTGCCATACAGCTATTCATGGGCACCAGGAGGTTCAATATTAGATAATGTAACTGCATTGTGCGCAGGAGTTTACAATGTTACTGTTACCGATGGAAATGGTTGTACAAATTCTCCGGGTTCTCTAACCATAACAGAACCTGCAGCAATTGTAGTGAATGCTGTAGGAACAAACCCATTGTGTAATGGAACTTGCAATGGATCAGCAACTGCAAACCCAAGCGGTGGAACTGCACCGTATACCTATTTATGGATGCCGGGCGGACAAACAACACAAACAGCAACAGCTTTGTGTTCTGGCACTTATACACTTACCGTTACAGATGCGAATGGATGTAGTTCAACTGCAAATGTAACATTAGTAGACCCTGTACTTCTTGCTTCGAATACATCATCTGTTTCCCCTTTATGTGCAAATGGTTGTAATGGATCTGTTACTGCAAATCCAATAGGCGGAACAGCTGCATATACTTTCCTTTGGTTGCCAATGAATTCAAGCAACCAAACAGTAACGAATCTTTGCCCTGGAACATATACTGTTGTTACAACAGATGCAAATAGTTGTGTTGACTCACAAACAGTAGTGTTAAATAATGCCCCAGGTATTGATGCTGTTATTGGAAGTACTCCTGCTGCTTGTGGCATTTGTGATGGAAGTATTTTAGTTACACCAACAACAGGAACTAACCCTTATACGTATACTTGGAATCCAGCTCCAGCAGTTGGAAATGGAACAGCAAATGGCTCTTCATTATGTGCAGCATTGTACAATATCACCGTAACCGATGCAAATGGTTGTGACTCTACATTTGTAGTTCCTTTGAGTAATTCAAGTGGACCGAGCGGTGAAATGGTAACAACAACCGATGCAACTTGTAATACTTTCTGTGATGGAACTGGTTCAATTATTCCAATTGGAGGAACTGCACCATTTAGCTATTTATGGAATGATGGACCTCCAGCAACAGCAGATTCTGCTGCAATAAATTTATGTGCAGGAAATTATTTTGTACAGGTTACTGATGCAAATACATGTATTCATTTTAGTCCAGTTACTATTAATGAGCCTGCTCCAATTTTAGATAATGCTACGATAACAAGTGCTGTTTGTAGTACTGTTTGTACTGGTACAATCAGCGTTGCACCTACTGGTGGAACTGCAGGATATACGTTTAGCTGGTCACCTGGAAACCCAACCGGACAAGGAACTGCAAATGTATCTAATTTATGCCCAGGAACTTATTCACTAACAATCACAGATGCAAATCTCTGTACACAAACATTTACATACGTGATTGGCCAATCAACACCATTAGCAGGAACTACAAGCACTTCCAATATCTCTTGCTCATCCGTTTGTAATGGTACTGCATTCTTAACAATCACATCAGGGACTGCACCATTTAATATTCAATGGAACGATCCACTTGGGCAAACAAATGATACCGCATCTTCACTATGTGCTGGTGCTTACGATGTTGTAATTACGGATAATTTAGGTTGTATCATTACATTAACAGATACAGTAACTGCAACTCCTGCAGTTGTCGCTAATCCTGCTATCACAGATGCAACATGCGGACAATGTAATGGACAAGTTGCATTAACTCCAACAGGAGGACTTGCACCTTATACCTACATCTGGAGTAATGGACAAACAACTGCAACTGCAACAGGATTATGTGCAGGATTGTACACTGTTGATATTACTGATGCAAATGGATGTACAACTAATTTCTCAATTCCAATAAGCAATCCTACAGGTCCAACAAGTTTAACAATTGCTGCAACAAACATAACTTGTAATAATGCTTGCAATGGTGCAGTTACTTCTGTAACGGCAACTGGTGGGACAGCTCCTTATACATTCCTGTGGGTACAAACAGGACAAACAACTGCTGCAATTAATAACTTATGCGCTGGTGTTTATTTTGTGCAAGTTACTGATGCTAATGGTTGTTCAATTATTGATTCTGTAACAATAACAGAACCATCAGCAATAGTAGCAAATCAAACATTAACAGCTGCATCATGTGGATTGTGCGATGGTACAATTACAATTGCTCCATCAGGAGGCACTGCTCCGTACACTGTTTTATGGAATACTGGTTCAACTGCATTAAATCTAAATAATCTTTGTGCTGGAGTTTATACAGTAACGATTACAGATGCAACAGGATGTATCAACACAACGACAATAACATTAAATAGTCAAAATGGACCTACGCTTGCAGTTACATCAACAATGGTTTCTTGTAACAGCAATTGTAATGGAACGGCAACGGTAACAGCTACTGGTGGAGTAGCTCCATATGCCTTTTTATGGAACGACCCATCTGCACAAACAACACCTGCTGCAACAGCATTGTGCGCTGGCACTTATTTTATTCAAGTAACTGATAATAATGGCTGTATAAGCATTGCTTCAACCACAATTACAGAACCTGATTCAATAGAGTTTAGCTTGGCTGCTTCAACAAATCCATTGTGTAATGGAAACAACAATGGAGTTATCACAGCAATTCCAAACGGTGGAACATTGCCATACTCTTTCTCTTGGACTTCGGGAGGAACATCCGCAACAGAAAGCAATTTAGCTGCAGGTATTTATACGGTTACCGTAACGGATGCGAATGGCTGTAATGCAACACAAACGGTAACATTAATTAATCCTACTTCATTAACAATTTCGAATACAACAACAACTCCTAGTTGTAATACTACTGCAGATGGAGCGATTGATGTAACTGTAGGTGGAGGAACAACACCATATACTTATCAATGGAGTGGTGCTTCTTCAGCAACAACAGAAGATTTAACTTCAATTCTGAATGGAACTTACACAATTACCGTAACAGATTTAAATGGTTGTACTATTGCAGATACAATTGTTCTATTACCAAACCAAACGGTTTTAGCAAATGCAGGAAACGATACAACCTTCTGTGAATCGGGTGTTTTAACACTTTCTGCAACAACAACAAATGGTGTTAATTTCCAATGGTTCGAGTTGCCATCAAATACAAGTGTTGGAACGACTTCAACAATTTCAATAACGCCTCCATCTGGAAACTCAAGCTATTATGTGGTAGTGGATAATGGAGCTGGTTGTTCAATAAACGATACTATAAACCTTACATCCAATCCTCTTCCATCTGCCAATGCAGGTGCCGATGCAACAATTGTAATTGGCGCATCGATTACAATTGGTGGCAGTCCTACAACTTCTGCTGCAGGCGCTACAATCGTTTGGAATCCTCAAACAACGTTAAGTAGTGGAACTGCATCAAACCCAACTGCTAATCCAACAACAACAACCACCTATACAGTTGTTGTTACTAGTACGCAAGGTTGTACTGCTAGCGATTCGGTTATGGTTACCGTTCGACCTACAATTATTTTCCCTGATGGTATTTCTCCGAATGGCGATGGCGCAAACGACACATGGATAATTGATGGAATTGATTTATTCCCAAATTGCAATGTTGAAGTATACAATAGATGGGGAGAATTGTTATTCCAATCACCTGGATATAAAGAAAATTGGGATGGAACTTTTAAAGGAAAAGCATTACCAGTTGGAACGTATTACTATATAATTGATTTGGGTGATCCTTTATTCCCAGACGCTTACACAGGTCCAATCACAATTATGCGTTAATCAATTATTAAAAGCACATATTCATACACTATGAAAAAAATAATATTATACATAATCGTTGTACTTAGCTTCACAAAGCTTTCTGCTCAGCAATTGCCGCATTACAGCAATTACATGATAAACGATTATCCGATGAATCCAGCTATTAGCGGAAGTAATCCCTATTTTGAAGGAAAATCAAACAATCGCTATCAATGGATTGGAATTACGGATGCTCCTAGAACCTATATTCTTAGTGTAAACGGACCAACAAAATCGCTTAAAATGGGATTGGGCGGTTTGTTATTTACAGATATAGTAGGACCAACAAGAAGAACCGGACTTTATTTATCATATGCCTATCATCTAAAAATAAATGATAAAATAAAATTATCGATGGGATTGTCTGGAGGGATTTTACAATTTGTGGTTGATGGTTCAAAAATAACATTACGCGACCCTTCTGATGTTGTATTAACCAACAATTTACAATCTGTGATTCTACCTGATTTTGGAGCAGGTGTGTACGTTTATTCAACCGATAAAAAATGGTATGTAGGTGCAAGTGTTCCACAAATTCTTCAAAATAAAATTAAATTTTACGACAATACAACTTCATCATTAAGCAAACTTGCAACACACTTTTATGCAACAGCTGGTTATAAATTTAATATCAATGATGATTTTAAAATTGAACCATCTACATGTATTAAATATGTAAAACCGGCACCATTACAATTCGATATTGGTTTAAGAGCTATCTATAAAGATAAGCTTTGGGTTGGTGGTGCATTTAGATATTTGGATGCAGTTTCTGCAATGGTTGGATATACGATGCAAGAAAATATTACATTTGCTTATTCTTATGATTTCACAACTACTGCTATAAAAAAGTATAGTACTGGAACACATGAAATAATGATTGGAATTAAATTTCATCATTACGATAAAAACAAAGGAGCAGCAGCACGAATGGAATAATTTATTTTACACAATTTACAAGTTTTTATAGCGCTTAAAATCCTGCTTAAAATCATGATTTTAGGCGCTTTTCAATTATACATTTGTAATCATTAATTCAGTCACATGAATAAAAGAATAAAAATTGGACTTATTGGATTAGCAGTCACATTGCTACTAACCACAGTGCTTAGTACTTTTGCAGGAGTATCACCTGCATTGTGCGCCCCTTTTTTTATGCCTTGGACAGTGCTGATACTAATTGGACTTACTAACAAAAAACATTAAAACATCAATGAACAAAATTTTCATCTCATTCTTTTTAATCGGATCTATAAGCAATTTATTGGCTCAGGAATCTCAAGATATATGTAATTGTCCTGCTCAAAGCAAAGTAGGAAAAGGCACATTTTATTTTTCATGGGGATACAATAAAGATTGGTATTCCAAAAGTGACATCCATTTTAAAAATACAAGTACAGCGATCAATAGTACTACTGGACAGCCTGAAAGTTATGATTTTACAGTTTATGATGTAAAAGCTCTTGACAGACCAGGATTTAAAACAATTTTAAAGACAGACTTAACTATACCACAATATGTTTATCGTATTGGATATTATTTTAATGACAAAAGAGATTTAGGTGTCGAAATAAACTTTGACCATACGAAATACATCATGCGAAACTGGCAAACATTGCATGTAGAAGGAACTATTCGCGGGCAACAAGTGAATACGGATACCTTGATTAGTCCCGATAATTTTTTAGCCTTTGAACATTCTGATGGGGCTAATTTCTTATTGTTTAACATTATGAAACGTAAACCATTGCTTGTTTCGAAAAACAAAAAACACTGGTTAACAGGTGTTGTAAAAGTGGGAGCAGGAATGGTAATCCCAAAAACAAGAGTTCAATTATTTGGTGAAACACTCGATAATCGTTTTCATATTGCGGGTTACTGTGCTGGTGTTGAAACTGGCTTTAGATACGATGCATTTAAATACGTATTTTTAGAATACACCGCTAAAGGTGTTTTTGCAGATTATAGAAATGTACTCGTAATTGGTGCAGGAAAAGCAAGCCATCACTTTTGGACTTTTGAAAATATCCTAACCCTAGGATTACAATTTCCACTATAAAAAAAGCCCCTTTCAAAAATGAAAGGGGCTTTTTTATAATTCTTCTTTTTAATTTTTTCGAATTAATTGAATATATCCTTTTGTACTGTAATCTTTAGTAGTTACAGAAACTGCTTTTAAAATATAATAATAAGTACCATCACTTAATAATTCACCAGAAGTGCTTCGTCCATCCCATTTTTCTCCTGCAGTCTCCGATTGAAATACTTTTACACCCCAACGGTTATAGATATCAATTCTATATTCTTTTAATCCTGCATTGTCTATATAAAACAAATCATTCACCCCGTCTCCATCAGGAGTAAATACATTTGGAATATTAATAAAATCAGTTGCATCGATTGTTACTGTTCTACAAACGGAGTCAGCACAACCATTATTAGAAACTGTTAAACATACGGTTTGAACACCATTACCAGAATAAGTATGAGATGGATTAGGAACAGAAGAAGAGTTTCCATCACCAAAATCCCAAGCCCAAGAAGTAATTGTACCTGTACTTAAATCTGAAAAATTATATGTAAAACCAGAAGAAACAGTATCAAAAGATGCAACAGGAGTTACATTTGCAGTAACAGAACAAGAAGCAGGATTTGAAGCACAACCCGCAGCAGAAGAAGTTGTTACTGTTAATGGACCTGAGGTAGCTCCCCAATCAACATCAACTGCATTTGTTCCTTGACCTGAGGCAATTGTTGCACCAGATGGAGCTGTCCATGTAAATGTTGTGCCCGTTCCAGTTGCGGTAAAAGTATTCCCTTGTGAGTTAGCACATACATCGTTACAAGCTAAAACAGGCATTGCTGGCTTAACGCGAGCTAAAATATAAGGAGAGTTTGAAAAATCTGACCAATTTACTTTTAATACATCATTGAATGGTACTGCAGAAGTATTTGTTACTGCACCCATGTTATTCCAAATAGCTGCAGTTGGTGTATTAAATTGTGCTAAAGCATCCCATAAACCATTATCAGAAGCCTGACTGTAAAACACATCAATACCAGCATTGTCTGTCCCCGCAGTTCTGTTTATTTGATGATAAAATAAGGATAAAACAGTACACATAGTAGTATCTAGTGCTGCCGTACTAAATCCATCAACAGTTGCATTATTATTCCCTAAACGTGCATTAAATATATTTGCTGCAGCTGTAGCTGGTGTTAATTGAACAGGGCGGTAGCGAGTTGTTCCTACACTCGATCCTGTAGGGAAACGATATACTGCTGTAGTATTTGTTGCTCTTGACATACTTCCACCAACACTACTACTTACAAAACCTTCAGAACCTACTGTAGTAGAATTTGTAACAGCCGTAATTGCTGGATTTAAAACAAAAATAGTATTTGTAAGCGTTTCTAATTCTCTATCATTTATAGCAAGAATACCTGTAGCACCAACATTGGCATTTACACCCTGTAATGTTTTTTTACGATCATTACCTGCTCCAGTTCCTGTAAGTGTTAAATTATTAAAAGTAGTAACTGTAGCATTGGTAGTTGTAATAAACTGCTGCAAATCACCATCTAACGTAACGGTGCTGGTTCCTGCATTAAATGTTGCACTGTTGCTCCAATCTTGCTCTACGAAATACTGTCCATTTCCTTGCATTACAGAACCATTCGTTAAAAAAACGCTACCTGGCGTTCCGCTATTAGCAACTGTAATGGTTCCATTGTTTTCTAAAATGGCTGCAGCTCCATCATTTTGAAGACCGCCATTTACTTGCACAACAGCACCAGTTGAAGCAAACACAGTTGCTCCATTATTAAAGAAAATAGTTTGAGCATTTGCAGCGGTGGATAATAATCCAATGCATGCAATTGGTAAAAATAGTTTGAATGATTTTGAAGGGGTATATTTCATCATTTCAAAGGTTTAGTTTAGTACAAACAAATATAGCAGAATTTTACTGAAAAGCCAAACTCTACTTAAAAGATGCTTTTTTGAAGACTAAGGTTGCTTTTTAGCAATTAATTCCATCTTTTCGCCAAAATGCTGTGCAAATCCACGCATTTCTTTAGCTGCTTCTTGCTCTCCAGTAGCTCTTTCAAAGGTATCGGCCATCGAAAGCAAACATTGATGATAAAACTGTTTCATTTCATCAACCATCATGTCTTTGGTCCACAAGTCAATACGCAGGGTGTTGTTCTCTTTAGCATCCCAAAGTGCAATCATCACCGACTTACTTGTACTTTGTTCACCACCATCAGTAGCACTCCAATCAATTTTTTGAGGTAAATTGTTTTCGTCTAATGTTACCGTAAATTTTATATCAGATGTTTTCATAAGGTTTATTTTTTAGGCTTGTATTTTGATTTAGATAATAATAATTGAGAATCTGTTTCATTGATTAAATCTTGCAAAGTGACCTCTGGATTATTTTTCATGTATTGACGAACAATTTGCCATCCAATCCAATACCCAATGCGAGGAGCCGATTCCTTACTAAAGGCAGCTGTAAATGGCCCTTCAGCTGTATACTTCATAATTTCAGCTTGATCGGTTGTATACAATAATTTTTGAGCAGCAAAATAACTCCATATATTAAATTCGTTTTGAATACAATAGTCAAGCTGCTTTTCTGTATACTGTATCTTTAACGTATCGTGAACATTGGGAAGCATAGCATCCGTTAAATACATAATTTTACCCATATATACCATTTCACTCAACAAGTCACTCTTTTCCATATTGTAAGGAAACTCATTTAACATCCAAATACGGGTGGCATCAGGTAGAATATTCTCTTTATTCATAAATTGAGATTTATAACGGGGCATGGCAAGCATCTGATAAAAAACACTTTTTTCGCCTAAAAACATCTCTAATCCTATTGCTAACGTACTATCTGCGTATACGAACGACTGATTAAAACCCGACATCATTGTAATTACTTTCGGATTATTTTTTTCTGGAAAATGATATTTATGGCGTTTAAATACCTCTTGAAATTCCTGCTCTAAAAATGTTAAATCCGGGTATGTTTTCTGACAATCGGAATAAACCGCTTTCATATCTCTATCGGATATAAATTGTTTTAACCGAAAGGCGTAAGAGGAGTCTCCTACTCCTCCATTATTAATTATGCCGGATATAAAAAGAGGATAAAATTTACCGTATTTGGTTTGCATTTTTTTAGTAAATCCATCCACATTGTTGGTGTCAAAAGCAAATAAATCTTGCTCCAAACGTTCAATTCTAACAGGTTGAACCTCAATCTTAGTAGTATCTACATCAAGTGGGTCGCTTCCACATGAAACCATCAAAAAACTACAAGCTAATAAGATGTATAAAAGGACTTGTTTCATATTAAAAATTATACTTAATATTGTAGTTGAATAGAAAATCAACCCCATTAATTATAAAACTCAAAATTATGAAAAATATGAAGAAGTTGTTAGCCTTAACTTCATTGATCCTTTTAACAAATTCAATTTTTGCTGGAGGAGATGAAAATGAAATAAAAAACTTTCGATTTGGATTGAAAGTAACGCCTTCACTGAACTGGTATAAACCAGATGGGAAGATTTTAGAAAAAAATGGCATTTCGCCTAAATTTGGAGGAGGATTAGTGCTTGAATTTCGTTTGGCAAAAGTTGCATCCGTTCAAACAGGCTTGCAAATTGATATGGATGGAGGTAAAATAAAATACAACAACGGTGGCATTACTGTACCTAACGCAAATATTGTAAGTTATTACTACAATAATTCAGATGATGTTATTGAGCCATATGGCTTAACGCCTCCAACTGATTCGACAAACTTATACTCATTCAACCAAAAATACACGCTTTATCAACTGAACGAACGTACTTATAAAGCGACTTATATTACTATTCCTTTATTACTAAAATTAAAAACCAAAGAAATTGGGATGATGACCTATTTTGGTCAATTTGGAATCAATAACTCTTTCAGATGGAGTGTAAAAGCAGATGACAAATTAACTGCTTCGAGTGGAAGTTCATTTGGTGCAACTGAAAGCAAATCAAAAATCAATGTTTCTAAGGATGCAAGTTTTTATGCTGCATCATTAGCATTTGGAGGTGGGGTTGAAATGAATTTTTCAGGTACAACCTCATTATTATTAGGAATAAACTATAATTTAGGCTTTACAAATGTTGTGAAATCACAATCTGATTATTTAAGAAGAAATACAAACAATTCAACAGGTACAGGCAGCGATCTTAGCCAACTACCACAAACATTAAAATCAAATGCAGTTGTTTTAACAATTGGTGTTTTATTCTAACATTCAATAGTTAGTAAAATTAATCCCGACTTTATTTTAATAAGGTCGGGATTTTTATTTTTGGTTAATTAAATAAACATGAAAAAACAAGAAGTCGTTCAACACATCGTTAATTGGTTAACTAATTATTGCGAACAAAGCAAAACCAATGGTTTTGTGATTGGCATTTCAGGTGGCATTGATTCGGCACTCACCTCTACTTTATGTGCAAAAACAGGCAAAAAAGTAATTTGTTTGAACATGCCCATCCATCAACACAAAGCTGAATACGACAGAGGGCACGAACATATTGAATGGTTAAAAAAGAATTTCAGCAACGTTGAATCAGCAGAAGTTGAATTAACAACTACCTTCGAAGCTATCAGCCAAACTTTACCTGAATCCATACAAGACTGGCTTACGATGGCAAATACACGTTCACGTTTACGCATGACAACCTTGTATGCATTTGCATGTCACCATAAACTTTTAGTAGCAGGAACAGGAAATAAAGTAGAAGACTTTGGAATTGGATTTTTTACAAAATATGGCGATGGTGGCGTTGATTTAAGTCCGATTGCCGACTTAATGAAATCGGATGTATTTGCATTAGCAAAAATATTAGGAGTTGTAAATTCAATACAAACGGCCAAACCCACCGATGGCTTATTTGCAGATGGCAGAAGCGATGAAGATCAAATTGGAGCCACCTACGATGAATTGGAATGGGCAATGAACTTTATTGAAAACCCAAGCGACTTTGCACATTTATCCGACCGTCAAAAAATAGTTTTGGATATTTATACGCGTATGAACAAAGCCAATCAGCACAAAATGAATCCTATTCCAGTATGTTTAATCCCTAAAGAATTAAAATAATCGACTATGATTGAACAAATTTACGAGCACTTTTTAAAGCACCAAATCGTTTGTACTGATACACGAGATATAAAAAAAGACGCACTCTTTTTTGCATTAAAAGGCGGAAATTTTAATGGCAATCAATTTGCCGAACAAGCTTTAAATAATGGCTGTTCAATTGCAATCATTGATGAAATTGCTTATAAAAAAAATGAGCGTTATATTTTAGTTGATGATGTTTTAACTGCTTTACAGCAATTAGCAAATCACCACCGAAAACAATTAGCTATACCCGTTATTGGAATTACTGGATCAAACGGCAAAACAACATCAAAAGAATTGATAAATGCAGTATTGAGTAAAAAATACAATGTATTAGCTACCAAAGGAAATTTAAACAATCACATTGGTGTACCACTTACATTGTTATCAATTACCAAAGAACACGAAATGGCAATCATCGAAATGGGTGCCAATCATCAAGGCGAAATTGCTTTACTGAGTTCAATCGCAGAACCAGATTTTGGTGTTATTACCAACATCGGAAAAGCACACTTAGAAGGATTTGGAGGGATAGAGGGGGTAAAAAAAGGTAAGAGCGAATTGTATAAATTCATTCAAGAAAAAAAAGGAAAAGTATTTGTTCATGGTGACGATGATACATTGATTGAGCTCGCAGCAAACAATGATAAAGTTACTTATGGCACAAAAAAATTATATGATATTGTTGGTGCAATTAGTGACACGGGAACCGAATTTATTTCCTTTCAATGGTCGACTCGCTACACGGCATCAACATTAAAAAAATCACCAGTAGTAACAACACAATTAGTTGGCGTTTATAATTATCACAACTTATTATGTGCAGCATGTATTGGAAATTATTTTAAAGTAGAAGATGGAAAAATCAACGAAGCGTTGACGGAATACACACCATCTAACAATCGTTCGCAATTACAAAAAACAGCGAATAACACACTCATCTTAGATTACTACAATGCAAATCCAACAAGCATGTCGGCTGCCATTGAAAATTTTTCTAATCTAAACCATTCTAACAAAATGGTAATTCTTGGCGACATGTTAGAACTAGGAAACGAAAGTGCTACAGAACATACTGCCATCGTGAATATGTTGCAACAAAAAAACAATATGGATGTTATTTTAGTTGGTCCACTTTTTTGCGAAGCAGGTAAAACATCCAACTATCAATGTTTTCAAAATAGCGATGATGCAGCCAATTATATAAAAAATGCAGCAATAAAAAACGCGACCATTTTAATAAAAGGGTCGCGTGGTATTAAATTGGAAAATGTGCTTCCTGCACTTTAATCTATTTTTGTTTTAGCTATAATGTCTTTTAAGTTAGGACGTAAACGACTTTTATAAACCGAAAGCGAATCCTCTTTAATTCGACCTCTGCGCAATGCTTTTTGTTCCTCCACAGGTAAAGATGCAATGTGCATGCATTCCGGAGTACAACATCCATTCATCTTTTCAGCACACTTTTCGCACTGAATAAATAACAAATGACAATCATCGTTTGCACAATTAACATGTGTATCGCACGGCTCACCACATTGATGACATTGTGCAATCACATGCTCTGTAATACGCTCTCCAACACGTTCATCAAACACGAAATTTTTACCAATAAACTTTGAATCAATTCCTTCTGCTTTTATTTGACGAACATAATCAATGATTCCACCATGCAATTGATTCACATCTTGAAAACCATGATGCTTGAGATAGGCACTTGCTTTTTCGCAACGAACACCACCGGTGCAATACATCAATATCTTTTTATCCTTTTTATCTTTTAATTCATCAACAACCATTGGTAACTCTTCACGAAACGTATCTGCATCCGGACAAATTGCGCCAACAAATCGGCCCACTTCCGTTTCATAATGATTGCGCATATCCACAATTATTGTTTCCGGATCTTCCAATGCTTCATTAAATTGTTTTGCAGTTAAATGATTTCCAACATTGGTTACATCAAATGCATTGTCATCCAATCCATCCGCAACAATTTTTGTGCGTACTTTGATTGCTAATTTGTAAAATGATTTACCATCATCTTCAACAGCAATTTTAAATGGAATGTTTTCAAAACGAGTATCGGCATGAAGTTGAGATTTAAATTGTTCCCAATTTTCTTCAGGAACACTCATTTGTGCATTGATACCTTCACGGGCAACATAGATTCGTCCAAGAATGTTTAATTCATTCCATTGTTTAAATAAATTATCGCGAAGCTCCTGAGGATTATCAATAATCACATAGCGGTAAAACGAAACGGTGATACGTTTAATGTTCTCTTCCTGAATTCGTTTTTTTAGCTCCTTTTTGTTAACTCTGTTATGCAAGAACATAGTGTCAGGGATTTAAAAGTTTTCGCAAAAGTAGCATAAATTCTTACACGAATAAACTCATTATGGCTTTATCACTCATTTTTACCCCTATTTTCTTTTGATATTTAAATTAAATAGTGATATTTATCCCGTACAATTTTATAGTAAGATATGCCCACAAAAGAAAAAATTCTAGTAATAGGTTCATCCGGACAAATTGGTACCGAGTTGGTTCAAAATTTAAGGAACATTTATGGGGTTGATGGGGTTGTTGCTTCTGATGTTAAGGTGACTGACCAAGCCAAAGAAGGCCCTTTTGAAGTAATTGATGTCATGAATGCTCAAAATCTATTGGAGATTGTTAAGCGTCATCAAATTACACAAGTATACTTACTTGCAGCTTTACTTTCAGCTACTGCCGAAAAAATGCCAAAATTTGGTTGGGATTTGAACATGCAGGGTTTATTTAATGTATTGGATTTAGCAAAGGAAAAAATAATCCAAAAAGTATATTGGCCTAGTTCAATTGCTGTTTTTGGCCCAAATACTCCTAAAACAAATACACCACAATATACAGTAATGGAACCAAGCACCGTTTATGGTATAAGTAAACAGGCTGGTGAGCGTTGGTGTGAATACTATTTTAACAAGTACAATGTGGATGTTAGAAGTTTGCGTTACCCCGGTTTGATTGGATGGAAATCGGCACCAGGCGGTGGAACTACCGACTACGCAGTACATATTTTTCATGAAGCTTTAAAAACAGGAAAATATGAGTGTTTTTTATCAGAAAACACAATTTTGCCTATGATGCACATGGAAGATGCAATCGCTGCAACCATAGGTATAATGCAAGCCGATGCGGAAAAAGTGAAAATTCGTTCTAGCTACAACCTTTCTGGCTTTAGCTTTTCGCCAAAAGAAATTGCAGATGAGATAAAAAAACACATTCCATCTTTTACAATTAGCTATAATCCAGACTCCAGACAACAGATTGCGGATAGCTGGCCACAAAGCATAAATGATGATTATGCCAAAAAAGATTGGGGCTGGGTACCGAAATACGACTTAAAAAGCCTAACAATCAATATGTTAGAAAACTTGAAAAAAAATTCAACAATTTGAAACCTTAATCGAATAGTATCGTAAAAAAGGGTACTATTTTTTAGTCGGTCGTATAGACGCGTTGGTCTAAAAGTTGCTTGAAAATTAAAAAAAAGATACTAATTTAGTTCGAACATAAAGAAATACCGTTTCTACTCAATGAAAAAGTTTATACTAATATTTCTGTTTATTACCTGCGAAATTGCTATCGCTCAATCGTACGAGATGGTTGGAAAAGATACTATTAACTTTACTGACGTAGCAGGTAAGCGTCAAGGAAAATGGATCATTTTTAACAAAATGCTTCATAAGCCCTGCTTCAAGGATGATCAAAAAGTAGAAGAAGGCAAATACCTTGACAGCAAAAAAACTGGTCTTTGGAAAGAATACTATTGCAATAACAATGTAAAAAGTGTTATCACTTACGAAAATAACCGCCCTAATGGTTATGCTAAAATGTATCACGATAACGGAAAAATCAAAGAAGAAGGAATGTGGAAAAACAACCGTTGGGTTGGCGACTACAAATTATATTATGAAAACGGTCAAGTTCAACAACAATTCACTTTTAATGCAACAGGTAAACGTGAAGGAAAACAAGTATACTTCTACGAGAACGGGCAAACAATGATTGAAGGAAATTGGGCTGAAGGAAAAGAGGCTGGAGTAGTTAAAGAATACTACGAGAATGGTGATATCAAATCTGAGAAAAGCTTTAATGGTGGAAATATTGATGTTGCAAAAACAAAAACATTTGAACCTAAAAAGCCAATTGCTAAAAAAGAAGAAACACCAGTAGTAAAAGAAGCGCCACCTGTTGTTGCTCAAAAAAATGAAAAAGACAACTTAGGAAAAGTATTTAATGGTGAAGGTTATTGGAAATTACTTAACTCAAACAAACAAGTTTCAAAAGACGGTACGTTCAGCAAGAGTAAATTAATGGACGGAAAAGTATATCACTATAACTCTGATGGTATATTAACCCGAATTGCAGTATACAAAGGCGGAAAATACGTTGGAGATGCTGTAATGGAAGAACAATAATTTCTGTAAAAAATCTTAAAAAACTTAATACCTTTGGACTTATGAATCATTCATAAGTCCTTTTTATTTTATGCAAAATCAACTTAGTTTATACAATACTCTTACCCGAAAAAAGGAAGAATTTAAGCCTATCAATCCTGGAATGGTTGGAATGTATGTTTGCGGACCTACCGTATACAACGATGTACATTTAGGCAACTGTAGAACGTTTATTTCCTTCGATTTAATTTATCGCTACTTATTGCACTTAGGATTTAAAGTTCGTTATGTGCGTAACATAACCGATGCTGGACATTTGGAAGGAGATCGTGATGAAGGAGATGATAAATTCGCAAAAAAAGCAAAATTGGAACAATTGGAACCTATGGAGATTGTTCAAAAATACACCCTTGGTTTTCACGATGTAATGCGCGAATTCAACTCATTGCCTCCCAGTATAGAACCAACTGCAACTGGTCATATTTGCGAACAGATCGAAATGACCAAGGAAATTATTGCAAAAGGATTTGCCTATGAAGTAAATGGTACTGTTTACTTTGATGTAGAGAAATACAATAAAGAATTTTCTTACGGACAATTGACCAACAGAAAATTAGAAGAATTATTAGAAGGGACAAGAGCACTTGGTGGGCAAGATGAAAAAAAGGGAAGACTCGATTTTGCGCTTTGGATAAAAGCAAAACCAGAACACATTATGCGTTGGCCTTCACCTTGGGGCTGGGGATTTCCAGGATGGCACATTGAATGTTCAGCAATGAGTTCAAAATACTTAGGTGACACATTCGATATTCATGGTGGCGGAATGGATTTACAAGCTACCCATCACACAAATGAAATTGCACAATCGCAAGCATGTAACCACAAAGCACCTGTTAACTATTGGATGCATACCAATATGCTTACCGTTAATGGCACACGCATGAGTAAGAGTGCTGGCAATGGATTTTTACCAGGTGAATTATTTACAGGGAATCACCCTTTACTCGAAAAAGGATACAGTCCAATGGCTGTTCGCTTTTTTATGATGCAAACACATTACCGCAGCACACTCGATTTTTCGAATGATGCGCTTCAAGCATCCGAAAAAGGGTATGCACGATTAATGAATGCGATTAAATTATTGGATTCATTAAAAACTGGAAACACCTCTACATCAAATATTGCTGAATTGAAAGCAAAATGCTACGAAGCAATGAATGATGATTTTAATGCACCAATTCTTGTAGCAAATTTATTCGAAGGAGCACGTATTATCAACTCGGTAAATGATGGTAAAGAAACAATTACTGCTGGTGATTTAGCGATTTTAAAAGCAACGATGCACAGCTTTGTTTTTGATGTGCTTGGATTAAAATCTGAGAGTTCAAACACCTCTAAAGACAAAGCATTACAAGGAGTAATGGAAATTATCTTAGATATACGCAAGGATGTAAAAGCAAAAAAAGATTTTGCTACTTCTGATAAACTACGTGATGATTTAGCAAAGAATAATATTACAATAAAAGACACTAAAGATGGAGCTACTTGGTCGATTCAAGAATAAGTTAATTATACTTTCAGGAATAACAACTGTTTTATTGATTACTTCTTGTGGTAACGAAACAGAACAGCCTACCGAAAATATTATACAGCCAAAAGTTGAAATAAAAAAAATTCCAACGCCAAGCTTTAATGCAGACTCAGCCTACTCATTTGTAAAAGCTCAAATTGATTTTGGACCGCGCGTACCTGGCACACCTGCCCACGCCAAATGTGCCGACTATCTTTCTGCAAAACTAAAATCGTATGGCTTTGAAGTAATCGTTCAGAATGGAACTGTTACAACGTTCGACAAGAAGAAATTTAATTTAAAAAACATTATTGGATCATTTAAACCCGAATTACAAAGCAGAATACTACTTTGCTCACATTGGGATACTCGTCCTTGGGCCGATGAAGACACCAAGGATACAGACAAACCATTCGATAGTGCAAACGATGGCCCCAGCGGTGTAGGTGTTGCATTAGAAGTAGCTCGTCAGGTGAATATAGCAAACCCAAACATTGGTGTAGATATTATCTATTTTGATTTAGAAGATTGGGGAACTAGTGGCGACAATGATTCATGGTGCTTAGGTTCTCAATACTGGTCAAAAAATTTACACAAACCAAACTACTATGCAAACTTTGGCATATTGATGGACATGGTAGGAGCTCCCAATGCAATGTTTCCAAAGGAAGGAAACTCTGTAGAGTTAGCAAGCGCTGCTGTTGAAAAAGTTTGGAAAGCTGCCAATGATATTGGTTATGGAAATTATTTCGTTTCACAAACTCGTCATTTTGTTGGAACAGACGATCATTTACCTGTAAATAAAGCAGGTATTCCATGTATTGATATTATTGAATACAATCAAGCTACGGGCGGTTTTGGAGAATACCACCACACGCACAAAGACAATATGGATGTAATTGATAGAAACACCTTAAAAGCGGTTGGACAAACATTGTTGGAAGTAATTTATTCTGAAAAATAATTTCTTTCAAAATCACACCTAGCCTTTTCGTTATAAGAAAAGGTACATTATAAAATGAAAAAAATTTTAATTATCCGTTTTAGTTCCATTGGTGACATTGTGCTAACAACACCTGTTATTCGCTGCATCAAAGAACAAAAACCTAAAATTGAAATTCATTATTTAACAAAAAAATCATTCAAAGGGATTTTAGAACACAATCCATACCTCTCTAAAATTCATACAATAGAAAAAGACATTAAAGAAATTGCAACTGCATTAAAGCAAGAAAATTTCGATTATATTATCGACCTTCATAACAACTTACGCTCCTTACAAACAAAAAGAATCATTGGAAAGTCTTCTTCATCATTTAAAAAATTAAATTTTAAAAAGTGGATGTTGGTGAACTTCAAAATCGACAACATGCCTGCAATGCATGTAGTAGATCGCTATCTAGAAACGGCTGCTGCACTAGGAATTAAAAATGATTTAAAAGGATTGGATTATTTTATTCCTGCAAAAGACGAAGTACAACTTCAATCACTTCCTTTAACACATCAAAATGGCTACATTGGATTTGTAATTGGAGCCAAACATTTTACAAAGCAATTACCAACTGAAAAAATAATATCGATTTGTAAAAAGCTGAATCAACCCATCGTTTTATTGGGTGGCAAAGAAGATAAAGAAAGGGCTATTGCAATCGAAAAATCTGTTGGAACTACTATTTACAATGCTTGTGGTAATTACAATTTAAATCAATCGGCATCACTTATAAAACAAGCCCAAAAAATAATCTCTCACGATACAGGCCTAATGCATATTGCAGCTGCATTCAAAAAAGAAATCATATCCGTATGGGGAAATACAGTTCCTGCTTTTGGTTTTACTCCTTATTTGCCCGACAGCAAATCGAAAATAGTGGAAGTAAAAAACTTAGCGTGCCGACCTTGCTCTAAAATCGGTTATGACAAATGCCCAAAAGGACATTTTAAATGCATGATGGAAATTGATGAAAATGCTTTTATAAACTAATTACTCCCCCATAAACAAAGCTTTAAGCTCTGTTGCATCTGAAGGTTTCATTTTGCCAGCCAAAATCAAACTCAATTGTTTTCTACGTAAAGCTCCTTCAAAACGTTTTTTCTCTTCATCAGTTTCTGGAACTAAAGCAGGAACTGGTAACGGAGAACCATTTTGATCAACTGCTACAAACGTATAAATTGCTTCGTTTGCTTTCACTTTTTCGCCCGTTACTGGATCTTCTACCCAAACATCTATGAATACTTCCATGGAAGTACTGAAAGCACGAGAAACCTTTGCTTCCAATGTCACCAAACTAGCATGATTGATAGGCATGTTAAACGAAACATTGTTTACCGAAGCAGTAACCACTACTCTTCTACAATGACGGTGAGCAGAAATAGATGCTACAATATCCATCCACTGTAATAACTGACCACCAAATAAATTACCAAGCGTATTGGTATCGTTTGGCAATACTACCTGCGTTTGAATAGTCAATGAATCTTTCGGTGATTTCGTTTTCATAATGGTTGATTTTTTTTGCAAAGATAGGTAGTTTATTAGTAGTGAATGAATCCCAAACTGAAAGATTTTGTATATATCGTTATTTCCTTTGTACTTTTGTTGAAACCTAAATTCAGTTCGTATGACATATTTATACCTAAAAGCATTGCACATTATCTTTATTGTTACCTGGTTTGCAGGCTTATTCTACATTGTTCGCTTGTTCATTTACCATACCGAAGCAGAAACAAAAGATGAACCAGAAAAATCGATTTTACAAAATCAATTTAAAATCATGTCGAAACGATTATGGTATGGTATTACTTGGCCATCAATGATTTTAACCTTGATTTTTGGCCCTTGGGTATGGTCGTATAATTTTGCCTATTACCTTACTTCTCCCTTTTTTATTTTAAAATTATGCTTTGTAGGAGCATTAGTGCTATATCATTTTCAATGTCATGTTATATTCAAACAATTACAAAATGGAGAGGTAAAGTATTCTTCTTTTAAACTACGACTTTGGAATGAAGTTGCAACTGTATTATTGGTTGCTATTGTATTTTTAATTGTATTAAAAAGCAATACAGGTTTTGTTTGGGGAATGCTTGGTTTAATTGTATTCACAGCAACATTGCTGTTAGCTATTAAGCTTTACAAAAAAAGCAGAGATAAGAAAGAAAAAGAAACGAATTCTACTGGTAATAATTAACCAATGAAGATAACTTAAAACAAAAAAGGTGCTTGAAATTCAAGCACCTTTTTTTGTTTAGATAAATTATCTAATTATTTCTTTTTCTCTTCTGCTTTTTCGCCTTTAGGCTCGATGTACACACGTGTAAAATCGCGATACTCCATTGCATTAGCAGGGAAGTTTTTAACGTTCGTTTGAACTAAACGATAGTTTTCATCATAAAATATAGGCATGATAGCAGCATCATCAATTGCAACTTGATCAGCTTGTAAGTACAATGCCATACGTTTCGCATCATCAACTTCGCGTTGAGCAGCAACAAACAATGAATCGAATTTAGGGCTATTGTAACGAGTTGTATTCAAATACGACTTATCGCTTAATTTAGCTGGAATGTGTTTGCTGTAGTACAATGTCAAGAAAATTTCTGGATCTGGATAATCAGCAACCCATCCTGCTCTCCAGAACAATGCTTTACCAGTTTCAACACTTTCTAATTGCTCAGCTAATGGCATTACATTGATATCGATATCGATATTTAAGTTTTCTTTCAACATTTTTTGAATCACCTCAGCAGTTTGAACATTTCTGTCGCCACCACCAGAGTTAATTTGCAAAGTCAATTTAGGGAAGCCTTTTCCGTTTGGATATCCAGCTTTTGTCATAAATTGTTTTGCTTTATCTACATCAAATGTATATCCTTTTAAGCTTTTTGAATCGTAATTTTTGAATGACGGAGGAACGATACCATAGTTACCCGGGATTCCTTCACCTTGTAAAGTGTAGTTTACAATTTTCTCACGATCAATTGCATAGTTAAATGCTAAACGAACTTCTTTTTTATTAAAGATATCACTTTGGTGTTGGAAACCATAGTAGAATACACTCATCGCAGGAACCACTTGCATTTCGAAAGGCTGGTTACCTTGTTTTGCATTGTCTAGTTCTCCTAAAACATCTGGAATCATTTCAATTGGTAAACGGAAGATCATGTCTAAGTTACCACGTTTGAATTCCATTAATTCGGATTTCTTTTCTTTGATAAAAGAATATTTAACAGCATCTAAATATGGTAACTGATTGCCAAACTCATCAACATTCCAATAGTTAGGGTTACGCTCTAAAATAACAGCTTCACCCTCTTTAACACTTTTTACTTGGAATGGACCTGTACCAACGCATTTTACACGCATATCCACACCATATTTTTCGAATGCTTCTTGAGGATACAACCATCCACCTGGGGTAGAAAGAATATTTAAGAATCCAGCGTTAGGATTGCTTAAGTTAATTTGAATCGTATAATCATCAATGATTTTAACACCAGAAACACCACCAGCTAATGGCTTTTTATCAACTGTTGATTGGTAATATTCATTTGCTCCTACTACTCTATCTTTAAAAGAATTGTTGAATTGTTGGTTTTCAGGACTAGCAGTACACAACAAATCAAAGCAATATTTAAAATCTTTAGCAGTTACTTCTCTTCCTTTTCCATCTGCAAAACAAGGGTCATCATGAAATTTCACACCTTTACGTAAATGGAAAGTCCATTGTGATGCATCAGCATTTTTTTCCCATTTTTCAGCTATTGCAGGGATAACAGTCAAATCTGTTTGGTTTAATCTTACCAATCCTTCGTAAACTTGATTTGCAATACGATGAGAAGTAACCTCAGTAATGTTTAAAGGGTATAAATTTCTGAAATCTTCTACCTCGTTTGTTCTGAACACACCACCGTAATACACACCACCATTGGCTTTACGAGCCTCTCCTGTACTACCGCTTTCGCCACCACAAGAAGCTAAAAAGCCTGTTGCTAACAATAAATAAATTAATTTTTTCATATGCACAATTAATGAGTTTAAATTCATGAACTACAAATATAAAGAATATCTATAAATTTCCCATAGTTTTAACACAAAATATGATTTTTAAATGACGAATGGCTAAAAATCGATTTCTAACATTACAGGACAATGGTCGGAATGCTTTGCTTCAGGTAAAATAGCTGCTCGTTTCATATTCGCTTCTAAATTTTTGCTAACTAAATTATAATCGATGCGCCAACCCAAATTTTTGGCTCTCGAATTGGCTCTAAAGCTCCACCAGCTATAATTATGTGGCTCCTTGTTAAAATGACGGAAACTATCCACAAAACCCGATTTCATGAAATTATCAATCCATTCGCGCTCTTCGGGCAAAAAGCCACTGCTATTGGCATTGCTTTTAGGGTTATGAATATCGATGGGTTGATGACAAATGTTATAATCGCCACAAAGAATCAACTTTGGACGTTCTTTTTTTAACTTATCAATATACTTCTGAAAATCGGCCAACCATTGCATTTTAAATGCCTGGCGATCCTCACCACTACTACCACTTGGGTGATACACACTCATCACCGACACATCGCCAAAATCAACTCTCAACACACGACCTTCAAAATCATATTTTTCCATTCCACAACCATACTCAACATAAGTAGGCTTTTGTTTGGTAAAGATAGCAACACCACTGTATCCTTTTTTTTGAGCAGGGTACCAATAATGGTGATAACCCGCATCTTCAAACACGGTAACATCTATTTGGCCAGGCTCTGCTTTTATTTCTTGCAAACAGATAACATCTGGATTTGCGGCTTTTAACCAATCCATAAATCCTTTACTGATAGCCGAACGGATACCATTTACATTGTAGCTTATAATTTTTGCCATGTTTATACGTATTAACTAGAGTTGAACAAAAGTATAAAATGCTTTGGTTTTGAACATATTTAGTACTTTTAATTTTGTGATTACACGTAAATTTAGTTTGTTTTTAGTCCTTTTGCTACTCAGCGGGTTTGCTTTTGCACAACCGGTAGGCAATTCGCATGCAAAAACGGCACAGCTAAAATCTGACACGCTTCAATTGGATTCCCTTAGTTTAATTCCAGGTTCAATTAAACTACAACTAACAAATGGAACACTACTCGACACCAGTTTTTACAAAGTAAATTTAGCAGAAGGATTCATTATTTTGAATCGTAAAAAAATGAAAGAAAATAATCTTTCAACGGATAGTATTCAAACAAGCTACAAAACTTTTCCTTACTTATTTTCGGCCGAAACCAAACACAAAGACATTAAAAATATTCGTCCTGATAACAAAGGCTTTGTTAATCCATTTACCTATACTATCGACAATAAAGGTGATGACATTTTTAAGATGGATGGTCTCAACAAAACTGGAAGCATATCACGCGGAATAACCATTGGTAGCAATCAAGACATGGTGGTGAATTCCAATTTAAACCTTCAATTATCGGGCAAACTAAACAACGATATTGAAATATTATTAGCTGCAACTGACAATAACATTCCTATTCAGCCCGAAGGGAACACACAACAATTGCAAGAATTTGATAAAGTATTTATTCAACTATCAAAAAACAAAACTAAATTGATTGCTGGTGATTTTCAGATGACACGCCCAAAAAGTTATTTCATGAACTTTTATAAAAAAGCACAGGGGATAAATTTTTCGACAGCACTGCCCACCAACCTTCAAAACAAAGAAAAACAAGGACTCTATTCTACAACATTAAGTGCAGCAGTATCGCGTGGAAAATTTGCTAGAAATCAAATTCAAGGTGTAGAAAGCAATCAGGGGCCTTACAGATTACGAGGTGCAGAAAATGAATTATTTATCATTGTATTATCAGGAACAGAAAAAGTATACATCGATGGAAGGCTTTTGGATAGAGGCCAAGAGAACGACTACATTATTAACTATAACACTTCCGAAATTACATTTACCGCAAAACAATTAATTACAAAAGACAAACGTATTGTTGTTGAGTTTCAATATTCCGATAAAAATTACGCACGCTCTTTGGTGCATTTTGGAAATGATTACGAACAAGGAAAATTAAAATTGCATGTTAATATTTATTCGGAGCAAGACAGTAAAAATCAACCTTTGCAGCAAGATTTAACACCTGATCAAAAGCAACTTTTATCCGACATAGGCGATACCCTATCACTCGCTGTAACACCTAGTTTTGATAGTGTAGCATTTACAAATAGTGAAGTGCTTTATTTTAAAACAGACACCACCATTGGCACGCAAACATTTCAAAATGTATTTATCTACAACACAAATGCGGATAGCGCAAAGTATCGAGTAACATTTAGCAATGTTGGAACAAACAAAGGGAACTACAAACAAATAAATTCGAGTGCCAATGGAAAAGTATTTGCATGGGTAATGCCCGACACCATCACCAATACACCTCAAGGGAATTTTGAACCTATCATTCAATTGATTACTCCAAAGAAAAAACAAATGCTCACAGCAGGTTTAGAATATGCATTTACCAAAAACTCAAAACTTACTATTGAAGGCGCGGTGAGTAACAACGACATCAACACTTTTTCATCCGCAAATAGTAAAGATGATGTTGGACTAGGGCTAAAAGTGAATTACGATAACAACTTTTTACTTCAAAAAACAAAATCAAAAGATTCGGTTTCGCACGACTTAAGTTTGATAACAAATGTAAATTACGAATACGTACAAAATTATTTTTCACCTATTGAACGTTACCGAACCATTGAGTTTGAGCGCGATTGGAACAGAGGAACAATTGCAGCCGTAACAAATGATCAACACATTATTGGTGCTGGGCTTGGATTAATGCAAAAAGGAATAGGTTCTATTGGATATAAATTCAATGCCTTTTTGGAAGGCAATAGCTATAATGCGAATAAACACAATGCAGATTTAAATTTTTCGAATAAAGGATTAACCTTGCAATACAATGGTAGTTTACTAAATTCCTTGAGTACGCAAAACACAAATTTTTATCGTCATAAAAGTTTGGTATCTCAAAAAATAAAATGGATTACGATAGGCGCAAAAGATGAATTTGAACAAAATAAATTTTCGTTAAGCAAACGAGATTCGTTACTCTCCAACAGTTACCAATTTTGGGAATGGCAAGCATTTGCTCAAAATAGTGACACCACCAAAAATAGATATGGCTTAACTTATAAACAACGAACCGACTATGCGATTAAAAATTTAATCACCTCTACCAATTTAAGAAGAGCAGCATTTGCTGAAAGTTATGGTGGCTTTTTTGAATTGAATCAAAATCCAAACAATCAATTGAAAATAAATGCTGCTTATAGAAGATTACAAATTGTAGACTCCACTCTTACACTTCAAAAGCCTGACAATTCATTGGTAGGGAGAATTGAATACAATGTTCGATTGCTGAAAGGATTTATTTACTCAAGTACATTTTATGAAATTGGATCGGGATTGGAATTAAAAAAAGAATTTTCGTACATAGAGGTGGCTGCTGGCCAAGGAATTTACACATGGATTGATTACAATGAAAATGGAATTAAAGAATTAAATGAATTTGAAATTTCGGCATTTCCTGACCAAGCAACGTATATTAAAGTATACACACCAACAAATGAGTACATAAAAACGTATAGCAATCAATTCAGTCAAACATTAACATTAAAACCAGCAGCCGTTTGGTCGAATAAAAAAGGGTTCAAAAAATTTGTTTCTCGTTTTTCGAATCAAACATCGTATCGTATCGATCGTAAATCGAATGAATCGGATATCAGTAAAGCATACAATCCATTTTTGGCAGAAACAAACGACAGCACATTGATTGCTGTTAACTCCTTGTTTAGAAACACCTTGTTCATTAATCAACTAAGTCCAGTATTTGGTTTAGATTTAACTTACCAAGATGTGCGAAATAAAACCTTATTAGTAAATGGATTTGATTCCCGAAAAACACAATACCTCGAAGCGCGTTTACGCTGGAATCTTTCACAAAAGTTTAGCTTTAATGCTGCTGCAAAAAATGGAGAAAAAGCAAACGCTTCTCAGTTTTTTAATAATCGCGATTACCAGATTGCTTTTTATGAACTAGAACCTAAAATTAACTATCAACCAAGTACCTCTTTTAGAGCAACCTTATCGTTTAGGTATACCGACAAAAAAAATAAAAATGAATTGGGAGGACAACGAGCAAATTTACAAGATTATGGAGCAGAAATAAAATACAATGTATTGAACAAAGGAAGTTTAAATGCAAAAGTCAATTTTATAGAAATAGCCTTTAATGGGTCCCAAAACACATCCTTGGCGTTTGAGATGCTGGATGCTTTAAAAATCGGAAAGAATATTACCTGGGGACTGACTTACCAGCGGAATCTATCCAACAATTTGCAATTAAGCTTAACTTATGACGGACGACAATCGGAAGGGAGTAAAACAATCCATACAGGAGGAGCACAAGTTCGAGCGTATTTTTAATGAAAATCACCCATTTTCATCAATTTTTAGCTAAAATTCGCCAAAAAATTGCCAAAAAGCAGTCAAATTAATTTATTGTTACCGTTTCATTATCTGTTAATTACTATTAATAAGTAGGTATTGGGATATTGAAAAAAGCTATACATTTGTATCGTCTTATTACAGAAGTGATAACCCTACAAGAAATCTTCCTATCTACAAGAAGATTAATCCGAAACCACTTCGACAACAAATTGTAACCTTTTAATAAAAATAACATGAAAAAACTATTACTATCAGTTTTTACATTCGCATCGGCTATTACAGTGAATGCACAATGTACAGATTTAATTATTTCAGAATACGTTGAAGGTTCTGGAAACAACAAAGCATTAGAAATTTACAATGCAAGTCCGAACGCTATTTCACTAAACAATAACTACCGTTTGGTACGTTATAATAATGGAACAGGTGCTGCTGCTGGTGAAGCAAACTCTCAAGCAATGATAAACTTGGGAAGTCCAACCATCCAATCTGGACAAGCATATGTTATTGTTATTGACAAACGTGATGCTGCACAACCTTGTCCCGGTCAAGAATGCGCTATTGACACTGCTTTAGAAAACAGAGCAGATGTATTCCTTTGCCCTGATTATAATATTAGCTATGCAATGTATTTTAATGGTAACGATGCTGTTTCATTACAAAAAACAACAAACGGTGGAACAACTTGGAACTACGTAGACATTTTTGGCAAAATGGGCGATCCAGCAATGGTATCTGGCGTTGCTTGGAGCGATGCTTTTCCTTATGATGGTTCAGCAGGAACGTGGTGGACAATTAACCATACATTGGTTAGAAAATCTACTATTCAACAAGGTGTAACAACTAATCCTTCGCCACAATTTATTGTAACAACTCAATGGGATTCATTACCAGAAAACACATACACTGGATTAGGAACACATACTTGTTCTTGCCCAATCGGGACTGCATCTATTAACGATATCGACAATACGGTTGCCGTAAAAGTATTCCCTAACCCTTCAAACAATAACTTTTTCACAGTATCTGCAACAGAGGCTATTAAAGCTATTGAAGTATACAATGTAATCGGTCAGAATGTAATTTCTGAAAACGGATTGAATAATGATAAGGCATTAAAAATTGAAACGCAAGGATTACCTGCAGGTGTATACTTTGTAAAAGCAATTTTTGACAATAACAAAATCACTGTTGTAAAACTCTCCATACAATAATTTAGTACCTAAAATAGTCCTAGGCCCAAAAGCTTAGGACTATTTTTATTATTACACAATCGATGAAACACATTTTTACACTCCTATTTTTTATTGGTTCTATTGTTTCTTTTGCTCAATCCGAGATTAAAGGAACAATCAAAGATGAAGCAACTGGTGAAACCATTATTGGTGCTACCGTATTAATTGCAGAAGGGAAAGGCGCTGTAACAGACATCAATGGAAATTTTTCAATCAAAGCCGATTCAGGAAGTTACAATGTGACCATTTCATTTGTTGGGTATGAAACACAGAAACAAAAAATAAAAGTTGGTAACAAGTCTGTTATATTAAACATTAGTTTAAAAACGAAGATGCTGGATGAAATTGAGGTAGTTGCAGATGTTGCAAAAACACGCGAAACACCCATTGCATTTTCAAACATTACAGTAAAACAAATTCAAGAAGAATTAGGCACACGCGATTTGCCAATGGTACTTAACAGTACGCCTGGAGCTTATGCTACCGAGCAAGGAGGAGGAAGTGGTGATGCACGAATAACGATTAGAGGTTTTGACCAACGCAATGTTGCTGTTATGGTTGACGGAGTTCCAGTGAATGATATGGAAAACGGTCAAGTATACTGGAGCAATTGGGATGGTTTGGGTGACATCACTCGTACCATGCAAGTACAACGTGGTTTAGGTGCCTCCAAATTGGCAATTGCATCTGTTGGTGGAACAATCAATATTTTAACAAAAGGAATTGACCAAAAACAAAGTGTGAATATTAAACAAGAAGTAAATAATTATGGATTGTACAAAACATCGTTTGGTTACAATTCAGGTGCATTAAAAAAAGGCTGGGGCATTACATTAGCGGGTTCACGTAAATGGGGAAGCAACTGGGCCGATGCAACTTTTACTGATGCCTGGTCATATTTTATAAAAGTTCAAAAACGATTTGAAAAACATTTATTTAGCATTAGCGCGAATGGTGCACCTCAAAAACATGGTCAACGCTACGACCGATTACCTGTTGCTGTTTATAGTAAAAAGTTTTCTGACAAACTTGGAATCAACTCCGATTCAATTTTAACTTCTTACAATCAAATTGAAAGAGGACTAACGTATAATCCAAACTGGGGCGAAACAAGCTACGTTGTAAATTATATGGGCAATCCTATTCCTCCAATTGGAAATGATAATCAGTTTAATGATCGTGTAAATTATTATCACAAACCACAATTTAATCTTGCACATTTTTGGACACCCAATGAACGTTTATCGGTTTCAACCATTGCCTATTTATCATTGGGTAAAGGTGGTGGAACGGGATTAAAAAATGCTGTTGGCAAAGATCCAATAACAGGACAATTGAATGTACAATCTGTATATGATGGAAATATCAATGCAGCACCATCAACTTATTATAGTGCTACAGAGCGTCCAGCAACAAATTATCTAAGAGCAAGTAATAACGATCACTTGTGGTATGGATTACTTTCATCGTGGAATTTAAAAGTTAATAAAAATGTGTCGACCCTATTTGGAGTAGATGCACGCTATTACAAAGGAACACATTACCAAACTGTATATGATTTAATGGGTGCCGACTATGCAATTGATAATACTTCTGATAAAAACCAAGTGAATGGAACATACATTGGTGATCCAAATTTCCAAAATGCAGTAAGGAGAGTTGGGGACAAAATAAGTTACTTCAACGATGCTAAAGTAATGTGGGGCGGTTTGTTTGGACAGATTGAATATAAAAAAGAAAAATGGACAACCTTTTTTACTGCTTCTGTTTCAGAAACAGGTTATAAGCGAATCGACTACTATAAGAAAAAAGATTTGGTGATTGATGGAAATACATTCGAACAAGTAGTCGGAAATGGAGATACATTTTTTTATGATGGAACTAATTATTTAACGGCAAGTTCTACAACAGCTGTTTCGTATAGTGGTGATACAACATTTGTAGGAACAGGTGTAAATCAAAACTACATTTTAAATGCAACACAATACACCAATCAATCAGCTGAAGCACGCTATGCCACCACAAAACAAAAATGGTTTTTAGGATATACCTTAAAAGGAGGAGCAAATTACAACATCAACGATCACCACAATGTATTTGTAAATTTAGGTTACTTGAGTATGGCTCCTCGTATGAATGTTGTATTTGACAATAACAACAAAGTAGTTTTGGATGCAAAAAACCAAACGGTTTATGCAATTGAAGGTGGTTATGGATTACACAATCAAAAATATGCAGCCAATGTAAATTTATATTACACTATTTGGAACAACAAACCACCTGCATCTTTACCACAAGTAATTACTCCCGATGGAACCTATTATTATAACATTAATGGATTGAATGCATTGCACAAAGGAATTGAAATCGACTTCATTTATAAACTTCTTAAAAATTTAGAAGTTGAAGGATTGGCTTCAATTGGTGATTGGAAAACAACTTCTGGTTCAAATGCAAATATTATAAATGAGAATGGAGACATTGTTGCAACAGTAGATTTTAGTGCAAAAGATGTACATGTTGGTGATGCAGCACAAATGCAATTTGCAGGAAGTATTCGCTACGAACCAATCAAACGATTATACATCAAACCTCGCTACACGTATTTTGCAAAAAATTATTCCAACATGGATCCTACTGTTTTAGTAGGTACAAATAAAGACCGCGAATCATGGAAAATGCCAAACTATGGTTTATTGGATTTGTATGCTGGATACGATTTCAGTTATTGGAAATTAAAGTTTAGCGTTACCGCAGGTGTAAATAACTTATTAAATACCATTTACATGTCGGATGCACAAAATGGAACAAAATTTAATGCAAGCTCAGCAACCATCTTTATGGGAATGGGCAGAAGAATGAATGTATCATTAAGAATAGGATTTTAAACAATTTAAACTAAAAATAACCCAATGAAAAAAATCTACTCACTCCTAATTGCTTCTGTTTTTACTGCAGTAGCATTCGGACAAGCAGTACTTCCAACATCTTGGAATTTTGCTACCACTACTCTACCAACTGGCTGGTCGGAGAACAATGTTAACTCCGCAACGGTTCCTGTACCATATTACACAGGATCAGGCAACCCTGCACCTGCATACAAAATTGATGCGACCAACGATGCGTTGATTATTAATTTTGCATCAACACCAGGAAATTTAACGTATGATATTATCGGAAACAGTTTTTCAGGTGGAACATTTGTAGTTCAAGAATCTACAAATGGAACTACATGGACAGCGTTACATACCTTTACAACAGTTCCAGCATCATACACTACAACAACAGATGTACCAAATCCTGCAAGTAGACACATTCGCTTTTTTTATCAAAATAAAGTTACAGGAAATGTTGGTATCGACAATGTAACAATTGCAGCAGGAGTTTCTGCAGCACAAGAAATAAGCATTAAACAAGGAACTACAACAATTGTAAATGGTGGAACGTATTCATTTGCTTCACCAGTTAGCACATTAAGTCCAGTTACTTTTACTGTGTTTAATTTAGGTTTAGCAACGTTAAATATATCAGCAGCAACAATTACTGGACCAGCTGCTGCAGATTATGCTATTTCTACAACAGTACCATTTGCTGTAAATGCAACAAGCAATACACCCTTCGTAATTAACTTTACACCATCGGTTGCTGGTACTCGTGCTGCTGTTTTAACAATTACAAATGATGATACAAATGCAAATCCATACATCATTAACTTAGATGGTATTGGTGGAACATTAGCAACAGAGCCTAGTGCTCAAGCAACAAACTTGTCATTCACAAATGTTAAATCATATCATTTAAATGCAAACTACACAGCTGCTGCTGGTTCACCATCGGGATACATTGTATTGCGTAGAACAGGTGCTGCTGTTACCGATGTTCCTGTTGATGGAACAGTATACCAACGAGGAGATAATGTTGGAAGCTCACAAGTAGTTGTTTCTGGAAATGTTACAGGATTTTTTCCAAACAACATTGTTGCAAACACAACCTATCATTTTGCAGTATTCACTTACAATGGTTCTGGCGTTTACAGAAACTATTTAACTACTGCTCCACTTACTGGAAATGTAACTAGCGATGGTTCAATGCAACCAACAAATTACTATTCATCAGTATCAACTGCAAACGCAACATTTGTAACCGATTTACACAACAAAATCAACCCACATACCACTCAATTTTATAGCAACTTTGGTCCGTATATGGTGACTAACTTTTTGGCAAGAGATACTGTAAACAATCAACGCGTTATTACTTGCTCGTACAGCGGTCAAAATGAATTGTATTCAGAACCGTTTGATTGGACATCTAACAATTTTGCACGTGAACATACTTACCCACAAAGTTGGATGCCAACGGTAAATGATCCAGGCTTCCAAAACAGACCTGAGTATAGCGATTACCATATGATTGTTCAAGCAAACCAAAATGATGTAAATGCTATACGTAGTAATTACCCATTAGGAGAAGTTGTTGGGACACCAACTTACACATATTTAGGTTGTAAACTTGGTCCAGATGCAAATGGAAAAACAGTATTCGAACCAAGAGATGCCGACAAAGGAGATGCAGCACGTTGTATGTTATATCAAACAATTTGTTACACGGGAGTAGCTTATAGTGGTTCTCCGAACACAAATGCAACTTATGGCGGAAGCTGGTCGTTGCCATTAACTATTAACTCAACTGTGAACTATCCACAAGATCAAAATGTATTAAAAGCTTGGCATTACCAAGATCCTCCTGATAATTTTGAAATTGCACGTAACGACTATGTTGATTCATTACAAGGAAACCGTAATCCATTTATTGACAGCGTTCAATATGTTTGTTACATCGATTTTAGTTCAATGACAAAAATTACCAACCCAAATGTACCTTGCAGTACAGTAGGTATTTTTGATAATGAAAAAAGTAATGACCAATTTTTAATTGCTCCAAACCCTAACGCTGGTAGCTTTAAAATATTCTTTACTACAACTAAAAATCAAACATTGAACTTAAATGTATATGATTTGTTTGGAAGAATTGTTGCAACAAAACAAGTTAATTTAACAAATGGAAATAACACCATCGATATGAATATTGAAGGCTTAAGCAAAGGCATCTATTCAATTGAAATGGTTAATGATAATGGCCGCAAAACAGAGAAGTTGGTGATTGATTAATTTTTAGGTTTATTTTAGTACAGAAAGTCCCGCCACCCAGCGGGATTTTCTGTTTTAAAACCATTTAATAGAAAATGATTATTTTTATAGTAACTAAACTACTTACATGAAAAAGTTAAGCACTGCCTTTGTTCTTCTACTAATCATTTCTACAAATATGTTTTCACAAAATGTAAACTTGTCGAATGGAAATATATTTGATGGCGAACCTTATGTTGCAATCAATCCAACCAATTCACAAAACATTGTTGTTGCATGGCAAGGATATGTTTTTGGAAGTGGTTCATCCTTAACAATTAGAATAAAAAGTTCATTCAATGGTGGATTAACTTGGAATACCGCTGTAAACATGCCTCATGTAAATTCGGCTTACAAATCGGCCGATCCTTCATTGGCATTCGATGCCAATGGGAACCTATTTCTTAGTTATATCGATCATCGTGAAAGCCCTGATTCAGGAGGTGTATTTGTTTCGAAATCCATCAATGGAGGATTAACATGGAGCGCACCCATAAAAGCAATTGATGTATATGCCGATGGAACAGAATTGCCAATCGACAGACCATTTATTTCAGTGAGCAGCAATGGAAATAACCTCTACTTAACCACAAAACCACCGTCATGGGTAGCAGCACCCAATCGTCCGTATTTTGTAGCTTCCACAAATGGAGGTGCCACATGGCAAGCATGGCGCTATGTTGATAGCACAGGCTTTTTAGTTGGAGCACTTATTCCTGCACCGTTTGCTCCTAATACGGTATCGGCAAGCAATAAATTTCATTCTATGTATCCGAGTTATGTTCCATCTCAAAATATTTTACCACAATTTATTTTAGCTTCTAGCAGCACTGCAGGAGTTGCAATGACTCATAAGAATGCATATGCAAGTAATAACTTAGCAAACAATGATAGTGCAAAATTAGCTTACCAATTAATTGCCGATCCAACAAACAGCAATCATCTTGCTTTCTTTTTTCCACAAAATTCTTCGGGTGATATCGACATTATGATGATTGAAACCTTCAATGAAGGAACAAGCTGGACGGCACCTGTTCGAATAAATGATGATGTACTAGCAAATGGAAAAATGCAAGATATGCTTTGGGCTGATTTTGATAATGATGGAGACATTGTTGTTTCGTGGCGCGATAGAAGGAATGCTTCGGGAGGAGGCTTTTTAGCTGCTTCCGAATTTTATGCAAGCTATAGAGATAAAGACTCTGCAAGCTTCTCTGCTAATTTTAAAATCTCCGATTCATTGGTTGCTTACAACAACGTATTAGCACAAGATGGAAATGATTTTATGTCGATTGCTATCGAAAACGACACATTGAGTGCTGCATGGGGCAATACACGCGATGGCTCATTGGATGTTTGGTTTGTACGCATGCATGCACCTACAGCAACAACAACAAGCATTTCACTAATTGAGAGTAGCAAAAATAATTTCAGCATTTATCCAAATCCATCAACTGGTGTTTACTCCATCGAAACAATCGACCAAGCGATTATCAATAAAATAGAAGTACATGATTTAACTGGAAAGCTTGTGAAATCAATTCAATCGAGTACAAAAAGTACAACCATTGATTTAACGAATTTCCAAAAAGGAATTTACATTGTGACAATTTTTTCGAACAACACTTCTACTAAACGAACTGTTGTAAAACAATAAAACAAGAAGGATTAAATTTTTATTTTCTGACCAAGACGAAGAACAGCCGTTGCTTTGATACCATTCTTTTTACAAAGCACTTTGGTTGTGGTGCCGTATCTGCGAGCAATTGCAGAAAGTGTATCTCCTTTTTTTACAACATGAACTTTCGTTCCTTTTTTGTTTTTAGAAGAAGCAATATTTTTTGCTGCCGCCTTTTTTGCTGCGGAAACATAATCAAATGTTTTTTTACTTAAACAATACGTATCAGAAAGTAATTGTTGATTATCGAATGAAATAATTTCGCTAGGATCAATTGGTTGCCCTAAGTAACGTACTTCGAAATGCAAATGACTTCCTCTTGAACGACCAGTATTTCCGCCCAATCCAATAATATCACCAGCCAATACATCCTTGCCTACTTCAACCGAAATTTTTGAAAGATGTGCATAATAGGTTTCTAAACCATTAGAATGACGGATAACAATTACATTTCCGTAACTCTTACTCAACTTCGCAATACGAACCTTCCCATCAAATGCCGCTGAAACACCATCGCCTGTTTCTAAGTCAATGTCAATTCCATAGTGGTATCTTTTTCTACGTGGACCAAAACCACTCGTTACTTTTCCATTGAAAGGATGGTAATAGCCACAACTACCTTCGCTAAACAACAATAATTCCTTTTCATCGTCTTTTAATGTAGCAATATCAAATTTAGGAACATGAATGTGTGCGGTATCCCAATTGAAATACAAGCCTGATGATGGGAAAGCTACCAATGAATCGCTAACAGCGTCCATTTCGCCTTCAACTTCTTCATCTTCTAGGGATAAATCAATAATGGTATCGGTTTCGTCAGCTTGGGCGTGGGTAGTAGCAATAAAGTTAGTGTCCGTTATTGCAGCAAGTGCAATACGAAAAAGCGTAAAAAGGATGAATATTGAAAAGGCTTTTTTCATCAATTAATTTACAATTATCACTACTATCAGAATCCATTTTAATTTTTTGGATTTGCAAATATGTGCATTTTTTCAAAAAAAGCAAGTGTTAATAATTGTTAATCAACAGAAGTTATTCACAAGGCATTAATCTTTTCGTGCAACAGCCTTGAATTGCTCATCTGTTAAGGTTTTCAGAAACTCTAACAAATCGGCCTTATCTTGTGCTGTTAAATTAATTGGAGTAGCCATGATGGTATCCAAATTAATAATTCCTTTTACAAATTTTTGTGGTTCGTTGTAATAGTCAATTACTTCGGTTAATGTTTTAAACATTCCATTGTGCATGTACGGACCAGTAACAGCAATGTTTCGCAAGCCGGGCACTTTAAACTTCCCAATATCTGCACTATCCTTTGTTACAACATATCTTCCAACATCATTCAATTCTTTTCCATTGTACAAACCAATGTTCTTAAAATCATCGCGTGTAAAGTCGGGACCAAAATGGCAATCAAAACATTTGCCTTTTACATTAAATATTTTTTGTCCTCGCTTAGCCGATTCACTTATAGCTGTTGTATCATCGTTCATGTATTTATCAAATGGCGTATTGCTTGTTTCAAGCGAACGTTCAAATGTTGCCAATGCATCTAATAAGTTCTCTTTCGATGGCGATTCTTTGTAAAGTTTTTTAAAGAACGCAACATAATTTTTATTTGCATTTAATTTTTTTACGGCCTCTGTCACAGGCAAATTCATTTCAACAGGATTTTCAATTGGTCCCGCTGCTTGCAATTCCAACGACTCTGCTCTTCCATCATGAAAAAAGATATCATGACTAGCCAAATTCATTGCCGTTGGTGTGTTACGTGCTCCCAGCTTTCCTCCTACTCCTTTGCTCAATGCAACCGTATCTGCAAATGCACGCGAAGGAATATGACACGAAGCACAGCTAATCGTATTGTCGCTCGATAAAATTGGATCCAAAAACAACATAGCACCCAAGGCTTCTTTTGTGCCAGGTTCATTCACCACTTCCGATTGTTCTGAATTAGAGCAACGAATAATTGCTACTAACAAAAGGGATCCAAAAATTACTTTACGAATATTCATCTTTATTATTTTTATAACACCACAAAAGTAAAAGGATACTTGCTACATAAAGCGCAACAAAGCAATTTAAATTAATTACAAATAAGCATTAATCCTTATATTTGTAACTCTCAAAAACTAAAACAACAATTTATGACAACAGCAGAAATAGTAACAGCAAAAGGTACAATGAAAGTGGAGTTTTTTGATAAAGATGCTCCGGGAACAGTAAAAAACTTTTGTGATTTAGCAAAAAAAGGATTTTATGATGGATTAAATTTTCACCGTGTAATCCCTGGATTTGTAATTCAAGGTGGATGTCCGAATGGAACTGGAACGGGTGGACCAGGTTACAAAATTAAATGTGAATTAGATGGTGGAAATCAATTTCACGACAAAGGTGTTCTTTCAATGGCACATGCAGGAAGAGATACAGGTGGATCACAATTTTTTATTGTTATCAGTCGTGCACAAACTGCACACTTAGATAGAAAACATACTTGTTTCGGAAAAGTAGTTGATGGATTGGATATAATCGAAAACATCCGTCAAGGAGATAAAATTGAAAAAATAACAATTCACGAGAACGTTGCTTAATTTCCGTTAAAAGGAATTAATCACCACTCATGTATTTTATAAAACCTTCGCTTTCACTCTAACGTAAATTTGCAGTGAAAACATGCAATTACACAAGATTAGACGTGTAGCGTTCTTTTCAAAAAAGGGAATGGTATGTAGCAACCATTCCCTTATTAATTTTTTAAAACATGAAACAACGTATCCTCTCCTTACTAGTTGCATTTGCAATCACTACTATCGGCTTTTCGCAAAGTGGATACAAATTCAATGTTGATTTGAACAATGTGAATGACGACAAATTATTGATTGAACTCGTTGCTCCTAAAATTGAAACCGAGAAAACAATCTACCATATCCCCAAATTAGTACCTGGCACTTATGAAATTTACAACTTTGGTCGTTTTGTTTCCGAATTTACAGCAACTGATAGTACAGGAAACCAATTGTCTGTAAATCAATTAGACGATAATAGCTGGAAAATAAGTGATGCAAAAAAACTTTTTAAAATAACCTACAAAGTAGAAGATTCATGGGATACAAAAATTACAAAACCATTTGTTTTTGAACCCGCAGGAAGTAATTTCGAAAAAGATAAAAACTTTGTATTGAACACACATTGCCTGTTTGGCTTTTTTGATGATTTATTAAAACTAAACTACGAAGTAAACATTACACATCCTTCCAATTTTTATGGCTCTTGCAGCTTAACCGATGTAACATCTAAAAACAATACCGACACGTATACCATTCCCAATTACTTCGACTTACAAGATGCGCCCATGATGTACTGTGTCCCCGACACAACAAGCTTAATGGTTGGTGGTGCACAAATATTAATTTCGGTATACTCACCAAACAAAGTGGTATCCTCAAAATTTATTAGTGATAATATTCATGAAATTTTAATTGCACAACAAAAATATTTGGGCGGCACACTGCCTATTAAAAAGTATGCCTACCTAATTTATTTAACAGCAAACACAAGTGGCTCGGGCTCAAATGGCGCATTGGAACATTCGTATTCATCCATGTATTTTTTACCCGAAATGGATGGAAAGCTATTGGCACAAACCATGAAAGATGTTTCGGCACATGAATTTTTTCACATTGTAACACCCTTAAATATTCATGCCGAACAAATTGGAAACTTTGATTACATGCAACCAAAAATGTCGAAACATTTATGGTTGTACGAAGGTGTTACAGAATATGCTGCTGGCCTAGTACAAGTGAAATATGGCAACATGACACTTGAAGACTATTTAAAAGTAATTGATGATAAAATAAACACTACCAAATATTACAACGATTCATTGCCTTTTACAGTAATGAGCGAAGGTTGCTTAACAACATACAAAGATCAGTATACAAATGTGTATCAAAAAGGAGCATTGATTGGATTGTGCTTAGATATAAAGCTCAGAGCATTATCGGATGGCAATTATGGGGTTCAAGAAATGATGGCGGACCTTGCAAAAAAATACGGCAAAGAAAAATCATTTAAGGATGAGGACTTGTTTAATGAAATAGTAAAACTTACATTTCCTGAAATAAAAGACTTTTTCGAAAAATATGTAGCAGGTTCCGAACCACTACCTATAAAAGAAACATTGGAATTGGCAGGAATCACATTTGGAAAACCAAGCACAGAAAAAAACATCTCATTTGGCGGAATAAACCTAGGCTTAAATGCAGAAAACAATCACTTGCTTGTTGTAAATACAGCTAAAATGGATGATTTTGGAAAAGCGTTGGGCTATCAAGAGTTTGATGAACTGCTAAAGTTTAACGGTAAAAAAATTGATGTAAATACTGCACAAGATGTGTTGGGCGATTATTTATACAATGCAAAAGAAGGCGATGTTTTAAAAGTAAGTGTATTGAGAAGAACACTTGCTAAACCAAAAGGTAAAAAAGTAAAATTAAAATCGAAAGTGTTTTTAGTAACAGAACCCAACAAATTTAATTTATCACCAGTTAAAAATGCTAGTCAAAAACAATTGCAGGTTCGCAACACCTGGATTGGTAAATAATACAAAATGAATAAAAAAAATCTATATTGGATTTGTCAAATTGGTGGATGGCTATTTTTTGTGCTATTGAACAGTTTGTTTTTACAACTCAACAATGCATTCAACACTAAAATTGCAATCGGGCATTTTTCAATGTTTGTGTTGGGTGTTACCATTTCACATGCCTACCGAACATTGATTGTGAAAACAGGTTGGCTAAAACTAAAAATACTTCCTTTAATACCACGTGTAATTATTGCAACCATCATATTTGCAACTGTAATTGAATATTTACAATTTATTGTTGAATCACAATTAGGAATACAGGGCGATAAGCACCAAAACACGATTAATACCATCATCAACATTTTAAATTTCTCCTTTGTATTATTCTTTTGGTCATTGATTTATTTTTTGGTGCATTACATCGAGAATTATAAAAAGGCAGAAATTGAAAATTTAAAATGGTCGGCCTCCATTCATGAAATTGAATTGAACAAATTAAAATCACAATTGAATCCGCATTTTATGTTCAATGCAATGAACAGCATTCGTGCCTTGGTGGATGAAAACCCTATTAAATCGAAAGAAGCCATTACGCAACTCTCCAACATTTTGCGCAATACCTTGCAAATGGGTAAAAACAAAGTGATTTCATTTGATGAGGAATTAAAAGTAATTAACGATTACTTGGCACTGGAAACCATCCGTTACGAAGAACGATTAAAAGTAAACATGAACATTCACCCCGATAGTAAAAGCTTTCAGGTGCCTCCTTTAATGGTTCAAACCTTGGTGGAGAATGCTATTAAACATGGTATTTCAAAACTTACCAAAGGTGGTATCATCGACATTTCGACCACCATTCAAAACGAAAATTTAATTATTCAAATTAAAAACAGCGGACAACTAGCTGCACAAAGCGATACTGATAGTGGTTTTGGAATAAAAAACACCTTGCAACGCTTACAATTATTATATGGCAAAGATGCATCCTTGCGTATAAACAATTTCGATTCCGAATATGTATTAACTGAATTAATCATCCCTAAAAACGTACTCACTTATGAAAGCGATAATCATTGATGATGAGCGCCTAGCGCGTCAGGAATTAAAAAATTTATTGGCTCCTTATCCCGAATTACAAATTGTTGGAGAAGCGAACAATGCCGAAACAGCCATTGAATTAATCAAACAGGAAAAACCGGATGTGATATTTTTAGACATACAAATGCCAGGTAAAAATGGTTTTGATTTGTTAGAAGAAATAAGTGGTGTGCCCGAAGTGGTATTTGTTACTGCATATGATGAATATGCGATACGCGCATTTGAAGTAAATGCATTGGATTACCTATTGAAACCTGTTCAATCGACCCGATTGGCGGAGACCGTAAAAAAATTATTAAACAAAGATATCTCTGAAAAAGCGGAAAACAAAGAACAAACACAAGCGCTGAATGATAATGACCAAGTGTTTGTGAAAGATGGGGACAAGTGTTGGTTTGTGAAACTAAATGATATTCGTTTGTTTGAATCGGAAGGAAACTATGTGCGTGTGTACTTTGATAAAAATCGACCATTGATATTACGTTCGTTAAATAATTTAGATGAACGCTTAAACAATAAAACATTTTTTAGAGCAAGTCGCAAACACATTGTAAATCTTAAATGGGTAGAATCGATTGAAAATTGGTTCAATGGCGGATTGATGGTAAAACTAAAAGGTGGTGAGCAAGTGGAAATTTCGCGCAGACAAGCTTCTAAATTAAAAGATATGATGAGTTTGTAAAACTAATCATCCAAGCCTTTGCCATCAAGTATGTGTTGAACATATTTCTCAATTCTATCTTCACGCGTTTTGGATTGTTTGGCCGAAGAGAAATAAAGCAAATAACCTCTTTGACGACCTGGTGTAAGTTTTTCAAATGCTTTTTTTAGTTCAGGCATATCTTCTAAAACTGCTTGAAACTCTTCAGGAACGAAGTATTCCGTTGTTTTCTTTAATTCCACTTTTAAACCTGCTTTATCAATCGCAATTGCTTCTTTGATGTAGGCTTTTATGATTGACTTCTTTTTTATGATTTCTTCAACACTCTTGAAACGCATTTGTCGTGCCGACTGAACATTGGCTGTTTGTTGAATTAAAACCTTTTTAGGGTCTTTTAGCAAAGCACCTTGCATAAATAACAATGCACAATAATCTTTAAAGCCATGAATTAAAACAACATTGTTCTTTTCGGCAATGTAACAAGGACAACCCCACTTTAATTCCTCCTTCAATCCACAATCCAGAACATACATTCTTAATTCGGAATAAGCATCTTGCCATTTCGATGCTTTATTAAAAAACCAATCAACGTCTGGATTCATCTACTCAATTTAATTTATGATTATTAAATTAGAAAGTCCTTTGGACTATTGCTATTACAAATATAAATTATTTTTGATGGTGATATGCTAAGCTAATAGATGATGTTACAGGATGCTACCTCATAAAAGGCTAAAAATAAAAAAGGCTTTGCGAATGCAAGCCTTTTTTATTCATACGAATAAAACCTATCCCGGAATACGGGCAACATGCTTTTCCATTTGTTTTAATTGGTCAACAATTTCTGCTGCTTTTGGTTTTAAAGCTTTTGCTCTTCTGAAATATTCTTTTCCTACTTTGTTTTGGTTACGTTGTATTTCCAATGATGCTAATTGCAAATACACTGCTGCTTGGCTATCGTTATCTGGAATTCCAGCTTTTATTGCTTCCAATAAAGTTGCTCTTGCTTCTTTGGCATTGCCTTTCTTTAATTGAATAAAGCCCAATTGCATTAAATTGGTTCCTTTTACATCGCCTACCAATGACGATTTGGTATTTAAACTCTTACGGATACTTGCCTCAGCAGTACTTAAATCGTTGGATGCCAACGATAAATTACTTTGTAACATGTAATAACCTGCACGTATTGGTTTTAATAACAAACGTGGAAATTTGATCATTTTTAAATACACCATAGCTTGGTCTACATCGCCTTCTGAAACAGCTTCCTGAACTAAACGCATGGTTCCCATCATAAAATACAATAAAAGGGATACAAATGCCAAACTAAAGCAAATCCAAGCACTAATTGGATCCTTGTAAACAATACCCAATACACCCAATCCAATCAATACCACTGTAATTGGTAAACGATACAGGATATAAAACTTTAAAACTTTCATCATAATCAATAATACTATAAAATTTAGGCAAAAGTAATAGAATTATGGGGAGCCGACAAGTATTTTGAGCATTTAGAATCAAAAATCCATGATAATAATCATGTATTCTATTGACTCAAATCATGCTCCAGCCCTTCGGCTTCGTGTAAATTTGCTACATGCAAGCAGTAAATAATATCAAAATAAACCTGTCGGAAGACGTATCCGACCTGGAATTAGGGAAATTGATGAAATTCATTGGTTCGGAATTTCACGAATATTTTCAGGAAAATCTACCTCAAATAGACACCTTGCTACACGCTTGTGTTAAAGTGGATCATCCTGAAGTTCCTGCTATCCAGAATATTTACAATGCATACGCTGCTTTTAAAGACATTTTAGAGCAACACATAGGAGAAGAACAGCACATTATGATTCCGTTTGTAAAATTCATTATCAAGGAAAAAGGGATAGATGGAATCAAAATGGACATTTTGGATAAAGTATTCAAAAACATTGAAAAGGAACACGATAAAATAAAAGAAAAACTGGCTGTATTGGAAACCTTAAGCCAAAATTTTGAGCACAAGACCAATACATCGCCTACTCTAAAAAATGCTTACAATCAATTGGCTAAAATGAAACACAATTATTTGGTGTACTCATTTATTGAAATGAATTATTTGTATCCAAAGTTAAACGAACTAAAAAATAGTTACTAAATGAAAAACATTTTAATTCCAACCGATTTTTCGGACAGTTCAAAAGCTGCTGCTAGCTATGCGATTGAATTTGCTAAAGCAAACAATGCAAACATCACCTTTTTGCATGTTTTTCACATTCCAATGGTTGCTAGCGAAGCAACGGTTGTGATGCCCAATTTTGAGGCATTGGAAAAGGACAGCATGGATGCACTTCAGAAATTAGAAGAGTCGATTAGACTAGAACACAAATTAACAACAAAAGCAAACTGCATCGTTAAACCAGGATTCCTGATTGATGAAATGAAGGATGTGATTAAGGAAAACAAAATTGACTTGGTGATTATGGGCATTGCAGGTGCTGGAAAATTAGCTGAAGTATTAATTGGAAGTAATACCACCATTGCCATTCATAATTTGGATTGCGAAGTACTGGTTGTTCCGAATGACTCTGTTTACAAGCCGATTAAAAACATTGCATTTGCTTGTGATTTTATAAAGGTAAAAGAATCACCTGCTATCAGTAAAATTAAAAACTGGGCAAAAACGTTGAATGCCAAAACATTTATATTAAACATTGTTTCACCCGAAGAAAAACCGAGTACCGAAAAAGCAATTGCGGGTATTAAATTGGAATCCATTTTTGATTCTATGGAACACAGCTTGCATTTTCCAGAAAACGATGACATTACCTATGCAATCAATGATTTTGTGGAAAAACACAACATTGATTTATTGATTATGATTCCAAGAAAGCACAATATTTTCACAAGCATCTTTCACAAAAGCAATACAAAGAAAATGGCTTTCCATAGTCATATTCCATTATTAACTATTCACGAATAAAAGAACATGGAACTTTTAATTACAGACAATACAACTATCAAATCAATTCAAGACGAATTCAATAAACAATTTCCGTTTTTGAAGATTGAATTTTTTTCGAAGCCACATAAAAAGGGAGAAGCTTCTGCAAAGGAACTTATCAGAAACAATGATAAAACTTTGGGTGAGTGTAGAAAGAAAAAAAGCGATGGCGCTTTAAAAATTTATGCCAAACAAAAGGTTTCGGAATTGGAACAGTTGTTTCAAGATCATTTTGGATTATCGGTGCAGGTGTTCCGTAAATCTGGGCGTGTATGGTTGGAAACAACCTCTACTGACGATTGGACGCTAATGAAGCAGAATGATGAAGCGATAGAATTAAGCAAACCAGTAGACTAAGCATACTGATCACTATCAATTACAAAACTGACAATTGTCATATTTTAAGTTTAATAGAAGAAATAATTTTGAATTAGAAATTTTAAAAACATTTAAGCTATGAAAAAGAAAGTTATCGGAGTTATCGTATTATTATTGGTATTCGCATTTCCATTCAGATTGGCATTTTTAGAATACCCAGCAAACATTAACGTAAATAATACCTTAATTGATGGTGGTAGAATAGAAACAACAATCTATTTTATATTATCAATGTTCGGTATTTTATATTTTATGTTCAGCACCATGACTGAAGGCGAAGGACACGCAAAACACTAGTATTTACTATATCTAAAAAAAGCGGATAGCAGTTATCTTTAAAAGAATGTTCCATAGCATTTAGGGTTTAGAGAAAAAATAATTGCTTCCGCTTTTCATTTCTTATGCAAACATCCATCCATCCGACTACCGAAACAAAATGCTACCATTGTGGCAACGATTGTCCATCGGAGGAATTGCATATCGAAGAAAAAGTGTTTTGTTGCGATGGTTGCAAATTGGTATTTGAAATTATCAACGAAAATAATCTTTGCCAATACTACGACATTTCTAAAAATCCGGGCATTACTGCCAAAGGGAAATTTAACTCTGAAAAATTTTCGTACCTCGAAGATGAAAAGATTAAGCAAAAATTAATCAGTTTCACCAACGGCATTCAAACACATGTTACTTTTTATCTTCCACAAGTACATTGTGCATCTTGTGTTTGGTTATTAGAAAATTTACACCGCATCAACCCTGCTGTTACACGCTCACAAGTTAATTTTCTTAAAAAGGAAGTAACCATTGTTTATAAAGAGCAAGAATTAAGTTTACGCAAAGTGGTTGAGTTATTAGCATTTATTGGCTATGAGCCACACATTAGCTTAAACGATATTGAAAAACCAAAAACAACAAAATACAACCGCAAACAACTTTTCAAAATAGGTGTTGCGGGTTTTGCTTTTGGAAATATTATGATGTTGAGCTTGCCCGATTATTTTTCGGTAAGCAGCATTCAAGAAGTAAGTTTAAAAAACTTATTTAGCTATCTGAATTTAGCGTTGGCACTACCAGTTTTCTTTTACAGCGCTTCCGACTTTTTTGTTTCGGCCTGGAAAAGTTTACAACAAAAATACCTGAACATTGATGCGCCAATTGCTTTGGCCATTTTAATAACGTTTACCAGAAGTGTATACGAAATTGTGAGTGGCACAGGTGCGGGTTATTTCGATTCCATGAGTGGAATTGTATTCTTTATGCTATTGGGTCGTTTGTTCCAAAACAAAACTTACAATACACTTTCATTTGAACGTGATTACAAATCATATTTCCCTATTGCAGTTACTGTTATCAGAGATGATAAACAAACAACCATGCCTGTTTCCAACATTAAAATTGTTGACCGAATAATCGTAAAAAACAATGAGTTAATTCCAGCCGATGCAATTCTGTTTAAAGGGGATGCGAATGTGGATTACAGTTTTGTGACAGGTGAATCTATTCCAGTACAAAAAACACTGGGCGAAATAATTTATGCAGGTGGAAAACAAGTAGGCAGCGCTATTGAGTTAGAAGTTATTAAAGAAACATCACAAAGTTATTTAACACAGTTGTGGAACAATGACGCTTTTACGAAAGAATCGGAAAATACCGACACTTTGGTAAATAGAGCCGGGAAATACATTACCTATGCTGTATTCATATTAGCATTAGGTGGTTTTATTTATTGGTTACCAAGCGATTCAAACCGAGCATTAAATGCATTTACATCAGTATTGATTGTTGCTTGCCAGTGTGCATTTTTGCTTTCATCCACTTTCACAAACGGAAACATAATTCGTATTCTAGGTAGAAATAAATTTTACTTAAAAAATACAGATATCATTGAAAAACTTGGCAAAGTGGATACCATAGTGTTCGACAAGACAGGTACCATTACACAAAACACAAAAGCAATTGTAGAATACGAAGGCAAACGATTAACAGATGTAGAACAACAATTGGTGCGTTCATTGGTGATTCAATCATCGCATCCATTGAGTAAACGCATTTTAGAATATTTACCACTTTCAAAAAATAGTGAAACAACAAACTTTAAAGAAATTACTGGAAAAGGTTTAGAGGCTACTATTAATGGTTATTCGGTACAATTAGGTTCGGAGTTATTTATTTGTGGTGAAACAGCTGTTGCTCCTAAAAATACGACAGCAAGTATAGTGTATCTAAAAATTGAAGGTGAAGTGTACGGTAAATTCACCATCAAAAATCAATACAGAGAAGGCTTGCCAAATTTGATTGCTGCACTTGAACCCAATTATAAACTAGCCGTATTATCGGGAGATAATGACAGTGAGAAAAAAGCATTGGAAAAAATATTCCCAATAAACAGTACCTTAAATTTCAATCAAAGTCCTTCCGAAAAACTACAGTACATCCAATCCTTACAAAACCAAAAGCACACGGTTGCAATGATAGGTGATGGATTAAACGATGCAGGCGCATTGAAACAAAGTGATGTTGGAATTGCTATTTCAGATGATATCAATAACTTTTCGCCAGCATGTGATGCAATAGTTGATGGATCTAAATTCGATGATTTAAAGACGCTGATTGGCTTCGCAAAAAGTGGTAAAACAATTATTATAGCAAGCTTTTGTGTATCGCTTATCTACAACTCTATCGGGTTAACATTTGCAGTTCATGGAACCTTATCGCCAGTGATAGCAGCTATATTAATGCCATTAAGCTCTATCACCATTGTTTTGTTCACAACAGGATTGAGCAATATTATTGCAAAACGAAGAGGACTTTAGTTTTTAAGTTTGGACAATTTATCACTATTCAGGATAGTGATATTGCCACCATGAATTTCAATTAATTTTTCTTCTTTAAAATCACTAAGGGTACGAATAGCTGTTTCGGGAGATGTACCTGCCATGTTCGACAAATCTTCGCGAGAGATAGACATGCTAAAGTTTTTAGTGTCGTCCTTTTGATACCTGTTTTTTAGCGTCATTAATGCTTCTGCAACACGCTTACGAACTGAATTGTATGCTAATTTCAAAAGTGCTTCTTCCTTTTCAGCTAAGTCATCCGAAAGCATTTTTATGAATTTTTTAGACACTTCACTATTTTTATAAATAAGTGTAAAGAAATCATCTTTGGATATCAAACAAATTTCAGAATCTTCCAAGGCAGCTGCTGATTCATTGTATTTGCTTTCTTCAAGTAAAGCTAAATAACCAATAAAGTCACCTTCTTTGTGTAATCCGGTAATAAACTCTTTTCCATCTGCATTTGTTTTAAAGGTTTTTACTTTTCCTTTATTTATAAAATAGATTCCATTCGGATAGCTATCTTCTGAAAATACAGCCTCTTTCTTTTTATAATTTTTTGTTTTGCGGTCGTTAGACAGCTTCGCTAAATCTTCTAAATTTTTAACCTCACTAAAGAACTCATCCAGTCCTTCTATATTTTTAGAAAACTCAATACGAAGTAATTCGTTTTTCTTTAAACGACTTTGAACTGCGTTTAATAATTCGATATCGTCAAATGGCTTGGTGATGTAATCATCAGCACCCATTTCCATTCCTTTTCTAAAATCGTTACGTTCTGCTTTTGCAGTTAAAAAGATAAAGGGAATACTCGCTGTTTCTGGATTTTTACTCAACAAATGCAAAACGCCATATCCATCTAAAACAGGCATCATTACATCGCAAATAATTAAATCGACCTTGTTTTTCTGAGCCAACTCAACACCAATTTTGCCATTTGGTGCCGCAATTACTTTATAATTATCAAGCTCAAGAATCTCTGTTGTATTCTCGCGCATATCATCATTATCTTCAATCAATAGAATTGTTTTCATGCTAATGGAAATTTAATTATAAATGTTGACCCTTTATTTAATTCACTTTCAAATGTAATTGAACCATTCATAAGTTCAACATATTTGGAAACAATGTTTAATCCTAATCCTGTTCCTTGAATATTCGTAGCATTTTGAGCTCTGTAAAAACGTCCAAACAAGTGCTGTTGATCTTCTTTAGAAATACCGATACCAGAATCCTTTACCGATATCTCCATTTCGGAATTGCTAATTTTACTTTTTAAAATAATCTCTTTTCCTTCGGGCGAAAACTTTATGGCATTCGACAGTAAGTTAATTAATATGTTTCTAAGTAATTTGCAATCAAAGTATATTTCGCTTGTATCGCCTTCATGTGTATAAATAATTTTTTGCCCTTCCTTAGCTACTGCTTGTAGATCCTGAACAATCTCTTGTGAAAACTCAACAACATCACATGGTGATGGTGTACATGTTATGACACCCTCTTCGAGTTTGCCTAGAGATAAAAAGTCGTTTAATAAATCGGTTAGGTGACTCACAGAAGATTTTACACGTGCAATGTGCTTTTGTTTTTTATCCTCTGTTTCGGAAGTGTTGTATTTCGATATTAAAGAGACAGAAGAAAGAATGGTACTTAAAGGTGTTCTAAACTCATGCGATGCCATGGACACAAAGCGTGACTTTAAATCATTTAATTCCTTTTCCTTTTCGAGTGCTGCATTAATTTCATCTTTTGTTTTCTCAAGCTCTGCAATTGCTTCGCGCAACATTAATGTACGATCCTCTACTCTATTTTCTAATTCTGTTGAATAGGATTTTAGTTTTTCTTCTGCTTGCTTTCGTTCTGTAATATCAATTATAAAAGCAATCACAAATAACTCATCATTATTGGTGTAATTGCTCAAACTTATCTCAACAGGAAACTCGGAACCATCTTTACGTAATCCAAAAAGATTCATCCCTTTCCCCATCGCACGGGCATGAGGATTTTCTTTATAGCTATCGCGGTGATGAACGTGGTTCGATTGGTATTTTTGTGGAACTAAGGTTTCAATTTTATGCCCAAGTAATTCGCCTGGTTTATAGCCAAAAAGTCTTTCTGCACTCGGATTAATTTTAATTATTTCTGCTTTACTATTTGTGATTAAGATACCTTCGGTAGCATATTCAAATAAAGCATTTAGTCCCTCTTTACTGTCCATTTTTACAGCTTTACCTCTCTTTAGTGTTTCTTTAGGGACTAATTTAGTCATTGTTCGTTTATTAAGGAAAAATTCTAACGAAATTATTATGCCTAAAAAGAATAAAATATGATTTTCATCATATTACGACAGGAAAATTGGCTAGAATTCGCTTAAAACCTAATCCCGCGAGGGCTCAAAATGCAAACAAAACAATTAATAATCAAGCAATTAATAAACAGAATTGATATAATAAGGAAGGAAACAACTACTCTTTCGCTTTCAAGTAGGCTTTTGAAAAACTAAAGCTTAATCCAAAGTTTAAAAGCAAAGGTGAATCAGTGTATTTCAAAGTATTTTCGATTGGCAAGGAAAGACCACCTTGAACAAAAAACTTCACAAACTTATAACCGACTTTAGCTGTGAGAACTGGTTCAAAATAAAATGAATTCAATTCACTTCTCCTGTATTCAACATTCTTTGAAATTTTATACATATCTACATAAGCAACCCTTAAAGAGAATGCCCCTTCAAAAACATCCATCTTTGCACCAATGGATGGCTGGATAAAAAAACGATTGTAACTTCCTGTTACTAATCCGTAAAAATCGGGACTGTAACTTTTAGCTTCTCCATTTCCATATCCAAGATAACATTCATACCTACCTGCTTCATCAATTTTACCATAATATCCAACTGCAGCTTCAACAAATTCATGTTTATGATAATAGTTCGTATCTGTAACATCTCTGTACTGAAATGAAGAATTAACCATCACTCCTAAATAATTAGTAGGTGCATAAGCAGCTTGAACATCATAGCCACTCGTGCCCATACCAATTTGCAAGTCAGCGTCATTTTTTTCGGAAAACAATGGTGTATGCACAATATTAGGAGTATAAATAGGAGCACAACTCGCTAGAAAAAGAACAGCAATAATTAAGGAGAATTGTTTGTTCATTATAGAAGGCATTGTTATTTATACTATTTTTTTGTAATTTTTGTTACCTTAAATTCTGTCCTTCTATTTTGTTGATGTTCTTCTTCGGTGCATTCTACATCGTTCTTACAACGATTGATTAATTTTGTTTCACCATAACCTTTGTACTTTAAGCGCTTTACATCAATTCCTTTAAAAACTAAATAATCAACGGTAGACTTTGCTCGTTTATCGGAAAGCACCAGATTATAATGATCACCAGCACGAGCATCGGTATGCGAACCCATTTCAATGTTCACGTTCGGATTATCATTTAATAATTTCACCAATTTATCCAATTCTGCTGCTGCATCAGGGCGAATTTCCGATTTATCTAAATCGTAATAAATATTTTCGAGCACAATAGGCTTTTCTATAATGATTTCATCCAATTGAAAATTCACTGTATAATCTTCAGAAAACTTTTTTCCTTTCGTTGATAAATCGACACTCTGCGTAAAATAATTTTCTTTAGAGCCATAAACAATAAAATCGGAATTGGGCTTAAGCTTAATTTTATACTTACCGTTTTTATCTGTTTGAACAGAAAATTTTGCATTCTTTGAATCATTGGTTTCATCAATCAATGTGATTGTCACATCTTCGAATGGCAAATTTTTGCCTTTTATAGTTACAACACCTGTTAACCAAAATGTAGGATCATGTTTTTGAATTTCAAATACTTTATCATCATGGTCTCTATTGGAGGATACAAAACCCGTTTTGTTATCGGCATTCAACACAAAAGCAAAATCATCTTTTGTAGAATTTAAAGGATAATTTAAATTTTCCACCTGCAACCATTTTTTATTTTTTAAATCATATGAACTCGCAAAAACATCCATTCCACCCATATTATTATGCGCATCCGATGAAAAGTACAAGGTGCCATCATCGCTCATGTGGGGAAACATTTCATTTCCAGGCGTATTGATTACATTCCCCAAATTCTCTGGCTTAGACCAAACAGCACCATCAAAAGTGGAACGGTAAATATCAGTCCCTCCTAATCCACCAGGCATATCAGAAATAAAATAGAGTGTTTTTTCATCAGACGATAAACTAGGATGACCAACCGAATACTCATCACTATTAAATGGCAATTCTTCTAATTGCTTCCATTTCCCATCAACTAATTTTGCTTTAAACAATTTTAAATTATTTTCATCCTTCGCACTTTTGCGTAAGTTGTATTTAAAATAATTACTTCTAGTAAAATAAGCTACATCGCCAGCTTTGTTGAATGTTGCAGGGCCTTCGTGATAGCGACCATTTATTTCACCTTTCAATAATTGAGGACTTAACCAATGACCATCTTTATCTTTCTCTGCAAAATACAAATCATAATAGGATTTACCTGTCCATTCATCTTGCTTAGCATCCAACTTTACTTTTTTATCAGCAGTAAATACCACACCATCTTTGTATGGAACTTGGCCAAATGCTGATTCAAACTCAGGAAAATTAATTTGCTCTAATGTATACAAAGTAGTATCGCGCATAAATTGATTCACTGAATTACACGATGCAAGCAACATTTGAGCAACAATATCAGTTGGTACTTTTTCCAAGTATTTTTTCAACCAAACTTTTGCTTCATTATAATTCCCATGCGACATTAGAATTTTTGCATAATAAAACATATTGATAGGCTCAGACTCTAAATAGTTTACTATTTCAGAAAACAATGGCTCTGCATTCGCTACATCATTAACCAAACGATAGCTATTCGCCAGCTTTATTTTCGCATCACGATTTTCCTTTTTTGACAATGATTTTTTGTAATGCGTAATCGCATCAAAATATTGAAGGTTAGCAAATTCTTTATTCGCTTTTTTATAAAAATAATTACTACATCCCGAAAAAATAAAAACAGTAAGTAGTAGAATTGAATACTTTAGAGATCTGTACATAAAAATAAATTTTAAAAGAATCGTGGAGTTTTAACTTTTGTAATATCTTTTCCAAAATCAAAACCCAACATAATTTCATGGGTTCCTGAAGTATAATTTCTGATTTTAGAAGTTGTAATATCGTACGCATACCCAATTCGGAAACGCTGATTTGCTTGATACTCTAACATGATTGAAACTGCATCGTTTGTTCTATAAGAAACTCCTAAGGCAATTGCATCAATGTACATTGCTGTTAAGTTAATGTCGGCTTGAACCGGTGCTGCTGATTGATGTTTAATTAAAAAAGATGGCTTTATTTTTAATTTTTCGTTTGCAGTAAACACATAACCAGCAGTTAAAAAATAATGCTTTCGAATAGCAGAAGAACTTTCTACCGACAAATTAAAATTATGGTTTGGATCATAAGCAATTAAGGCTGGTACGGAAAACCCCGCATACCATTTTTCAGTATAATAATAGGTACCAAATCCAAACTTTGGAAGCAATGCACTTTGTTTAGTGCCTGTAAATGATTGGTCATCGGCATCCCAAACTGTCAAATCACTTACTTGAGCAGTGTAGTTTGAAACACCTGCTTTAATTCCGAAACCAAGTTTTCCTGAACCTAGTTTTAAAAAATAAGAATAGTTTGCATATACATCTGTTTGACTCGTTACACCAATTTTATCGTGTGCTACAATTAATCCTATACCCATTTTTTGATTCATCAAAGGACCATCAACTGCAATAAGTGATGTTTTAGGAGCTCCTTCAAATTTCAACCACTGTGAACGATGTAATAACGATGAACTAAAATATTTATGACTACCAGCGTAAGCAGGATTAAGGAATAATCCATTAAACATATACTGGCTAACCATAACATCCTGTTGTGCTTTACCTGAAAACACACTGGCAGTTGCTATTAATAATGTTAGAATTTTTTTCATGACTATTTATTATCTATATATTTATTAATCTCTTCTAATGTCTACGTATCCTTTTAATACGATTTCTTTATTATTAATTTCAAGAATTACAAAATAAGTTCCTGCTGGTAAGGCATCACCACTTGAATTTGTTCCATCCCATTTATTCTGATATCCATCTACCTGGTAAACAATATTTCCCCAACGATTAAAGATTGTTAAATGATTGTTCGGAAATATTTCTAATCCATGAACGACAAATAAATCATTTTTACCGTCTCCATTTGGTGAAATACCTGTAGGCATTTGTAATGGCAATGGCTCAATCAAATCAAGTGTTGCATAGGCACTGCATCCTGCCGAATCGGTAACAATTACAGAATAAAAACCAGCAGGTACATTATCAATATCTTCTGTAGTAGCTGAATTTGACCAACTATAAACATACGGAGTGTTTCCTCCCGAAACAGTTAAGTCTATAGCGCCATCCGTACCTTGGTATGAACTCACATTTACACCACCAGTATATGAAGAGGGGCTTAAGCTTAAAATAAGTTGTGACGATTGTGTAATATCAAATGTGTCTATTACTGAACAACCAAATGCGTCAGTGATAGTAACAGTATACGAACCTGCAGTAATTGTTGTTAAATCTTCCGTTACAGCACCATTCGACCAGTTAAACACATATGGCTCTGTTCCATTTGTTACACTCAGATTAATTGATCCATCTGAATTACCATAACAAAGCACATTGTTCACTAATGCATTAACAGACATTAATGAAATTTGATTTACTAAAACGGTATCATTAATAATGCAATTATTAGCATCTACAACATTCACAAAATAAGTGTTACCAACCACCCCAAATAAATCTTCCGATGTACTGCTATTTGACCACAGATACACATAAGGTGTAACTCCACCGTTTACAGTTAAATCGGCAGAACCATTTGCAGCAGCACATGTAGCTGGTGTAGATGAAACACTCGAACTTAATACTTGTGGTTCGATTAAATTAACACTGATTGAATCGATGCAATTATTTGTGTCACTAACAACAACTGTGTATGCACCAGCAATCAATCCATTTACATCTTCTGTAGTTGCAGTATATCCAGATGATCCAGACCATGCATACGAATAAGCACTTATACCGCCTACTACATTCAGGTTAATCGCACCATCAGAAGAACCAAAGCAAGAAACATTGACATTTCCATTATACGATTGAGCAACTGCAGATAACTGAATTGGATCTGGTTGAACTAACAATACAGTATCTTGAATTGTACAACCATTGGTATCGGAAACAATTAATAAATAATTCCCTGCAATTAAATTATTCAAATCTTGTGTTGACGCAGTAAATCCATTTGGACCAGTCCAGTTATATGAATAACCTGCAACGCCTCCATTTAAGAACAAATCAATTGCGCCATTATTTAATCCATAACAACTTATGTTTACATTTCCATTAAAAATTGAAGTAGAAATACTATCTGTGAATGCAGAAGTTGGTTCCGTTAAAGTAATAGCAAGTGCCAACTGACAGCCATTGGTATCTGTAACAACTACATCATAATCTCCAGCAACCAATCCGAAAATATCCTCAGTTGCAAATGTTAATGAATCGGGACCTCGCCACCAGAAAGTATAACCAGGAGTGCCTCCTGCAAAGGACAGGTCAATTTCTCCATTTGATAATCCAAGACATGAAATATTTGTACCGCCAACAAATAAAGATGGAGTTAACAAACCAGTCATTGCTTGTGCTGCTTCCGTTAAAACTATGGATGAAGTTGCTACGCAACCATTTGTATCAATAACAGTAAGGTTATAATTTCCAGCAGCCACATTAAACAACCCTTGACTGTTTGATACATAACCATTCGGACCAGTCCAATTATAATCATAACCTTGCGTTCCACCTGTTACTACATTCGTTACAACAGCAGTAGAATCACCATTACATTTTACATTCATTCCACCTACATAACTTGGACTAGTTAATGTTGTGGTTAAGTTTATTGGTTGGATAAGTGTAGTACTATCTACTTTCGAACATCCGTTTGCATCAGTAATTAAAACGGTATACGTTCCAATATCAAGAGCAGACAAACTTGTAGCTGTAGATGTAAATCCATTTGGACCATTCCATGTTTGTGTATATGGTGTAGCTCCTCCATTTTCAATTAAATTAATGGTTCCATCCTGTGCGCCAAAACAACTAATATTAAAGCCTCCAAAAAAACTAGATGCAATTATTGAATCCGATATAGGCAATGGTTCAGAAAGAATCTGACTTAAACTAAATGCACAATTATTTGCGTCTGTAACTTCAACACTATAAACTCCTGCAGCTAATCCAGAAATACTTTGACTTGTAGCAGTATAACCATTTGGACCAGACCAGTTAAAGTTATAGGAACTAGTACCGCCACTTAGGGTTAATGCAATTGTTCCATCCGACAAACCGTTACAGCTAATGTTATATCCTCCAGCATAAACTGTACTTGCAGCTGTTGCACTTAAAATAGCTGGTTCTGTTAATACGATAGTTGAATTGGTTGAACAGCTATTTGTATCTGTAACAATTAACGTGTAGCTTCCTGCAACCATTCCTGATAAGGTTGACAAATCAGATGTAAATCCTGATGGACCATTCCAAGAATAAGTATACAACGGAGTTCCACCAGCTACTGAAGAAGCAATTGTTCCATCCGCATTTCCATTACATGAAATATTATATCCACCATTTACCAATCCACTCGAAAGTGCAACCGATAGAACCGTTGGTTCAGTTAAAACTATTGTTGTTGTAGCAGTACATGTATTTACATCAGTAACCAACACATTATACGAACCGGCCACCAAACCTGAAAGATCTTCTGTAGTTGCTGTAAATCCTGATGGTCCAGTCCAAGCATAGGTATAGGCTGTTATTCCACCACCAACTCCTAACTCTATTGAACCATTTGAATTGCCATTACAATTAATATTGTATCCACCTATTACCGTTGGACTCGAAGCTGCAGCAACTAATATTGCTGGCTCTGTCAAGATGATTGACTGATTGAAAGAACAATTGTTTGCATCAGTAACAATTACTGAATAATTTCCTGCAGTCACATTTGTAAGATCTTGCAATGAAGTTCCATTGCTCCAATTGTAGGAATAGGGAGCAGTTCCACCACTATGCGTCAAATCAATTGCACCATCTGAATTTCCATTACATGAAATATTATTTCCACCAATGAACGTTGGACTACTTATACTTCCTGCAAAAACTATTGGTTCTGTTAATGTGATGTTTGTAGTTACAGTACAACTATTTGCATCAGTTACAATCACCGTATATGTTCCACTAGCTAAAGAAGAAATATCTTCTGAAGTTGAGCTATATAAAGACGGACCAGACCATGCATAAGAATAGTTTGTAATACCACCTGTTGTATTTAAATTGATTGAACCGTTATTCAATCCATTACATGTAATGTTGTATCCACCAGCAACGGTTGGACTATTTGCTGTTGCACTTAGTACTGCTGGTTCTGTAAGCAAAATAGTTGTTGATGTAGTACAATTATTTGCATCGGTTACAACTACGCTATATGTTCCTGCAATTAAACTCGTAGGATTTTGCAATGCAGTTGAAAAACTAGCTGGTCCTGTCCACACATAAGTATATGCTGTTGTTCCGCCTGAAACAGCTAATGTAATTGAACCATCATTAACACCATTACACGAAATATTATTTCCACCAACGAATGCAAAACTATTTGCAGATGCACTTAATATCGGAGGCTCTGTTAAGGTAACGCTCGCTGAAGTCGTACAATTATTAACATCCGTAACAACAACTGAATATGTTCCTGCTGACAAACTATTTAAATTTTGTGTTGTAGCAGTATATCCATTTGGACCTGTCCATGCGTAGGAATAAATAGCTGTACCACCATTTACTACTAAATTCACAACACCTGTTGCTGTTCCTTTACAAGTAATGTTGTAACCACCAGCAACTGTTGGACTTGTTGCTACTGCAGTTAAAATTGCAGGCTGCGTAATCGTTACAGTAGTGGTTGCAGTACAACTATTAGCATCAGTAATGGTAACAGAATATGAACCTGCTACTAAAGCGGTAAGATCTTCTGTTGTATTTGAATAACTAGCAGGGCCAGTCCACGCATACGAATAAGTAGTAGTTCCACCTGAAACAGTTAAATTAATTGTTCCATCTGCTGCACCATTGCAGGAAACATTAACTCCACCAGCAACAGTTGGGCTCGCTGCCAATCCGTTTAAAACTGCTGGTTGTGTTAGTGTTATTGTATTTGTTCCAGTACAAGAATTTACATCCGCTACAGTAACACTATAGGTTCCAGCACTTAATGAAGATATGTTTTGTAATGATGAATTAAAAGCTCCAGGACCTGACCATGAATAGGTATATGCAGGTGTTCCGCCAGTTCCTACTAATGACAATGTTCCTGTTGAAGCTCCATTACAAGTAATGTTATATCCCCCATTTACGATAGAAGGAGTTAATGTAGAAGTAATTGCATTGGGTTGAGTCAAAACAATTGTTTTACTTGCATTACAACCAGCTTGATCGGTGACAACGACTTGATAAGTACCTGCAATTAATGTATTAATATTCTGTGAGGTGCTCGTGAATGCACTCGGTCCAGTCCACAAATAAGTGTAAGAAGGACCAGGGAAAGGTGTACCTCCAACAACAGTAACATTTATTGAACCGTTATTTCCATTGTAACAACTTACTTGATGACCACCAGTATACATCGAAGTTGTATTGCTAACAACAATTGAACTTGGTTGGGTAACTGTTATGGTTGAAATTTTCGAACAACCATTTGCATCTGTTATGGTAACCGTATAATTGCCAGATGCTAATCCTGAAATATCTTCTGTAGTTGCGCTAAATGCGCTTGGACCAGACCATGAAAAAGTATATGGTGTTGTTCCACCTGTAACAGTAATATTAATAGCACCATTTGTAAATGCTGGACATGTAGCATTGGTAACAGATGATGTTAAACCCAGAGCAGCTGGCTGTGTTAATGTTTTTGAATGTGTAGAAGTACATGCATGTGCATCGGTAATAGTAACACTATATGTTCCTGCAATCAATCCTGAAATATCTTCAGCTGTTGAAACAAAAGCACCAGGACCAGTCCATGCAAAAGTATATGGAGCAGTACCGCCTGTTGGTGACAAATTAATTGAACCATTTGAACCAGCATTGCAAGATATATTATTACCATTGAAAAGTGAACTTGTTGAAGTTGCACTTAATACTGCAGCAGGTTGTGTAATAGAAACTGTAGACGTAACAGGAACGACACAACCATTATTATCAGTAACCGTTACAGTGTAATTTGCAGCTACCAAACCACTTGCAGTTGGTGTTGTTTGAACAGGAGCACTATTCCAAGAGTAGGAATAAGAACCACTACCACCTGTTGCGCTCACTGTTGCTGCACCTGTTGCATTATTTCTACACAATACATTCGTTGAAGAAGAAATAGAAGAAGCCAATGCTGCAGAAGGTTGAGTAATGGCAACAGCAACAATTGCAGTACAATTATTTGCATCTCTCACAGTGCAGGTATATGTTCCTGCAGCTAAATTAGTTGCTGTTGCCGCTAATCCTCCAGATGGAGACCATGAATAGCTATAAGGTGAAACGCCACCCGATGCAGAAACACTAGCAGAACCAGTTGAAGCACCAAAGCACAACACATTTTGTTGACTAATTAATGATGACGATACAATTGTTGCAGGTTGAGTAATTGAAACAATTACTGCATTCGTACAATTGTTTGCATCACGAACGGTACACGTATAAGTACCAGCAGTTAAATTTGTTGCAGTAGATGCTGTTCCACCGGTTGGAGTCCAACTGTATGAATAAGGAGAAGTTCCACCGATAGTAGCAATTGTTGCTGCACCTGTTGCATTTCCTCTACATAATACATTTGTTTGTGAAGAAATAGATGAACTTAATACTGCTGATGGCTGAGTAATTACTGCTTGCACTGTAAACGAACAACTATTTAAATCTCTAACAGTACAGGTATAAGTTCCAGCAGTTAAACCCGTTGCAGTTGAAGTTATTTGAACTGGTGATGTTGTCCAAGAATACGTATAACCTGGAGTTCCACCAGTAGCATTTACACTAGCCGCACCTGTTGCATTTCCAAAACACAATACATTTGTTTGTGAAGAAATTGTAGCACTAAGATTAGTAGCGGGTTGTGTAATGGTAACAGGAACTGTTGTTTGACAAAGATTAGCATCTGTAACCGTTGCAACATAATTTCCTGCCTGCAAATTTATAGCTGTTGCTGCAGTTTGAATTGGCGTTGTATTCCAACTGTAGGAATATGGTAAAGTTCCACCCAATGTAATAATAGCAGCTGAACCGGTAGCATTACCTCGACAAAGAACATTTGTCTGCGATGAAATAGTGGAACTTAATGCAGCAGCTGGTTGAGTAATTGATACGTTGGTTGAGGTTGAACAATTGTTAGCATCTCTGATAATAACGGTATATGTTCCCGCTGCTAAATTTGTAGCAGTTGAAGCAGTTTGAATAGGTGTTGAATTCCAACTATATGTATATGGTATTGTTCCTCCAGAAACAGAAACCGTTGCTGCACCTGTTGAATTTGAAAAACACAAGACATTTGTTTGAGAAGAAATAGATGCTGTTAAACTAAGAGGTTGTGATAACGTAATTGTTTTAGTTGAAACACATCCTTTGTTATCGGTAACAGTAACAGTATAAGTACCCGCTGTTAAATTAGATGCTGTTGCATTTGTTCCACCAGTAGGAGCCCAAACGTATGTATAAGGGGCTGTACCGCCAGCGGCTACAACTGTTGCAGCTCCCGTTGCAGCGCCATTACAAGAAATATTATACCCTCCATTATAAGTTGGACTGCTCACAGTCGTTGTTAATGATGTTGGTTCTGTAATGACAATCGTTCCACTTTTCGAACAACCTCTTCTACCTGTAACTGTTACAGAATAAGTACCAGGCATTAAATTATTGATACTAGAAGCGCTCGAAGTAAAACCTGATGGACCTGTCCAAGAATAAGTATATGGAGCAAAACCACCACTAGCAATCACCGAAGCAAGGCCGTTGTTTGAACCATTACAAGTAACATTTGTAGAACTAAGTGCTAGAGAAATATCACTCACATAAATTGTTGATGTTTTTGATTTAATACAATTACTTGCAGTGGTTGTAAGTGTATAGGTAGTTGTTGCAGTAGGTGTTGCAATTGGATTCGTAATTGCAGCATTTGTTAATCCTGAAATTGGCAACCATGAAAAAGCACTTCCTCCACCTGTTGTTGTTAACTGAACACTTTGTCCGATGCAAATTGAATCAATAATAGGTGCTACTGTTGTGAACAAAGAATCTTGAATGTAAAAACGTAAACTATCTGTAATTGAATTAGAACAATAAGGATTACCTAAATATACAGTCAAGTATTCCAAGCCTTCATTTACACCATCTTGATATGGATCAATATTAATACTTGCTGTAGCTTGATTTGCAGGAATAGTAATTGTTTTAGGAGACAAAGGATTTGGTGATGCACCAATTTGAGGATAATCCGTTCCGTTTGTTGCTGTACCCGCTAACCAATACTGCACTGTTAATGGTTGATTGGTAACCGTTTGACGAGTAAACGAAACCGAACCAAAATTACATCCTTCAACCATATTTGGAATACCGCCAGCAGTTTGACTTAATAATAAAATATTATTACTTCTAATTTTTTCTATGAAAACACCGGAATCCCAAAGTTTATCCGAAACATCGGCAACAACTAATTTTAAATGATAAGTCTGACAAGGTTGTACTTGAGAAATTGCAGTTAAACCTCTAGTAAAACCATCGTATTGAACCGAAGTTCCGTTATTATTATTTTGATAATATTGAGTATACGAGTTCTGATTAACATTATTAATTGTAACAGCAGTTGAAGTATTTGGGATCAAGGCAATATTATGATAAGGTGCAGCTCCAGCATCCGCAACTATACCTGGTCCACTAATAAAAAAACCGAATACATCATTGTATTGCGAACCTACCCACTCTTCATATTCTTCAGATGCAAAAACAAAATCAAATTTGATGGTGTCACCTTGTGGAACAATATCAAATTCAAATTCACAATACTCCCATGTTGTACGACCAGTATAACTATTCAAAAGAGGATAGGTGCTTGGGGTGTTTTGTGCTCCAAAATAGGTTGTTTTGTTTCCTACATTATTAGGACCAATAGCATTATTAATGGTTCCAGTGGTAAGTAACAAACCTTCTGTAATATTTAGATTACTATTTGTAGCATTATACTTACCATATCCTGTTGCGGCACAATGAACCTGAGGATTTAAAATTTGAACCCCCTGACCTGAAATCAATTGTGCAAGCTGTTGAGCTGTTAAACTATTATCTACCAATAACTGTGCAGACAATTTATTGCTTATCAAAACTGCTGAAATAAACAGCAAAATGAGAACATAAATACGTTTCATAAAATTATTTTTGAGGAGTGATTAATCTATTTTTCTATAAGTAGCGCATTCTTTCTCAGCCAACTCAATCGAATAATTTTCGATGAATTTAGGCTCTACTAAAATTTCGGCTTTTTTAAGTGCTGCACTAACATGTTTCTTCAAGTCAGAAACATTGCTATTCTCCTGAAACACAATAATTCCAGCGGGAATACAGGTATACAAGACTTTGGACTCCTTGAGTTCGTTTTGCAGCGCTTTATTCTGAGTAACTGTTAAGTTTTCAACTTTAACAGCGAGTGCATTTTGAGCGAAACCGAAGCCCGCTAAAAGCATCAAACCAATACTTATTATTACTTTTTTCATGTATCAACATTTTATCAGGACACAAAATTATTTAAGACCAAGCTTTTACAAAATGAGCAAAGTCAATAGAGCGCCATGATAAAAATCAGTTTTAACCTTTTTTACAAAAAACAATCTTAAATCCTTGATTTTATTGCAATTACAAGGAAGTGATTTTAATCATGTTTTTTTCTGACTACCATCATAATTACTGCAAGCCTCAAAAGATAATTTTGGTGCGTAATAAACTAAAAAACATGAGTGTCCTAATCATCTTAATTGCAGCCAGCATTGTAGTAGCAGCCGGTTTTTTAATCGCTTTTATTTGGAGCGTTAAAAATGGTCAATACGATGATGATTATACTCCTTCTGTTCGAATGCTCTTCGACAGCACTATTCCTCAAAAACAAGAATCAACAAATACAACATCAACAAAAGAAAAATTAACCAATAACAATTAAAATTATGGAAGTAGAAAAATTTTCGTATGACAACAAAATTGTAAAGCAATTTGCCTATGCCACCATCCTGTGGGGTTTTGTAGGTATGCTTGTGGGCTTATGGGTAGCCTTGCAATTTATCTTTCCTGAACTTAACGTAATGTCGTATACGACATTTGGACGTTTAAGACCATTACACACAAATGCTGTAATTTTTGCCTTTGTGGGAAATGGTATTTTTATGGGAGTGTATTATTCGCTACAACGCTTATGTAAGGCGCGTATGTTTAGCGATAAATTAAGCCAAATTCATTTTTGGGCATGGCAATTAATAATTGTTTCTGCAGCTTTAACAATTCCATTCGGGATTACAACAGGTAAGGAATATGCAGAATTGGAATGGCCAATTGATATTGCTATCACTTTAGTATGGGTAATATTTGGCTGGAACATGTTTGGAACAATTATCAAACGTAGAGAGCGTCACTTATATGTAGGTATCTGGTTTTACATTGCAACATTTGTTACTGTTGCTGTATTACACATTGTCAACTCAATTGAAATTCCTGTATCCTTCTTAAAAAGTTACTCATGGTATGCGGGTGTTCAAGATGCCTTAGTACAATGGTGGTACGGACACAATGCTGTAGCATTTTTCTTAACTACACCTTACTTAGGATTAATGTATTATTTTATTCCTAAAGCAGCTGAACGTCCAGTCTATTCTTACCGTTTATCAATCATCCATTTCTGGGCTTTAATTTTCTTATACATCTGGGCTGGTCCACATCACTTGTTATACACTGCTTTACCTGATTGGGCTCAATCATTAGGTGTTGTATTCTCAATCATGTTAATTGCTCCATCATGGGGTGGTATGATTAATGGATTGTTAACATTGCGTGGTGCTTGGGACAAAGTTCGTGAAAGCGTTGTATTGAAATTTATGGTTGTTGCAGTAACTGCTTATGGTATGGCAACATTCGAAGGTCCAATGTTATCATTGAAAAAAGTAAACTCTATTGCTCACTTTACCGATTGGATTATTGCTCACGTTCACGTTGGAGCATTAGGATGGAATGGTTTCTTAACATTCGGTATCTTGTATTGGTTAATACCAAAAATATTCCGTACTAATTTATGGTCAACAAAATTAGCTAACTGGCATTTCTGGTTAGGATCATTGGGTATCTTATTCTACGCAATTCCAATGTATTGGGCTGGATTTACACAATACTTAATGTGGCAAGAATTTAAACCAAATGGTTTCTTACAATACACTAACTTCTTAGAAACAGTTACTCAATTACGTCCAATGTACATTATGCGTTCACTAGGTGGAACAATGTATTTAGTTGGATTCGTAATGATGGCTTACAACATTATCAAAACTGTAAAATCTGGCTCTTTATTAGCAAACGAAGAAGCAGAAGCTCCAGCATTAGACAAAGCATCTGATGGATCACACAAAGGTGAACATTGGCACAGATGGATTGAGCGTAGACCAATCCAAATGTTAATTGTGAGCTTAGTAGTAATCTTAATTGGTGGTATAATTGAGATGGTTCCAACCTTCTTAGTAAAATCCAATATTCCAACAATTGCTAGTGTTAAACCATACACACCACTTGAATTACAAGGTCGTGATATTTACATCCGCGAAGGTTGTTATACTTGTCACTCACAAATGATTCGTCCTTTACGTTTCGAAACAGAACGTTATGGTGAATATTCTAAAGCAGGAGAATTTGTTTATGATCATCCATTCCAATGGGGCTCAAAACGTACTGGTCCAGATTTAGCTCGTGAAGGAGGATTAAGATCAAACACTTGGCATTACAACCATATGTATTCACCTACATCTGTATCCGAACATTCAATCATGCCTCAATATACATGGTTAATTGAAGATGCACTGGATACCGCATCTACACCTGGAAAAATAAGAGCAATGCAAACACTTGGTGTTCCTTATCCAGCAGGATATGATAAAATTGCGAATCAAGATTTAATTAAACAAGCAGATGAAATTACTGCAAGTTTGAAAAAAGATAAAATTGATACGCCTAATGATAGAGAGATTATCGCGCTTATTGCTTACTTACAACGTTTAGGTAAAGACATTAAAGCAAGTGAAGTAGTAACAACTAAATAATTAAAGAACATGAAATTTATAAACTATCTAGAATCAATTGCAGGAGTAGGAATATTCCCAATGATTTCGCTAACATTATTTTTCGCTTTCTTTATTGGATTGTTAATATATGTAGCTAAAGTAAATAAACAACATATTATCGAAGTAGAAAACCTTCCATTCGATGATAAAAGTGATAACAACAACATTTAAAATCTATCATTATGAAACTATCAATCATAAATAAATTAATAAAATACCGTACTCCAGGAAGTAAGTATTTTTTAACCATTTTATCGATGTTTTTAGGATTAACTGTATTTGCACAAAATACAGTTGCTCCTAAAACAGATGATTCACTATCCGTTTTTTCTAATCCATTATTCATAGGATTATTATCAATCATTATTCTTTTAATGATTGTGATATCTGTATTGGGTGGTGTATTAAAAAATGTAGCTTATGCAACGAAAGAAAAAAACAATAATGGGAAAAAAGTATTAAGCATTATTGCAATTGTTGCATTATTGTCATCTACAAAATCAGCTGTTGCTCAGGAAGCTGTATCAAGCGCTGTTGGTGTGAGTGGCTACATGGGATTAAGCAGTGGTTTATTCTACTTATTACTTGCAGTAATCGCATTCGAAATTCTAATCATTTTTGTTTTAGTAAACAGTATTCAATTAATGGTTAAACCAGAAATTGAAGAAATGATTGCGGCAAAAGCAATAAAACAAGAGCCTTCATTACTTGAAAAATTCAATGCATCTGTACCTTTAGAAAAAGAAGCTGATGTTTTAATGGATCATGATTATGATGGTATCAAAGAATTAGATAATGACTTACCTCCTTGGTGGAAATACGGATTCTATTTAACAATTGTTTTTGCACTCATCTATTTGGTAAACTACCATGTATTCAAAACAAGTGATTTACAAACTGCAGAATACAACAAATCAATTGAAGCTGCAAAAATTGCGAAAGAAGAGTTTGCAAAATTAAGTGCTAACAATGTTGATGAAGCTTCTGTTGCTATGATTGAAGACAAATCAAAATTAGCTGAAGGAGAAAAAATATTCAAAGCTACATGTTCACCTTGCCACGGTTCATTGGGTGAAGGGAATCAAATTGGTCCAAACTTAACAGATGATTATTGGATTCATGGTGGAAACATTAAAGATGTATTCAAAACCATTAAATATGGTTATCCTGACAAAGGAATGCAATCTTGGCAAACTCAATTTTCTCCATCTGAAATTCAATTACTTGCTTCTTATGTAAAAAGTTTAAGAGGAACAAATCCTCCAAATGCAAAAGAAAAACAAGGCGATTTATACGTGGAAGAAGGAGCAGCACCAGTTGTTGATTCAACAGCAACAGACAGTTTAGCCGTTGCAGCTATCGTTGATAGCGCAAAGATTGAAGTAAAAAAATAAGTATGGAAACAGATAAAAAGTTGCACGATGAATCATTCCGTGATTCGATTGCAACGATAAAAGACGGGAAGAGAAATTGGATTTTTGCACAAAAACCAAAAGGTCCACTTTACAATAAAAGAACGATATTAAGCCTTGTATATTTGGTAGTGTTTTTTACACTACCATTTATTAAGGTGGATGGTGACCCGTTATTTCTAATAAATATTCCTGAACGAAAGTTTATTTTATTGGGTGCAATATTCTGGCCTCAAGATACTTTCTTATTTGTATTAGGAATGTTAGTGTTCATTGTTTTTATTGTTTTGTTTACAGTAATATTCGGAAGGGTATTTTGTGGATGGGCTTGTCCACAAACCATTTTTATGGAAATGGTTTTCCGTAAAATTGAATACTGGTTTGAAGGAGATGCTAGTCACCAAAAAGCACTCAATAAACAACCATGGAATGCTGATAAGATTTTAAAAAGAGGTGGTAAGACGACCACTTTTTTCTTGGTGTCCTTCATCATAGCAAATACTTTTTTAGCTTACATTATAAGTTTAGATGAGTTATTGTTGATGTACCAACAAGGCTTAGCTGCAAACATGGGAACATTCATTGCGCTATTGGTCTTTACAACAGTTTTCTTTTTAGTCTACTTATGGTTCAGGGAACAAGTATGTATTGTTGTTTGTCCATACGGCCGACTACAAGGTGTGCTTCTTGACAAAAACTCGATTGTAGTTGCTTATGACTACATACGTGGAGAGCCTAGAGGTAAATTCAAAAAAAATGAGGAGCAACCAAAAGGTGATTGTATTGATTGTGCGCAGTGTGTAAAAGTTTGTCCTACAGGAATAGATATTAGAAACGGAACACAATTAGAATGCGTAAACTGTACTGCATGTATTGATGTATGCGACCATATGATGGAAGGTGTTGGACGAGAAAAAGGACTTATTCGCTTTGATTCTGAACAAGGTATTGCTGACAAAGAAAAATTAAAAATTACAGGCAGAATGATTGCTTATTCTGCAGTATTACTAGTTTTATTAGGTGTACTAGTCACCCTATTAGTTAGCAGAACTGATGTTGAAACAACTATCTTGAGAACTCCGGGAATGTTGTATCAAGATCAACCAAACAACAAGATAACAAATCTGTATAATGTTAAGTTTGTAAACAAAACACATGACAATATCAATGTTGAGTTAAAATTAGAATCACACAAAGGAGAAATTAGATTGGTTGGAGCAGACAGTATTATTGTTAAAAATCAGAGTTTAGGAGGCGCCATTTTCTTTGTTGAATTAGATAAGAACGATGTAAAAGAACGTAAAACTGATATTACAATCGGCATCTATTCAAACAATGAAAAACTAGAAAGTATTGATGCGCATTTCTTAGGACCATTTAAAATAAATCCAAAATAATTTAAAATTTATACACATGTCAACTATTAGCTGGGGTACAAAAATAGCATCGCTCTACATTGGATTTGTAGCACTTGTAATTTTTATGGTTTCATTTAGTATGAGTCAAAAAATAGAGTTGGTAAGCCCCGATTACTATGCAAAAGAGCTAAAATATCAGGACAAGATAAACGAAATGAACAATGCAAATGCATTGACAGAACAAGTAAACCATACAATAACAGCTAAGGGTATTGAAATTCAGTTTCCTTCTGTTTTTACAAATAAAAATGTAAAAGGAGAAGTTGTATTCTTTTGTCCTTCGGATGCTAGTAGAGATTACAAAACACCGTTAACATTAAATGCAAATGGCACCCAGATAATCGCAGGTAGCTTACTACAATCTGGAATGTATAAAATGCAATTATCTTGGACAGCAGATAGTAAGAATTATTTTACAGAAGAAACAATTGTAATTCCGTAATAAAATGAATTTTGTTTGGGCAGCAATAACATTAGGCTTTTTAGGAAGTTTTCATTGTGTGGGAATGTGTGGTCCTATAGCATTGGCTTTACCATTAAATCACAACTCACTTTTTTCAAAAATTACAGGAGCCATACTTTATAATTTCGGACGTATGTTTACCTATGCTTTGTTGGGAGGTTTGTTCGGCTTATTAGGTCAAAGTTTTGTAATTGCTGGATACCAACAAGCATTGTCCATTACACTTGGTGCGGCAATATTAATAATGGTTTTACTGCCATCAAAAGTTTATAGCAAATTCAAAATCACTGCATTTATCTATGGCTACATTGGGAAGCTGAAACAACAATTGGGTCTTTTATTTGGCAAAAAAAATTATTCCTCTTTATTTTTCATTGGCACATTAAATGGCTTGTTGCCTTGCGGATTAGTTTACTTAGGTGTAACTGGAGCAATAGCCACAGGGAGCAGCTTACAAGGATCACTTTTTATGGCAATGTTTGGTTTAGGAACATTACCTGCAATGTTTGTTTTGGCCTTATTAGGAAATGCAATAAGTGTAAACTTTAGAAATAAGATAAACAAAGCGGTTCCCGTTTTTGTGGTAGCAATGGCTTTACTTCTAATTTTAAGAGGAATGAATCTTGGCATTCCATACATCAGCCCAGAGATGTCGGCAAATAAACCTGAGTGCAGCAAATGTTGTCATAAATAATTTGAATAACAATACATTTCCGTAGGATTTAAATGACATAGAATGTACTGGGAAAAATACTCACATGATGAAATAAAACAAACTATTTTTGATGGTTTGAAAAACAATGCAAGCTATGATAACAATATGATTCTTGGCTTGCCTGGAACCTATTTGGATAGAGAGGCATTTTATGATGATGCTCCTTTTTTAAAAGACGCACCCTTTTTATCTGCTTTAATAGCTAATCCAAATCATATTGGCTGTCATACATTATCATCACCAGATCCAAATGATGAATTTAAAGGGACACAAGCAATAGAAATTGATTTGATTAAATTATGTGCTGAACAGATTTTTGAAGGGGAAAAAGATGAGCAAGATGGATATGTTGCTCCAGGGGGAACAGAAGCAAATATTCAAGCGCTTTGGATTTATAGAAATTATTTTATCAGGGAACACAATGCCAAAATTGAAGAAATTGCATTGGTCTATTCCGAAGATAGTCATTACTCAATGCCCAAAGGATCCAATGTTTTAAGCATCCAACCAATAATTCTAAAAGTGGATGAAAACAAAAGAAACATTTTACAAAATGATTTTGAAGAAAAAATTTTAGCTGCCAAAAAACAAGGAATAAAACATTTTATAATCGTATTAAATTTATCTACAACTATGTTTGGTTCAGTTGATGAAATTGCACCAATTACTAGTTTTTTGAAAGCAAACACAATCGACTTCAAACTTCACATTGATGGGGCTTTTGGCGGTTTTATTTATCCTTTTACAAATCCCAACAACGATTTTAATTTTAAAAACAAAGACATTACTTCCATTACAATCGATGGGCATAAAATGCTTCAATCTCCTTATGGAACAGGAGTATTTTTAATTCGGAAAGGATATATGAAATATGTTTGCACAGACGAAGCGCAATATGTACCAGGTAAAGATTACACGTTATGCGGAAGCAGATCAGGAGCGAATGCTATAAGCGTTTGGATGATATTACGAATACATGGATCTAGTGGTTGGAAAGTAAAAATGTTAAGCTTGGTTGATAAGACATCGCGATTATGCAGCAAGTTGAATGAATTAAAAATAGAATATTTTAGAAACCCATATGTAAATATTGTTGCCATAAAAAGCAAACATGTTCCTAAAAAAATAGCAGAAAAATACCACCTTGTAGCCGACAGCTATGAACATGAACCAAAATGGTATAAAATTGTAATGATGCCACATGTAAAACAAGGAGCAATAGACTCATTGTTAAATGATTTAGCTACTTTTGTATCATAATTATAAAATCATGAATACAATACGAATCACGAAGAAATTTAACTTTGAAATGGCTCATGCATTATACGGCTATGATGGAGCATGTAAAAATGTACACGGCCACTCCTATCACTTAGCTGTAACCGTAAAAGGACAACCAATTAATGATTCCAATAATCCAAAACACGGGATGATTATAGATTTTACCGATTTAAAAGCTATTGTAAAACCAATCGTTGACGAATTGGATCATGCAACTATCTTAAATGCAAATTCTCCTCACAAAGCAATGGCACAAGAAAATTTACTTTTTCAAAAACTTGTTTTAGTGGAGTACCAGCCTACATGTGAAAACATGCTAATTGATATTGCACAACGAATAAAAAAACAATTGCCAACTTCTATTCAATTACACCATTTATATCTTCAAGAAACACCATCATCCTATGCAGAATGGCACGCTGAAGACAATGAATAATAGATGAAAATTTTGATACATGAATTTAATTAAAAAATACAACGTTGCAGGTCCTCGATATACAAGTTATCCAACGGTACCTTATTGGGACACAACAGCACCAACAATTGAACAATGGTCAACCAGCGTAAAAAAATCATTTGATGAAACAAATGAAACCGATGGTATTTCACTATATATTCATTTACCATTTTGTGAAAGTTTATGTACTTATTGCGGATGTAATACACGCATAACAGTAAATCATGCTGTAGAAAGTCCATATTTAGAAGCTGTCATAAAAGAGTGGAAATTATACTTATCTATCTTTGGAAGCACTCCACGCATTAAAGAAATACATTTAGGTGGTGGAACACCTACTTTTTTTTCACCAGAAAATCTAAAAAAATTAATTGCAGGCATTCTCGAAAATGCAATTGTATGTAAAGATGCTGAGTTTAGTTTTGAAGCACACCCAAACAATACAACAAAAGAGCACTTAAAAGCATTGTACAGTATTGGATTCAAACGCTTAAGCTTAGGAATTCAAGATTTCGATCCAAAAGTTCAAGAAATTGTAAATCGAATTCAACCTTTTGAAAGTGTTGAAAAAGTGGTAACTGCTGCTAGAGAAATTGGTTACGAATCAATCAATTTCGATTTAATTTATGGACTTCCGCTCCAAACAAGAAAAAGTGTAATTGACACTATCAATAAAGTAAACATTCTTAAGCCCGATCGTATAGCATTCTATAGCTATGCGCATGTTCCGTGGGTAAAACCTGGCCAACGAAAATTTACAGAAGCTGATTTGCCTATAGATGAAGAAAAAAGAGCTTTGTACGAAATTGGGAAAGAAAAATTTTCAGAAAATGAATATGTAGAAATTGGAATGGATCATTTTTCCTTAAAAACAGACACCCTTTACAAAGCTGCCGAAAAAGGAAAATTGCATCGTAACTTTATGGGATATACCCATTCCTATACACAATTAATGATTGGATTGGGAGTATCATCCATCGGAGATACGTGGTATGGTTATGCTCAGAATGTAAAAAAAGTAGAAGAGTATTACGAACTACTTAACAACAATCAACTGCCTATTTTTAAAGGCCATTTATTGAATGAGGAAGATTTAATTGTTCGCAAACACATACTAAACATCATGTGTAAGTTCGAAACATCATGGGAACAAAAAGATCAGCAGTGTGAAGCCGTTTACAATGCGATTGAAAAATTGCAAGAAATGGAAAAAGATAATTTGATTGAATTAAAACCTTTTCATTTAAAAGTAAAAAAATCGGCTCGACCATTTATTCGAAATATTTGTATGGCCTATGATGCAAGACTTTGGAGAAACATACCACAATCTCAAATTTTCAGTTCAATAGTATAAGCCCTTATTTGTTTTTGTAACGTAATATTTTCCACATTAAATTGCGGTTAAGTATTGCTACTGAAGTAATGATTCCAGAAAACATGGCTGACCCTACTCCGACACAAACGATATCTTGACCAGTTAAATAAAGATTTTTAATTTTCGTTTTTGCTCTTAATTGGCGTAAACGAAAACGTTTGGGCGTATGCTCTAATCCATAAATTTCACCTGCAGCATAACTGCTAAAATGTTTTGTAGATAAAGGGGTAGACAGTTCACACTGCGTAATATGATTTTTAACTTGAGGCAAAACACTGTATAATTTTTCTAACATTAAATTTTGAATATCAATTTTCATCGTTTCATATTCTTGATCACGCTTTTGCCATTTTTGCTCTTCCCATTGCTTTATCCAGTGATAAGGGAATGAGCCAATAACCTGAATGGAAGCTGTCCCTGGATGAGATTGATTCCAGTCTGGATCTTTTTCAGACGGGAAAGAAATATAGATTAATGGAGAAATCCGAATTCCGTTTTCAACATCCAAATGAATTTTATTTTTGTTGTCAAAATCGTAATCTTCATAAATCCAGATATTATTTTTTGGAAGTGAAATCGTTTTTCCATCAACATCTAATCCTATATAAAGACATACATGGGAAAGAGAAGGACTAATATCTTTAATTGCAAGTGCATCTGCTTTCAGCTCATTTCCAATAAAATTCTTAAACGTATTGTGTGCACCTGCATTACTTACAATCTTATTTGCAAACAATTGATCTCCATTCTGCATCAAAACCCCAATTGCTTTGTTATTCTTAACAATAATATTTTTAACATCCGCTTTTAATGCTAATTCACCACCATGCTTCTCTAACTCTTCAATTAAATACTTATGAATACTTGAAGCACCGCCAACGGGATAGTTACCACCATCAATAAAGTGCTCTACAACCATTGCATGAATTCCAAAACTACTTTGCTTAGGTGTTAATCCATAATTTCCACATTGGGAAGCCAGTACTGCAATTAACTTTTCATTGCTAGTCAATTCCCTTAAAACATCATAGGTTGTTCTGTCGGAATATTTATAAAATTTTCTTCTAAAAAAATAGCCAAGTGTGTTACTCAACCAATAAGGCATTGCGCGCTCTCCAAAAAACCATTTCGAATTAGATGCTACTTTTTCTACCAAATCAAAATATTTTCGGATGGCAACTTCCTCATTGGGAAAATAGCCAATCATTTGTTTTGTTTGATTTTCAATACCTTTTACAAAATCATAAATGTCTCCATTTATAATTACTTGATCATAAACATCTCCTATATCGGCCCATTTTAACTTATTATCAGTTAAATAATCAAATGATTTGCGCAACAGACCATTTCCATCACTCATTTGACCAACATAATGAACACCCACATCCCAGACCATTTTTTTACGTTTGAAAGTATGTGTAAATCCACCTGGAACATAATGTTTTTCGAGCACAAGAACACTTTTGCCTGCTTTAGCGAGCAACACAGCAGTTGTTAATCCGCCCAATCCTGAGCCAATGACGATAGCATCAAATTTTTGATTTTTTAAAGAAGAGTGGTATAGATTTTTCAAACGTGCAAACAAATAAAAATTTTAAAGCAGTTTGATTAAAAATCTAACGATAATAGATTTAAGTCATCAAAATAACTTAAATGAAAGGTATGAAATAAATACTATTATTTTAATTAAATTTTGCTTTTGATTTTTGATATAAGTATGGACTAGGGGAAACAAAGCGTAAGGTAATTTCTGGTCCACCTCTAAAACCACTCACTTTAGTCAATTTTGAGGTATTGATATCATAACTAAACGCAATTGAATACTGAGCAAATTCCATTTGAACCACCGCAATAAATGCATCCTTATTGCGGTAAAAACCACCATACGAAAAAGTAGAAGCTTTAATAAAACCTGTGTATTTGGAATCGTCTTTGAAACTATGACGAATCATAATCCCTTCAATCATTTCTTTTGTAGCACCTTGGTATGAAAACAAAAAACTCGGCATTAAAGAAACATTTGTATTTCTAATACCTACCAAACATTTTGCATGAACATTTTGCTTTGAATACAAGCGTTCACTGGTTTGTGACAAGTACTTTAGTTTTGGTGATGCCAAATGATACATGGAAACACCAAACTCAAATCGAAATTGGTTGTTCGCACCAATAGCTTTCTCATTATATCCATAGGTATATAACAATCCACCTGCGAAATCGGGATAAATAAAATTATTTGTTGTGTAAGATTCGCCAGATGCTGCAGAAGCATCGTAAGTTGAACCATTGTATTGATCGGGCCAAATAAATTTAGTATAATCTACTTTTTTTTGCACAACACTTGCTTGCAAACCAACTGAAATAGAGCTTTTTTTATTTACCGGAATAAATGTAGCGAGTGAAAGATTTACGTGTGTTGTTCCCATACTTCCATCCCCTGCTTTATCCGAATAAAAAGAAAGTCCTCCTGCTAATCTGTTAAAAGCTTTCTTATATTTTTCTGTTTCATGATTCCCAACTTTGTCCCAGGCACTTGCTTTAAACTTCATTTCAAAGGAAGCTCCAAACGTTTTATATGGAACAGTAATACTTCGCCATTGATCCTTATAAATTGCAGATGCTCTAATGACATGAGCCGCACCAGTTAAGGCAGGATTTATCAGTGATGGATTTTCATTGAATTGTGAAAAATGTAAATCCTGTGATTTAGCATTAAGAAATAAAATGCTAAATACCGAAAGCGAAAATAGTTGTATATAATTTTTCATGCTATTATGTCTTTACACTATCTTATTAATGAAATATTTCCTTTTTTCTCAACTTTATTACTGTTAGATAAAACAGCTGTTATATAATAAACAAATACTGCAGGATCCAAATCTTTTCCTTTATAGGTTCCATCCCAACAGAAGGATGCATCAGTTGATTCAAACACTTTTTCCCCCCAACGATCATAAATAATTATTTGGAAATCAGAAATACATGTACTCCAACCTTGTAAACATAATCGATCATTATGATAATCTCCATTTGGTGAAAATGCATTTGGAACTGCTAAGTCTTTATTTTCTGGACACGGAATCTCCACTGTTACACGAACACATGCTGTATCAAAACATCCACTTGCATTAGATACAGTTACACAATAAGTAGTTGTTTCTGTTGGCGAAACAGATATACTTGAAGTTGTATCGTTGGTGCTCCACAAATAGCTTCCTCCTCCACTTGCTGTAAGCAAAGTTGAATTACCGATTGTAATGGTTACATCATTGCTAACTGATGCTATTGGTGCAAGCACCTGACTTACAATTGTTGTAGCGCTTGCTGTACAACCATTTGTTGGATCAGTAACTGTTACTATATATGTACCTGCAGCATCTACAGTTGCTGAAGATGAAGTACCACCTGAAACAATACTTGGTCCTTGCCAATTATAGGATACGCCAGCTGTTGTTGATAAAGCCGTCAATATCCCAACTGCACCACTAGTACAAGCTAATGCAAATGTTGGTATTGAACTAACATTTGGAGCTGTTGTATTCTGAGTAACTGTGGTGGTAGCAGTTGCAGTACAACCATTGCTTGGATTTGTAACAACCACAGTATAAGTTCCAGCTGCATTAACAGTAGCAGCAGATGTTGAAGATCCTGAAACAATTCCTGGACCTGTCCATACATAAGTAACACCGCTTGTTGTTGTACTTGCTGTAATCAAACCATTTGAAACCAAACAGTTCAAAGCCAATGAACTGCCAATGGTAACTGTTGGTGTTTGTGCAGTATTTGTAACGGTTACAGTAGCAGTATTGCTACAACCATTACTTGGATTTGTAACCGTAACAGTATATGTTCCTGCTCCATTTACAGTTGGACTTGCTGTAGAAGCACCTGCTGTAATCCCTGGTCCTGACCAACTATAATTAACGCCAGAGGTTGATGATGAAGCTGTAATTATTCCAGATGTAGTCAAACAATTTAATACTAAAGGTACGCCAGGAGAAACATTGGGCAAGGCTCCTGTATTTGTAACAACTACCGAAGTTGTTGATGTACATCCATTTGCTGGATCAGTAACCGTTACTGTATACGTTCCTGCAGCATTTACTGTAGGTGAAGCCGTTGTTGCTCCCGACACTACGCTTGGTCCAGCCCAACTAAAACTTGCACCAGGAGTTGATGAACTAACAGAAATTGAACCACTAGTAGTTGAACAATTTAATACTAATGAAGCTCCAGCAGTTGCATTAGGCATTGTTGTATTTGAACTTACTACAACAGTTCCTGTATTCGTACATCCATTACTTGGATCAGAAACAGTAACAGTATAAGTACCTGCTGCATTCACCGTTGGACTTGATGTTGTTGCATTTGCTGTTATACCCGAACCTGTCCATAAAAAAGTAGCACCAGCTGTAGTAGAACTCGCTGTTATTGTTCCAGTCAAAATAGTACAAGTAAGAGACAACGTACTTCCAGCAGTAACAGTTGGTAAAACACTATTCGTTGTAACAACTACCGTTGAAGTATTAGTACAACTGTTCGAAGGATCTGTAACTGTTACTGTATAAGTACCTACTGCATTTACTGTTGGCGAATTAGTACTTCCATTTGAAACAATACTTGGTCCTACCCAAGAAAAAGTTGCACCAATTGTAGATGAACTTGCAGCTATTGTTCCACTTGTAGTTATACAATCCAGTGTTAATGAACCACCTGGTACAACATTTGGTAAACTGCCTGAATTTGTAACAGTAACGGTTGTTGTGTTGGTACACGTATTTACAGGATCTGTAATAGTAACAGTATATGTACCTGCTGAATTTACAGTTGCTGAAGAGCTGGAATTACCTGAAACAATACCAGGTCCTGTCCAATTATAATTCACTCCACCTACTGTTGAACTTGCGGAAATAGTTCCGCTAGTTGTAGAGCAATTTAATGCAAGAGGAGAACCTGCTGTTATATCTGGAATAGAAGAATTTGATGTAACAGTTACCGTGGTAGTTGCTGTACATGCATTGGATGCATTGGTTGCTGTTACCGTATAAGTGCCTGCAGCATTTACAATTGCCGGATTAGCTGCACTAACCAATGAACCTCCATTCCATACAATTGTATTGCCTGCACTCGTTCCTGTTAATGTTGCAGTTGAAAATGTACAATTTAGATTATGATTACTAGACGCACTAATGGTTGGTGCAGTTGTATTACCAGTTACAACAACTGTTGCTGTATTTGTACACGATGTCGAAGGGTCGGTAGCCGTTACAGTATAGGTTCCAGCAGCACTAACAGTAGCGGGATTTGCAGTATTTGATAAAGAACCACCATTCCAAACCATTGTGTTGCCAACACTTGTACCAGTCAATGTAGCAGTTGGAGTGGTGCAACTAATAACGTTACTACTCACTGGTGTAACAGTAGGAGTTGGATTTACAGTTACACTTACTGTTTGTGGCGTACCAGCGCAAGCACCCGCTGTAGGCGTAACTGTATACGTTACAATCTGTGGTGTTGATGAAGTATTAACGATTGTGTTACTTAAGGTTGATGCAGATTGTGTGATAATACTTTCTCCTGTTGTATTTGGATTATCAGCAGCTATCCATGTAAAGGTAGAGGCGACACTTGCAGTTAATGGAATTGAAACAGTTGCTCCACTGCAGATTGAACCATTATTCGAACTTGTCATAGATGGTGCAGCTCCAGATGGAGTTAATGTATAAGTCGCTGTGGCACTACAGCCTCCAGGATTAATTGTTACGATATAAGTTCCAGCTCCTGTTACAGATGTGCTTGCTGCAGCTGGTGATACAATTGATGTCCCACCAGATCCTGTCCACGAATACGTTGGTGAACCTGCTGATGTAGTTGCTGTAAGCGTAGTGGTAGTTGAACCACATGGAATTGCTGCAGCTGAAATAGAAACCGTTGGCGGTGCTGCAACAACAATTGGAGATATTACAACATTTTGATACTGACAAATACCATACTTAGCATAAGAAGGAGGATTAACATTGTTATATAAAATATTAATCGTTTTTATCATTTGTCCTCCACCATTAATAGTAACGGTGGCACTCGAACAAGTACAACCATTGCTTGTCCAACGACCTCTCAATATTTTATTATTCCCTGCCGTGCTAACATTGCCAGCAACAGCACAACCACCATAAGTAATATTCGCAGGAGCAATTGCAGCTGTAGAAGGATCGGTAGCACTAATGGTTATTTGATCATCATAGTTTGAATAATTTGTTGTTCCATCATTCCAAATGGCTTCATTCACATCATAAATTGAAAACGTTGCTGGTGCACATACGGGTGTTGCAAAAGTAATCGCCACATTTATTGAATTATTCCAAGCACTGCTTGCACCCGACATTTCTAAAAATAAACCAGTAGGTGTTCCAGAACAAACCCCTGATCCACCAATTTGAGAGGAACTACCATTTGAATAACCTGTTGTCCCACCTCCACTCACAGCTGTAACAACGGCTGTCATATTCCCGTTTACAAATGTACGTGTTGATGAATTGGTTGTTGTAACAAATCCCGTCCAATTATATGTTTGAGAGAATCCTACAAAACTATGTATGAGCAGGACAAGTAAAAAAAAGCTGATTTTTTGATTGTGATTCATGGTAATGCTATTTCTAAGACAAATCTATTTTTTAGAAATAACAAATAAAAGGGGGCTGCCCCTTCTATCTAGCAAATAATGACGAATTTAAAATCATTGCCACTGTAAAATAAAAGATCTTAATTATTGCTTTAGAATTACAATTCTAGCTCCTTCATTGGATCCCAAAAATAACTATTGTAATTTTTGATTTTATCTTTGATAACCACAAGACCTTCTTTCTCAAGAAGTTCTTGCATTTGATAGGGTGTTTCAAAATGGTGCTTGCCCGTAAGTTCTCCATTTCTATTTACAACACGATGTGCTGGCACTTTCTTTTTTTGTGAATGCGCAGCATTCATTGCCCATCCAACCATTCGAGAAGAGCGGGCTGCTCCTAAATATTTTGCAATTGCTCCGTAATTCGTTACTCTCCCATTAGGAATTAAACGAACAACCTCGTAAACCATTTGAAAAAAATCTTCGTGCTGCTTCATTAATGCTTAAATGATATACTTCAGATAGCAAATTTTGAATCCTTTTTCAGAAAACAATTTCTCATAATGCGTTTTGATACTAGTTAATGCTTCATCCCGCAATCCAACATTCGCATACAAATCATTTGTTGCATCTAATTCTTGTAAATTATTTTCTTTAATCACATCACGTGAAAAATCGTAAAAAGGTTCATTGTCTGTTTTTAAATTTACAACACCACCTTTTTTAAGAACATTACGATAGCGATTAATAAACATCATATTTGTTAATCGTTTACGTTCCCGTGTTTTTTGTGGCTGTGGATCAGGGAAGGTTATCCAAATTTCACTCACTTCGTCTTTTGCAAAACAAGCTTCTATGAAATCGATACGTGTTCGTACAAATGCAACATTATTCATTTTGCTATCAACAGCCTCTCTTGCTCCCGTCCAAATACGATTGCCTTTGATATCAACACCTATAAAATTTTTATCGGGATAGCGTTTTGCCAAACCAACCGTATACTCTCCTTTTCCACAACCTAACTCTAAAACAATTGGATTGTCATTTTTAAAAAATTCCTTGTGCCATTTTCCTTTTAAAGGTAAACCTTCTTCACGAGACTGTTCAAAGGATAAAAAGAAACAATTATCAAAGGAAGATACCTCTGCAAACTTTTTTAACTTACGCTTTGCCATAAAAAACTCTAATTATGCTATATTGATTAACTTTACAAAGTTAAAAATAATGAATAAACCAAAACGAATATTAATTTGTCCTCTTGATTGGGGATTGGGACACGCCACCAGGTGTATTCCCATTATTCGTTTATTGCTTGAACAAAATGCAGAGGTAATTATTGCGGCCGATAAAAGACCACTAGCATTATTAAAACAAGAATTTCCTGATTTAAAATTTATAACACTGAAAGGATATGAAATAAACTATCCAAAATCGGGATCAATGACTTTATCTATGCTATTTTCGATTCCAAAAATTTTAAAAGGAATAAAACGAGAGTACATCGAACTGGATAGAATTATTGATGAAGAAGCCATTGATATTGTGATTTCTGATAATCGTTATGGCTGCTGGAGTAAAAAAGTGAAAAGTATTTTTATTACCCACCAGTTAATGATACAATCACCTTTTGGTGAAAAGCTTTTACATAAAAGAGTTCTTAAATATGTAAAAAATTATAATGAATGTTGGGTTCCAGATTCATTCGAACAAAAAAATAATTTAAGTGGTGATTTAACACATAAATTTCCATTACCAAAAAACACCTATTTTATTGGTGCTCTTTCTCGTTTTACAGCAACTGAAAAAAATGAATTTGAATACGATGTAATGGCAATTATATCGGGACCAGAACCACAACGAACCATCTTTGAACGAATTATTTCAGAGCAATTATTTAAAAGTGGATTAAAATCGTTGATAGTGTTTGGCTTGCCAGAATCCAAGAAAAAGCTAGAACAAAAACAAAATGTTACAATGATTGCACATCTCCATTCAGCTGAGATGCAGGATGCCATTTTAAAATCAAAAATTATAATTGCAAGAAGTGGTTATTCTACCATTATGGATTTGGCTGTTTTAAACAAAAAAGCAATTTTCATTCCAACACCAGGGCAGACTGAGCAAGAATATTTAGCAGAAATGCTAATGAAAAAACAAATTGCTTTTTCTCTAAATCAAAACAAAATTGATCTAGTAAAGGCTATAAAAGAATCAGAAAATTTTAAAGGATTAAAGAGTGAAATGGATTTAACCATTCTCAAACAAAGAATAAAACTTATGCTTTCTTCAACGTAAAAGAAAAGACAGTTCCTACACCAACGGTGCTCATTACCGTTATATTTTGATTGTGCGCCTCTAGAATATGCTTAACAATAGCCAAGCCTAATCCAGTACCACCTTGATCGCGTGATCTACTTTTATCAACTCTATAAAAACGCTCAAACAAACGTGGTAAATGCTCATTCGCTATACCCAAACCATTATCAGCAACTTCTACGGAAACATTGTCGCCCATGTCGTAAACACGAATTTTAGTTTCGCCATATTCTTTACCATATTTAATGGAGTTGACAATTAAATTCACAATAACTTGACGAATTCTAAAACGATCAGCAAAAACATAAACAGGACGATCATCATTTTGAACAGTAAGAATAATTCCCTTGCTGGTCGCTTTTAATTCTTGGGCTTCAATTACATCTTTTGCCAAAGCAATAACATCAAAACGCTCTGGTTCAATTTGCAATTCACCGGTTTCCAATTGAGATATTGCTTCTAAATCATCTATAATAGTAATCATCCGATCGATGCTGCGTTCGGCTCGTTGCAAGTAATCACGATTAATTGTTTCATCTTCCAAGCCTCCATCCAATAAAGTAAGAACATAACCTTGAATATTGAAAATCGGAGTTTTTAATTCATGAGAAACGTTCCCTAAAAATTCTTTACGATAAACTTCTAATTTTTTTAAGCGTTCTATTTCATTTTTTCGATCTTCTGCCCAAGCTAAAATTTCATTTCCAAGAGCAGTAACTTCATTATCACTTTTTGTAGATGCAGTTATTAGTTTATCCTCACTTTGCGTTCGATAATTTTTTACCGTATCTGTAAGTTCATTCACTTTTCGAACCAACAATATATTTACAAAATAAAGAATAATAAAGGAAGAAAATAAAGAAATGAGAAATGCTAAGAAAGAAGTATAAACAGATTCACTACCAGAATAAACAAAAACACCTACTGCAACAAATACAGCAAGTGCCATCGAAATAATAATTAATAAAACCTTCGGTGAGGTGTTTTTCATTTTAACGTATTAGTATACGAAGATACTAAAATTCAAATTTATAACCTATTCCTTTTACTGTTTTGATATAGTCTTCACCTAACTTTTCACGCAATTTTCGGATGTGAACATCTATTGTTCTGTCGCCCACAATTACTTCTCCACCCCAAACTTTATCCAAAATAACTTCACGTGTAAATACTTTTCCTGGTTTAGAAGCTAACAATGCAAGCAATTCAAATTCCTTTTTTGGTAAATTAATTTCTTTTTCATCTTGCATTACAAGGTAACGTTCTCTATCAATTTTAATCCCGCCCATATCTACCTTTTCATTGCTTCCTGCATCCAGAGAACCACTTCTTCTTAATAAAGCTTTTATTCTACTAATTAAAACGCGGGGTTTTATAGGCTTGTTGATATAATCATCAGCTCCAACTTCAAATCCTGCTATCTGAGAATAATCTTCGTTACGTGCTGTTAAAAATGCAATCATTACATCCTTTAAACCCGGTATTTCACGTATCTCACGACAAGTTTCAATGCCATCCATATCCGGCATCATCACATCTAAAATAATCACTTGTGGATTTTCTTTTTTTGCTACAGCAATTGCTTCTTTACCATTATTAGCAGTATACACATTGAATCCTTCTTTTTTTAAGTTATAACTTAAAAATTCTAGAATATCTGGCTCATCATCTACTAACAATATCTTATACTCATTGTTGTTACTCATAATATCTTCATTTTTATTTACTGTAAAGGTCGCTTTAGGATTTAATCTGAATGTTAAATCCAGATTACTATAATATTAACAAAGGCTCAAAAATGCCAATTTTACTTAACGCTATCTTAATTTTTGATTAACACCACGTTGCTTTTGGTAAAGTTACTTTGCAGTATAAAATTAATGAATAAAAAAATGAATTTCAAAACACTTTTTACGCTTGCAATCGTAATAATTACAAAGGTAGCATTTTCCCAAAACTCAAGTATAAAAGGGAAAGTAATTGATGAAAAAACGGGAGAAACGCTGCCTGGTGCAGTTGTCTTAATTCAAGGAACAACAACTGGAGGGAATACTGACTTAGATGGAAATTTCACTATTGGAAACATTGCTCCTGGAAAATACAATTTAGTATGTAAATTAATTTCATACAATACAAAAAACATTACGGATGTAGTTGCAAAAGAAGGCGAACCTACTATCCTTACTATTAGTATGGGGACAGCCTCCACCGAACTTGGAGTTGTAGAAGTGACTGCAACCATAAGTAAAGAAACAAATAGCAACTTAACAATGATGCAAAAAAACAACGCAAGTTTATCCGATGGTATTTCATCGGAAAGCATCAGACGCTCACCAGATAAAAACACCAGTGATGTATTGAAACGTGTGAGTGGTGCTAGCATCCAAGACAACAAATTTGTAATTATTCGTGGGTTAAGTGATCGTTACAACACCGCAATGATTAACGGTTTACCATTACCATCAACAGAACCTGATCGAAAAGCATTCTCTTTCGATATCTTTCCATCAAGTATGCTTGATAACATGATGATTTACAAAACAGCGAATGCTGATTTACCAGGTGATTTTGCAGGAGGTGTAATTCAAATAAACACAAAAGACATTCCTGATGAGAACTTTGTAAGCTTTAGCGCAGGAGCTGGATATAATTCTCAATCTACTTTTAAAGAATACCAAACCTACAAAGGGAGCAAAACAGATTGGTTAGGTTACGATAAATCGGAACGAATTTTACCAAATGGACTTCCTGAAACAGAACGATACATTCAACAAATTTCAAATCCTGCTACACGCTACGAAACAAGTAAATTATTCAATAGCAATTGGTCCATCGACACTAAAAAGTCATCTCCTTTAGCACAGAACTATCAATTATCGTTTGGTGAAAACATAAAATTGTTTAAAAACGATTTTGGTATTGTTGGAGCACTAACTTATAATTATTCACGAAAACTTCAAACAATTAACCGACAAGATTTCAATCCAGATAAAAGTCAATTGTTCGAATTTGATGATAAAAGTTACAAAGAAAATATTCTTTGGGGGGCGATGTTAAACTTTGCTTATAAAATTGGAGAAAACAATAAAATCTCCTTCAAAAATATGTATAGTACAAACTCTGAAGATGCAGTAATTGATCGTTATGGTAAAAATTTCGAGAATGATCAAATTAACCATGCTACTTCCATGCAATACACCAGCAATACGCTCTTATCAAGTCAATTAATGGGTGATCATTTATTAACGAAAACGAAAATAAAAATTAGATGGGGTGTTGATTACAACAATACAAAAAGAGTGGTGCCAGATATGCGAAGAATGTATTACTACAAAAACATTACACCTTCAGGTTCTGAATCAGATACTGTATTTACTGCTTATGTTCCAGTTGGCGCACCATCAAGCACATACGCTGGTAGATTTTATTCTGCATTAAATGAGGATTTATATGCTGGATACCTAGAAGCAGCTATTCCGTTTAATTTATTCAAACAAAAACAAACATTTAAGATTGGTGGTACCGAGCAATTTAAAACCCGTTCATTTGATGCACGTGTATTTGGTTATGTAATAAACAATGTATCAACATTTGATTGGTCTTATTTAACCCTCCCACAAGATTCAATTTTTGGCCAAGGTAATATGGCAAACAATGGATTTGTTATTAAAGAATTAAAAAACCCTTCTAACTTATATACTGCTAGCTCCAATTTAACAGCTGGTTATGCTATGTTAGATAATAACCTGACAAAAAATCTACGTTTGGTTTGGGGAGTACGAGTAGAAAACTACAACCAAATTCTTAATTCAAAATCATACGGTGGCGATGATATAAAAATTGATACGACTTATTTAGACGTTTTGCCATCATTCAATTTAACTTATGCTGTAACTGAAAAAGCGAATATTCGTGCTGCTGGTTCTCGCACCGTTGCTCGTCCAGAGTTTAGAGAATTGGCTCCATTTACATTTTATGATTTCAACACCAATGCTGCAGTAATTGGTAACCCTGCCTTGGTTCGCACAAATATTACAAATGCGGATTTACGATACGAATGGTATCCTGGTTACGGACAAATTTTATCCGCAACCGTATTCTACAAACATTTTCAAAATCCAATTGAACAAATCATCGATTTGTCGTCAGGGGCAGGTTCAAGAATATACACATATCAAAATGTGTTAAGTGCTCAAAATTATGGTTTTGAAGCAGAATTACGATTCAAATTAAACCTGCTTGATTCTGTATTTAAAACTGAACAGTTTGATCACTTTACCGTATTTACAAACTTTACATACATCAAGTCGGAAGTAAATTTATCGAATGTTGCTTCAGCAGTAACGGATGACGAAAAATACAGACCAATGCAAGGTCAATCACCATACATTATCAATGCTGGTATTCAATATCAAAATGACAGCATTGGACTTGGAATTAGTTTGTTATATAATAAAATAGGACGAAGAATATTCTTAGTTGGATCAAATGGATACAGAAATATTTATGAAGCACCTCGAGATTTATTTGACATTCAAATAACAAAAAAGATTTTCAAAAATGGTGAAATCAAATTTAACATCAATGATATCTTTAATCAAATGAGTGTATTTTATCAGGATCAAAACGATTCTAAAAAATACGAAGAGGATGAGGATACACGTATTACCGGAATCAAATTTGGAACAAATTACTCGCTTTCATTATCTTATAAATTTTAGTGTAAAATCAATATTAACACAAAACCTCCTTTGTTAACACAAAGGAGGTTTTGTGTTAATATGCCTGTAATGCAAGTTTAATCAACACGTAAAACTAGCATAACACCAAACCAATACTTGGGTTCTACTTTTACACCGTAAATAATTGATAAGTCTAAATGGGTAATGCTGCTTCCCTTAAACACAGCAAACAAAAAAATAAACAATAAAAAAATGAAAAAATTTTTACTAATGAGCATGATAATCGTGGGCGGAGTGCTTGGCTTACATGCTCAAGTTACCGTTTCGGGTGACATTACGGCCAATACAACTTGGACAAACAACAACATTTACATGCTAACTGGTGGCTTTGTATATGTTACAAACAATGCAACATTAACTATTGAGCCAGGTACTATTATTAGAGGTAATGCTTCTACATTAGTTATTACTCGTGGTGCAAAATTAATTGCTGATGGAACACAAACTCAGCCAATTGTATTTACATCTTATCAAACAGCAGGTAACAGAGCACCTGGTGATTGGGGTGGAATTATTCTTTGTGGAAAAGCACCAATCAATGACCCTGCAGGTCAACGTATTGCTGAAGGTGGAATTGATCCTGTAAAAGGTTTATACGGTGGAACTGATGTTAATGATAACTCAGGAATTATTCGTTACGTTCGTATTGAGTATGCTGGTATTGCATACATCTTAAACAGCGAAACAAATGGATTAACAATGGGTGGTGTTGGAGCAGGAACTATTATCGACTACGTTCAAGTTAGTCATGGTGGTGATGATTCTTTCGAATGGTTTGGTGGTACAGTAAACTGTAAACACTTAATTTCTGTAAGAGGAGTTGATGATCATTTTGATACAGATTATGGTTTTTCAGGAAAAGTACAATTTGCAGTAGCATTAGCAGATTCTTCTGTAGCAGACGTTTCGGGTTCAAATGGTTTTGAATCAGATAACGATGGTTCTGGAACAACAAATGCTCCATTAACGCATCCAATATTTACAAATGTAAGTTTCTTTGGACCAAAAATTAATACAACTACTGCAATTAATGGTAATCACAAACGTGGTGCTCATTTACGTAGAAGCACTGCATTGTGTGTTTACAATTCATTTTTTGCTGGTTTCCCAACTGGTCTAAAATTAGAAAGTGACAACTGTGCAAACAATGCAAAAAACAATTCATTACAATACAAAAACAATATTATCGCTGGTAGCCCATCTAACTCAATTTTAGATTCAGCAGGAATTACAATTGCTTGGGGTGCTACTTATGGTTCTATGTTAGGTTGGTTCAATGCAAATGCAAACTCTGTTTTACCAAACAGTTTAGACATTATGGCTGTTAATCCATACAACTACACAAATCCAAACTTCTTATTACAAGCTGGTTCACCAGCATTAACTGGTGCTAGTTTTTCTAGTCCAAATTTAGGTGATTCATATTTTACACCAACAACTTACCGTGGTGCATTTGATGGTTCAAACGATTGGACAAAATGTTGGGCTAATTTTAACCCACAAAACACAAACTATGACAATGCTGGAATTAACTACTTAGCAGTAACTACAAGTGCTAGTGGTGCAACAACTTTCTGCCAAGGTGGAACAGTTACTTTAACTTCAACTTCTCCATCAAATAACGTATGGAGCAATGGAGCTACAACTTCTTCAATCAATGTAACAACTTCAGGTAACTATTCAGTTACTGTTACAAATGCTGCAGGTTGTGTTGCCACTACATCACCAATTGCAGTTACAGTTAATGCATTACCTGCTACACCAACAATTTCTGCTGGTAGCGCAACAACTTTCTGTCAAGGTGGATCAGTAGTATTAACATCTAGTGCTACATCTGGAAACACATGGGGTGGTGGAGAAACTACTCAAGCTGTTACGGTTTCTGCTTCAGGTAACTATTCAGTTACTGTTCAAGATGGAAATGGTTGTTCTGCAACTTCTACTGTTACTTCAGTAACTGTGAATCCATTACCTTCAACACCTACAATTTCTGCTAGCGGTGCAACAACTTTTTGTACTGGTGGTTCTGTAGTATTAACATCAAGTGCTACAACAGGTAACACATGGTCAACAGGTTCAACTACAGATACAATCCATGTATCGTCAACTGGAAACTATTCAGTTACTGTTCAAAATGGAAATGGTTGTACTGCCACTTCTGCTGCAACTGCAGTAAACGTAAGTAATGCTCCATTACCAACTGTATCTGTTACAGGAAACACAACACTTTGTCAAGGTCAATCAGTTGTTTTAACTTCAACTGCTGCTGACTCCTATTCTTGGAGCAATGGTGCTACATCACAAAGCATTACTGTTACAACAGCTGGTACTTACAATGTAACTACTACAAATACAAATGCTTGTAATGGTGTAGGTCAGTCTGCAAACACAGTAGTAGTTGTTAATCCAACTCCAACTGCAACAGGTGCAGTGACTTCAACAAATGGATTTACTGTAGTATTTAATAATACTTCTACTGGTGCAACTTCATACACATGGAACTTTGGAGATTTATCTAGCTCTTCTGCTACAGCTCCAACACATGTTTATACTGCAAATGGAAATTACACTGTAACATTAATCGCTTCTAACGGAACATGTTCAGACACAACTACTATCCCAGTAAGTATTACTGTTGGAATAGATGAAATTCAAAATGTTGCTGAAGTAAAAATGTATCCAAATCCAGTAAATGATATTGCTACTGTAAATGTAACTTTGGCTGAAAATGCTCAAATTGCAGTTAACATTTTTGATATCACTGGTAAATTGGTAAACACTGTTTACAATGATCAAATGAATGCAGGTTTAAATACATTATCAATCAATGTATCTGAATTACCAGCAGGTATCTACTTTACCTCAGTAACTTCTGGTAAATACAACAAAACAATGAAAATGGTAGTTGTAAAATAACACATCACCCATTCCCTTCTAAAAGGCGGAGCAATTGCTCCGCCTTTTTTTGTCCCTCAAACCAACCAAAATTTTTACCATAACTTAACACACGCTTAACATTGTAAATTAATTGTTAAAATATATTTGCTGCCGTAAAACATTTAATTAACCATACATTAATATTAATGAAAACTAGCAGCAACCTTATTTTAACATTATTTTTAACGGCATCATTTCTTATAATTAAGACTTCATTTGCCCAAGACACAACTAAAGTGTATGAAGTCCAAGAAAACCCCTTGGATACTCTTACTAGAGCAGTGAACAGCATTGCTGATGAATTAAGTAAAATAAAACGATTAAAATTTACTGGGTATGTACAGCCACAATGGCAATACATTGATTCTGCAGGTGCACCATCTATGGCTGGTGGCGACTTTTCAAATGGAACAAATAAATATTTTAGCCGATTTACGATGCGAAGAGGGCGTATCAAATTTACATATACCCTACAAAATGCAGTATTCATGCTAAATACAGATTGGACAGAAAAAGGTGTAGCAATGCGCGAAACCTATGTGAAAATTTCTGATCCTTGGTTGGATATGTTCAGTTTAACAGCAGGTTTGCTACAGACTCAATTTGGATTTGAAGTGGTCTATTCATCTGGAGACCGTGAAACCCCTGAGCGTGCTCGATACAATCAGTTGTTATTTCCAACAGAACGAGACATGGGGGTATTTGGAACAATTAAATTTCCAAAATCAACACCTCTTTATGGATTAAAAATAGATGTGGCTGCAATGAATGGCGCTGCAGGGGTTAATCCAGAATTTGATAGTCACAAAGATTTTACGGGACGTATACAATATTCAAAAACTACAAAAAGTGAAAACGTAAGTTACGCTATTGGAGCTTCCTACTACCATGGAGGTTATAGAATTGGTAGTAATAAAGATTATAATTTTGCTACATTAAGTAATGGTGACCAAGGATTCGAATATGCTACCGATACAGCAAATTACAATAGAGTAGCAAAAAGAATATATATGGGAGCTGATGCACAAGCATCTATTGATTGGAAAGCAGGTATTACAACTTTACGCGCTGAATACATTCAAGGCGAACAACCTGGAACATCATCATCATCTGCAAGCCCAAGAACAGCACCTATCTCAAAATTATACCACAGAAATTTTAACGGAGCATACTTCTATTTAATTCAAGATATAGGCGAATCAAGATTCCAAGTAGTATTAAAGTATGATTGGTACGATCCTAATGTTAAAATTGCAGGTAAAGAAATTGGAAAAGCAGGTACTAATACTGGTATTGGTGATATTCGTTTCGATACGTATGGTATGGGTGTAAATTATCGCCTACATTCAAACATTAAACTAATGATGTATTACGATTATGTCATAAATGAAGAAACTCTGGTAGCAGGATATTATAATGACCTGAAAGACAATGTTGTAACTATTAGGATGCAATACAAATTTTAATCACTTAACAATTAATTAACATTAAATAATCATTATCGTAACGTCAATACAATCTTATTTTAACTTGAGACAGGTGGATAATGAATAATTTTGTAAACAAATAATATAACAATGAAAACAAAGATAATTTTATTAGCTGCAGCATTATACACAAGTGTAAGCTTTGCACAAAAATTAAAAGGAAGTGATACAGTTTTACCTTTGGCTCAAAAGGAAGCTGAATCTTATATGAAGACGAACAAAGCTGCAAAAGTTACGGTGACTGGTGGCGGAAGTGGTGTTGGTTTAGCAGCATTGGTAGACGGAACAACGGATGTGGCAATGTCTTCAAGAAAAATGAAGTTATCTGAAAAAATGAAATTGCAAGATGCGGGAAAATCATCAAAAGAAGCAATTATTGCTTATGATGCTTTGGCTGTAATTGTAAATCCTGCCAACAAAGTAGGTCAATTAACACGTGAACAATTAGAAGGAATTTTTACTGGAAAAATCAAAAATTGGAAAGATGTTGGTGGAGATGATTTAGCAATTGTCGTTTATTCACGCGAATCAAGTTCTGGAACCTATGAGTTCTTTAAAGAGCATGTAATGAACAATAAAAACTATGCATCATCTGTTTTGAGCATGCCTGCAACAGGTTCTATCATTCAATCTGTTAGTCAAACAAAAGGTGCAATTGGATACGTAGGATATGCTTATGTTGAAAAGGAAGTAAAAGCTCTGAAAGTATCTTATGATAAAGGAAAAACTTTTATTGCACCAACAATGGCAACTGCAAAAGACAAATCATACCCAATTGTTCGTCCATTGTATTACTATTATTTATCAACTGCCGAATCCAAAATCAAACCGTTTGTAGACTTCTGTCTATCTGCTGAAGGTCAAAAAATAGTAGAACAAGTTGGATACATTCCATTAAAAAAATAGTTGTAGTATAGATTAAAGAAGCATTTCATATATACGCTATGAAATGCTTCTAAATAGTATTTTAAAATTGAAAACATTTTTAAAAAGATTTTCCGAAAAATTTATTGAAGGACTATTAATGCTAAGTGGAACTGTAACTAGTTTAACGGTAGTGTTAATTGTCTTTTTCCTTTTTAAAGAAGGAATAGCTGTATTTAATAAAAAACCCATCGAAGAAGGGTATGTGCTTGCGATAAACAAGTCTAATCCGGTTTCTAAACTTTCCCAAAAAGACATCAAAAAAATATTTGATCAAGAATCTACCAACTGGAAAGAATTTGGTGGAAAAAATGATTCAATCATTTTATTTAGGATGGAAGACATCACCAATTATTATTCGGAAGAACAAATTGGTGCTGAATTTGAAAATTTACCATTGTGTATTAGCAATGTGATGGATAGCATCCCAAACATGATTGCATTCTTTTCTGAAAAATATTTAGCAAAAGATTTCAAAGGAAAACGTTTAGAAGTTAACAATGTAACTGTTTCTGAATTTTTAGGTGGTGAAGAATGGTTTCCAACTGCACAACCTGCAGCTCAGCTTGGAGTGTTGCCACTTATCTTAGGTACTCTTTGGGTGAGTTTAGGCGCAATCCTATTGGCGCTTCCGCTTGGATTAGCTACTGCAATTTACATGAGTGAAATTGCAAATGATAGAGTTCGCAATATTATGAAACCAGTTATCGAACTTCTTGCTGGTATTCCGTCTGTTGTTTATGGCTTTTTTGGTTTAGTAATTATTGTTCCTTTAATTCAAACAACTTTCGATCTACCTGTTGGTGAAACAGGACTTGCAGGAAGTATCATTTTAGGAATTATGGCCTTACCTACAATTATCACAATATCCGAAGATGCAATGCGAAATACACCTCGTGCTATGAAAGAAGCAAGTTTAGCATTGGGTGCTAGCAAATGGCAAACGATTTACAAAGTTGTAATTCCTTATTCCATTTCTGGAATTACTGCAGGAGCAATTTTAGGAATTGGCCGTGCAATTGGTGAAACAATGGCAGTACTAATGGTAACTGGAAATGCAGCTGTTATGCCACACTCAATATTAGAACCGGTTAGAACTATCCCTGCAACTATTGCTGCAGAGCTCGGAGAAGCACCAAATGGAGGATTACACTTTAATGCGCTATTTGCATTGGGTTGTATTCTTTTCCTAATAACATTATTTATTAATCTAACTGTTGAATTTATTTCTAACAGAAGAAAATACAACAAGCGTTCATGATTTCACTTGACGAAAATAAATTAGCGAAAAAGAAAAAGCGCAATCAAGCCATTGCCTTTTGGATATTTAGACTATTAAGTTTAAGTGTAGTTGCTATTCTTTTTATCATTCTCTCATTTATTATTGTAAAAGGTTTTTCAGCTATTAGTTGGGATTTCATTACAAAAATGCCTGAAGAAGGAATGACGAAAGGCGGAATATTCCCTGCTATTATCGGAACCTTATGCCTTGTAGGTGGAAGTATCCTATTCGCATTTCCAATTGGAGTTATGGCTGCTATCTATATGCACGAATATGTGAAAGATGGAATCATCAAAAAAATAATTAAACAAATGACAAACAACTTAGCGGGTATTCCATCTATTGTATTTGGTTTATTTGGAATGTCGTTGTTTGTAAACAAATTAGGATTTGGCGATTCCATTTTAGCCGGATCACTAACACTGGGACTACTGGCATTGCCAGTTGTTATTAGAACAACAGAGGAAGCATTAAAAGCAGTTGATAATACATTTAGAGATGCGAGCATGGCATTGGGAGGATCAAAATGGTTTACCATAAAAAATGTTGTATTACCAATCGCATTCCCAAACATTACTACAGGATTAATTCTATCTATTGGAAGGGTATCAGGAGAAACAGCACCTATTTTATTTACTGTGGCTGCTTATTTTTTACCCAAATTACCTACAAGCATGTTTGATCAAGTAATGGCATTGCCCTATCACTTATATGTAATTTCCACATCAGGAACCGACATTGAAACATCGCGTCCATTAGCATATGGAACAGCACTTGTTTTAATTTTAATTGTATTGATAGCAAACATCATCGCGAGTGCTTTAAGAAAATATTTTAGTAAAAAAGTAAAAATGAATTAAAATGTATAAAATAGAATCCAAAAATATTCATTTACATTACGGAGAATTTCATGCATTAAAAGGAATTAACCTTTCAATGAAACCCAATACCGTAACAGCATTAATCGGACCTTCTGGTTGTGGAAAATCAACCTATTTGCGCCTATTAAATAGAATGAACGATTTAATAGACAATGTAAAAATTGAAGGTGAAATTTTAATAGACAACAACAACATTTACCAAAAAGGTACAAACGTTGACAGCTTAAGAAAAAAGGTTGGAATGGTGTTTCAAAAACCAAATCCATTTCCAAAAACGATTTTCGAGAATGTAGCTTATGGATTGCGTGTAAATGGTATTTCTGATAAAAACTTCATTGAAGAGCGCGTTGAAACATCTATTAAACAAGTTGCACTTTGGGATGAAGTAAAAGATAAATTGAAAAAATCGGCATTCGAATTATCGGGTGGACAACAACAACGTTTGTGCATTGCAAGAGCATTAGCAATTCAACCTTCTGTAGTTTTAATGGATGAACCAACATCTGCACTTGACCCTATCTCAACTGCAAAAATTGAGGAGTTGATTTATGAATTAAAAAATCAGTATACAATTGTGATTGTAACACACAATATGCAACAAGCTGGGCGTGTTAGCGATACAACTGCATTCTTTTATATGGGCGAATTAATTGAACATGATTCAACTAAAATAATATTTACCAATCCTAAAATAGAACGTACTCAAAATTATATTACAGGTCGTTTTGGTTAAACAATAAATACACTTAACTTTATCATAACTGAAACAACCAATTAACATACAATAACATGTCACACTTAGATATTGAACTACAACAATTAAAAACAGAAGCCATTAAAATGTGGTCTTTAGTGAATTTACAATTGTATAAGGGGAAAGAATCACTATTAAAATTAGATACTGATTTAGCAAGAGAGGTTGTATTAAGTGAAAGACGAGTAAATGCTTATGAATTAAAGCTAGATAGAGACTGTGAAAATATTTTCGCATTGTTTAATCCTGTAGCAGTCGACCTTCGATTTGTTTTAGCTGTATTAAAAATCAACAATAACTTAGAACGCACAGGTGACATTGCAGAAGGAATTGCAAAATTTGTAATCAATGTCGACAATGATTTTGACAAACAATTATTGGAAATTACAAGGGTAGTTGAAATGTATGAGGCCGCTCACGAAATGATGCAAGATGTTTTAGAAGCGTTCGAAAAAGAAGACACAGCACTTGCTAGAAAAGTTTTTCAAAAAGATGAGCTGTTGGATGACATTAATAAAAAAGCCAATTCAGTAATTGCTGAATACATTCGCCAAAATGGTTCAAACATCGAACCGGCACTTTATGTTCTTTCTATCATCAGAAAATTAGAGCGTGTTGGCGACCAAGCAAAAAATATGGCTGAGGAGATTATTTTTTACATCGAAGCAAAAGTTTTAAAGCACAGATCGAAAGTTGAAAAAAGCACCAATCCGTAAAAAATACGATACCAAGCAATTACCCTTAAAAAGCACAACCGTCTGATTATCAGAAACAAGCCATTTTACTTAACAATTTCTTAACATTGAATTAATGTAAGGGTAAACTTTTACCTATAAGCCATTTCATGTGTGCCATTACTTTTGTAGTTATTAATCAGATAACTAAAAAACACATATAAAATGGGCTTAAACATTTTTCAATTTTTTCAACCAAAAGACAAAAAATTCTTTCCTTTATTCGAAAGAGCATCTTCTAATTTAGTTCAAACATCAAAAGTGTTGGTTGAATTAGTAAACACAACTAATCCAGAAAAAAAACGCGAATTATATAAAGAGATAGAACGTTTAGAGCATGTTGGTGACAACATCACTCATGAAACATTTCATGAATTAAGTGCAAACTTTATTACCCCTTTTGACCGTGAAGATATCCACGCATTAATTTCTTCTGTTGATGATGTTGTTGATTATATCCATGGAGCAGTAAAAAGGATGGAATTATACAAAGTAGAACAAATGACTCCACCAATTATCAAATTGGCAGAGTTAATTCAAAAAGCATCCGAAGAATTACACATTGCAATTGTTGAATTGAAAAATTTAAAAAACATTTCAAAAATTAAAGAAGCTACTGTTCGCATCAATAGTATCGAAAATCATGCTGATGATGTGTTTGACACTGCAATTGCTAGCCTATTCGAAACAGAAAAAAATGCAGTAGAAGTTATTAAAATGAAGGATGTATTATCTGCACTTGAAACAGCAACTGATAAATGTGAAGATGCAGCGAATGTTATTGGTTCAATATTAGTAAAACACTCCTAATTTATTTTACTAGTTATTTTAATCACTTAATATTTAAATTCAATGACATTATTAATTATAGTTATCGCACTTGCGCTAATTTTCGACTTCATCAATGGGTTTCATGATGCAGCGAATTCTATCGCAACGATTGTTTCTACAAAAGTACTTACTCCACTGCAAGCTGTTTTATGGGCTGCATTTTTCAACTTTGTAGCATTTTTAATTTTCAAAGATCATGCAGTTGCAAATACCATTGGAAAAACCGTTTACTCCGATTTTATAACTCTTCCTGTTATATTTAGTGGTCTAATTGCTGCAATCATCTGGAATTTATTAACCTGGTGGTACGGAATACCTTCTTCTTCCTCTCATACACTAATTGGTGGATTTGCTGGTTCGGCATTGGCCTATGCATTCATGAGTAAAGGAATGATGCCTATTAATGAAATTATTGATGGTAGCAAAATTGGAAAAACAATTTTGTTCATTTTCCTTGCTCCGATAATAGGTATGATTATCTCCATGTTCTTTACTTTAATATTCATTCAAAATCGAACATGGTTGAAAGTGGGGATTTTATTGGCGACATCTGTTGCTCTATGGTTCTTGTTTATCAAGTTTCAAGAGGACAAACTAAGCGAAGGAGCTAAAAAATTCTTCCGTGTAGATAAATATACCTACGAAGTTGAAATCAAACACGATGATTCTAAAATACACAAATTAGAAAAAGCAACAGCCAATGCTAAACTGTGTACTCCTTATTTTTCTAGTTATGAATCGAAAGGATCTGAATTTGTTGCTGAAGAAATTGCAAAAAATGTAAATCTAAAAGATGTTACAATCAGCAAAATTGAAGACAAATTAAAGTTATACTATAAACTTGAAGCCTTAAAAAACAAGTCAAAAAATGATCCTAGTTTCAAGCACGACTATGAAATAGCAAAAGAACATGTTGATAGCCTAAAACCAATTGCTAAAAAATATTTCGACATTGGATTAGACAGCATGGTTGCTGAAATGAATGCAAAATATCCAGTTGGTGCCGACAACTTAAAGGAATTCAAAAAAACCTTAACCGTTGATGCGAAGAAAGATTTAATAAAAGAACTAGACAAAGCAGATAACAAAATTGTACGTTGGGGCTTAATTGGTGCCTTGTTATTTTTCTGTGTTATTTTTATTTACAACGAAAAAATAAAAGAACCTACTGCTACTCGCACAGGTAGTATGTTTAAAAAACTACAATTACTTTCCTCAGCAGCATTTAGTATTGGCCACGGAGGAAATGATGCTCAAAAAGTAATGGGCATTATTGCTGCAGCATTAATTGCGCATGGAGATATTGTTGATATCAAAGCAATGCCTGATTGGGTTCCATTATCATGTTATTTAGCAATTGGTATTGGTACATTAAGTGGTGGTTGGAAAATTGTAAAAACAATGGGAACCAAAATCACGAAAGTGACTCCACTAGAAGGTGTATCTGCAGAAACTGCTGGTGCAACAACTTTGTTCTTAACCGAACAAATGGGTATTCCTGTTAGTACTACACATACCATCACTGGTGCAATCATTGGTGTAGGTGTTACAAAGCGTTTATCTGCTGTTCGCTGGGGAATTACTGTAAGTCTATTATGGGCTTGGATTTTAACAATTCCTATTAGTGCTTTATTAGGCGGATTGGTATTCTGGATTTACAATTTAATTGGACTATAATTTAAAACTTAATAAATAAAAAGCCCCTACCAATTTTGGTAGGGGCTTTTTTATTTGTCTAAAACAAAAGTTATTTTACTTTAAAATTACTTCATTGCAATCTCCAATGCTTCAGCAAATGCTCTTGCTGTTTTCATTAAATCATCTTGTGTATGTGCCTCACAAACAAAGCCTACTTCATATCCCGATGGCCCAAGATAAATACCTCTTTCCAATAGTTCTTTATGCAAAATTCTAAAATACTTCATTGAATCAGCATCAATCTCTTCTGCTGTTCGAACAACCTCTTTATCGGTAAATGCAATCCAAAATATTGAACCTACACTAAAAATTTTAAGGTTTGTAATAGAGGATTTGAGATTTGAAAAAATTGAATCAATCAAAAACTGAGTTTTCTTTTCTAAATCCTGATAAAAATTCGGCTTCAAACATTCTGTTAATTGAGCAATACCAGCTGCCATAGCAACAGGATTACCACTCAATGTTCCTGCTTGATAAACGGGGCCTTCGGGTGAAATACAACTCATTATTTCAACACTTGAACCGTACATTCCTACTGGCAAACCACCACCTATAATTTTACCATATGTAATAATATCAGGCTGAATATTATAATATCCTGCAGCACCATCAAAACCAACTCTAAATCCGTTGATTACTTCATCGAAAATCAATAAGGTTTTATTTTCAGTACATATATCACGTAGAAATTGTAAATATTCTTTCCGTTGCAACAACAAACCATTGTTGGCAGGAATAGGCTCTATAATCACACAAGCAATCTGATCTTTAAAGTCAGCAAACGCTTGTTTCACTGCTTGCTCATTATTCAGTGATACAACTATTGTGTCGTTTACAACACCTTCTGGCACACCTGCAGAAGAAGTGTTTCCAAAAGTTACCAATCCCGAGCCTGCTTTTACCAACAATGAATCGCTATGGCCGTGGTAACAACCTTCAAATTTTAAAATTTTATTACGCTTCGTATACCCGCGTGCTAATCGAATAGCGCTCATAACAGCTTCTGTACCTGAACTTACAAAGCGTAATTTTTGTATATACTTATTATTCTTTAAAATCAATTCGGCTAAATCATTTTCCAAAGCCGTTGGTGCACCAAATGAACTTCCTTTTTCAACTGCTTTTTTAATAGCGTCCACCACTTTATCATTTGCATGACCTAAAATTAATGGTCCCCATGAACCACAGTAATCAATAAACTCATTTCCATCAGCATCCCAAATATGTGCTCCTTTCCCTTTTTCGATGAATAATGGGGTGCCTCCAACCGAACGAAATGCTCTAACAGGACTGTTTACTCCTCCTGGGAAATAGCTCTTTGCCTTCTCAAATAACGCTTCTGATTTTTCTCTCTTCATAACTAAAAATTATTTCCTGCAAATATATATCTTTGGATTCAATAATTTCTGCGTTATGCAGCGAAAAACGACTTCTAATTTCTGGGAAACAAGAAGTGTAGAAAAAGAAATCAAGAAACTATGAATTACGAAAACACATTAGCTTTTGCTAAACAACAAGATGCAGCAGATCCATTAAGAGGGTATCGCGAAAAATTTTATTTCCCGATGATGCATGGTCGCGAAACAGTATACTTTACAGGAAATTCCTTGGGCTTACAACCTAAAGCGGCACAAGACTATATATTAAATGAATTGGAAGATTGGGCTACATATGGTGTTGAAGGTCATTTTCATGCCCGCAAACCATGGATGCCTTATCACGAACAATTTGCTCAACCTGTTGCTAAAATCGTTGGTGCTAAACCAGAAGAAGTAGTGGTAATGAATCAACTGACCGTAAACTTGCATCTGTTACTGGTAAGCTTTTATCGTCCCACAAAAACACGTTACAAAATTTTATGCGAAGCAAAAGCATTCCCTTCCGATCAATACGCATTGGAATCACAAGTTAAATTTCATGGATATGCTCCAGATGATGCCATAATAGAAGTTAGTCCACGTGAGGGAGAAGTATGCATTCGTCATGAAGACATTTTAGCGGCTATCGAAAAAAACAAAGATACCATTGCAACAATTATGATTGGTGGCGTAAACTATTACAACGGTCAGGTGTTTAATATGAAAGCAATTACCGAAGCTGGTCATAAAATTGGCGCCATGGTTGGTTTCGATTTAGCACATGCTGCAGGAAATTTGAAATTGGAATTACACAATTGGAACGTTGATTTTGCCTGCTGGTGTAGCTATAAATATTTAAATTCTGGACCAGGTGGTGTTTCGGGAGTATTTATCAATGAGCGTCATTTGAACAACCCTTCCATTCCTCGCTTTGCAGGTTGGTGGGGACATGATAAAGAAACACGCTTTAAGATGAATAAAGGTTTTGTTCCAATGCCAACTGCGGAAGCATGGCAAATGAGCAATGCGCCAGTATTATCTATGGCAGCACACAAAGCATCGGTTGATATTTTTGATGAAGTTGGAATGGATGCATTGGTTGCGAAAGCAGAAAAACTAACAGGTTTTTTAGAATTTATTATAGATGATATTAATAAAACATTAGAGCAAAAATTAGAGATTATTACTCCACGTGATAAAACACAAAGAGGTTGTCAGTTATCAATTGTAGCACACGGCAGAGGAAAAGAGTTATTTAACAAATTAACAGAGGCTGGAATTATCAGTGATTGGAGAGAACCAAATGTTATTCGTTGTGCACCCGTTCCGTTATACAATTCATTTGAAGATGTATACCGTTTTGGTGAAATTTTAAAAGCTTCATTGTAATTATTAAAATGCAGACTACCATTTAAATAATGAGCAAACAAAAGTTTAAAACAACAATGGAAAAGATGGGAGCATGGACAGTTGCGATGGTGCCCATTGATGTTAGAAAAATTTTTGGAAGAGGTGGACATGTACGCGTAAAGGGAACCATTGATGGATTTCCATTTGATGACACCTCCTTAATGCCCATGCGCACAGGAGAACATTGCATGGCAATTCGAGCTGAAATTAGAAAAGCAATTCGAAAAAGTGCAGGTGAACAAATTGAAATCATTTTAGAAGAAGATTTTGCTGAATTAAAAGTACCAGATGAATTAAAAGAAGCGTTTGAAGCTAGTCCAGAAGCAGAAAAGCTGTTTAACGCTTTCCCTCCTTCTTATAAAAGGAATTATACAAAATATGTTTGTGGTTCTAAAAATAAAGAGACGAGAGTAAGAAGAGCAGTAGCAAGTGTAATAAAACTGGAAAAAGAATTTTTTGAAAAAGGATTACCGAAAAAAAAGAAAAAATGATGTGTATCATTTCGTATTTTTGAAATATCAACTTTATTTGAAATAAAAAAGAATTATGAGTCAAAAAACCGCAACAATCGTAGGAGCAGGATTAGTAGGATCACTTTGGGCTGTATACCTTTCAAGAGCAGGATACAAAGTAACAATCGTAGAACGCAGACCCGATATCCGTAAAGCAGAAATATCTGCTGGCAAATCCATCAATTTGGCTCTTTCTGATAGAGGTTGGAAAGCATTGGATGCAGTTGGTATTGGAGATGAGATTAGAAAAATTGCGATTGCTATGCCTGGCCGTATCATGCACGACTTAAAAGGAAATTTATCGTATCAACCGTATGGAAAAGAAGGACAAGCAATTTATTCTGTTTCACGTGGTGGATTAAATGCACGTATGATGAGTATTGCCGAAGAGGTTGGCAATGCAGAAATATTTTACAACGAACGCTGTACCGATGTTGATTTAGTAAAAGGGATTGTTCATACCGAACATTCCGAAACAGGCGTAAAAAAAACATACCATTCGGATGTTGTTTTTGCTGCTGATGGCGCTTTTTCTGCTGTTCGCTACAATGCAATGCAAAAACTTGATCGTTTCGATTATAGTCAGCGCTTTATTGAAGATGGATACCGCGAAATTTTGCTACCTGCTAATGCTGATGGAACTTACAAAATAGAAAAACATGCCTTGCACATTTGGCCACGAGGTCGATTTATGCTAATTGCCTTACCAAATGAAGATGGTTCATTTACTTGCACCTTATTCATGCCCATGAAAGGTGAAAAGTCGTTTGAAACATTAACTTCGAAAGAAGCAGTAAATGATTTTTTTAAGACTACGTTCCCAGATTTTTACACCATGATGCCAACAATTGCAGATGCTTGGGAAAATCATCCACTTTCTGCTTTAGCAATTATCCGTTGTTTCCCATGGACACATGGAAAAACAGCTTTGATGGGCGATGCAGCACATGCTACAGTTCCTTTTTACGGACAAGGTATGAATTGCGGGTTTGAAGATTGTACAGTAATGTGGCAATTGATGCAAAAACACAACGAAGATTGGAGTAAAGTATTTGCAGAATATGAAATTCTTCGTAAACCTGATGGAGATGGTGTTCAAGACCTTTCCTTGGAAAATTATTTTGTAATGCGTGATTATGTAGCAGACCCTAAATTCATTCTACAGAAAAAAATTGAAGCTCACTTTTCTGAAAAACATCCTGATAAATGGATGCCTTTATACAGCCAAGTAACATTCAGTCATATTCGTTATTCCGAAGCCTACCGCGTTGGTAAGAGGCAAGATGATATTATGAAAACGGTTATGGCAATGTTCCCTGATATCGAAAGTAAATGGAATAGTGAAGAGGTTGAAAAGGAGATATTGAAAGCGATCAGTAAATAGAGAAGAGCGATTAGGAATTGGTTGTTTGTGCTTGAAGCTAACATCATAAATAATTAATTTTGAATCAGCACCCACCTATTTACAATCCGCTATTCCCTAATCATCAAAATGATTTACCATAAAAAATACCTCCAAGTTAAATTGCTAATCGAAAACCTTTCGACTTATGAGTTAATGGGGGTTTACAGGCCGCAAGCATACCTGCAAGGTGCAGGAAAATACTGCACCGAATGCCAGATTAATTTATTCAAAAAGCCAATAGAACCAGGCAAATCCGAAGTAATGAACGCTTTATTATATGCACCCCATGGATTTGGGGAGCATTTAGTTACAGGAAGTTTATTAACTTTACGTAACGGATTAGACATAGAAGCGAAAGCCGTTGTCTTGGAAATAATTGGGTATTGACTTACATTAAATACATACTATTCTTTTTTTCATTTCTATTTAGCACAGCAATTGGTTTTGCTCAGCCAAATACAGATGAACAATTAGCAATTCAGTTTTATCAGAATAAAGAATTTGATAAGGCCTTGGATTACTATGAAAAACTGTACAATAAAAAATCACCTCAACTTTTTTACACGTCCTACCTAAACTGTTTATTAGAAACGAAAGATTTTAAAAAGGCAGAAAAAATTGTAAAAAAACAAATCAAACAGAATCCCGAACAACTAAATCTGCAAGTAGATTTAGGAACGGTGTATACCAAAAGTGATGAACCCGAGAAAGCAAAATCGGCATGGGATCAAACTATTAAATTAATCAAGGAAGACGAACAAGTATTTACCGTGGCAAACTCGTTCAATGCCATTCGTCAGTTCGATTATTCAATAGCAGCTTACCTAAAGGGTAGAAAGATATCACAAACCAATTACCCATACAGTTTTGAACTTGCAGAAATTTATAAAACGAAAGGGGATAAATTGGCAATGATTAACGAATTGCTTGATGCCCTTGAAATAAACGAATCTTATATTCAAAGTGTTCAAAATGCCTTGCAAACAAGTTTTGGAAATGATACAGATGTAAAACAAAACGAAGTCTTAAAAACCGAATTATTAAAACGCATTGCTAAAAATTCAGACAAAACCATTCTTTCCGAATTATTGATATGGATGCAAATACAGCAGAAAGATTGGGAAGGAGCGCTTATTCAAGCAAAGGCATTGGACAAACGTAAAAAAGAAGAAGGAAATAGAGTAATGGCATTGGCACAATTATTTGCACAAAATGAGGCCTATGATATTGCTATTAAAGCATACAACTTTGTAATTGCAAAAGGTCCAGATGTTTATTATTACAGCAATGCACGAATGGAATTACTCAATGTGAGTTATTTAAAAGTTGTATCAAAAGGAAATTATACCAGTGCCGATTTAATTGAATTAGAAAAAAACTACAATGTCACCATTACCGAATTAGGGAAATCAGCAAGTACTGCTCCATTATTAAAAAACCTTGCTCACTTGCAAGCCTTCTATTTAAACAAATCGCCAGAGGCAATTGCTTTACTCGAAGAAACTATTTCAATGCCTCAATTATCAGCACCTACACAAGCAGATTGTAAATTAGAATTAGCAGACATTTTATTAATGACAGGAAATGTTTGGGATGCATCACTACTTTATTCACAAGTAGAAAAAGCAAATAAGTATGACATCGTTGGCCAAGAAGCAAAATTCAGAAATGCTCGAATCTCTTATTATACAGGAGATTTTGGTTGGGCACAAGCACAATTGGATGTTTTAAAAGGATCAACCTCTAAATTAATTGCCAACGATGCAATGGAATTATCACTGGTTATTAGCGATGCTTTAGCTGAAGATACAACCACAACTCCTTTAGAAATTGTTGCACGTGGCGATTTATTAGCATTCCAAAACAAAGATGAATTAGCTAAGCAAACATACGATTCGGTAAATACGCTCTATCCAAATAATGTATTGTGTAACCGAATCCTTTACAAAAAAGCACAACTAGAACTTAAACGAGGAAAATATGCAGAAGCAATTGTTTTTTACGAAGAACTGCTAAAAAAAAATAGTGAAGACATTTATGCAGATGATGCCCTATTCAAATTAGCCGACATTAATGAAAATCAATTAAAAAATACTGACAAAGCAAAAGAATTGTATCAGCAATTATTAGAAAAATATCCAGGCTCACTCTATGTTGTAGAAGCACGTAAACGTTTCCGAAAACTAAGAGGTGATGCAATTAATTAAAACACTATCAATATGATTATTTATAATGTAACTGTAAACATTGAAAACGATGTTCGTGAAGAATGGCTTCAATGGATGAAATCAACCCACATACCAGATGTAATGGCAACAGGTTATTTTTTGGAAAATAAAGTTTGTAAGGTATTGGTTGACGAAGAACAAGGCACAACCTACTCTATTCAATACACCTGCGCAAGCATGGATGATTTAAAAGAGTACCAAGCGAATCATGCACCTCGTTTGCAAAAAGAAGTTGCAGATAAATATGCTAACAAATTTGTAGCATTTAGAACATTATTGGAGGTCGTATAATGTCAGAAAACGTAAGAGCAAAAAAACATCTTGGTCAGCACTTTTTAACTGATGAGAAAATAGCACTGGATATTGTTAAAGCATTAAAACATACCGACCTCTATAAACAAGTATTAGAAGTTGGTCCAGGGATGGGTGTGCTTACCAAATACCTTATCAATGAAACAAATTTTGAAACCCATATCATTGATATCGATAGAGAATCGATTGCATATTTGAAAAAAAATTATCCTTCTTTAGAAAATAGAATTATTGATGGTGATTTTTTAAAGCTCGACTTTACAACATTATTTAACAATGAAACATTTGCTGTAATTGGAAACTTTCCATACAACATCTCAACGGAAATACTTTTCAAAATTCTAGACCATAAAAATCAGGTACCCGAAGTTGTGGGCATGTTCCAAAAAGAAGTAGCAGAGCGAATTGCATCTAAGCCAAAAAACAAAACCTACGGCATTACGAGTGTTTTATTACAAGCCTATTATGACATTGAATATTTGTTTACAGTGAATGAAAATGTATTTAATCCTCCTCCTCGTGTAAAATCTGCTGTTATCCGATTAACAAGAAACAACGTTCAACACCTCGACTGTAACGAAAAGCTATTCAAACAAGTTGTAAAAGCAGGATTCAACCAACGAAGAAAAACTTTAAGAAATTCCATCCGTGCATTTAAATTAAAAGCCGAATTTGCAGATAATATCTATTTAAGCAAACGTGCTGAAGAATTATCGGTTGCTGATTTCGTTGCTTTAACAAATATGATGGAAGGTTAAATTTTAGTTAATCGTTCATCCAATACGTATAAATATTACCTTTGCCATCGAATTAATTTTGGCACATGCAATTTGAATTAACAGACGAGTTTTTTGAACGCTTACAACTTGCTATCGATAGCAAGGATGAACCGTTTATTGAATCGCAACTCAAAGAGTTGTACCCGCCTGATATTGCCGAAATTTTCAACAAACTTGAACTCGAACAAGTAAAATTTCTTTACAATTATCTTGATGAACAAATTGCTGCCGATGTGTTGGTGGAGTTGGAAGAGGATGTTCGTGAAGAGATTCTTGCATCGCTTACTTCCAAAGAAATTGCCGAGCAGTTAATCGACAATATGGATACGGATGATGCGGCAGACGTTATTGCCGAATTACCCGACAACGTTCAAGATGAAGTATTAGCACAACTAGAAGATAGTGAACAAGCGAGCGATATCGTTGATTTATTGAACTACGATGAAAATACTGCTGGTGGTATCATGGGCAAAGAGTTTGTTCGTGTTCATGTGAGCAGTACAGCCATTCAATGTGTTCGTGAGATTAGAGAACAATCTGAAGATACAGAAATATTGTATGCTATCTATGTAGTAGATGATGACGAAAAACTCATTGGTTTATTACCACTAAAAAAATTAATTGTTTCTCCTACACGTTCCAAGGTTTCTGACATATACGACTCGAAAGTTATCTCCGTAAAAACCAATACAGATGCGGAAGAAGTTGCCAATGTAATGGACAAATACAACCTTGTTGCTGTGCCTGTTGTGGATGCATTAGGAAGACTGGTAGGTAAAATCACCATTGATGATGTTGTTGATGTTCGTAGGGAAGAAGAAACTGAAGATGTACAAAAAATGGGTGCGATGGAGGCATTAGAAGAGCCTTACATGAATACCTCCTTTGTACAAATGTTTAAAAAGCGTGCTGGTTGGTTGGTCTTGCTTTTTTTAGGTGAAACCCTCACTGCAACTGCCATGAGCTTTTTCGAAGATCAAATAACAAAAGCAGTAATTCTTGCTTTATTTATTCCATTGATTATTGCAAGCGGAGGAAATAGTGGATCTCAAGCATCTACACTCGTTATTCGTGCGCTTGCGTTAGGTGAAATAAGCATTCGTGATTGGGCAAAAATTCTTAAAAAAGAGATTTATACTGGATTGGCAATAGGCTTGCTATTGGGTTTAATCGGATTCTCACGCGTAGCATTATGGTCCTACTTTGTTACCGATTATGGTCCTTACTGGTATTTAATTGCATTCACAGTTGGCTTTTCGCTGGTAGGTGTTGTTCTATGGGGAACGATGATGGGTTCTTTATTACCACTCGTTTTAAAACGGTTGGGCTTCGACCCCGCTGTATCATCAGCACCCTTCGTTGCTACATTGGTAGACGTAACAGGATTGGTAATTTACTTCACATTTTCCCTCTTTTTCCTAAAAGGAATATTGTTATAATTAAACAATCATTCCCGCTCCTACAGTCACATTACTAGCTTCATCAACAAGAATCAAACTTCCAGTTATACGGTTTTGTTTGTATTTATCAATTACAATAGGTGAGGTTAAACGTAATGTCAATCTCGCAATATCATTCAATCCAACCTCTTTATCACTTTCCATTTTTTCAAGCGTATTGATATTTACTTTGTATTGAACATCTTTTACTACACAACGAACATCTTTTGTTGTATGTTTTAAGGCATATTTACCATTCACTTGTAATTTCTTCTCATTTAACCAACATACCATCACCTCCACATCTTGCGTAACAACTGGTTGATTCTCTGATTTCACAATTGTATCTCCTCTCGAAATATCAATTTCATCCTCTAATGTTAAGGTTACACTCATTGGTGCAAATGCTTCATCAATGGACTTATTATCCAAATCAATTGATTTTATTTTAGAAGTAAAACCACTTGGCAAAACGGTAACAGCATCTCCTTTTTTGAAAATACCGCCTGCCACCCTTCCTGCATATCCTCTGTAATCATGATATTCATTGTTCATCGGACGAATTACGTACTGCACAGGAAAACGAGCATCTGAATGATTTTGATCATTTGCAATGTGTAGATTTTCGAGCAAATACATTAAAGTAGAGCCTTTGTACCAATCCATATTTTTAGAAACATCAACAACATTATCTCCATTTAAAGCACTAATTGGTAAAAAATGAACATCTGTAATTTCTAATTGAGATGCAAAAGCTTCGTAATCCTTTTTTATACGTTCAAAAACATCTTCTTTGTATTCTACCAAGTCCATTTTGTTAACGCAGACAATCACATGTGGAATTCTTAAAAGAGATGCGATATACGTATGACGCATTGTTTGTTCAATAACACCTTTGCGTGCATCAATTAAAATAATGGCAGCATTTGCCGTACTAGCACCAGTAACCATATTACGTGTATACTGAATATGACCGGGTGTATCTGCAATTATAAATTTGCGTTTTGGTGTTGCAAAATAACGATAAGCAACATCAATAGTAATTCCTTGTTCACGCTCAGCACGTAAACCATCTGTCAATAATGCTAGATTTACGTATTCTTCGCCACGTTTTTCACTTGTTGCTTTAATTGCTTCGTATTGATCTTCAAAAATTGATTTTGAATCATACAATAAACGACCAATCAACGTGCTTTTACCATCATCAACAGAACCTGCAGTTGTGAAACGTAAAAGATCCATATCTAAATAACCATCTGTTTTCATACTTCTTCTTTAAAAAGTCTTATCGACTTAACGTAAATTTTAAAAATACCCTTGCTTTTTTCTATCCTCCATTGCAGCTTCAGAACGTTTGTCATCGATTCTACTACCACGCTCCGTAACTCGCGTTGAAGCAACCTCTTCCACAATTTCTTCGAGTGTAGTTGCTGCCGACAAAACAGCACCAGTACAACTGATATCTCCAATTGTTCTAAAACGAACTTGCATTTTCTCAACCTTCTCTGTAGGCTTTAATGGGATAACATTTGAATGTGCATAGATAACTCCATCACGCACAAAACATTCGCGCTCATGTGTAAAATAAATGGATGGAATTTCAATTTGCTCTTGTAATATGTATTGCCAAACATCCATCTCTGTCCAGTTACTGATAGGAAATACTCTGAAATGCTCCCCGATATTTTTTTTACCATTAAACAAATTCCATAACTCAGGACGCTGATTTTTAGGATCCCATTGTCCGAACTCATCACGATGAGAAAAGAAACGCTCCTTTGCTCGCGCCTTCTCTTCATCTCTTCTAGCTCCACCTATCAAGGCGTCAAACTTATATTTTTCAATGGTATCTAATAATGTTACTGTTTGCAGGGCATTTCTACTTGCATTGAATCCTTTTTCTTCTTGTACTTTTCCTTCATCAATACTTTGCTGAACGGAGCCAACAATTAATTGAACACCATATTTTTTTGCAAGTTCATCACGAAAAACGATTGTTTCTTGAAAATTATGACCAGTATCCACATGTACTAATGGAAATGGAATTTTTGCAGGTGCAAAAGCTTTTCGAGCCAAATGAAAACAAACAATTGAATCTTTTCCTCCGGAAAAAAGTAATGCGGGTTTTTCAAATTGTGCTGCAAGTTCGCGAATTATATAAATACTCTCGCTCTCAAGTTCTTTTAAATGGGTTAAGTTGTAATTTTTCATTTTATAATTTCAATTTCTCTACAATCTGCGTTACACTTTCTTGAACGGTTATTTCATTTGTTTTAACAACAATTGCAGGATGTTTCGGCTCTTCAAAAGGGGAGCTTATTCCTGTAAAATCTTTTATTTCTCCTTTGCGCGCTTTTGCATATAAGCCTTTTACATCGCGTTGTTCACAAACGGCTAATGGAGTATTCACAAAAACTTCTACAAAATCATCTTTGCCAATTATCGATTTTGCAATCCCACGAATTTCTTCGGTAGGACTAACAAAACAACAAATTGTAACAACACCACAATTCACAAACAGCTTTGTAACCTCCGCTATTCTGCGAATATTTTCTAAACGATCCTGCTCACTGAAACCAAGATTATTATTAATTCCAGCGCGAATATTATCCCCATCCAAAATTTGTGTTAAAATACCTTTTAAATGAAGCTCTTTTTCTAAGGCAATAGCAATTGTAGTTTTACCACTGCCACTTAGCCCGGTAAACCAAATGCAACAACCTTTTTGACCAAGTAACTTTTCCTTGGCTACTCGATTTAAAATATCGTTTGTTGGAAAAATATTATTCATAGTATAAATATAAAATAAAAAAGGTCTAACCTATTCGGAAAGACCTTTTGAATAAATTCAAATATATATAGCAAGTCCCTCCCGTAAATTAATCACAGCACATCATACAACACATCATTGCGTTGCTGGTACTCATCAGTTTATGGAAAGTTGTTGTTTTCATTTCTGTTGCAAATGTAAATCTAATTTTTAAACTACAAAATATTTTTTTGCATTACCTTTGTTTCATGAACACATACAAAACTATTCAATCGCCTAAAGTTGATACTGATTTAACACAAAAAATTATTGCATCCATTGATTCAAAAAAAGCAAGTGTTGAAGAATTAAAACTCGCATTATCGCTTGTTGATTTAACAACATTGGAAGGAAAAGATACGGATCAACGCATCATCGAATTGTGCAAAAAAGCAATTGAAAGCGGAACAGCTGCTGTATGTGTTTATCCAACATTGGTTTCTGTAGCAAAAAACGAATTAAAAAATAGCAACAAAAAAGTCGCATCAGTAGCTGGAGGATTTCCTTCTGGACAAATCCCTCTAAATATTAGACTGCAAGAAGCGAAATATGCCATTGAACAAGGTGCCGATGAAATTGACATGGTAATTTCGAGAGGCAAATTTTTGGAAGGCAAATACGAGTTGATTCATGAAGAAATTGCATCGTTTAAGGAAGTTTGTGGAAATACAACATTAAAAGTTATCCTTGAAACGGGGGAACTAGAAACACTGGACAATATTCGAATTGCAAGCGATATTGCTCTTTATGCTGGAGCCGATTTCATAAAAACATCCACAGGTAAAATGGCTATCAATGCAACACTACCAGCAATCTGTGTAATGCTTCAAGCTATTAAAGATTACCATACTGCAACGGGTATAAAATGTGGAATCAAACCATCGGGAGGTATTTCAGATGGAGATACAGCTGCTAAATATTTACGACTAACCGAACAAATTGTAGGAAAAGAATGGCTAAATCCCAACTTATTTCGCTTTGGTGCTAGTCGTTTAGTCGACAATTTAATTTCAGAAATTAACGGGATAAAAAACACTAACACAACTGCGAGTGGATATTAATCAATTATTAACAAAAGCAATAGAGGCTTCGCTATTAGCTGGAGATGAAATTCTAAAGGTTTATACATCTGGGTTTGAAGTAGAACAAAAAGCTGACAATTCTCCTCTTACCATTGCAGATAAAAATGCCCATAATACAATTTGTGATGTTTTAAAAGTTCTCCCTTATCCGATTTTAAGCGAAGAAGGTAAAAACATTGATTACAAGGAACGCAAAAACTGGGAATATTTTTGGATGGTTGATCCCTTAGACGGCACAAAAGAATTCATCAAACGCAATGGAGAATTTACGGTCAATATTGCACTTATACACAAACAACAAGCTATCCTTGGCGTAATTTACATCCCTGTAACCAGAATGCTTTATTTTGCAGCGCAAGGAATTGGTAGTTTCAAGTTAAACATTCCTGAAAATTACACTACTTCCATCAATCTTTCAAATTTAATCAATCAATCCCAAAAATTACCAATAGAACATCCGAATAGAAAATTCACTGTGGTAGCTAGCAGGTCACACTTAAGCGAAGAAACACAAATGTTTGTAGATGGACTCAAAACCATTCATAAGGAAATCGAATTTATTTCTACTGGAAGTTCTATTAAATTATGCCTAGTAGCCGAAGGGGCAGCCGATGTGTATCCCCGATTTGCACCCACCATGGAATGGGATACAGCAGCTGGTCAGGCAATTTGTGAAATAGCTGGTAAATCGGTAATTGATTACAACACAAATAACCAACTTCTTTACAACAAAGAAAACTTGTTAAATAATTGGTTTTCAGTTAAATAATTATCTGATTTTTTACTTATTAGGGCTCCTTTTTTTTTTGAAGAAAAAGTCTATCTTTGCTAACCTTAAAAAATAATTTAACCTAAAAATAATAAATAATGAAAAAACAACTACTAATCGTTTCATTGGGATTAATGAGTATTGGATTAAATGCTCAATCAAATTTAGCTATTGAAAATAATAACATTAAACCGTTCAATGGTTTCAATTCAACAATTGTTAAGAAAAATGCTTCTACTAGTAGAAATGCTACTTGCGGTCCAGATACAGCACTTTATTCATTAGCAAAAGAATTAAATGCTGATCCTACAGGAAATGGATTAGGACTAGATATCATGATTGGACCTAATAGAGCTTGGTCACAAGCGTTTACTTTATCTGCGCCTGCTACAATTAGTGGTATCACTTTTTATGGTGGTGTTTATGACAGAACGAATCCTGCACAAACAATTAATGCAAAAGTATACCTTTATACAGTTGATGCCACCTTTAAACCAGTTGCAAAAATTGACTCTGCGATAATCCAAGTTACAACAGCAATTGACTTGTATTCTGCGAATTTTACAAATCCTGTAGTAATAAGCTCTAACTATGCTGTTGCTGTTCAAAATCCTGTTGCAACAGACACATTAGCTGTTGTTTTAAACAATGCAACTACTGCAACCTACGGAGAAACATTAGGATGGAGAAGATTTGGTTCAGGGGTTTGGAACACTGCAGTTGCTTACGCTACTCAAGATTTAGAACCTATTATTGCTCCTCATATTCAATTTAATGTGGCAACTAACTACACTGTTGCAACAACTCCTTCTTGTATTGGAACAACTATCAACTTTACAAACACCACTACACCAACAGCTTTAGTTGAAAATCGTATGTATTCATATTACAGTATGCTATCACATTTTAATTCTGTACCAGATTCAACTTATTTCTGGGATATGGATGATGCAAGTGCTCTTATTTTCTCAAAAAATGCTTCTCACGCTTATGCAACTGCAGGAACATTTAACCCAACTTTATATACACTAACAGGATTATATACTTCTTGCGTAGACACAAAAGCTTCTCCAGTTGTAATTGACCCTAACGCAGTAGCTTCTTATACTGCGGATGTTACAAATGCACCAACTGTTGCATTTACAAATACATCAACTGGTGGAACATCATATTCATGGGATTTTGGTGATGGATCACCTGCTGATTTAACACAAAACCCTTCTCATACGTATTCAGCAAATGGAACTTATACTGTTGTATTAACAGTAACTGGTCCTTGTAACACAATCACTTCATCTCAAACAGTAACAATCAATGTTACAGGAATTAACTCTTATTCACAAGATGCAATATCTGTTTACCCTAACCCTTCAAACGGAATCTTTACAGTGAACATGAATACAGCAGTTAAAACTTCTGTTGAAGTATACAATGTAATTGGCGAAGTTGTTTATTCTACACAATTAGCAAACAACACTGCTTTAGTAGATTTATCTAACTATTCAGCTGGAGTTTATTCAATGAAATTAATTTCTGGAAATGCTACAATTGTTAAACAAATTGTTTTAACAAAATAATTTCCGTTTTTACACCTTAAAAAAGCCCCTGCCTTTATTGGCAGGGGCTTTTTTGCGTATTATAGGATTTTATTTCGTATTATTGCATACTAAAACAAACGTTAATATGAGTAAAGTTGCATTAATTACTGGCGTTACCGGACAAGACGGAGCTTATCTATCAGAATTCCTTTTAAACAAAGGCTATACGGTACATGGATTAAAAAGAAGAAGTTCATTATTTAATACAGATCGAATTGATCATCTATACAAAGACCAGCACGAAAAACAAGTAAAGTTTTTTTTACATTATGGTGATTTAACTGATTCAACGAATATCATTCGTATTATACAAGAAACACAACCTGATGAGATTTACAACCTTGCTGCTCAATCGCATGTTAAGGTTTCATTTGAAACTCCCGAGTATACAGCTAATGCAGATGCTATTGGAACTCTACGTATTCTTGAAGCGATTCGTATTTTGAAGTTAGAAAAGAAAACAAAATTCTATCAAGCATCTACATCAGAGATGTACGGTTATGTTCAAGAGATTCCTCAAAAAGAAACAACTCCTTTTTACCCCCGCTCTCCCTATGGAGTAGCAAAAGTTTATGGATTTTGGATAACAAAGAACTATCGCGAAGCCTATGGAATGTACGCTTGTAATGGAATTTTATTTAATCACGAAAGTCCTTTAAGAGGCGAAACATTTGTAACGCGTAAAATCACTCGTGCTGCCGCAAAAATCCATTTAGCCCTACAAGAAAAATTATTTTTAGGAAATCTGGATGCAGAACGCGATTGGGGACATGCAAAGGATTATGTAGAAGGAATGTGGTTGATGTTACAACAAAAAGAAGCGGATGATTATGTACTCGCTACGGGTAAAAAAATTACAGTACGAAAATTTGTTGAATTGGCATTTGCTGAAGTTGGAATTACATTGAAATGGGAAGGAAAAGGAGTAGATGAAAAAGGAATAAATGTAGCTAATGGTAAAACATTAGTAGAAGTTGATCCTGCTTATTTCCGACCAACAGAAGTTGATTTATTGATTGGCGATGCCTCAAAAGCAAAACAAAATATGGGTTGGGAACCAAAACATACATTGGAGCAATTAGTAAAAGAAATGATGGCTAGCGATCTTAAATTATTTGAAAAAGATAAATATTTAATGGATGGTGGTCATGAAGTAAGAAACTTTCATGAATAATATGAATAAAAATTCAAAAATATACGTTGCTGGTCACCGTGGAATGGTTGGATCTGCAATTATTAGACGCTTACACAAAGATGGCTTTACAAACATTGTAACCCGCACATCAAAAGACTTAGACCTAAGAAATCAGCAAGCAGTTGCTGATTTTTTTGCAACTGAAAAGCCTGAATATGTTTTTCTTGCTGCTGCTAAAGTTGGCGGTATTGTTGCGAACAATACCTACCGTGCCGATTTTATATATGAAAACATGATGATACAAAGTAATGTTATTCATCATGCTTATTTGAATAATGTTAGTAAGTTAATGTTCTTAGGCTCTTCTTGTATTTACCCTAAATTGGCTCCTCAACCATTAAAAGAGGATTATCTTTTAACAGGGTTATTAGAACCAACAAACGAACCTTATGCAATTGCCAAAATAGCTGGCATCAAAATGTGTGATGCATATCGTGCTCAATACGACTGTAACTTTATTTCAGTTATGCCAACTAATTTATATGGACCAAATGATAATTACGATTTAAATAACTCACATGTACTACCTGCATTAATCCGCAAATTTCATACAGCTAAAAAAGAAAATGCTGCAACAGTTGAAATTTGGGGAACAGGCTCACCTTTGCGCGAATTTTTACATGCAGATGATTTAGCGGATGCTTGTTTCTATTTAATGCAAAATTACAATGAAGCGGGATTAGTTAATATTGGCGTAGGCGAAGATATTTCGATTAAAGACCTAGCATTACTCGTTAAACAAACAGTTGGCTTTGCTGGTGAATTAAAATTTGATACAACCAAGCCTGACGGAACTCCACGTAAATTAATGGATGTAAGTAAACTACATTCCTTTGGCTGGAATCATAAAATCAATTTAACAGAAGGCGTTGCTGCAGTTTATGCTGAGGTAAAAGATAAACTATAATGAATATCAAGTATCAGGTATCAAGTATTAAGTATTTAGTATCAGGTATCAGGTATCAATTAGTTGGTATCAGATACATGAAGTTAACTAGTATCCTATTTCTTGCAACTTGTATCTTGTTCCTGAATACATTGTCTGCCCAGCAGAACTTACCATTGAACAGAGAGTGGGGTTTGAAAATTGAGAAAGAACTATCAATCGTTAAAACAAAAGAAGTATTTGTTCACACCAACAATTATGCTGAAGGCTGGAGAGATACCATTAGCCTAGAAAACAACACAATTACTTCCTTTCGCCCAATTTTACAACCAATAAGCCATCCTAAAAAAAATAAAAAAGAAAAACTTTTCATTCGAAAAATAAAAAAAGAAAGTCTTTTTATTGTTCAGGATACTACGGATAAGTTCTATATGACCATTGATCCATTATTCAATTTTGAATTCGGAAAAGATTTGGCAGATGCTACTGGAGAAAAAGTTTACAAAAATACACGTGGCTTCATTGTCCGTGCAAGCATCGGTAAAAATCTTGCTTTCGAAACATCTTTTTATGAAAACCAGGCAACCTATGTGCAATACCTCGATGATTATATTAAATCAACCAACAATTTGTTCCCACAAACTGCCAACTATCAGTACGATGTAATACCTGGGCAAGGACGAGCAAAAAAATTCAAAACCAATGGCTATGATTATGCAATGGCATCGGGTTATGTATCCTACTCTCCTTTTAAAATATTAAATATTCAAGTTGGACATGGTAAACATTTTGTAGGTGATGGTTACCGTTCTTTATTACTTTCGGATAACACATTTAATTATCCATTTGCCCGAATTACTACCACATATAAAAACGTTCAATACACCAATCTTTTTGCTTCTTTTATGAACCTTACAAACGGTGGAGTAAAAACACCACCCAATGTAGAACGATTATTTCAAAAGAAAACAGCTAGCTTCCAAATGCTAAGCATAAATCTTTTTAAGCGCTTGCAAATAGGCTTTTTTCAAGGAATGATATGGGAAGCTGCAGATACCATGAATCGGCAAAGCTTAGAATTTAACACATTTAATCCCATAATTGGAGTAAACTCTGCTGTATATGGTTTACAAAATAAAAACAATGTACTAGTAGGGGCAACTTTAAAATTAAAAATCACCAATAGCATCTCCATGTATGGTCAATACATGCTAGATGACCTTGCAACTAAAAGTGGAATAGCAAGTATTCGTAAAAAATATGGCTATCAAATTGGGTTAAAATATTTTGATTTATTTACGATTAAAAACTTGAACCTACAATTAGAATACAACAATGTTCGTCCATATTCCTATGCTTCAAAAAACACATTCCAAAGCTATACGCATTACAACCAAGCCCTCGCTCACCCATTAGGTGCCAACTTCTATGAAGCAGTTGGAATAATCAATTATAGATACAAAGACTTTTTTGTTCAGGCGAAAGGAAACTATGCGGTAAAAGGGAATGATTCATTAAACTATAATTTTGGAGGAAATATCTTTAAATCTGACAATACATTTCCTTCAAATCAACAGTTAGAGAAAATCCAAACAACACAAGGATTAAAAACAACCATCATCTATCAAGATATTCATATCGGATATTTGGTAAATCCTTCAACAAACTTTAATATTGTACTAGGTTTAAGTAATCGAACAGAAATAACAAAAGCAACAAACAAACAAACACAGTTTGTCTATTTTGGAATTAGAACATCGCTTGCAAATTTTTATTACGATTTTTAAATTAAACAGATAAACCATATGGGATTTTTAATCTTAGTATTCATTACTTCTTTTTTTGTGGTTTTACTTTCAACTCCATCGTTGATTAAAGTTGCAATTCTAAAAAGATTATTTGATGCTCCAGGTGATACCAGAAAAATTCATTCTAGAATGGTTCCAACGATAGGTGGAATTATCATTTTTGCTGGAACAATTTTTTCATTTTCGCTATGGTTTCCAAATGGATACATTCACGATTCAATGCAGCTAATGAGAGCAATGGATGATTATAAGTTTATAGTATCTACTGTACTCGTTATGTTTTTTGTGGGTGTTAAAGATGATATTATCGGCACTGCACCTGTAAAAAAATTAGTAGCCCATGTATTGGTTGGAATGGTGTTGATTTTAATGGCAGATATACGAATTGTTAGTATGCATGGAATATTTGGAATTGAAGTATTACCTCACTGGGCTAGTGTCTTTTTATCATTGTTTACATACATTGTTGTTGTAAATGCATTTAACTTAATTGATGGCGTTGATGGATTAGCTGGTGGCGTTGGATTGATTGCAACCTCAGCATTTGGAGCTTGGTTTGCATTAGCAGGTGACCCCGTAATGGCTTGTCTTGGATTCGCACTAGCCGGTTCATTGCTTGGGTTTTTATTTTTTAATTTTTCCCCAGCCAAAATTTTTATGGGTGATTCTGGTTCATTAACAATTGGTTTAATCATATCCATCCTTGCTATCAAATTAATTAATTATGATGTAACCACGATTCACAATCCAATTATTTTGCATGTTTCAAAACCAATATTTGCAATGGCGGTTTTGGTATATCCACTAGTTGACACACTTCGAATTTTTATATATCGTGCTGCGCGCGGTGTATCTCCGTTTTCAGCCGATAGAAACCATCTTCATCACCGCATTATTGACATTGGATTTAGTCACAAAAAGACCGTTATAACAATCTATTCCATTAATATTTTAATTATTGGTTTAAGTGTATTTTTCTCCTTCTTAGATGCTAACTATACATTCATAATAGTAGGAGGTACTGCATTGTTTATTGCACAAGTCCCATTCTTTATTAAAAAAGTTAAAAACAGAACGGTGCATGAAAATTAAAAAACCATATTTAATTTTTACTTTCTGCATTTCAATTCTTCTTCTAAAGAATAACTCATCGTTTTCTCAACAATTAAACTATACCCTCAGTAGAGATTTTTTATGGGGAATAGATAACTATTATAATAATAAAACAGAGAACTTTCAACCCTTTGTTAAGCCTTATCGCTTCGAAGATATTAACCAAATAAAAGACAGCACATCTACCTTTCCAAGATTATTAGCTGGCACAAAAGCAGAAGAGAGGGACAAAAAGGCTAAATCGCAAATTGAAGTATACCCACTTATTAATGCTAGTGCAGGTTATCAAACTTCTCCAAAAGGAAGATTTACAAACGATTTAGCAATCGGTGCTAACCTCTTAGGTTTTATAGGAAATAAATTTGCATTCAACTTTAAAGCATTGGGAGGAAAAATGGTTGCCAATAGTTTTGTCGACTCCATTATTCAAGAAACAAATGTGAACCCTGGCATTGGTTACATATACAGAAGCAATAACGATTCATCTTACCAACAATATGCCTATCAATATTTTTCGGGATACTTATCTTATTCTCCAAACAAAATTTTTAATTTTCAAGTTGGCCAAGACAAACATTTTTGGGGTGATGGTTATCGTTCTCTATTTCTATCTGACAATACTGCACCTTACCCCTACCTTAAAATAACAACCAATGTTTGGAAACTAACCTATGTGAATTTATTTACCATAATGAAAGATGCAACACATCCTTCAGGAATGAAAAAAGATTGGCTAAATAAATATGCGACATTGCATTATTTAGGATGGAATGCTACTAAACGAATTTCGATTGGCTTATTCGAATCTGTTGTATGGCAAGGAAGTGACAGCACTCGTCATCGCGGATACGATATTAACTATCTAAATCCCATTTTATTCTTCCGACCAACAGAATATTCGCTTGGTTCAAGCGACAATGCGTTTGTTGGATTTAATTTTAAAATCAAACTATTCAAAAAACAACAATTGTATGGTCAAATTTTATTAGATGAATTTTTATTAAAGGAAGTTTTAGCAAATGAAGGTTGGTGGGCTAATAAACAGGCCTTTCAGGTTGGATTTAAAAGCTTTGATATGTTCAAAATCAAACATTTCAATTTCCAAACTGAATTTAATTATGTTCGCCCCTACACCTATGCACATGGAAGTGTTCAACAAAACTATGGACACATGAACCAACCTCTTGCACATCCATTAGGAGCAAATTTTTGGGAATCAATTTCATTTTTAAACTACCGACATAAACGCCTATTCATAGAAGCGAAAGTTCAATACGCAAAATATGGTGCTGATAGTGCAGGAACCGACTACGGAAAAAACATTTTTATGTCGTATACCAATCGTCCGAATGATTATGGAAATTATACAACACAAGGATTTCAAACAAATTTAATTACTGCATCTTTGCGAGGAGCTTACATGCTTGACACACGCATGAATTTAAAAATTGAATTGGGAGCTGCTTATCGCATAGAAGAACGAGCTTATTTAAAAACACAAATCCCTTATTTCTTTATCGGTATTAAAACCGATTTATCAAATACTTATTCTGATTTTTAATTTTCTTTTTTAAGAATCATTTCCATGTGTCGAATATCATCTTCTAAATATTCCTTTCCAACAGTAGTGAAACCAAATCCTTCATAAAATTTTAACAAATACGATTGTGCGGAAATACGAACAGAACTATTTCCAAATTTCTGTTGAATACATTTTAGAGCTTCTTCCATTAATTGCTTCCCTGAACCACTTCCTCTAACCAATGAAGAACTAACAACTCTGCCTATCGATACCTCTGCATAGGAAATACCAGCAGGAAGTATTCTGCAATAAGCAACCAACATTCCATCATTACTATAACCCATTAAATGAAGTGATTTTAAATCTTTTCCATCAGCATCTTGATACGGACAATTTTGTTCAACAACAAAAATCGCTAATCGCAATTTCATTATTTCATATAATTCAACTACGGATAGTTCTTGAAACGATTTAATTACCCAACGAAGATTCATTTAATTAAGTGTTTTAAAATTTTACTTTCAATGATTGTATACATCGTCAATCCTACTATTACACCAAATGAGTTTGCAATAAAATCAAAAATATCAGCACTACGTTCTTGAAACAATGTTCCTTGCATCACTTCTAATAAACCGCCATAAATTATACAAAAAGTTGTTGCTATAATTTTTGCATTTGTTTGCAAAAAGCGAATCATCGTTTGCAAAAGAAAACCTCTAATTGTCGATAAGACTAGGACAAAAAAGATTCCTGCATGTACGAATTTGTCAAAACTCAGTAACTCTAAAAACGAAATATGCGGAATGTCCCTTCCAGGAATTCCGCATAATATCAATATCAGCAATGCCCAAAGCATTGCCCATTTAGTATGTTTTAAAAACATTATCCGCTAAGGGATTAGTGTCCGATTAATGCTTTGTAATCAGCAGCACTTAACAAGCCACTTAATTCAGCTGCATTGGAAACCGCGATTTTAATCATCCAACCATTTCCATAAGGATCTTTGTTTACTGCATCAGGAGCAGCATCTAAAGCTGGATTAACTTCTAATACTTTACCAGATACAGGCATAAACAAATCAGAAACCGTTTTAACAGCTTCTACTGTTCCGAATATTTCTTCGTGAGCTAATTCCTCACCAACTGTAGTTATATCAACATAAACGATATCTCCTAATTCACTTTGAGCAAATTCTGTAATACCAATATAAGCTTCATTACCTTCTACACGAACCCATTCGTGATCTTTTGTGTACTTTAAATTTTCTGGAAAATTCATATTAATGGTGTTTTTAATTTTGTTAGCACAAATTTATAGTTTAATCCTATAAAAAAAAGAGTTATTTGCTTTTTTTTAGTTAGATAGCATTAAACGCAAGCTTAAACCAGCATTTGTATTGGTTGTAGGGAACGATGTAGAAATAACTGGCTTATTCATGATACGATCATAGAAGAAACGAATATTGATACGTTCATTAATCACATAATCCATTGATACTTTTAATGAAATAATGTTTGTACCACCAGTAGATTGACTCGTTTCCTCAACAATACGTCTAATTACCGTTTCGTTTTTACGGAAAGAAATATCGGCTTTTAAATTCAAGTCACTCTTAATTGGTTTCCCCTTCACTTTCATTTTTTTACTGATTGTTACATCACGAATACGATAACCAACTCCGCCAATAATTTCACGTCCAATAATCTCCGTTAATGTTTTACTAGTTAATCCCAACGAAATATTACGATCCTTTTTGTATTCAAAATTCAACAACAAGCTATTATTTAAAACAAAATCGAACTTAATAAATGGGCTCCATTGCTCTGAAATGGTAACTGTATTAATTTGGTAACGGGAAATGAAATTTGGATTATTCGCAATACTAGATACAGCTTCCATAACAGCAGTATAACCATCTTGATCTGGGTCAACAAACTGCAAATTAGAAGTATAACCACCAACATTGTAAGATGATCGGTAGGCATGACTTAGCGTAACGGACTTAAAGTATTTTTTCAACTTTTCTATTTTTGATAAACCATCGTAGGTTAATCTCCAATTTGGTTTAGGCACCTTTGGAAAAGCATCTAAACTTACATTCGTAGGATTTTTACCAGAATAAGCGGCAATAAATGCTGGTATTAAAACTTCCTGAGACGTTTCATTGTATCCCTGAGCAAATCCATTAATTACGCTACTGCTCCAATTTGGATTTTCAGAAGCAACTCGAGTAGAAATGGTTGAACGAGCATTTAAAAATGCTACGAATGCTTTATCATCTTTATAAAAAGATGTTTTATAACTCAAAAACGACATACTGAAATTACCCGTTTCCATAGGTGTTTGAGTCTCGAACTTGCCTGTAGTTGTATTCCACCTAAAAAACTCTGTATTGTTTTTCGATTTTGTTCGAAGTGCAGACAATTCTATCTTCACATCAGGCAAAGGCTCTAAATTAGCTTTGATATTTAAATTTGTGGCGAATGTTTTTGTGTACAAATTGTTCAATGAAGCTGTTTTAACCAACCAATCATTATTGGGGTCGTTATCTAAAGTTGAAGCAATTGCCTGTTGACGAATATCTTGTTGACTTCCGAAAACAAAACCTGGGGTTGGACCAGCAAAATGTTCATCCATACCAAGCATTTGAGTGTTACGTGCATAACCTGGCAACAATGTTCCTTCTGTTTGTGAATAGGTAACATTTACTGTTTTTAAACTCATTATAATCCTAGCCACATAATCAATTATTTCGTACTGGTTATCTTTCTTTTTTGTACTATCAGCCGGTGCTGTTTTAGCATTTGTAGGGGTTTTAACTGCAGAAGTAGCTTTGCCCTTATTAGCATTCTTGTTATTCTTATTATTAATTTTTTTCAAGAATGGCACTTTATTATACAAGGTTACCATGTTGGCTTGTCCTGTCCATTGAATGTTCCTCGAATTCTGTATTGTATTTCCTAAGGTATCAGGAGTAGTGTATAAATTACCATCAGCATCTCTAGCTAAATTATTCATAATAGGAGAACGCGACCATGAGTATGTACCAGCATAACGAACCGAAGCGGTTGTAAAATCCAATAACGGAATTTTATTAATAGGAATCGTGTAGTTTACATTTACTTGTTGATTGTATTGAGTAGTTTTTACACGATCAAAAAACTCTCGCTTCAATATATCTCTTGATGCATCTGTAACCGCTCCATCGGGCTCTAATATTCGTTCAAGATTACTAGCTGTATAATCCAATTTTAAATTTTTGGTGATGTCGTATTTCAAATCATAATTACGCGTCATATTAAAACGCTTATTAAATGTTGGTAAAATAATAACATCTCCTCCTGTTGTATTTCTTGATTTTGCAGCACTGTATTCGCGCTGAACATCGGTATTAAATCCTAATTTATTAGGGTATAGATAAAAATTAATATCCTTGATTAGAACCAAATATTTCGATTGGAAAATTTTCATTTTCGCAAATGGTTTAATGTTTTTAGGTTGCGGAGCAAAATTGTACATCAATCCCCCTCTATGATTTATTTGAGAGTTGTACTCAATATTTACATTTCGTCTGTATATCTCATTGAATGAATAAGAAGCCGCCCAATTCTCAACATCATAGATATGACTCTTTTTCGAATTTTTTCCTTTGTCTTTTTTTACATTCGTAAAATTGATACTCTGACGTTTGGTATAATCTTGAGTTACATATTTTAAGGAATCGCGAATATCTTTTGAAACATTTTCATCTTTTAAAGCTGGAGCTAACAAGATATCTGGATCTAATGGATTGTATTGAGGTGTAATAAACGTTTCGGAATAACCAATGTATGTTGGGATATGAATATTTAATTCTTCAGGAATAAATTTACCCAATTCCAAACTCGATGCAATATCATATTGCTTTAATGTTTCACGTTTTCGTTCACTTACTTTATTTTCGATGGTACCAAAACCAGGTGTGTACATATTTCCAGACAATGACAATGTTCCTAAATCAGCCAATTTAGCTGTCACACGAGCAGTTGCTGCCCATCCTCCTTTTTCATCAAAATCGGTCAATCGTAATTCATTCACCCATACAATTCCACATTTAGGCTGTCCATCATCATCAGCAGTTGGCCCTGTCTTTTTAGGATTACGAATTCCTATCATCAGCGTTTTTACTGCACTTAAATTTGGATTTCCTTTGATTGTAATTAATCGACTATCATCTGCAACGGTATACTCACTTGTAAGCGTTGCTGTTCCTTCAAATATGGCATTGTTACGTCTTTGTTTTGCTGCTTGTAATTTTTCAAATTCCAACACCATTTCATTCGACAATGGCCAAACACGATATTGATCATCTGTATTGGTTCCATTGTAATTTCCTGGAGGTGTAATGCTTAATGGAATTTCATACTCATAATAGTTATCTGTATAATCTGTACCCAAACGAATGAATGCATGCAAATCGCCACTGTTCAATGGATCATTCCCTGTTGGAGATGATTCGGCATGGATGTACATTTTCAATTTCTTGTAGGAACGCACATCCAAGTTTGTATTTTTGAATGCTGCTCTGGATTTTCCATCTTCCAAATTACAAACTGTTAGTGATAATGATTGCTCATTTAACTGAACAAGATTTGCTGTTCCTGCATTTATTTCACGATCAATACCTGGAGGCAATACATAATTAATTGGTTGGCGACTACCATTTTCTTCAATGTTTACAGCTGCAATATCAAACTGAGTATTTGCATCATCATTCGGTACATATAAACCTGGTTGCAATAAATCAAAACCATATTTACGCCATTCTCCACGAATTAATTCTAAACGTGCAAATCGCAATACAATTGGTTTATCAACATTTTTAAAGAACATACGCATAAAACGTATGGATTGAAAGTTTTCAATTGCACCAATTTTTTCAACTTGATTTGAACGAATAGGAATTTTAAACTGATACCATTTAATAGGTTTTGTGGTACCATCTTTTACATTTTGAGCTGTTGTTGAATAAATATCGGTGATATAATTGTTACCAACACCTGCAGCAAAGTCATTAGGCTTTAAACTGATATGGTACTGGTAATAACTTTCTACTGTGCTTAAGTTATTATCTCTATTGATATCTTCAACATTTGGTAATGTAGTAGAAGATGTTGGATAACTTTCTGGAGATTGTTCGGTAGTTCTTGAATTATTCTCCATTCCATTGTATTGCTTGTAACGTTGCAAAGTTTTTAAACCCTGATTATCGTAATCGCTTCCTCTGAAATAATGAAAATCATCAGCAGAAGGATCGGCACCTATTGCGGCAACTGCTGCTGCTGTAATACCAGGTACTGATTGAACATTGGCATAATACTGAGCAAAGAACGAACCTTCCTCCGAACTGTTTAATCCATCCAAACCAACATCTTGTAATGGTCGTTCTGAATTTTCATTGTTAAATGCATTTACCAACGGTTGATAAATAGGCACAATACCCCATTCTGTACTATCTATGCTTGATGGATGTTGTGGAGTTGACAAACCATTTTCAGCACTTTTGTAACCATCCGTTAAAATATCTTCTGATATATTTCCAATATTAAAATACAAATCTCCTGTTGAATTCCAATCTACCGCTGGATTATCAGAGTTAAACGGATCCATCATCCAAAATTGAATGTATTCAATATTTGCTGCTTCAAAATCATTTGTTGAAATAGAACGCATAATTCCACCCCAACGTGTACTTGGATTATTTAACTTTCCATCAGGAGCTAAACCTGCTGAAACACCAGAAACTCCTTGCACATCATAATTATAAGGACCTCTTTCGCTTGGATAATAAGCTAAATCGAATGTTGCAATGTTTGTTGCTTGTCCAGTTGGAGGTTGTTTATTTGGAAACACCTCTGTTTCAATTACCTCACGAGTAAAATGATTAGACATATCAGTTGTTGTGATTCCACTTGGAGTTAAACCACTTGTTTGACGTAAAAACAAAGGATCAATATTGTACCAAGCTAATTTTGCACGGTTAAATCCTGGTTGCAAACTATCTAAACTCGCTTCAGGAAAAATTGCTTGTCCTTGTGGTGTACTTGCCAATGTCCACGAAAAGGGAGATCGAATATCAATAGCCGACTGACTTCCCTCAAAATCATCTACATATGAATTACCATTTCTACCTACTGCTTTGCTATGGCCAGGAACTAAATAAGCAAATTCCCCAGCTGCTGTAATCGTGCTCATTTCCTTTGTTTCAATCAATGGAATTTTATCGATGATACGTGTTAAGAAAGGTGCTTCCGTACGATAGTTTCCATCCAATCCCCAAATAGTATTTGAAACAGGCTCATCACCTTGATTCACTTTTTTAGTAACAGGACGTTCCGTTAAATTTAAAATGGTACCACCTACACTAAAATCCTTGTTAATGCGATAATCCAAATGGGCACCCATTAATGTTTTTGCTTGTATTGCAAACAAAGCATTACTTTCCAATGAAATTTTAATGGGTGTACCTGAATTTAAAACTCCTTCGTTAATGATACGTACTCGTCCTAATGTATAATCCACTGTGTAATCTTCATTCTCAACTAATGCTCGACCTCCAGCTGTAACAGTTACTGAACCTTGCGGAACATTAGGAGCCCCTAAAGAAATTTCGGAACTTGAAGATGATTGATATTGTCCTTTTATTTTGAATCGATTTAAATTTGGAAATTGAATTGCATTTGTTTTTGTAGAGTCATACAATTGACTAAAAACGTAGGCATTCGATTCTGTAGGATTACAAGTTGAAAATTTTGAAGCCAAATAACTACCAAAAGGTTCTACTACGGGAAATATAACGCGGCCATTATTTGCATTGATTGTTACACCATCAATAAAGTCAAAAACACCATCGGGCGATTGATCATTTTGTTGATTCAAACGATCCAATGATAATACCTGAATTAACGTTTTTCCTTTAATACCAGTTTGGCAATCGGAGACTGGAAGGTAGTTGATATCTGTACCCGTTTGTGCATTGGTATAAAACACATCAAACTTAAAATCTTTTGGATTAATTTGATACGATCCAACAGAGTATACATTTTTCATCATCAAATCCCAAAGTGGCGCTTGCAAACGTTGTCCAGCAACTGCATCATAATAAGCAGGAACAGGCACTGATGATTTTAATAATTTTAAGTACAAAGCTTGTGGTGCATTTACACCATCTGTTGATAGTTCACCCACTTTATAAAATTGCCCGTTCAATGTATACTCGTAAGCAACAGAAAGAATTTGATCTGGATTTAATTGTTGATTTAGTGAAATGAAACCCAAACGACTGTTATACGAATATTCTGATGGTTGCAATTTTCGCGCATTGTACTTTTCAAAGTTTACGGTTTGTTGCAATGTATTTCCTGGATTGTTAACAATTGTAGGAACTGATGTGGTAATATCGCGCACACCCGGCAAATTGATCATTCTAGAATATAAATTATTCTGATCATTGTATGGGAATACATCTGTTTGTAAATCGGCAACATAACTACCCACTGTTTGATTAGGCGGAATATGAGTTCCATCTTCTGCTAATTCAGAAAAACTAACTACATCACGAACATCGGTAGTTGAGTTGTTTGTATTCGAAACCCAAACCTCTAAACGTGTAATACTAACTCCTGAATTAATAAATGGCAAACCTGATAATGCGTTGTTGTAATTATCTCTAAAATATTGCCCCAAGAAATAATGTTTATTTGCTTCGTATGCATCACCATTCACCTCGTATCTACTAACTTGAGCACCACCAGTCACCTCTACCTCCGATTTTTTACCTTTCTGCTGAGAAGCAATACCTGTTACTGTTAAACGACCGAATTGCAATTGTGTTTTAACTCCAAATAGAGTTTGGCTACCAGTAATCAACGAACCATTGAGCGGCATACTTACGTTACCGGCTTCTATCTTTTTAATAATTTCATCTTCATAACCCGTATACTCCAACTTCATTTGATTTTCAAAATCGAATGTCGCTTCGGTATTATAGCTTGTTGTTAGTTTTAATTTATCTCCTATTTTACCAATCACATTCAATTGAATTTTCATATCAAAATCGAATGTGTTTATTTTACGCTGCCTTTCAGGCAAAGCTGGATTATCTGTTTTTGTACCTCTGAATGCAAAAATTAATTCGGCAGAACCATTCGGACGAATGTCAACTGTATTCCCTCCAAAAATTCGATCGAAGATTTCGCCTCCAACATTCAACTTTGGGATTACCGTACTGCTTTGATTGTTTTGTGTTTCTGCATGTGAACGAGAACTCCAATATTTTTTCACCTGCTGCTTAAATTGGTAATCTTGATATTCTTCACTTTCCATGTAGGTTGGTGGACGATAGTTCATACCACCCATGGTCTGATTAATATTGTAATTTCCTGTAGTTGGATCGTACTCTACGTTTGTTGAAATATTGGAAGGATTATTTAACATTAATCCACCTGAATTAGGATAATTCAATGGATCGCCAGTTGATTGATCATTGAAATTGTATGGTAAATTAACAGGCGTTTCTGGTGTATCAACTACCACAAGATTATTATTAGCAGAATGCAGAGCAGGATTATAGGAACTAATACTTGCATCAGTAGTAACAATCACAGACAACAATGCGATTGAAACTCCTGCTATGATAGTATATTTTAAGATGGACTTGCTCACTACTTTTTAATACGCTATAAATTTTTTAAAGCTGATTTGATTAATTGCTCAACGCTTAATCCTGTTCCCTCAGTTTTTACAATTTTATCTAACACTTTATCTGCTCCAGACTTATTAAAGCCTAAGGCCACAAGAGCAGATAACGCTTCTTCTTTTAAAGTATTGTTTGAAGTGACAAAAAAATCGGAAGACAATTCGTCTTTTCCCATCTTTCCTTTTAGATCTACAATGATTCGTTGTGCTGTTTTCTCCCCAATTCCTTTTACACTTTTTATTAGAGCAACATTTCCTGTAGCAATTGCTGCCTGAATTTCGGCAGCCGATAAGGACGACAACATAAGTAGTGCACTTGTTCCACCCACACCAGAAACAGATACAAGCATGCGAAATAAATTTCGTTCAGCGATGTCTGCAAAGCCAAAAAAACGAGGCATATCGTCTCTTACATACAATTGTTCTGTATATAATTTACATTTTTCATTCTCTCCAATTTTAGAAAATGTGTTCAATGAAATTTGCATCACATATCCAACACCTGCAGCTTCTATTACAGCATAGGTCGGTGTTTTTTCTACTAACTTCCCTTCTATATGATAAATCATGTTTTCGAATTAAAGACGTACTTTTTAATTTTGGTTGCTTATTTTTTTGATTGAGCATCAACTACTGCAATCGTTACCATGTTCACAATTTCTCGAACAGAGCTCCCTAATTGCAAAATATGAACAGGTTTTTTCATTCCAATCAAAACAGGCCCAATTGCTTCTGCTCCACCCATCTCTTGAATTAATTTGTAAGCAATATTACCTGCTGCCAAATTAGGGAAGATAAGTGTATTCACTTTTTTATCTACCAAATCAGAGAATGGAAATTGCTCTTTCAACAACTCATTATTTAATGCAAAATTTGCTTGCATCTCTCCATCTACAATCATTCCTGGATAATTTTTATGGAGTATCTCAACTGCTTCACGCACCTTGTTTGGAATTTCTCCTTCTGATGAACCGAAGTTTGAATAAGACAACAAAGCAATACGAGGTGTGATGTTTAATTTTTTTACACTATTCGCTGAAAGAACAGTAATATCAACCAATTCCTGTACAGTTGGATTAACATTCATAGTAGTGTCTGCAAAAAAGTAAGGTCCTTGTTTAGTATTCATGATGTACATACCTGCAACACGTTTTACACCTTCTTGAACACCAATTATTTGCAATGCTGGTTTAATTGGATCCGAATACTTACGAGTTAAACCCGAAATCAATGCATCTGCAGCACCAGTCTCCACCATCATTGCACCAAAATGATTTCGCTCCTTCATGATTTTACGCGCTTCGTATAACGTAAAACCTCTACGTTGGCGTTTTTTAAAGAATAAATCACCAAATGCTGAACGTCTATCTTCTTCTGATTTACTGCGAGGGTCAATGATTGGAATATCACCTAAATCCAAGTTATTATCCGCTATTAATTTTTTAATTTTCTCAACATCACCTAACAATATTGGTTTTGCAATTCCTTCATCAGCAACTTGCTGAGCAGCTTTCAATATTTTGTAATGATCTGCTTCAGCAAATACAACACGTTTCGGATTTTGTTTTGCTTTATTGGTTATGTTTCGAATAAGTTTATTGTCAAGACCTAAACGATTAATTAATTCTTGAGTATATGCTTCCCAATCAGTAATTTTAAATTGAGCAACACCCGATTCCATGGCTGCTTTCGCAACAGCAGGAGCTACTGTATAAATTAAACGAGGATCAATTGGTTTTGGAATAATGTATTCTGGACCAAACGTAATGTTTTTGGAATCGTAAGCTAAATTAACTGTTTCAGGCACGGGCTCTTTTGCAAGGTTCGCAATTGCATATACAGCCGCTAATTTCATTGCCTCATTAATCTGAGTCGCTCTCACATCCAATGCACCTCTAAAAATAAAAGGAAAACCCAAAACGTTGTTTACTTGATTAGGATGATCACTTCTTCCTGTTGCCATAATCAAATCGGGACGAGCCGCAATAGCATCTTTGTAAGGAATTTCAGGATCAGGATTCGCTAAGGCAAAAACAATGGGACGCTTTGCCATGGATTGAACCATTTTCTGACTTACCACATTTCCTTTTGAAAGACCAACAAAAACATCAGCATCTTTAATTGCTTCTTCTAATGTTTTTACTTTTTTGTTTGTTGTTGCAAAAAATGTTTTTTGAGCATCTAAATCATCACGATCAACACTCAAAACACCTTTACTATCAAGCATTACAATATTTTCCTTTTTTGCACCAACCGCGATGTAAAGCTTTGCACACGAAATTGCCGAAGCTCCAGCACCATTCACTACAATCTTAACTTTTTCTATTTTTTTCTTTGCCACCTCACAAGCATTCAACAATGCAGCTGCAGAAATAATTGCAGTACCATGCTGATCATCGTGCATCAAAGGAATATTCAACTCTTCTTTCAATCTACGCTCAATTTCAAAACATTCGGGTGCTTTGATGTCTTCTAAATTTATTCCACCAAATGTTGGCGAAATTGCTTTTACGGTATTCACAAAAGCATCCACATCGGTTGTATCCACTTCAATATCGAACACATCTATATCTGCAAATATTTTAAACAACAAACCTTTCCCTTCCATCACAGGCTTAGATGCTAAAGCGCCTATATTACCCAAGCCCAACACAGCTGTTCCATTCGAAATAACAGCAACTAAGTTTCCTTTTGCAGTGTATTTATAAGCATCTTCCGGATTTTTTTCAATTTCTAAACAAGGTTCAGCTACTCCTGGTGAATAAGCCAATGACAAATCACGCTGTGAACTATGTGGTTTTGTTGGTATTACTTCAATTTTACCTGGTCTTCCTTGAGAATGGTAATCTAACGCATCTTGCTTTCTGAATTTTGCCATTTTTATATAAAATTTTTGAATTGCGAATATAACAAATTCTCAATAAATACAAGCGATTGAATATATTTTAATACCCCAAAATAGGAATATGAATTATAATTTTTATATTAGCGTTAAATGAAGCCAAAACTAGTCGTATTTACCGGTGCAGGAATAAGTGCCGAAAGTGGAATAAAAACATTCCGCGACAGTAATGGATTATGGGAAGAATATGACATCAACGATGTTGCTACTCCACAAGCTTGGGACAAAAACAAGCCATTAGTACTTGAATTTTACAACAAAAGACGCCAACAAATTTTAGACGCTAAACCCAACGAAGCTCACAAAATTATAGTGGAGCTTGAAAACAACTTTGAAGTGCAAATCATTACACAAAACATTGATGATTTACATGAGCGAGCAGGATCAAAAAAGGTACTCCATTTACATGGAGAAATAACCAAAAGCCGCAGCAGCATAGACCCTTCACTTGTATACACAATCAAAGGCCCTGAACTAAAACTAGGTGAAAAATGTGCTAAAGGTTCACAATTACGACCACACATTGTTTGGTTTGGCGAAATGGTTCCAATGATGGATCAAGCCTATTTTTTAGCTGAAAAAGCTGATTACTTTGTAGTAATTGGAACTTCCTTAGCAGTATACCCGGCTGCTGGATTAATCGATTACATTCCAACCACTACTCCAAAATATTTAATCGATCCGAGTGATGTAAAAGTGAATGGAATAGCAAATCTAACGACTATAAAAGAAAAAGCCAGTATTGGTATGACAATACTGGCTAATGAGTTGTTAAAACTCTAAATTATTATTTTGTGCTTACTACTAATTTTTTAGTAATAATTGCCTTTTCATCCACTAAGAAAGAATAAAAATAAACACCTGAATTTAGGTCGCTAACATTTAATTTAGCAACACCTTGCTTCTCATCTAATACTAATTCTTTCACCATTTTTCCTAACATATCAAAAACAACAATTTTTGCCGTTTTTGCATATTCATTCACATCATATTTCATTGACACGAACGTACTAGCTGGATTTGGATACATATTTGAAACGGTAGCATTTGCTTGTGCTTCATTTATTCCTACTGCAATATTAAAGTTCAATGTAAATGAAACCGAATCATTTGGATTAGCAGCATCAAAAAATGTAAATTTATAAGTAGATGTTCCTACTTCTCCATTTGGAGTATAATGTACAATAAAAGATGTGTCGTTTGTTGTTCCTGCAGCCAATGATATTCCTAAAGGAGATAAATCTACACTTGGATCATAACATGCCGTCCAGCAAAAATCACCAAATGCTAAAGGTTGAACAGATACTCTGTAACGTTTTACTTTCACATTTTTAGCTACTCCTGCCATGTTGTGCACTTCTGCATGGTATGCTACTTGAGAATTTACATCAGCGGTATTCACATTCACAGTGGTTCCACCAATATTATTTCCACCACTATCATGAAGCATTAATGATTGTGCTTTTGCTGCCAAAAAGCCTAAAGCAACCATTGTAAAAGAAAGTATAATTTTTTTCATGTTTTACTATTTTTAAGTTTACTATACAAGTTTAGCACAAAATTTTGAAAACTACAAGCTTCTTAGTATTTATCCTTATCAATTGATGACTATTTTTTTTCGAAAAGACATTGCACCTTGAATCACCTCTACAAAATAAACTCCCTTTGCAATATTTACATCAATCGCCTCCAAACTATTACTATTAGAATGATTTGCTTCATACACCAAGTCGCCTAACATGGAATACATACGCACTTGATATGCATCTACTTGCCGACCAACTCTTACCAAAAACTTACCATTTGATGGGTTTGGGAAAATTGAAAAATCGATTGCTATATCTTCAAAAATGGACGATAATCCGCCAAAAACATCATCAACATGAAGCAAATAATATTGATCATCAGAAAATTCCACATCAAAATATTTACCAACTATATAATAACCATTGTTAATAGATGGAATAATGGAGTATCCAATATCAACCCCTTGTCCTCCATAACCCCTTCCCCAAAGCTGGCTGCCGTTTGGATCTGTTTTTATTAGTGCCAAATCCATTGCCTGACCACCGTTAAATGTATTACTATATCCTGTTAGGAAAAATTCACCAGATGAATTCTCTGTTATTGAAAAGCACGCATCGGCTCTATTAATAGCACCATAATACTTCTTCCAACTACTAACCCCATTGGTGTCAATTTTTTCTAAAAACATATCGAAATAAGAAGCAGGAGTACGCTCTGTTTCTCCATACGACAAAATATGATAATCAGATGAAATGTAAATTCCTTGACTTCCATTGTTCACAGAATCACCATAGGTATTCTGCCAAATAACGTTTCCAACGGAATTTAATTTACTCAACTCAACATCATATCCTCCAGCACCGTGACTTTTTGTATCTGCAGATAAAATAAAATTACCGCTTGGCAATTCTTTTATAGCTGATGCATAATCATTATCACTGCCACCAATCGACTTTGCCCACATAAAGTTACCTGCTCCATCTATTTTCAAAACCAATGAATTGTTAAAACCAAAAGTATCGCTTTGAAACCCAGCAGCAATAAAACCACCATCCATTGTTTGTTCAATGTATTTTGCCGATTCATTCAACGGAGTAGAATAAACATAACTCCAAATTATTCCACCTAAGGTATCTAATTTATAAATTAAAATGTCCGCATCACCGGGAGACACTTGTGCATCACCAAGCACTATAATATTCCCATCCGAACACTTCGCTATACAATAACCATTATTCAAATTTGCATCGCCATAATAATTCGTCCATTCTTCATTTCCGAATTTATCCAACTTAACTAAGGAAATATCAATATCACCTAAATTACCTGAACCCGAATTCCCTAAAACGAACAAACTACTTGATGAAATCTGAACAATTGAACGCGATAAATCCTGCTGAGCAGTGCCAAATATTTTTTCAAAATAAGTAACTTGAGAAATCACAAGTTTAGATGTAAGAAAAAATAAAACTAAAATAAAACGGACGTTTATAATCATAGACTAATTTACTTTTTTATTCAAAATTCCACAACACTATTCATTTCAATATTATTAGCAATTGAACCCACAAGTAAACATTACTTATTAACCAAAACCTTAATTTTAGGTAAGTTTTTAAGTACTACACTGTGAAATGATTGTTTAGATATTTTGCTTTCCAACCAACTCATGATATCAAAATACATTAAAAACTTTTGCTCTAGAGGATCTTTAACAACTGGCTCAAGTGATTTTTTCAATTGCTTAAAAAACTGTAATGATTCTTCTTTTGAGTTCACATTAATTAACTTACGAATAGATGTTAAAATAATTTTTTCGAGCTGATACAACTTTTGTTTTGTAGCCAAAAATCTATAGGTAGATTTAATTCGATATTCCATAATATCAAATTTACCCAATTCATAATGCAATACAATTTCCATTATCCTTCCTATACATTCTAAATCTTGACGAATATTAGAATCTTGGGCAATATTTGCTTTTACTAACCATTTTAAGGCTTGCTTATATTCTTCGGTAATCATTAACAAAGACGTTACTTGCCAATAAATAATTTCTGTCAATAATTTATCTGAATCGGTATGTTTATCGAGTAATTTTTCGATTTCAGGAATTAGCTGAATACATTTTTTCAAATTCCCCATTCTGAAATACACATTCAGCTTTGTATTATATGCCTTTAGAAAAATATTTAATTTTTGCGATTCGCTTTTAGGCTTCAACAATTCCATTCTCGAAATATACTCAAGCGACTCATGATACCTGCCTGTATTATAACACTGAATACTATGACGGTATAAAAACTGTGTAGGAAAATTGACATTTGTTTCAATTACCTGTGGATAAGCTTCAATAAGTTTAATTAGTTTCAATGAAAACTCATAACACTTCTCCGAATCATCTGTATAATTATAATAACTAGCATACAATTCATAAAACAAAATTTTTGCATTAATAGACAATGCTTGCTTTTCATTTTTTACTAATGAAGACTTCAAAAACCATTCATATGTTTTAAATTCTTTTTCATTTCTCAAAACCCCCATTTCGATGCGCTGAACATACAACCTGTTTTTTAAACTCTCGTATTCTGCTAAGTTTTTTATTTTCATTGCACTTTGCTCAATCTCTTCAATCAAAGCATCGGAGTTGTCTTTTAAAATACCCACACTATACTGCATTCGATAGATACTCTGCTCCATCAAATTAATTTCAGGTATATAGGTTAGCTTTTCGTATTCAATGGCCATATCTTTTGCTTTTCGCAAAAGTTTTTTCGCTTGCGTGTGTAAACCTTTATCAACTAATATTTCTATCCTATTTAATAAACTACGAATTTCTGTTGTTGAGTTTTTGTGATAAGCCTCCAAACTTTCCAATACCATATCGTATAGATAGTTTTTTGCTACGGCAAACTGCCTTACAAATTTTTCATTTCTAAATTTATGCAACAACTTTTTTTCGTTGTAATCGTCCTGTATATCAATTGCATCAAATATTTTTGTGTAGTTATTTTGCTCATTTCTCACATGAAAGTTGGCAAATTTTTTAAAATATCCTTTCTCTGATTTACTCAGTGATTTTATCAATTTAAACAGATGGTCGGTCGTTTTCATGAAAAATATAGTTTATCGAGTTCTAAATTTAAATCGCCTCAAATATATTAATTTTATTAACAAATTGAATATTTTACGACTTACGAATACTAATTATCTTTTTAATTATATTTGATTTATATTTGGATTAGAAATACATTTGAAAAACAAAAATGAAAAACATTTTACTTTTCATTGAATATTAAATATCAGAACGAATTCTCTAAATTAAATTTAATTATTAAAACCCAACCAAATGAAAAAAATTACTTTCTTAGCGTCAATGCTTGCCTTCACGGGTGCTAGCTTTGCACAGTCGCAGCGCCTTCCACTGCTTGAGGAGTTTACCCAAGCTTCTTGTGGACCTTGCGCAGCAGCAAACCCTGCATTAAACACTTTATTAAGTGCTAATGCAGCACCGAATACAGTAAAAACTGTTTCACTTAAGTATCAAACTAGCTGGCCTGGAGTTGACCCAATGAATGCTCAAAATGCTTCAGAGGTAGCAACACGTGTTACTTATTATGGTGTTACTGGTGTTCCAGACATCGAATTTGATGGGACAGTTATCTCTGGAGGTTCTCCAGGACAATTAACCCAAACAGTTATTAACAACGAATACGCTGTTACATCACCATTTACTGTTAACTTATCACACAGCTTTTCTGCTGATTATGATTCAGTTTTCATTACAATGGACATTACCTGCACACAAGCTGTTTCTGGACCATTAAAAGCACATGTGGCTCTAGTTGAAAGAGAAATTCACTTTGCTACTGCTCCTGGTTCAAATGGAGAAAAAGATTTTTACAGCATAATGCGTAAAATGTATCCAAATGCATCTGGCACAACGTTAGCAACAACTTGGACTGTTGGGCAAACGCAAACATTAACATTTGCAGACGCAATTCCTTCTTATATCTATAATATGAATGAAGTGGGTGTTGTTGCATTTATTCAAGACAATACAACTAAAAATGTAAAACAAGCAGCAATTAGCGATCCTTTAACTTTACCTGCGTCTACACAGGATGCTGGAGTTAGTGCAGTTTCTTCACCTGCTGCAATTCAATGTAATACAACTATTACTCCAACAATTACAGTTAAAAACTTTTCATCAAGTACTTTAACTAGTTGTACTGTTAACTACCAAATTGATGGTGGTGCAATTGTTTCTGAGTCATGGTCTGGCTCTTTAGCTCCAAATGCAACAGCAACACATACATTTGCTTCTACAACAGTAGCTGTTGGAGGACATACTTTAAAAACATTCACAACATTACCTAACGGTGGTAACGACTGGCTTTTAAATAACAATACAAAAACTAAAAAATTCACAATTATTGGAACACCTGTTTCTGCGCCAATTGCTGAAGGATTCTCTGCAACAGGATGGCCATATGCAGGATGGGCATTAGACAACCCAGATGATGCATATGCTTGGGAACGTGTTACGAATGCAGGTGGATTCTCTTCATCTGGACAAGCATTACGTATGAATTTCTTTAACAGTCCATCTGGTCAAATTGATGATTTTTATGTTCCTGCAGTTGATTTAACTACAGCTAACAATGCTGGCCACTTGTATTTCGATGTAGCTTATGCTCAATACCAAGCAGAAAACGACCGCTTACAAGTTCATGTTTCTACAAATTGTGGTTCTACTTGGACACAGTTGTACAACAAACAAGGGACTGCTTTAAAAACAGCTCCAGCTCAAACTACTAACTTTACTCCAAGCGCTGCGCAGTGGAGAAAAGATTCAGTGTTAATTACAAGCTACTTAAACAATACAAATGCTATTTTCCGTTTCAGAGGAACAAGTAACTACGGTAACAACTTATTTGTTGATAACATTAACATCAACACAACAATGGTTGGAATCGAAGAAATCAACAATACTGCTTCAATGGATGTTTATCCAAATCCATTTAGCTCAAACACAACAATTGAGGTTAACTTAACAGAAAACCAAAATGTAAAAGTGGATGTATACAATGTTGTTGGTCAAAATGTTTTCTCGGTAAACAAGGGAACACTATCAAGCGGTGAACATAAAATTGCATTGAATGCTGAAGAATTACCTTCAGGAATGTACTTTGTAACACTTACAACTGAAAAAGGAAGAATCACTAAACGTGTTTCTGTAACTAAATAATAGTAAACATAAAGCAAATCAGCAGTTTGGCTTGTTATTTGAACATCCCCATCCTGCTGATTTGTTTTTATAAACTAATATTTTAAAACTATGATTAAAAAATCAATTATCTCAATTTGTGTGATTACGTTGTTTATCACAACTGTTAGTTTTATTCAAAATGCAGGAAGAACAATTCCTTCAATTGATGTTAAAACAATGGATGGAAAAATTTTTAACACATCAAAAATTAGTAATGATGGTAAACCAATGATTATTAGCTTTTGGGCTACATGGTGTAAACCATGTAAAAAAGAATTAGATGCTATTGCCGAAGATTATGCTGACTGGCAAAAAGAAACTGGCGTAAAACTAATTGCAATTTCTATTGATGATGCACGCAGCTCACCAAAAGTAGCTACAGATGTAAAAAGTAAAGGTTGGGAATACGATGTATATATTGACGAAAACCAAGATTTTAAACGTGCCATGAACGTAAACAATGTGCCTCACACATTTGTAGTAAATGGTAAAGGAGAAATTGTATGGCAACACAATGCATATGCAGAAGGCGATGAAGCACATTTACTAGAAATAGTAAAAAAGGTTGCTAAAGGAGAAAAAATAGATTAATCTTTTACAAATATATTTTTGTGAATATACTTTCAAAACGACTTAAACAGGCACTAGTTCTTTTAGGACTATTTGCCTTCCAAAATAATTATGCCCAACAATTAGATTTATCAAAAATGGGCGAAGTTCATGGCAATGTGCAATTAGATGCACAATACTATCAAGAAGACACACTGATTGGAGCACTTGCTGTACCTGAAAAAATGGGATTTAATGGGTTCGCCAATATCATTTATACAAAAGGAAACTTCACTGCAGGTATCCGATACGAAAGCTATTTAGCAAAACTACAAGGCTTCGATAGTAGGTACAATGGAAGTGGATTAACGTATCGTTTTGCACAATACAAAACGGATGCATTGGATGTTACCATCGGGAATTTTTACGAACAGTTTGGTAGCGGAATTACACTACGAACATACGAAGAAAGAAACTTGGGTTACGACAATATGCTGGATGGATTCAGAGTAAAATACGAACCCATAAAAGGTATTTACCTAAAAGCTCTAATCGGTAAACAACGTTTATATTTTACTCCTGGTGGAGTTGGATTAGTAAGAGGTGTAGATGCGGAAATGGATATTAATCAAACGTTCAAAAAATTAAATGAAGCTAAAGTACATGTAATATTAGGTGGTAGCTTTGTAAGTAAATATCAAAAAGATGAGGATCCGAACTTAGTTTTGCCAGAAAATGTAGGAAATTCAGCAGGAAGGGTACGTCTGAATTTTGGCAATTTTAATTTTTCTGGAGAATATGCTCATAAAATTAATGACCCATTGGATTCCTATCAAATTAACGACAAGCCCGTTTACAAAGAAGGGAATGCAATTATTTTTAATGCTAGTTATGCTCAAAAAGGATTTGCCTTAAACTTGGGACTGAATAGAATTGAAAATATGAATTTTAGATCTGATAGAGGAGCAAAACTAAATGATTTATTTATCAATTTCATACCACCTTTGTGTAAACAACAAACCTACGCTCTATTAACACTACGTCCCTACGCATCTCAACCGAATGGAGAAATTGAGTTTACAGGACAGATTGATTACAAAGTAAAAAAAGGAACAAAACTAGGTGGGAAATATGGCTGGGAAATCTCAGTTAATTTTTCGGGAGCAAATGCATTAGATACCACACATTTTAATTCAACCGATTCTACTAGTTCAAACTTTGATATTGATAGTACATTGCAAGGCTACAAGTTAAACTCTTATGGAATGGGGAAAGAAAAATTCTTTAGAGATTTGTACATAGAAATTAGTAAAAAATTCAGCAAAAAATTCAAAACAACATTGATTTATGATTACCAAGAATACAATTACAATGTAATTCAAAATGGTATATCTGGTGAAGATTTTGTTTATGCTCACACTGTAATAATTGATGCTACAATGCGTTTAAAAGACGAAGGAACATTGCGTATTGAGTTACAAAATTTATTCTCTGATCAAAAAACAGGAAAACAACGTGGCGACTGGGCAGCTGGAATTATTGAATACACCATCAACTCTAGTTGGTTTGCAGCAGTTCAAGACCAATGGAATTATGGCAATAGTGATTCTAAAAAACAATTGCATTATTACGGTGTAAATGTTGGATATATCAAAAATGCAACACGTATTACACTTGGCTATGGCCGTCAACGTGATGGTGTATTTTGTGTTGGTGGTGTTTGCCGACAAGTGCCTGCATCAAACGGAATTTCACTTTCAATAACATCTAGTTTTTAATTTTTAATATAAATAAAAGATGAAACATATTTTTGCCATATTCATTAGTATACTGCTCATTACATCGTCATGCGACAATGTAGAGAACCCATATCCACCTGTAAATGCAAATGCTGGAGATACAAGTACTTGTGACACTGCAGTGTTTCCTGTAATTACGAATCATATTCGAAAAGTATTAATTGAAGACTTTACTGGTCATACCTGTGGAAACTGTCCGAAAGCTGCTGCCGAATTAAAATACTGTGATTCAATTTATGCTGGACAAATTATACCTGTAGCAATCCATGTTGGTTATTTTGCTGAACCTTGTCCACCACATGCACTTCCTGCGGGAGCCCCTGCTGGCTCATTTTCAGCTGATTTTAGAACAACTGTAGGGGATGATTACAACAGTACCTTTCAAGCTGGCTTATTAGGTTTACCACAAGGAATGATTAATCGAAAAAACTTCGATGCTACAAATTTCACTCATTTCGTAAACTATCCTTCTCATGGCTGGACGAATTTTGTTGGAACATTTATAAACACACCACCTGTTGCTGAAATTCAAATTATTAATGAATACAATGCTTCAACTAATAAAGTTTGCAGTTCAATCAAAACTGAATTCCTTAGCAACATGAATGGCAATTACAAACTAGTTGTTCTTTTAACACAGGATAGCATTGTTGATTGGCAAGTAGACTATCGCTATACACCTGATGTTATTCAAAATTACACCCATCGCCATGCATTACGTGATGCAATCAATTCGGCATGGGGTGATGATATTGCAAATGGAGCTGTAATTAGCGGACAAAGCTCAATTCGCAAGTATGCATACAACATCCCTGCTGATTATAAAGGTGTTCCTACACATGCAGAACACATGCACGTTGTTGCTTATATTTATGACGCAGCTACCTACGAAGTACTACAAGCTGAAGAAGCGAAAGTCATTCCATAATCTTATAAACAATTACTTAGAAAGCACACTAAACTATTAGTGTGCTTTTTTGTTTTATATGTATCTTTGAGTTATGAGAATCTATAGCCCGTTATTTTTGCTCTTGATTTTAGTATCTTCAACATCCATAGCACAAAAACGTTTTGTTCCTGGATTAAAGTTAGGAGCTACTGCTTCACAAGTAGATGGAGATACCTACCAAGGTTATCACAAGGTTGGACCAATTGCAGGTGCCACACTTAGTGCTAAATTCAACGAAAAATGGAGTGCACAATTCGAGGTATTCTATATCCAAAAGGGAGCTAAGCACAATGGAAAGCCGGATGAAGGAGACTATAGCTTTTTTTTAATGCGTTTAAACTATATTGAAGTTCCTTTGTTATTTCAATATCAACAAAAAAAATTTACATTTGATTTAGGCCCTGGATTTGGCTATTTAATTAGTGCAAAAGAATACAATTTTTATGGTGAAATACCAGGAACCAATTCATTCAATAGCTATGAGTTAAATGGCAATATTGGCTTAAATTATACAATCGTTCATAACCTAGGAATAAGCTGGAGGTTTTCCTATTCACTATTACCCATTAGAAATTTCAACACTGGTGCTAGTTATTGGTTTAACCAAGGACAAGTAAATAATCAACTATCATTTACATTAACTTATAAATTAAACGGTGCAAAAACAGAATAAACATAAAATTGTAGTAGCTATAACAGGAGCAAGTGGTTCTGTTTATGCAAAAGTACTGTTAGACAAATTACAAGCACTGAACGATCAAATAGAAACCGTTGGAGTTGTGATGAGCGACAATGCAAAAGATGTTTGGAGATTTGAATTAAATAATTCAGACTTTGATAAAATACCGTTTACTATTTACGACAAAAATAATTTTTATGCTCCTTTTGCATCGGGATCAGCAAAATTCGATACTATGATTATTTGCCCATGCTCAATGGGCACAATGGCAAGAATTGCTGCCGGTATAAGCAATGATTTAACAACACGTGCCGCGGATGTTATTCTAAAAGAACGCAGAAAGTTAATTTTAGTGATGCGTGATACTCCACTTAGCTTAATTCATATAAACAATATGAAAACCATCACAGAAGCGGGTGGAATCATTTGCCCCGCTAGTCCATCATTTTACAGTAAACCCGAAACAATTGAACAAATTGCCGCAACAGTTGTTAATAGAGTGATTGATTTGTGTGGCTTAAGTCAGGATAGCTACCGCTGGGGCGAGGAAAAATAATTACAAACATTTTATGGTTTTTTAACAGAAAAATGTGCTAAAAAAGTACATCTGAAAAGTAACTTTGTACTCACAATCACGTTCAACAGAGAACATTATTTAGAAATTAACCCTTAAGACAACATCCCAATTATATGTTTGAATTAAGTAAAAATATACTTGAAAAAGTAAGTTTCGATAGAGCACTTTTTCAAAAAGAATTAATGAAAGCAGCAAAATGGCTTAAACCAGATGAAAAAACCTTATTAAAAGTTTGGTGTTTAACTACGTTTGGTCATATGTACAAGAATGAGATATTGGAAGTGTTTAAGAATGTTACGAAGTCGTAATAAACTTAATATTACGTGTAAGTCCATTATACTTTGTGCGTTTTACTGCGGAATCTTTAAATATTTTTTTGAAGGTTTCTTCTGTTAATTCTAACCACTCTTTTTTAGTCATTTCAAGCAATCCATTTGTAGGATTAAATTGTGGTTCATGGTGTGGTTTCGAAAATCGATTCCATGGACATACGTCCTGACAAACATCACAGCCAAACATCCAATTATCAAATTTACCTTTTACATCAGCAGGAATAGCGTCTTTTAATTCGATTGTATAATAACTGATACATTTACTACCATCAACTATTTGAGGTGCAACAATAGCCTCGGTAGGACAAGCATCAATACATTTTGTGCAGGTACCACAATAATCTTTTATTGGACCATCTGCTTCTAATTCCAAATCAATTATTAATTCAGCAATAAAAAAGAAAGAACCACTTTCTTTATTAATCAAATTACTATTCTTCCCAATCCAACCCAATCCACTTTTTTTTGCCCATGCTTTATCTAATACAGGAGCCGAATCTACAAATACACGTCCATCCACATCACCAATCGTGTCTTTAACAAATTGAAGTAATTGATTTAGTTTATCTTTAATAACCTCGTGATAATCCTTCCCGTATGCATATTTACTGATTTTAGGAGCAGTGTTATCCGCTTGTTTTTGAGAAGGAAAGTAATTTAGCAACAATGACACAACCGATTTTGCTCCAGGAACCAAAATCCGAGGATCCAATCGTTTATCAAAATGATTTTGCATGTAACTCATTTGTCCATGCATGTTTTTATTCAACCAGCTTTCTAACCTTGGAGCTTCTTCTTCCAAAAAATCAGCTTTAGAAATTCCCACATAATCAAAACCCAAACGCTTGGCTTCTGATTTAATTAGAAAAGAATTACGATTAGACTGATCCAAAGTAAAAGTTAAAAAAATGGAGTTAAATCAACGGTATGCTTTATTTATTCGGTATCAAACAAACTACCCTTAAACGAACGAGGAATTTTACCTAGGTGTTTGTAGGCAAGTTCTGTTGCTTCGCGTCCGCGAGGAGTACGCACCAAATAACCTTCTTGAATTAGGAACGGCTCATATACCTCTTCGATAGTTCCTGCTTCTTCACCAACAGCTGTAGATATTGTTGTAATACCAACTGGACCACCTTTGAATTTTTCAATGAGTGTAGAAAGGATTCGAATATCCATTTCATCCAATCCATTTTTATCTACGTTTAATGCCGACAAACCAAAGTGTGCAATGTCCATGTCAATATTGCCATCGCCTTTTATTTGAGCAAAATCACGAATACGTCTGAGCAATGCATTTGCAATACGAGGCGTTCCTCTACTTCTACGAGCAATTTCATGTGCAGCATCTTCAGAGATAGGAACATTTAAAATAGCAGCAGCACGTGTAATAATTTGTTTTAACAATTTAGCATCGTAATAATTCAAACGCGAGTTAATACCAAAACGAGCACGCAATGGTGCTGTTAACAAACCACTACGAGTAGTAGCACCAACCAATGTAAACGGATTCAATTTAATTTGAACACTTCTTGCATTAGGTCCACTATCAATCATAATGTCGATTTTATAATCCTCCATTGCTGAATACAAATATTCTTCAACAATCGGACTTAAGCGATGAATTTCATCAATAAAAAGTACATCGTATTCTTCCAAATTTGTAAGCAAACCTGCTAAATCGCCAGGCTTATCTAATACAGGACCAGAAGTAATCTTAATATTTACCCCCAATTCAGCAGCAACAATATTAGCCAAGGTTGTTTTTCCTAAACCTGGAGGACCGTGTAATAAAATATGATCCAATGCTTCACCACGTTGCTTTGCAGCTTTAACGAATATTTTTAAATTCTCAACTACTTCTTTCTGCCCCGTAAAATCGGAGAAGTCGGCAGGTCGGAGAGCTTTTTCAAACTCTTTTTCGGCTGAACTTAAATTTTCGCTATCAGGATCTATGTTAGGATTCATTATCAATCAATGTATTTAACAAAAATAAGAAAAGCATCCCGATTATGGAATGCTTTTCATACTATTTTATAATTATTATGCTTATTTCAAGGTAATGTTGCTTTCACCAATTACAACATCGTCTGCTATAATTTCAATTAAATATTTTCCGGGTACAAAAGGATTTGGGTTTGCACAAAAAACATCTACAGAAACCTCTTCATTTTTATAATTAATATCCTGTTTACCAGCAAAAAAACCTTTTGATCCATTAAATTTAACCATATTCATGTCATCGGGCGACTTGCAGATTTCTTTACCATCAGGAGATACAATGCGAACATAAACTGTTTTAACTCCAGTTTTAGCTATCTTATTTTCACCAATAACACATGAAACTTTGATACGTTCAACACGAGAAGCTTTTGTTGTTTCAACTTCTTTCGTTCCACCTGATTTGAATTTCACACCTTTTACGGTCGGGTTTTCAGCTTTTAAAATTGATCCTAAGTTTACAGTACTTTGAAGTTTTTCTTTGTCTTTCGACAATTGAGAAGTTTTATCTTTCTCTGCAGTTAAGTCTTCCGAAACCTTAGCTTTTTCTGCTAAAATTGTTTTATTTAAAGTGTTTAATGAATCAATTTCTACCACATAGTGTTTCATAATGCTACGCAATGTTTCTGTTTCTTTACGTAACTTGGAAATAATGTATGCATCACCTTTGTGTTTCTCTGCTTGCTCTATCAATTCAGCAATTTCAGCGCGCTTTGCCTCTAATTCCTTTTGTAATCCAGCATCATTTGTTTGCAATGTTGCGTATTCCTTTTGTAATTCTAACAAATCAGCTTTTACATTATCGCGCTCAACAATAACTTGTTCTTTCTCTACAACAACAGTATTTGCTCTATTTTTCTCTTGCCACCATAACCAAGCAAAAGTTAAATTACCCCCAATTAATAGAAATAAAAAGATTAGCAAAACCTTATTATTCGACTTTTTTTCTTCCTGATTGTTTTCCATAATTTATTTGAATATCTATTTTAGCAATGCAAAGTTATACAATTTATGTTTTATACTAACAAAAACGTATGATAAACGATTTTATATCACTGATATACCCAAAAATATGTGCTGCATGTGGAAAAAGCTTATTTAAAAACGAAGATTGTATTTGTACGTATTGCAGGTTTCACTTACCAAAAACCAATTATCACCTTAACAACGAAAATCCGATTGAAAAATTATTCTGGGGAAGAGTTAATATATACTCTGCTGCTGCATTCTACAATTTTGGAAAAGGAGGCAAAGTACAGCAGCTTATTCATCAACTAAAATACAAGGGACAAAAGGAAGTAGGAATAACTGTAGGAAAGCTATATGGTTATGAATTAAAACGTAGCGAAAAATTTAAAACCATCGATACCATAATCCCGGTTCCATTGCATCCCAAGAAAAAGAAAAAAAGAGGATACAACCAAAGTGAATTATTTGCGGAAGGATTAGCTGCGAGCTTAAAAACACCAACCGATTTTAAAACACTTTATAGAGCAAAAGAATCAAGCACTCAAACAAAAAAAACAAGATTTAGCAGATGGGAAAATGTTGAGTCGATCTTTCAATTAAAAGACAAGGAACGCTTAAAAGGGAAACACATTTTATTGGTAGACGATGTAATTACTACAGGGGCTACTTTAGAGGCTTGCGCACAAGCCTTGCAACAAATACCAGATGTAAAAGTGAGCATTGCTACGATTGCCTATGCAAACAATTAATCAGAAATAATACGATAAACAATAGCCACTTTTTTTACTAACTTTGCCTCATGGCAGAATCATTAATTCTAACAGGTACTACAAAAAAAGAAAAATACGAATCGTTGATTCCTCAAATCAAGGCATTGGTTGAAGGAGAAAACGATTACATCGCAAACATTTCCAATATCATGTCGGCATTAAAACATGGCATGGATTGGTTTTGGGTAGGTATTTACTTTGTAAAACATGAGCAATTGGTATTAGGCCCATTTCAAGGACCGATTGCATGCACTCGTATTGCATTCGGCAAAGGTGTTTGCGGAACATCATGGAAAGAAAAGCAAACAATTATTGTTGAAGATGTAGAAAAATTTCCTGGACACATAGCATGTAGTAGCTTATCAAAATCTGAAATTGTATTGCCTGCATTTGATCAAAATGGGAATGTGACCTTAGTGTTGGATGTTGATAGCGAGTACTTAGCAACATTTGATGAAACCGATAAATTTTATTTGGAACAGGTAATGAGATTAATAGAAAGTCTATGTTAATCAAGTTTCAAGGAAAGAATAAAACAGCAGCTAAAATGTATCGTATTATAAAAAACAATTTTCGTCTTTGCCTTTTAGCAGTTCATTTACTACTTATTTTTTCCTGTGCACAAATAGTTGCTCCTGGTGGTGGTAAAAAAGACACAACAGCTCCTGTTGTTTTAAAATACAGCCCAGATAGCGCAAAATTAAACTTTACTGCAAAAACAATCGAAATTAATTTTGATGAATATATCCAATTGAAAGATTTAAACAATCAATTGATTATTTCTCCATTATTAAACAAAACACCTGACATAGATGTAAAGGGCAAAACACTGATTGTAGAATTTGATAAAGATGAAGTGCTAAAACCAAATACAACCTATTGCATCAGTTTTGGAAACGCTGTAACTGATGTAAATGAAGGCAACCCTATTGAAAATTTTCAATACATTTTTTCTACTGGAACATTTATTGATTCATTAAAAGTTAAAGGAAAAGTAAAATCTGCTTTTGATCATAAAACAGAGAAAGGATTGCTAGTGATGCTTTATTCGGATTTAACGGATAGTGTTATTTACAAATCGCAACCAGATTATTTTGCAAAAACAAAAGCTGATGGATCCTTTGAAATTAACAATGTAAAAAACGGAACGTATAAAATCGTTGCCATCAAAGATGCAAATGCCAATTACAAATACGATGTAGAAAATGAAAGCATTGCATTTACGAATAGTCTGGTGAATCCATCCGACAAAAAATCGATTAACTTGGAACTGTTTCTAGAACCAGCTAAAAAAGTATTCTTAAAAAAAGCAACACATCCATCGTATGGCAGATTTGATTTTGTATTCAGCCAAGGTTCGGATAGCATTCGAATAAATAATTTAAGCAATGATTTAAAAGGTGTACAAGAATATGTTGAATTTTCAAAAAATAAAGATTCGTTAAGCTACTGGATTACCAATTACCAAAAAGATTCCATTGTTTTTCAATTGAGCAATGGCAATAAAATTATTGACACGCTTGAATTTAAATTTATTAACAAGGAAGATGCCTTGAAAGCAAAACGAAATCCGTTAAAACTTTCGGTTATTGCAAGTCCTGATGGAAGTCAGAGTTTTGATTTAAACAAAAATGTAATACTTGATTTTTCCAATCCAATTAAAAGCATGGCAAAGACGAATGGAACCCAAATAAAAATGGATTCAATTAAAATAGCTAGTGCTGAAATTGAATTTGTGATTTTTAATGATTTCCGAACGACAGTAAACACAATTATTTCAGATAGTGTTACAAAAAATAGTTCATGGAGAGAAAACACCAATTACCAATTATACATTCCACCAAACACATTTACCGACATTTTCAACTTAAGCAACGATACTATTACGGTTGATTTTAAAACCCGTGAATTAAAATATTATGGAACTCTAAAATTGAACATTACGATACCTGAAACCAAGAATAGTTACATTGTACAGCTAATTGATGAGCAAGGAACTGTGACAAGAGAAAATTTTATAAAAAAATCGGAAGTACTGAACTACGACTATCTACAACCCAAAAAATACAAACTAAAAATAATTGTTGATGACAACAATAACCAGAAATGGGATACCGGAAATTACATACAACATCTACAAGCAGAGAAAGTAATCTTTAACTCAGAGCTAATCAATGTTCGCTCCAACTGGGACATGGAATTGGATTGGAAAGTTCAATAGCTCTTTGGATTTACTATTAAATTATACTAAACTCATCAGCATCATTCAACACAGGAAATTGTTTTCTGAATTCTTCTAGATCTGAATATGACAAGGTGATTGTTTCTATTCCTTCTTCATGTGCTGGCAATTTGGAAATAAGCTCTCCTTTATAATTGATTATAGCAGAATCGCCTGAATGGTAAATTTCATTGCCATCATTCCCTACTCTGTTTACTCCTGCAACATAACATTGATTTTCGATTGAACGAGCAAGCAATAATGTTTTCCAGGGATGATTCCTTCTTTCGGGCCAATTGGCAACATATAACAATAAATCATACCTATTCGCATTTGTATTTCTTGCCCAGACAGGGAAACGTAAATCGTAACAAATAAGCGGACAAACTTTCCACCCTTTTATTTCTTCTATAATCTGTTTTGTTCCAGCAGTATAATGTTTGTCTTCATTTGCCATTGTAAACAAATGACGCTTATCGTAAGTTGAATAAGAGCCATCGGCTTTCATCCACACCAAACGGTTGTAATACGTTCCATTTTCTTCACACACAAAACTTCCTGTTACCACACAATTCTTTTTTTGAGCATGCTCTTTCATCCAAGCAACTGCCTTTCCATTCATTGACTCAGAAAGCTTTTCGGGCTGCATGGTGAATCCTGTTGTAAACATTTCGGGAAGGACAATTAAATCGGTTGATTCAGAAATAGAAGCAATTTTTTTTGAAAATTCTTCTAGATTTCTATCTATACTCTCCCAAACTAAATTCGATTGTATGATTGTAACTTTAAGATTTTGCATCATTAGATAGTATTAATAATTGCTGCTGCTTTTTCTAATGTCTCTTCTTTTTTTGCAAAGCAAAAACGCAATACATGGTTATCCACCCCTTCGTGATAAAAAACAGAAATTGGAATAGCAGCCAGTTTAAACTCCTTTGTTAAACGAATTGCATAATCCGTATCCTTTTCGGAGCTTAATTTTTTATAATTGAGTAACTGAAAATAAGTACCAGCAGAAGGAGTTAATTCAAATCGTGAATTTTTTATCAAAGAGATAAAATAATCGCGTTTCTTTTGATAAAAATTACCCAACTCTAGATACTGTTTTTTTTGTTGTAGAAACTCAGCCAAGGCGAATTGAATGGGCGTATTGGTAGAGAACACTAAAAACTGATGCACCTTTCTAAATTCATTCATTAAATTTTGAGGAGCAACACAATAGCCTACCTTCCATCCTGTTGCATGATATGTTTTACCAAAAGATGAAATAATAAAACTACGTTCCGCTAAATGCGGATAACGTGCTACACTTTGATGCGCATGCCCATCAAAAATAATGTGCTCATACACCTCATCACTAATGATAACGATATCTGTATCTTTTGTAAGTTTTTGCAACATCACCATATCCGCAGCCGACATAATGCTACCCGTTGGATTATGCGGTGTATTCACAATAATCATCTTGGTACGATGATTCATCATTTTTTTCACCTCTTCCCAATCAATAGAATAGTTTGGCGATTTTAATTGCAAATAAATCGTTTTCCCTCCATTCAGTTCAATGGCTGGTTGATAACAATCGTAAGCTGGTTCAAAAACAATTACTTCATCACCTTCACGAATAATGGCTGTTATAGCCGTATAAATTGCTTGAGTAGCACCAGCTGTAATTGTTATTTCTGTATCGGGATTGTATTGTGCACCATACAACTCTTCTGTTTTTTGAGCAAGCATTTCGCGAAGCTGAATTAAACCAGCCATGGGCGCATACTGATTGTTCCCTGCTTTCATGTATTTACTTACCAACTCTACCAAATCGGGATTACATGAAAAATCGGGAAAACCTTGTGACAAATTGATGGCATTGTTTTCTGCTGCCAATTTGCTCATTACTGTAAATATGGTTGTACCCACATTGGGTAATTTGCTATTGATTAAATTCGGGAAGTTCATAGAGATAAGGGATAGGTATTAATCGTGCTTTATCAAACCAAATGTAAAATATTTTTCCTGCATATTCTATGAAAATAAAGTAATATTTATTCGGTTTAATTAATTGATTAACTTACTTTTGCGCGAAATATTTTAAAAATTTAAATTTACACAAATGACAATTGATTTAAACAAAGTGGTTTCTGTTAACTATCACTTAACAATAAAGGGAACCGAAGAGCATGTTGAACAAACAAGCAAAGAAAATCCTTTCTTATTCCTTTTTGGTGCAGGTGGTTTATTACCAGATTTTGAAAGCAACTTAAATGGTAAAAAAGTAGGTGATACATTCGACTTCTTTATTGATGCAGTGAATGGATACGGTGTTCGTGATGAGCAACACGTTGTAATGATTCCTATTGATGCATTTTTAGGTGAAGATGGAAAATTGGATGAAGAAAATGTAAAAGTTGGTGTTACATTACCAATGGTAGATAATGAAGGAAACCGTTTGTACGGAAAAGTTCAAGAAATTACTGCTGAATACGTAAAAATGGATTTTAATCATCCTTTGGCTGGTCAAGATTTACATTTTAAAGGTGAAGTATTAGAAATTCGTGAAGCTACTGAAGAAGAATTAGCACACGGACATGCACATGGCCCACACGGTCATCACCACTAATTAAAACAAAAATTCTAAAAACAGTTGATAGTACTATCAACTGTTTTTATTTTATACCCTATGGATCTTATTCTTAAACAACCGAATGCGTTGGAGTTCAAACAAATTTGCGATTACATCAATGAATTTGAATTGGACAATCGCGCATTACAAAAAGATGAATTTATTGGAGCATATCGCAACGATGAATTAGTTGGATTTGGTAGAATTAGAAAACATAAAGATTGTAATGAGTTATGTTCATTAGGCGTAATCACCAATGAACGAAGGAAAGGAATTGGGAAAGCATTGGTTAATGCTTTAATTAAAAAAGAGGGTAACAATCTTTATTTAGTATGCATTATTCCTTATTTTTTTGAGCCATTGGGATTTATTGAAACAAGGAATTACCCAGCTTCTATCCAAGATAAAATTGATTATTGCAGCAACGAACTTGTTGTACCTGAAAAATACGTTGCAATGAAATTTAAAAAAGATTAATTACCAAAATTCAGTGGTACACTTTTTACCATATCAACGGGATAGTTCTTTTTCACAAGCAATTTCCCTACTCTTAAATTTCCTTTCAATCCAACCTTAATACTTTTGCTAGTAGCAATCGATAATAAATTAGGAAGTTCTGCGATACTCAATTTCGAAAAATCGGATTTGATATTAAATGTATAAGCTTGTGAAGAGTTTGCTTTTATTTTAACATTATTCGTTAGAATTGCCTTACCAACATTCATATTGCTAAATGTTGCATCCAAATCGGATTTGTAAATGGTGAAGGCTACCTTATTCGGATTTTTAATTTTTGCAGTGACATCAACATCAATTCCTTGCTGAGATATTTTATTCACTTTCACGTTTTCAATTCCTTCAAAAGTAACCTCTTGAAAGTCGCCACAAGAACTAAGAACAGTCGTAAGCAAAAGAAAGAATGACACCGCTATTTTTTTCATAATGAAATTTATTTTTTATAAAACGAAAGAACGCAAAGAAAATTATCTCTGCGTTCTTTTTATTAGTTTAATTTAGATTACTTTTTAAAATCTGCAAAGTATTTATAGAAATAAGGAATTGTTTCAATTCCTTTTAAGTAATTGAAAACACCATAATGTTCATTTGGCGAATGGATTGCGTCTGAATCCAAACCAAATCCCATCAATACTGAATCCAAACCTAATTCCGATTTAAACATGGCAACAATAGGAATACTTCCACCGCTACGAACAGGCACTGGTTTTTTACCGTATGTTGTTTCCATAGCCATACTTGCTGCTTTGTAAGCTCCTGATGTACTTGGTGTAACAACAGGCTCTCCGCCATGATGAGGAGTTACTTTTACTTTCACTGATTTTGGAGCAATACTCTCAAAATAATTTTTAAATAGCTCAGTAATCTTATCTGAATTTTGATGTGGCACTAAACGCATCGAAATTTTTGCATATGCTTTTGATGCAATCACCGTTTTTGCACCTTCACCTGTATAACCACCCCAAATACCATTTACATCAAGTGTTGGACGAATTGAATTGCGTTCATTTGTAGTAAAACCATCCTCCCCATGAATATCAGAAAGGTCCAATGATTTTTTATAGCCATCTAAACTGAATGGAGCTTTAGCCATTTCTGCACGCTCTTCTGCACTTAAAATTTCAACATCATCATAAAAGCCAGGAATGGTAATATGGTTTTTATCATCTTTCATTTTAGCAATCATTTCGCACAAAATGTTGATTGGGTTTGCAACTGCACCACCGTATAAACCAGAATGCAAATCACGGTTTGGACCCGTTACTTCCACCTCCACATAACTCAAACCTCTTAATCCAACACAAATAGAAGGAATATCATTTGCGATGATACCTGTATCTGAAATTAAAATTACATCTGCTTTTAAGCGTTCTTTATTTTGTTTCACGAAAATGGCAAGATTAGTAGAACCTACTTCTTCTTCTCCTTCAATCATAAACTTAACATTACATGCCAATGTATTTGTTTGCATCATCAATTCAAATGCTTTAACATGCATGTACATTTGTCCTTTATCATCACAAGCACCACGAGCAAAAATAGCTCCTTCGGGATGCAATTCTGTTTTTTTGATAACGGGTTCAAATGGACCTGAAGTCCATAATTCAATTGGATCAGCAGGCTGAACATCGTAATGACCATATACTAAAACAGTAGGTAATTTAGGGTCAATTATTTTTTCGCCATATACGATAGGATAACCCGCTGTTGGGCATATTTCTACTTTATCGGCACCAGCAGCAATTAATTTTTCTTTGATAGAATCAGCTGTTCGGATAACATCATTTTTATATGCTGGATCAGCACTTACAGATGGGATTCTTAAAAGTTCGAACAATTCGTTTAAAAAACGGTCCTTATGAACATCAATGTATGCGTTAATGTTTGAATTTGAATTCATATGCTAAATTTTGATAATTAGTGTAAGATGTATACTGCAAATTTGCATAATATTATTGATATTAAAAGGATTATCTTGAGTAAACAAGATAATTTCCTACACCTAAAATTGGGAACTACCTTTGCCGACTATTTTTTTCTATTTTTAGGTTTCAAGCAACCATTTAGAGCAGAATTGCATCTTAAAATTGAGGCAAACAAAGGGAATCGGACGAAACCGTTTTTAATTTCGACAAGTACTTAAAAAACCAAGACCAAGGTTAATTTTTCATTACTTTTCAGTATATTTGCTTGTTAATCAGAATGTAATACAATGAACTTAATTTACAAAAGCTATTTTAAAGCACTTTCACTAAATGCACTGTTACTTTTAATGTGTTTGCTTCCAAACGCATCAAAAGCTCAGTTGACAACTAGTACAACAATGACACCTACCCAATTGGTGCAAAATGTGTTGCTAGGAAGCGGCATTGTAGCTACAAATATTACGTACACTGGTGATGCTTTCGCTAGAGGAACATTTAATGGGACAGCCTCCAATGTAGGCTTAGCATCTGGGGTCATCTTATCATCTGGAGATATTTCAAATGCTGTTGGACCAAACAACCAAACAGGTGTTTCTACATCCAATGGTTTGAATGGAGATTCGGATTTAGATCAAATTATGAATCCAACTATGAGTTATGAAGCATCGATTTTGGAATTTGATTTTATCCCAACTTCTGACACTGTAAAATTTAGATATGTATTTGGATCAGATGAATACATGGAGTTTGTAAGTACATTCCCAGGTGGTATTAATGACGGGTTCGGATTTTTCATCAGTGGTCCTGGTATTACTGGTCCTTTTTCTAATAATGCTAAAAACATTGCATTGGTTCCTGGCACATCTTTACCAGTAACCATGTTCAATTTAAATTTGAATAACAACGGCCAATATTATTTCGACAATGAAAATCCTCCAGGAAATTCCATTCAATACGATGGTTTTACGGTCCCGTTAACCGCAATTACCAACGTTCAATGTGGTTCTACTTATCATATCAAGATTGCAGTGGCAGATGGTGGTGATGGAATTATTGATTCGGGAGTATTTTTAGAAGAGGGAAGTTTCTCTAGTACGGGAAATGTATTCTTAACAACGAATACAAACTTTGGAGGAGCGCCTTCAAATAATGATACGCTATTTTATGAAGGATGTGGCGCTGCTACCATTACATTCGACAGAGGAACAAACCATCTAGCATTTGCTGATACTATGAATTATGCAATTGCAGGTTCTGCTACAAATGGGGTTGACTACTCTACAATTAATACAGAAGTAATATTTGCTATTGGACAACAAACGGCAACGGTAACAATTAATTCTCTTTCTGATTTATTAAATGAAGGAATGGAAACAGTTATTTTAAATGTGTACAACACCTCGCCTTGTGGAAATGTAAACGACACAGCTACTGTTACCTTGTACATTATTGATTCGCCACCGCTTACTGTAAGCTTGAATAACGATACAACCTTATTTTGTCCTTTTCAAAATTTACCATTAACAGCTACTGCTACTGGTGGAGTTGCCATTGGAAGTTACACCTATACATGGACAAACGCAACTAGCACAACCAATACTGCTATTGTTAACCCTACTGTTACAACAACTTATTATTTAACTGTTACTGATAGTTGTGGTAATACTGCATCAGATAGTATTACAGTTACGATTATTCCTTACACTCCATTGCAAATGACCTTTAATAATGATACCATTATTTGCGGAGGAAATGAAGTTTTGTTGGATGCAAATGTAACACAAGGTCGTCCCGACTATATTTACAATTGGTCGCCTAACGTTTCAAGTACCGATTCGGTAACCGTTAGCCCAGGAGCTGATATTACTTATACATTAACGGTAACAGATGCTTGTGGTTTAAGTGTAACTGATTTAGTAAACATAACCGTTTATCCAATCATTGCAGATTATGGCTACAATTTTACAACCAATCAAACGGTGCAATTTTTCAATCAATCTTCGGGTGCGGTTACGTATGAATGGAATTTTGGAGATAATTCATTTGATTCTACTTCAACCGATGAAAACCCTGTTCATTATTACGCAACAGATGGTACTTATACGGTTACACTTATTTCAACCAATCAAGAAGGTTGTAAAGATACCATCACACAAACACTAGTAGTTTTACCTGATTTTTATTTCTATTTCCCAAATGCATTTACTCCAAATAGCAATGGAAAAAATGATACGTACATGGCTTATGGTGTCGGTATAAAATCTTTCAGAATGCGAATTTTTGACCGTTGGGGAGAATTGATTTTCGAAACCACGGATTTATATACCGGTTGGGATGGAACATACAAAGGCAAAAAACTACCTGGAGGAATTTATCCTGTTGTTTTTGATTTAGAAGGCTATTCAGCTGATCCAAAACAAAAATATGGTCACGTTACTTTAATACGCTAATTTATTTTTTATGAAAAATAACTATTTTAAAATTGCTGCTGCATCATTAGCATTCATTTTCAGCTACAATGCTCAAGCACAACTCACCGTTAGCAATGCATTAACACCAACGCAATTGGTTCAAAATGTATTACTTGGAACAGGTATTACAGCAACCAATATTACATTTACAGGAACAACAGATGCAAGAGGAGAGTTCAATGGAACTGCTTCTAACATTGGGTTTGCAAGTGGTGTTATATTAGCTACTGGCGATATTGGAGTAGCTGTTGGTCCAAACAATAATGGAAGTTTAAGTAATGGAGGTTCGGGAAACATTTCTACTGATGCTCAATTAACAAGTATCGCAACCAATACGCTTTACGATGCTGCAATTTTAGAATTTGATTTTGTTCCACTGGCTGATACTTTAAAATTTAGATATGCATTCGGGTCGGAAGAATACATGGAGTTTGCTAACTCAACTTTTAATGATGTATTCGGATTTTTTATCTCAGGACCAAACCCTTCTGGAGGAACTTATACCAACCAAAATATTGCCTTGATTCCAGGAACAGCAACACCTGTTACTATCAATAATGTAAACGGAGGAACGAATGCTGCATATTATTTTAATAATGAAACTCCTGCAGGTGCAACTATTCAGTACGATGGTTTTACTGTTCCTTTAACAGCAATAGCGCCTGTTCAGTGTGGATCTACGTATCACATTAAAATTGCAATTGCAGATGCAGGTGATGCAAGTTGGGATTCAGGTGTATTTTTAGAAGCAGGAAGTTTTACTTCCGTAGGTGTACAAATTATTCCTGAAATTAGTTATGGTGGTGCTAACGATTCAACCTTATATGAAGGTTGTGGAAATGCATGCATTTATTTTGTAAGAACATCAAATATTGCTGTTCAGGACACAATTAATATTACCATTGGTGGAACAGCTGTAAACGGGACCGATTATTACGACAACAATGTTGGTCCTGGAGCATTGCTTCCATCGCAATTAATATTTGCACCAGGACAAGACTCTGTATTGTTTTGCATCAATGCGGTATCTGATGGTGTAGCGGAATCACTTGAATCCATTACCCTTTTAATTCAACCAACGGGCTCTGCATTTTGTGTTCCACCTCCAACATCCGCAACTATCTATTTATCAGAATACAGTCCAATTATTTTAACAACAAGTGATACGACATTGTGTAATAGTGGTGGAACAGTAACGTTAAATACAACTGTAACAGGAGGTGTTGAGCCTTATACCTACACTTGGACAAACGGTGCTGCACCTGTTGCTGATCCAACAGTGAGCGTTAGTTCAACAACCAACTTTACTGTTACTGTATCTGATGCTTGTACTGGTTCTCCAGATCCTACACCAGCTGTTACAGACAGCGCATTGGTAACTGTTGCTACATTTGTTCCACTTACAGTAAATGCTGGAAATGATGTAACAGTTTGTCCTGGAGATTTAGTGAACATGCTTGCTTTAGTTAATGGTGGTGGACCGCCTTATTCATATGCATGGACAGTAGTTTCAGGAAGTGATACCTTGTCACCAACGAATGGCAATCCAACAAATTTGATTGCAAATACAAATGGAACCTATCAAATTATCATAACGGATGTTTGTGGAAACACTCAAAATGATCAAGTAAATGTGATTGTAGAAGGTAGTTGCGCCTTGAGTATTCCAAATATTATTACACCTGATGGAACCGGTCCTTCACAAAATGAAACATTTTATGTGGCTAACCTTGAAAAATATCCAAATGTATCTTTAGCTGTATATAATCGTTGGGGGAATAAAATTTACGAAAGCTCAGATTATAAAAACAACTGGAATGGTGGTGGACATGCAGATGGAACCTATTATTATGTTTTAACGGTTCCTTCATCTGGGCAAGTTGTTGCAAAAACAAATCCAACACCTGTTACGGGAAGTTACAATGAGAGTAAAGAAGAAACAACAAAAGTATTTGCTGGATTTTTTCAAATTGTACGATTAAAATAAATCGCATTTGCGAGTTAAAAAATGAGGATTAAACAGTGTCTCATATTACTATTTTTAACTCTACTAAGTTTTAAAAATTTCGCTACTCACATTGTGGGTGGCGAAATTTATTATGACTGCCTTGGTAACAATAATTATAAAATCACCTTAAAAGTTTATCGCGACTGTTATTTAGGACAAGTAGGATTTGATGACCCAGCAACAATTTTCATTTTTGACAACAATGGTGTTTTTGTTGACAGCGTTCAAATGCCATTGCCCACACCAGTAGTTTTACCCATTACCATAAACAATCCTTGTTTTGTTCCTCCAACAGATGTATGTGTTGAAGAAGTAATTTATGAAACAACAATTAATCTGCCTCCTTCTGCAGGAGGTTATAACATTACCTATCAACGTTGCTGTAGAAATGGTTCTATTTTAAATATTATTGACCCTGGAAATGTTGGTTCAACTTACATGACGCACATTCCTGATCCTGGTTTGGCGATATGCAATAGCAGTGTTCGATACAATTATTTTCCACCCATATTTTTATGTGCTAATGTCCCATTAATCTTTGATCATTCAGCAACAGATCCAGATGGCGATTCTATTTTTTACCAATTTTGCGATCCTTATCTTGGCTTAGATCCAAGCTGTCCGTGGCTAGGGCCGCAAGGAGCAGCATCTGGATGCCCTGCTATCGGTAATCCTCCTCCTTTTTCTTTCGTCCCTTGGTTTGCACCCTATAATGGTAGCTATCCTATGAGTTCATCGCCAGCAATGGCAGTAAATTCAACAACGGGGCTAATGACCGGAACGCCTGATATGATTGGGCAGTGGGTAGTAGGAGTTTGTGCGTATGAATACAGAAATGGTGTTTTAATCAATACCAATAAAAGAGACTTTCAGTTTAATGTAGTGAATTGTCCAGGCTTACCAGTTGCATCCATACCGCAACAACAAACATTTTGTTTTGGATACACCGTTAATTTCTCTCAAACGAGTGTGAATGCATTTAGCTATCAATGGAATTTCGGAGATCCGAGTACTCTATTAGACACATCATCAATTCAATCACCAACTTATACTTATCCTGCTCCTGGAAATTACAATGTAACACTCATTATTAATCCAGGAACCTTGTGTGCTGATACTGCAATAAATACATTTAATATACAACCGTTACTTGATCCAAATTTTATTTCGCCTCCAGGTGAATGTATTTATGAAAACAGTTTTGATTTAACAGCAGCGGGTGCATTTATGGGCAATGGAACATTCACTTGGAATTTTGGACCGAATGCAATACCCAATACCAGTAACGCCCAAAACCCAACAAATATATTTTTTGATTCAGTAGGGATTTTTCCTGTAACACTCACCGTCAGTGAAAATGGATGTACCGAAACGTATACTTCTACTATTGAAGTGTACCCAAAACCCATTGCTGACTATGGATTAGCTACTGCGTTAGCCTGCGATTTACAGCCTGTTCAGTTTATCGATAGTTCGTTAGCTACTACCCCACTCACATATGCTTGGACATTTGGTGATGGCAGCTCCTCTTCTGAACAAAACCCATCTCATTTGTATCCAGCAATCGGAAATTACCCAACGAGCTTAATTGTAGCAAACAGCTATGGTTGTAAAGACACCTTTGCATTGCCATCACCTTTGGGTGTTTATCCATCGCCCGTAGCTGGTTTTAGTGCCACACCGCTAGACACTTCCATCTTTCATCCATTAGTAACTACATTCGACCAAAGCTTAGGTGCAACCAGTTGTTTTATTTCTTATGGCGATGGTTGGTCGAGTAACAATTGTGATACTTCCCATAATTATTCTGCTCCAGGAACCTATACACTCATGCAAGTTGTAACTAATTCAAATGGCTGTAAAGACACGGCTTATTTGGATGTAATCATTCGCCCTGAATTTTTATTTTGGATTCCAAATGCATTTACACCAAACAACAATGGCTTAAACGATGTGTTTAAGCCAGTTATATTAGGAGTTCATAATTATGAATTTTTAATCTTTGATCGTTGGGGTGAACAGATATTCAAAACCAACGATATGAATGAAGGATGGAATGGATTCTTCAAAGGCCGTTTGTGCACCAACGATGTATTTGTTTACAAGATAGTATTCAGAGATGATGTAGACAATTTAGATCATCAATACATTGGACGCGTTACACTCGTTCGCTAATAATTATTTTCCCATCAACAATTTAAATCCTTTTCCGTGTACGTTTATCAACTCAACAGAAGTATCTTCTTTTAGATATTTACGAAGTTTTGCAATGTACACATCCATGCTTCTTCCGTTAAAATAATTATCATCGTTCCAAATTGTTTTCAATGCAAAATTACGATCCAATACATCATTTGCATGCAAGCACAACAACTTTAACAATTCAGCTTCTTTGGTTGTAAGCTTTTGTTGTGCTCCTTTCAAGTCAAGCACCTGATGCTGGTAATCAAATTTGTATTTACCAATTTTAAATTCCGATTGGTCCGAATTCTTAACAGCTTTACTTTCTGTTCGTCTTAAAATTGCCTGTAAACGCATTAGCAACTCTTCCATGCTAAATGGTTTTGTAATGTAATCGTCAGCGCCTACTTTAAATCCTTCAATGGCATCTTCTTTCATGGATTTAGCAGTAAGGAATACAATGGGAATATTTACATCAATTGCACGTATTTCTTTCGCCAATGTAATTCCATCTTTTACAGGCATCATCACATCCAAAATGCAGATATTAAATTTATCTTTTGAAAAAACATCATAGCCTTGCTTGCCATTCACAGCAAGCGTAGTAGCATACCCTTTTGCATCGAGGTATTCTTTTAATAGATTTCCCAAATTAGGATCATCTTCTACCAATAAAATTTTTGTTTTTTCCATGATTGTATGTTATAAATTATTTTCTAAATTAAATGGTAAGAACACTGTAAATACAGAGCCTTTGCCTAATTCACTTTCTACGCTTATCGAACCTTCGTGTTTTTCGACTACTGCTTTTACATAACTCAGTCCTAAACCAAATCCTTTTACATTGTGTATGTTTCCTGTAGGTACACGATACATGGTTTCAAAAATTCGTTTTTGATTGTCCTTACTTATCCCAATTCCATTGTCTTGAACCGAAATAAAAACTCCAGTATCATCATTTTTGGTAGTGATTTTTATTTGTGGTTTTTCGGAAGAATATTTTAATGCATTATCAATCAAATTAAAGATAATATTGGTTACATGCACTCTATCGGCATGAATGATAAATTGCGTGGCATTTAAATACTTTTCAATAACACCCTCTTTGTTTTCTACTTGCAATTTAATATTGGTAATCGTTTGTTCAATTAAGGTATGAATGTCGATTTGTTGAATTTTTAATTTGAACTGTCCTTTGTCCAAAATGGCCGTTTGCAAAATATTCTCTACCAATAAACTCAAACGCTTGTTTTCATCACCAATCATGCGCACATAATTGCTTACACGCTCGGGCGACTTCTCAACTGAATTATCACTCAATACTTCACACGCTAAAGAGATGGTAGAAATAGGTGTTTTGAACTCATGCGTCATGTTACTGATGAAGTCATTTTTAATCTCCGACAATTTCTTTTGTTTAAAAATGGTAGAAATGGTATAATAGAAAGAGAAAATAAGTGCAATCATAAAGGCAACCGAAATCAATAATAAAAACCACATGGAGCTGAGTATATAGCGCTTTTGATTGGTGAAGGAAACTGAAAGGAATTGCGGCTTGATAAAAATATTATCGGGTGAAAGGTTTACTTTATAAGGTGATTGATAAATTTTCCGTTCTCTTTCCGACAATACACTTGCATCGCTAGGTGGATTTTTAGTGGCGGTAATTCCAAAAACATAATCTGCAGAAACACCTTTTTCCATCAACTCAACTCGTAAAATAGAATCGATAAGAAGGGTATCAATTTTTTTATCATAATCGTTATACACATTGATACTTACCAATTCATCAAATATATCGTTCACCATATTTGATTTGTTTGCAAACCAACGATCGTTTAAATCGGTAGAATCCATTGGGTGCAACATAGGCCCTTCGGCCTGCACACGAGCATCCATTTCTTTTGAAGAAGTATCGGCCGAGAAATTTTTTTCGCGTGATTTTTTTACAACCACACCATTCGAATCGGAAGTAAACTCTTCAACAATTTTTACATTCAATTTATTTTTGGGAAGTTGATAAGAGAGTTTATCACCTAATGAATCTGAAACCAAACTCGGTTTGTTTCCAGAAAGATCAACCGTTGTATAATAACGAATTCCTTGCTTACGAAAATTGAATTTTTGAGTGATTTTTGCTGCAGCTTTAAACTTCTCTAAACGATACACCACATTGTTCAATGCTTCATTTACACTTTGCTCAAAACGATCTTCACCCAATGAAATAGCATTGTTTACCCAATATACTTGAATAGCAATCAAGCCGATTAGGGCTAAACTGGCCATCATAGTAATTATTTTTATGTTGCTTTTATTCATAAATACCTCGCAAAAATAAGTCATTCAACACTAAGACTCTTGTACTTAACATAATTTAACAGGCATTAACAGCCGATTAACAGGCTCCCATTTAAATCTGCAATATGTTTGCCCAAGAAATTTGTTGCAACCAAATTTAATACTATTAAAAACGATTTAAACTTAAAAACATGAAAAACTTATACAACAAAGCCTTAGGAGCATCCCTACTCATAGCAATTGCGATAACTGGAATTGCGTGTGGACAAAATGCAAAAGTAAAAACCATTACCATCATCAATGGCGATACAACCGTTTCTGAAAAAACAATTGGAACCGATGAAATTGCTGAAATTGAAAAACAAATTACCATGGTTGTTTCGGAAGATGGAAAAGCTGGCGACAAAAAAGTGATAAAAAAAATAATCATTAATGGAGATGGACACGAAGGAAAAGATGAAATGGCTTTTGCTTTTAGCAACAGTACTGAAAAGAATGAGGAAGTTGAAACGGTTACAGATGAAAACGGAAAAACTACTACCAAAATCATTGTAAAGGGTGATGGAAAAGAAGAAGTTTCTTCTGATCAAAAAATCATTAGAAAATCGGTTACTATCAATGATGGAAAAACAGAAAAAGAAAATGTGAGTGTGAATATTAATGTGAACAAGAATGTTGTAAAAATAGTTTACAATTCCTCTTCAAAAGAAGCGATAAATGTTAGCATCCTGGATGAAAATGGAAAACAAATCCATTATGACACTCAAAAAACGGGTGGTAATTATTTAAAAGAAATTAAATTGGAGAAAAAAGGAACGTATTTCTTAAACATCATTCAGAACAAACAAAGCACTAGTGATAAAATCATTATCCCATAAACACAGCATCCCAAGCAATTAATTGACAAAAAAGAGGCTCGAATTTGAGCCTCTTTTTTTATATCTTTGTTATTCTAAATTAGCTGATTATGATTAATATTAAAAACTACATCAACGGTGAATTAATTGAACCTGTTGGAAAAACATACATCGACAATTACAATCCATCTATTGGAAAAGTATATTCTTATATTCCTGATTCGGACGAACGTGATGTGGAGCTAGCAACAGAAGCTGCATTAAAAGCGTTTCCAAGCTGGAGCGTTACTCCAAAAGATGAACGTTCACGCATCATGCTTAAGATTTCTGAATTGATTGAAAAAAATTTAGAGCGATTTGCGATTGCAGAATCGATGGACAATGGAAAACCTGTTTCATTGGCACGCATGGTGGACATTCCACGTGCAGCAGCTAATTTTCATTTTTATGCAACAGCCATTTTGCATTATGCTTCCGAAAGTCATTCCATGGAAGATACTGCCATCAATTATACTTTAAGAACACCCGTTGGTGTTGCAGGTTGTATTTCGCCTTGGAACTTACCACTTTATTTATTCACTTGGAAAATAGCACCAGCAATTGCTTCAGGAAATTGTGTGGTTGCAAAGCCTTCGGAAGTAACACCCATGACGGCCTATTTACTTTCTGAATTGTGCATTGAAGCAGGATTACCAAAAGGTGTATTGAACATTGTACATGGTTACGGACATAAAGTAGGTGCAGCAATTACAGCACATCCAAAAATACCATTGGTATCTTTTACTGGTGGAACCAAGACAGGAGCTGAAATTGCACGTGTTGCAGCACCAATGTTTAAAAAACTATCATTGGAATTAGGAGGAAAAAATCCGAACATCATATTTGCTGATTGCGATTTCGACAAAATGATTAAAACCACCTTGAACTCATCCTTTGCCAACCAAGGACAAATTTGTTTGTGTGGTTCCCGCATTTTTATTGAACGTTCTATTTACGAAAAGTTCAAAACAGAATTTGTAACCCGCGTAAAACAAATGAAAGTTGGAAACCCAGCTGATGCAGATAGCAAGCTGGGCGCAGTTGTTTCTAAATCGCACATGGAAAAAGTTTTATCCTATGTTGATTTAGCAAAACAAGAAGGTGGAACGGTATTGTGTGGTGGACATCAAGTAAAATTAGAAGGCGAATTTGCAGAAGGTTATTACATTGCACCAACGGTAATTGAAGGATTAAACTACAATTGCAGAACTAACCAAGAAGAAATATTTGGACCAGTAGTAACACTTACACCATTTGATACGGAAGAAGAAGTGTTGATGTATGCCAACAGTACACAATACGGATTGGCATCCATTGTATGGACCGAAAATTTAACCCGTGCACACCGCGTTGCAAGTAATTTACATGCAGGCATTGTATGGATTAACTGTTGGTTGTTGCGCGATTTACGCACACCATTTGGAGGTGTAAAAGGCTCAGGTGTTGGACGAGAAGGCGGATTTGAAGCCTTGCATTTCTTTACGGAACCTAAGAATGTGTGTATTAAGTTGAAATAAAATTTATCATCATAAATTAAAGTATCATGAAAATTAAAGCATTCCTTGTGATACTTTTTATTTTGAGCATGGCAAATTTATTCCATGCGCAAAATTTAGTACCTAATTGGAGTTTTGAAGATACAACTCAATGTCCAAACAGTGGTGGACAAATTAACTTTGCAGCTCCATGGTACAATCCTAATGCATCAAGTCCGGACTATTTCAATCAATGCGGAACAATAGGGTTTCAGTTTTTAAACGTTTGGGGATATCAAATTGCGCGTACAGGTCAGGCATATGCTCAAACAGGAGTTTTTGGTTCAACAACTTCATCCATAAGAGAATATATTCAGGTTCAACTTTTAGATACACTCATTGGCGGAGAAAATTATTGTGTAAATTTTTATGTTAGCCATGCAGGGATGAGCTCTTTTTTTAATTCCTACATGCCAATTGTAATATCAGAAATCGGGATGCTCTTTTCAAATAATTCTATTACAAGCAGTAATTATCTTCCGTTTCCTTATACTCCTCAAATTATTTCTCCTTCAGGAACATTTTTAAGTGATACGTTAAACTGGATGGAAATATCAGGAGTATATACGGCTCTTGGTGGTGAGCGTTTTATTACTATAGGAAATTTTAAAGACGATGCAAATACGGATACATTGCATTTAATAGAAAATGGCTTAGACCCACAAGGCTATTACTACATCGATGATGTAAGTGTTATTAATTGCAATGATACACTATCATCTGTTGATGAAATTAATCAGCAGTATGATGTTATATTATATCCCAATCCAAACAATGGAAGTTTTACAATTGAATGTAATTCATTCGAGAATGAATCAGCTGTATTAAACATCTATGATGTAACAGGTAAAAAAATAGCTGAGCATTTAGTAAATTCTAAAAACAAATCGCTTACAATAAATGAAAACAATTTAGATGCTGGAGTCTATTATTATCAAATTATGGTTAATGATAAAACAATTAAAGCTGATAAGCTTGTAATTATTAAATAGGAATCCATTTACAATTTCCCCGCTACAACGCAGGTCTTTTTGTATTTTTTTACATTGCCCGAAAGGTCGAATACTTCTACAAATACTATGTAAATTCCGATTCGTGCTTTTTCTTTTTCTTCGCTTATTCCATCCCAACTGAATGTTCCGCTGGTTCCTAATAATTCATTACGAACCAAGTATTTTACCAAACGTCCTTTGCTATCATAAATGGTAATGTTTGCAACAAAACCGGGTTGATCAAAATTATAATTGATATTTACCACATCGTTGTAACCATCTTCATCGGGTGAAAACAATTCGGGTGTTATTGCAATTGGACTTTCTGTTTCACCAGCATCGATGTATTGAGAATTTTTATAGGCTGGTGTTGCATAACCCACATCCTTTGCTGCCGAATGCCAATTGGTGCGGTCGTTTGTTGGACGATTAAAATCAATGCGTTCCAAGGAAACGCCTTTTGTACTGTTCAACAATGCAAAATGCATGTTTTCGTAATACACCAAGTGATCAATCACATCGGTTGTGGTAGATAAACAAACGGTTCCTGCATCAATATTCATGCTTGGCAAATCTACAATTTGTAAAAAGCCATTCGCATTTGTTGTACTGTATTGTGCTTTTACTGCAGCTGAATTTTCGCTCAACACCAAATATTCATTAGGAAACAACAAATAACCTTCGGCAGTTATTACTTCCAAATTAATAGGTGTATTCATAATGGTATCGTACTGCGAAATACTGATTGTTTTTAAATCAATCACTTTGGTAGAACGATTGTAAATTTCTACAAAATCAACACCACCTGTATTTGGATTTACGAGGATTTCATTTATCACAATGTCGTTTGCAACAGCGGGCTCTGGTATTGCAAATCGAGCCGTATTAACTGAACCAATTGGATTACCCACACAATCGGTAATGGTATTTCCAACAGTTACTGTATAAATTGTTCCTACTTGAAAAGAACTTGCAAATGCTAAAATCACACTTTTAAATTCAGCAGCTACTGGCTTTACAAAAATCGGATTTCCAATTGCATTGTCGACTGAATACAAAGCAACATTGAGCATTGAAAGACTATCCAGTGGTTCGTTAAAAAACACTTGAATGGTATCGGTTGCTATAACACCTACTCTTACAATTTGCGGAACGTTTGTATCAGGGTTTGTGGTGTTCACCGAATTTTGTCGGCCAGGAGTACCTGCATCCGTGCTTGTTGAAGCAATCCAATTGCTTGCACCTCCGCAAGGATTGTTTGGATCTTTTTGTTCCAAACTCCATCCACCATCTTTTTTTGTATCGTCCTGATACCAAGTATCGGAATAAGAAACCGTGGAGATGATTAAATCTTGTGGTGTTTTTAAGGTAAGTGTTTGTCCAGAATTAGTAAGCGTTGGAAAACTTGTTAAACCAATAACATTGTAGCTCGCTGGATAATTGGATGCAGCTGTTGTGGATGCAAACACAATAAAACTATCGGGCAGAATGGTTACATCGGGCAATAGTTTAATGCTTGCACCAGCACTGTATTTCCAGTCTTTTAAATTGATTGGAAATGCGGTACGGTTATACAATTCAACATATTCATAATTGGGCAATGAACTAAAAATGGGATCGGGGTCGGGCATGATTTCGTTGAAAACAACATCATACGGTTTTACAATGTAATAACTCAAATTGGTAGTGTTTGCCATCATTGAATTACCGGAACAATCGGCAATGTTCGAAAATGTTAAGGTATAAAATACAGAAGATGTTAAAGCGGTACTTAAGGTCAAGTCAACACAGGTAAGTGTAGTATTTGCCACAGCCGAAATAGGAGCTCCTATTCCATTATTAATGGAATAATTTGACAGCAGGGCTAATTGAGCAGCATCAATTGCTTCGGAAAAACAGATGCTCACATGTGTTGCATCAATTGCAGTGGCTGACAAAACGGTTGGAGCCATAACATCAGCAGCAGTAGAATAAACACTGTTCTGAATGCCTGGTGTACCTCCATTGACATTTGTTGAGGCAATCCAGTTGTTTGAAGCTGGACAGTTTACAGGAGCATTCGGATTAATCAATTCCAATGTCCAACCGCCATCTAGTTTAACAGCATCTTGATACCAAGCATCTGAATAGTTAACTGAATCGATATCGATTAATGTGCTCGATTTTAATTTTAAATTATCGCCTGTATTGTTTAAGGAAGGGAAACTAGAAACACCCATCACTGCTCCAAATACACTGTATGAAGCGGTATCGGCAATTGGACAAATAATTAAATATTGATTGGGAGCAAGATTGTAATTACTCAAGGTTGCTGTGGAAGAACCATCGGTAAATTTCCAACCATTCAAATTTAAGGTATTGCTGCTTTTATTATAAATTTCGATAAACTCTGTTGCTGGTAATGCTATTTGCGGAGTAGGATCAGCATAAATCTCGGTAATGATTACATCCTTGTAAACAGCTGTTATTGGAGCAAAATAAGTAAAATTGCTAGTCGCACTTGTAATCGCATTTGCACTTAAATCCTGTACATTGATTACGGTTAATGTATTCGGTAATGCATTGGTAAATGCAGTTGCAAAGGTTAAATGTACCAATGCTAAATTACTTGCATCGCGCACAGCGGTTGCAGGATTCCCAATGCTGTTGTTTACGGAATAATTGCTAAGTGTTTGAGAGCTCGTTAAATCAACTGATTCATTAAACAACACATCCAAGGCAGTAGAAGAAATAACCGTTGAAGAAACTATGCTTGGTGCTGTAACATCAACAATGATAGGACCTACATAAAAATCATCGAAATAAAATTTTGTTGAATTGGTAACGGTGTATACTGCAGCAACACCCATAAATGCAGTTGTTGTAAAGGTGTTATCGGTTCCAGTTGCTTGCAAATTATAAGCACTACCACCAGCAGGATCAATGTACAAACTCCAATTACCTACCGCATCGCGTGTTACTTTTACTCCTAATGCAAACGAAGCTGCAATTTGAGCATTGGTACCGCGACAAACTGAAGTGCTTGTTAAACCAGTTTGTTTGAACAATTCCACAGCATCGTTTGTACCTGCTTCCCCAAATTGCAAATAATAACCATTTAATGAGCCTTCTAAATTTGCTTGATCCGAAACTAAATACACACGACCATAATTACTGGACGATGGAGCAAAGGTTTGTTGGATGTAAAAATGCCATTCGGTAGTATTAATAGAAGTATTGGTTGTAGACAAATAACTAGCACCAGCAAGCGTATTGCTCAATTGCAATTGCTGACTAGCATTTACAATGTATTCGGCAACATCGCCCGTCCAAACAGGATTGGCTGTATAATCTCCATCCGAAAAATTATCCGATACCTGTGCCGAGCCAAACGAACAAACAAACAGTAATAAAAGTGTTAAAATCCTCATTGCTTTAAATTCTAAGTAAATATAGCAAAAAGCCGAATAGCCTTTATTAAGGAATGATTAATAAAATTCTAAGCTATTTTTTTGTGGATTTAAAAAAATCAAGTACGTTTGCAAACGAATTATGAAAATGACTTGTAAAAATAAAAAGCACATGAAACGTTCCCCGTTGGGAAAGGTTAAGTAGTGTTTTGTATTCAAACATATAACACAAAAGCCTTTCCGATTGGAAAGGCTTTTTTTGTACCTATCCGCAAATGATGAAAGGTAGAATGAGAAAAAATATAAAAACAAAATAATATGAAAGTAGCAGTAGTTGGTGCCACGGGATTAGTTGGTACAAAAATGATTCAAGTGTTGGAAGAACGCAACTTCCCAGTAACAGAACTTATACCGGTAGCATCCGAAAAATCGGTTGGTAAGGAAATTTTGTTTAAGGGTAAAACGTTTAAGGTGGTGAGCATGCAAACTGCTATTGATATGAAACCAAACGTTGCTTTGTTTTCGGCTGGGGGAAGCACTTCCTTAGAATGGGCACCAAAGTTTGCGGAAGCAGGCATTACGGTTATTGATAATTCATCGGCTTGGCGAATGGATCCAACAAAAAAATTGGTTGTTCCAGAAATTAACGCAGCTGAATTAACTGCTACCGATAAAATTATTGCAAATCCAAATTGTTCTACCATTCAAATGGTGGTGGCATTAAATCCATTGCACAAAAAATACAACATTCAACGCATTGTTGTTTCAACTTATCAATCGGTTACAGGAACAGGTGTAAAAGCGGTTGAGCAATTAATGAATGAACGCAAGGGCATTAAAGGAGAAATGGCGTATGCGTATCCAATCGACTTAAATGTGATTCCTCAAATTGATGTGTTTACCGACAATGGTTATACCAAAGAGGAAATGAAAATGGTGAATGAAACAAAAAAAATCATGGATCCAAACATTCGCGTTACAGCTACTACTGTGCGTATACCAGTGATGGGCGGACATAGCGAAAGTGTGAATGTGGAATTTGCAAATGATTTTGAATTGAATGAAGTACGCAACATTTTACAAAATGCACCAGGAGTGATTTTGGTGGACGATGTAAAAAACTTAAAGTATCCAATGCCAATGGATGCGCATGATAAAGATGAAGTATTGGTTGGACGTTTGCGCAGAGATGAAACCCAAGCAAATACCTTGAACATGTGGATTGTTGCCGATAATTTACGCAAAGGAGCAGCAACGAATGCAGTTCAAATTGCAGAATATTTAGTTGGGAAAAAATTAATTTAATTTATTAGAATAGGCCATTGCACTGTCGCAAGCGGTGCAATGGTACATTATTGCCAATCTATTAATTGGCCAAGGTTTTACAGTACAGCCCATGTTTTGTTTTTCTTTGCAATTCGGAAACAGAGGATCAGCATCATAAGCACTTAAGCCAAACGAAGTTCCTACCATTGTTCGTTTCATCTTTTGATGATGAACATTACAAACCTTGTCGAATTCACGACTAGTACAATTAACAATAATACACGATTGGAATAAAAGGACTGTACTTAAAAACAAAAGACTTTTTAAATACTTGCTTTTTCTCATTAGGTCGTTTGTGTTTCTGAAACGTCTGCTTCCTTATTCGGATTTTCGGTTGAAGAAGTTTCAATCACTACTTCTTTTTTTGCGAAGAATCGTTTTTGATTGAAGATGATCAGAATAACACCTGCGCTAATTGCAGCGTCAGCAAAATTAAATACGGGACGGAAAAACACAAACTCTTCGCTGCCCCAAATAGGAAACCAAGACGGGAAATGTCCTTCGATTATTGGGAAGTAAAACATATCCACCACTTTACCATGTAAGAAAGAAGAATAACCACCTTCTTCGGGCATAAAGCGAGCTATCTCATAACCGCTATCGCTAAACAACACACCATAAAATGCACTATCGATTAAATTACCAACTGCACCTGCAAATATTAATGCAATACAAGTAATAAAATAACTGTCCTCCTTCTTTTTAGTCATCGACCACAAGTACCAACCGATACCTGCAATGGCAACTGTTCTAAAAATACTTAAAAACAATTTTCCGAACTCTCCGCCAAATTCCATTCCATAAGCCATTCCATTGTTTTCGGTAAAGTGAATAATAAACCAGTCGCCAGCAACATGCACTTCTTGTCCTAAAAAGAAATGTGTTTTGATATAGATTTTGATTAGTTGATCTATAAATAAAACAAGGAATACGATGATGAGTGGTTTCTTCACAAAATAATGATTTAAATGATAATGGTACAAAAATAAAGAAAGGTTACACAATGGTAACCTTTCTTAAAAAATATTTACAAAAAATTTGTATTAATTACTTTGCTCTAATTTAGCTTCAATCGCCAAAGTTGCATGAGGTACAGAACGTAAACGCTCTTTAGAAATTAATTTACCTGTAGCACGGCAAATACCGTAAGTTTTATTTTCGATACGAATTAACGCATTTTGTAAGCTTTGAATAAACTTCTCTTGACGAGCAGCTAAGTGTGCTGTTTCTTCTTTTGACAATACATCAGAACCATCTTCTAATAATTTGAAGGTAGGAGAAGTATCATCTGTTCCGTGATCATCTCTGTGTGACAATGTGCTTTTTAATAACTCATAATCTTTTTGAGCTTCACCTAATTTTTTCAAAATCAATTCTTTGAACTCTTTCAATTCAGCATCAGAATAACGTGTACGTGTATCTGTGTTTACATGTGGTTTAGGAGTTGGTCCCATTGGTCTACGGATAGAAGGAGTTTTGTACTCAACTACCATTGGAGCATCGTCATAGTTTCTTCTTTTTCCGTCATCATCCAAATCAAGAGAACGCTCTTTTTTCTTAGCCACAGGAAGTGGTTTTGCAACTACAGGTTTTGCAACTACAACTGGTTTTGCTGGAGCAGCTTTTACAACTGGCTTCGCAACTTTAACTGGTTTAGCAGGTTTAACAACTTTCGCTACTACTTTCCCGCCTGCCGGACGGGCAGGTTTAACTGGTTTAGCAACTTTCTTAGCAACAACTTTTTTAGCCACTACCTTTTTAGCTGGTTTAACAACTTTCTTAGGAGCTACTTTTTTTGCTACTGCTTTTTTAACTGGCTTTGCTGCTTTCTTTACTACTTTTTTAGCAACTACTTTTTTTACTGGCTTTTTAGCAACAACCTTTTTTGCCGGTTTTGCTGCTTTTTTAGCAACCACTTTTTTAACAGGCTTTTTAGCAACTGCTTTTTTTACTGGTTTTGCTGCTTTTTTCACCACCTTTTTAGGTGCTACTTTCTTTGCAGGTTTTGCTGCCTTTTTAGGAGCTGCTTTTTTCGCAGGCTTTTTAGCTACCGCTTTTTTTACTGGTTTCGCAGCTTTTTTTGCTGGTTTTCCTTTTTGCGTTTTTTTAGCCATCGTAAATTAATTTAGTAGTTTAGTAATTGTAATTATTGTTTTAACATCTTCCTCTAGTTCAACCTCGGATCCTTTTGCAGCATCCACATTATCAACAAGTTCTAACGAAGATGCCAAAATTTCCGCGCAAATATAGTCCAAATTATTGTTTATGGCAGAATTTATAGCAGAATTTCTCTGAATTTTAACATCAATGCGGTCTGTAAGGTCCAAATTACTGTCCTTTCGAAGATTTTGAATACGGTTTACCAATTCTCTGGCAATTCCCTCTTCTTTCAACTCCGGACTTATTGTAACATCCAGAGCCACAGTTAATTGACCTGAGTTTGCCACTTTCCAACCTGGGATGTCTACTGGAATGATTTCTACATCTTCGGCATCCAAAACAATGCTCTCTGCCTCTATTTTTATTTCAAATGTTCCTGATTTTTCGATTCCAGAAATGATTGCTGCTGCATTTTCATTAGCAAATGCTTGAACCGCTTTCATGTGTTTCGCACATTTTTTACCCAATGTTTTAAAGTTCAGCTTCAAATTTTTAACGATTTGTGTATCAGCCTCACTTACAAATTCAATTGCTTTTACATTCACTTCCGATAAAATCAATTCTTGCACCGCTTCAATTTTTGCTTTGATGCTATCATCCAAAACGGGGATTTGAATTGTTTTTAATGGTTGACGAACACGAATGTTTTCTTTTTTACGAATCGACAATACCATTGAAGAAATTTTTTGAGCAAGCTCCATTCGTTCTTCTAAGTTTTTATCAATTTGTTTTTCATCCACCACTGGGAAATCACTCAAGTGAATTGATTCTGCTTTGTTACGGTTGGTGATTGAATTTAAATCATTGAACAAACGATCCATAAAGAATGGAGCGATAGGTGCCGAAAGTTGCGCTATTACTTCCAAACAACGATACAAGGTTTGATACGCAGCAATTTTATCTTGCGAATAATCGCCTTTCCAGAAACGTCTACGACATAAACGAACGTACCAATTACTTAAATGCTCATCAACAAAACTTTCAATTAATCGACCTGCACGATGAGGTTCATAATCGTTGTATGCATCATCCACTTTTTTAATCAATGTATTTAGCTCCGATAAAATCCAACGGTCAATTTCTGGACGTTCATTCATAGGAACATCTGCTTCTTTATAATTGAAGCCATCTACATTTGCATACAATGCAAAGAATGAATAGGTATTGTGAAGTGTTCCAAAAAACTTACGTTGTACTTCGGCAATTCCTTCTAAGTCGAATTTTAAATTATCCCAAGGAGCAGCATTGGTAATCATGTACCAACGTGTAGCATCGGGACCGTATTTTTCAATGGTTTCGAATGGGTCAATTGCATTGCCCAAACGTTTACTCATTTTTTGTCCGTTTTTATCCAATACCAATCCGTTCGATACCACATTTTTAAATGCTACGGAATCAAAACACATGGTTGCAATGGCATGCAATGTAAAAAACCATCCACGTGTTTGATCCACACCTTCAGCAATAAAATCGGCAGGATAATATTTTTTTTGATCGATTAATTCTTTGTTCTCGAACGGATAATGCAACTGTGCATAAGGCATTGCTCCTGAATCGAACCACACATCAATTAAATCCGGTTCACGGAATAATTTTTTCCCGTTTTTCTCCAACACAATTGAATCGGCATATGGTTTATGTAAATCGAAAGTATTGTAATTATCGGCACTCATATTGCCTACTTTAAATGCAGCAAGCGGATTGGTTGTCATTGCACCTTTTGCAACAGCATTATCAATTTCATTTTTCAATTGTTCGGCCGAACCAATGATGATTTGTTCCGATTTATCTTCACTCGTCCAGATTGGAATTGGAATACCCCAAAAACGAGAACGTGATAAATTCCAATCGTTCAAATTCTCGAGCCAATTACCAAAACGACCAGTACCCGTTGATTCAGGTTTCCAGTTGATGGTTTTATTTAATTCAATCAAACGCTCTTTGTAAGCCGTTGTTTTGATGAACCAAGAATCCAATGGATAGTACAAAACAGGCTTATCAGTTCTCCAGCAATGTGGATAGCTATGCTCGTATGTTTCTTTTTTGAAAAGCTTTCCTTCTTCTTGTAATTTTAAAACGATGCGTTCATCAACACTTAAATACGCTTTTAGCTCTTTGATTTTACCAGCAGCTTCCAACACTTTTTTCTGATGTTGAAATTCAACTTCTTTTTCAGTATCGGTTAAATACGCTTCTTTTACATATTCTTCGCCATACAAGAAAACACCGTCTTTTATTTCAGGTAAAAATTTACCACGTTTATCAACTAAGGTTAATGAACCAATTCCGTTTTGTTTAGCAACACGAAAATCGTCTGCACCAAAACTTGGCGCAATGTGTACGATACCTGTACCATCTTCGGTAGTAACAAAATCACCAATGATTACTTTGAATGCATCACCATCTGTTGGTTGTGTGAAGGGTAATAATTGTTCGTAAGAAATTCCTGCTAAATCAGAACCTTTAAATTCTGAAACGATTTCAAATGGAATTGCTTTGTCACCAGCTTTATAATCTTCGAATTTTAATTCTTTATTTTTCTCTGGAAAATGCTTTCCAACCAATTCTTTTGCAAGGATTACATTTACGATAGTGTGTGAAAATGGATTAAATGTTTTAACAACAACATAATCAATATTCTTTCCTACCGCTAATGCTGTATTCGAAGGCAAAGTCCAAGGAGTAGTCGTCCATGCTAAAAAGTAAACATCACCACTCAACTTTAAACTTTCTAACTTTGAACTTTGAACAACTTTGAATTGTGCCACAGCTGTTCTATCTTTTACATCTCTATAGCAACCTGGTTGGTTTAATTCGTGAGATGAAAGTCCTGTTCCTGCAGCCGGAGAATAGGGTTGAATGGTAAATCCTTTGTACAACATTCCTTTGTCATACAAGTTATTCAACAACCACCAAACCGATTCAATGTATTTATTATCGTAGGTAATGTATGGATTTTTCATATCCACCCAATAACCCATTTTACGCGTTACATCTTCCCATACATCCGTATATTTCATTACATCCTTACGGCATTCCAAATTGTATTGTTCAACCGTAATTTTTGTTCCAATATCTTCTTTGGTAATTCCCAATGCTTTCTCAACACCTAATTCCACAGGCAATCCATGCGTATCCCAACCTGCTTTACGTTTTACTTGAAATCCTTTTTGTGTTTTGTATCTACAAAAAATATCTTTGATAGAACGCGCCATTACGTGGTGAATACCAGGCAATCCGTTTGCACTTGGCGGTCCTTCATAAAAAACAAAAGGCGCTTTTCCTTCACGTGAAGTGATGGATTTTTCGAATGTTTTATTCTCGTCCCAAGTCTTTTGTACATCTTTTGCCGTTTGCGAAAGATTAAGATTGGTGTAGGTTTTATAATTACTCATAATAAATGAAAATTCTTAAAATTTAAAAGGAATGCAAAGGTAATGATTTATCCGTAAAAACCTACTGCTTAAAGGCTTATGCATTAGGTGTGTACTTCTTTTTGTACTTCTTAATTACAAGGGTAATGAGCACTACACCAACGGCAGTGGGCAATAACCAGAGCACAACACCGGGAATAAAGGGAAATAAGGCGTAATTATTCACCAAAAAGGCAGTGATGGTAGCAATATAAGCACCACCCATTTGTCCGATGTGTTTGTACATCCAAAACATTTTTTCGGTAGGTGGTTTTTGAAATTTTCGAATTTCTTGCCAAACACCCAAAGCATAAAATGCACCAAATACCAATAGAATAATGCCCGCCTGATTGCCATTGATTGTATTTAGTATTCCCAAGTAAAGCATAAAAACAGCAGCCAATCCTCCTACTACAATTCCAATATAATCGAGTGTTCCAGCTTTTTGCCCTTGATTGATTTTTTTCAAATACAAAATACGATATCCATTAAAAGCCGCTTGAAAACTAAAAAAAGCGATGAGCACAAAAAAGATCATTTCCCTATAAATAGCCATGTAAATACTGGAAACAAAAATAATTCCCATGCTCCAAAAATAAAGTTTACCATTGATGCGGTGTGCTTTTCCACCTTTCAAAGTAAGCATTGCCAACAAACCTGTTACTAATGCAGTAGCTCCAGCAAGGATGTGAATGATGCGAATAATTGGGAATAAACTATCCATGGATTATGATTTAGAAACGATAAACGAAGATAAAAAAATCCCCTTTCATTCATAGGAACAAAAGGGGATTAAATTAGGAAGTAACAATTATATTGTTGCGATAACCTTTAACTCAATTGCAATAGGTGTTGGCAAACAGTTGATTTCAATGGTAGTGCGACAAGGTTGATTGTCTTTAAACCATTCGGCATACACACGATTGTAGGTAGCAAAATCATCTTTCATGTTTGTTAAAAAAACTTGAACATCTACAATGTTATCCCAGCTGCTTCCTGCTTCTTCTAAAATATATTTAATATTTTGAAAAACATTTTTGCATTGCACCTCTATATCATACGAAACAATATTGCCTTTTTCATCCAATTCAACTCCAGGAATTTTTTTAGTACCACGCTCACGTGGACCAACTCCTGAAAGGAATAATAAATTTCCAACTCTACGAGCATGTGGATATGCGCCAACTGGTTCGGGTGCTTTGCTAGAATTTATTCTATCTTCTGCCATTGTTATTGTTTTATAAAAAGAAAGCAAATATAGGATTCTGAAGGCAGAAACGCAATAAGATAAAGGTGATTATTAAAATTCGTTTATTGAATTTAATAATTCTTTGTTTTCGGAAGTCCAAAGTAACAAACTGTTGTTACGAGGAGGTAGCATTAACTTCTGACAAATTTTGGAGCGATAATTCTCAATTGTTTTTTCGGACAAAAACAACAATTCGGCAATCTCCTTGGTTGATTTATTTTGACTAACCAGTTTTAAGGTTTTTAATTCGGCCTGACTTAAATTTTTAATGAGTTGATTTAATTCCTTTTTCTTTAAATCTTCATGTCCCATTTCTTGATAAAAGGTTTGCAATTCGGGACCGATGTATTTTTCATTCAACTTCACTTTTTCGATGCACTCAATGATTTCATCAGCAGCAAAATCTTTTAAAATATATCCAAAAGCTCCTACTTCCATTGCTTTTTTTATCATTTCACGATCGCGATACATGGTAAGGATAATCACTTTTGTTTTCAGATTTTCTTTCAAAACAATTTTTGCAACTTCCAAACCATTTAATTCGGGCATATTGATATCCAGAATAGCAATATCAGGCTTTAATGATTTTATTTTTTCAATTGCTTGAGCACCATTAACACATTCAATCAAGTCCATTTTTTTAAACGAACTCAAAAGAATATCCTTGAGTCCTGTTCGAAAGATAGGATGATCGTCTGCTATTAATAATTTCATTTTATCCACTATTGCCTATTTAAATTTCAGCACTAATTTAAATCCTTTTTCTGTAATATCATTTGCATGTATCATGGCACCAATAATATTTGCCCTTTCCTTTATCGACAACAAGCCAATTCCATCCATTTTCTTTTTACTTTTTGCACTTTTACCATTGTCTTGGTAGGTCAATGTAAATTCATTGCCTTTTTTCTCAATCACTATTTTTAATCCGCTAGCATTGGAATGTTTCAAGGTATTATTTACACACTCTTGCAATATTCTAAATAGATGTGTTTGTACCAATATGGTTAATTGTTGCACCTCATCAGCAATATCAAAGCTACACTCCAAATTCGTTGAATTTTGAACAGCCGTCATGAGTGCCGCAACAGAACGTGCTAAGCCAATTTTTTCTAAACTGGATGGATACAAACCATGGGAAATTTCTCTGGTTTGTTCAATTACTGCTCCCAATTCTTTTTCGAGCGAAAGTATTAATTCAGAATTTTTACTTTTCTCGTTTACAATTTTTGATTTAATAAAGGATAAGGATTGACCAATATCATCGTGTAAATCGCGTGCAATACGTTTGCGTTCCTCTTCAATATTGCTGATTAATTGCTGACTAAATAACTGTTGTTCTTCTTTTATTCTTCGTGTATACTTGATATAAAAAAACACACCTATTAAAATGATAATTAATCCTGCTAGAGAAATGGAGAACCAAAGAACGAAACGATGTTCCTGATTTTGCTTTTCCAATAGAATTGTTTTTGTTTTCTCTTTTTCTAATTCTATTTCCTTTTGTTGAACCGTATAATTTTGTTGAAGTTGTTCAATAACTTTATTGTTTAATTTATTCTCCAACTGTGTTTTCAAATCGGTATAGGTAATAAAATTTGCTAAAGCATTTTTGAAATCGCCCTTTTGCTCATTCACTCTGTATAATTGAAAATAATAAAAGGGAGCTTCTTCCGATGATTGATTTTTCAAAAAATAAGGCTCAACCGATGCCAGAATTTTTTCGGCTTCAGCTATTTTTTTTAATTGAAACAACACATCTACTTTTCCTAAATACGCTCTATTCAATTCTTTTACCAACTGATGTTTTTCAAGAATAACAATAGCTGAATCGTAATAATCAATAGCTGTAGCAGGATTTGTAGCTACAAAAGCAGTTGCCATATTGATATAATTACTAGAAAGCTCAACAGGCAAATTATTTTTTTTAGAGTAGTCGATTACTTTTGAAAATGAATCAAAAGCTTCTTTCAGTTTGTTTTCACGAACATTTAAAATACAAATGTTCATTTGAATGTGACTAGCTAATCGTTTATCATTATCTTTTTCAGCAATTGCCAAGCCTAAAACAAAATCTTCGTATGCCGCTTTGTTATTATCGGCATTCAATTTTATTAATCCTAAATTATTTCGAAATACTGCAGGGTAATATTTTAGATTATTTTTTTCAGAAAGGATTAACCCTTCGTAATACAAAACCATTGCTTCTTTGGCATTTCCAGTATATTCTTTGATAATCCCAATCAGGTTTATTGCCTCGGCTTGATTATCAAAATCGTTTTTTGATTTTGCAATCTCTAATAAATAGTTCAATTGTTCCAAGGATTTTTCCTTCTGACCAAGTTCAAAATCTAAATAAGCCAAACGAATTTTAGCACGCAAAGCAATGTGTTCGTTTTGGGTTTCTTCAGCAGTAGAAATTGCTTTTTTGAAATAGGATTCAGCCTCAGATAGGTTTCGAACATAAAAAAAGTAACTCCCATAATACAGGTAAACTTCAGAAACAGCAGACAATTTTGATTGCTGACGAGCAATCGAAATCGTTTTTTCTCCAATTGTAAAAACCCTTGAAGAATCATAATAAGAAGCATCTTTTACCTGAAGCAAAAGAGCGTCCAACTCCTTTCCATACTGAGCAAAAATGGAGGAGGAAAACAAAAAAAATAAGAATCCTACTATGTAGTTTTTGGATATCAAGTTGCAAACAATTTTGCCTAAATGTACTGTAAAAATCACAAAATTAAAACAGGGTTTCTTTTTCATTCCGAGTATTGGTACAATATTAATTAGAGGGCTAGCACCCTATTTATTGGGAAATCGAATCTCTATTTTTGAATATCAAAATACCGAAACATGTATAAAAAATTACATTTTACCGCAGTGCTGTTATTCTTAACTACAGCTTTTTCATATGCACAAACAACCTTTCCATGGAGTGGAACCTATGGTGGTGCTGGTACAAACAGAACATATACCACTACGGTATCAGGTGTAACCATGTCGGCAACAATGGTAAATTCTGAAAACGTTTGGCAAGATGGCTCTCCCGTTTGGTTCCCTACTGGCTCAGCTGTTGCTGGTGGAGGTTGTGCTGGTATTACTGCCACAAACCAAGGAATGTTGCTAAGTACTGACTGGACAACCAATGCTACAAAAACTATCACAACTACAATTACATTTAGTACTCCAGTTCAAGGACCAGTCAACTTTTTCCTTTATGATATTAATGATGATGGGTTTGGCTCATGGGTAGACCGAATAATTATCACAGGAACAAATTCAGTTGCAGCACCAGTTAACGTTTTTAAAGTTGGAACTGCCTGTGTGCAAACAGGTGGAAGTGTTACCGGATCGGGAACAAATACGTTGACTTTTAACTCCGGATCTTCAACCGCTTGTACATGTTGGGGGAATAATGAAATTAATGTAGGAACGGCTTCTGATTGTATTTCAACTGTAACAATCCAATATAAATCAGCAAATACTACGTATAATAATCCAAAACAATACATTGTAATATCAAATATCAAAGCTACTATACCAACTGCGGTTACAGCACCAACATCCATTACTGGAACAACCACCATCTGTGCTGGACAAAGTACCACACTAACAGTTGTTGGAGGAAACGCATCTTCGCAATGGTACACAGGTTCATGTGGTGGAACATTAGTTGGAACAGGAACATCTATCACAGTTTCACCTGGATCAACCACAACTTATTATGTAAGAAATGCAGGATCTTCTTGTAGCCCTGCCTCAACTTGTGTTTCAACTACTGTTAACGTAAATCCAGCACCAGCCACACCAACCATTTCGGCTAGTGGACCATTAACATTCTGTGCTGGAGGAAGTGTCACCTTAACATCATCCAGTGCTACTGGAAATACTTGGAGCACAGGAGCTACAACACAATCCATTACAGTGAGTGCTGCGGGAACCTATACGGTAAACTATTTAAGTGGTGGTTGTAATTCAGCAAATGGATCAGCTACGGTTACTGTGAATTCAATACCTGCAACGCCTACTGTATCGGCTAGCGGACCTACAACATTTTGTGCCGGAGGAAGTGTAACTCTAACATCATCAAGTGCTACTGGAAACACCTGGAGTACTGGTGCAACAACACAATCCATTACGGTAAGTGCTGCGGGAACATATACTGTAAATGTAACGAATGGAAGTGGTTGTGTTTCAGCAAACGGTTCAAGTACTATTACTGTAAATCCATTACCTACTGTACCAACTATTTCGGCTAGTGGGCCAACCACATTTTGTGCAGGTGGTAGTGTTACCTTAACTTCATCGAGTGCAACTGGAAATACCTGGAGTACGGGTGCAACTACTCAATCCATTACTGTGAGTGCTGCAGGAACATACTCCGTTAGCTATTTAAGCGGTGGTTGTAATTCACCAAGTGCATCTTCAACCATTACTGTAAATCCACTACCAACAACACCGACTGTATCAGCAAGTGGACCAACAACATTTTGTACTGGTGGAAGTGTTACACTTACATCATCTAGTGCAACTGGAAATACTTGGAGCACAGGTGCTACTTCACAATCGATAACTGTTAGTGCAGGTGGAACTTATACGGTAAATGTTACAGATGGAAGTGGATGTGTTTCTGCAAATGGTTCTACAACGATTACTGTTAATCCATTACCAACTACACCAACAATTTCAGCGGGTGGACCATTAACATTTTGTTCAGGAAATACGGTTACATTAACATCTAGCAGTGCTTCTGGAAATACGTGGAGCACAGGTGCAACAACACAATCTATTACAGTGAGTACAAGTGGAAATTATTCGGTAACTGTTGGAAGCACGGGCTGTAGTTCAACATCTGCTGTTACAGCAGTTGTTGTTAATCCATTACCTACAACACCAACTGTTTCGGCTAGCGGACCAACTACATTTTGTACTGGTGGAAGCGTTACATTAACATCATCTAGTGCTACTGGAAATACATGGAGCACTGGTGCAACAACACAATCAATAACAGTGAGTGCAGGTGGAACTTACACTGTAAATGTTACAAACGGAAGTGGATGTGTTTCAGCTAATGGTTCTACAACGATTACTGTTAATCCAGTACCTGCAACACCAACTGTTTCAGCTAGCGGACCAACAACTTTTTGTAGCGGTGGAAGCATTACGTTAACATCATCAAGTGCAACAGGAAATACATGGAGCACAGGCGCAACAACTCAATCAATAACAGTTAGTGCAGGAGGAACTTATACCGTAAATGTTACAAACGGAAGTGGATGTACTTCTGCAAATGGTTCTACAACTATCACTGTAAATCCATTACCTACAACACCAACTGTTTCGGCTAGCGGCCCAACAACATTTTGTAGTGGTGGTAATGTCACCTTAACTTCATCAAGTGCAACAGGAAATACATGGAGCACAGGTGCTACAACTCAATCAATTACTGTTAGTGCAGGTGGTACGTATACTGTAAATGTTACAAACGGAAGTGGATGTACTTCAGCAAATGGTTCAACAACTATTACTGTAAATCCATTGCCTAGTGCACCAACGATATCAGCAAGTGGGCCTACTACTTTTTGTACAGGAGGAAGCGTTACATTAACATCATCGAGTGCATCAGGAAATACTTGGAGCACTGGTGCTACTACACAATCAATTACAGTGAGTGCATCAGGAACTTATACCGTAAATTTTGTAGATGGAAATGGATGTACATCAGCAATTGCATCAACAGTTGTAACCGAAGTTTCAAACCCTCCTGTACCAACCGTATCAGCTGGTGGACCTTTAACATTCTGTGCAGGAGGAAGTGTTACATTAACATCAAGTAGTGCTTCAGGAAATACATGGAGCACAGGTGCAACTACACAATCCATTACAGTGAGTGCGGCAGGAAATTATTCTGTTACTGTTGGTGCTGCAGGATGTTCTTCTAACTCTGCGAACACAACTGTTGTAATAAATCCTTTGCCTAGCACACCAGTAGTTGCTACTAGCGGACCAACAACATTTTGTACTGGTGGAACTGTAACTTTAACCTCATCGAGCGCAACAGGAAATACATGGAGCACAGGTGCAACCACTCAATCAATTACCGTAAATACATCTGGAGCTTATACCGTAAGTGTAACAGATGGAAATGGTTGTACTTCTTCTACAGCATCAACTACCATTACAGTAAATCCATTACCAAGCACACCAACTGTTTCGGCAAGTGGACCATTAACATTTTGTACTGGAGGAAGTGTTGTATTAACATCATCGAGTACAACAGGGAATACTTGGAGTACAGGAGCAACAACACAAAATATTACAGCAACAACATCAGGAACGTATACTGTTGGTGTTACCGATGGCAATGGATGTTCATCTGCAAATGGATCTGTAACCGTTGTTGTAAATCCAAACCCTACAACACCTTTAGTAAGCGCAAGCGGACCATTAACATTCTGTTCTGGCAATAATGTAACACTTACATCTTCGAGTGCTACTGGTAATGTTTGGAGCGATGGTTCAACAACACAAAGCATTACTGTGAATGCAGCAGGAACTTATTCCGTAACTGTAAGTGATATTAATTCCTGCTCCGCAAGTTCGGCAAACACCACCGTTGTTGTAAATGCAACACCAGTTACTCCAACAATTACGGATAGTGGTTTAAATATTTGTGCTGGACAAACAACAACCTTAACATCAAGCAGTGCAACTGGCAATACATGGAGCACTGGAGAAACAACACAATCGATAACGATAAACGCATCTGGTACCTATACCTTAATAATTAATAATGGTAGTTGTAACTCATCACCTGCTGCTGCAATTGTAACAGTAAATTCGAATCCTGCAACACCAACAATTAGTGCAAGCGGACCATTGACTTTCTGCCAAGGTGATAGCGTAACATTAACCTCTAGCAGTGTAAATGGGAATACATGGAGCACTGGTGAAACAACACAATCAATTGTTGTAAGCAGTTCGGGCACTTATGATGTTACTGTTGGTGCCGCTGGTTGCTCAGCAATATCTTCATCTACATCAACAGTGGAATTACCATTGCCAAGTACACCAAGCATTAGTAATACTGGACTAGCATTTTGTGCTGGACAATCAACCACATTAACATCAACTAATGCAACAGGAAATAATTGGAGTACAGGTGAAACTACATCTACAATTAATGTAACAACTGGAGGAAATTATTGGCTAACAAGCACAGATGGAAATGGATGTGTTTCTGATACTGCATTTGTAGCAGTTACTGTAAATAGTTTACCGAATGCACCTGTTATTGCAGCGGGTAGTCCACTTACATTCTGCCAAGGAGATTCAGTTACATTAACAGCATCTCCAGGAACAGGAATAGTTTGGTCGCCAACTAATTCAACGGATTCTATTTTAACAACAAGTACAAGTGGAAATTACAGTGTTGTTTATACTGATGCGAATGGCTGTACAAATACATCAGCAGTTGTTACAGTTGTTGTAAATACAATTCCTTCTTCACCAAGCTTAAGTGTAACAGGAGGAAGTAATTCAATTTGTCAAGGACAAACAGCAACATTAACTGCGAATCCAAACACTGGAATTTTATGGTCGCCTAGCGGACAAACTACAGGAACAATTACTGTAACTGCTGCTGGAACCTATTATGCAAGTTATACGGATGCAAATGGATGCACATCCCCATTAGATAGTATTTCAATTACTGTAAATCCGAACCCAGTTATTGCCTCAACAATAAACATTGATTCTGCATATTGTAATACCAATACAGGTGGAATTAACAATGTGATTGTAACTGGTGGAACAGGAAGTTACACCTACCAATGGTTCAACAATGCAACACTTGTTGGCACTGATTCTACTTTAGCGAATGTAAGCAGCGGTAATTATACATTAATTGTTACCGACCAATCCGGATGTACCGATACGAGCAACGTGATGAGTGTTCCAAGTGCAGGTGGAATTAGCGTTTCATTAACAGCAAATCCAACATCCGGAATGGAACCATTTAATACGGATGTTTTAGCAACAACAACTACAGCTGCAAATAGCTATACTTGGTTTTTAAATAATTCATTGATTCCATCTGAAACGGACAGCATCAATAACTTAACAAATCTAAGTCAAGGAAGTTATACAACTTCGGTTATTGTTACAGATAGTTATGGCTGTGCGGATACAGCATCCATAACTGTTGTTGTTGATGGTAATATCGACTTAGTAATACCAAATGTATTTAGTCCGAATGGCGACAATACCAATGATGTGTTTTTTATAACAGCCGAAGGATACAAACAATTGCATTTAGAAATTTATGATCGTTGGGGATTAAAATTATGGGAAGTAGAAGGATTAAATCCATCGTGGGATGGAAGAACATCTGCTGGACTAGTGGTGCCCGATGGAACTTATTACTATATTTTAACAGGAACAGATTTTAGAAACAAAACAATGGAAAAGACGGGATACCTTTCTGTTGTTAAATAGTGCTACTCACATCCCTATAAAAATCCTCTATCAATTTGGTAGGGGATTTTTTGTTTTATCATTTTTTAAAATAGGGGGCAGCCCCCTTGAATAAAAATTAAGCCTATCCTATTTTTACGTTATACTTATAACATAATCCATAAAGTAACCATGACAACACCACAACTTATCTGCGTAGTTATCTTCTAAAAAAAGTTCGCATATTTTTAGAAGATTTGCATCCAATTCATAAAAAAATTGTATCTTTTTTTTACAAAAATGATTGTCAAATTTTCATATAAAATAGATACAAATGAATATCCAAACATTATAAAAATAGTGTTCAAAGACGAGCATGACTTTTCGTTATCGGATGCAAAAGAGCTATTAGAAGATTTGAAAATTATTTGCCACAACAAAGCCTTTCCTATTCTTAAAATCCCTGGTAAATATTCTAGCATCGACAATGATGCAAGGAAATTTATTTCAAGTGCAGAAGGAATGCAATTTTCATCTGCAGAAGCCTTGGTTACAAATTATCTGCCCCACAGAATTATTGGTAACTTTTACATGACCGTAAATAAACCTGTTAAACCTACTGCATTTTTTGATGATGAAAAAAAAGCAGTTGAATGGTTGAAACAATTTAGCAAATAAATCTTGTAAAGATCAGCTTTACACTTATTTTAAAAAAACGTGCTGTTTTATCCTTACTAATCGATTCTTTTAGCCAAAACAAAAGAGAATTCCCTTAAATTGTCGAATAATCAACCACAAAAACCAATTTAATCCTATTTTTATTTGCCAAAATAATGGGGATTTTTACCTTTATGCCCTAAGTACAAAACAAATACAATGAAAAAAATAATTTTTATCTCTCTAGCGGTATTATCTGCTAATGCTATTCTAGCACAAAAAGTAATGACAACTGAAATGCTTCTTGAACTTGGAAAAGTTGGAGCAATGGGCATCACAAAAGATGGCAAATCGGTTATCTACAATGTAAAAAAATACAGTGTAGCCGATGGAAAAGCTACAAACACACAATACATCGTTCCTGTTACTGGTGGGGAATCGAAAGTAATTGAAAATGCAGATGCTCAATTAAGCAATAACCGAATTTCTCCTGATGGAAAATTAATGATCAGCAGCAAAGATGTGAAAGTGAAAAACATTTTTGGCAAAGATTATTATCCTGAACTAACGAAATCAGATGTAATGATTTACGATAACTTAAATTATCGCCACTGGGATACCTGGGAAGATGGAGCATTTGGTCACGTATTTATTAGCAATGCTGATGGCAGCAATGCTTATGATATTATGCCAAACGAAGCATTCGATTGTCCACAAAAACCATTTGGTGGAGATGAAGATTTTATCTGGACTCCTGATAGCAAAAACGTATTGTATGTTACAAAAAAGAAATATGGTAAAGACTATGCTGTAAGTACCAATACCGATATCTACCAATACAACATTGAAACCAAAACCACCAAAAACCTTACAGAAGGAATGATGGGGTATGATATCAAACCTACCTATTCATCAACAGGGACATTAGCATTTTTGAGTATGAAAACGGATGGTTATGAGTCCGACAAAAATGACATCATCGTTTATAACGGAACAACAATGGTTAACTTAACCAAAGACTGGGATGGAACAGTGGATGATTTCCGTTGGAGCAATGATGGTAAAAGTTTATACTTTACTGCTGCGAGTGATGGAGCTGTGCAATTATTCAATGTTGATTATCCTGGATTAACAAAAAAATTGCCTGTAGTAAAACAAATTACAAAAGGAGATTTTGATGTGCGCTCGATGGTAGGACAATCAGGAAACACAATGGTTATCGAAAGAACAGACATGAACCATGCTGCTGAAATTTATACGGTTGATTTAAAAACTGGTGTAAACACTCAATTGTCACATGTAAATGATGCAACCTACAGTTCAATTACATTAAGCAAAATTGAAAGACGCTATTTGACAGCAGCAGACGGGCAAAAATTGTTGGTTTGGGTAATCTACCCACCAAATTTTGATGCCACAAAAAAATACCCAACACTATTGTATTGCCAAGGTGGACCGCAATCGCCATTAACACAATTTTATTCTTTCCGTTGGAACTTTCAATTGATGGCTGCTAACGGGTACATTGTTGTTGCTCCAAATAGAAGAGGCATGCCTGGACATGGAGTTAAATGGAACGAACAAATCTCACGCGATTATGGTGGATTAAACATGAAAGATTATTTAATCTCAATTGATGAATTATCTAAAGAACCATTTGTTGACAAAAACCGTTTAGGTTGCGTTGGTGCTAGTTACGGTGGTTACTCTGTTTATTTCCTTGCTGGTATCCACGAAAAACGCTTCAAAAGCTTTATCGCACACGATGGGATTTTCGATTGGAGAAGCATGTATGGAACAACCGAAGAGGTATTCTTTGTAAACCAAGATTTAGGTGGACCATACTGGGATAAAGAAAACACAGCAGCTCAAAAAAGCTACAATGAATTTAATCCTGTTAATTATGTAAAAAAATGGGACACACCAATCATGATCATTCAAGGTGAAAAAGATTACCGTGTGCCTATCGAACAAGGTTTAGGAGCTTTCCAAGCGGCACAGTTACAAGGAATAAAAAGTAAATTATTATTCTTCCCGAACGAAAACCACTGGGTATTAAAAGACCAAGATGCTATGGTTTGGCAACGCGAATTTTTTAAATGGTTGGGTGAAACATTAAAATAAGCTTAACCCCTTTATTTAAAAGGAGTTTAGGATAACCCTAAACTCCTTTTTTATTGTTTAAACAAATTTTAACAATCTGTTGTTTATAACAAACTTGGGTATTACTGAAACAAAAAAGCATTTATAGCGTATTTTTGTACAAGAATCATGGAAAACCGTACTAACATATTAAACAATTATTTCGCAAAATCAACTATTAATGGAACCATTAGTATCAATGATTTGCGTGAAAAAGAGTTTAATGGTGAGCAATTATCTCAAAAAGAAAAACAAGCGCTTGTTAATTACGATCGATTTCGTATCAACGTATTAAATGCACAAACAGACGATGCTGCATTTCATAAACGCTACCAAGAGCTGCAAGTAATGGCAAACCTGGATGACTTTCAAGAATTTTTAAAAGAAAAATACTTTTTATAAAAAAAGCCTCTGAATTTTCAGAGGCTTTTTTATTCACTATTATTTTAAATAACGTCTTAATGTCCAAGAAATCGTTTCGTGCTTTTCAAGCAAGCCCGTTAAAAAATCAGTTGTTCCAGCATCATTGTATTTTTCAAGACAATCGTCAATATCTGCACGTATTTTTACAATAACAGTTTCATGATCAACCAATAACTCTTTTATCATATCTATGGAAGTAGGATAAACATTCGGACATTCTTTTATCATTGACAATTCCAAAAATTCTTGCATTGTTCCAATAGATTTCCCTCCTAATTTACCAATTCGTTCTGCAAGTTCATCAATGGATAATTCTATTTTTTTATACTGATTTTCAAACAATTGATGTAATTCCATAAAACTCTCACCCGACACATTCCAATGTGCTTTTCGAGTTTTAACATACAAGGTCATTTCATTTGAAAGATCAACTGAAAGTAAGTGAATTACATTACTGAGTACATCCTCAGCAATTCCGATTTTTGGTTTCATTTTTTTAGATTAGGAGTAGTTTATATTCGTGTTTTCTGTTTCAATAGGATTAATGACTTTAGGTATAGGCATTGTATCACCAAGCAATCTACCCCAAGGTTTTAATGAATCAATATGGTCGAAAATTACTTTTACAATAGCTGTTAATGGCAAGGATAAAAACATACCAGCAACGCCCCACAATGCGCTACCCATTAATACTACAACTATAGATACAAACGCATTTATTTTTACTTTAGAAGCAACGACACGAGGGACGATGTAATTGTTATCAATAAATTGAATTGTTATAGAAGATGCTAAAACAAACAATGCTGAATAAGGTGATGGCATTGTAACCAAAGCAATCATCATTGGAACCAATGCTCCCATTATTCCACCTATGTATGGAATTACATTAATTATTGCTCCGAATATTCCCAACAAAATAGCGTAATCAACACCAATAATCAATAATGCAGTTGAGTTAAGTATCGCAATTATAAATGCCTCAATTAATAAGCCGAACAAATAACTATGAATAATTTTTTTAGTGTCAGATAATACTTCATTTACTTTTACTTGATCGTTCGATTTAAAAATATCGTGAATAAATGCTAACAATAATGGTTGGTAATAAAGAATCATGAAAACATAAATGGGCATCAACACCAATACAATCAATACACCACCGGTATTAATGATCGTTTGACCAAGCGCATCACTTGTGCCAGTAATAAAATCAGCATTTTTTTGGCTAATCCAAGTATTAATATTTCTAGTAGAAATATTAAACTCCTGCGAAACCCATAAAACAGATTGATCGAGCAACTTGTTAAAGTTTTGGATTAGTTTTGGAAAAGAATCGCTAAACTCAACAATTTGAACAGACAAAAGGGCTACAACAAATAATGTTATAAGTACAAGTGTTACAACAGTAGTAGTTATTGCAATGGTTCTATTAAAACCTTTACGACACAACAAATCAACCATTGGACGCAATACAATTGCAATAATGGTTGCATAAATTATAGGGACTATAATTTCCTGAGTAATAGAAAGAATACTTGTGAATACAAATATTCCAATAAATAAAACAGAAGCCTTTATATAAGCTGGAATTGTCATGTTAATTTTTTTAATCGTTCGTTTCTTTTTTATGAAAAAAACTATTCAGAATTTTCATCCCAATTATTTTTATACCATCGCTGTTTTTGGAAACAATATTCGTAACTCCTAGTTGAAGAAGTGTTCCTAATAACTGCTTGATAGGATTATGAGTTGAACCAACGGCTGCTTTTTTGGACAAATAACCAGCAGCCAAACTTAACGTAGTTCCTAACAAATCTTTTTTAAGATCAGGAGATGAAGTTATATCTGTAAATATTTTTTTAATTAAATTGATTGGTTTTAAACTTTCATATGTAACCAACAATTGCTCTTTTAGCTGAACAGCTTCATTCGCTTGTTTAATTTCTAATAATAAAATAGCCTTTTTTAATTCTTCAACAGAAGTTATCTTTTCCATACTTTAACTAATTAAGCATTTGTACTATTAGTGAATTATTTATTTTGTTTTTAATTGTGTTGTGCATGAAAAAATATAAAACAACCGAGATGATAGCATAAAACCCTGCAATACAAAAAAATCCATAGTAAGACTTTCCTAACAATTCACCCAGCCACAACGCTGCGCCTATTGTAAATACAAGAACAAACATTGAAAAGAACAAAACAGCTGCAACGCGCGAGATTAATGTAGATACTAAACTTGCTGATTTGTCGATCGTTTTAAGTTTTATCAACTCATAACTTGTTTTTCCGTATTCGGTAGCTCTTTCTACCAATGGATCTATAAATTTCGTATTGTTTTCCATAAGTTCTCTAATATCAAAAAGGTTGTTTTATAAATTATACTAACTCATGTGTGATTTTACATCTTTCTTAAACTCATCAACACCATCTTTACCTCTGTTGTACATCTCTTTCGCTTCTTGCTTTCCAGCTTCCACTTTTTCAGACATTTCATTGAATAATTCCTCAAATTTTTCTTTAAGATCATCCATAGTGTCATTGCCTTTTTTAGCAATTTTTTTTCTTGTTTCAGATCCTTTATCGGGAGCGAACAAAACACCTAACAATGCCCCAGCGGCTACGCCTGCCAAAACACCTAACAATACTTTTCCTGTACTCATTTCTTTCATTTTTAGATTAATTATTAAATTGGCTTATCGCCTTTTATTATTCGGAATAAAACTGCAATTAATGCTATTACAAGCAATACGTGAATGATTCCACCTGTGTGGTAGCCAAAAAAACCGATGGCCCAAAAAATCACCAGAATAACTGCTATGGCATAAAGTAAATTTCCCATGTTATTAGTTTTTAAAGGTTAATTATTTTGATTTATTTTCAATTGTTGTTTTGTCCGACTTCGTGTCAATTCCTGTTCTATCAGGATTTTGTTCCTTTTTTGGTTTGTCGAATTTAGCTCCAGATTTCTTCTTCGCAGTTGTATCTGAATTATCATCGGTACCTGTTTTGTCGGCATCGGTATCTTTACTTGTTTTATCGGATTTAAAACCAATTTTTGTTTTAGGAGCCCCTTTATCTGTTTTAGCTGTTTTCATAATTAGTTGTTTTAAATTACATTGGAACTAAATGGAGTTCATACTTATCATTTCCATCCATGTAGTAATACCAAAAAGATTTCTCCTCTAACTTTTGAATGAATAATGTTCGAGATGATTGTCCATCACTTCCAGCTAATTTGATTTCTTTATACTTGTTTTGAAAAGACCAATTACCAGATCCAGATAAGATTCCCCAAGTATAATTATAGCCACCACTTTTAGAAAAAGTTTCGGTATAACTTGAAACTAAAGAAGTATAATCCGATCCGTTGATTTTATAATTCTCAACCTTCCAAATATTTGCAACTCTTTCAGCTCTTGATCTTAAACTTAACATTGGACCATCTGGATATTTTTTACAACTTTCCAATGTTGGAATCACCGCTAGCACAAGCAACACAAGCACTTTATTCATTACATTTTTCATATGTGTTTAATTTTATTAGTTATTACTATAAAATCTATAACCGATTGTACCTTGATACCAAACATTTTTGTAACGTGGCGTAACAGATGTTCCATCACCGTTATTTTGTTGAATATCCCAACCTGCACGAGCACCTAGAACAATATGTTTTAGATTGATATCTAATCCGCCAACAACTCCAAAAACATTTTTACGAATGTTATCGTTTTTGAACTCTTGCTCTTGACTGTAACTCGAAGCAGAACTGGTAAACTCATCCTTACGATTTAGCAAATAAGAATACTGAGGGCCTAATACAACTGTAAAAAATTCACTTGGTTTAATTGCAAACTGCAATGGAATATCTAAATAAGTAGTAGTTCGTGTAAAATCGTAACGACTACCCAACAACATTCCACTTGCTCTGAATCCTTTTTGCGAAATCAATAGTTCAGGTTGAATACCAAAATATTTTCCAATTGGAATAGCTATAAAAACACCACTAGCAAAACCAAACTTTGCATCTGCCTGAAATTCTTCTCCATTAGAGTCATACACATTCGAAAGATTTAATCCGGCTTTCAAACCAAACGTAAATTTTTCTCGAAAATCAGTTTCATTACTTTGCGAATAAATCGCACCAACCGAACTACTTGCCAAAGCAAGAATCATCATCATTTTTTTCATTTGTTTATTTTTCACTGTTTAATAAAACGAAAATCGTTTTACTATTTAATATTATTGACTGTCAAATCATTAAACGCTTTGCCTAATTCTTCCATATCGTGATTAAACTCCGATTTAAATTTTACCCAATTATCTTTCCCATCAGCTTTGTATTCATCCATTTTCTTTTGCATATCAGAATTTTTTTGTTCCAATTCAGCAATTTTCTTTTTGTAATCTGCTTTTACATCTTTTTTTTCTTTTTCAATTCTTAAATTGAATTCAGCAATGCTTTTATTATTAGCTGCGATACGATTGTTTGTTTCCTTTTTATAAGCCTCAACGTCTGCCAAATATTCAACATTTGCATCCACTAAATTTTCGTTCGCTTTAGCGACATCTTCTTGTGCGTTTTCCACTTTTTGTTCAGAAGAAGTACAATTTGTAAATAATGTTCCTGCAACAATTGCAGTAATAGCGATAAAATATGTTTTTGTTTTCATAATAATTTTTTTGTTAGATTTAGTTATAATTATTTCTTTTTGTTACTACAACTCAGATATAATTTTTTCAAATTCTTCTTTTGTTTTTCCCACTTTAACTTGAATTTTACCAAGCATTTCATCCTTCTTGCCCTCTACAAACAATAAATCATCGTCTGTAAGCATTGCAAACTTTTGCTTTAGCTTTCCTTTCATCTGATTCCAATCCCCTTTTAATTCTGTTGTATTTGTCATAACGATTAAGTATTAAGTGTGAAATAATTTTCACGCTACAAAGGTGAATCATAAATAGTCTAATACTATTACACAACTATTTTTAATGATTACATAATTCACTTTAAAATAATTTGAACTAAAAAAAGGAGTTATATAGACTATTCTGCATACTATATTTTCATTCCACTAGAGTCGATTAAAGACAAATTACTTCTATCGAAATATCTTTAAAATATAAATGAAATTCAGGGGAAACACTATATATTTTATGAAAACGTTATCGCTTTTAAAAGACATTTTAACTCTCTGCTGAATTAATCCTCAATTGTTTAATACTATTAATTGATATTATAAGATTAAAGAATAACCTAAGCCTTTGTCAAAAAAATTATTGATGTGGGTAATTTAAAGGGTTGTATAAAATACTGCTATACAACTTAAAGATTCTCTAGTGTAATTCTTCTTTTGTATTGCTTTAATTGTTTAAAATAGGTTGGAGTTAAACCTGTAACTTTTTTAAACTGATTGGAAAGATGCGCAACACTGCTATAGTTAAGTTTATACGCTATCTCTGTCAAATTAAGCTCATCGTATAAAAGGAGTTCCTTTACACGCTCAATTTTATGTGAAATAATATAATGCTCAATTGTAATTCCAGTAACTTCCGAAAACAAGGTTGCTAAATAGGTATAATCGTGCTGTAGCTTTTCACTTAGATAATCAGAAAAGTTAATTTTTAATGGACCTTCTTCATCATGATAATGAATCATCTCCACAATTACATTTTTTATTTTTTCAATAAGTATCGCTTTTTTATCGTCCATTAACTCTAAGCCAGAAGTAAGCAATGCTAATCTGAATAATTCTAGTTGTTCGTTTGAAATCTCTTCTTTGATTTCTACTTCTCCTAATTCAACAATACTGTAATGCAATCCTAATCGATCTAACTCAGCTTTTACGACCATTTTGCAACGGATAGAGACCATGTATTTTATATAAAGCTTCATGTTTAAAATTAAGGTGAACTTTTTTACTAATCTTCGTAACCACTTTTAATGATAGTAGAAATCATTTTAAATTGTTCATTCGCATTAAAAAAATGACGTGCATGTGCAGGAATAATAATCCCTTCCCCTAATTTCAAATTGTAATTTTTTTTATTAATCGTGATTTCTGCTACTCCATCAATAATTTGAATAAAATTATCAAATGGAGATGTTTTCTCGGCCAACTCTTCACCTGCATCAAAAGAAGAGATCGTAATGTTTCCTGTCGCTTTTTTAATAATCGTTTTACTCAATACTGCATTAGGAATATACTCTATGATTTCTACAATAACATGCGCTTTTGATTTCTCTAATTCAAGATTTTCCATTTAATAGTGTATAATATGTGATTTTAAACGGTTTATGAAAGCAACAAATAGTAATGGTGTATTTCTATAAAAATCGCTAAGCCATTCATTATTGTTGTTGATTGCAACACTAAAACCTGTGAGGTGGTAATAAATTCAAAAGTGAACTAATTTATTTGATTGGAATTTATGCTTCAAACAAATAGATGTGTAAATTCTACACTGCAAAGGTAAGCTATATTAATGGAATACCGACATTAATCTTCATTGTATTATAAATGTAACATCGATAATCATTAAAAAACAAAAAAGCCTTCAAGTTTTCACTTGAAGGCTTTTCTAAAATTGTATGCTAATTATTTACTAATCACAATTCGCTTAACTCCTTGTTGTTTCCCTGAAATTACTTTTACAAAGTAAACTCCCTCTACAATACTTGTTAAATCTATTTCTTGCTTACCAACATTCAATTGTTTTTCAAAAACAATTTGTCCCAATGCATTTGTTATTTCAATTGTTGAAGCACTTACCAAATTCATTGTAACTACTCCTGTTGATGGATTTGGATAAATAGCTAATGAACTTTCGCTAATTGAATGAATAGAAGTAACAGTTACTGTTTCACAAGCAGAAGTATCTACACAATTACCAACTGTAATTTCTACTGCATAACTTCCACTAACAGTTGCTGTGTAACTTTGATTGGTTTCACCAGCAATTGCTTGATTTGAGTTATTACAATCCAACCATTGGTAAGTTGCTCCTGTTTGGTTTGCTGTTAATACTGGAGAAGCATTTGTTACAGTTACATCTATTGTTGGATCCACTGTTAAATTTGTTGTTACTGTGCTATCACAACCATTTGCTGCTGTTAATACATCAGTAAATACTCCAGTTGTGTTATGTGTTGTAGTTCCTACTGTTACTGAACCTCCAGCACAAACGGTCATTGCTTGTGAACTAGTTATTGCAGTTAATATAGTTAAGTTAGTTGTTACTGTGCTATCACAACCGTTTGAAGCTGCAAATACATCTGTAAAGGTGCCGCTACTTGTATAAGTATTTGAACCAACTGTTACAGAACCACCAGAACATAAAGTAATATTTTGATTATTTATTATAGCAGGTAAAAAAGTAAATTCAATTGGCGCACCTAATGAAAAACATCCATCTGAATTATTATCATAATTTATAGCTGCATTTGGATTACCATTTTCATCTGAATCATCCATTGTAATTGGTACAAGCCAGAAATGATTTCCCAATCCAACACTCAAAAGTACACTTGATGCATTATTACAATCCGAAAAATCTTTGCCTGTCCAAAAGTATCCGGAAAAATTTGGATCCGAATTAGGTCCTATGGCTGTGTTTGGTGGGCCTATATATATAGCAAAGTTTAACTCTGCCAATTCTCCTGCTACTGGAGTTGGCAATACAAAATCATTGTTTGAATTAATGCTTATGCATGAATTTGTACATACTAAAACAGGACTTGATACTGGCAATCCATCAACAGTAGTAGTTGTTGTTCCTGCATTTGTGACACATCCTCCAAAAGGCATTCTATTTAAATTCGTCTGATTATTCTTACCAACGTAAATTAAACCGCTAGAAATTGATTGTGCATATGAAACTATGAATGTGAAAAAGCATAGCGACATTAAAAGTAATTTTTTTTTCATGTTTTTTTGTTTGATTTTGAAATGCGAAGATAGAAAAATGCTTTTAAATCAATAATCCTACTAAATTGTTCCACACACACAATTATTCCCGTATTTTTACAACAACATGTTACCCGATTATCCCATACAAGAAATTATACCTGAATTAAAAGCACAGCTTAAAAATCAGCCGGTGCTTATTCTGCAAGCTCCTCCAGGAGCAGGAAAATCGACTGTATTACCTATTCAACTTTTAAATGAGGAATGGTTAGGAGATAAAAAAATAATCATGCTCGAGCCTCGAAGATTAGCGGCTCGCAGTGTTGCCAACCGAATGGCTTCTTTATTAGATGATGATATTGGGAACACCATTGGTTACCGTGTACGTTTCGAAAATAAAATAAGCAAACAAACGAAGATTGAAGTTGTAACAGAAGGTATTCTAACGCGCATGTTACAAAACGACAATGCACTGGAACAAGTTGGACTCGTTATCTTCGATGAATTTCATGAACGTAGTTTGAATGCCGATCTTGCGCTTGCATTGTGCTTGCAAGTACAACATGTATTGCGCGATGATTTACGCATCTTAATCATGTCGGCTACATTAGATGGAGCAAAACTTTCATCCTTATTAAATAACGCACCCATCATCACTTCCGAAGGAAGAACATTTCCTATCACATTAAAGTATGAAGCGGTTGATGACAAAACACCTGTTCATCTGAACATGTCGCGCATTATCAAAAAAGCACTCAACGAACAAGAAGGAGATATTCTCGCATTTTTTCCAGGTGCAGGAGAAATACAACGCACACAACAACTATTAGAAGAAAGTACCTCCGCAAGCATACATCCCTTGTATGGCGATTTGAGTGCACAAAAACAACAAGAAGCAATTACTCCTCATCCACACGGGAAACGAAAAGTGGTATTAGCAACATCTATTGCAGAAACATCGTTAACGATTGAAGGAATTACTACCGTTATCGATTGTGGTTTTTCGCGTGTACCGAAATTTGATGCACGCAGTGGTTTTACCAAATTGGATACAGTAAAAATTACAAAAGATGCAGCCGACCAACGAGCTGGACGAGCTGGACGATTGGGGCCTGGTGTATGCTATCGTTTGTGGAGCGAAGGAGCTCACATCCATCTATTACCCAATCGTAAACCTGAAATTTTAGAGGCCGATTTAGCACCACTCATGCTTGAACTTGCGGAATGGGGCATCAGCAATATCAATGAGTTGATGTGGTTAAATTTACCACCACAAGGAAATGTATTGCAAGCAAAAGAACTCTTGCAAGAGCTTGGTGCAATAAAGAACAGTACAATTACCAAACGAGGAAAAGAAATGCTTCAATTGCCAACACACCCTCGCATTGCACATTTATTGATTGAAGCAAAACATTGGCAAGAACAAAATAAAACAATAAACTACTCCGCTTTAGCAAGTGATGTTGCAGCCTTATTAGAAGAGCGCGATCCTTTACAAAGAGATAATGGAACAGACATCACCCTACGCATTGAAGCTTTACGAAAATACAGAAACAAAGAATTTGTGAATGCCGATAAACGCGTGCTGGACCGTATTGAACGATTAGCATTGGCTTGGCGTAAACTCTTAAAAACGGATGCTGATAATTCCATACCAAATACATTTGCCGTTGGAAAATTAATTGCAGCAGCTTATCCCGAGCGTGTGGCGAAACGCATCGACAAAAATGGATTACGCTATCGATTAGCAAACGGACGAACTGTAAAAATTCAGGAACAAGATGCCTTGCATCAGGAAGAATACATTGCCATTGCACAACTGGATGCTGGAACAAGTGAAGGGAAAGTATTTTCTGCTGCTCCATTAAATGTTGCCGATTTGAAAGATTTAGCAATTGAAAAAGAAAACATTGTTTGGGACAAGGATCGTGGGATGATAGCTGGATCAATGGATAAATGTGTTGGTGGCATTGTGCTCGAATCTAAAATCATTACTAAATTTTCAGAGGAGCAACGAGTTAAAATCATTTGCGAAGCCATCCGTAACGAAGGCTTAAAACTTTTGGGATGGAATGAACATCAAGATGATTTGCAGGCGCGTATTATGAGTTTAAAAATTTGGCGTTCAACTGAAAACTGGAATGATGTAAGCAACGACTATTTGCTCAACACGCTCGAAGAATGGCTTTCGCCTTACCTTACGAACATCAACAAACGAACCGAGTTGCAGCAATTGAATCTCAATCAAATAATTACTTCTATTCTGCCTTGGGAATTAGCTTCTAAATTAGACAATCTCGCTCCAAGTAGATTAGAAGTCCCAAGTGGCTCCATGATTAAAGTCAATTACTTTGCCGATGGACGAAAACCTGAAATGGAAGTTCGTTTGCAAGAGCTATTTGGATTGACAGAAACCCCATCTGTAAACGAAGGTAAAAACAAAATTCTACTGCATTTATTATCTCCAGGCTACAAGCCAGTTCAGGTAACACAAGATTTAAACAGTTTTTGGAGCAAAACCTATTTTGATGTACGAAAAGATCTACTTTCACGTTATCCTAAGCATTCTTGGCCAGAAAATCCGCTAACAGCTGAAGCAGTAAGAGGTGCTAAAAAAAGAAAATAATTAAAAGATTTTTCTATCTTTAGTAATTCTAGTCAACTAATAAATGACTACAACTATTAACAGAACTACTCCTATGCTATCAAAATTTAAATCACTCGCAATTCTACTGTTTATCTTTATTTTAAATGGCGCATCTGCACAAACAACAATGCCAAAAAAATACCAAAGTTTACTTTGGGAAATTTCTGGAAATGGACTAAAGAAAAATTCATACCTATATGGAACCATGCATGTAAGTGATAAATTAGTTTTCAACCTTCCTGATTCCTTTTTTGTTGCAATAAAAAACGTAGACATAGTTGCACTCGAATTAAACATGGATAAGTGGATGGACGACATCATGCAAATGGAGGAAGCACGAAACATTCAAAACAAATCGAAAGATAACAACAATCAAAATGGATTTTACAGAAGAGCTTTTCCTGTTGATGCACCTAAGGAATCCGATTTAAAATCATTACTGCAATTTAGTCCAAACATCAGCAATTCGCTTATGTATCGCAATAACAAACAAAACAGTGATTACGAAGAAGATAATTTTTTGGATGTATTTATTTTTCAAGCAGGAAAAAAATTAAACAAGAAAATTGTAGGACTCGAAAATTTCAAACAAACCGAAGAGTTTTCAATCAAATCTGAAAAACCAGATGATACAGATGATGATGATGAAAAAAACAAAGATGAACGCGAACAAAAGCGATTAAAATTAAAAGAACTACGTGGAGATAAATCCTATTATGATATACAAGAAGATGCCTACAGAAAAGGAAATTTAGATTTATTGGATAGCTTAAATAATCTTTCTAGAACAAAAGCTTTCCTAGAAAACATGTTGTATGCAAGGAATCTCATCATGGCAAAACGAATGGATTCCATCATGCAGAAATCACCCTTATTTACAGGTGTTGGAGCAGCACATTTACCGGGCACAAAAGGAGTTATTGAACTTTTAAAAGAAATGGGATACCATGTACGACCTGTTCTTACTTCACAATCAGATATTAAATCGAAAAAAATAATTGATGAAACACGCTTCCCTACTGTATTTAAAACACACTATTCAAACGACTCTGCTTTTTCCGTTTCTTTACCTGGCAACTTGTTTGAATTCGGAATTGATGGTTCCTACCGCTATTATTTGCACAATGATTTAAGTAATGGTGCATACTATTGTATTCAGCGTATGAATCATTATGGCAAATTCATGGACGAAACACCTGAGGAATTATTAAAGCGATTAGATAGTTTAATATTCGAAAACATTCCAGGTAAATTACTAAGCAAAAAAGAAATCAAGAGCACAAATGGCTACCCAGGAATAGAAATTGTAAATAAAACATCAAAAGGAGATGTTCAAAAGCATCAAATTTTTGTAACACCAACCGAACTATATTCATTTAAAATGAGTGGGACACAAGAATATGTTCAAAAAGGAACAGAAACAGATGCCTTCTTTTCATCCATTAACTTTCGAACAGCAAAGTCAGAAAGCAGTATTTACAAATCTAAACTTGGCTATTCAGTTTCCTTACCAAATAAGCGTAATTCGTTCTTAAATAGTACATCCTATAAAAATCAAAACGAAATTATAACTGCTAGTGATAACAACACTCATTATTTGGTGATGTGTGCTTCGTTGTACGATTTCGAATACATTGAAGAAGATACATTTGAATTAAATATGCTTGCTGAACGATTCTGTTTAGAAACTCATAAAAAAATAGTTTCAAAAAATTTCACAACTAAAAATGGTTCTCCATCACTTTGGTTTAAAATGGAAGAAAAAAATAAAGCGGAAGTAACCTATACTGGGCAAATTATTATCAATGGACCTTCCTATTATCTGCTATGTACAAATACAGATAGCACAGCAGCAATACCGTTTTTAAACTCTTTTACAAGCCATTCAAAAACATACACTATTCCTTTTAAAGAAACACAAGACACAACTGGTTTCTTTAGTGTTTCAACACAAGAATTAAAAAACAACTACTCACCATTAATTGAGTTACGAAAAAACAATCCGTATGAATTAAGTACAAAAAAAGAAAAGGAATCGAAAGAGAAAAAACAGTTTTTACCTGTCAAAGAAACCATCATTTACTCTTCGCCAGAAACAGCCGAAAAAGTATCTGTAGAATACAGAAAATTCAGCATGTATTTTCAACAAGAAACGATGGAAGAATTTTGGAAATCGCGAATTAATGCGATAGGCGAAAGTCAATCAATGAAAGCTTCCAGAGTTAAGAATACAAAAAAGGAGAATGGGATAACAGAAGTAGAACTACTATTAACAGATACCAATAGCACAAGAGGAATTGTCGTAAAATTGATTCAGCGATGTGGAACATTGTATACCATCAAAACTGTTGTAGATACCACAAAAGGAATGGACTTGTATGCAAAAACTTTTTTCGAAACATTCAAACCAAAAGACACTTGTATTGGTGCTGACATTACAAAGAACAAACTTGACGAATACTTTTTTAATAAAATCTATTCAAAAGATACTATTGAAAGTAAAAGAGCAAAAGAAGCAATTGAATATGTACAAGCAAATGTGTTAGCAAGCAATATTCCTTCACTTATCAAAACTATAAATGATAAAGAGTTCATTCATCTGGCTACTGAAGACAAGAAGGATTTGATTGCTTGTTTTAATACTGTTAAATCAAAAGAAGCATTACCATTTTTAGAAAGTTTGTATATCAAATATGCAGATTCAGTAGAAATTGAGCTTGCTATTTTAAAAACCGTTGCTCGTTTAAAATCAATCAATGCCTCTAAATTATTTTTAAAATTATTAAAGTACGATGTTCCAATTTCAGCAAATGAATACCCAATCAGTTATGTATTTAATGCTTTGGCAGACAGTTTACAAACAGCAGCTGTATTGTTTCCAGAATTAATTAAGTATACGAAATATGTTGAATATAAAAATTCAATCTATAAATTAATGACACAAGTGAATGAAGCTAATTTTTTAAAACCTAAAGTATACAGTAAAATAGTTGACGACATATTACTGGATGCTAATTATGAATTAAAAAAATACATTTCCGATAAAGATCGTGATAAAGAAGGTTATCGTTATTCATCTTATTCTAAAACAGACCAACTGATTGATGACTTAAACACACGTCAACAAAAAATGTACTATTACACACAATTATTAGCTCCATTTTATAAAAATGCAGACGTGAATAAATTTTTCAGCAAAACATTGTCTTCAACAACAAGCGACAAATTTAGAGCTATCATCTATGGTCAGCTTTTAACAAACAAAGTAGCAATACAAGATACCATTTTAAAAAAGTATGCTGCATCCGTATCAAGTAGATATACATTCTACCGGATTTTGAAAAGAAATAATCAATTAGAACATTTTGATAAAACATACCTAAATCAAAAAGACTTGGTGGTTTCTCAATTATTTGGCTCAAGCGAAACATTTAAGAAGGATACACTCATTGCATTGCCAATTTATAAAGTATCAAATGGCAACAAAGAGGGAAATGCTTATGTTTTTAAAACCAAACAAAAAGATAAAAAAACGTGGAAACTGTCTTACTCTTCGGTACATCCCCAAGATTTAGCACAAATAAACTTTAAGCCCAAATACAGCAAAACATATATTTCTTTTGAAGGCGATCGTCAAGCACAAAAAGAGATTGATACGTTGCTCCGAAAAATACGTGTCGATACGAGAGATCGTGCAAGTGTAAAAGATTTCGAACTGGAAACAGCAAACGATTACAGCTATTTGGACTTTTAAGTCTATTTTATTCCCTCTAACAGACGTAACTAGATCTCATTATCTGGTTACGTCTTTATAATTTAAGCCTGCTCAGCAAAAAACGAACTGTAAACAGTTCAATTCATTGACTGTATTGGAAATCTGCCCCTAGCAACCATTCATCCTTTCTAAAAACCATTCATAAACCAGCAACTATTTTGTGCTGAATTAATGCTAATTTTAGCAAAAATTTAAAAACAACCCTTTCGATGAAAATTAAAAACATTTTACTTTCTTCTGTCCTTTTAGGAAGTAGTTTGGTGATTGCACAAACCCCTGCAAAAACAACCAAAACTACTACACCTGCAAAAACAGCAGCTACAGGAACAATTAAATTTATTGAATACGATTTACCAAATGGTTTACACGTGATCTTGCACGAGGATCATTCAACACCCATTGTTGCTGTAACCGTATTATACCATGTTGGATCAAAAAATGAAGATCCACAACGCACAGGTTTTGCTCACTTTTTCGAACATTTAATGTTCGAAGGGTCAGAAAATATTGGTCGTGGCGAATACATGAAATTAATTCAAAATGCAGGTGGACAATTAAATGCAAACACCTCATTCGACAGAACATTCTATTACGAAGTAATTCCGAGTAACCAGCTAGAACTAGGATTATGGATGGAAGCAGAACGTATGTTGCATTCTAAAATTGACTCGGTAGGAGTTGAAACACAACGCAAGGTTGTAAAAGAAGAGTTAAAACAACGTAATGAAAATACTCCTTATGGTTCTATCTTAAATGAATCATTTGGTCATGCTTATACTGTTCATCCTTACCGTTGGACACCAGGCGGTTCCCCTGAATACATCAACAAAGCAGCTATCAGCGAGTTTATCGATTTCTACAAAACATTCTATGTTCCAAACAATGCAACATTATCCATTGCTGGCGACATTAACGTGGAAGAAACAAAAAAAATGATTGCTAAATACTACGGATCAATTCCAAAAGGAACAAAAGCAATTCCTCGTCCAACAGAAGTGGAGCCTGTAAAAACAGCTGAAGTACGTGATACTGTTTTAGATAACATTCAATTACCTGCAGTAATTATGGCGTACCACATTCCTGCACAAGGAACACCTGATTATTATGCAGTAAACATGTTGAGCACTTTATTATCGCAAGGAAAAAGCTCACGCATGCAAAAATCAATTGTTGACAAACAACAAAAAGCATTGTTTGCTGGTGCATTTGCATTACCATCAGAAGATCCAGGTTTGGCTTTAATGTTTGGTATCACCAACATGGGTGTATCGCCAACGGATTTGGAAAATGCAATGAACGAAGAGTTTGAAAAAGTAAAAAAAGAATTAATTTCTGAAGAAGAATTTCAAAAATTAAAAAACCAAGTGGAAAATGATTTTGTGAATGCAAATACAAAAATGGCTGGTATTGCTGAAAACTTAGCAAACTACCAAGTGTATTTCAAAGATGCGAATTTGATAAATACTGAAATCACTCGTTTTATGAAAGTAACACGTGAAGATTTACAAAAAGCAGCTCAAAAATATCTTACGAAAGAAAACAGAGTGGTATTGTATTACTTGCCAAAACAATAAATACAAGAAAGAGTAAGATCATTAACCAAATCAAAAGAAATTCAAAAATGAAAAAAATAATATTCTCAATAGCAAGTGTTTTAGTTGCAACAATAATGTTTGCACAACCAAAACCAGCAGCTACAAAAACAACTGCTCCTGTAAAACTTGACAGAAGCAAACGCCCAACACCAGCTCCAGCACCAGCGATTAAAATGGGTGAAATGCAATCGTTTGAATTGCCAAATGGATTAAAAGTGTTTGTGGTAGAAAACCACAAAACACCTACAGTTGCTTATTCAATTGTATTGAACATACAACCAGCAATGGAAGGCGAAGCTGTTGGAACGGCTGATATTACAAGTCAGTTGCTTACAAGCGGAACAAAAACACGTACCAAAGATCAATTGGATAACGATATCGATTTTATTGGTGCAACATTATCCGCATCACCAACAAGTATTTATGCTGCTTCTCTAAAAAAGCAACAAGGTAAATTATTGGAATTGATGAGTGATGTTATTATGAACGCTGATTTCAAACAAGAAGAATTAGAAAAAATCAAAACTCAAACTTTATCTGGATTGGCAACTCAAAAAGATGATCCAGATGCAATTTCAAACAATGTAAAATCGGTTTTGAATTTTGGTAAAAACCATCCCTATGGTGAAATGACGACTGAAGAAAGTGTAAGTAAAATTACACTTGATAAGTGTAACAACTACTACAAAACATTCTTCCGTCCAAATGTTGCTTATTTAGCAGTTGTAGGAGATGTAACATTAGCAGAAGTAAAACCATTGATTGAAAAATATTTTGCTGCATGGCAAAAAGCAGAAGTGCCTACTCAAAATTATACAATGCCAATAGCACCCGCAAAAACACGTGTTGCTATTGTAAACAAAGCAGGTGCTGTTCAATCGGTAATTAATGTTACTTACCCAGTTGATTTAAAACCTAACAACGAAGATGTAATCAAGGCAAGAGTATTGAACACCATTTTAGGAGCAGGTTTCTCTTCTCGTTTATTTATGAACTTACGTGAGAAGCATGGTTACACCTATGGTTCTTATTCAGCATTGAATAACGACATGTTGGTTTCTGAATTTAGTGCTTATGCAAAAGTGCGTACTGCTGTAACGGATAGTTCTGTATCCGAAATTATGTATGAATTAAACCGTATTCGTAAAGAAAAAGTGCCTCAAGATGAATTGGATGGTATCAAAAATTTCCTAACAGGAAGTTTTGCAATTTCATTAGAAGATCCTGAAACAGTAGCAAAATTTGCCATCAACATCGATCGTTATAAATTACCGAAAGATTATTATGCAAACTATTTGAAAAATTTAGCTGCAGTTACGGTAGATGACATTTATGCAATGGCACAAAAATACATCCGTCCCGAAAATGCAACAATTTTAATTGTAGGAGATAGAAATGAAATTGCTCCTAAATTGGATAAATTCAGTGCTACAAAAACAATTGAGTTTTATGACAATTATGGAAATGTTCCTACCAAATTAAAAGCAGCGCCAGCTGGCGTAACACCTAAAACGGTTATTGATGCGTATGTAAAAGCAATTGGTGGCGAAAAAGCGTTGAGTGGAATTAAAGATATTGCTATCTCTCGTAATGCAGATACACAATATGGTAAAATTAACATGACCACTCAACAAAAAGCACCGAACAAGTATTTGATGAATGTAAAAATGGGTGCAATGACTGTTCAAAAAATGGTGTATGATGGCGCTAAAGCAAAATCAAGTGGTATGCAAGGTAAAAAAGATATTACTGGCGAAGAATTGGATGAATTAAAAGAAGAAGCAGTAATCAACCAAGAAATGCAGTACGAAAAATTAGGCTATAAATTGACAATTAAAGGTATTGAACCGATTAATGGCAGTGATGCTTATGCAATTGAATTGACTGACCCTCGCGGCAAAAAAAGCACAGAATGGTATGATGTTGCAAGCGGTTACAAAGTGCGTTCTGTAAAAACTACAAAAACAGAGCAAGGTGATGTAACAACTCAAACCGATTTTTCTGATTACAAAGATTACAATGGCGTAAAATTCCCTGCTACTATTAATGCAAACTTTGGCCCTATGCCTGTTAAAATGGTTTTGGAATCGGTAAACATTAACAAAGGAATTAAAGATTCTGAATTTTCAGTTGATTAATTCTAATTTACACTGACAATAAAAAAGCCCGCTAAATTTTAGCGGGCTTTTTTTATTTATTTTAATCAAAGACTAATTTGCTTTGTCCTGAATTTTACGCGTTAATTTTACAACCAAAGCTCTAGGTGTAAATCGGACAGAGTTAGCCAATATATAATTTACCAAACCATGTATAGCTACCGTTTTTCCTTTTAACATAGCAGCATAACCATATTCAGCAACTTCTTTTGAACTAGGCAGCTTTTTGCCTTTTACCAAACTACTTTCTTCCATGGTTGCAGCAGCTTGAAATCCGCTTTCGGTTGGACCCGGACAAAGTGTGGTAATTGTCACTCCTTTATCACGCACCTCATTATCTACTGCTTCAGAAAAACTTAATACATAGGCCTTAGTTGCATAATAAACAGCCATGGTTGGTCCCGATTGAAAAGCAGCAGTAGACGCCACATTCATTATCTTCCCACTTTTACGTTTCACCATTTCTTTTAAATACAATTTGGTGAATTGTGTTAGGGTAGTAATGTTCAAATTTATCATTTGCTCTTCCTTTTTCCAGTCTGCATCTACAAACATTCCAAAGTCGCCAAAGCCTGCATTGTTAATTAAATAATCAATTTGAATACCTGCTTTTTGTGTTTCATCAAACACTTCCTGAGCTGCATTCATTAATGATAAATCCTTACCGATGGTATAAACTGAAACCTTGAATTGTTTCTCTAATTCACTTTTTAATTCATCTAATTTAGTTTTATTACGAGCCACTAAAACTAAATTGCCGCCTTTTGAAGCATGAATTTTTGCAAGTTCTAAACCTATTCCATTGGATGCTCCTGTTATTAATGCTGTTGTCATTTTTTAATTTTTTATTATTTATTTTACAAAAGTAGGTCAATTGAATAAAACCTACAACATTAGAGTATACTCTATACTTGTATTTTATTTTTCAACACCTTATATTTGTACCATGTTAATAAACGAACTATCCAAACAAACAGGCATTTCAGCCCATACCATTCGGTTTTACGAAAAATCGGGATTGATAAAAGGAAAACGTAAAGAAGGTGTAACTACGAATAAGTATTTTCATTACGATGAAGAAACCGTAGAAAAACTTTTTCTAATCCGCGATGCAAAATCTATTGGTTTTACAATAAATGAAATTGCGCAATTAATCGAGGCTTGGTATAACAATCGTTTTTCCATCACAAAAAAGTTGGCCATCCTGGACGAAAAAATTGATTCGATAGATGAAAAGATAAAACAATTAAAGGCAATGAAAAAGATGGTTTCTGAATTTAAGAAAAGTGTAGAAGAAGAAAATTGTTAAAACCAATAATTAGATTGTGCTATTTATTCTTTTTAAAAGCGATATTTTCAGGAAGGTACAATCCTGCATTTTCAAAGAGTAAATTCTTTTGATGGACTTTATAAGTAGTCGCCCCCTGCTCTTCCTTCAAGTTCTTTTTGTTTTTATCAGGGGTTAGCGTAATGAAATCATTATCCGCTTTCCATTTTCCTTTTGAGGTGCTTTTATTTTTATGGCCGTGGTTATTTCCAACCATCACCAATGTGTAGGTATGGTCTTCTTTAATTTTTAATTTGGAAACACAGCATTCGCTTGCACGAAAGCAGGTGGTATCACCATAGGTTCCTATAAAATCGGATTCCGTTTGCTGGGCAGAAACCGAAAAGTAGCTCAAAAAAGAAAATATTAAACTAAGGATAGAAGTTTTAAACATACTTAAAGATACAATCTTTAAGGAATACACCAAAAACAAAAAAGCCCCTCATTTGAGGGGCTTTAAGTTGTCCGATCAGGTCTCGAACCTGAACTCTTCTGGACCAAAACCAGACGTGTTGCCAATTACACCATCGGACAGTTTCCAATCATTTGTTAATGATTTGGGTTGCAAAAATAATAAATAAATGATACCGACAAACATTTTTTTAAAAATCTTGTCTTTTTTTAACAGCTGTAGGTTCAATTAATTTTCTAACTTCGCAATCACTAAAATTCAAAAAAACAACTCGTTAAATATGATTAACACTTCTAATTATCAACGCTTTAACAACATTGTAGGCTGGCTAGTATTTGCCATAGCTTCATTTGTTTACTTAAGTACAATGGAGCCTACTGCTTCTTTCTGGGATTGTGGTGAATACATCTCTTGTGCCTATAAATTAGAGGTAGGACATCCTCCAGGAGCTCCTTTGTTCCTTTTAATTGGTCGTTTTTTCAGTCTTTTTGCCTTTGGCGACACTAGCAAAGTAGGGATGATGATCAATGCCATGAGTGCATTGTGTAGTTCATTCACCATTTTGTTCTTATTCTGGTCAATTACCGCTTTAGGCCGTAAAATCATGGAAAAATCAGGAGAACTTACTTCTGGCAAATTGTTCGCTATTTTAGGTGCTGGCGCTGTGGGTGGTTTAGCTTACACTTTTTCTGACTCTTTCTGGTTCTCTGCTGTTGAAGGCGAGGTTTATGCTATGTCTTCTTTCTTTACCGCTATTACTTTTTGGGCTATCTTAAAATGGGAGCGTGAGGCCGATCAGCCACATGCTGACCGTTGGATTATCCTTATTGCTTACTTAATTGGTTTGGCCATTGGTGTCCATTTATTGAATTTATTGGTTATCCCAGCTGTTGTATTCATTTATTACTTTAAAAAATACGATAAAATCACCCGCAAAGGCATCATCATTACTAGTCTTTTATCTGTTGTAATTTTAGGTGGTATTCAAGGTGGCGTTATTCCACTGATTGTAAAACTTGCTGCTAAAATTGAAATTTTTGCTGTAAACTCTTTGGGTTTACCTTTCAATAGTGGAACCGTTATCTACGCTTTGTTATTAGTGGGTGGTATTATTTTCGGTTTACGTTACACTACCCGAAAAGTAAAACCCATTTTAAACACTGTAATTCTTTGCTTCACAGTAATCTTAATTGGTTATTCTTCATTTATCATCTTGGTTATCCGCTCTCAAGCAAATACACCAATGGATGAAAACAATCCAGAGAATGCTGTAAACTTATTATCTTACTTAAACCGCGAACAATATGGTACATGGCCAATTTTATATGGTCAATATTTTACCGCTCCTGTTATTAAATACGATGATGGTAATCCAGTTTATTCGCAAGATGAAAAAACAGGAAAATATGTAGTCTCTGACGATAGAAAAGGTTCTGTTCCCGTTTACGACCCTCGCTTTACAACTTTATTCCCTCGTTTGTGGAGTAATCAATCGAACCACGTTGCTGGATACCGCAACTGGACAAATACACGCAACTACCAGCGCATTACTGTCAATAATCCTCAAACAGGTGAAACCGAAACGCTTGAAAAACCAAGCTTTGGCGAGAATGTAAAATTCTTTTTCCAATACCAATTAGGCTGGATGTACTCCCGTTATTTTGCTTGGAACTTTATTGGTCGCCAAAACGAAATCCAAGGACATGGTAGTCCGAACGAAGGAAATTGGAAAACGGGTTTATCTGGTATTGATGAAAGCCGTTTAGGTCCACAAGTTGGTTTGCCTGATAATGCGGAAAACAATAAAGGAAACAATTCATTGTATGCATTTCCATTTATTTTAGGATTGATTGGTTTGTTCTATCAAATTAAAAAGGATGGAAAAAATGCATCAGTTGTAGGTTTATTATTCTTCTTTACCGGTATTGCAATTGTTGTATACCTGAATCAAAAACCATTTGAGCCACGTGAACGTGATTATGCTTATGCCGCATCCTTCTACGCATTTGCAATTTGGATTGGCTTAGGTGTATTGGCTATCTATGATTTTTTACAAAGCAAAATGAATCAAATGGCAAGTGCAACTGCTGCTACTGCAGTTTGTTTGTTAGCTGTACCAACTATAATGGCAAAAGAAGAATGGGATGATCACGATCGTTCAAACAGATACATTGCACGCGATTTTGCACGCAACTATTTAGAGTCGTGTGCACCAAATGCTATTTTATTCACCAATGGCGATAACGATACATTCCCATTGTGGTATGCACAAGAGGTAGAAGGTATTCGTACCGATGTGCGTGTTGTGTGTTTAGAATTATTGAACACCGATTGGTACATCGATCAAATGGTTCACAAAGCATACAAATCAGATCCAGTTCCTTTCTCTTTGAAAAAAGATCAATACCGTCAAGGAACACGTGATGTCGTTTTATTCCACGACAGAGGAATTAAAGGAAACATTTCTGTAAAAGAATTGATGGAGTTTGTTAGAAGTGAAGACAAAACAAATAAATTAGAAGTTCAATCAGGAACCTTCTACAACTACTTCCCTACTCGTAACATGAGTGTACCAGTAGATAGCGCAACTGTTGTAAACAACGGAACCGTTCCAAAAGAGTTGGCTGGTAGAATTGTAAAAAGTATCGACTGGACTGTTCAAGGAAACTATGTTCAAAAAAATGACTTGATGGTAATCGACTTATTGTCACAAAACGATTGGAAACGTCCAATCTATTTTGCAGCAACGGCTCCAGCAAGCTCGTACTTGAATCTTGCTCCTTATTTACAATTAGAAGGTTTAGCATACCGTTTGGTTCCAATTAAACAAACAGCTGCTGAGCAACAACAAGAAACACGCATTGCTACCGATACGATGTACAATAACGTCATGACCAAATTTGTTTGGGGTGGAATGGAGAAAAAAGATGTATTCTTAGACGATGTATTTGTTCGCTCTTGTGCATTGAATGTACGTCAGCGTATTGCTGCACTTGGCTCTGCATTAGCTGCAGAAGGTAAAAAAGAACAAGCAATCAAAGTGTTGGATAAATGCTTAGAAATTACTCCTGAAGAGAATGTACCATTTGATGGAACTATTTTCTCAATAGCAATTGCTTATTACCAAGCAGGAGCTGATAAAAAAGCAAATGATTTAGCAAATAAATTATTCGACAATTTTGAAAAGAACATGAAATACTATGGTTCATTTAAGAGCAGAGACAGAGTTTCTTTTATCTCTGACATTGAACGTACACAAGAAATTATGGAACGTTTAATTTATTTCACAGATATGTTTAAACAACCTGAATTATCTAAGAAATTTGAAGCGCGTTACAATACCATTTTGCAAACATATGGTTTGTCGCCAAAAATGAATCAATAATTTTAAAAACATAAAACAAAAGAGGCGCAATGAACATTGCGCCTCTTTTGTTTTTATAAGCTTTCGAACCGATAACCTTCTTTTAAAGCATGTTCAATAAATTTTGGTAAAGCATATTGTAAATTTGTCCAAGCTTTTACATTGTCATGAAAAACAATAATGGAACCATTACGGTATTTATCCACCACATTTTTCAAACATTTTTCTGGACTTGTTTTTTTATCATAATCACCACTCAATACATCCCACAAAACAATCGAATAATAACGTCTTAGAATATTAAATTGCGTTTTTTTCATTTTGCCATAAGGCGGTCGGAACAAATTAGAATGAACAAGCTCTTTGCATCTACTAACATTCTTTAAGTACAGAGGAGAATGCGTTTTCCAGCCATTCAAATGATTATAGGTATGATTACCTACAGCATGTTCTTCATCCAGTATACGCTGAAAAATAGCCGGCTGCTTTTCAACATTATTCCCAACACAAAAAAAAGTTGCTTTTACTTGGTAGTGTTTTAATACATCCAAAACCCAAGTTGTAATTTCTGGTATAGGCCCATCATCGAATGTGAGGTATAACTTTTTATCAGTAGGCTCTTTTCTCCAAATAGCTTTTGGATAAATGGATTTTATAAGATATGTGGGTTGTACCAAATACATGCATTACAAAAATACGATAATTAGTTTCAATTACATCCTAAATGGCTTCTGTTTCAACTTGCTCAACCAAAGCATATTTCGTACTTTTGTAATCCTTTTTAGAATTAGGTGACCAAGGAAGATATTTTACGCAAGTACAGTGAATCAAGTAACAATTCTCTACTAACACAAGAATTGAATGGGAAAGCTACGCGTACGCAGTTAAAAAATGTTGTAGGATCAGGAGCTTCCTTTATTGCTGCCACTGCTTTTCAGCACATCTACAAAACCACACTTTTAATTTCACCCGACAAAGAAGAAGCGGCTTATTTTTTAAATGACCTCGAAAATTTATTAGGCGAAGAGAATGTATTGTTCTTCCCTGCTTCATACAGAATGCCTTATGAGCATGAGGAAATTGACAATGCCAATATTCTTTTGCGTGCCGAAGTGCTTAACAAACTAGCTACGGGCAAAAAACACATTTGTATAGTTACCTACCCCGAAGCATTAACTGAAAAAGTTGTTACACAAGCACATTTAAGTAAAAATACACTGGAACTAAAACAAGGAGAAAAAATTTCCATTGATTTTATTACCGATGTTTTAATTGAATATGATTTTGAGCGAGTTGATTATGTAGTTGAACCTGGACAATTTTCAATACGAGGGGGTATCGTTGACATTTTCTCCTTCTCCAGCGACAATCCTTATCGTATCGAGTTTTTAGGAAATGAAGTTGAATCTATTCGTTCGTTTGATTCCATTTCTCAGCTTTCAATCAATGCACACCGCTTTTGTAATATCATTCCGAATATTCAAGCAAAAATATTGCAAGAAAGCCGACAAACATTTTTAGAGTTTTTAGGCGAGGACACGGTTATTTGGTTTAAACATTTTCAGCTCACCATCGACCGTATCGAAAAAGCATTTATGCTAGCAGAAACGGCCTATGCTAAATTGGACAATGTTATCAAACAATTGGAGCCCCTTGAATTGTATACAGATAAAGACACCTTTACTAAACAAGCATTAGGTGTAAACCTGGTTGAATTCGGAAATCATTTTTCGCTGACACCAACAAAAATAATTACCTATAACTTTTCACCTCAACCAAGTTTTAATAAAAACTTCAATTATCTACTCGACAACCTGCACGCGAACATTCGTAATGGTTATGAGAACATCATTTTTGCAGAGAATCACAAACAAGTGGAACGTCTCTACAAAATATTTGAAGACATTTCTACAAAAAGCACAACAAACAACAAACTACCATTTACCGAAGGTTGGGGTGGTGCCATTGTTCACGAAGGGTTTATCGACAATGACTTAAAAATTGTTTGTTATACCGATCATCAAATTTTTGATCGTTATCACCGCTTCCGTTTAAAAGATTCCTTCAACAAAAAAAATGAAGCACTTACACTTAAAGAATTAAAAGGATTAAATCCGGGAGATTACATTACACACATTGACTACGGTGTTGGGCGTTATGGTGGATTGGAAACCATTGAAGTAAATGGTAAAATGCAAGAAACCATTCGATTGGTTTATAAGGATTACGATATTGTAAATATCAGTATCCACTCCTTACACCGCATTGCTAAATACAGTGGCAAAGAAGGTACCGAACCTAAAATAAACAAGCTTGGCAGCAATGCTTGGGCTACACTTAAACAAAAAACAAAAAAGAAGGTTAAAGAAATTGCCTTCGATTTAATAAAATTATATGCTAAACGTAAAGCGTTAAAAGGTTTTCAGTTTAGTCCCGACAACTACATGCAAAATGAGTTGGAAGCATCATTTATATACGAAGACACTCCCGATCAAGTAAAAGCAACTGCTGATGTAAAACGCGATATGGAAAAGGAATATCCAATGGATCGTTTAGTTTGTGGTGATGTTGGATTTGGAAAAACAGAGATTGCCATTCGTGCTGCATTTAAAGCAGTATGTGATAGCAAACAAGTGGCTGTACTTGTTCCAACAACCATTTTAGCATTACAACATTACAAAACATTTAAAGAGCGCTTAAAAGATTTGCCTTGTAATGTGGATTACATCAATCGTTTTAAAACAGCAAAACAACAAAAAGATACGCTCGAAAAAGTAGCACGTGGTGAAGTAGATATTTTAATTGGCACACATGGCATTGTTGGAAAAAATGTGAAGTGGAAAGATTTAGGTTTAATGATAATTGATGAAGAACAAAAATTTGGTGTTGCAGTAAAAGATAAATTAAAAACATTTAAAACCAGTGTTGATTCCTTAACACTCACCGCTACACCAATCCCACGTACCCTGCAATTTTCGATGATGGGTGCTCGCGATTTATCCGTTATCAGTACACCTCCGCCTAACCGCTACCCTGTTCAAACAGAACTACACACTTTCAACGAAGAAATTATTCGTGATGCTGTATCATTCGAAATTTCGCGCGGAGGACAAGTGTTTTTTGTTCACAACAGAGTACAAAACATTATGGAAGTTGCTGGCATGATTAACCGATTGTGCCCCGATGCACGTGTTGGAATTGGCCACGGACAATTGGATGGAGACAAGTTAGAAGAAGTGATGCTAAAATTTGTTGAAGGTGAATACGATGTATTGGTTGCTACTACAATTATTGAAGCTGGATTAGATATTTCGAATGCAAATACCATTATCATCAACCAAGCACACATGTTTGGTTTAAGTGATTTGCATCAGATGCGTGGACGTGTTGGACGATCGAACAAAAAAGCATTTTGTTATTTATTGACGACTCCCGTTTCATTGCTTACCAATGAAGCACGCAAACGATTAAAAGCAATTGAAGAGTTTTCGGAATTGGGCAGTGGATTTAATATTGCTATGCGCGATTTAGACATACGTGGTGCGGGCGATTTATTAGGCGGAGAACAAAGTGGGTTCATTTCAGAAATTGGATTTGAAATGTATCAGAAAATTCTGGATGAAGCCATTCAGGAATTACGTTTAGAAAATGAGGAATTCCGTTTAGCAGAAACAGGAGGCACACAGCAGTTTACCAAAGCACGACATGGTGAATTTATTTACGATTGTAACATTGATACCGACATGGAAATATTAATTCCAGTTGAGTATGTTACCAATATAACAGAACGATTAACCTTGTACCGCGAATTGGATGATTCAAAAACGGAAGAGGAATTAAATATCTTTGAAACACGTTTGCGCGATCGTTTTGGTCCTGTTCCGCCACAAACAATTGAATTGATTCATACCATCCGATTACGCTGGTTAGCAATGGAAATTGGATTCGAGAAGCTGTTATTGAAAAACAACCGTATGGTTGGTTATTTTATTCCGAAGCAAGATTCACCTTATTACCAAAGTGAGGTTTTCACCAAGGTGTTAAAGTTTGTACAGCAAAATCCAAGGTTGTGTAAAATGAAAGAGAATAATGGAAAGCTAACCTTGTCGTTCGAAAACATCAAAAAGATTGACGATGCTATTGTAGCTTTAAAACCTATCCTTGCTTAAATCTTAATTTAAACACTAAGCCATTATCATTGGTAAAACTATACTGTCCGTCTATTTGTTCCGACAACGATTTCATCAAACCTATGCCCAATGAATTAGCATTTACGGGAACATCCGAAGGCAGTCCTGAACCATTATCTCTTAATTCAAACTCAATAAAATCATTTTGTTTTTTAAGCGAAATTTTTAGTTGAAGTTTTTTTCCTGGCTGTTGCGCATATTTGAATGAGTTAGTGACAAACTCATTAAGAATTAATCCGCATGGAATTGCATTCGACAATTCAATAAAGATTGAATCGGCATCAATTACTATATCTGCTTTACTATCCTTACCTAAAGAACTCATTAATTCATTCAATAAGTCATGAATGTAATCTTTGAAATTTAAATCGATTACTCGTTCTCGTTCAAATATTTTTTGATGAACCAAAGCCATTGAAAAAACTCTTGTTCTACATTCTTCTAATGCATCCTGAACTTCTGGTGAAGAAGAGCTGTTCTTTTTTAAATTCAACAAGCTGGTAACAATGTTCATATTGTTTTTTACCCGATGAAAAACCTCGGAAAGCAATACTTCTTTTTCTGTCAGCATGTTTTTAATTAAACGCTCTTGTGCCAACGATTCTGAAACAACAACAATAATGAAAGAGATGGAAGTAAAAAAACTAAGTAGAATATTAAATACCATTATATTGCTAAATGATCCATCTTCGACTATTGGTGTTACCCAATGAAACAGAAAACCCATCACAATAAACACAATTGAAGCAAATCCACAAAAACTAAGAATTATTAAATGCTTTATCAGTTCTCTTCTTCCAAGCAATTGAATTAGACTAATAAGTACGGGGAAATAAAACAGCAACATGTAAGAATCCTTGCCTAACTTAAGATTGATAAACATAAAAAAGATGAAACCCACAAAGAAAAACCAATACGATGCCCAAATGTAATTTTTGAATTTGTTGCAAATAAAAGCTCCGGGACCAATTAGAAGAACAATCAAACAATCAAAAGCGATTGAAGGATAACCCATAGCTGAGAATACAACCACCCCAAGGCTCATGTTAAAAAGAGCAATAAGTGTAATGATATTTAATTTCCTAGTCAAAAAAACTTCCCATGGAGCGTAAGTTGACCTTACGCCATAGTTGATAATCTTTTCGATATAGGATTTTAATATCAATTAAAAATTGAATAAGAAATAAGCTTTATAGAAATAGAGTTAACCCATTTCATTTGCCAGTTGGCGAATTTCGCTACGTCCTAATTTTTTTAGCATGCGCATGTGCGACATCAATGCATCCCAAAATGTAGGGTAATACAAATAAGGAACACCAAACTCTTTTGCTGTTTGAGCAACAATAGGCGCTATTTTAGGGTAATGCACATGACAAATACGTGGGAACAAATGATGGATGGCTTGGTAATTTAAGCCACCTACATAAAACGTAATTAAATGACTTTTTGCAGCAAAATCAGCGGTTGTATTTAATTGATGTATAGCCCATTCGTTCTCAATATTCCCATTTTCATCAGGTAAAGGAAAAGATGTTCCTTCAACCACATGCGCCAACTGGAATACAACACTTAAAATTAAACCAGCTACTCCATGCATAATTAAAAAGCCTACAATAATATGCCACCAAGGCACATCTAAAATCATGATTGGTAATACCAACATATATGCATAATAGAACAATTTAAATGCAACCATTTGAATGTACTTCTTAATGCGATCACGTTTAATATCTCTGTTTTGTCCTTCTTTCACATAACGCGAAAACTGAATAAAGTCTTTACCAACAATCCAATAAAGTGTCATTAATGAATAAAAGAAAAAGGCATAAACAACCTGAAAACGTTGTATTTTTCTATGCTGTCCACTTGGAGAGAAACGCATTCCGCCTTTATCATCAATATCTTCATCGTAATCGTGGATATTTGTATACGTATGATGTAAAACATTGTGCTGCGTTTTCCAGTTATTTACATCTGCTCCAACCAAACTAACCGTATAACCCATCATTTTATTTACAAAATTACTTGATGAGTAGGCTCCATGGTTAGCATCGTGCATAACCGACATTCCAATTCCTGCTAATCCCAAACCAATTCCAACCCAACAAAGCCAAAAAGCCCAGCCAGTTGCTACTCCTGTAATAATAAGCGCATAGGGGATATAATGCAATGCCAACATAAAAAAGGACTTGAAATACATCAAACCATTGGCATGCTGCGAAATCTTGTTTTCAATAAAATAATCGTCTACTCTTTGTTTTAACACATTAAAAAACTGTGTTTTGTCTTTGTTAATGAATTTAATCTTTGGTTTCATTCTTTAATTATTTTAAACCAGCCAAAAACGATTGTGTTTTAAGCGATTTGTTTTATCCAATATAGAACTCTTTATCTAAAACATTGCAAAGATAATACACAATTATAATCAAAAAAAATGACATTGGATAGGTTCAATTCGACCAAGCTTAGCAATTGATAGCTATAAATTGGGATCCATGCGCTTATAATAGGCTAACATGCTGATAATGAAAATAATAGACAATCCGATGCCTATAAAATTAGTATCGTCTATTAAGACAAAAACGATCTCTTTTAAGAAAAAAACCATTATAAAAAGGCGAACTCCCCAACGTTTCATGTACCAAACTCCAATGAGTGAAATGAACATGGATGCCCGAATAATTCCAAAAATAGCTGGCATCCAATCCCCAATTTTTTTCACTTCTGGAGCAAATACACCTGGCAAACTAATAATCACCCAAATAAATCCAATGATGGATACAATGGTGATTAATACGGGACGCTTTACTTGAATTGCTTGCATTTATCTTTAAATATCTATTAACTACTTCTAATTGCTTCCACAGGATCCATCTGTGAAGCAGTGTAGGCTGGAACGAACCCCGAAACAACTCCAATCAAAATAGAGATGGTAAATCCTAAAATTACGTTGGAACGCGACAAAACGATTTCCATCCCAAAAGCATCTCCAGCAAAAAGGGTGATCAGGAACACAATCAACAACCCAATCAAACCACCAATAAATGAAAGAAAAACCGATTCGAACATGAACTGAAGCAAAATAAAGTAGTTTTTAGCTCCCAAGGACTTTTGAATTCCAATAATATTTGTTCGCTCTTTTACAGAAACGAACATAATGTTTGCGATTCCAAAACCACCTACCAAAATGGAGAACCCGCCAATAATCCAGCCTGCAATACCAATAATTCCAAACAAACTATCAAACTGATTGGAGATTAAACTGGTTTGATTCAATGCAAAATCCTCCTCTTGCATTGGCTTAATTTTACGCATGGAGCGCATCAACCCGGTTAATTCACTAATTAAATCATCGTTGGTTACACCAGGTTTTGCACGAACCATTATTTGTGGATCTAGGTTTTCATCACGAATATCGACTATACCTCGGGCATAATTTACAGGCACCAATACTTGTGTATCGGGACTTCCACCCAAAATACTTTCCCCTTCTTTCTTGAAAATACCGATAACCGTTACTTTTGAACCATTCACTTTTATGGTTTGTCCCAAAGCATTTTGCAATGGGAACAAGGCTTGAGCCAACACATCTCCAATCACCGCAACTGGTCGCCCTGCCGAAGATTCAATTTCGGTAAAATATCGCCCTTCGGCAATTTCAAAATTCTTTACACGATCGTACTGATGCGAAGCCATTACAATGGTTACATTCTCGATACTGCTACTTTGGTATTTCACTGTAATTCGAGATGTAGCAACAAATGCAGCCGATTGAGCTCCATCGCAATTTCTCAGCACCTCATCCAACTCGTTGTAATCGGGCAAAGGACGATTCATGTATTTCCACCAAGGGTAATTTTCGTCAAATGCCCAAGGCCATTTTTGAATAAAAACCACATCATCGCCCAAACTTTGAACACTTTTACGTAGGTTTTGCTCCAAGGAATCTACCACCGTAAAAACCATGATGATAGCGAAAATACCAATGGTAATACCCAATAGCGACAAGATAGTGCGCAATTTATTTACCACCAAAGCATGGATAGCAAATAAAATACTTTCTTTAAACAGACCTAAAAAAATCATTCGATATGGGGCAATTTTGTTTTAGCAAATGTACCATTTTTTTATCCCAAAAATTGATTAAAAAAAATCGGTGTTTCGAAGCCCCAAAATCCGCGTTATTAACAAAAAAAACATTTATCAACAAATTGAGAACTGCGCCATTCAGCGCTTAAATTTTAATACTTTTGTAAGAGCAAATTTTTATATGTTATGAGCGGATTGAAAAAAATTAAAAATGCATTAATTTCGGTTTATTACAAAGATAATTTAGAGCCTGTAATTCATCAATTAAATTCATTAGGCGTAAAAATATACAGCACTGGTGGCACACAAGAATTTATTGAAAACCTTGGTGTTGCTGTAACTCCAGTTGAATCATTAACCTCTTACCCTTCTATTTTAGGTGGTCGTGTTAAAACATTGCACCCGAAAATATTTGGTGGAATCCTTAGCAGACGTGAATTACAAAGCGACATTGATCAATTGGAAGAATATGAAATTCCAGAAATCGATTTAGTAATTGTTGATTTATATCCTTTCGAAGAAACAGTTGCATCGGGTGCTGCTGAGCAAGCTATCATTGAAAAAATTGATATCGGTGGCATTTCATTAATTCGTGCTGCAGCAAAAAATTTCAAAGATGTAATCATTGTTCCATCAAAAAGTGAATACACTTTTTTACACGATACTATTCTAGTTGCACAAAAAGGCGAATCGACATTAGCCGACCGCAAACAACTTGCTGGCAAAGCATTCAACGTTTCATCACATTACGATACAGCTATTTTTAATTATTTCAATGGCGACAATGTGGTTGCGTTTAAACAATCAGTTCAAAATGCAAACGTACTTCGTTATGGCGAAAACCCTCATCAAAAAGGAGTGTTCTATGGTAACTTGGAGGAGATGTTTACAAAATTTAATGGCAAAGAATTATCCTACAACAATTTATTAGATGTGGATGCTGCTGTTAATTTAATTGCTGAATTTACAGATACAACATTTGCAATTTTAAAACACAACAATGCATGTGGTTTAGCTTCACGAGAAAAACTAGCGGATGCCTACAAAGATGCATTGGCTGGTGATCCAACAAGCGCATTTGGTGGTGTATTAATCACAAACAAAGAAATTGATTTAGCTACAGCTGAAGAAATGAATAAATTGTTTTTTGAAGTAATCATTGCTCCATCGTATGATGCAAAAGCAATTGAACTTTTAAAATCAAAACCAAACAGAATTATTCTTCAACAAAAAAATGCAAAGCTGTCAAACAAATCATTCCGCACGTTATTAAACGGAGTGATTGAACAAGACAAAGATTTAAAAACAGAAGTTATTAGTGACATGCAAACAGTTACTAAAACAGCACCAAGCAAAGAGGAATTGAGAGACTTAGTATTTGCAAACAAATTGGTGAAGCATACAAAATCAAACACCATTGTACTTGCAAAAAACAATCAATTGCTTGCAAGTGGTGTTGGACAAACATCACGCGTAGATGCTTTAAAACAAGCAATCATCAAAGCAGAAAGTTTTGGCTTCGATTTAAAAGGAGCGGTAATGGCATCCGATGCATTTTTCCCATTCCCTGATTGTGTTGAAATTGCTCACAAAGCTGGAATCACTGCGGTTATTCAACCAGGTGGAAGCATCAAGGACAAAGATTCTGTAGCCTATTGCGACAACAACAATGTATCGATGGTGATGACAGGAACTAGACATTTTAAACATTAAACTACGAACTATAAAGATCGAATCTTAATACTTACATCTTAATACTTAATACTCAACATGGGTTTATTTAATTTTTTAACGCAAGAGATTGCAATCGACTTAGGAACAGCGAACACACTGATTATTCACAACGACAAAGTAGTGGTAGATGAACCATCTATTGTTGCAGTTGATCGAATGACAGGAAAAGTAATTGCTGTTGGAAAGCAAGCACAACAAATGCATGGTAAAACCCATGAAAACATAAAAACAATTCGTCCGTTGAAAGATGGAGTAATTGCTGATTTCCATGCTGCGGAACACATGATTCGTGGAATGATTAAAATGATTAACCCAGGAAGAAAATTATTTACACCATCATTAAAAATGGTAATCTGTATTCCTTCTGGTATCACTGAGGTTGAAAAACGTGCGGTACGTGATAGTGCTGAACATGCTGGTGGTAAAGAAGTTTATTTAATTCATGAGCCAATGGCTGCTGCAATCGGTATTGGTATCGATGTGGAAGAACCAATGGGAAATATGATCATTGATATTGGTGGTGGTACTTCTGAGATTGCCGTAATTGCGTTAGGTGGTATTGTGTGTGATAAATCAATTCGTATTGCCGGTGATGAATTTACAGCAAACATTGAAGAGTACATGCGTAGACAACACAACATTTTAATTGGTGAACGTTCTGCTGAACGTGTAAAAATTGAAGTGGGTGCTGCTATGACAGAAATTGATAATCCTCCACCTGATTACGCAGTACACGGTCGCGATTTGATGACTGGTATTCCAAAAGAAATTTATGTTTCCTATGTTGAAATTGCACATGCATTAGACAAGTCGATTTCAAAAGTTGAAGAAGCGATTTTAAATGCATTGGAAATGACTCCTCCTGAACTTTCTGCCGACATTTACCGTACTGGTATTTATTTAGCTGGTGGTGGTTCTATGTTACGCGGATTGGATAAACGTATTTCTTTAAAAACCAAATTACCTGTTCATATTGCCGAAGATCCACTTCGTGCCGTTGCTCGTGGTACAGGTATTGCACTTAAAAATGTAGACAAGTTCCCTTTCTTAATGAAATAGAAAATTAGAAGTTGTTGAATTGCTAAACGAAATGAAAGCAATTCAACAACTCAACAATTTCATCACTCAACAATTATTTTAAATGCGTAACCTCGTAATCTTTATTTGGAAACACAATTTCTTTTTCTTGTTTCTAATTATTGAAACGATTTGCATTTCATTGGTTGTTCAAAATAATTTTTATCAAAAAGCGAGTTTCGTTAACTCTTCCAGTTCAGTTTCTACAACTGTATTGCAAACCTCAGCAGCAATTGAAGAGTATTTTTATTTGAAATCGGTAAACGAAAATCTTGCAAAAGAAAATGCTGAACTTCGTTCACAATTAGTGGCCTCAAAATTTATTGTAACCACAGACACCGCTCACGTTAACAAACCAAGTATTCATCAAAAATTTATTTACACTGCTGCTAAAGTGGTAAACAACTCTACCAGCCGCAGAAACAATTATCTTACGCTCGATAAAGGATTGAACCAAGGTGTTCGCAAAAACATGGCGGTTATTTGTAGTAACGGTGTAGTAGGTCAAGTACAAGAAGTATCTGATAATTTTTGCACCATCATGTCGCTCTTACACAGCAAAACAACCATCAGTGCAAAAATCAAAAAAGATGGATCGTATGGTCCGCTAGTTTGGAATGGTGAGAGCTACGATTACGCAACATTAAACGATATTCCCACACATGTTAAATTAGTGAAAGGCGATACCATCTCTACTAGCCCCTACTCCCTTACTTTTCCAGAAAATATTTTGATTGGTACTGTTGAAAGTTTTGAACGTGAATCGGGAAAGTATTTTTATACCGTTAAAGTAAAACTAACTACAGATTTTAAAAAGTTGACACATGTGTACATTGTAACAAACATGTTTAAAGAAGAACAAGAAGCATTGGAATTAAAAACAGAAAAAGAAACAAAAGAATAAAATGATAAACGAGATCATCAGAAATATAATCCGTTTTATTTTATTGGTACTTGTACAAGCACTGATTATAAAAAACATTGAGCTAGGACGATTCATCAACCCTTTCATTTATGTTTTGTTCATCATTGTTCTTCCATTTGAAACACCAAAATGGTTATTACTTGTAAGTGCGTTTGTTTTAGGAATAAGCATTGATATGTTTTATGATACCGCTGGAATGCATGCAGCAGCTACGGTATTTATGGCCTATATCCGTCCAGGTGTATTAAAATTATTTTCTCCTCGCGATGGATATGAATTTGGAACACAACCTACTGTTCAATATTTAGGTATTCCTTGGTTTTTATCCTACGCAAGTATTTTGGTTGTTTTGCATCACCTTGTATTGTTTTACATTGAAATGTTCCGCTTCTCTGAATTTTTCTCTACTTTCTTTAGAGTTATTGCTAGTTCCATCTTTACCATATTATTAGTTATTATTTCGCAATACCTTTTCAACCGTAAATCAGAAAAAGAATGAACCAATTAGGCGATAGAAAATTTTTCATCATTGGTATCTTCATTCTTATTGGACTGATTTACATTTCTCGTTTGTTTTACATACAGGTTGTTGATGATACGTATAAACTGGATGCTCGAAATCAAGCATTCAGATACAAAACAGAGTATCCAATTCGTGGTTACATCTATGATAGAAATGGAAAGCTATTGGTATACAATGAAGCAGCTTACGATTTGATGGTATTGCCAAAAGATGTAAAAGATTTAGATACAAATGACTTTTGCGAATTGCTTGGCATTACCAAAGAGCAATTTTTAAAAAAAATGAAAAAGGCGGTTCAAGCGCCCAACTCTCCTCGCAGAGAATCCATTTTCGAAAAACAATTATCACCTCGTGAATATGCATCCTTGCAAGAACGCTTGTATCGCTTCAAAGGCTTTTGGGTACAATCACGTACACTCCGAAAATATCCTAAAAAAATTGCTGCACACATGTTGGGTTATATTGGTGAAGCCGATAAAAACATCACTGAAAAAAATCCGTATTACCGCGATGGTGATTATCTAGGAATTAGTGGTATCGAAAAAACATACGAAAAAGTATTGCGTGGAAAAAAAGGAATGCGCATCATGATGGTGGATGTGCATAACCGCGAAAAAGGAAGTTACATGAATGGTATTTATGATACCATGGCCATTTCAGGAAAACCCTTAACAACTACCATTGATGCCGACTTGCAAGAGTATGGTGAAAAATTAATGCAAAATAAAATTGGTAGTTTGGTAGCTATTGATCCACAAACTGGTGAAATTTTAGCCATCATTACTAGTCCTACGTATGATCCAAACTTATTGGTGGGTAGAGCACGTAATAAAAACTTCGCTACACTTTTAAAAGATACGGTTGGGAATCCATTGTTCAATCGTTCTACCATGGCATCGTACCCTCCAGGTTCTACATTTAAATTGGTAATGGCTTTAATTGGATTGAACGAAGGAGTGTTAACTGCCAGTACACGTTACCCTTGTGCAAGAGGTTATCCTCCATTGGGTGGACGACCAAAATGCCATCCACATGCATCGCCCATGGATTTACATGGTGCTATTGGAACATCGTGCAACTCTTATTTCTCCTATGTATTTAAAAGTGTTATTGATGATAAAAAATATCATGACACTTATAAAGCTTATCAGAACTGGAGAGACATTGCAATGAGTTTTTGCTTGGGTGTAAAAACAGGATCCGATTTAGCGAATGAGCTAAGAGGAAATGTACCCAGCATTAAATACTACGATAAAGTATTTGGAAAAGGGTCATGGAAAGCAAGTACTGTTATTTCATTAGGAATTGGACAAGCGGAGATGGGGATTACTCCTTTACAAAATGCAAACTTAGTTTCTATTATTGCAAACAAAGGTTATTATTATACGCCACACATTGTAAAAGCAATTGGTGGGAATGCGAACGATACTTTGTTGGATCGTTTTAAAGTAAAACACTATACAAAAATTACCGACACGGCTATTTACAACGATGTAATTCGTGGTATGGCAAAAGCAGTTGAGGCGGGAACAGCAGCGGGATTAAAAATTGAAGGCATTCCATATTGTGCAAAAACAGGAACAGCACAAAACCCGCATGGAAAAGATCACTCGGTATTTGTATGCTTTGCACCTATTGAAAAACCGCGCATTGCAGTAGGTATTTTAATTGAGAATGCAGGATTTGGTTCTACTTGGGCTGGACCTATTGCACGCTTGATGATGGAAAAATATTTAACAGGAAAAATTACACGACCTGATTTAGAAAAACGAATGCTCGAAGGTGATTTGATTCACAAAGGAAAAGTAGTTGAAGAAAAGAAAACACATTAATATTTTTTTGCATTGAGACAATCCAACAATACAAGTATTTTTTATAACATCGACTGGATAACCGTGTTGATTTATGTTGTATTGGTGATTATGGGGTGGATGAACATTTATGCTGCTGTTTACAACGAGGAACATTACATCATTACCGATATCAGTCAGAAATACGGAAAACAAATGATTTGGATTGGTACTGCATTTTTGCTGGCACTCATTATTTTGATCATCGATGAAAGTTTTTACACAGCCTTTGCCTATTTTATTTTTGGTTTCTTCATCCTCGCCAACATAGCTGTTCCTTTTCTGGGGCGCGAAGTAAAAGGTAGTCGCTCTTGGTTTCGCTTTGGCGATTTTGGAATTCAGCCTGCTGAATTTATGAAATTTGCTGCCAACCTTGCTTTAGCAAAGTTCCTAAGTAACCAAAGCATTAAAATTTCGGATTATCGAAACACCATTATTTCACTGATCATTATAGGAGTACCGTTATTACTCATTAAAGTGTTGCAAGATGAAACTGGTTTGGCAATTGTGTTTGTTGCATTCATCATTACCCTCTACCGCGAGGGCTTATCAATTAATTATTTATTATTAGGATTCTTGGCTGTTATTTTATTTGTAATGGCCTTGTTGGTAAACAACCTATACTTATTTGCCATTATTGGTTCATTGTGTGTGGTTGCTGTTTTATTTATCAAACGTACTCCAAAAAACTTATTCATAGTTGCATTGGTAGGTTTGGTTGCCTGTGGAATGGTAAAAGGAACTAGTACCGTTTACGAACACATGGAACCACATCAAAAAGTACGTATTGATGTATTGTTGGGCAGAGGAACTGTAGATTTAAAGAAAGAAGGATACAATGTTAACCAAGCAAAAATTGCAATTGGCTCGGGAGGTTTTGCAGGAAAAGGATATTTACAAGGAACACAAACCAAATACGATTTTGTACCCGAACAGGATACCGATTTTATTTTTTGTACTGTTGGTGAAGAGTGGGGATTCTTAGGAAGTTCATTGGTAATTATATTACAACTGGTATTGATTATTCGAATTGTATTTATGTCGGAACGACAACGATCGCCCTTCAGTAGAATTTATGGATATGGTGTTGCTTCGGTTTTATTTTTTCACTTAACCATCAATGTTGGTATGACGATTGGCCTTGCACCTGTAATTGGAATTCCATTGCCCTTCTTTAGTTATGGAGGTTCATCTCTGTGGTCCTTTACAATTCTATTGTTTATTTTCTTGAAATTAGATTCACATCGTTTACAAATTTTGAGGTAATCAATTGTTACTCAAACCTGCAATCGATAATCTTATCAATACCCAGCAGTCCTTTTTCAAAATCAATGGTAACACTCTCAGAATTAGGCAGAAATTCAAAATGTTCCGTAGCATAAGTGCTTAATGCTTTTTCCAAAGCAAAACTGGCATCCTCGCCAAGCAAATAAATATCAAACTCATTGCGCAATACACCTACTTTATCAATCTCAAACGTTTTAGTAGAAGTACCGATGTTTGTATAAAAGTTCAACAACAAAAGAGCATTTATCAAACACATTCCAAATCCAGAAAACGCATACATGGCAAATTGATGAAATTCTAAATCAATTAAATTTTTCACAAATTCCCATTGCAAAATCCCCATTGTTCCTGAACCAAAAATCAAAATTAATAAGAGTCCAATTGGAATAACCATTTGTGAATACAACCAAAACAACAATGGAATACCAATAAAAAGACCTAACACAGTTGTCGCCATAGCAATGAAAAGTCCTCTTTTGCGAAGAAAGGATTTTAATTTCGACTCTTGTTCACCAATTAGTTTTTGTGACATTGTGTGAAAATAAAAAAATTAACTAAACAATTCAACCGATACTTTGTATTTTTAAGCATGGCAACAACTAAATATACCAACTCACTCATCAACGAAACAAGTCCGTACTTGCTCCAACATGCACACAATCCGGTAAACTGGTATGCATGGAATGACGAGACACTGGAAAAAGCGAAACAAGAAAACAAACTTATACTTGTTAGTGTAGGTTATTCTGCTTGCCATTGGTGCCATGTGATGGAGCACGAAAGTTTTGAAGATGAAACCGTAGCCAAAATCATGAACGACTATTTTATATGTATTAAAGTTGATCGTGAAGAACGTCCGGATATTGATCAAGTATACATGCTTGCGGTTCAACTAATGACGGGACAAGGAGGTTGGCCATTGAACTGTTTTGCATTACCCGATGGAAGACCTATTTATGGCGGCACCTATTTTCAGAAAAGTCAATGGATCAATGTTTTGTTGAACCTTTCCGATTTGTATAAAAATGAACCCGAGAAAGCGATTGACTATGCAAAACAATTAACAGAAGGAGTAAAACTAGCCGAATTAGTAAAAGAGTCGAATCCTGAAACACAACTTAGCAGTTCAGTTATTGATGAATGTTATACGAACTGGAAATTGCGCATGGATAATACGGATGGTGGACCAAACAAAGCTCCAAAATTTCCATTACCGAACAACTATCAGTTTTTATTGCAATATGCTAAATTGTTCAACAATGCAGAAGCGGAAAACCATGTCCATTTAACATTGAAGAAAATGGCCTTTGGTGGTATTTACGATCAGTTAGGCGGTGGATTTGCACGCTATTCGGTTGATCACTATTGGAAAGTACCTCACTTCGAAAAAATGCTTTACGACAATGCGCAATTGGTTTCATTGTATAGCGAAGCTTTTCAAGCAACAAAAAATCCATTGTACAAACAAATCGTATTTGACACATTAACATTTGTTGAACGAGAACTTACATCGCCAGAAGGAGCCTTCTATTCTGCGTTAGATGCCGATAGCGAAGGCGTAGAAGGAAAATACTATGTATGGAAAAAAGAAGAATTACAAAACATTCTTAAAGACAACTATGCAGTTTTTGCTGACTACTTTAACATCAACGAATTAGGTTTTTGGGAGCACGATAATTATATCTTATTACGCAATGAGGAAGATGAAGTAATTGCCCAAAAGCATGGTCTGACAATTGATCGATTACAAGCTATCCTAACAGAATGCAAACAACTACTCTTGCCTATTCGCGAAAAAAGAATACGACCAGGATTGGATGATAAAACCTTAACATCCTGGAATACATTGATGGCAAAAGGATTTATTGATGCTTACAAAGCATTTAACAACGAACACTTTTTATCAATTGCAAAAAAGAACATCGACTTTATTTTAAACACACAGTTGCATGAAGAAAACCGATTAAACCATTCTTATAAAAATGGGAAATCGAGCATCAATGGGTTTTTGGAAGACTATTGTTTTACCATTGAAGCATTGATTGCCATTTATCAAGCAACACAAACTGAATCGTACCTAAAAAAAGCAAATGAGTTGATGGAATATTGCATTACCCATTTTAAGGATCCTAATTCAGTCATGTTCTTTTTTACTTCTGACAAGGACAAAGCGCTCATTACCCGAAAAATGGAATTAGCAGATAATGTAATTCCAGCTTCCAATTCCAGCATTGCCAAATCATTGTTTTTATTGGGTCATTATTTCGAAAATGAGCACTACAGCAATATGAGTAAATCAATGCTTACAGCAGTTTTAGACGACATTAACAGCTATGGAGCAGGCTACAGCAATTGGGGAACCTTGCTTATTTGGTTCACCAAACCATTTTACGAAGTTGCAATTGTTGGTAAAACTGTTAATGAAAAGATGAGTTCCCTCCAAAAACATTATTTACCAAATGTGATATTTGCAGGTAGTAGCATCGAAAGTTCCTTACCATTGCTAAAAAACAGGTTTATTGAAAATGAAACCATGATTTATGTCTGCAAAGACAAAGCCTGTTTATTACCAGTGAAAGAAACAGAAGATGCGCTTAAACAAATGGCATTTTGAAAAAAACAATTCTACTCTATACACTATTCCTTTTGATAATGGGTGCGCAAGCACAAATTATCAATACCAAACCAGTCGACATTAATGTTGGGCCTATTCGCTTTAATGCAAGTATTATTAAAGAAAATAAAGTTCAAAAAATTGATGTGGTAATGGTGGATAAGCCTGATGGAAAAGTAATTGTGGATAAGGGCTCGGGACAAGGTTATGAGTTTGATACAGAAGGAAGAGTTTCGAAATATTATTACACCATTTTTAAAGGCATTCTGTATGAAGAAGTAAACGTACCTGCTGTAAAACGCAAAGGACGAATCATCCAAAAAGCATATACGAAAACAGTTAGTCGCTACCAAAACGACACCATTTTTGCTTCTATTTTTTATGACAATGCCAATCGTATAATTCTAAAACGCACAGGTTTGGGTGACTATTACGATGCCTTTTATTATGAATACAATGAAAAAGGACAAGTAATAAAAGAGATGCATTGCAAAGAAACCAATGTTAGTGAAAACAAAAAAGAGTTTAAGATGGGCGTACAAACAGTATTATCAAAAGAAACATTTGAATACGAGCAATTAACACCAACCCAAGTAAAAAAGAAATGTTTGAATGATGAAGGAAGAGAATACAAACACTCCATTATCAACATCAATGAAAAAGGAGAAAAAACTTCCGAAAACTTTAACTTCCTTGTAAGCTGGATGCATCAGGAAAATCAGTACGAATATACCAATCAAGGATTTTTAGTGGAAGAAACATTTACCAGCAATCACAGTGGTGAAGTAAAAATTGAAAATGTTTTTGAGTACGATACCAATGGTGTTTTGTTATCTGAAAAAAGAATGAAAAACAATGAACTCTTAAATGAGTTGAGCTACTTATACGATGAGAATAAAAAATTAGTAAAGTCGTATATCAATCGTGATCACAAGAATGCATCCATTGGAATTGTAAAATTTGGATATAGCTTTTATTAAGCTTCTTTCTTCTTCCCAGCTACAAAGTCTTTCAGATAAAACGGTTCAAAGTAAGCTACATCTTCCAATTGCTTATCGTTAAATGCCTTTTCAGATAAGGGAATCATGTTTTTTGCGGAAGGATAAATATCATCTCTGAAAACAGCATTTGAGTTCGAAGAAAACGTTTCCTTGCATTTAGCTGCGCCATCACCAAAGAAAACCATCTTCCCTTTTTTCAATAAACCGGAAAACGAATTTTCATCAATTATTTCGGCAGCAGTAGGAACTATTTCTTTACCAGTATAATCATACACCGCACAATACACTTCCATTCTGCGTGCATCAATCATGGGACATAACAAAACCCCTTCTCCTTCAGAGAGGGCTAGGGAGAGGTGCTGTAAGGTATTAATCGCAATCAATGGTTTATCTAATGAATAACACAACCCTTTTGCGGTACTAACACCAATTCGCAAACCTGTATAAGAACCAGGACCTTTACTAATAGCAATTGCATCCAAGTCGGAAAGTTGTATTCGCGCTTGTTTTACAACATCTTCAATAAAAAGTGTCAGATTTTCGGCATGTGTATAATCGCCATTTAACTCTTTCAACGCCACCAATTTCCCATCTTTACCAATGGAAACACTACACATGGTAGTTGCTGTTTCTATATTTAAAATCAGTGCCAAAGGAAATTTATTCTATTTTTTATTGGCATTAAACAATTCCGACTTATCAACCTTTATCACTTCCATTCCATCTTTCAATTGCTTAGAAACTGCGCTGTATGGACCACTAATAATTTCATCTCCCGCATTTATACCAGATACAATTTGAATGTAATTATTGTCCTGAATGCCTGTTTTTACTTTTACCATTTTTGCTTTGCCTTCTGAATAAACAAAAACACATTCTTCAATTTTAATCAACTCTTTTACATCTTCATCCGATTTATCCTTCTCATCTTTAATTACAATATCGCCATCTTCTTCATCCGATTTTTTCATTCCTTTCGCTTCCAATGCCGAACTATCGCTACGTGTAGTAACCGACTGAATAGGAACAGTAACAATATTTTTTGCTTGTTTGGTTTGTACATCAACGGTAGCACTCATTCCTGGACGGAATGGCGGACGATTGTTATTTTCAACCAATAAATCTTGATACGACTCTTGTAAGATTCTAATTTTAACTGTAAAATTTGTTACTTGTTCAGCTGTTACACCAGTTGTGTTTGCAGAGTTTGCAATCTCCGTTACAATACCTTTGAACTTACGACCTAAATAGGCATCTACCTCAATCAAAGAAGTATCGTTGTAATGCACACGAACAATATCATTCTCATTTACATCTACACTCACTTCCATTTCATTCAAGTTCGCCAAACGCATAATCTCAGTTCCTTCCATTTGGGCAGTACCAACAACACGTTCACCTTTTTCTTTATTCAGTTTAGAAACGGTTCCGTTTACTGGAGAATAAATATTTGTTTTTGCTAAATTATCGTTTGCTTCTTTTAAGGATGCTTCGGTACTCTTCACATTGTACTCCGATGCATTTACACTTTCTTCTGCTGCTTTCACATCTGCCTTTGCACCATCAAATGCCGCTTTTGCTGCATCAAATTCCGATTGAGAAATTGCACCTTGATCAAACAATTTTTTATTACGATTGTAAGATGCTTCTGTATTTATATACGAAGCTTTTATTTGATCTAAACGTGCTTTTGAGTTTGCCAAATTTGCTTTAGCCCCATTTAAAGTGGCTACCATTCTACTTGAACTTGATTCATAAATCAAGGGATTGATTTTGCAAAGCAAATCACCTTTTTTTACCTGATCACCTTCTTTAACATACAACTCTACAATCTCACCAGAAACATCGGAACTAATTTTCACTTCTACTTCGGGCTGAATTTTACCATTTGCAGAAACCATTTCAGTAATGTCTCTTTTCTCTGCTTTCTCAGTAGTAACATTAGTTGCTTTTGTCCCCGATTTAGTAAAAATCAACACAAGTGATAATAGCACAACGCCAATAATGATAATCCAAACTATTTTTTTCATCTGTAATGTTATTTTGTAAAATTCAATTTATAATTTCAATGGTTTACCTTGATAGAAGTCAAGCACTTTTGTTTTAAACACAAACTCATATTTTGCTTGCAACAAATCACTTTGCGCTTTAATCAATTTATTTTTTGCATCATTGTAGTCGTTGGTATTAATCATTCCCACATCAAATTTTTGTTGTGTGTATTTAAACGACTCTTGCATTGCTTCAACCGTTTTAACAGTAGCATTGTACTTTTTCAAGCCAGCACTTGCATCAGCATACGCCTGTTGAATATTTTTTTGAACTTGTAATTTAGTTGACTCAACTGTTAATTCAGCATTTAGCATTTGGATGCGTGCACGATCGATGGCTGTTTTTGTTTGAAAACGATTGAATATAGGAACCGTTAAAAAGAAACCAAATGATTTGTTTACGTTGTTCTTGTATTGATCAGCAAATGGAATTTTTTCAGTTGCCGGACTAGAAAAATAAGGTGTTAAAACGGTATCACCTGCCGATGTAAAATCACCATTAGGACCATAACCTAAAAAGCTAGGAGTTCCAATTACACGCTGACTTAATCCAGAATAACCCGTTCCATAAGAAGCGCTGAATGATAATCGTGGACTTAATCCGCCCCAAGCAACATCAACGGCCTTGTCGGCACTCTTCACTTTAAATTCAGCACTTTTTATTTCAGGCAATGTGGTTACTGCTGAATTGTAAACTTGATTTGGATTTACATCCAATAATGCTTGATTGGCAACATTTAATTCAGGTTTTGCAATTCCAAACCCTTCCATTGTTGTCAAGTTTAATAATTGAGCTAATGATAAATAAGCAATATCTAATTGATTTTGAGCGGTCGTAACTGTTAATTCTTCCGAAGCCAATTGTGCTTTGATATCCAACAATGCGCCATTTGCTGCTGTACCAACCTCTACTAATTTCTTTGTACGTTCTACTTGAGCTGCAGTAATGCCAGATTGATTTTTTGCATTCTCCAAGGCTTCCATTGCATACAACACTTGTAAATAAGCTGTAGCAACATTTAAGGAAACATCGTTTTTCATTTTATCGACATCATACTTGCTCGCTAAATAGGTATAACGATTTTGCTGAATGGTATTTATATTTTGCAAGCCGCTAAACAAGTTGATATCGGTACTCAAACCGAAATTTTGAGAAAGTACTTGTGCATCGGCAAACTGATTCGTAAATCGATCGATGGTACGACCAATGTTATACGAATGGGAAGCATTTGCATTCAAAGAAGGCAATAAGTTTGCTTGGCTTTGTGTTAAATTTACTTTACTCAAATCGGTATTTAATTCCGTTTGTTTAATTTGAATATTGTTTTTTAATGCAAAATCAATGCACTGCTCGAGTGTCATGGATGCACTCACTTTTTGTTGTTCTTGAGCAAAAAGCAGATTGCCTAAAAACAAACTAAAAAGTAATAATCGAAAGGCTAAGTTCATACGGCAAATTTAAGAATAGAATCGACACTAAAGGTAGGGAAAATACATGCAAAAACTAAAGTATTTTATTTGGTAGCAATCACCTAATTTTAGTAGCTTTGCGGGAAACGAAACACATGAACTTTGCAACCATAATAGGACTTTTAGCGGCAACCTGTACCACCATTTCATTTGTACCACAGGTGGTCCAAATCCTTAAAACCAAAAACACCAAGGGAATTTCCCTGGGAATGTACATCCTTTTTACATTCGGAATTGCCTGCTGGCTGATTTATGGATTTTACCTAGGTGAGCTGCCCATCATCATCTCAAATTCCATTACACTTGTTTTGGCAAGTACTATTTTGGTGTTTAAAATTAAGCACGGATAGTATTTGTATTAAATTAGCTTTAATGAATACTTTAAATAGTATTTAGTTAACTACTTGAAAAAAAATCAAATCCTTTTGTCTGTTATTTTTCGCTATTGGTATTAGCGATTTCTTCATTCCTCTTAATTAACAATTTCTTTATTTTATCAATACCTCCAGGTGTTTTAATGTTACTACTATTGCAGCATAGAAATGATGTTATGAATTATATATCCATAAATAGCTGGAGGTTGAAAAATAATTTTAGTCCATTAAAAGGATTCGTTGCTTTTATTAATCAATTGGTTAATAGTAATCAAACGAAATTTCAAATACGATTAAAAAACAACAAGCCGAACAATAAAAAAGATGAGCTAAATGATAGCATCATCTACGCGAAACGAATACAAGAAGGAATGATGTTAAAAGAAAAACACCTCTTGCGATTATTTCCAGAATCTTTTTTAATCTATAAACCTAAAGATATTGTAAGTGGTGATTTTTATTGGTTTACTCGTATCGAAAATAAAGTTTTGGTAGCTATAGCAGATTGCACAGGACATGGAATACCAGGAGCATTCATGTCGGTACTGGGAATTAGTTTATTGAATCAAATTGTTATAGAAGAAAAAAACACCGATGTATCTTTTATACTTCAGCGCCTGGATCATAAACTTAAAAAAGCATTTAGCTATTCGATGGATTTAATTGACGAAGAAAAACATCCATACGATGGAATGGATATTGCACTTTGCTGTATTGACCACGAAACGAATACAATTCATTTTTCAGGAGCTTTACGTCCTATTTACCATTATGTGGATGGAGAGCTAAACAAATACGATGGTTCACGCTATCCAATAGGAGGATTAAGAATAGAAGATGAACGACCTTATGAAAGTCAGGAAATAAAATTTAAATCTGGAGAGCGATTATACTTAACATCAGATGGGTATGCAGATCAATTTGGAGGTGAAAAGAACAAAAAATTTATGGTAAAGAAACTCAAAGAATCGTTTGTAAAAACTTCCAAATATTCAATTCAAACACAACAATTTGAATTGGAACGATTGCACACTGAATGGAAAAACAACAATGAGCAAACAGACGACATATTAATAATAGGAATTAAACTTTAACTCAATTGCAAGAATTGCTTGTACCAATACCCTGATTGCTTGATGATGCGTTTTTGGGTTTTAAAATCAACGTATACCAATCCGAATCTCGGAACATATCCTTCTGCCCATTCGAAATTATCGGTGAATGTCCAAACAAAATAGCCATTCACTTTTACTCCTTCATTCTTTGCTCTTAAAACTTGTTCGATATGGTTATTAAGATAGTGTGTACGCTCAGGGTCTACAACTTTTCCATCAATTAATTTATCAGGAAATGCAGAACCATTTTCTGTAACAATTAGCTTTTTTATTTGCGGGTAATTATCATACTTTTTTAATATGTGATAGATTGATTCGGGATAAACCTCCCAATTCATTTGCGTATAAGGCACATTCCGTTTATTTGCTTTAATAATTTTTGCATTAACGAGAGGAACAAAATATGAATGGGAAACAATTTCTCTCGTATAATTCTGAATTCCAATAAAATCAAAATCGTATTGAAGCAATTTTTCATCATTCGGTTTAAAGTAATTATAAATTCGCTCCAATAATTTCAAGTCCTCAGTTGGATACATCAATCCTAATGAAGGTTCAATGAATAAACGATTTAATAAAGCATCTATTTTTTGTGCAGCCCTTATATCTTTTTCAGAATTAGTAGCTGGTTCTAAATGAGAACAAGAAAAGGTTGTTCCTACATTCAGCTGAACATTATAATCTTTTAAAACCCGAGCACCTTCAGCCTGACATAATGCTGCATGGTGGACAGCTGGAATAAAATTTTTAAGTCCGCGTTTCCCCGGTGCATGTACACCTAAAAAATAACCAGCTCCTGTAAACACCATTGGCTCGTTCATCACCATCCAGTTTTTAACTCTATCTCCAAATCTTTTAACACAAAGTGCAGTATACTCATTAAACCAACTTACTACATCTCTATTTGTCCAACCACCTTTTTGTTCTAATGCATGAGGCAAATCCCAGTGGTACAAAGTAACCCAAGGATTAATACCTAATTCTAATGAATAATCGATGAGTCGGTCGTAAAAATCTAATCCATTATAGTTTACATCACCAATTCCATTTGGTAATATGCGCGACCAGGATAATGAAAATCGATAATTGGGAATGTTTAAATAGCGAAGTAATTGTAAATCATTTTCATAAAAATGATAAAAATTACAAGCATCGTTTCCATTTTGATTACCTAAAATAGTTCCTTTTTTATTTGAAAATGTGTCCCAAATAGAAGGCCCTTTCCCATCGTGATTATGAGCACCTTCAATCTGATAGGCAGCAGTTGATATTCCCCAACTAAAATCATCACCAAACAATTGCTTATTCAACATAAATCAAAAAACTAAATTCTAGTATTAAATATGTGCCTGTGCGGCTGGAAAATTAACATCCCAAGAAAAACTAGGGCTATAAATTTTTTTATGGTAATGATTTTTAATAATTGTGTCTACTATTTGTTCTGTATTATCTGGATAATTCACAGAAATTGTTTTGCCGTATTCAAGCCATTCCTTAATCACCGAATAATTCTTTTTCTTTAAGCTTTTAATCACAGGTACTCCCATTTTTTTTAGGGCTGCGGCATTACATTGTTGCTCATATTGTGTTTTCATGGGAATAACCAATAACTTTTTCCCTAAATACAATGCTTCAGCAGGCGTTTCAAAGCCAGCACCACACAGCACACCTTTGCAATTTGCCATACTCTTTAAAAACAATTCATTATCAATTGGCTGAATAGTAACATTGCCATCGGTAAACGATTTTTTATTGTGTTTACTAAACACTTGCCATTCAGCAGACTTGAATTTTTTCAAATGCTTCACAATTCGTTCATCATCATAAGCAGGCAAATAAACCGTATAATAACGATCATTTTTTGTTTTAATATCTCTTACTTCTTTTCGTATAACAGGAGTAAAGATATTTTTATCAAATGCTGAAAAATGAAATCCATACTGTGCAGTAGTGGGAGCATAATATTTCAATACAGCCCTTCCCAATGGATCTTTTTTATCGGGCTTGGGAGCATTTTTGGAAAGTACTGCGCATTGATGACTTAAAGAAATACATTGCAATCCCTTTTGCTTACAAGCCCAGGCAGTAACTGGCTCAAAGTCATTAAATATAATATCGTATTGTTCAATGGGAATGCGACTAATGTCTTTTAATAATTCCTTCGTATCCATTTTCAAATAGGTACTTACAATATCAACACCACCGTTTTTCCCAAATACAAAACTCAACCCTTTAAAACGGTATTTTATTTCAAACGGAACTTTTACATCTGCTTGAATACCGCTTAACAAAACATCAACGCTACCTTTTTTTTGTAGAATTGGTACAATATCTCTCGCCCTGCTTAAATGACCATTTCCAGTACCTTGTATTGCGTATAATATTTTCATTATGCTCTTTTCATTAAGTTAAATTCATTTACCAATTCTTCAAACAATTGATTGCTTTTTTGCTTGTGATCTTTCGACTTCTTTATATCAATTGATTTAGCAACTTCATCATCGTTGTATTTATAGATTGACCATTTTCCTTCATTAAATTCCAAAGCAGTCAAATTTTCAATCCAGTCGCCTGAATTTAAATACAGAATAGAACCTTTATCATTCTTAATCACTCTCATTTCTGGCTGATGAATATGTCCACACACAACATAATCGTATTCATTCGAAATTCCTATTTCGGCTGCAGTATCTTCAAAATTATTAATGAATTTAACGGCACTTTTTACACTATTTTTAATTTTTTTGGAAAGAGAAATTTTTCCTCTACCCATTTTTTTGGAACAAAAATTCACAAAGCTGTTTATCAAAATCAATGAATCATAACCAACTGCGCCTAGTTTTGCCAACCATTTCGAATGTTGCATGGTTACATCAAACACATCACCATGAAATATCCAAGCCTTTTTACCATCTAAGTTTAGTACTACTTTATTTACAATTTTAAAAGAACTCATCTTAAACCCCGTAAATTTCCTAAGCATTTCATCGTGATTGCCTGTAACATAAACTACTTTTGTTCCTTTCGCAATTAGACCAGTAATGTGTTTAATTACTTGCATATGACTAGCTGGCCAATAATGCTTACTAAACTGCCAAATGTCGATAATATCACCATTTAGCACAATTTTTTTAGGCTTAATGCTTTTTAAGTATTGTAATAATTCATTAGCATGACATCCATAAGTTCCCAAATGAACATCAGAAATTACTACTAAATCTACTTTTCTTTTTTTTGATCCCACTATTAGATAAACAAGCGTTCTTCTTCAAGAAGAATTGAAGATTTAAAAGGTGAGTACAAAACAGCTGATAATCTTCTAATTAAAAGATTAATAAAAAGATCTTGAAACCAATAAAATATTTTTTTCATTTGGATTGTTTTTTGAAAATAGAAAAAAAAGGAAAATATAGTGGAGGAAGAATTTTTAAAGTCGTCAGTTTTAATCGTATAACGAATTATAGTAGTATTATAATTCATTTAACTAAAATAAAGAATTGATTTATTCACAATGCAAATTAAGCAAGTGAACATCACTAAAATTTTAACGAATAATTAAGAAATGATTAATTAAAATAATTTGAAAATAAATAAGTAAAGAAGGGAATTGATAAGATTAACGTTATCCAAAAAAACAGTGCGTGCAAATTGATATGCTCGTCTTTTGAAATTATTTTTAATAAGTGCTTCATCTCTTGGAGTAGTTTAGATGAAGTGGTTTCGGAATAACCTTTAATTCAAAAGGTCTCTTATAGGGTAATCACTTGTATTATGGTTACAAAAGTAACTCTTTTTCTAATACTAAATTAATCGGAAAATTAAATTAACATTAAGAAATAAATTCCCATGCACTTTTGTAAGCGCCAATTGATTCGGTATAATCTAAAAAGGATTTATAAAAGGGATGATTACCAAAGGTTGCACTATCGCCAATCACAACTAATTTCTTTTTTGCACGCGTAAGCGCTACATTCATCCTTCGTGTATCACTTAAAAATCCAATTTCTTGGGTATCGTTGGAACGAACCAAGCTTATATATATTACATCGCGTTCTTGGCCTTGAAAACCATCTACTGTTTTTATGGCTATTTGAGACGAAAAAGTTTTCAAATAATCATCTTCTGCAATCTTTGTTGTTAATAACTGCACTTGTTCTTTATAAGGCGATATAATACCAATTGATATCCTCCTATTTTGCTTATTACTTTGCTCGTATTGCTCTATTAAATTTTTTAAATGTTTTAGCAGCAATTGTGCTTCTTCAGGGTTGGATGTACTCAAACTTTCTGGATTCAACAATTCACCATACCCACAACCTGCTGTGTCAATAAAATCAAAGGGAAAATGTAATAGATATTCATTTTCATCAAAACTCAACACCGTATCTTTTACAGAAGCATCGGCTTTCAATCCCACTTGATAAAATTGTTGATTCGAAAAATTCATAATCTTTTCATTCATTCGGTACTGTGTATTCAGCATAATTGAAACATGTTCTAAATTCATGCATCTTTCCATCAATGTTTCTTTTAAACCCATTGCTTCTGCCTTTTTCGATTTAACAGTTGGGGGGAGCTGAAAATGATCACCTGCAAAAACTACACGATCACTTCGTGTAATTGGAATCCAACACATGGGCTCCAATGCTTGTGCAGCTTCGTCAATAAATACTGTACTAAAGTGCTTATCACGCATCATTCTTCCAGATGAAACTACTGGAGTACAAGCTATTACTTGCGCTTTATCAAATTGTTCGTGTAAAATAAAATCTTCTAACTGTCGAGCCTCCTGCAATATTTTTCGTGCTTCAATGTATAATAATTGACGTTGCTCCCGCTCCGCCTTTCCGAAATTACGCTTGTATTTACCTGCCATTCGAAAATACTCATCTGCTGTTTTGCGATAGCTTTTTAAATCTTTATACGATTCATGTGCAGCAATTTTCGCATCCAATGTATTATTTATTACATCATCGGCTATACGCGCTGGGTTTCCTAATCTCAAAACATTAATGCCTTCGCGATGTAATTTTTCGGTAAGTAAATCAACAGCTGTATTACTCGAACTACAAACGAGTACTTGTCGCTCGGAGTTTAAAGTTTGACGAATAGCCTGAACCAATGTGGTTGTTTTACCTGTACCTGGTGGACCGTGAATTATCGCAATGTCTTTTGCTGCTATAATCTTTTTTACTGCTTCGTTTTGTGATTGATTTAAACCTGTAATTTGAAGTTGTTCATTTTCCTTGTCAAATTCAGCTGGCTTTATACCATAGAGCACATCTCTAAGTTCGGACAAACGATTGTGTTTTGCATTGATCACTTTTTCCAATGCAATGTCCATCTCTTTAAAACTTGTTTCATCAAACAAAATATTAATCCCAAGTTTACCATCATCGCACCATTCTGGTAAATCATCAACAGAAAGAGAAAGTCTCAATTTATTTTGGTTGATCACTTTAATGGTTCCATTCAACGGAGTCGCATCTTGATGATTATTAGAAAACAGGGATGCTATTTTCCCTCCAGAAAACTGATGAGGCTCGTTGTAATTGGTTGTTCGTTCAACATCAATATTTAAGTATTCACCTAATCCAATTTCAATGTTTGAAATAACAATTGGATACCAGGTTACACCATTTTGTTTTCGGTAATTTATATTGTTTCGAGAAAAATGAGCTTTGTATTGTTCAAAATCTTCATCGCGCTCAATTTTGAGTAATTGGCGTAATTGAGTAAGACGATCGAGTGCTATAGACATAATGTATAATCAATCGATTTAATGATTGGATTGAGAATCAATCATCTTTTGTACAGAACTAATCAAATCATTTGTTAAAACAGGTTTTAACAAATAAGTGGTATTGGGAATCTCTTTCATCAACAATTGTGTTTTATTGTCAGAGTTACCTGTTAGAAACACCACTGGAATATTATTATTTTTTCGAATAATTGAAACGGCATCAATTCCATTTAAATTTCCTTTTAGTTTTATATCCATCAAAATCAAATCGGGAAGCGTTTCAGCAATTTTCAAAAGTGCATCTTCGGCAGAAGAAACGCTTCCAACAACAAGAAAACCCGCCTTGGTCAAGTTCATCTTGTTTTCCATTGCAACAATTGCTTCGTCTTCTACTATCAAAACTTTTTTCATGTGTCTTATCCTTCGAATGAAATATAATATGCTGTTCCTTTGTGATTGGTTGTTTTAATAGTGCCACTTAACTGATCTACGAGTGCATTAATCAATGTTAAACCTAAAGTGCTAGAAGCTTTTAGTTTAGTCTCCACATCATAACCGCATCCGTCATCACTTACCATCATTGTAAACTTTCCTCCCATTTTTGTACATACTATTTTAACTTCTCCTTCTCGTCTATCTTTAAAAGCATGTTTAAATGCATTTGATATTAATTCATTCAATATTAATCCGCATGGAACTGCTTGTTGAATATTCAAAAAGATATCGTTACAGGTTACATTAAAAACAACATCTGTTTCTGTTGAATTATAGGAGCTCTTGATATAATCCACCAAATCATTGATGTATCCACAAAAATCTATCTTTGCAAATGTTTCATGCTGATAAAGTTTATCGTGTATCAATGCCATTGAGTGAATTCGATTTCTGCTTTCTTCAAATAGCTCTTTGGCTTTTTCGTCTTGAACATAACTGGATTGCAAACCAATTAATCCACTAATAACTGCCATGTTGTTTTTTACACGATGATGTATTTCTGCCAACAAAATTTCTTTTTCTTGTAAAGATGCTTTTGTATACTGTTCCGCTTTTTTACGTTCCGAAATATCTGTTACACGCAATGACTGAAAGGGTTTTCCTCCTATGTAAATCAAACGAATTGCCAATGCCCCCCAAAACTCTTTACCTAAATTAGTACTGTATAAAATTTCTCCTTCATATAAACCCTTTTCAAATAAAATTGTTCGAATAGCTTCCAATTCTTTTAATGAAAGCTCTATTTTATGAAAATCCAATCCACTATAATCAAAAAAGTCGGACTCCTTTTCCATTTCAAAAAGATCAACTGCACGTTTGTTTGCTTTTACAATTTTACCTTTCATCATATCCACCAAAAACAAGGCATCAGATGAATTGTCGAACATGGATTGAAACTGATATTGAAGTAATTCGTTTGATCGGCCCAATTTAACTTCACTGGTTTCGTAGTTTCTAATTATTGAATAAATAACAATTACTTCACAAATTAATGTTGTGATTATAAATACTGGGCGAAGTTTTAATATTTGTAAGTGGTCAAGGTTTATTAAAAAGAAATTATTTTGATTGGATACGTATAAACTTATTAGTAAAAAAAGACTTAAAAATACAAGTGAAAGTATAGAACGAATATTTTTTAATCGAAATAAAACAACTGGAACTGCAGCAATCGGAATAAATAACAATTGTACTTGCGAATCAACGCCTAAACTAAGCGAAAGAAAATACATTTGAATATTGAGTGCAACTACAAATAAAAACCGAGCAAGTCTGTAATATTTGAAAAATGAGAAAAAAAGTAGAATGCTATAAAAACTGGCTGCAATTATTTCGAAAAAGCAAATTTTCATTAAGCCCAAGCTATAATAAATAACAACATATGCTAGCGTTAAAACAACGGAAATCAAGATTAACTGATTCGTCAATTTTAACCGCTTTATATTTTCGCGATTTATTGTTTGGTCAATGCCTAAATTCGATACAAACTCCCAATACTTAGTAAACATAGATTTGTTGAGTAGTTAGGTACAATAGTACTGAAAAAGTGACAATATTACAACTCCTAAAACGCTTTGTTTATAAGTCAATACACACAATTTGAACAAAAGAATTGTAAAAAATGATATTTCTCATAACGATAATCTAAAAACTGGTATTATCTTCGAAAAAAATAATAGACATGAGCAACGATATCGTAAAAGCAATCGAAGAAAAATACAGAAACATGGGGCAAGATCCTAACACTTATTTAAAAGGACTTCTTCATAGTAAATTAATCAACTATTGGGATTATGTTGAAGTAGACACTTTACTTTCCTTACAAAAACCAAGAACAGATTTTACGGATGAGCCTATATTTATTATGTATCATCAAGTAACGGAGTTGTTATTAAAACTAATTACGCACGAAATAAAACAAATTGTTGATAACGAAAATATAGACACTGCTATTTTTGCTAATAAAATTGATCGTATCAATCGTTATTCAGGAATTTTAACAGAGTCGTTTGCAGTAATGCGCGAAGGAATGGATTACGATCAATACAATCAATTTCGATTAACATTGGCTCCTGCAAGTGGTTTTCAGTCGGCTCAATTCCGATTTATTGAATTGTATTGCACCGATGCGCACCTATTGGTAAACAGCAGAGTGAAAGCACAAGTGAATGCCGATTCGGATATGAATTATTTATTTGATAATTTATATTGGAAAGATGCGGGACTAGACCATAAAACAGGAAAGAAAACACTTACACTCTCTCAATTTGAAGATCGTTATATTGATAACTTAAAAGCAACAGCTACTAAATACAAAGGTAAAAACATCTATAACCGTTTTTTAAAATTAAATGCAAGTGATGAAAAAGTAACGGCATTAAAAACAGCATTGCGCAATTTTGATCATACCTACAATGTTGTTTGGCCACTATCTCATTTAAAAACAGCAGAGTATTATTTAAATTCAAAAGGAGAAAATAAAGCAGCTACTGGTGGTAGCGAGTGGCAAAAATATTTACATCCTTCTTATCAACGTAGAATTTTCTTCCCCGAACTTTGGACCAAAGAAGAAATTGAAAATTGGGGCAAATAACTACCGAAAAGGGCTGAGTAATTCAGCCCTTTTTTATGGAATTAATCTTTTTCAAACCACAAATTCTTATCCTTCCTAAATTTATTTAATTTTTATTGCATTGATTATCAATATATTATAAATTACTTCAATACACAATTTGCTTATACATAATTTTCTTATGTATATTTGTGTTATGTATTCATCAGAGTTAATAAAAGGAACTTTAAAAACAATCGTTTTAAAGTTGTTATCCGAGACAAAACAAATGTACGGGTACGAGATTACACAAAAAGTAAAAGAGTTAACAGACTCTAAAATTGTTATTACCGAAGGCGCGCTTTATCCTTTACTTCATCAGCTGGAAGCAGAGGGAATAGTAACAACAGAAACTGTTAACATTGGGAAACGCATTAGAAAATATTATTCACTCACTCAAACCGGAACTGAGCGTGCGAAAGATAAAATCTATGAGTTTACCGATTTCATTAATACAATGAATATTTTACTTGATCTCAAGCCAAGTGTAAAGTATGTTTAGTTTAACCGAAGAACAAATCGCCTTTATTGAAAACGATATTAAAGTCAGGGGAATTACTTCTCCTGACTTGAGTATCGATCTGTTGGATCACATTTGCTGTTTAATTGAAAATAAGCTCGATGAATACAGGAACTTCGACACTGTATATCAAGAAACCATTTTGCTATTTGGTAAAAATGGATTGAAAGAAATACAAGACGAGACAAATCGACTTTTAACATTTAAACATTATTATACCATGAACAAAACAATGAAAATTAGTGGATATGTATCATCATTGATGATATTATTCGGAGCCTATTTAAAATTTCAACACTGGCCTGGAGCTAGTGTACTGATGGTGTTTGGCGTATTCTTTTTTACCGTTTTATTTTTACCGTTATTATTCATTCTAAAATTTAAAGCAAGTGCCGAAAATAACAGAAGTGTTGTTTTAAGTATTATTGCAGGCGTTGCATCGTTGATGCTTTGCTTTGGTGTATTATTTAAGTTAATGCATTGGCCATATGCGCAAACACTAACTATAGCGGGTGCTGTATTATTAATTTTCGGTTACTTACCAGTCTATTTTATTAGTGTATACAAAAACACAACTAATAAAATAAATGCAACTGCTACTGTTATTTTAATAATTGCCGGTGTAGGTTTGTTTGTGGCTCAATCTAACTACGGTATACCAAGACCAGTATCGGATAGCTTTTGGAGAGGTGTAACAGAAAATGAACAATTGATGAATTTTGTAAAAAAAGAAAACAAGTTAACGTATGATGTTTTAGAGAAAAAATCAGCAACTGATTCAACTCTTAATTCAAATGGTTTAACAGAACTTAAAGCAAGCTCTCAGAAATTAATTGATCAGTTAGAAAATTTAAAAGCATACTTAATTTCAAACACTGAAGGTATTTCAATTGATGATGCTAAGAAATTCAATATTGATAATTTAAGGACTAGCGGTGGTGGTGATATATGCACCGAAATTCTATTTGGCAATCCGAATTCTGATTATTCTGCTGAACAATTAAAGAAGCAATTGGAAGCCTATAAATCCGTTGTATTAAAACTCAATCCAAACATTGATTTGGCAAATCTTACTACAGGTAATATCACAGTATATGGCGAATCAATTCCTTGGGAACAAAGTAATTTTGACATATTACCAATTCCATTAATTGTTTTCAACTTAAACAGAATCGAACTGGCTGCATTAACAACAGAAAGCGCAGTGCTTAATAAGCTACACTAAAACAAAAAAGCCCTTCCAAAATGGAAGGGCTTTTTTTATTCTACTCGTTGACCTTTTCGATTCATATAATAGATTTGATCATCTAACAATACTTTTGCTCGGTCGCCTTCAAAATCATAAATCCAATGAAAGGTTGGTTTAATGATAACAGCACCTGTGGTATCTACCAATCCCCACTTTTCATTTATTCGAACACGTGCCAATCCATCAACAAAATTACCAACCTCATGATAACGAGGCGCAACAATCTCTACGCCAGAAGTATCAATAAATCCCCATTTTTTTTGAAATTTTACTTTTGCTAATCCATTATTGAAATTACCAACAACATCATACTTCGGAAATTTTGCCTTGTTCTTTGCATTGCCTTGTGCAAAAATAGCTCCTTGAATAAAAAGGAATATTAAAAAAATACTTATTTTAAATTGAAATTTCATAGTACAAAGATAGTTTAATATGCCAAATTCGGACCCAACCAACGCTCTGCAACTTCAATAGTCATGCCTTTTCTTTTTGCATAATCAGCCACCTGATCCTTCTGAATTTTTCCTATTCCAAAATAATGTGAATCGGGATGAGCAAAATACATACCACTAACGGCAGCCGTTGGAACCATCGCCATGCTTTCCGTTAAAATCATTCCTGTATTTTTTTCCACATCTAATAATTTCCAAATAATTGGTTTTTCGGTATGATCAGGCTGTGCAGGATAACCTGGTGCTGGACGAATACCTGCATATTCTTCTTTGATTAAATCTTCGTTCGCTAAGTTTTCGGATGATGCATATCCCCAATATTCTTTACGAACTTTTTTATGCATCAATTCTGCAAATGCTTCTGCCAAACGATCGGCCAATGCTTTTAACATAATGGCAGAATAATCATCGTGATCTTTTTCAAAGCGAGCAACGTGTTCATCAATACCAATACCTGTAGTCAATGCAAAAGCACCAATGTAATCTTGTGAAGATGGAGAAATAAAATCTGAAAGTGCCACATTGTATTGCCCTGCAGGCTTTTTGGTTTGTTGGCGGATTGTATGAAAAACTACCGATTCATTATTTACAGAAAGCTCAACATCATCTCCTTTTGCTATCGCTGGGTAAATTCCAATAACCGCTTTTGCCTTCAACCATTTTTCAGCAATTAATTGTTTCAGCATTTTTTGTGCATCGTCAAATAACTTCTTTGCTTCTGCTCCACGTTCCGCATCATTAAATATTTTTGGATACGAACCTTTTAATTCCCAACTGTGAAAGAAGGGTGTCCAATCGATGTATTCCGCAATTTCATTTAAATCATAATCTTCAAATACTTTATTTCCAATTAGAGCAGGTTTTGAAATTTTGGTTTTATTCCAATCAACTGGAAATTTATTTTCACGTGCTTCTTCAATCGAAATAAATTTATTTTGTGATTGTGCATTTTTATTTTGTTCACGCACACGCTCATAATCTTTTGTAACCTCTTGCATAAATGCTGCACGTAATTCATCCGAAATTAAACTGCTTGCTACGGGAACCGACTTACTAGCATCGTTTACATGTACCACCGGACCAGAATAGTTTTGAGCAATCTTAACAGCAGTATGTACTTTAGAAGTTGTTGCTCCACCAATCAACAATGGTGTTTTAAAGCCAAGTCGCTCCATTTCTTTTGCAACATGAACCATTTCATCCAAGGATGGCGTAATCAAACCACTTAAGCCAATTACATCCACATTGTGTTTTTTTGCTTCATCCAATATCTTATCACAGGAAACCATTACACCTAAATCGATGATTTCATAATTGTTACATGCTAATACAACACCCACAATATTTTTTCCAATATCATGCACATCGCCTTTTACGGTTGCCAATAATATTTTCCCTGCGTTTGTTCGTCCGTCACCCGCAATACCCGCTAATTTATTCGCTTCCTTCTCTGCCAATAAATAAGGTTCAAGGTATGCAACAGCCTTTTTCATCACACGTGCACTCTTCACTACTTGTGGTAAAAACATTTTACCTGCACCAAACAAATCACCAACAATGTTCATCCCTGCCATCAACGGCCCTTCAATAACATGCAATGGTCTACCTAATTTCAAACGAGCTTCTTCTGTATCTGCATCAATGTGTTCCACCAATCCTTTTACCAAAGCATAACTTAAGCGTTCTTCAACAGTTCCTCTTCTCCACTCTTCATCTTTTTCTGTTTTCTCTTTTGTAATTCCTTTCAGCGATTCAGCATGTTCTACCAATCGCTCCGTAGCATCCTCTCTTCTGTTTAATAAAACATCTTCTATTAATTCTAATAATTTTTTATCAATATCATCGTACACCACCAACTGTGCTGGATTTACAATTCCCATGTCCATTCCATTTTTAACTGCATGGTATAAAAAAGCAGAATGAATTGCTTCACGCACATGATCATTACCACGGAAAGAAAACGAAACATTACTTACACCACCACTCACTTTAGCATGTGGTAAATTTTCTTTAATCCATTTTGTAGCATTAAAGAAATCCAATGCATTTAATTTATGCTCATCCATTCCAGTTGCTACTGGAAAAATGTTAGGATCAAAAATAATGTCTTGAGCAGGGAACTTTACTTTATCAACTAAAATATCATACGCACGTTTGCAAATATCTTTTCTTCGTTGCAAAGTATCGGCCTGACCCACTTCATCAAAGGCCATCACAATAACAGCAGCACCGTATTGCTTTACTTTCTCCGCTTGTTCAATAAATTTTTCTTCCCCTTCTTTTAAGGAAATAGAATTTACAATTGCTTTCCCTTGCACACATTTTAATCCAGCTTCAATCACACTCCATTTACTGGAATCAATCATGATTGGAACACGTGCAATATCTGGTTCGGATGCAATCAAATTCAAAAAGCGCGTCATGCAGGCTTCACTGTCCAACATCCCTTCGTCCATGTTTACATCAATCACTTGCGCACCACCATCTACTTGATCTTTTGCAATGGATAATGCTTCTTCATAATTTCCTTCGTTGATTAAGCGTAAGAATTTTTTCGAACCTGTTACATTCGTTCGTTCACCCACATTCATAAAATTACTTTCAGGGCGAAGTGTTACTGGCTCTAAACCGCTCAAATGCATCAATGCATCGGGTTCAGGTTTTTTACGAGGAGCGCTTGTTTTTGCTAATTCAGCAATACGTTTAATGTGAGCAGGTGTTGTACCACAACATCCTCCAACAATATTTAAAAATCCTGCTTTTAAAAAGTCTTCTATTTGATGTCCCATTTCATGGGCATCTTGATCGTATTCACCAAACTGATTTGGCAAACCTGCATTCGGATATGCACTCACAAAGAATGGAGCTTTGGTTGCCAACTCTTCTAAATACGGACGCATGTCTTTTGCGCCCAATGCACAATTTAATCCAACACTTAATAAATCAACATGAGAAACGGAATTTAAAAAGGCTTCAGTAGTTTGTCCGGATAGTGTTCTACCACTTGCATCAGTAATGGTTCCTGAAACCATCACGGGCATTTTTTTGTCAATGGATTTGCAATAATTTTGAATGGCAAACAATGCTGCTTTTGCATTCAGCGTATCAAAAATGGTTTCAATCAATAAAATATCAGCACCACCATCAATCAATCCTTTTACTTGTTCGGCATAGGCATCTACTAATTCATCGAATGTAATTGCTCTAAACCCAGGATCATTTACATTGGGTGATAATGACAAAGTTCTGTTGGTTGGTCCAATTGCACCAGCTACAAACTTAGGAACGTTTGCTTGTTCTGGAAATTCCTTATAAAATTCTTGTATCGCTTCTTTTGCAATTTTAGCCGACTCATAATTTAACTCATACGCCAATTCTTGCATATCATAATCTGCCATAGCAATTTTGGTATCACTGAATGTATTTGTTTCAATGATATCAGCACCCGCTTTTAAATATTCTTTGTGAATGGCTTTGATAATTTGCGGTTGTGTTATGGAAAGCAAATCGTTGTTCCCTTTCAAATCTTTGTGCCAATCAGCAAAACGTTTTCCACGGTAATCTTTTTCCTCCAACTTGTATTGTTGAATCATGGTACCCATAGCACCATCAATTACCAAAATTCTTTTTTCTAATTCTTTACGTATGTCTATCATATCAATTTAATTCTGTTTTAATAACAGAAATTGGAGTAAAAAAAATCTCCTCTAACGTTTTATGTCAGAGGAGATAAATTATGTTGATTTTAATTATTCAAATATTTATTTTTCTGACTTATCTATTTTGCCAAAGGCAAATGCGAGTTGACACCTTCTATTTTAGTTAAAAACCAATTAGGGTTGTCAAGGTATCATAGGGCGCTATCCCTCCACCTTTCTGGATAAGTATCTAAAGAACTGGTACAAAGATAATAAAAAACCAAATACCAAAAACTACTTAAATATCAATTAATCAGCCCATTATTCTGCTATATTTGAGTTCCTAATCAACAACTTGCATGCGTCACTTCTTTCATATTGGATATCATGGCTACAATTACAGAGGCTGGCAAAGGCAACCCAATGTTACCTCGGTGCAAGAAGTAATAGAAGATACACTAGGTAAAATTCTAAAAAAGCCCATTATCATTCTGGGTTGTGGCCGAACGGATGCGATGGTAAGTGCCAGTCAGTACTTTTTTCATATAGATACGAATGAAGGATGGGATTTTGATTTAAAATTCAGGCTAAACAAAGCATTACCCGATGACATTGCTGTATTTGATGTTTTTAAAGTGGAAGATGATCAGCATGCACGATTTAGTGTAAGTCAGCGCACCTACGATTTCTTTTTTCATACCTATAAAGACCCATTCTTAGCGCGTACAAGTTCTTTTTATTTGCTCGACAATTTGGATATCGAAAACATGAAAAAAGCCGTTGCACTTTTTCCCAAATATGAAAACTATGGTGTTTTTTGTAAAAACCCCGACAAGCACAACACTACTATTTGCAAGGTAAGCAGCACGCAGTTGTATATTGACCCTAAAGAAGAACGTTTCCGATTTGAGATTTCTGCAAACCGTTTTTTAAAAACCATGATTCGAATTTTAGCAGGTAAAATTATTGAAATTGGCAGAGGTGAATTTACGGTTGAACAATTAGAACATTGCTTAGCAACACAAACGGCACCGAAGACCATTATTCCAGCTCATCCGCAAGGATTGTACTTGTCTAAAGTTGTATATCCATTTTTAGAAATGCCTGTGCGAAGCGAATTTGCGGGTGTGTTTCAACAAAACAAAGAAATCGACTGGCAAAAAATATAATTTATTCAACAATACATCATCCGTTCGAATAAAGCCAGAATCAATTGCATTCCTTCATTTGTTTTTATATATTTGGTACAAACATGTACTACTTTGAAAAAAATCTTCTCCATTTTTTTGCTGTTTTTTATTATCCCTTGTTTTTCACAGGTAACTGATGACAATCAAAAAACAATTGATTCATTAAAGCAAGTAATCAACACTACCGATTCGGATACAATTAAAATAAATGCTTACATGGCATGGGATGATTTAATCTATGTATCTAATCCTATCCTTGATTTTGATATCAATCAAACAATTATTTCAATAGCCGGAGCAAATTTAAAATCAAACAAACTTAGTCCTGATGAAGTAATAGGATATAAAAAAAGATTGGCAACAGGTCTTAACAATACTGGACTCTATTATCTTGATCAAGGCGACTACGCAAATGCAATTATCGCATTTACCAATGCTTTAAAATTAAGAGAAGAACTTGAAGACGAAAATGGGAAATCTTCTGCATTAGGCAATATCGGGAGTATTTACTACGAACAAGGAGACTATGACAAAGCAATTAGTTATTACAACCAATGTTTAGCAATACAAACTAAACTTGGAAACAAAGATGGAATATCTACTACCTACAACAACTTGAGTAATATATATGCCGATCAAAAAAAATATGAGCTTGCAATTGATTATTGTTTTAAAGCAATGAAAATTGCCGAAGAGATTGAAGATGAATTGGGTGTTGCTTATTCTTTAAATAATATTGGAGCAATATACAATGATCAAGGAAACAGAGAAAAAGCAATTGAATATTATACAAAAAGTCTTGAAATAAAAGAAAAAATAGGCAATATGAAAGGTGTTGCAATTACACTTACGAATATTGGTAATATCTATTTAGAAAACAGACAGCACGATAAAGCCGAATCGTATGCACAAAAAGCACTTTTGCTTTCCAAAGAAAAAGGATTTTTAGTGGAAGGGATGGACGCAGCTACTTCCTTGTATTTGAATTACAAAGATCAAAACAAATCAAAAGAAGCACTAAACATGCATGAATTGATTGTGATGTACAAGGACAGTATTAACAGAGAGAGTAATCACAAAGAGATTTTAAAACAAGAAATTCAATACAACTATGAAAAGCAAAAAGCATTGGATGAAAAAGAACACGAGAAACAACTTGCTATTGCTGATGAACAAAAAGACAAACAAAAAATAGTATCTGTTTCGATTGGTGTTGGATTGGTATTAGCACTGTTTTTAACCCTCTTTATTTTTAATAGACTTCGACTAACAAGAAAACAAAAGCAAATTATTGAACATCAAAAAGCGATTGTGGAAGAGAAACAAAAGGAAATTTTAGATTCCATTGTTTATGCAAAACGATTACAAGATGCAATATTACCAGCCACTAAAACATTCACAACGTATCTTCCAAATAGTTTTATTTTATACAAACCAAAAGACATTGTAGCTGGCGACTTTTATTGGTTGGAGTTTAAAAATGATTTAGTGTTTGTGGCAGTAGCTGACTGTACTGGCCATGGAGTACCAGGAGCGCTTGTAAGTGTGGTATGTAGCAATGCACTTAATAGAGCTGTGTTGGAATTTAACATTACCGATCCCGGAAAAATACTCGACAAAACAAAAGAGTTGGTATTAGAAACATTTGCAAAAAGCGACCAAAATGTGAGTGATGGAATGGATATTTCACTTTGCTGCATCAATCAAAAAACTAACGAAATTAAATGGTCGGGAGCAAACAATCCATTATGGTACATTAGCAACAATACCTTTAAAGAAATTGCACCGAATAAACAACCCATAGGAAAAACAGATAGTTCTGAATTATTTGTAAGCCATACTGTACAACTCTCTAAAGGCGATTCTATTTATTTAATTACCGATGGATTTGCTGATCAATTTGGCGGACCAAAAGGAAAAAAATTCAAGTATAAACCTTTGAAGGAATTAATAATACAAAATCAAACGACTGAACCTTCAGAAATTAAAAAGGAATTAGAGCATGCGTTAGATAAATGGAAAGGAAATTTGGAGCAAGTAGACGATGTTTGTATTATTGGGATAAAAATTTAACTCCCCGCTTTTGCAGGAAAATATTTTTCTTTCCATGCTTTTAGTTTAGCATCAATTGGTTTTTTGAAGAAAAAATAACCACCAATTACAAGGATGAGATAAGGCACCGCCATTAAATACAAAATACCTGTATTTAATCCATTGGCAATAGATCCACCACCATCCAAATCACTTTCGGCTGTGGCTTTACACATAGCACATTGTGCTACTGCGCTTGTATGGTTAAGCATAATGAATGCAAACAATACTAGGAATGATATGTATTTTTTAGTTTTCAATGGTGATACAAATTTAAGTAATTTTATGAATAAATGCTAGATATTTTGAAGGACAACCAACTGATTGATATCAGGAATATTCAGGAAAAAGGAAACAATTGTTTATAGACATGTAAGGTTCAATCCTAAACTCATATTATTATCAAATCCTAGTCGATAATAAGACTGTTAAATCGGATAAGCTTGTTATTATTAAATAGATAAATTCGCTAATTAAAAGCCTTTACACTAAATTTGTGTAGAGGCTTTTTTATTTACACATGAGAAAAATATATTTTACTTTTTACTTTTTACTTTTTACTTTCTATTCTGAATCACAGGACTTAGTGCCGAATGGCGATTTTGAAACCTATTCATCTTGCCCAAATGCACCTAATCAAACTAATTTAGCTTTTCCTTGGTATGACCCAACAGGAGCAACTTCTGACTACTATAATTCTTGTGCTGTGGCTCTGTCTGGTGTCGGTGTTCCATTTCAGTCAAATGGTGCAGTAACACTTTTTCAACCTGCATATTCTGGAAATGCTTATATGGGGTTGTTTGCCTCCCAAGATAATGCTTCCAATTACAGGGAGTATATTCAAGTAAAGCTTACAGACACAATGATGTCAGGACAATGTTACTATGTAACATTACATATTAATCTAATGAATTTATTAAAAAGAGGATGCAATAACGTTGGAGCTTATCTGTCAACAACAGCAGTCAGTACAACTAGTCCAAATGTTCTCAATTATACTCCTCAAGTGTTAATGTCCGGGAACCCTGCAATCACAGATACTGTGAATTGGATTAAAATTTCGGGTGTTTATATGGCATTAGGTGGAGAAGAATATTTAACAATTGGCAATTTTCAGAATGATAGCAATACCACTTTTCAAACTGTAGATACAGCAAATCCTTTTGATGGTTGCTATTACTACATCGATGATGTAAGTGTAATCAATTGCAATGATACTTTATCATCGGTTGATGAAATTACAAATCAATACGATGTAAAATTATATCCCAACCCCAACAATGGAAGTTTTACTGTAGAGTATTCCATTGAAGAAAACGACCAAGCAGATTTGTGTATTTATTCCATTGAAGGAAGAAAAATTGCTTGTTACAAATTAAATTCAGCTGAGAAAAAGATAAAAATTCAGGAAAATTTATTTTCAAATGGCATGTATTTTTATCAGATTCACTTAAATGGGAATGTAGCAGCGCAAGATAGATTGATAATCATTAAATAATTTGTAAATTATAGTATCATGAAAAGCATTCCAGCCGATACTGTGAAACTACCTATACAAATAATACGGTGATATCATCAAATACACCACCACACCTGTAACAGTTACATACAACCAAATAGGAAAAGCAAAACGCACTAGTTTTTTGTGTTTCTCTACTTGATTTTGAAATCCTTTGTGAAAGGATAATAAAATAAGTGGCAATACCAATGCTGCTAAGATAATATGACTGATTAATATAATTAAGTATACAGGGCGCAATGAATTGTCGGCTGGAAAAGTTGTTTCTTTCGCCATCCAATGGTAAGTAATGTAGGATAATAAGAATACAGCCGACAAACAAAAGGTAATGATGTTTAACTTTTTATGAATCTCAATGTTTTTTTGTTTTATAAAATACAAGGACAATAATAACAACAAACTACAAGTACCATTTATCAATGCATTCAACTTCGGTAATTTGTAAACAAAAGATGGAATAACTTCCGGTACTGGTAATATTTTTTTATTTAAAACAATTACTGCAACGAACACTACAATCGATAATGCCATTACAATTCTAAAAACCAATTTATCGTTCTTCATATTATTTATCGCGTTTGTTTCTCTCCTTATTTTCTTTAATGGTATACTCTGCAATCAATACTTTAATATCATCTAACAATTCGTTTACAGCTTTAATATTGGTTCCATCATAAATACCACGAATGTGTTTTTCTTTATCAACTAAAATAAAAAATTCGCTGTGTATAAAATCATCTGGACCACCATCACCTTCCATTGCATTTACTAAATAAGATTCGCGTGCCATTTCATACAATTGTTTTTTATCGCCTGTAACAAAATTCCAAATTGAATTATCAGCATGCACCATGTTTGAATACGCTTTTAATACAGGTACCGAATCGTTTTCGGGATTTACTGTATGCGATAAAATTTGAACCAAGCCATTTGTGTAAGCAAACTTATCTTGTACTCGTTGCAGCTCCGTAGCCATTTTAGGACAAATGGTTTGGCAGCTTGCAAAAAAATAATCGGCAACATAAATCTTTCCTTCGTAATCTTTATCCGTTATAGTTTTACCATCTTGATTAATAAAACTAAAAGGTTTTATAGAATGGTAAATGGTATCCTTTCCGTTTGCAGCTAATTCCTTAACACCAAAATAAGGAAGGTGAATAAAATTATGTTTTCCTGTAGTTAGTAAAACATAAAATACGGAGGGAAACGTAAGTAATAATAATAGGATGACAATCTTTTTCTTGAGGTTCATAAGCAATGTATTTGCCACGCAAAAGTACAAACAAAAATGGCTCGCAATTGTTTTGCGAGCCATTTTTGTAGATTATAATAAATGCTTAGTGATGTGCTTCTTCAGCAGGTTTTTCAGCACCTTCTGTATGCGTTTCGTGAGCGCCAGCTGGTGCTGCATGGTGACCAGATTTCGCTGCTTCGTTTAACTCATTTTTTTGTTTAACGATCAATGGATCCATTCTTTCTTTGTGTTCTTTTGAATAAGTAGACTCACCAACAATAATGTATACCAAATACAAAATGAATACAGTGTAAGGAACTAAAACACAATATTTCATCCATTTTTTCTCATCACCTAAATGCATAAAGCTCATTACAATGTAAAATGCTTTTAAAAGTGTAAGACCAATGAAAATTGTTTTTAAAACAACAGATGAAGTTCTATCATCATTCAATAAATGCCATTCCGAAGCTTTAAAACCGATGATCAACTCAACGATAGTAATTCCTAACATGATCCAGAATACATTCCAAAGTTTTCTGCGTTTTTTCTTTCCTTCTTCTTCGCTATGATGAGCCATTAGCTCATATTGTGGGTAGTTATCGTGAAATTCCATAAGTTATGCTATTTAAAAGTGTTAATTTCTTTGGTTAGTTTTCGCTATTACAATAAGTAGAAGAATGTAAATACAAACACCCATACTAAATCGACAAAATGCCAGTATAAACCAGTTTTCTCAACCATTTCGTAATGACCGCGTTTTTCGTATGTTCCCTTAACTACATTAATAAAGATGATGATGTTGATGATAACACCACTGAATACGTGGAAACCATGGAAACCTGTAATGAAGAAGAAGAAGTTTGCAAATACAGGTAAACCGTATTCGTTTACAGTCATGTTTGCACCATATACGGTTTTTTCAACCCATTCTCCGTTTTCGAATACACTACGAATTGCACCGTGATCAGTACCAACAATGAAGTGATACCACTCCCAAGCTTGAGAACCAACGAACATTGCACCACCAATGATGGTTAACAACATCCATACAATTACTTTCTTTTTATCATTTCTGTGACCCGCTTCAACAGCTAACACCATTGTTACAGATGACATAATCAAAATCAATGTCATTAAACCTACATACGCCAAAGGAATATGTCCATCATAGAATGGAAAATGTGTAAATACATCACCTGGATTAGGCCAAACTTCAGGATGCTTGTGACGCATAAAACCATATGCGGATAGTAATCCAGAGAATGTTAATGCATCGGACACAAGGAAAAACCACATCATCATTTTTCCGTAACTAATGCCGAATGGTGATTTTCCACCGCTCCATACTGAGCCTGTTTCTGTTTCTGCTGCGTGACTTGCCATACTTTTTTTACTAAAATTATATTTTTTTAACTAAATTTTCGGGTGCTAATATGCAAATTTTACTTGAAATTTCAACGCTGAAATAATAAAAATACGAATAAATATATCCATAATAAATCTAAAAAATGCCAAAAAATGGCGCAAAGCCTTATCCCTAAAAGGTTTTCGGAATTATACTTTTGTTGTATAGATTTAATCCAAACTACAAAAACGGCAATAATTCCACCAAAAAGATGGGCCAAATGCAAGCCAGTAAGCACATAAAGGAAAGACCCAGAAGCATTGCTGTATTTCCCAGCAAAAAATACTTTTTGATCAACCAATGCTCCCCAAGCCTGAAACTGAGTGATAGTAAAGGCTATCCCTAAAAGCAAAGTAGTTAAGGCAGCCCATTTTACACTTTTAAAATCATTCTTTTTTGCCGCAGCTAAAGCCCAATTAATTGATACACTGCTAATTATAATAATTGCAGTGCTGATATAGAACATTTGAGGCAATTCAAAATTCAACCAATCCCCTTTTTTCTGACGAACAATGTAAGCACTCGTTAAGGATGCAAAAATCATTAACATACCCACCATTGAAATGTATAGCAATGGTTTTGCTACTTTTTCGCGGGTAATGCGCTTTTCTTCGGTTACTGATACTGTTTCCATAATAAAATTATTTTCCAATCATTACTGCTAATTGAACCAGCGGCAAATACAAAAATGAGCCAAACATTAATCTACGAGCAGCTTCAATCGTACATTCTTTATACAATTGATACGCTTGGTACAAGAAATATAAACTACAAGCCGAAATAACAAACGCAGAAGCTGTTCCCGAATAATGAAACATTACTGGCAATAAGCTAATCGGGTATAAAAATAAGGTGTAAATTAAAACTTGAAATGCACTTCCTTTGTCTCGTCCGCCTGCTGATGGCAACATTTTAAATCCTGCCTTTTTATAATCATCGTCCAACACCCAAGCGATTGCCCAAAAATGTGGAAATTGCCACATAAACTGGCCAGCAAATAAAATCCAACCCAACAAAGGAATTTCACCAAAACCAGAAGTTGTTGCAACGCATCCCAACAATGGGGGAATTGCTCCAGGGAAAGCGCCTACAAACACTCCAAACGGAGTAATGCGTTTAAGTGGAGTGTAAACAAACGTGTATAATAATAATGCTAAAAATCCTAAAATTCCACTCAACGGATTCATGAAAATCCACAAAATTGCAATCCCTGCTATTCCTGTAATTGAAGCCAAAATAATCGCTTCCATTACCGACATTCTGCCTTGTGGCAAAGGACGGTTTTGCGTTCTGGTCATTAAACCATCCAAATTGCGTTCAATAATTTGGTTGAAACCGTTCGAAGAGCCTGTTACCAAAAAGCCTCCTAATACCAACCAGCCCAAACTTGCCCAATTTAACACCTCGGCACATGCAATAAATGCAATAGCAGCCGATAACACCACTAAGGATGCTAGCCTAAACTTCATAAACATAGCGTAATCACGCATTTTACTGTTCTGAGCCACTGCTTTTTCTGCTGTATTTATTTCGGGTGCTGACAAGTTGTATCTAAATCGGATACAATTTTACTAAATAATCCAATAGCTAGTGCCTTAAAACTGATTTTTTAGACAATTAATAAGATATGGAGGACAAATATTATAAAGTTAGGACATATTGAATAGCAATTGTGCGAGGCGATTCTATTTTTAGAGGACGCAAGGAGTAATCGACATTAAACAAATTACTTGCTATTAATGACAATTTTTGTTTTTCTAATAGCTGATAACTAACACGTGCATCGAACACATGAAATCCATCGTGTTTTTTCCAATAATCTACCGCTTTAATTTCAGCTAAATAAGGAGATGCATCGTGTGTCAATTGTTCAATCTCAGTAAATGCTTTATCAATATTTTGCATTTTGCTATAATAGCGGTAACTCGCTCCAACACCAAATTTGGTAAACAACTTAAATTCTAAATCCGCTTTTACCATGTGCTTAAAGCGGTATTTTAAAATATTTCCTGTAGTGTCCATGCTGCTATTTTTATAGCTCAATGGCTGACCAGCTTGTCCGGGCTGAATCGATTTTGTTGTTGCATAAATACTATCAGGTGTTAAAGAAACAGGCTCAACATAGGTATACCCCAACAATGCTGTAACACCAAACTTTTTATTGGTTTCACTTGTCGATAAAACCAAGGACATATCCACTCCACGAACACGGGAATCGCCTGTATTTAAAAACTTAAATCCAACCAAAGAAACAGCAGGATCCCAAACACCAAAAAGGTACTCAATGGTGTTTTCATACTTTTGATAAAACCCTGCAACATCAACATAACCCATCACATTCTTAATTTTAAATCCTTGTTTCAAACCGACCTCAAAACTCTTGCTTGTTTCAGGCTTTAAATCAGGATTCGGGAATACACCAAATAAACCTGCTTTTGTTGAAATAAAGCGTTCTGTAATTGTTGGGTAACGGAATCCTTGACCATAAGATGCTCTTACAAATGTTCCTTTTAACACTTGCAAACTAGCACCTGCTCTAAAAATTGGAGCAACAACACTTTGTTGTGAATTCATCTTAAAGTACTCATATCTAAATCCACCGCTAATGTTTAACAATTGCCAAAACTTTTTGTCCACCTGCAAATAACCCGAAGCATTTGAAATGGTATTATTAGGTGTACCACTCGATGCATACAATTGCGAATACGATGTAGCCATACTTCCAACAACACCTCCCGTAAACGTAAAATCTAAATCTTTAAATATTCGTTGCAACTGGTATTCACCATAATACAAAGTACCAGTATTCGATTGATTATTTGTAATGAAATTATCAGTATGAAAAATACGGGTTGTTAAACTATGACTTACACCTTTTCCATTGTTATACTTAATAAATGGATCCAGATTAAATATTTTTTGATTTTCTAAAAACACAGCACCAGGATAGCCTTTATACAATCCTAATGAATCGTTGTACCAAGCAAAAACCATATTGGTTTTGTTTAGCATTCCATTTCCATTGATTCCAAAATTTAATCCAGTAATTTTTTTAGAACGATAACGAATATTAAAATTCATTCTTCCTCTCACTTTCAACATGTCTTGATTTGAAAATGTAGGAATTGAATCTGTAATTAACAATGCTTCTTGCAAATCTACTGGCATGTAGGGTGCTGGTGGCGGTGGACCAATATATCCTTGATCTACGTTTATATTTGCACCAATCACTACATCCAAATTATTTTTTACAATACGAGAATGCAAAAAATTCAAGTTGGTAAATCCGGGTGTCGATTTGTTGTACCAATTTTCGGCAGGTGCAGGTGGAATACTATAATTTCCAACAGAATAATTGATAACCGTTTTCGGTTTGCTTCTTGGGTAAGCTGAACGTACATTGATTACACCACTTAATGCAGATGAACCATACAATACAGAAGATGCACCTTTGATTACTTCAATTTGTTCAATATTTTCAACAGGAATATAACTCCATTCTGGCCGACCGGCATCACCGCTTAACAAGGGGATACCATCAACAACAATCGCTACCCTACTTCCTACACCAAATGTAAAACCACTACCACCTCTTATTTGTGGATCATTATCAATAATGGTCAAACCTGGAACTTGCTCCAAAGCAGTTTCAACTGAAGTAGTGTTTTTGTTATTAATTAAGCTTGGTTTTATTACTTCCATCGACACCGTCATCTCCTCTAGCTTTTGATCAAACTTACCAGATGAAACAACAATGGTTTCTAAAAATTTTCCAACTACTTTTAAATTAATATTTTTTTCGGTGATACTATTTGACTGAATATGAATTTTAAAAGTGTCTGGGGTATAACCAATGTAATTACAAACCAATTGATGGTAACCCGTATCCAATACCATTGAATAATTTCCATCAATATCAGTTACGGTTCCTTTTGCTAAATTATTTACCAATTGAAATGTTGCACCAGGCAATAACTCCTTGGATGATGCATCTTTTACTTTCCCTCTTAAAACACCTGTTTGTTGAGAAAAGCTTTGATTAAAAAGTAATAAAAGTAATCCTGTAGATAAAATGAATTTCCTTAAAAACATAGATAAAAAATAAAAACCCCGACTTTTTCAAGTCAGGGTTTAATGATAAATTGAAAATTATTCTACAAAGAACTTACCTGCTTTCTGAAAACTAGCTCCAGTAATTTGGTATAAATACATTCCTGAATTTAATCCAAACACATTGATGGTGTTCAACTTATTATTTGATACTTTTTGAGTTGCAACCAATTTTCCTGTTACATCATAAATTGAAATGGTCGACATTTCTTCGGAACGGAAAGCAAAATCAACATATACCGTTTTATCATAGCAATAAACTTTTGCAACTTGCTGTTGAACTATTCCATTTGTAATACCTGTAGTTGGAGCAGATGCTACAGCCAAATCATCAACCCATAACTTACTACCCGCAACATTTGTTAATTGGTCGTTAGAGGAAGTTATATTAATCATAATATAAGAAGGAGTGCGACCATCAACATATGTAAATGGAATAGAAAAACGAGTCCATGTTCCTACGTTCGCAACTGGTGTTAAAAACAAAGCCGAAGCTATTTTATTAGCGGATGAATCAGGATGATAAGCTGTTGCAGCTTCTGGATCATAATAATTTCCAACATGTAAATAGGCTACTACTTTTCCTCTTTCAGCTGCTCCACCTTGTGTGTAACGGTACCAACCCACTAAACTATCGGGACGAGCTGTAAATGGCATACGTCTGATATCAGAAGAAGAGCTATAATTAACAGTTGCAATGTATCCATCTGCTTTATTCGTTGTTGGAGCATTTACAACACCTGTTGTAACATTTCCATTTACGATTGTCCCAATAATTGGAACTTGAACGCTTTCAACGCGAACAGAATATGTTCCGCTGTGAACAACAGAAGCGTCTCTAAAACATGTTTGTGGACCAATTTGAGCTGTAGAAGATCCTGTTTTGTTTGAATTGAAGCTAGTAGGCTCCGCATTAGTTGCCGTTGGATTATCCCAAGTTTCGAAACCACCGTTAGTGATTTGTGTTTGAGCATTAGCAGACAAAATAAAAAGACCTAATCCTAAAGTAAAAATTTTTTTCATGGGGTTGTTTTATGTTTAATAGAACAAATTTAACAAAAAAACAACACCTACCTATATTCTAATTCCAATTAAAAGCATATCATCAACTTGCTCCAAATTCCCTTTCCATTTTTCGAATATCGTATTTAAAATATCTTTCTGATATGCCATTGGCTTCGTGCTATTTTCAATCAATGCTGTATGCAACTGTTTGTACTTAAATTTCTTGCCATTTTCACCACCAAATTGATCTGCAAAGCCATCCGTAAATAAATAGATGCAATCTCCTTTCAACAAATCGAATGAAAAGGAAGAAAACGATTGATCTTCTTTCGGAGATTTACCGATTGGCATTTTATCACAAGATAGTTCTATCAATTCATTGTTTCGAATAACAACCGCTTTGTTGTTGGCTGAAGCATACTCCAATTTATGAGTTGTAATCTTTATTAATGTTGCATCCATTCCATCTTGCTGATGTTCATTTGAAATACTTTCAATCAATCGCTTTCGTACATAATTGAATATTTCATTTGGTGCTGCAATCTTTTTTTCCTTAATAGCTTCACTTAAAAAACCTGTATTCAATAAACTCATGAACGCACCAGGAACACCATGTCCAGTGCTATCACAAGCAGCCAAATAAAAACTATCACCCTGAGTTGCTGCCCAATAAAAATCACCACTTACAATATCTTTAGGCTTAAACAATACAAAATGTTCGGGTAAATGTGCTTCCAAAAAAGAATCGCTTGCCAACAATGCATATTGTATTCGTTTCGCATAGGTAATACTATCAACAATCTCTTTTTGCTTCTCTTCAACAATTGCTTTTTGCTGCTCTACTTCTTTTTTCTGTTGTGTAATTACTTCGTTTGCTTTTTGTTTGATTTTATATCCTCTATAAATATAAAATGCCAATACTATTACTAAAACCAGTCCTACTAAAAACGCCCATATGATAATTGACTTTCTTTTTAAATCTGCATCTTGTAATTTTTTAGCTGTATTCAACAATTCTATTTCCGAATCTTTTTTATCTGTTTCGTATTTTGTTTGCATTTCTGCAATGATTTCATTTTCATTATCATTATAAATTTCATCTTTTAAATTGGTAAACTTTTGGTGATATTGATAGGCCTTCTTGAAATCACCAATCAATTCATAATTTTGAGCGGTTGTTTGATAAATTTCTTTTAATAAATCACGAAATTTTGTTTCTTCTGCATATTGTTCTGCTAACTTCAAACGATTCAATGCTTCAGCATATTTTTTTTGCTTTGTATTCACAGCAGCAATGTTTGTTAAATCGATGGCTACACCTTTTTTATTATTCAACTGCTCATTCAAAACCAATGCCTTGTTATGATACAACAATGCCTCTGGAAGTTTATCCATTTCATAATACTCGCATGCTATATTTGAATAACAATTGGAAATAGAAGCAATCGAATTCAATTTCAATCGAATTTCAAGTGATTTAAAATAATATTCAAGTGCACTTTTTGAATCTTTTAACTCCGAATAAATAATTCCAATATTACCCGACACCCTTGATACTCCTTCCAAATCATTTACATCAACATAAACAGCGAGTGCCTCTTTTGAATATTTTAGCGCTAAATCTAAATTGTGTTTTTGTCGATAAATATTACCAATGGCATTTTTGCAATCTGCAATTCGGTCTTTTTTACCAATCTTTTCAGCAATACGTAATGCTTGGAAATTATAATCCAATGCTTTGGAAAAGTTACCTAATGAGCGGTATGCCGAACCTGTATTTACATACACAGCAGTTAACTCCGATTCGTTTTTTAATTTTTTGAAAATTTGTTCTGATTTAGAATAATAGAACAAAGCCGAATCGCCATTCCCAATATAATCATGAGCAATCCCTAAATCCATAAAACAAGTCCCAATAAAGGATTCGTTGTTTAGTTTTTGAGCCAAAGACAGGGCTTGATTACAATACTTAAAGTAAATAGTATTATCAGACCCTTCATATTCAAAAGATAAATACCTAAGGGCATTGATTGTTGAAGTATCCTGAGGTTGTTTTTTAACAATTAACAAAAGGGAGTCTACAACTTTACTATTTTGAGAAAATAGTGCAGAAGAAATGAAAACAAAAAACAGAAGCCATTTTTTCATTCTAAAAAGATATAACTTATTCCTTTTCTACCCAATCGCCATGCTTTTTAATCAAGTCGATAAGCGCATCCACTGCATTTTCTGAGTTTACATTGCGCTCAACTACTTCACGACCTTTATACAAAGTGATTTTTCCTACACCTGTTCCAACATAACCATAATCGGCATCCGCCATCTCTCCTGGACCATTTACAATGCAACCCATGATTCCAATTTTTACTCCTTTTAAATGATCGGTACGCTGACGAATTTTAGCAGTCGTTTCTTGTAAATCAAATAATGTTCGACCACATGAAGGACATGAAATATATTCTGTTTTTGAAATACGAGTACGTGTAGCTTGTAAAATTCCGAAGGCTGTAGAATTAATTAACTGTAAGCTAATTAAAGGACTTGAAGCATCCAACCAAATCCCATCACCCATTCCATCCAACAACAAGGCACCCACATCTGTTGATGCTTGCAGCTGGAATTTTTCTGCACTTAATTCGGTGTAATTTCTCTTAATGATAACCGGGACAGACAATTTAGAATTCATCAATTCAACAAACATTCTGCGTTGTTCAGCCATTCCATGTTCATTGTTTGTTTCAAGAACTAAAACGGTTTTATTATCAAACAGTCCAGATAAATCTTGATTGATTAAATCATTTATTCCAACTTTAACAAAATTCAATTCCGATGATTTTTCAGTGGATGAAGTATACTCGGCAAATTCGAATAATGGATAACTTCTTGTTTTGTTATTTAAGTTCTTCCAAGTAGCAAAATTGTAAATCAAGCCCAATGTTCCTGGAATTTGAAAATCAACTTTATTGTTGCCTACATAAATATAATCACACGCTAAATCCGTTAAATTCCATTTATCCATAGGCACCGAATAATTATAACCAACAGCAAAAAAAGATGCTGGTGTAATTACTTGCTTTGAGCTATAATCGGCAATAACACGTGGCACATTGTGTCCACCCATATTTACCGCTTCCGAAGATTCTCTTCGCTTATAGTCGTATGGAGTATATGGAAGCGTAACAACCTCTTTAATTGCTTGATGATTTTTTCGAGTGCTGTAACGCTCTACTAAATTTTTAGCAACTGGAATTTCAAATTCGGGATCCTCTGTCAACGATACACGAACAGTATCTCCAATTCCATCTTCTAATAATGTTCCAATGCCAACTGCCGATTTTATTCTTCCGTCTTCACCATCTCCAGCTTCAGTAACCCCCAAATGCAATGGATAATTCATATTGTTCTCTTGCATGGTTTTAATCAACAAACGATAAGCTTGAACCATTACCTGTGTATTACTTGCTTTCATTGAAAGCACAATATTGTAATAATTATTTTCTTCTGCTATTCGTAAAAACTCCATTGCACTTTCAACCATTCCTAATGGTGTATCACCATATCTACTAAGTATTCGATCGCTCAAGGAACCATGATTTGTTCCAATGCGCATCGCTGTTCCATACTCTTTACAAATTTTTACCAATGGAGTAAAACGTTCGCGAATACGTTCTAACTCTGATACATAAGCATTATCAGTATATTCAATTGTTTCAAACTTTTTCTTATCTGCATAATTGCCCGGATTCACGCGAACCTTTTCAACAATACGTGCAGCTAACTCCGCTGCATTGGGTGTAAAATGAATGTCGGCAACCAATGGAGCATTGTAACCACGTTTGCGTAACTCATCTTTAATATTTTGTAGATTTTGAGCTTCTTTTAAGCTAGGTGCAGTAATTCGAACATATTCACAACCTGCATCAATCATGCGAATACTTTGTTCCACAGTAGCCAAGGTGTCCATGGTATCGGTTGTAGTCATCGACTGAATACGAATAGGATTATCACCCCCTAAAGGAACATCACCAATAGTTACCACTCTTGTTTTATAGCGAGAATAGCTTGTTAGACTATTACAATAAAGTTGATTTGTCATTCATTTAATAATTTAGTACAAAGTTATAATAAACAGTTAAAACAGCTATATCGAAAATTTGTTTTTAAGCCAATTGGCATAATTCACAATATTGGTCTCCTGAGCTACCTGATTATCTAGCAATAGCGTATTTACAATTTTTAGTAGTGCTTTGTCTTTTGAATAATTATTCGAATCAATCATTTTTTGAATCAAAGACATGAGTTGAAGCTGAATTTTATACTCTGTCAATTTCAAAAGTGATTTGTGTTCTTTTTTGATCCGCTCCATTTTTCGTTCTAAATAATCATAATCATTTAGCTCAAAACGGATCATTAGTTCAAATACAGAAAGTTTTAAACGAAAGGCTTCATCCAAATTCGAAAAAGCATCTTCCAAAATAGGTTTTACTAAATTTTTTAAGGCTTCTTTAAACAAACCTTTTCCAAAATTCAGTACCGCTAAATTTAGATATACAAAAACATTGTACATCGGTAATTTTTTTACAACCTCATTGTTTTTTGCCTCGTGTAAAATTTCAATGGCTTTATCAATGTCTTTTACTGAATAATTAATTACCAAAGAATTGTAATAATAAAACAAATACTTGTCTCTTAAAAAACCATTATACTCTTGCATTGCAATTTGAAGCTGCTCAGCATACGAAAGCGACAAATCAATTTTTTTATTCTTGAATAAAGAATTAATTAAATAGGTGAGTAACTGTAATTTAGTATCATGATTCTGCTGATTAAATAATTTTTCCTTTGTAAACTCGGCATACGTTTTAATCAAATATTTTTCGAGAGAAACAAAATTTTGTTGCTGCAATAAAATTCTACTAACAGAGTCGTAAATCTTAAATCGTAAAACCGGACTTGATTTCACATCTTTGCTTTTTGCAAAATCATTCACCGTGTTTTGAAGCAATTCTAAAATTTTTGTGTTTTGAGTTGAATAATTCTGTGAGATCTTAATTCGATAGACTAGGGCAGATAAAATATCATCAATCTCTTGTAATTTTAAAAGTTTACTACGATTTGCCTTTCTTTTATTAATGTATTCTTCCGGGTTAATTTCCAGTGTTTCCTGCGAAAGTTTAATAAAATCGGTATAAATAATATCCAACCAATCGACATACTCTTTTTCAAAAGCCTTGCGTTCTGCTTTTACCAAGTAATGATTAGCGAGTTTAAATTGTCCTTTTTTAAAAAATAATCGTGACAATAAAACATAATTAACAACAATATTCAAATCGTTGTCTTTATAGTGTTGAGAAAGCAAGCTCTTCCCAATATCCTCAATTAGCCTATTCTTTAATCGGTAATAGGCATTCTTATCTTCATTACTATACAGCTTTTTTGCAATCTTATCTTCGTCAAATTTTTCCTGATTTTGCTTTGTATAATCGAACAATACTTCATCCTTTCGCTCACCGTGAATAGCAGTTCTTTTTATAAAAAGTTTGTAATGCCGAATCTCTTCTTTATTCATTACAGCAATTAAATTTTGTAAAATATCCATTTTTTAACCTTTTGAACGCGTAAGAAAATTACAACATTTTCTTGAATCTACAATGAAATATGGATACATTTGATTAATAATAAATACAAAGCACCATGAAAAAGCTCTTTTTATTAATCGCAATAGGCATAATCGCCCATACCAAGGCTCAAACAACACTAGGAATGAGTACCATAACTCCTCCTAATTTAGTGGATACAGTTAATGCTGGCAGCACCCATACCTATACAGTCTGGGTGAAAAACCTTGGAACCCAAGCATTTTCAGACACCTTATCCATTTATACTGCAGTAGCAGACTCTATGTTTGGACTTAATATTGTCAATGTCTATAACTCGAATAGCACCATCAACATAGCCCCTGCTGACAGCGCTCAATTTACAATGACAGAGGTTTATAACGTATCACCTACTGGCTATAAAACAGGGATAGATGTAATTGTTGTTTGGCCAGTAGCACAAGGTGCAATAACCGCAGATTCCTTAACATTCAACATCTTCATTGTGGATGCAACAGGAATAAAAGACATCGATTTAAATAACATTCTTAAACTATATCCTAATCCTGCAGTTGAAAAATTAACGGTAGACCTACCAAACAACCTAACAATAAATAGCATTAGATTGATTGATATGCAAGGAAAAGAAAGTGTTTTGATAGCTAACGGAAACTGCATTAACGTTGAAAATATTGCAAAAGGGAATTACATCCTTAACATAGAACTTTCGAACAAAAAACAGATTATCGGTAAATTTATTAAACAATAAAAAACAGTTGAGCAGGTAAGAAATTAGAATTTTGATTTTACTAGCTCGGGAAACAATTACACATTTGCAGTATAAATTTTAAAACAAATAAATTATGATAACTAAAATCAACAACCTAAAAAACAACTTATCTAAACTTTCAAAAAGTTTGATGGTTGGTGCACTTATGAGTTTGGGCATTACAGCAAACGCACAAATATGCAACGCAAGCTATACGTATACAGCTAGTCCAGCTGGCGGCATAAGTTTTACAAACACAAGTGTGGGAACTTTTGCAAACCTTTACTGGAGTTTTGGTAATGGAACAAGCAGTTCTCAAAACAATCCTTCTGTAACCTATACATCGAATGGTAGCTATTCTGTTTGTTTAACTATTATCGATTCAATGGCAGGATGCAATAGTACATTTTGTGATACTGTTGTAGTAACCAATGCAAATGCAATGGGAGGCTGTAATGCATTCTTTACTCCATTTGACTCAGCTGGTTATGGATACTTCTACAATCAATCAACTGCAGCTGGTTCAATCACGAGCACTTGGGATTTTGGTGATGGGTCAACAGGTACAAGCCTTGGTGATATTGTTCATCAATATGCTGCAAGTGGAACCTATACTGCTTGTTTAACAATTCTTGATGCGGCTAACAGTTGCACTGACACATTTTGCACAACAATTACGATTGGGCAAGGTAGTGGTGCTACTTGCAGTGCGTACTTTTCAGCATCAACAAGTGGTTCTGTTGCATCATTTACCGATTTATCTAGCGGAAATGCTATGAACTATTTTTGGGATTTTGGAGATGGTTCAACCAGCGCTACTAATGGATCAACAACACATACATACTCATTAAATGGAACGTATTATGCATGTTTAACAATTGGTGATACTAGTGGTTGTTCAAATACCTATTGTGGTTATGTTACTGTTGGTAATCCAGCTGGTAACAATTGTTCTGCTAGCTTCTATTTAGTACAAGATTCTACAAATATGTATAACTATACTGCTGTTAGTTATGCTTCAACAGGTGCTTTGTATTCTTACCTATGGGATTTTGGTGATGGTTCTAGCTCTACATTACAATACCCTTCACATACTTATGCAGGTGTTGGTCCATATGTACTTTGTTTGACTGTTACTGACAATGTTGGTTGTACTGCAACACAATGTGACTCATTATATGCAGGTAGAGGCTCAAACGTAATTACATTAAATGTTGTTCAAGGAAATTCAACAAGTGTAAGCGAAATTGAATTAATTGGTGCATTGGAAAACTATCCAAACCCATTTAGCAATGCAACAACTATTTCATATACATTAATGGAAAATACAAACATCGAATTAAGCATTGTTGATTTATTAGGAAAAACGGTAGCTGTTTTAGAAAACACTTCTAAACAAGCTGGTAATCATAAGATTGAATTCAATGCTGATGGTGTAACTGAAGGAATGTACCTATTGCAATTAAAAGCAGGAAACAATATCTCAACAAAAAAATTAATCATCAATAAGTAATTTTTACTTGAACAGAAAAAGCTGCAATAGTAAATCTATTGCAGCTTTTTTTTATTTAGGCAACCATTTGAAAAAAGCTCGTCTACTCTTTAGAGTAGACGTTTTTATTGCTCAAATTAAATTTCTATTTTTTACAATATTTGTTGATTGTTTTTGTTATCATGAGTAATTATAAACTTTTAAATTAATTGTCATGAAAAAAATAAGCACATTGCTTGCAATCCTTTCTTCTACTATTTTTAGTTTTTCCCAAGAGGAAAAAGAATCCTTAATAAAAAATGAAATTGGAATCAATACAATTCCACTAATTAAAGCCTCTATTGGAGTTGACCATTCCAAAGAAAACAGATATGCCTTAAGTTATAAAAGGGTTATAACACCTAAATCAGCAATTCGAGTAACAGCAATTATTGGCAAAGTAAATCCTTTACCTTTTAATTCCGTTCAAGCTGGAGATACCGTTTTTCAAAGTCCAACAGGTGGACTAATTAATTATAAAGAAAATCGTTTGAGTTATTTCAAACCACAACTAAATATAGGGTATGAGCGAAGATTTGGGAAAAAGAATCTCAATTTTTTCTATGGTGCTGATTTAATAGTTGGAGGATATCAAAAAAAGGCTACAAGGGAGCAGTTCAATTTAATAAGCGATACCCTCAACGGTGGAACCTTATGGACTTACCAAGAAACGAATCCAACGCAAATTGGAATTAAAAAAACAAATGCCCTATATGGCGGTGTAAATAGCTTTTTTGGAGTTCGCTATAATTTTTCAAAACACTTTTTAGTTTCTGCTCAATTAGGAGTTAATTTTACGGTAGTTCAAGAAAAAACAACAGAAACCGATGCATTCAACAATCAGAAAAAATACACTACGAATCAATTTGATTTCACAACTGGTGAGGGCTTTATCAACGATATCTCACTCGTATACCGATTTTAATCTTTCTTTATATAGTTCTTCAACAGTGCATTTCCAAAAATAACTGCCAAAATAATCATCGTCCCAACATAAAAGCCGGGTGTCATTGCTTCATCCTTTTTCCAAAGGATGAAGGCAATGATGATCCCATAAATAGTTTCGAGGTTAACAGTTAATGTAACGGTATACGGACTGATTTTTTTCATCAAATTAACACTCGCAATAAATGGAAAAGCAGTTCCCAATACAGACAATATAGAAACCCACAATAAACCCATTGGTTTTACATCAAAAAAGGAAGCACTAAACTCGCCAGCAAAAAGTAAATAAATTGTTAGAGCTAAAAACCCACCACCTAACTCGTAAAATGCAATTACTGAGGATGGAATTCTTCTAACCAAGAGTCCATTAAAAACAGTGAAAAAAGAAGACGTTAATGCTGCAAGCATACCAAAAATGATACCCAATGCATACTGTGTTTCCACTTTAAAAATCATTGCAATTGCGCCAATAATAATCATTCCAAAGCCTAACTCATAACGAATAATTTTGCGTTTATAAAAAATGGGCTCTATAATAGAAGTAAACAAAGTGCCTGTTGCAAAGGCTACAAGTGTTACCGACACATTTGAAACATTTATTGCATGGTAAAAACAAAACCAATGAAAAGCAATGATTGCTCCTATTCCTACCAACTGAAGAATGTCTTTTTTGACAAGAGCAATACTTTGGCGAATCATTAACAAATAAATGCCTACCGTAATTACTGTAAGCAACATACGTATCCAAACCAATTGAAAAGCAATGATTCCTTCCAGATTAATGAGTTTACCTAGAATTGGCGACCAACCCCAGATAAAGACAATGAAATGAAGTAATAATAAATTTTTGTGTTTACTAATCATAAAAAAAATGCTGCTATCGTTTATAATAGCAGCACAAATATAATAGAACTATTATTGTAAATGAGTTATTCGAAACGATTACTAATCTCTGCTTCCAAATAATTTTTTAATTCTTCCAATTCAACGGTATTTACTACCTCAGAAGCAAATGCATGCATCAATAACTTTTTAGCACTTGCCTCACTCAAACCACGAGCTCTCAAATAAAACACTTGATCCTCGTCCAACTTACCAGTTGAAGTACCATGCGAACATTTTACATCATCCGCATATATCTCTAACTGTGGTTTGGTATTAATAGTGCCATCATCGCTCAATAATATATTTTTGTTCGACTGAAATGCATTTGTTTTTTGTGCATCCTTACGAACATAAATTTTACCATTAAACGTTGCGGCTGATTTATCATCAATAATCCCTTTGTATAGTTCATTACTATTGCAATTTGGTTTACGATGATCCACCAAGGTGTGATTATCCACTACCTGGTTTCCTTTTGTAAGATACAATCCATTCAAATGTGATTCAATGAATTCATCATCCAAAACAATCGTTAAATTATTACGAACCAATGAACCACTTAAGGTGAAATTATTCGTAGAGAAAACACTTTGTTTATTTTGATAAACCTGAGTAGTGTTTACTAAATTTCCAGCATCGCCTTCATCCTGAATTTTATAATGTTTAACATTCGCATTTGCAGCAACAACAATTTCTGATAGCGCATTGTTAAATACCTTTGCAGAACTTGAACCCACAACAAACGATTCTACAATCGTTGCTTGTGCATTTTCTTCAACCACAATTAAATTACGACCATTTACAATTGTTGGTACGGAACAAGTATTGATATGAATAATGTGTATAGGTAATTCGATTACAGCACTTTTAGCTACGTGTATAAAAACACCTCCGCTAGCCAAAGCTGTATTTAAGGCAACGAAAGCATCGCTTGTTACATCTGCATAGCTTGAATAATGCGCTTTAAACGATTCCTGGTTAGTTGCATCAGCAATATTTTGAATACTCAATCCTTTTGGAAGAATTCCTAGTGTAGAATTCGTTGCTGAAAACAAACCGTTTTCAACAACAACCACAATTGCATTCTTTAATATGGATGCAATTTCAACCTGCCCGTCCGGCAGGCGGGTTTGTTGAGCAGCAACTGGAGTTGAGGATGAAAAAGCAAAATCTCCTTTCAATGTCAATTCCATATTCACATACTTGTACTCTTCACTTTTTCTTCCAGGAATACCAAGTTTAGAAAATGAGTCAAGCGCATTTTTTCGAATAGTACTATCTCCAAACAATGAATTTTTGCTCAATTCAAATTCAGAGATAATTTTATCTTTTATAGATACTTTTGTGATTGTTTCCATTTTAATTTTTTCTCTTGCAGCACAACAACTAATTATGCGCCTACTTCTTCTTTAATAAAATCGTATCCTTTTTCTTCTAACTCCAAAGCCAATTCCTTGGTGCCCGACTTCACTATTTGTCCTTTGTACAACACATGAACAAAATCAGGAACAATATAATCCAACAAACGTTGGTAGTGAGTAATTACTATTGTTGCGTTCTCTTTTGTTTTTAATTTATTTACTCCATTTGCAACAATACGCAAGGCATCAATGTCTAATCCACTATCCGTTTCATCCAAAATAGATAATATAGGATTCAACATCGCCATTTGAAATATTTCATTTCTTTTTTTCTCTCCACCACTAAATCCCTCATTCACACTACGGTTTGCTAAACTTCCTTGTAATTCTACAAGTGCTTGTTTCTCTTTTACCAACTTTAAAAAATCTTTTGCTTCCATTGGAGGCAATCCTTTGTATGCTCTAATTTCACTTAAAGCCGTTTTCAAAAAGTTAATGTTACTAACACCTGGAATTTCAATCGGATACTGAAATGCTAAAAACACACCTTCTCTCGCTCTATCTTCGGGCGATAATTCCAACAAATTTTTTCCATTAAAAATAACTTCTCCCTCTGTTATATCATATGCTTCACGTCCAGCCAGAACAGCCGACAAGGTGCTTTTACCTGAGCCGTTCGGCCCCATGATTGCGTGTATCTCTCCCGCTTTAACTTCAAGATTAATTCCTCTTAAGATTTCTTTGCCATCGATTGAGGCATGTAAATTTTTAATTGATAACATATTTTATTTTTCTAAAGATTCTAATTAATGTTTTTTCTTGATTATTCTATCCAACCGATCCTTCTAAACTCACGGCCAACAATTTTTGTGCTTCTACTGCAAACTCCATAGGCAATTGATTCAATACTTCTTTGCAATATCCATTTACAATTAAACCAATTGCTTTTTCGGTATCGATACCACGTTGCTTGCAATAAAAAATTTGATCTTCACCAATTTTTGATGTTGTTGCTTCGTGTTCTACAATTGCTGTTTTATCTTTTATTTCGATGTATGGAAATGTATGTGCTCCACATTTATCACCCATCAATAAACTATCGCACTGTGAAAAATTACGTGCATTGCTTGCGCCTTTCGCAATACGTACCAAACCTCTATAACTATTATTACTAAATCCTGCAGATATTCCTTTTGAAATAATCGTACTTCTTGTATTTTTTCCCAGATGCATCATTTTGGTGCCTGTATCTGCTTGCTGATAATTATTGGTAACAGCTACTGAATAAAATTCACCAATTGAGTTATCGCCCTTTAATATTACTGAGGGGTATTTCCATGTAACAGCGGAACCAGTTTCTACTTGTGTCCAAGAAATTTTCGAATTGTCTTCTAAACAAATTCCACGCTTAGTAACAAAATTGAAAATCCCACCTTTACCATCTTTATCTCCTGGATACCAATTTTGAACAGTGCTGTATTTTACTTCTGCATTTTTATGTGTAACAATTTCAACTACTGCTGCATGTAATTGATTTTCATCACGCATAGGTGCAGTACATCCTTCAAGGTAACTAACATAAGCTCCTTCATCGGCAACTAATAAAGTGCGTTCAAACTGACCAGTACCAGAAGCATTGATGCGGAAGTAAGTAGATAATTCCATCGGACAACGAACGCCTTTTGGAATGTAACAAAATGAGCCATCACTGAACACAGCTGCATTTAATGCCGCATAAAAATTATCGGTATAAGGAACTACTGTTCCCATGTATTTTTTAATCAAGTCAGGATGTTCCTGAACAGCTTCACTAAACGAACAGAAAATAATTCCTTTTTCGGATAACGTTTCTTTAAACGTTGTTTTTACGGAAACACTATCAATAACCGCATCAACAGCGATTCTACTCTCTACTCCACTTAAACGTTTTTGTTCTTCTAATGAAATACCTAGCTTTTCAAATGTTTTTAATAATTCAGGATCCACTTCATCCAAGCTCTTTAATTCCTTTTTAGGTTTAGGGGCCGAATAATAAATGATGTCTTGAAAATCAGGTTTTTTATAGGAAACATGCGCCCATGTTGGCTCTTCTAATGTTTTCCAATAAGCAAAAGCTTTCAGGCGATATTCCAACATCCATTCCGGTTCATTCTTTTTCTTAGAAATAAAACGAACGATATCTTCATTTAATCCTTTTGGAGCATTATCAGATTCAATATCGGTAACAAAACCGTATTTGTAATCACTATTGATGTGCTCTTCTAATATTTCGTTTGCCATAATTTAATTCAGTTCTCAGTTTGCAAAAAAATTTAGTTTGCAAATTTTGCCAACCACTTTATTGTCTACTGCTAATTTTTAAACACTAAAACTTTCTCCACATCCACAGGTACGAGATGCATTCGGATTGTTAAAAATGAATCCCTTCCCATTTAAACCACCTGTATAATCAAGCTCCATTCCTATTAAGTATAGAAAGCTCTTTTTATCCACTGCTATTTTGATTCCTTTGTCCTCAAATACTTGATCTCCTTCTTTGGAAATGTTATCAAATTCCAATTTATAGGAAAGTCCTGAACATCCGCCACCTTCAACTCCTACACGAATAAAGGTTCCTTCTGGTCGGTTATCTTGTTTCATTAAGTCTAAAGCATGTTGCTTCGCGTTTTCTGATACGGTTATCATTTTTATAATGTATTGATAATGAGTTTTTTAATCCTTATTCTTATTTAGATTGAATCTAAATGAAATACAAAAATACCTAAAAAATGGTATTGCAGCAAATATTTAACAAGGTTTAGACGAAAATTGTTTTAAAAACGATAAGTATGATTTTAGGAGTATTCAGTTTGTATCCTTTTTTACAATTTTAGCTGTACTTTTGCTGAACAAAAGAAATTATGCTAGAAAATACAGGACGAACAGAACTAAGCAGTTTAGGTGAATTTGGTTTAATCAAACACCTTACGCAATTTATTGAAATAAAAAACGAAAGTACAACCAAAGGGATTGGTGATGATGCTGCTGTTATTGATTATAAAGGAAAAAAAACAGTTATTAGTACCGATATGCTCGTTGAAGGCGTTCATTTCGATTTAGCATACGTTCCCTTAAAACATCTTGGATTCAAAGCTGTATCTGTTAATGTTTCCGACATTTATGCAATGAATGCAATCCCTCGCCAGATAACAGTTTCAATTGCAATGTCGAATCGTTTTTCGGTTGAAGCAATGGAAGAATTTTATGCAGGAATGATGCTTGCTTGTCACAAACACAAAGTAGACATTGTTGGTGGAGATACAACAACAAACAAAAGTGGATTGGTAATTAGCATCACCGCAATTGGTGAAGCCGATGAAGATGAGTTGGTATATAGAGACGGGGCAAAAGAAGGCGACTTACTTTGTGTAACAGGAGATTTAGGTGCGGCTTATGTAGGATTACAATTACTAGAACGTGAAAAACAAATTTTCATGGAAAGTCCAGGTGTTCAACCCGACTTAGAAGGCAATGATTATATTCTAGAGCGTCAATTAAAACCAGAAGCAAGAAAAGACATTCCTGTATTATTAAAAAAATTGGAAGTAAAACCTACGTCAATGATAGATGTTTCTGATGGTTTGGCTTCCGAAATTTTACATTTATGTACACAATCTTCTACTGGTTGTAATTTATACGAAGAGAAAATTCCAATTGACCCTTCTACCTATAACATGGCTCGTGAGTTCAATCTAGATCCTACTGTATGTGCATTAAGTGGTGGAGAAGATTATGAACTGTTATTTACCATTGATCAAAGTGATTTCCCTAAAATAAAAGCAAATCCAGATATCACTGTAATTGGTCACATGACTGCTTCGAAAGATGGCGTTAATTTAATTACAAAAGGAGGGACATCACATCCATTAACAGCTCAAGGCTGGGATTCATTGCTCAAAAAAGATTAATAAAATTTATTCCAAAAAATGCTGCAAAATAAATTGTAGCATTTTTTGTTTATTAATATTATAATACCTTTGGGTAAACACTTACTAAATGCATAAGGCAACAATTCGTTTTTTATCAATACTCTTTTTAATTGCACTGTTGCTGAAGCCTGAAAGCACTACTGCACAATCCTACTTTTATCGCAACTACTCGGTTGAAGATGGCTTACCATTTATAAATGTCTCCACCATTTTTCAAGATAGCAAAGGAAACCTTTGGAGTGGTGGTTATGGAGGATTAAGCCGATTCGATGGAATTACATTTACAAATTTTAGTCCTAAAGATGGATTATTAAACCACTTTGTTTCATGCATTATAGAAGACAATAAAAACAATATTTGGATTGGAACAATTAGTGGTATTAACAAATACGATGGTAAAAAATTTACCAGCTATACCACCAAACATGGACTTATCGATAACGCCATCAAAGCTGTTGCAAAAGACAAACAAGGAAACATCTGGTTTGGAACTTCCAAAGGATTAAGTAAACTTACCGATGGCACATTCATTAACTTTTCGAATAAAGATGGTCTCATCAACAACCAAATCAATTGCCTTTTCATCGACAAAGAAAATAAATTATGGATTGGTACTCCCAATGGATTAAGTGTATTCGATGGTGTAAAATTTATCAATTACAATACCACCAAAGGTTTTCCTGCAAATCAAGTAAATGCCATAACACAAGATAAAGAAGGCGCAATGTGGATTGCTACCAACAAAGGCTTGTGCAAACTATTAAGCAATACATTCAATTGGTATACAGAAAATGACGGCATCGTAAACAATAACATAACAGCATTAACATGCGATTTTAAAAATACGATTTGGATTGGTACAGAAAAAGGAATGACAAAACTAGAGGATGGAAAATTCTCTACATATTTTATTAAACGTGATCAGAATAGTAATTTAATAAGTTGCTTCTTAGAAGATTTTGAAAAAAACTTATGGATTGGTACTTTTTCTGGTTTATTCAAATACCGAGGTCATCCTTTTGTTAGCTACGGAATCCATGATGGCCTAATGAATAATTTTATTTATGGTATTTACCGCGACTCAAATAAAAATCTTTGGATTGGCTCACAAAATGGAGGTATTTTTAAATACGACAACAATGAATTCATTCAATTTTCAAGTGATAATATAAAATTTCAAACAGTTCACATCATCTATGAATTTTCAAAAAACAATCTGTGGTTAGGAACAGACAATGGACTTGTGCATTTTGATGGAAAGACCTTCTCTAAGAAAGCAGATACTTCAAGTGTTTACCAAAAAAATATAAACTGCATTTTTAAGGATTCAAAAAATAATATTTGGCTTGGCGGTGATGCCTGCCTTTATAAATATGACGGCAAAAATTTTCAACGGTATTATTTAAAGACAAAGAATGAAGATTATGCAGTATGGACAATCGTTGAAGATAAATCAGGAACGCTTTGGTTTGGTACTTATTTAGGTGGATTAGTAAAATTCGATGGCGAAAAATTTGAAGAATGCAGTGAGTCGCTTGGACTAACAAACGATTCGTATCTAACCTCTTTAATTGATGCACAAGGTAATCTATACTTTGGCGCATTGGATGGCTTGTGGATTTTTAATCCATCGGATAAAAGCAAAAAAATGGTTCACATCGACAAAGCCGATGGGCTTAGTTCTGATTTGATTTATTCATTGTGTTTTGATAAAAGCAAAAAACACATTTGGGTTGGAACCAACCAAGGGATTAATAGCATCGATATTGAAGAATTTTACAAATCGGGGAAAAAGAACATCATTCAATTTGGAAAACAAGAAGGCTTTACGGGTGTAGAATGTAATTCGAATGGAGCATGGGTGGATGATGATGCTACTATGTGGTTTGGAACTGTATATGGTTTAATAAAATATGACCCACGAGAAAATATTCCAAATACTTTCGAATCAAAAATTAGCATTACAGGATTACGATTGTTTTACAACGACACACTGCTTGAAAACAATGTACATCTTGCTTATGATGACAACAACATTACTTTTTTCTATAATGGTATTTCATTAACCAATCCGTCCAAAGTAAAATACTCCCATATATTAGAAGGCTTTGAAAAAAAGTGGTCGCCCGCTACAAACGAGCGTCTAACCACCTACTCCAACCTTCCTCCAGGAACCTATACTTTTAAAGTAATTAGTTCGAACAACGAAGGTATATGGAATGAAACACCAGCAACTTTCACATTCACAATCGATAGACCTTTCTGGAAAACAACATGGTTCATTGTTGGAATAATTGTACTAAGCATATTGGCATTGGTTTTCTCTATTCGCTACCGTATTAACAACATTAAAAATCGTGAAAAACGTAAAACAGATTTAAACAAAAAAATTGCGCATTTAGAATCGCAAGCATTGCGAGCACAAATGAATCCGCATTTTATATTTAACACATTGAGCTCCATCCAACATTATATATCAAACAATGATACGGATGCAGCTTTGAAATATTTGTCAAAATTCGCCAAGTTAATGCGTAGAATTATGGACAATAGTAAACAACAATTAATTTCTGTTGCTGAAGAAATAAATGCATTGGACTTATACCTTGAATTGGAAGTAATGCGATTTGATAAAAAATTTGAATACAAAATCATTATTGACAAAGAAATTGATTCCAATTATGACCGAATTCCCTCCATGCTCATTCAGCCCTATGTTGAAAATGCCATTATACACGGATTACTGCCCAAAGGCGAAGGAGGTAAAATTGTTATTGAGCTAAAACGAAAAGGTGAATCTATCTCTTGTACTATAGAGGATAATGGAATTGGAAGAGAAAGATCGAAGGAATACAAAAAGAACCGAGTACAACAACACAAATCAATGGGCATGAGTATTACTCAAGAACGATTAGACATTTTGAACTCAAGCTTAAAAAGCAATTTAAATGCTGAAATAATCGATTTGTATGAAGATGGAAAACCTGCAGGCACAAAAGTGCGTTTAAATATACCACTTGAGAGTGGTGAAGATTAAAAATAGTATATTAGTGTATTAAATAATAGAGCAAATGGCAATAAAAGCAATAATCGTAGACGATGAATTAGGAGCACGCGAATCATTATCAAAAATGATTGAGAAAAATTGCAAGCAAATTGAAATCGTAGCAAAAGCCGATTCAATGAAAACTGCATATGATACCATTACCGCTCTTAATCCTGATTTAGTTTTCTTAGACATTGAAATGCCCAATGGAAACGCATTTGATTTATTAGAAAAATTCAAACAAATCAATTTTAATATCATCTTTACTACTGCATACGATCATTATGCTATTAAAGCCATCAAATTTAGCGCTGTAGATTACTTATTAAAACCAATCGACCCAGAAGAGTTAGTTACAGCTGTTGAACGCCTAGAAAGCAAATTGGGACAAAAAACCGAGTTGGATAAACAATTCAAAACATTGTTGTCGAATGTTCGACCAGAAAATAAACTAAAAAAAGTGGGTATTCCAGATGGTGATGGATTGGTATTCATTAACCTATCCGATATTATCCGTTGCGACTCCGATGGCAATTACACCTATTTTATTCTTACTAGTGGCAAAAAGATTATTGCATCTCGTACCTTGGGTGAATACGAAAACCTTTTCTCTGACGAAAGCTTCTTTCGCGTACACCGCTCCCACCTCATCAACCTCGAACACGTAAAAAAATACATTAAAGGTGAAGGCGGATACGTTATAATGAGCGACAATTCACAGGTTGAGGTATCTAGAAGGAATAAAAACGACTTTTTAGAGAAACTATCCCATTTATAGCCGCACCGTTTATTTCCTGTTTCAACCGTTAAATAATTGAACCCGCCACTTACTCATTCTGGGTATCTTTCCTTTCAATAGTGCCGTAATATTGTGTAGAAATAAACATTAACAGTATTTCTACAGTTCTTTCAAAAGATAACAATATTACAAAGGCACGTAAACTTTACCACTAATAATTGCCTCCGCAACTATTACATCAACTGTTTACTTATTAAATGCTACAATTAAATGCCTTAAAATTCAATAGCAACGGATTGAATTTTCAACAACAAAATTGTTGCGTAAAAAACCGTTTCAAAATAAATTAAGAACAAGAGCGGGTGAAGGGATTTGCAACGTAAAATTAATTGGCACATGGGGATGTTGTTTAAATTAATACCGCAAATCCCTCACCTTAACTTAAAAATGAAAATTTAAAATTCAATTCATATGGCAACAAGCATACACTCGTTTAACAATTTAAATTTAGAAGCCATGAACAGAAAATCAGTAATCAGAAAAGGTCACACTTACCACGAAGATGGTATCGGAACCGTAACAGTTTTATTAGCTGTAACTACAGTATTAATCATATTCTATAGCATCTACAGCGCATTTTAAGAATTTTGTTTGTTTTGTTTGTTTAGTTTAGTCCGAAAGCGACACGTACCCATAAACGTGTCGCTTTCACTTTTTAGACAATTGCTCTTCAATAATTGTTCGGAAGGATACTCTTTCAATCTTGCTTTCTGCCCAAGAAATAAAATCAAAATAATCAAAAGCGGCCTTTTCAAATGAATCGGATTTTAATTTTATCAAGGCTTCTTTCAACGATTTGTAATACGCAATTTGCTCTTCCCTCTTGGTTGTTTTTAATACTTTCCCAATAAATTCTAAAAACACATTTTCAAATTTATAAACGCGATTACGCGTATTTAAATATTTATAAGTGCTTTTAAAGGCATGAGGAATAAAGTCATCGTGTTTCAACTCAATATGAATAATCAAACTTATAATTTGAGCAAAACAATAAATATCCTCACTCTCCTCTACATCTGGACTATTGATAATTTTGTTTATCCATTTTAAAGCAAGTGAATATTTTTCCGCACCAAAATAAACAGCTGCAACACTAAAATAAAAATAAGCCAATTTTACTTTACTTATTTTATCCTCATATTTTTTCAAACCCTCTTCTATAATAGGAACCAAAGCTACTGCTTTATCAAACTCACCCATTTGCAAATAAATGGTTAATTCGATACTGTTAGCGCTGGAGAACATTCGCACCGCCAAGTCTTCATTTTTGCTCGTATCCACAGCTTTGATAGATGAACGCATTTTCTTTAAATTCGAAAACACCTCATCATTTTTTTTCAACTGATGACCGATGTAAATTGCATTGGTAAGAACTGAAAAATAAATATTGGGTTCTTCCTTAAAAATATCAGGATGTGATTCTATCAACTCCACATTTTTAATAAGATTTACATAACTCTTTTCGTAATCACCAATACCAAAATAATATGCACTGTAAATATGGAAATACAAATACTTCGTTTCAATTGAAAGTGCTTTTTCTTCACTGTTCAAAAGCGTATTATCAATGATTTTTTTGAAGCGTTCAAGTGCCTCACTATTACGGACTTTCCCTTGTTTGTTCAGAATAATAAAAAAGCGACTTTTAATATTCCAATAATCATTAAAGTTCTTAATTTTTTCACTAATCAGGTTGTCCTCTTCTAGCACATTTAAAATGGCTTCATCACTTTTCCCTTCATAGTTATTTTGTTCCATCAATCGTTTTTCCCAAAGATTAATTTCCAATAAGGATGAATGACGTTCGAATTTATGTGCTATTTTTTTTGCGCTTGTTAATAGCTTTGCGCATTGATCGTACAATGTTTTTTTATAAAGAATTTCGGCACAATGCAAATCTCGTTTTAATGTTGCATCAATGGAGCTATTGGCATGAAAAGCAGTTAAACTATCCAATACCAAATCGTACAAACGCGCTTTTGTAATCGAAAATTTATTGATAAATGCTTCCTTTTTAAATTGTTTTAACAACGCCTCTTCATTGTACTCTTCTTGCTTGTCGATTGCTTCAAATAAAATCAAATTATTATTCTTTTCGCCTAAGGTATGGCGCGATGAATAAAGGTTAAAATACCTTTTTTCGGATTTACTCAAGGATTTAATTAAACGATGTAAACTTTCGGATGCTTTGTTAGACATGTATATTTTTGAGATAAATAATTCTGTTTCTAATTTGTACTAATCGATATTTTACTTTAAATCGTATTCTTCGAACAGTGTTCAAATAGCATTTAATAAAGCACAAACAAGGATTAAACCTTCTACTAATTTACGAAAACGAATTGGCATTTCATGTGAAAGTTAAATGATTTTAGCACTAAAAATGATTTTTAGACATGTATATTTTTGAATAAACTAGTAAAACACGCAGACGTGTATAGAAAAAGCAGGTAAAAACACCCTATTGACAGGCACTTTAAGCTAAAAAGAGTACGGTTTTCGGGTTTTGACATGTATATAATTGGACAAAGTGCTCAAAAAACACCTTATAGGACAAAGTACATTTGTTTCATAACAAATAACTTCAGCTCCAGCCCGCTGAACTGGCACATGGGGATGTTGTTCAACAGTGGGTTGGGCTGAAGTTTAAAATCATCCCTCTACATTTAATATTTAAGGTTATGAAAAAAATGATTCTTGCTTTTTGCTTACTATTCATTTTAAGCAATTACACAAAAGCACAAACGTATGTTACCATTCCTGATTCCAATTTCGTTGATTGGATAACATCAAACATTCCATCGGCAATGAATGGAAACCAATTAAATACATCGGATACACTTGTTACCTCGCTCACCTCTATGGATGTGTCGAATGATACTATTTATGATTTAACAGGTGTTGAATATTTTACATCATTACAGTATTTGAATTGTAGCTTTAATCGATTAACATTTTTACCAATTGTATCGAATACTATTCAAACATTAGATGTGTCGTTTAATGAAATAGACAGCCTTTTGCAATTACCAACTTCTTTAAAAAGCTTCTATTGCGGACAAAATTCAATAGACACATTGCCTAGCTTTCCTACTTTTATTGAAACAATTGACTGTCATAATAATTATTTAACATTTTTACCAGTATTAACAGATTCAATAACAACTATTGATTGTTCTGGAAATCAATTAACGGCATTGCCAACATTGCCCGACTCTCTAACAACATTAGATTGCAGCGAAAATTTATTAAATAGTTTGCCAACATTACCATCTGGCTTAATCACATTAAGCTGCCATCACAATAATCTTAGCACATTACCGACACTGCCTAACACTATTCTTCAAATCAATTGCTTACAAAACAGTATTACAACATTGCCGGCACTACCTAGCTCATTGATCGACCTTGATTGCGCGTACAATCAATTAAGTTTATTGCCTGCTCTTCCAAATAATTTAATGACACTCACATGTGGAGGGAATCAGTTAAGCGGATTGCCTGTATTGCCAAATTCATTAACAACATTAAAGTGTTATTCTAACCAATTAAGCTCATTGCCAAATTTACCTAATGGCTTAATTTATTTAGATTGCAGCCAAAATCCTCTTTCTATAGGTATAGGATTGCCTATATTACCTAATTCAATTTCCTATTTAGATTGTTCGAATAATCAATTAACTATTTTACCTACACTACCTAATGCTTTAGGCGCTCTAGACTGCAGTAGTAATAGCTTAAATACATTACCAATATTACCAAATGGCTTAGGTTCCCTGTATTGCGGTTCAAACCCTTTAGATAGTTTACCTGCATTGCCAAACTTATTAAATATAATAAATTGTTCAAATGCAACATTGGATAGTTTACCACAACTACCAACATCTCTACATACATTGTATTGTGCATCGAATCAACTAACAAGCCTCCCGGCTTTACCCAATTCATTGAGCGATTTATTCTGTGAAAACAATCAGATTACAACTCTTCCAACACTACCATACTCGATTTACAGATTGCATTGTGAAAATAACGCTATACCTTGTTTCAGCACATTCCCATTCTCACTCCATTGGTTAACGTTTTATAACAATCCGTTTACTTGCATTCCAAACTACTTACCAATAATGGATTCAGTAACATTGAATTATCCATTGTGTATGGCAAATGACCCCATCGGAAACCCAAGTGCTTGCCCAAGTGCAGAAGGGATTGTTGGATTTGGTTATTCGGATGATAATTCAAATTGCACAAACGATACAACAGATATCAAATTAAAAAACATTCCGGTAAAATTATTGGATGGAAATGGAAATCTAATTAGTCAAACCTATACTGCAATAAATGGAGTATATAATTTCCCGGAATCGGCAGGGACATATACCGTTTATGTTGATACATTGGGTTTGCCCGCAACTAATACTTGTCCGAATCCAGGAATTGATTCTACCGTAACAACAACTATTGCAAATCCATTGGTAAGTGATGTTAATTTTGATTTCACGTGTAAGCCTGGTTTCGATGTGGGAGTTCGTTCTATTTTGAATTGTGGATTGGTCTTTCCTGGACAACAACATCATTTACGATTTGTTGCAGGTGATATGAGTCAATGGTACAATTTACAATGTGCTGCTGGTATTAGTGGAACAGTTCAAATAACGGTAAATGGACCTGTATCCTATAACGGAGTAATGGCAGGCTCATTAACACCTACCATTACTGGTAACACTTACATTTATTCTATTGCTGACTTTGCAGCTGTTAATTGCAATACTGCCTTTGGTTTACTTTTAAAAGTAGATACAACTGCAGGAAGTGGAAGCCCTATTTGTGTTAACATAAGTGTAAATGGTGTTGGAGTAGATAATGATATGACTAACAACACTATGTATTCTTGTTACGAAGTAGTGAATTCACATGATCCAAACAACAAAGAAACGTTTCCAAAAGCAGTTGTAGAAAACTATCAGGATTGGTTTACTTATACCATCAATTTTCAAAACACTGGAAATGCACCAGCTATCAATATTCGTTTAGCAGACACCTTGGATTCAAATTTAGACCTATCTACGTTTCAAGTAACCAATTACAGTCACGATAACACAACCAGCTTAAATGGAAATGCGTTAACCGTTAATTTTCCGAATATCATGTTGGCAGATAGCACATCTAGTGTTGATAGCTCAAAAGGCTTTATTCAGTACCGTATAAAACCAAAAGCAAATCGTTTAGCTGGGACTGTTGTTTACAATACAGCATACATTTATTTCGATTATAATGCGCCAATTATAACCAATACAACTACCAATATTTTTAAAGCAATTGTTGGTATTGATGAAAACCAATTAGATGCATTAGTTAAGGTTTACCCAAACCCTGCAACCAATTCAATTATTGTAAATACGAAACAACTCGAAAACAATTTCACTATTCATATCTACGATATCACAGGAAGACTGATAAAGTCCGAAAAAGAAAATGTAGGGAAAGAAACGCTAATTGATATTAGCTCTATCGAAAATGGAATTTATTTCCTTACTGTAACGGATGGTAAACAAACATCTACTAAAAAGTTTATAAAACAATAACATATTACTTCAGTCTGAATCCTGAACTGGCACATGGGGATGTTGTTCAACAGGATTTGGGCTGAAGTTTAATTTTTAGCTGATTTCAATAAAACATTTGTTATCCCAATTTCATCCATCAAAAAGCAGCAATTCGTCTAAATCGAACAACGGAATGAACAATTTGAGCGTTTGATTGTATAGAATGAAAAATGCTACAATGGATATTATTTCTCAAGTTAGTACCACTAACTTAACAATAAGTTACGAATGCCAAACCGACCGAGTATTATACTCAATTGCCGATTTTGGCGGACACCTGCTTAAGCGTGGAAGCTGCCACGATGTAAAAGATAATACAATCGATATTTCGGATTTACCAAAAGGAAATTACACAATGTGTATTATTGATGGCGCTGAATTAATCAAGGAGCGCTTTCAAAAAGATTAATAATTTTTTCGGAAACACCTGTCGGTAAAACTTGCCAATTCTTTTTGCGTTTCTTTTGCTGCTTCATAAAAACACATGTGTCCTGCTTCCTCCAACATCAACACAAATGGATGTTTACACAAGGCCATTTGTGAGTACATGGTTTCATAATTAATCACACTGTCCTTTTTCCCTACCACAAACAATACAGGGTATTCCGCAAACTTCAAAATCAAATCTCTGCTCTTACGCTCCTTCATTCCTTCCAAACTATTAATAATGGATTGTTTGGTGGTTAAAACAGCAATGCGTTTTACTTTTTCTACTTCAGGTTTTAGTTTCGGAAGATTATCGGGAGCAAACAAACCAGTTACCACCTCAGCAACATAATGTTTGTGTTCTTTTTTTACTAATCGAATAACTTTATCCCGTTCCTTCTTTTTATCATCACTATCGGCATAGGAGGTAGAATTGAACAGACACAAACCACATACATTCTCGGGGTACAGCTCCGCAAATGCGAGAGCGGTATAACCACCCATGCTGTGCCCAACAACAACATAGCGTCTAACGCCAATATGATCCAATACGGCTTTAACACTTTGAGCCAGTAGCTCCATGCTGTGATAATAACCAATGGAAGGTGTAGCGCCATGACCAGGAAGGTCGATGGTAATGACTCTAAAACGCTTGGAAAGTTTTTTAGCTGTTTCGGCCCATATTTCGTGTGAGCCTAAAAAACCATGAAGCAACACCAATACACGGCCTTTGCCGGTATCGGTGTATGCTATTTTTGTTTTTTTTAATTCAGCGTGTTGCATTTTATTTCGCCATTAATGCTTCTATTTCATCTGCTTCAATTGGAATATTTTTCATTAAATCATCCGGACCATTTGCCGTAATCAAAATATCATTCTCGATACGGATACCTAAATTTTCTTGTGGGATATAAATTCCTGGCTCACAGGTAAACACCATTCCTGCTTCTAATGGGCGATTAAAATCACCTACATCGTGTACATCCAATCCTAAAAAGTGAGAAGTCCCATGCATAAAATATTTTTTATACGCTGGCCATTCTGGATTTTGATTTTTAATATCATCCAATGTTATTAATCCTAAATCCACCAATTCTTTTTCCATCAAATGACCCACTGCTTTGTGGTATTCTGGAATGGTATTTCCAACCACCAACATTTTTGTTGCAGCACGCATTACTCGTAAAACCGCATTGTATACTTCTTTCTGACGAGGAGTAAACTTTCCGCTAACTGGAACACAACGTGTTAAATCGCTTGCATAGTTCGCATACTCCGCAGCCACATCTAACAATATAACATCGCCTGCTTTACATTCTTTGTTATTGTCTACATAATGCAATACGCATGCATTTCCACCCGATGCAATGATAGGTCCGTAAGCAAATCCGCGTGAACGGTTACGCACAAATTCATGTACCAATTCCGCTTCAATTTCGTATTCCATCACACCTGGTTTTACAAAACCTAACAATCTGCGAAAGCCTTTTTCAGTTATGTTGCACGCTTGTTGAATCAAAGCAACTTCGTAGCTCGATTTGATTGCACGCAGCCTATGCATGATTGGAGCAGCGCGCTCTACTTTGTGTAATGGAAATTTTGAAATGATGTTTTTATTGAAACGCATTTCTGCTGTTTCGGTATCAATGTATCTGCGTGAATGCTCGTTGCTATTTAAATAAATATGTTCTGCTTGAAATATTACTGTTTTAAAAAAGGCTTCAAAACCATGATTCCACATCACATTTTTAATTCCCGATGTTGCAGTAGCTTGTTCTTTGGTTAGCTTAGCGCCTTCCCAAATAGCAATGGTTTCGTTGGTTTCGCGCACAAACAATACTTCTTTGTGTGCTCCATTTTTTGCATCGGGATAAATCAATAAAATGGTTTCTTCTTGATCCACACCCGTTAAATAAAACAAATCGGAATTTTGTACAAAGCCCATTGCACCATCTGCATTGGTTGGCAAAATATCATTGCTCACAAAAAGTGCAATTGAATTTGGTTTTAAGCTTGCTGCAAAACGTTTACGATTTTCAATAAATAACTTGGAGTCGATTGCGGAATATTTCATTTTCTTGATTTTAAATTAAAGTCCAAAGTTTGTAAATTATATCCGAATAAAAAAGGGATGTTTTGAGATTGTGCTTTTCTTATTTAGGGCAAGCAATGTTATGGCCTCACAGACTATCATTACAGAGGAAAAGGGCTCAAAAAGCCAAATTTCAATACTCCATTTTCGGGCGACATTTTCTTATTTAAAATGATTATAAATTAAGCTAATCCATCAGTAAAATAAACCTTTTTTGAGGCAATCTGTTTTTAGATAACAAATGAAACCCTTATTTACTTGATAAAAATCATTTTGAATTATACATTTGTCACGCAATTTATAAAATCCGATTTAAACATATAGCTAAATTATGAGTACTACATCAGGAAAATTTCTCCAATCATCATTAGGAAAAAAATTATTAATGGGCTTAACGGGCTTGTTTTTAGTTTCCTTTTTAATTGTTCACGTTTCTATCAATGCCTGCATCTATTTTAACGATGGTGGTGCAACCTTCAATGCTGCAGCACATTTTATGGCACACAACCCAGTTATTCGTGTGGTAGAAATTGGTTTATTTGTTGGTTTGTTGGCACACGTTGTTCAAGCCTTGATTTTAACGATGCAAAACAACAAAGCACGTCCAGTAAAATATGCTGTACCAGCTGGTAACGTTAGCAGCAAATGGTATTCTCGTTCAATGGGCGTTTTAGGCTCTTTGTTATTAATCTTCTTAGTAGTTCACTTGGCTAACTTTTGGGTACCTACAAAACAAGCAGTATTTGCTGGTCATGAGCACGATACCTTTGCTGGTTTAAAAGAAGTATTCGCTAAATGGTATTTTGTTGCAATCTACATGGTAGGTGTGCTAAGCTTAGGCTACCACTTGTTACATGGTTTTCAATCAGCATTCCAAACATTGGGTTTAAATCACAAAAAATATACACCAATGATTAAATCAGTAGGTTTCTGGTTTTCAATCATCATCACATTATTATTTGCATCTATGCCAATAACAATGCATTTAGGTTTAATTAAATAATATTCGAATTAAAGAATCCTTAAGATATGTCAAAATTAGATAGTAAAATTCCTGAAGGAAGTTTAGAGCAAAAGTGGAGCAAATACCGTTCAACAGTAGCTTTAGTAAATCCGGCAAACAAACGTAGTTTAGAAATTATTGTTGTAGGTTCAGGTTTAGCAGGAGCATCAGCTGCATCCTCATTAGCAGAAATGGGTTACAAAGTAAAAGTACTTTGTTTCCAAGATTCAGCTCGTAGAGCGCATTCAATTGCTGCTCAAGGTGGTATCAATGCTGCTAAAAATTACCAAAACGATGGTGATAGCACCTATCGTTTATTTTATGATACCATTAAAGGTGGTGACTACCGTGCACGCGAAGCAAACGTTTACCGTTTAGCAGAAGTAAGTGCAAACATCATCGACCAATGTGTTGCTCAAGGCGTTCCTTTGGCTCGCGAATATGGTGGGATGTTAAGTAACCGTTCATTCGGTGGTACTCAAGTTCAACGTACATTCTATGCTGCCGGACAAACTGGTCAGCAATTATTATTAGGTGCATACAGCGCATTACAACGCCAAGTTGGTTTAGGTAATGTACAAATGCTTGCACGTCACGAAATGTTAGAAGTAGTTACTATTGAAGGTAAAGCACGTGGTATCATTGCACGTGATTTAGTTACTGGAAAATTAGAGCGTCATTTCGGACATGCAGTATTGTTATGTACAGGTGGATACGGTAACGTATTCTTCTTATCTACCAATGCAATGGGAAGTAATGTTACTGCTGCTTGGAAAGCACACAAAAAAGGTGCATTCTTTGGTAACCCTTGCTATACACAAATTCACCCTACTTGTATTCCTGTTTCGGGCGATCACCAATCAAAATTAACCTTGATGAGTGAATCATTACGTAACGATGGTCGTATCTGGGTTCCTAAAAAGAAAGAGGATGCTGATGCAATTAGAGCTGGTAAGAAAAAAGCAACCGACATCGCTGAAGAGGATAGAGATTATTATTTAGAAAGACGTTACCCTGCATTTGGTAACCTTGTACCACGCGATGTTGCATCACGTGCTGCAAAAGAAAGATGCGATGCTGGTTACGGTGTTAACAAAACAGGTGAAGCAGTTTATTTGGATTTTGCATCCAATATGAAATACAAATACGGAAAGCAAGAAGCAATTAAAAAAGGAATTGCTAATCCAACTGAAAAACAATTACACGAATTAGGTAAAGAAGTTGTAAAAGAAAAGTATGGTAACTTGTTCGACATGTACAAACAAATTACTGGTGAAGATCCATATGAAGTGCCAATGATGATTTACCCTGCTGTACATTATACAATGGGTGGATTATGGGTTGATTATAACTTGATGACTACTGTACCAGGATTGTATGCATTAGGTGAAGCAAACTTCTCTGACCATGGTGCTAACCGCCTTGGAGCATCTGCATTGATGCAAGGTTTAGCGGATGGATACTTTGTTATTCCATACACTATTGGAGCATATTTATCTAAAGAGATTAGCGTAAAAGCAATTCCTACTTCACATCCTGCATTTGAAGAAGCAGAAAATAATGTAAAAGAGTTAATCAATAAATTCTTTGCTATCAAAGGAACAAAATCGGTTGATCATTTCCACAAACGTTTAGGAAAAATTATGTGGGATAAATGTGGTATGGCTCGTAACGAAGCTGGCCTAAAACAAGCAATCAGCGAAATTCAACAATTACAAAAAGATTTCTGGACAGATGTTCGTGTACCAGGTTCTGCTGATGAGTTCAATCCTGAATTGGAAAAAGCAGCTCGTGTTGCCGATTTCCTTGAACTAGGAGAATTAATGTGTATTGATGCATTACACCGTAAAGAATCATGTGGTGGTCACTTCCGTGAAGAATCACAAGAAACTGAAGGAGAACAACAAGGTGAAGCAAAACGTGATGATGCTAACTTCATGTATGTTGGAGCATGGGAATTCAAAGGACAAAATACATTTGAATTACACAAAGAAGAATTAAAATACGATGTGATCAAAGTATCACAAAGAAGTTATAAATAGTGAATAGGCAATTGGGAATAGCGAATAGTAAAAACTAGGCAAAAGTAAATAGAGAGTAGATGAACAACAAAATAAATTCTTACAAGGATTTAATTGTTTGGCAAAAATCAATTGCTTTAGTAACGGAAATTTACAAATTGACTAAGACTTTTCCAGCAGAGGAAAAATTTGGAATTGTCAATCAACTAAACAGAGCAGTTGTGTCTATTCCCGCTAATATTGCCGAAGGTTGGGGAAGAGAATCTTCAAAAAACTATTTACAGTTTTTGAGAATTTCGAGAGGCTCTTTGATGGAAACAGAAACATTACTTGTTATCTCAAAGAACCTAAATTATATTGATGATGAAAATTTTAGAATGATTTCTGAAAAACTAGATGAAACAGGAAAAATTCTTCAAGGATTAATTAAAAGGGTACAACAAAAAATAAATTTAACAGAAAGCGTATAGCTATTTACTATTCGCTATTCACTAATAACTACAATATGAGTGGAAATATGAATTTAACGCTAAAAGTATGGCGTCAAAAAAATGCGAAAGCAACAGGTAAATTAGAAACGTACAAAGTAGCTGACATATCACCTGATATGTCGTTCTTGGAAATGTTTGACGTGTTGAACGAGCAATTGATTACAAAAGGTGACGAGCCTATTGCATTCGATCACGATTGTCGCGAAGGTATTTGTGGTATGTGTAGCATGTACATCAACGGTCGTGCACACGGACCAAAATCAGCAATCACTACTTGCCAGTTACACATGCGTTCATTCAAAGATGGTGATACCATTGTGGTTGAACCTTGGAGAGCTGCAGCATTCCCAGTTATCAAAGATTTAACGGTTGACAGAAGTGCATTTGACCGTATCATCTCTAAAGGTGGATTTATTTCTGTAAACACAGGTAATGCACAAGATGCAAACTGTTTACCTATTCCAAAACCAGATGCGGATGCTTCATTCGAAGCAGCTGCTTGTATTGGTTGTGGTGCATGTGTTGCTACTTGTAAAAACTCATCTGCAATGTTATTCGTTTCTGCTAAAATTTCACAATTGGCATTGTTGCCTCAAGGACAAGTAGAACGTATTTCACGTGCTAAAAACATGGTGGCGCAAATGGATGATGAAGGTTTTGGTAACTGTACCAACACTGGTGCTTGCGAAGTAGAATGTCCAAAAGGAATTTCATTGGAAAACATCGCACGTATGAACCGCGAATTTTTTATGGCAAACATTAAAGATTAATTTTTGCTACTCCTAAATATCAAAGCAGCCAATCAATGATTGGCTGTTTTTGTTTTTATTACCTTTAACACATGAAACTAAAATCAATTTTGATTTTCCTTTTTGCAATTAGCATTATTGCTTGTAATAGAAATACCTATTACGAATACATTGAACCCATTCCCATTGGCTTTAAAACCATAACAAAATCAAGCTTTTTTAAGGATGATTTTATATCCTTAAAAGTGGATTCACTCGACAATACCTTGTATTTTTCATTGTCCATCACTGCCTCGAAAAACATTCCCTACCCTATCAATACCACTTACAAAGATACCTTAACACGTACTGCTTTTAACTTCGATTTTTATTACAACAATCAACTAATTACGTCCGACTATAAATCCATCAACAATACCTTGCGTTGGAAAACAGATACTACCGAACATAAAAACAAACTTTGTGTAATTAGCGATACTACCGACTTTGAAGAAGGCAATACCATTTCATTTAAAATGCCACTGCATGCTTTTCACACCTTAAAAAAAGGAAAACAAAACATCCGCATAAAAATTTATCAAACACTGTTTACCGATGAATGTTATGTAAAAACAGATACTACAAGCAGATACAAACATTTGTATGCCGACAAAAAATTATTTGAAACCGAAATTGAATTTGATATCAACGTTCCAAAAATTTACAAAAGCAAACTCATTGGTTTTGGTTTGGAACTAAAAAACGATTCAACCTTTAGTCCGTCCGGTATGGACAATACCATTTGGAACAGCAGTTATCCTGATATTTATTGGGCTATTTTTTATCCAAAAACAGTAATGTATGCACAAACCGATTATCAAAAATCGACCGACCGTTACGAAGGGAAAGATACATTTACTTTGTATCACTACACACCACACGATACGGTAGGCATTGGTGTGTACGACCACGATAACCTTTCGCGCGATGATGGTTTGGGCTATTGGACAGGCTCCATCAATTATTTGGAACGAAAACTACCCCGCAGAATTTCATTTGATGCCATTAAATGGATGGACCTAAAATTAATTAGAGAAGGTGTGGTGAATTAAATTTCTCACTAACAACTCTGATTTTAATTCAAAAAACCACAGCTATAGTTAAAAACATTTGAATAATAATTTAATGTGTTGCTTTTCAATTCCTTTTTAATATTTTAGCTCTTAATTGAGATACAAAATGTCAAACGCAAACATTACTAATATTTTTAAACGAAATTTTGACATTTGTTTTTGTCACTCCAGATTGGTAATTGTATTATTACTAATGGTAAATAGTACATTTACCTATTCTCAAATTGAAGCAACAACAAAAGACAGTAGCTTAGTTGTACTTTATGATAATGGTAGTTGGCAGTATGCCGATAGCATTCCATTGTATGGAATAATACCACTTAATATCAAAAATTTAGAAATCCCAAAAATAAATAAAAAAGACAAAATCACTACTCATGCAGGTTATAGCTTGTTATATAATGAAAAGCATGAACAAGCAAATTGGGTTGCATATAATCTCACAGCAAATGAAACTAATAAAATTTATGAAAGAACAAATGACTTTAATAGCGACCCGTTAATTAAAAGCAGAACAGCTGATGATAAGGATTATTACAAATCAGGTTATGATAGAGGGCATTTAGCACCAGCATCTGATATGGGATGGTCTTCTACGGCAATGATTGAATCATTTTACTACAGCAACATAAGCCCACAAAATCCTGGGTTTAATAGAGGTGTATGGAAAAAATTAGAAGATAGAACAAGAATTTGGGCAGTTGAAAATAATAATCTCTACATAATCACAGGGCCTATTTTAGCAGATGGATTACAACAAATTGGCGCTAATAAGGTTTCCGTACCAAATTATTTTTATAAAGTAATTCTAGATTACACTGCACCCTCAGTTAAAGGGATTGGGTTTATCATTGCTAACAATAGTTCAAGTGAAGCATTAACTTCATTTGCTGTTTCAATCGATGCAGTTGAAAATATGAGCGGAATTGATTTTTTTCCGCTATTGCCAGATGACCAAGAAAACTTAATAGAAAGTACTATTTGTATTGATTGTTGGACGTGGTCTAACACAAAAAAAGAAAATGATAAAGAAAAATTATCTGAATCAGTAAGATGCAAAGGAATCACAAAAGCTGGCGAGCAATGCAAAAACAAAACATTAAACCCAAGCGGATACTGCTTTCATCATGAGGATCAAATTAATGAACCGAAAACTGAAACTAAAAAAAACAGCAATCAGTCAACAAAATCTGAATCTGTTCAATGCAGCGGAACAACTAAAGCTGGTGTGCGTTGTAAAAGAATGACAACCAGTACAAACGGAAGATGTTATCAACATTAAAATCAATCAAATGAAATCAGACAGCTCAACAATTTTAATTTTACTAGCTATTGTAACTTTGATAATAATTTGGATTATTGCTTCCATTTCAAATAAAATTAAAAAACGAAAAGCAATTGCACAAGAAATTAGTTTAAAGCAATCAATAAAAGAAGACTTTCTAAATTCATATACAAAAAATGAAATTTTTAGTATACATCACAATCAATTTTTGAGAGAATTTGATAATCTCGATTCCAGTCAATTAAAACATTTTTTTCAGCAAGCATTGGAGCTAAAAAAGAGACAAGATTACCTAGAATCAAAGTATTCTAGCGATATCGTTGAAAAGATAAACAATAAAAATTATTGGATTGGAATGTCTGAAGAACAATTGATTGATTGCATAGGAAATCCAACAAAAATTGAAATAGAAGAGCTAAAAACAAAATCGAAAAAAGTGCTAATCTATGGAAACAAAAGTAGTGGTGACGTATTCACTTTTGTGAATGGGGAACTAGAACGTTTTAAAGATAGATAAACCATGAAAGAAGAAAAAGATAGTCTTAACTTTTTAAACCTACTAATATTAATTCTTTCTGTATATGTACTAATTTCATTAGTAATAGATACATTTTTTGTTTTACCACCCGAAGTTTCTAAAGTTTTATTCTACACAGATAATATAATTTGTATCGTTTTTTTATACGATTTTATAAATCGTTTTAGAAAAGCCGAAAACAAATTAACGTTTATGAAATGGGGTTGGATTGATTTATTATCTAGCATTCCAACATTTGATTTCATGAGAGCAGGAAGATTATTAAGGCTTATAAGGCTTATAAGGTTGATAAGAGCATTCAAATCAACCAGACATATTGTTAGTCATGTATTTAAAAATAAAGTCCAAGGAACACTAACCTCTGTTTCGTTAATAGCAGTATTAATGTTGCTATTTTCATCTATTGCAATATTACAATTTGAAAATGATCCAAATAGTAATATCAAAACAGCAGAAGATGCCGTTTGGTGGTCATATGTTACAATAACTACTGTTGGTTATGGAGACAAATACCCAGTAACTACTGAAGGAAGGATAATTGCAGCTATTTTAATGACAGTTGGAGTTGGCTTATTTGGAACTTTTACTGCCTTTGTTTCATCTTGGTTTGTAAAGAGTGATAAAAATGATTAATCAAAAAATCGTTATTCCTCTTCTAACTACGAAACCTTACCTCAGATCCGTGTATACACGGATCTGTAAACATTAGATTATTAGACAAATAGAATTAAATTTGCAACATAATTACGCCTAGGCATAAGTTAGCAGTTATGTTACAACGACAAAACAAATAGAAAATGATTAGAACTTTTTTACATAAGTCAATTGATTGGTTATCTAAGTATAGTGGACATATTTCTTGTGTCGTAATTGTTATATTGTCTGTTATTGATATTTCTAATCTAAATGATTGGAAAAAATCTTTTTGGGGGTTAACAGACGTTCCTCTTGGAAAAATTCTTTATTATTTTAGTGTTATTTTAGCAATAATATTTGGTTTCTGGGGGCTTAGTAATCAACAAGATATTTCAAATTTAGAAAAAGATAATTTTCAAAAGGGAAATAAAATTATTGATTTAGAAAATGCATTAAATGATTCAATCAAGGAAATGAATGAATTATTTAATTCGTATTTGACCTTAATGGTTAAAAACCTAAATTTTGGACACAATGAAAGAATTAGTGTTTACAAAGTTCACGAAGGTAAATTTGTATTAATTGGTAGAGCAAGCGACAATCCAATTTTACAAAAAACAGGAAGAAGCAGTTATCCTCTTGAAGAAGGATTTATAGGAAAAGGTTGGGCAGAAGGCGAATATTTTATTGACAACTTACCAGATCCAAATCTTCGAAACGGAGATACTTATTACACTCAAGTAAATTCAATAATTGCAATTGACAGAGAGGTTGTAAGAAACATTAAAATGAAGTCAAGAACATATTTCGTATATCGAATAAAAGGTTATGACAACCAGCCAAAAGCTGTTTTAGTTATTGAAAGTATAAACAATAGTGCATTTACAAAAGTCGATGTTATTAACAAACTGGCGGGGGTAAAACAACCATTAGTGATGTTTATTGAAAAAAATAATGGCGTAAAATTGCAACCAATAAATAGCTTAGGACTATGACAGATTTACTTAATCTTATTATTTACATATTTAGGAATTATCCTAAAGTGGACGAGTTGTCTAAGCCTAGGCTTGTAAAATTAGTATATCTAATTGATTGGAAACACTCTATTGTAAACGGTAGACAAGCAACTTCAATTCAATGGTATTTTAATCATTATGGCCCCTATGTTGACACTGTTATAGATTTAGTAAAAAAAAATCCAGAGATTTTTAATGTTGAAACTAGAATCAATGCTTATGGAGGAGTGTCTGACAAAATAAAACTAATAAGCCAACAACAAATAACAATAGAAGATTCAATAAAAAGTTCGGCTGACTTTATAATTTCAAATACTTCTCAAATGAATTGGACAGATTTCATTAACCTTGTTTATTCAACATATCCAATAAAATCAAATTCAAAGTATACAAACTTAAATCTTGTAGAAGAAGCAAAAAAATTTGAAGAATATAAACACAACCGCTAACAGCAGCTCCCCTAAAAGGCGGGTTTTCGTGCTCCGCAGACACATTTGTGGTGAAAACCACCACCTTCGCCAAGCCCGAAACCGCTATTAATTGGATTAATTGTAAGCGGTCGCGGAATAGTTTAAAGCGAACCAATCACCACATTGTCAATCAACCTCACTGCACCTAATTTTAGTGCAATACAAGCAACTGCTGTTTGTTGTGCTTTTAGTTCGTTTATGGGTTCCAAGGTATTTGCATCCGAAATTTCAAAGTATTCCAAACTCATGGAAGCTTCGTTTTTAATTTCGTTTTCGGCAAAGGCTTTTAACTGGGCTATGCTATGTGTTGTTCCTTGTTGCTGAACTGCATGTAGGGTTTTATAAATTAAAGGCGCTAGGGCGCGTTCTTTTTCGGTTAATCGCACATTGCGGGAGCTCATGGCCAAGCCATCGCTCTCGCGCACTATTGGGCAACCAATTATTTCAATGGGCATTCCCAATTGTTTAGTCATACTACGTATAATGGCCAACTGCTGAAAATCCTTTTGTCCGAAATACGCTTTGTGTGGTTCCACTATACGGAACAATTTACTCACCACTTGTGCCACTCCATTAAAATGCCCTGGTCGGTGTGCACCTTCCATCACCTTGTCCAAAATGCCAAAATCAATGGTTTTGCCTTCGGTCCAAGCCAAATCCTCCACTTTTTTAAGCTTCAGGGCCAACTCGGCTTCGGTATACATTTCCAATACTTCGGGAGCAAAAATAAGGTCGCAATCCACGGCCTCCAACAAACGGCTGTCGTTCTCGAGCGTGCGGGGGTATTTTTCGAGGTCGCTTAAATCGTTAAACTGAGTAGGGTTTACAAAAATGGAGCAAACTGTAATGTCGTTTTCGGCTTTGCTTTTTTGTACCAAAGCAATGTGCCCGGCATGCAAGGCACCCATGGTAGGAACAAAGCCAATGGTTTTACCTTGGCTACGTGCAATATTCAAGTGCTTTTTAAGTTCTTGTATGCGGTTGTAAACAATCATTCGCTCAATTTTTGTTGAAAAGTAGCAAAATCAATATTAATAAGGCTTTCTTTTCGATAAAAGTGGTCAAATCTAAGGTTTAAACTTTGAAATTCAGAAAATTTTTGCTTACTTTTGTGTACTTTTTAAAACTAACCTTAATTCCAACGCATGAAGAAGAAACCTAGAGTTCTGTTTGTATCACAAGAAGTAACACCTTATTTAGACGAAACACCGATGGGATTAATCGGCAGACATTTACCTCAAGGTATACAAGAAAGGGGCAAAGAGATTCGATTATTTATGCCAAAGTATGGTAGTATTAACGAAAGACGCAATCAATTACATGAAGTAATACGCCTTTCAGGAATGAATTTAATAATTGATGATACCGATCATCCATTAATCATAAAAGTTGCTTCTATTCAAGCAGCGCGCATGCAAGTATATTTTATTGATAATCAAGAGTATTTTGAGCGCAAGCATACCTTAACGGATAAAAAAGGTGCTCATTTTGCTGACAATGACGAGCGTTCTATTTTCTTTTGTCGTGGGGTTATCGAAACTGTTAAAAAATTAGGCTGGGCACCAGATGTAGTTCATTTACATGGCTGGATGACCGGTATGATGGCTTTGTATTTGAAAAAATCATTCAAAGACAATCCTTTATTTGCTGAAACAAAAATCATTTACTCGGTTTATGATGATGAGTTTCCAGATGCATTGCACAAAGATTTTGCGAAAAAAGTAATGTTCGAAGGAATTGAAAAATCCGATGTTGAATTACTTAAAAATCCTACCTTTGTAAACGTTAGTAAAGCAATTATTGATTTGGCAGACGGAGTTATTAAAGGAAGTCCAAAAATCAATTCTGACATCGAAAAATACATTAAAAAATCGGGTAAACCTGTATTGGATTTCAAAAATGCAGATGAATACCTAGATGCTTATTCAGATTTTTATGATGCAGTGCTTGAAGAAGTTGTTGAAATGGTTGATTAATTAATTTGTATGATTTTAAATAAAATAAGAATACCACAAGTTTTGTCCCGAGCATTTTTCGGGACAAACTTTTTTATAGTCCTTGCTACTTTGTCGACCATTAGCTTGTCTTCGTGCGACAAAGCAAGTATTTTAGGATTGGACGTGCAGCCCGAAGATGATTTGTTGAATGTTGCTTACAGCGATACGACTTCTATCAGAACCAGAACTGTTAAAGAAGATTCATTAAGAACAGATGAAACATTGCTATTTACTGGTGATGCAATTTTCGGAAAATATGTTGATCCTGTATTCGGACAAAGCATTGCATCGGTATACACACAAGTACGCCTACCATCTAGTAATCCAAACTTTGGTGTAAATCCAATTATTGATTCGGTTGTATTGGCAATGGTATATGATCCAACCTATATTTATGGCGATACTACCACAACACTTGCTACACAAACTGTAAACGTGTATCAATTGTTTGAAGACATTGCTCAAACAACCAACTACTACTCCAACCAAACGGTTATCAAAAGCTCATTCGATTTAGCCGGTTCACAAACATTTACACCTGCCATTAAGGACAGTGTGATGGTAACTGGTGTAAAAGAAAAACCACAATTAAGAGTTCGATTAAATAACATTTTTGGAACAACTATCTTAAACAATCAAAGTAGTGGAAACTTAGAAAGCAATACTGCTTTTCAAACATTCATGAAAGGATTGTACATTACTTCCGAAAATAGTTCATTAACTTCAGGAGCAGGAAACATCGTTCGCCTAAAAATGATTGATGCTAAAACTAGATTATCTGTTTACTATCACAACAATACAGATGATAGTTTAAAGTATGAATTTCCATTGAGTAATTCAGCTCGTTTCTCGCATTTTAAACATGACTATACTTCTGTAAATTCATTGTTAGACAATCAAATTAACAACGCTACACCATCACTTCAAAATGCAACTGTATTTGTACAAGCAAATGCAGGGGTAAAAACAAAGATTGAATTTCCTCATTTATTACATTGGGTTGATTCAGGTGCAGTCTCAATTAATAAAGCTGAACTAGTAATTCGTGTAGATACATCGGCAACCTTTGAATACAGCAAATACCAACCAGCTGCAAACTTATTATTGTTTCAAATAAACGATGATAGCACCAGCAACATTTTGGTGCCGGATTATAACGAAGGAAGCAATTACTTTGGTGGTTCATACAGCTCTACTACAAAAGAATATCGTTTTAATATTTCGCGCTACATCCAACAAATTTTAGCGGGCAACCGTAATAACAACGGAATTTATCTAATTACACAAAATGGTGCTGTTACCGCTAGCCGATTGGTAATTGGTGGTGGAGATGCAAGTAGTGCATTTCAAATGAAATTAAATATAACTTATACAAAACTACATTAAACATGTGTGGAATAGTAGCATATATCGGAAATAAACAAGCATATCCTATCTTAATAAAAGGATTGCAACGCTTAGAATACCGCGGATACGACAGTGCCGGAGTGGCAATGATTGATGGTGGTGAATTAAACGTTTACAAATGCAAAGGCAAAGTAATTGACTTGCACAATTTTGTTGGCGAAAAAAATAAAAATGGAACAATTGGTATTGGGCATACACGTTGGGCTACACATGGTGTACCGAATGACGTAAATGCACATCCACATTATTCTGCTTCTAAAAACATGGTGATGATTCACAATGGAATCATTGAAAACTATGGACCATTAAAAGCCGAATTGCAAAAACGCGGACATGTATTCTTGAGCGATACCGATACGGAAGTATTGATTCATTTAATTGAAGACATTCAACAAAAAGAAAATGTACGATTGGGTGAAGCAGTTCGTATTGCATTAAATCAAGTGGTTGGAGCATACGCGATTGTTATTCTTTCAAAAGAAAATCCAAACGAATTGTTTGCTGCTAAAAAAGGGAGCCCAATGGTAATTGGAATTGGTGTTGATGAATTTTACATTGCATCGGATGCTACACCAATTGTAGAGTACACAAAAAATGTGGTGTACATGGAGGATGAAGAAATTGCATTTATTGAACGTGGTAAAGAATTAAAAATCAAAACCATTAAAAATAAATCGAAAACTCCTTACATACAAGAATTAGAATTACAGCTAGAAGCATTAGAAAAAGGGGGTTACGACCATTTCATGCTAAAAGAAATATACGAACAACCTCGTTCTATCAAAGATAGTATGCGCGGTCGTTTGAGCTCTGCCGAAGGTGTTGTAAACTTAGGTGGAATTACCGAGTACGAACAAAAATTTATAAATGCAAAGCGCATTGTGTTTGTTGCGTGTGGTACATCATGGCATGCCGGTTTGGTTGGAGAATATTTATTCGAAGACTTAGCACGTATTCCTGTTGAAGTAGAATATGCTTCTGAATTCCGTTACCGTAATCCTATTGTTTATGAAGATGATGTAATCATTGCTATTTCACAATCAGGTGAAACTGCCGATACATTAGCAGCAATTGAATTAGCAAAATCGAAAGGTGCAACCATCATCGGTATTTGTAATGTAGTGGGTTCATCCATTGCACGTGCTACACATGCTGGATCATACACACATGCTGGACCAGAGATTGGTGTTGCATCTACAAAAGCATTTACCGCGCAAGTTACTGTGCTAACATTAATGGCATTGCGCATCGCCTACCGTAAAGGAACTATTTCAGCTTCTCGTTTCCACGAATTATTAAGTGAGCTAGAAGCAATTCCTGAAAAAATTGAACGTGTTTTAAAAACAAACGATCAAATAAAATTCATTGCTGATGTTTATAAAAACTCTACCAATGCATTGTACTTAGGTCGTGGATACAGCTTCCCTGTTGCTTTAGAAGGCGCATTGAAATTAAAAGAAATTTCATACATACATGCCGAAGGTTACCCTGCAGCAGAAATGAAGCACGGACCTATTGCATTAATTGATGAAGAAATGCCAGTTTTTGTTATTGCAACAAAAGGTACTAGCTACGAAAAAGTAGTAAGCAACATTCAAGAAGTAAAAGCACGTAAAGGAAAAATCATTGCAATTGTTACAGAAGGTGATACGCAAGTAAAAGAAATGGCCGATTACACCATTGAAATTCCGGAAACAGATGAAATATTGGTGCCACTTGTTTCTGTGGTTCCATTACAACTGCTTTCATACCACATTGCAGTAATGCGTGGTTGTAATGTTGACCAACCTCGTAACCTAGCAAAATCAGTTACTGTAGAATAAGTTAGATTTACAAAAAAAGCCCGAATAATAGTTATTATTCGGGCTTTTTTTATTGCCAAAGTTTGGCTAAATATTTGTTATTTTTGTAGTACAACGATTTATAGCGAAGGCCTTTTTATGTTAAAGCAAGTACAGTCACAAAAATTATTACAAAAATTATCACCTCAACAAATTCAATTGATGAAGTTGTTGCAATTGCCTACAATTGCATTGGAACAACGAATCAAAGAAGAAATGGAAATCAATCCTGCTTTAGAAGAAGGAAATGATACCGATGAAGAGCCACGTGATGAGTTTGATAATGATGAATTTGATGACTCTCAAAAAGATGATGAAAATCAACGAGAGGACTTTGCTTTAACAGATTACATGGACGATGATGAAGGTACCTCTTATAAGTTAAAAGCAAATAATACAAGTCCGGACGAAGAACGCAAAGAGATTCCTTTTTCAGTTGGCTTATCTTTTCAAGACATGTTGGAGAGCCAGTTGGGAATGAAAGATTTGGACGATCGCGAATATCAAATTGCCAATTACCTAATTGGAAATTTAGATGACGATGGTTATTTGCGCAGAGATTTAGCATCGATTGTTGACGACATCGCCTTTTCTCAAAACATTACTACTACCGAAAAAGAATTAGAAGAATTATTAAAAGTGGTTCAAGATCTTGAACCCGCTGGTATTGGTGCTCGCGATTTACAAGAATGTTTATTAATTCAGTTGCGCAAAAAAGAAGTTCAAAACATGATTGTTGAGTTGGCAACAGAAGTAGTAGAAAAACAGATGGATGAATTTTCGAAAAAGCATTACGAGAAAATTTCGAAAAAATTAGAGATAGATGATGAATTGCTAAAAGAGGTTATTCAAGAAATTTTAAAATTAAATCCTCGCCCAGGCAACTCAATGGCCGATGGACAAAAGAGCTTCCAGCAGGTGATTCCTGACTTCATCATGACCAATGAAGATGGCATCTTAAATTTAACATTGAATTCGCGCAACTCTCCCGATTTAAAAGTGAGCAAAGCGTATGCACAAATGTTGGAAGAGTATTCAAAAGGAAAAGATAAAAGCAGTAAAGAAGCATCCATGTTTGTTCGCCAAAAATTGGATGGCGCAAAATGGTTTATTGATGCCATTCAACAACGTAGTTATACCTTGTTATATACCATGAATGCAATCATGGAATACCAAAAGGAATATTTTATGGATGGCGATGAAACCCAGCTAAAACCAATGATTTTGAAGGATATTGCAGAGAAGGTGGGCTTGGATATTTCAACCGTTTCGCGTGTTGCAAATAGCAAATACGTACAAACACCTTTCGGAACATTTTTATTAAAATCATTTTTTAGTGAATCATTATCAACTGATAGTGGCGAAGAAGTTTCGACACGTGAAGTGAAAAAAATATTGGAAGAGTGCATTGGTGCCGAAAGCAAAAAGAAACCACTTACTGATGATAAGCTTGCTAAAATTTTAAAAGAAAAAGGATACAACATTGCGCGTAGAACAATCGCTAAGTACCGCGAACAGTTGGATATTCCAGTAGCACGATTACGTAAGGAATTATAAGATGGAACTTGAAATAGAACAAGCTCAACCAAAATCGGCTGGAGAAAAAATCGCAAAAATTATTTCCTATTTGTTTCATCCATTGCTAATGCCTAGCTATGGTTTTCTTGCATTGTTTTTTACAAAAAATTACATCTCTACTTTTACCCCACTCAATCTTCGTTTATTTATTTTATTAGTAACATTCATTTTTACATTTGCTCTCCCTGCTATCAATGCCTTTATTTTATTAAAGATCGGACGCATTAAAAGTTTAGAAATGGAACGTGCCGAAGAACGATTTGTTCCATACATCAGCACTGCATTGTATTATTTTGCTTTGTTTTATTTGTTCCATACCGTAACCGATTTCCCAAGTATATTCAAAACGCTTATATTGGGAGCTGCTGTTTCTATTGTTTTGGTTTTATTAATTACCACCAAATGGAAAATAAGTGCCCATGCTGTTGGTATTGGAGGGATGATTGCTGCCATCATTGGCATTTCTTTTAGGCTAAGCATCGATTTGCGATTCATTTCCATGTGCTCCATTTTAATAGCTGGTTTTGTTGGCTTTGCTCGCCTAAAACTCAATGCTCACAGCCCATCACAAGTATATACAGGATTCCTACTTGGCTTCCTAGTAGAGTTTCTGCTCATGATTTTCCTCTAATAAGTTATTAACTTTTTTCGATTGTTTTTTAAAACCGAAAAAAGTAAAAGTGTTTTTTTATATATTTGGTTACTAAATAAAAAAGACATGAAAACGAAGAATACATTCAAATCCATTTTATTGCTAAGTACTTCTGTAGCATTATTTTCTTGTGGTGGTTCTGATACTGATTCAGATACAATTACTGCAACAGATACAGCGGTAACATTAAGTGAAAAAGATTCTAAAGCACAAAATGTATTTTATTCTATTCCTTCACCAATAGAAACAACAAGCTTATTAAAAGCAGCTGGAGCGAAATACAATAGCCAGTACTTAAATCCAATCGAAAATGTATCGAAGTACTCCTCAGTAAAACAAAAAGCTTTAAATCTTGGTATTTATGGTGCTGATTTGAGTTTTACAAGTATGTTTGATAAAACACAAGAGTCAATGCTTTACCTACGTTGTACCAATAAATTAGCTACAGGCTTAGGAATAAGTGGTTCTTTTGATGAAAAAACAACTGAGCGTATTGAAGCGAACATGGAAAGCAGAGATTCTTTGCTTTCAATCATCTCCGATTCATATTGGAATGCTGATTCATATCTAAAAGAAAATGGTCAACCAGGTGTTTCTGCATTAATTATTGCAGGCGGATGGGTGGAAGGCTTATTCATTGCTACAAAAATTGCAACTGACACTAAAAATGAGGAAGTAGCAACCCGTATAGGGGAACAAAAACTTTCTTTAGACAATTTAGTAGCATTATTAGAAGCTTATTCTACTGACAATGAAGGAGTTAAAGAGGTTTTAGGCTTAATGACACCTTTAAAAGCTATTTACGATGGAATTAAAGTAGAGCCTAGTGCAACTACTGTATCTACAGATAAAGACAAAGGGGTTACAACCATTGGTAACAATAGCTCATACAAGATTTCAGCTGATCAATTAAAAGCAATTTCAGACAAAGCTGCTGAAATTCGTAACAAAATGATTCAGTAATGCGTAAAACGCAACGATGAAACTAACTACAACTTTTTTCAAAACCATTATGGCGATGTCTGTAATGGTTTTATTTTTTTCTGATACAAAGGCTCAATGCAGCACGAATATTAAGAAAAAATGCATGCCCAACATTGCTCCATTCACTCCTAATGGACAAGCAAACACCTCAACCGTAGTTGCCGGACAAAAAACTGAGGTCAGCCAAACATTTTATTCTGGTCAGGATTACCGCATTTTTATTTGCTCAGATGCCATACTAGGTACCTGCTCATTTAAAGTGATGGACCAATCCCGAAAAGTATTGTTTGATAGTCAAAAAAATGATTCTCCTGATTTTTGGGATTTTAAATCTAAATCGACTCAACAATTAATTGTTGAAGTAACAACGCCAACATCGCAAACTACAAGTTCGGTATTGCCTAGCGGTTGTGTTACTGTTTTAGTTGGATTCAAAAAAGATAAATAGCGAGGCTATTTAATCGGTTGCATTTTACTTTTTGAAACGATGGTGCAGGTAAATCTACTAATGCAGGTTAACTCCTCTTTGTCGTTGTAGATTTTTATTTCCCAAATGTGGTTCATTCCTTTTACATGAATAGGTTTGCAAATACCTGTTACTACTCCACTTGTTACTGCTTTAATGTGATTGGCATTTATCTCTATTCCAACACCAATAAATAATTCAGGGTTTACACATAACCACGATGCAATGCTTCCCAGTGTTTCGGCTAAAGCCACAGATGCTCCGCCATGTAATAATCCAAAAGGTTGTTTTGTTCGCCCATCAACAGGCATGGTTCCTTTTATATAATCATCGCCAATTTCTGTTACTCGAATATGAAGTGAATCGGCAAGTGTATTTGCATTCATCCAATCCAAATCACTCACTACGGGACTCCCATACCAAATTTTATTCTCAGCCATAAAAATTATTTAAGGATTGTTCTACCAAGCAGTGCATTGAATTCTTTCTTTGCCTCCAGCAACTGATGTTGTGTTTGCATCAATTGAATCATCTCTACTTCTTCTGGATTTTCTTTTAATCGTTTTTGAATATCATGAATCATAATCTCCAAACGTCTGCTTTTCAATGCATACACTGCACTCAATATCGATTTTTTTAGAATGTCTTCTTCTCTGGTAATATAAATACTGTGTTGTTCCCAATTAGAGAGGGAATACGGACTGCTTATTAAATCTATCGTTAAGGAACTAATTGCACTGTTCTCGTGTCCAATAAAATAATTGTAATCTGGAATACTTTCTTTTTCTAAATGTTCTACAAACTCATTGTAAATACTGTTGTACAATAAATTATCGAGTACAATATTGTCATGTTGCAATTCATGAATCAAAAGTTGAGCTACCGTTACTCCTATCTCAATTGTATTTCCTTCATCATCTTGTGAATCAACACGCACTTCTTTGTTTCCATAATTGATAAGTATACGAATAACATCTCGTTCCTGATGTTCGGCATTCGAAAGTGTTACATCTTTTTTATCTTCAAGAAGTGTAGGATCAAAATCAGGAACCGACTCAGTATGCTGTTCTGGTGCTTGTGTTTTTTTATCGTTGAACTTTTTACTTCTAATTTTATTCAGCTCACTCAATAAAATATGTTCTTCCACATCCATGATGCGGCTACATTCTTTCACATAAACCGAACGATAAATGGCTTCGGGAATAAGTGCAATGCTCTCTACAATCTCCTTGATTAATCCTGCCTTTTTGATAGGATCATTCTTTACATCATTCATCAACAAATTTGTTTTGAATGAAATAAAATCTTTGGAGTTGTTATTGATAAACTCTTTTAACTGTTCGGAGCTTACTTTCTTAGAATAGGAATCAGGATCATCGCCATCGGGGAACAACAATACTTTTACATTCAAGCCTTCTTCTAAAATCAAATCAATACCTCTGAAACTGGCCTTAATTCCAGCACTATCACCATCATACAAAATGGTAATGTTGTTGGTGAAACGTCTGATTAATTTTATTTGGCCATGCGTTAACGATGTTCCACTACTCGCCACCACATTCTCAATTCCTGCCTGATGCATGGAAATTACATCGGTATAACCTTCTACTAAAAAGCAATTATCTTGATTGATGATTTCTTTCTTCGCAAAATAAATTCCATACAATACATCACTCTTGTGATAAATTTCCGTTTCGGGAGAGTTGATATATTTTGCAATCTTCTTGGTATCGGTACGTAATGTTCTACCACCAAATGCAATTACACGTCCGGTAACATTGTGTATAGGAAACATAACACGTCCCCAAAAACGATCCGAAATTTTTGTTTCAGTTGTTGTTTCTGGTGCAGGTTCATCTTCACGATTATTGCTGTATTCAATTGTTAAACCTGCTTTTACAAGGTATTCCAATTTATGTCCCGTAGCCATTGCAATATCGCTGAATGCACTGCGATGATTGATACTGTAACCTAATTGAAATTTTTGAATGATGTCTTCTCTAAATCCTCTTTCTTTAAAATAGCCCAAGCCAACCGATTTACCTTCATCGGTATTGTACAAATTTTCGGAAAAATGTTTTTGAGCAAAAGAGGATACTACAAATAAACTTTCGCGATCGTTGTGTGATTGTATTTGTTCAGGAGATTGTTCTTCCTCTTGAATATCGATATTGTATTTCTTCGCTAAAAAGCGCAATGCATCCGGATAGGTCATTGCTTCTTTTTCCATCAAAAAGTTAACGGCATTTCCACCTTTTCCGCAACCAAAACATTTACAAATTCCTTTTGCTGGTGATACATAAAAAGAAGGTGTTTTTTCGTCATGAAAAGGACATAGACCAATTAAGTTCGCACCTCTTTTTTTGAGAGCAACATAATCGCCTACTACTTCTTCAATTCGAGCAGCATCAAATATTTTATCGATGTCTTCTTTGGTAATCATGGATAATAAAAAAGCATTCCTTTTTGGGAATGCTAATTTACGAAAAATAGTAAGGTGATTTTAGAATTAATGCTGTCCGTTTAATCGAGCCATAGCACGCATAATGTCTTGATTTTCAGGATTTAACTTCAATGATTTTTTATAGTAGCCCATTGCCTTTTCTTTTTGTCCCATCTGACGGGATGCTTCACCCAATCCGTGATACACACTCCAGGACTCTGGATTTTGTGTTTCGTTGTGCTTAAACAGCTTGTAGGCTTCCTCTGCATTTCGTGTTTTGAGCAAGTGAAAACCTATTTCATTAAAGTGATTGTCGTTGTATGGATAAGTAAATGGAGTTAAACCAGCTAATTCGGTTTCCACCGTTTTTACTTTTGAAATAAAATACTCAAATGGAATCACACCATCTTTTAAATCGTTCTCATATTTCTGAATACACGTTTGCAAAAAATTGCATTCATCGTACGGTGCACATTTGCATTGTACATAGCTGTTGTACATCTTATCCCCATCAATTAAATACACCGAATCGGTTGGTTGCATTACAATGTTATCGAAACTACAAAATGCTGCCAAGGCTAATTGAGAATAATTTTGAGATGCATTTTTAAATCCACCATACGTTGTTTGCCATACTTGTTGAATCAATTGCATACCACCTTCGGTAGGTTTTATTTTACGAATAACGCCTGCCACATTTCCTGCACCAGCATGGTACGAGTGAAGCACCAATAAGCGGAACCACAAATCGGTTTCGTTATAACTTACATGTGCACTGTCCAACATTGTTTTGGTATAAGGAATACAAATTCTGCTCAACAAACGAGAGGCACCCAAAGCAGCTTTCTCTACATCGGTACGTTCATCCACATATTTATTTACTTTTAATCCTTGTTTAATAGCTACTGCTTTCATCAATTGGAAAGGACCATTTGCACCTACACCCGATTTGGTGTTCATTTTACCTGGACTCTCAATCAATAAAATTGCTTGCGCATACCATGGATCAACACCATTTTGTTTGAATACATCAATTGATTTGCTAATGGTTGGTATTACCTTTTTAAATTCATAAAAATCTTTTTTACCAGCAGTAATTAATATAGAAACACTATCCGGAATACCATACATGATACGAACACTGTCTTTGTAACAGGTTTTTTGAGCATCCGACAATTTATTCCAGTTTTTTACAGAAACCTTATCTACAATTTTACGAACTCCAGCTACATTCACCAATGCCGAATCGGGAGGTAAAGCCATTATTTTTTGCCAAAAAATAGGTTGAGGCAAGTGCTGCCATCCTTCGGAATACAAAAAGGCATCGTTAATGAATTGTATTTTATTGGTTTCGTTAAAGCCAACTGCGTATTTTTCTACAACAGCCACCTTGCTCATGTTTTCCTGAGCAAATGATAATGTAAGTATCATAAACAAAAATGCGGTTGTTGCTGTTCTTATCATAATGCGTTGTTTTATTGAAAATCCTTAGTAATTCTTGATTTCATAAAAATACTTTTCTAAAGTTATGCTTTGAATCCCATGAATGCAAACTTTTTAACAAACGTTTTCAACAATTAGGATATTGTAACGATTAGAAATGAGATAGGTTTCAATTGATTTTTACTTATAATATATTTCATTACTTTTGTTCCGCAAATTATTAAAACAATTATTCGAATGGCAACAGACAGATTTGAAGCTCATGATTATTATTTAATGGATGAGTTACTTACAGACGAACATAAATTAATCCGTGAAACAGCACGTGCATGGGTAAAGAAAGAGGTTTCTCCTATTGTAGAAGAAGCTTGTCAAACAACTACTTTTCCAAAACAATGGATTAAAGGATTAGCAGAAATTGGTGCTTTTGGTCCGTATATTCCAGCAGAATACGGTGGTCCAGGATTAGACCAAATTTCGTATGGTATCATTATGCAAGAGTTGGAGCGTGGTGATAGTGGATTACGTTCTACTGCATCGGTACAAAGCTCATTGGTAATGTATCCTATTTATTCATTTGGTACCGAAGAACAAAAACGCAAATATTTACCTAAACTAGCTGCAGGTGAAATGATGGGTTGTTTTGGATTAACAGAGCCTGATCATGGTTCTAATCCATCAGGAATGATTACCAACATTAAAGATAAAGGCGATCATTATTTATTGAATGGTGCTAAAATGTGGATTTCGAATGCTCCATTTGCTGATATAGCAGTTGTTTGGGCAAAAGATGAAGCTGGTGATATTCGTGGATTGGTAGTAGAAAGAGGAATGGAAGGATTCACTACTCCTGAAACGCATGGTAAATGGAGTTTACGTGCGAGTGCAACAGGCGAATTGGTTTTTGCAAACGTAAAAGTTCCAAAAGAAAATATTTTCCCAACTATTAAAGGATTAAAAGGACCATTGAGCTGCTTAAACTCTGCTCGTTATGGTATTGCTTGGGGTGCAATTGGTGCTGCAATGGACTGTTATGATTCAGCATTGCGTTATTCAAAAGAGCGCATCCAATTTGGGAAACCAATTGGAGGATTCCAATTAACACAAAAGAAATTGGCAGAAATGATTACTGAAATCACAAAAGCACAATTATTAACTTGGAGATTAGGTGTTCTTAAAAACGAAAACAGAGCTACACCTGCTCAAATTTCGATGGCAAAACGTAACAATGTGAACATGGCATTGCAAATTGCACGTGAAGCACGTCAAATTCATGGTGGAATGGGTATTACTGGTGAATATCCAATTATGCGCCACATGATGAACTTAGAATCGGTTGTTACTTACGAAGGAACGCACGATATCCACTTATTAATTACAGGTATGGATGTTACTGGAATCAATGCATTCCAATAAATACAAATAACCATTTTTAAAAAAGCGTGCTAGATGTAGCACGCTTTTTTTTTGGAAACAGCTTGCTTCCAAAAAAATGATTGCAAAAAAATTCAAGTCCGAACGACAAGCATAGCAAGGTCATTAACAATTTTTTAATGGAAACAAACCTCGCTCAATTCCTAAATTTAAAACACTGTTAATAATTATAATAACTCGAATGGGTGTAATTTTGTAAAAAATTGCACATTAGGGGTATGGAAATTTTAGGTTATATAGCAGCGGTATTGATAGGTATTTCCTTGGGCTTGGTAGGTGCTGGTGGTTCTATATTAACGATTCCAGTCTTAGTTTACTTATTACACATTGCTCCTGTGAATGCTACCTCCTATTCCTTATTCATTGTAGGTATTTCAGCTGCTATTGGAGGCTTGCGTTATTTAAAAAACAACCTTATTTGCTTGCGTACTGTAATGGTATTTGGAGTGCCTTCTGTAATAAGCATCTTCCTTACTCGTAAGTATTTACTACATGCGATTCCTGATCAACTTTTTACCATTGCAGGAATAACCATTACAAAGGATACTGCTTTAATGTTGCTGTTGGCGATATTAATGGTGGTAGCTTCTTTTACCATGATTCGCAAACAAAAAAGTGTGCGTGCCGATGTGCACAGCACCAATTTAGAATACCGTTATTTTCTAATATTTCAACAAGGAATTATTGTTGGTGCATTGGTTGGTTTAGTTGGAGCTGGAGGAGGCTTTTTGATCATTCCTGCCTTGGTAATGCTTGCTAAGTTACCCATGAAAAAAGCAATTGGAACTTCTTTGGCCATTGTAGCACTTAACTCTACCATAGGTTTTTTAAGTGATTTTGGAACACATCAATTCAATTGGTCTTTCCTGTTCATGTTTACTGGTTTTGCTATTGTAGGAATCATCATTGGTAGCTACTTGAGTAAATATATAAGTGGCGCCAAATTAAAGCCTGCTTTTGGCTGGTTTATATTGATTATGGGAACTTACATCATCTCGAAAGAGTTATTTTTTCCTGGATATTAGTGTCTATTTATAGTTCCTCTTATTATTTTACGCTGGATGCACTCGCAGCTATTTCGACAAGCTCAATATGACCTGCGCGCTGTCAGTCTGAGCCTGTCGAAGACCTTGGGTTGAGTAGCAGTAATTTAAAGAAGAAATTAATTATGTAACAAATATCACTTTACAAAGCGTTTTGATTGTCTTATCTTTGCACTGTAATTAAAAACCCTAGAAATGTATATCGAACAACTTTATACGAATTGTTTAGCTGAAGCAGCTTATTATATCGAATCGAATGGTGAAGCAGCAATCATTGATCCATTGCGCGAAACCAGTCCGTATATTGAACTTGCAAACAAACGCAATGCTAAAATCAAGTATGTATTTGAAACACATTTTCATGCCGATTTTGTATCGGGTCACATCGATTTAGCGCGCGAAACAGGTGCTACTATTGTTTATGGTCCAACAGCCGAAACGGGCTTTGATAGCTTAATTGCAAAAGATGAACAAGTTTTTTCGATTGGAGCTATTCAACTAAAAGTATTGCATACTCCAGGTCATACCCTAGAATCATCATGTTATTTATTAATAGATGAGAATGGAAAAAACCATGCTGTATTTACAGGTGATACCTTATTTGTTGGTGATGTTGGTCGCCCCGACTTGGCCGTAAAAAGTGATTTAACACGCGAAGATTTAGCGGGATTATTATACGAATCACTGAATGCAAAAATTAAACCTTTGGCCGATGACGTGATTGTATATCCTGCACATGGCGCTGGTTCTGCTTGCGGAAAAAATATTGGCAAAGAAACATTTTCAACCATTGGTGTTCAGAAAAAAATGAACTATGCGTTGCAACCAATGAGCAAACAAGAATTTATTACTGCAGTAATTGATGGTTTATCCGAACCACCAAAATATTTCTTTGTGGATGCCATGCTTAATAAAAAAGGCTACGAAAACATTGATGAGGTAATTAGTAAAAACACCTTGCCATTGAGTGTAGAAGAATTCGAAAAAGAAATTAAAAACGGTGCAACCATTTTAGATGCACGCGACCCCGATGCCTTCGAAAAAGGATATGTAGCAGGTGCAATAAACATTGGCTTAAACGGACAGTATGCTCCATGGGTGGGTGCTTTATTGGATGCACACACACCATTGTTGTTTATTGCCGATGAAGGCAAAGAAGCGGAAGCTGTTTTACGATTGGCGCGTGTAGGTTACGAAAATGTTCACGGTTATTTGCAAGGCGGAATTGATGCTTGGAAAAATGCAGGTAAAAAAACTGAAACGATTGAAAGTATTACCGCTACGGAGTTTGTAAACAAAATAAATGCAGAATCGAACATTGTTGATGTGCGTAAAAAAGGAGAAGTAGAAGGTGGAATGATTGAAAATGCACAACACATTTGTTTATCAAAATTCCAAGACGAAGTAAATGCATTGGATAAAAACAAACATTATTACTTACACTGTGCTGGTGGCTACCGTTCGATGATGGCTGCATCCATCATGAAACAAAAAGGATTCAACAACATTACCAACGTAAGAGGTGGAATGGGGAAAATTAAAGAAACTGGCATTAAATTAGTAGTACCACAACTCGCATAACAAACACTTAAACAAATAAAAAAATGAAAAAATTAATTTTAGTAGTCGTAGCATTAATTACAGTTGCTGTAAAAACAAATGCTCAAACACAATCAACCGTAATTACAAACTTATCTTCGGAGCGATTCAAAGCAATTACAGAAAGCGATAAAGCAGGCGTTATTGTTGACTTACGTACACCCGATGAAATTGCAAAAGGATACATTAAAGGAGCTGTGTTTGTAGATTATTTATCAAAGGAATGGGAAAAAGAAGTAGCGAAGTTGGATAAAAACAAAACGTATTATGTGTATTGTGCTGCTGGTGGACGTTCGGCAGATGCTGCTGAATACATGGAAAAACATGGCTTCAAAAAAGTATACAATTTAGAAAAAGGATTTTCGGAATGGAGTAAAAAAGGATTTCCGATTGAGAAAAAATAAACATGAATAAGTTTTTAAAAAACAAATATCCGCTAATTGTTTCTGGGATACTACTCGGTGCAGTTAGCGGATTTTTTTATTGGAAGTTTTGGGGCTGCACCAATGGCTGTGCTATTAAATCGGTTTGGTGGCGCATGAGTTTATGGGGCGCTGTAATGGGCGGTTTGCTCATGAGCATGCTGTACGACTTTTTGAATAGGAAGAAAGTGGAGTGATTAATTCTTCCGTTCCGAAGTATATTTCACAAAAGCGCTACAGATAATCTCGCTGCACTATAACGGAATAGATTTAATGCTTAACTTCTTTAACAAGCATTCCTTTCTCATCAAAATATTGATCAATTCCACAAGGTTTGGTGTCACAGAATTTACACATACTTTTAATACCACCACTTACATAATAAACAACGCAAATGGATATATTTCCAACATCTTTACTACTCATTGTATTATTGTATGGGGCTTGAAAAATTGGAACAGAAGTGTTTTTATAATCTACCTCTTTCACTGTATAGTTATAATATTTTTCAGTTAAAACGCCCTTTTTGTTAAAATAGGAAACTATGTTTCCAGTGGAATTGCTATCAATATATGCCGTATCTATATAGGAAATCATTCCATTCTTAAAATAACCTTTCCAAACTCCAAGCTTAAATACAAATTCTTGTTCGGGTGGAGCATCTTTAATTTTGAATATGTTTGATTTAGCTGCGTCCTTATAACGTACAACCCATCCTTCTTCTTTGATGGCATTATTTCCATACTTCTTTTGGACATAAAAAATTTTTGTAACCTCAGGAAATTTTATGTAGCGATAATACACAGTGCTATCTTGGGCAAAAATCGCAGACCCCTTCATTATAACAATTAAAATAAATAGCTTTAAATTCATTTTATAATAAGGTTAATTACAAAATATAGAAATTGGCATTTTTCTTATTCCAATAATTCAGAATATTTATTGTTCCTACCGAGATATTATTTCTAACTATTATTTTTAGAAACCATATCTAGTCCTTTGTTTAGTTCTTCCGCTCCGTAGTGTATTTCACCAAACCAATCAACGAGTTTTTAGAAGGACTATCAGGGAAACTAGAAATCAATTCAATTGCTTTGTTTTTGTATTCATTCATTTTCGTTTCGGCATACTGAATACCGCCACTTTTAATTACAAAATCAATTACTTCAGCAACTTTTTTAGGATTGTTATTGTTGTTTTTTACAATGTTAATGATTCTACGTTTTTCTAAAAACGAGGCATTGTTCAATGCATAAATCAATGGCAAAGTCATTTTCTTTTCTTTGATATCAATGCCTGTTGGTTTACCAATATTGCTACCATCGCCATAATCAAACAAATCATCTTTTATCTGAAATGCAATACCAACGGCTTCTCCAAAGCTTTGCATTTTTTCAATAACAGTTTGGTCGGTAGTAACCGATGCTGCACCACATGCACAACAGGATGCAATTAAACTCGCTGTTTTTTTACGAATAATTTCGTAATATACTTTTTCATCAATATCCAGCTTACGTGCTTTTTCAATTTGCAACAACTCCCCTTCACTCATCTCACGCACTGCATTGGACACCAATCCCAATAAATGAAAATCTTTGTTATCAACCGAAAGTAATAATCCACGCGACAATAGAAAATCACCTACCAATACCGCAATTTTATTTTTCCATAATGCATTTACCGAAAAGAATCCTCTGCGCTCGTTGCTATCATCTACTACATCATCGTGTACCAATGTTGCGGTATGTAATAATTCAATCAAGGATGCTGCTCGGTAAGTAGAATCATTCATTTCGCCACACACTTTTGCCGAAAGGAATACAAACATGGGACGCAATTGCTTGCCTTTACGTTTTACAATGTACTGTGTAATTTTATCTAAAAGTGGCACAGAGCTTTTCATCGATGATTTGAATTTCACTTCAAACTCATCCATCTCTTTTGCTACTGGTGCTTTTATTTCGTTTACATTCATTCTGTTTGTCCCTTGTTGTTCCGAATTTTCGCTTCTTTATTCTTGAACCTTTTTCGCAACTTTCATTTTTCGTGTCACAAATCCTTCTTTGTTTTTATTTGCCAATTGGCCGCAAGCCGCATCAATGTCTTTTCCTCGGCTCCTACGCACATTCACAATTATATTTTTGCTTTCTAAAAATTTTGCAAATGCATCCAAACGCTCATTGGTGGTTTGTTGAAATTCACCATCATCAATTGGATTGTACTCAATGATATTTACTTTGCAAGGAATGTGTTTGCAAAAAGCAGCCAATTCCTTTGCATCTTGTAAGCTATCGTTAAAATCTTTAAACGCTATGTATTCGTAAGTTACACGTGTTTCGGTTTTTTCGTAAAAATATTTTAATGCTTCTGCCAATGCTTCCAAGCTATTGCTTTCGTTGATTGGCATAATGTAATTTCGTTTTTGATCATTGGCAGCGTGTAACGACAAGGCCAAATTAAATTTAGCGCCATCATCGGCCAACTTCATAATCATTTTGGAAACACCAGCTGTACTTACGGTAATGCGTTGTGGCGACATGTTCAATCCTTCGGGTGAAGTAATTTTTTGTATCGAGTCCATCACATTTTTGTAATTGAGCAAGGGCTCGCCCATTCCCATGTAGACAATGTTCGATAAAGGTGTTTTGTATTTTTCTTCCGCCTGATTTTTAATCAATACTACTTGATCATAAATTTCATCGGCATTCAAATTGCGTAATCGTTCCAATTTACCTGTTGCACAAAACTTGCATGTTAAGCTACATCCTACTTGCGATGAAATACATGCCGTCATACGATTGGGTGTAGGAATCAATACACCTTCCACAATATTGCTATCGTATAATTTAAATGCATTTTTGATGGTGCGGTCGCTACTGATTTGCATGTCATCTACCTTCACGGCATTGATTACAAAATTTTTATCCAGTAACTCACGTGTTGCTTTCGAAAGATTAGTCATTAAATCGAAAGAGGTAGCCGACTTTTTCCAAAGCCATTCATACACTTGCTTGGCACGAAAAGCCTGATCTCCGTTTTCAACGAAAACCTTTTTAAGCTCATCTAGGGTTAAGGAGCGTATGTCTTTTTTTGTTTCCAAAGCAGGGTTTAATTGGTACAAATTTACAAATAGATATTGATATATGACTCTATTAATATTTCGTAAATTAGTGCTGTTATTTAAAGCCCAACACACATTTCTCGACTCCGCTCGAACTGACAGCGCGCGTTGTCGGTTCGAGCGGAGTCGAGAACGTGCAAGGGAAATTTTCAATTACTATGCGCAAGTTTTCGGCCGATTACGTATTTCCTATTTCCAGTGCTCCTATTCCCAATGGTGTTGTTACCATTGATGATGATGGAACAATTGTGGATGTTTCGAGTGCCTCAGCTGCAGAACATCCTAGTTCCGTCATTCAACAGTTGAAAGGCATCCTTTGCCCTGGTTTTGTAAATACACATTGTCATTTAGAGCTTTCACATTTACGTGCTCAGGTTTCTGAAAACAAAGGAATGACCGGTTTTATAACGGAGTTAATTGGAAAACGAGGAAATTTTTCGGAAGAAGAAATTCAGCAAAAAATTGCAACAGCAGAGCAGGAAATGATTTGCAATGGCATTGTTGCTGTTGGCGATATTTCGAACAACAACAGCACGTTTAAGCAAAAAGCAAAAGGTAATTTAGCCTATCATACCTTCATTGAAATTTTCAGCATGGATCCTTCAAAGGCCGAACAAGTGTATTTGGCAGGAAAAAAGCTGGAAGAAGAATTGTCTCAAAACAATCAATCTTCAACAAACAGCAATCATGCTTCGGTATCGCCACATGCACCTTATACCATGTCGCTCGAATTATTGAATTTGATAAATGAGGATGCAAAAAAGAACAAAAACATTATCACCATTCACAATCAAGAAAGCGAAGGCGAAAATCAATTGTTTGAAAGCAATAGTGGTGTGATGTATGAAACATTTAAGTCAATGGGCATTAACTCTGCGTTTATGCGTAAAACAGGACAAAATGCACTTGCCTCTACCTTGCCTTATTTGAAAGATGCAAAGAAAATTTTGTTGGTACACAATACCTATACTACACAAAACGATATTGACTTCATTCATTCAACATTCAACAACCACCAATCCAGCATCTATTTCTGTACCTGTCCGAATGCGAATCTCTACATCGAAAATAAGTTGCCTAACTATCAATTATTCATCACAGAAAACTGCAAGGTAACCATCGGAACCGACAGTCTGGCCTCGAATTGGAGCTTATCCGTTTTGGATGAATTAAAAACGATTAGCAAATACAATTCTGAAATTGAGTTGAACACAATGCTTACTTGGGCAACAAAAAACGGAGCGGAATTTTTAGAATTTAATCAGTTGGGCACACTCGAAAAAGGAAAAAAGCCTGGATTGAATTTATTGAAAAATACAGATGGAATGAAGCTTACGGAGAGAACGAATGTTTTGAAAATTGTTTAGCTAAATCAAATTTACATCAACGCTTCCGCAATAAGCATATCGTGCTGAGTGGTAATTTTAATGTTTTCACGATTACCTTCCACCAAATTTATTTTTTCACCCATTGCTTCCAACACACTTGCATCATCTGTAAATGCTGGAGTATACTCTTGTAGAAAGGCTTTCTTTAATAAGGTGGATTGAAAACATTGCGGTGTTTGTATGATAAAATACTTGCTTCTATCAACAGCTTTGTTGCTGCCACCATTTACTTCACGTATGGATTCATTTTGTGGTATGCAAGGACTTGCATTTCCTTTTTCCTGAGTCAACTGATACGTTGTTGTAATTGTAGTTAAACTAACCAATGGACGGGCAGCATCGTGAACACCCACAACAGCTCCTTCGGGAACCAATGCTAATCCGCTTTTTACAGAGTGAAAACGCGTTTCGCCACCATCAGCTAATTGAACAGGATAGGTGAAATTGAATTTTTTGCAAATGCTTTCCCAATCACTTTTGTAAGCAGCAGGCAATACCAATACAATTTTAATTTCAGGAAGTGCATCAATAAAACGTTGCAACGTATGAAGTAAAACAGGTTTTCCTTTTAATTCCAAAAATTGTTTAGGAACAGCACTATTCATGCGTGTTCCGCTACCTCCTGCAACTATGATGACGTATTTTTGCAAACTAAATCTGTTTTATTTTTCTCGACAAACTCGAAATGACTGAATAAAAAAGATGGTTAATGAAGCGGCAAAGCCAACAACCATTAACCATCTGATAATAAGAATTACAAGATTAACATTGCATCTCCATAAGAATAGAAATGGTATTTTTCTTTGATTGCTTCTTTGTATGCTTTCATAATCAAATCGTAACCACCAAATGCACAAACCATCATCAACAAAGTAGATTCAGGCGTATGGAAATTGGTAATCATACAATTTGATACAGAGAAATCGTATGGAGGGAAAATAAACTTGTTTGTCCAACCATCGTATGGTTTCAAGAATCCATCCGTAGAAACAGATGATTCAATTGCACGCATACTGGTTGTTCCAACACAACAAACTTTTTTCTTTGCTTCACGCGCTTTGTTTACAATAGCACAATCTTTCTCCGAAATAATTACTTGTTCCGAATCCATTTTGTGTTTTGTTAAATCTTCTACTTCAACTGTACGGAATGTACCTAAACCAACGTGTAATGTTACGTTTGCAAAGTTTACACCTTTCAATTCTAAGCGTTTAAGCAATTCACGACTAAAGTGTAAACCAGCAGTTGGAGCTGCAACAGCACCTTCGTTTTTAGCATAAACTGTTTGGTAACGGTCTTTATCTTCTTCAGTAGGTTTACGTTTGATGTATTTAGGCAATGGTGTTTCACCCATTTCATCCAATGTTCTACGGAAATCTTCGTAAGAACCATCGTATAAGAAACGTAATGTACGTCCGCGTGATGTAGTGTTATCAATAACTTCGGCTACCAATGTATCATCATCACCAAAGTATAATTTATTACCGATACGGATTTTACGAGCTGGATCAACCAACACATCCCATAAACGGCTTTCAGCATTTAATTCGCGTAATAAGAAAACTTCGATTTTTGCACCTGTTTTTTCTTTGTTACCATACATACGAGCAGGAAACACTTTTGTATCATTTAAAATCATGCAATCGCCATCATTAAAGTAGCTCAATACATCTTTAAATTTTTTGTGTTCAATTTTTCCAGTTGCACGGTGTACAACCATTAATTTAGCTTCATCACGGTTTTTAGACGGTGTTTCAGCCAACAACTCTTTTGGTAAGTTGAATTTGAATTGTGATAATTTCATAATTAATAAATTTTTGTAATAAGATTTATGGAAGAAGTGTGTTCCATAATACAAGGAGATAGATGCCTCATAAATCTTACGGGATTAATGATTAAATTTTTAATAGGGCACAAATGTACTACCTCAAAAGGCCTTTGTCAATAAAAATCGTATTTATTTTAGCTTTTCAGGGAATTTTCAAACTCCTCAATGCTCATAGCATCGCTTAGTTTATAGTCGCCAATGCGGGTGCGGCACAATGCTGTTAAATGAGCCCCACTGTTGAGTGCCAAGCCAAAATCTCGTGCCAATGAACGTATGTAGGTTCCTTTACTGCATACCACTCTAAAATCAACTTCGGGCAAAGCAATGCGTGTAATTTCAAAAACGGTTATTTCAATTTCTTTGGATTTTATTTCGGCTGTTTGTCCAGCTCGTGCAATATCATACGCACGCTTTCCATCAATTTTAATGGCCGAATACAAGGGCGGTGTTTGCTGAATTTTTCCGGTAAACTGTTTCGTTGTTTCACGAATCAAATCATCCGTAATATGATCGGTTGGATAGTGTGCATCAATCTCCTTTTCTAAATCGTAACAAGGTGTGGTTGCTCCAATATAGAACGTGCCCGTATATTCTTTTTCTTGTGCCTGGTACTTTTCAATGTTTTTAGTTTGTTTGCCAGTACAAACAATCAATAAACCTGTTGCTAAAGGATCCAATGTTCCAGCATGACCAATTTTTGGCTGTACACGTTTGCCATCCAACATCAATGAAGGATGATGCTTAATCAAGTATTTCATTTTATTGACCGCCTGAAAAGAGGTCCACGTCAATGGTTTATTGATTAATAGTACTTCGCCTGCTCTAAAATCTTTCATGGGAAAATTATGCGGTCATTTCTAATCCGGTGTACAAGGCATACACCAAAAACAACACACCTAAAACAATTCGGTAGTAACCAAAATGTTTGAATCCGTATTTATTTAAAAAGGCGATAAAACCTTTAACAGCAACAATTGCAACAAGGAATGCAACAAAAGCACCTACCAATAAAATGGTAATGTCATCGGAATGAATGTTATCTTTTTCTTTTAATAAATCGTAACCCGATGCAGCAAACATGGTTGGAATAGCCAATAAGAAAGAGAATTCCGCTGCTTGTTTTCTATCGAATCCAGAAAATACACCACCAAAAATAGTTGCTGCAGCACGTGATACACCTGGTATCATGGATACACATTGAATCAATCCAATTTTTACAGCACCTTTATATGTAATGTCTTCAATTTCTTTGTACTCCGATTTTTTTTGTGCACTCCATTTGTCCAATAAAATCAATACAACCCCGCCTACAATAAGCGAAATACTAACGGTAAATGGGTTGAACAAATAATGTTTGATGGTTTTATACGCCAATAAGCCAATGATTCCTGTTGGCAAAAAAGCTACGAATAATTTCATGTAAATATCCAAACCCACAAAAAAACGTTTAATGTAAATAAGCAATACCGCCATAATTGCTCCAAGCTGAATTACAATTTCGAATGTTTTTGCAAATTCTTTATCCTGAATAGCCATTAATGAATCGGCCAAAATCATGTGGCCAGTGGAAGAAACTGGTAAAAATTCAGTTAGGCCTTCGATGATGGCAATAATAATCGCTTGAATGTATGACATAGGAGATATAAAAGTAAGATATAAGAGAAAAGATAAAATTCTTATGTCTTATGCCTTGATACTTGTGTCTAGTTTAGTCTTTTGATTTTTTCATAATCCCTAACAACACGATTACAAAGCCTGCAAGGATAACGATAGGAGAAAGTGTAACACGTCTGAAACTAAAAATTTCATCTTCATGAAACTCGTTTGGATTTTCGGCACCACCACCAACCATTAGCATGTAGCCAATGATTACTACCAATACACCTACAATTAATATTTTGTAGTTTTCTTTACCAAATGCAAATCCGGGTTTTTTAGAATTGTTACTCATTGTTGAATTTTATTTTTAGTGTTACAAATGTAACCAATTTTAAGAATTATGGATGTTAAAAAAAGTGAAGTGTACTAAAAATACAAATCATCCGATTTCAATCGTAAATACTTACGTACCGCTAATGAAGTGCTTATCCATGAAATAACAATCCCCAAAACGATTACCAAACCAAACAGCGTCAATAACATGTTTTGGTCTTGCAATTCTCTTAATTCGGGTAACTGACGTTGGGTTAAATACAATACACCTACCAACATAGCAATGGCAATTAATGCTCCGTATACACCATGACGAATCCCCGCAAACACAAACGGCCTCCGGATAAAGCCTTGTGTTGCACCAACTAATTGCATGGTTTTAATAATAAAGCGTTTGCTGTAAATGGATAAACGAATGGTATTGTTAATCAATGCCAATGCAATAATCATCAACAATGAACTGAATCCTAAAATTACCAAGCTTATTTTTTGAACGTTTTCATTAATCATGCTTACCAATGATTTTTGGTAAATTACTTCCTTCACCAACTTGGTATCCAACATCTCCTTTTCAATCCATGTTAAGCTGTCCGAATTTGCATATTCTGCTTTTAGGTTTACATTGATAGATGACAACAAAGGATTGAATCCTAAAAAATCAATAAAATCTTCGCCCAAATCCTTTTGCAATTGCTCTGCTGCTTCTTCTTTGGTAACAAACTCTGTTGATTTTACATAATCCGATGCATCCAAGGTTTTTTGCAATTTAGCAATGTCTACTTCTTTGGCACTTTCGTTCAAAATTACCTGAACACCAATGTTTTCTTTTACATTATCGGCCAATTTGCGGGTGTTTAAGATAATAATGCCCAGCAATCCAAGCATGAACAACACCAATGAAAGACTCACAATGGTAGTAAAAGTAGAACCTGTTAATCTGCGTTTTGAATATTTATCTGACACGTTTGTATGTTAATTAAGTGAATGCCTAAAACTAATCTGAGGCTAAATTAACCATTAAACAAGCGAATCTATTTCCAAACAACCATTTATAATAAACAATTCTTGGTTAATAAATAGTAAAACGGCTGTACTACCACTAATAAATGCATTTCAGTGGGCAGAACAGAACCCTGGATTATAAGTTATTTACTTACAATCAATTTTTTCACAACCCTATTTTGACTATTACTAATTTCTATGAAGTATGCTCCTGAATTTAATTGCTGGGTGTTGTACCAAATGTATTGCATTCCTTTTGGTCGATTTTCATCCAAAATAGTATCTACTAGCTTTCCTGTATAATCATAGATATTTATTTTCAAACTTGACTTTGCATCTAATGTCACATTTATATTGACCTTATCGATAGCTGGATTTGGAAATACATCCACCTCAAAACTATTGGAGTCATATTCAAAAATATCATTCGGCTGCACCGTCACAGTTTGAGAGAAAGTAGCTGTTCCACAAGCATTAATTACCGTTAATTGCACAATAAAGGTACCACCCGTTGCTGGGAAAGTATTTGTTGGACTCGGAGTATTAGAAGTATTCCCATCCCCAAAATCCCAAGCATAGGATGTTCCATATTGCGAATTGTTGGTAAAAGTAATCGTTTGGTTATTGATGTTATAAGTAAAATCAGCAACTGGTAAAGGATTTACAACCACATCTATGGTATCGCTTTGGGTACACGCAAATTGGTTTGTTACAGTAACACTGTATTGATTTGTTTGCACAACATTAAGTGTAGCTGTTTGAGCACCTGTATTCCAGAGATAAGTAGAGTTTAAATTTGTTGCATCCAGAAAAATAGTGTCACCTTCACAAATGCTCGTATCAGCGCCTAATTCAACAACTGGTAAAGGGTTTACCACGATGTTAACGGTATCCGAATTTATTGCACAGGAAGAATTAGCTAAACTCGTTACAACCGCATAATAATCTCCTTGCAAACCTACACTTATGGACGAAGTTGATTCTGTAGTGTTCCACAAAATAGTTGCATTTGATGTTACTAAATCCAGTTGTGTGTTTTGTCCCATACACAAAGTATCGTTTCCAGCAACAGTGATAGTCGCCACAGGATATCCTGTTACAACAATTTGTTGCGTTATTGTGCTATCCCTACCAGATATCGTATCGTTCACTGTTAAACTTACCACAAAAACACCTGGTGCAGAATACGCATGAGTTGTTAATGAATCAGCCGAAGAATTGCCATCTCCGAAATTCCAAACGAGTGTATCACCATCCACACTTCGACTAATAAATGAAACAGTATCGCCCACACAAACGCTGGTGTCATTTGCATAAAAGCTAGCAATTGGGAGTGCTTCTTTTATCACAGTATCAGTTGTTACTACCGACCATATATCAAACGTATCTTTAAACTGAAAATGGATGGTGTGTGCTCCTTTCCACAAATGTGTTAAATCGATCGTTTCAATAACATTGACTTGTGAGGAAGGTGAAGAAAAATAAATGGTACTTATTGCGGTTTCATTACTGTCAAACCAATAGCGATAAGCAGTCATAAAATTGTTATTTGCCAATGCCTGATCTGTGAGTTTGTAAAAAAACTGACTAGATACAAGCGACCATCTATTGTTATTGTCTTTAAAACGGATATGAAACGTATGTAATCCTGCATTAACTGCGCTCGTAGTTATTGCACTCACTAAATTCTCCTGAGCATTGTTTCCAGAAAAGGAAGTTAAAACTTTAGAAGCATAATCGTTATCAAACCAATATTCATATGCAGTAAGCAATGTATTGCCACCTGAAGTTGAGTTGCTTTGTTTGTAAAAAAATTGACTTAATACACTCGACCATTTGTGGTTATTATCCTTAAACCGAATATGAAAAATATGAAGTCCGAAATTCAAGGAATCGGTTGCCATAGCACCAATAATAGTTTCTTGTGAATTGGTTCCAGAAAAACTACTACTAATCTTTTGTGAATAATTATTATCAAACCAGTATTCGTATTCACTTAATAAAGGAGTAGGTGAACCAATCTGTGGCTGCTGCTTGTAAAAAAACTGGCTTAACACACTCGACCATTTATTACTATTATCCTTAAATCGAATATGAAAAACATGGAGACCAGTATTCAAAGAACCGGTGGCTATTGTATTCACCAATTGCTCTTGTGAATTTGTTCCAGAAAATGAATTGCTAATTTTACTTGCATAATTATTATCAAACCAATATTCACAGCTTACCAGCAAGGCATTTGAAGCAGGAATTGCTGCATCCATTTTATAAAAAAACTGCGATATCACAGATGAGTATTTCAAACTGTCATCTCTAAAACGAACATTAATAACATGCAATCCTGTACTTAAACCAGAAGTAGTTATCTGTGTATTCAATTGATAGTTTACAACAGGAGTAATTGTTGTAGTTACCTTACTCGCATAATTACCATCAAACCAATATTCATATTGATTTATTTTGTTTTGCGCCATTAGCACAATCACAAAAAATGATAGAACAACCGACAAATAAATCTTTCGCATGATTCCCAAAATTAATTAGTAAAAACAGTAGCAATTAGCAAGGCTTTTATTGCGCCTTTACTTTAATGTTGATGTTTATTTCACCATTACTATTGGTCTGTTGCGAAATGCTTTTTGAAATAATATGAGGATTAGAAGGCACAGCCCCTTCTTTGTAACCCCATGAACCACCGTAAATTGAAATTTCTGTTGCGTCATCCCCTAAATAGCTAGCTGCATTTTGTAAGTGATAATTATGTGAATAATTAAATGAGTTACCTGTTTGGTTAGTAAAAAAAGTGGACAGTCCAACTGACAAATAATTCCCAGTTGCAACATTGCTACCTGTAATCCAATTAGAATTAAATGCATTGTTTTTTACAAAATTCCCTGTCCCACTAATTGCATTTGGATCAGTACAAAAAATCACATTGTTTTTAATTGTTGAATTATTGAAATTAATCATTGATTGTGTGCTATAATAAGGCCAGCCGTTATAATAATCCGCCATTAGTATATTATTCTGGATAACATTCGTATTCATGTTAAATAATTTTCCCGCAATAATATTATTACTTAGTAACAAAGATTGAGCATTTGAGCCATAAACACTACCATCAATAACATTGTTTAAAATAAAATTATTCACGCATGGATTTGAATAATCACCATCATAATTTATGGTAGAAAATCTGCATCTGATTATTCTCACGTTATTTACGGAAGCATTTGTGGAAAATGTAATATCACCACTCACTTGAAATCCTTCTAAATATAAATTATCAGCATTTTCCCCAATGTAAAATCCACCCGTAAAAATACTTTTTTCAGTTGCAAGCGTTGAATCTGGATAATGACCAGCGCCATATATTGTTAAGGATTTATCGATTGTTCCTTGTGGATTAAAAAAACCTCCAGGCAGATAAATGGTATCTCCATTAGCAGCATTGCTGTAGGCAGCAGTAAACCCCGAAATCCCATCATAAAATGAGACTGTACCACTGTGATGCAATGCAACTTTTGTTTGAGCAAATAGACCAACAGTAGCAAATAAAGCGAAAATTAAAATTAATTTATGTTTCATGATTTGTAGTGTTTATTATATACTACAAAGTTCGACTAGAATGTTCTAGCTATAAATGATTTACATCAAGTTGAAATATGATTTTTATCAAAGTATTTTTCACTTTTCTCACCTGAATGCTTAGAATAATAACCTTATAAGAGGGAGGTTTGAGCGTATTTCGTATATTTGCTGCTCTTAAAAAAAGAATAAAAAATACCATGGAATACAATTTCAGAGAAGTAGAAAAAAAATGGCAGGCATACTGGGCAGAAAATAAAACGTTTAGAGCAGAAGTTAAATCATCTAAACCCAAATATTATGTATTGGACATGTTTCCTTACCCTAGTGGAGCAGGTTTACATGTTGGGCATCCATTGGGTTATATTGCCTCTGATATTTTTGCACGTTTCAAACGCTTAAAAGGATTCAATGTATTGCATCCAATGGGTTACGATTCATTTGGTTTGCCAGCCGAACAATATGCCATTCAAACAGGTCAACATCCTGAAATTACAACTAAAACAAATATTGCGCGTTACCGCGAACAATTAGATAAAATTGGTTTTTCATTCGATTGGGATCGTGAAGTACGCACTTCCAATGCTGATTATTACAAATGGACACAATGGATTTTTATCCAATTGTTCAACTCTTGGTACAATAAAAAAACCAACAAAGCTGAAAACATTTCTACACTTATTGCTTGCTTTGAAAGCAATGGATTTAAAGGAACAGCTGACGATATTTTAACGGGTGATTTAGAAGTTTATCACGATGGTTTTTCATCGGATGAATGGAAAGGCTTTTCAGATGCAACCAAAGAACAAGTATTGCAACAATTCCGTTTAGCGTATTTGAGCGATACCATGGTAAACTGGTGTCCACAATTAGGAACCGTTTTAGCCAACGAAGAAGTAAAAGATGGTGTGTCGGAACGTGGCGGATATCCAGTTGAACGCAAATTAATGAAACAATGGAGCTTGCGCATTACTGCTTATGCAGATCGTTTGTTGAATGATTTGGAAGAAATTGATTGGACTGAATCCATCAAAGAAGCACAACGCAACTGGATTGGAAAATCGGAAGGAACAAGCTTAAAATTTAAAGTTGAAAATTCAACTGCAGAAGTAGAAGTATTTACAACACGTCCTGATACTATTTTCGGAGTTTCATTTGTAACACTTGCACCTGAGCACGAATTGGTTGCACAACTAACAACTGCTGCACAAAAAAATGCAGTGGAAGAATACATCACCTTTGCAAAAAATCGTAGCGAACGCGAGCGCATGGCCGATGTAAAAAAGATTACTGGTGTGTTCACTGGTGCTAACGTTATTCATCCTTTCACAGGAAAACAAATTCCAATTTGGATTGGGGATTATGTATTGGCTGGTTATGGAACAGGTGCTGTAATGGCTGTTCCTGGACACGATTCACGCGACTATGCATTTGCAAAACATTTTGAGTTACCAATTATTGAAGTAGTTGCAGGTGGTGATTTATCAAAAGAATCGTACGATGCAAAAGAAGGAAAATTAATCAATTCTGATTTTTTAAATGGATTGGAAGTGAAAGAAGCAGTGAAAGCTGCGATTAAAAAAATTGAAGAAAAAGGATTGGGAAAAGGCAAAACCAATTTCCGTTTGCGCGATGCAATTTTTGGTCGCCAACGTTATTGGGGCGAACCAATTCCGGTTTATTACAAAGATGGAATTCCGCATGTGTTAAGCGAAAACGAATTGCCATTGGTATTACCTGAAGTAGATAAATATTTACCTACCGAAACGGGTGAACCACCTTTGGCACGTGCGAAAGATTGGAAATACGAAGGCAAATACGAATACGAATACAGCACCATGCCAGGTTGGGCAGGTAGTTCTTGGTACTATTTGCGCTACATGGATTCCAACAATGGAAAAACATTTGCAAGCAAAGAAGCGGTTGACTATTGGCAAAATGTGGATTTATACATTGGTGGTGCAGAGCATGCAACAGGACATTTATTGTATGTGCGTTTCTGGACAAAATTCCTAAACGACCTTGGTTTAATTCCTGTTATTGAACCTGCGAAAAAGTTGATTAATCAAGGGATGATACAGGGGACAAGTGCATTTGTATATCGAATAAATGGCACTAACAAATTTGTTTCAAACAACCTAAAAAAAGAGTATGAAACAACTGCTTTACATGTGGATGTAAACATTGTAAATAACAATGTATTAGACATCGAAGCTTTCAAAAATTGGAGAGAAGAATATAAGAATGTTGAATTCATTCTTGAAGATGGGAAATACATTTGCGGTTCGGAAGTAGAAAAAATGTCGAAATCGAAATGGAATGTTGTTAGTCCCGATTTGATGGTAGAACAATACGGAGCAGATTGTTTGCGCTTGTATGAAATGTTCTTAGGCCCGCTTGAGCTTTCAAAACCATGGAATACCAACGGTATTACAGGTGTAAGTAATTTTATTCGTAAGCTATGGAGATTGTTCCACAATGGTGATGCATTGAACATTTCGGATGAAGCTGCTACAAAAGATGAATTAAAAGTGTTACACAAAACCATTAAAAAAATTACCAGCGATATCGAAAACTTTTCGTTTAATACTTCGGTAAGTAATTTTATGATTTGTGTAAATGAACTTACTGATTTGAAATGTAACAAGCGTGAAATATTAGAGCCATTAGCAATCATGATTGCACCTTATGCTCCACACGTAGCAGAAGAGTTGTGGAACAAATTAGGGCACAAAGAAACCATCACTTATGCTACGTTCCCTGTTTGCAACGAATCGTATTTAGTTGAAAGCTCGTTCAACTATCCTATTTCATTCAATGGTAAAACTCGTTTTTTCCAAGAGTATGATTTAGCATTAACAAAAGAACAAGTTGAAAAAGAAGTTGTAAGTTTAGAACAAACACAAAAATATTTGGAAGGCAAAACGCCTAAAAAAATCATTGTGGTACACAACAAAATTGTAAACATCGTTATCTAAACCTACCAATTCCCAATACAAAGGCGCTATCTAGCGCCTTTTTTTATTCCCACAAACCATTCATTCCCAATTACGTATAACACAATAAATGCATTTGGCACAGCGTTTGAATACTGTTTAGCATCTAATTCAACAACTATGAACAAGATCGTTTTATTTGGAGGAATCACAACAATTGCTGGTATTGCCAGCATCTCCTTTACACAACAAAAAGAAATACCTACTATTCAATTAGAAGATGGTGTTTCAAAAGAATTACCCATGATGAACAACAATGCGTTTAAACGTGGGGAATTATTAACCTTTAAAATGCATTATGGAATCATTGATGCAGGTGTAGCCACATTAGCTATTACCGAAGAAGCCAAAGAAATTGCTGGACGCAAAACGTATCACGTAGTAGGTTTGGGTTCATCAAAAGGAACATTCGATTGGTTTTATAAAGTTCGCGACCGTTACGAAACGTATGTAGATGATCAAGCATTAGTGCCTTGGTTATTTGTAAGACGTGTAAACGAAGGTGGTTACAAAATCAATCAGGATTATATCTTTAACCATTACAAACAAAAAGTAAATGTGGGCGAAGGTCAGCAATTTGATATTGAACCAAACATGCAAGATATGTTATCGGCATTTTACCATGCACGTAACTTGGATTTATCGGGAGCAAAACCTGGCGAAATGTACAGTATCAATTGTTTTATGGACAAAGAAGTGTGGCCTTTGAAAATTAAGTTTATAGGTCGCGAAACTGTAACAACCGACCTTGGAACCTTTAAATGCTTAAAGTTTCGCCCAATCGTTCAAAAAGGGCGTGTATTTAAACACGAGGAAGACTTGAACATATGGATTACGGATGACAAAAACCATATTCCAATTAAAGGACAAGCTGATGTATTGGTTGGATCAATAAAAGTAGAGTTAACCAATTATTCAGGATTAGCAAATCCAGTTTCAAAAGTAAATTAATACCAGAAGAATCATTAAAACAAAAACCCCGAGAAGTATATCTCGGGGTTTATATTTTATATCGTATTTTGATTAGTGTCCTCCACCATCCACTTCGCCTTCAGCTAATGGAACTGTTTGCATCACAAAATCAGCTTCCACACCAGGCTTACTGTAATCGTATGGCCAACGGTGAACTTCTGGTAATGGACCTGGCCAGTTACCATGTATATTTGCCATTGGAGTTGTCCACTCTAATGTATTTGAATCCCAAGGATTTTGTTCTGCTTTTGGTCCACGGAACATTGAATAGAAGAAATTGAACAAGAAGAAAATTTGTGCAATTGCAGCTAAAATCGCAAACATGGTAATTAATACGTTAACATCAACCAAGTTATCGAACATTGGGAATGCCGTGTTATCATAATATCTACGAGGAACACCAGCTAAACCTAAGAAGTGCATTGGGTAGAATACTCCGTATGCAGAGATAAATGTTAAGGTAAAGTGCAAGTAACCTAATTTTTTGTTCATCTGACGTAAGAACAATTTAGGATACCAGTGGTAAACACCAGCTAACATACCAAAGATTGCAGATACACCCATTACAATGTGGAAATGGGCAACAACGAAGTAGGTATCGTGAACTTGGATATCCAATGCTGAATCGGCAAGGATAATACCAGTTAAACCACCTGAAATAAATGTAGATACTAAACCAATTGCAAACAACATTGCTGGAGTGTAACGGATGTTACCTTTCCATAATGTAGTGATATAGTTAAATGCTTTTACTGCAGAAGGAATTGCAATCAACAATGTAGTGAACACGAATACAGAACCTAAGAACGGATTCATACCAGTGATGTACATGTGATGTCCCCAAACGATAAACGAAAGGAAACCGATTGCCATAATAGAACCAATCATTGCACGGTAACCAAAAATTGGTTTACGAGCATTTACTGAAATGATTTCAGAAGTTAAACCCAATGCTGGTAAGATAATGATGTATACCTCAGGGTGACCTAAGAACCAGAATAAATGTTGGTATAAAATTGGGCTACCACCAGTTTGTTCTAAAGCTTGACCTCCAATGTAAATATCAGATAAGTAGAATGACGTTCCGAAACTACGATCGAAAATCAATAATAACGCTGCTGATAATAAAACTGGGAAAGATAATACACCTAAGATTGCAGTAACTAAGAATGCCCAAATTGTTAATGGCAAGCGAGTCATTGACATCCCTTTTGTACGTAAATTCAAGATTGTAACGATGTAGTTCAAACCACCTAATAAAGAAGATACGATGAACAATGACATAGAAATTAACCATAATGTCATACCCAATTTAGAACCTTCCATTGCTTGAGGCAATGCACTCAAAGGAGGATAAACTGTCCAACCACCAGATGCAGGACCTGTTTCAATAAAGAAAGCAGATAACATAAATACACTTGATAAGAAGAAGAACCAGTATGATAACATGTTCAAGAAACCAGATGCCATATCGCGTGCACCAATTTGGTAAGGAATTAACAAGTTACTGAACGTTCCGCTCAAACCACCCGTTAATACCATAAACACCATTACAGTACCATGAATAGTAACCAATGCCATGTACATACCAGGATCAAGAATACCATCTTTACCCCATTTATCACCTAACAAAAAATTAATGATTGCAAACTTTTCCCCTGGCCAAGCCAATTGCAAACGGAAAAGAATTGACATAATCATTGCTAATACAGCCATAATCACAGCAGTTATCAAAAACTGACGTGAAATGACTTTGTGATCCATACTGAAAACGTATTTCGTCACCCAATGTTCTTCATGATGATGTTCATCGTGGTGAGCGTGGTGTCCTTCGTGATTGTGATGACCGTGATTCTCCATTGACATATGCTTATACTTTTATAATTTATTACTTATTTTCTTACTTATTTTGTTTCAGCAGTTGCTGCAGCTGCACCAAATGGCTTTTTCTCTGACAACCATTTATTGTATTCCTCTTGTGTTTCAACAATAATTGTCATTTGCATGTTGTAATGACTATTACCACAAATTTTGTTACATAATAAAATATAATCAAATTTATCGTTTCCTGTTTTTGTTCTCATTTCAGCAGTAGTAATAGTTGGAGTGAAATGAAACATTGTTGTCATACCTGGGACACAGTTCATTTGTGCTCTAAAGTGAGGGAAATAAGCACTATGAATAACATCGCGAGAATTGAATTTAAATTCAACTTCTTTGTTAACAGGTAAGTGTAATTCATTTTTTACAATGATATCATCTTGTCCTTCTTTACTTTCTGCAATCATCCCTAATTCGTTTGTAGCTGTAATCAATTTATAGTTTGATTCTCCTAACACATTGTCTTTACCAGCATAACGAGCAGTCCAATCGAATTGCTTACCATACAACTGAACAATTGTAGATTCTGCAGCTGCAGGCTCCGTAATTTTATTCCAAGTTTTTAATCCAAAAATGATGATAACAGCTAATACAATTGCAGGAATAACTGTCCAAATCATTTCAAGCTTATTGCTATGAGGGAAGTAAGTTGCTCTGTTGTTTTTACGGCCGTAATATTTATAGGCAAACCAAAACAATAAAAATTGTGTTAATGCGAATACAATCCAAATTACTGCAAAGTTGAAATCTAACAATGTATCTGTTAACTTACCATGAATAGAAGCTGCTTCAGGTAACAACAAACTGCTGTATTCCATTAATTGCCAGATGGTAAAACCAAATAAGAAAACCAACAAAGCAAGCATAACTCTTGCCATCATTTTGTTATCTTGTTCGGTAACTTCTTCCGACTTTCTACCTTTTAAAGCTTGAGCAAGTTCAAAAACTCTTACTAAATAGCCAACTGCTAAAACTGCTAAAATAATGGCAACGTAAATTAAAAACTTTATCATAGTGTTTTTGTATTGATATTCGTTATTATGTTCTTCTTTACTATAATTTTAATTATTAAATGTGGTGATGAATACTTTCATCCAAATAAGGATGTTGTTTAACCATTAATGACGATTTAGCTAATGCTCTGTGGATTACAAATAACATTAAACCTAAGAAGCCTAGTGCCATACCAATCTCTAACCATCCTAAATGCCAGTGGCTTTTTACAGTTGCAGGCATTACCATCATAAATACATCTAACCAGTGACCAACAAATATGATACAACCAACAAATACTAAGAAAAAGTAATTACGCTTTGAATCACGACTCATTAATAATATCATTGGGAATACAAAGTTCATAAAGAATACTGTCCACATTAATCCCATGTAACCGAAATCATGCATACGTTCTTGGAAATAGATTGTTTCTTCAGGAATGTTTGTGTACCAGATTAACATGAATTGCATGAACCATAAGTAGCTCCATAAGAAACTTACTGCAAACACCCATTTTCCTAAATCGTGAATATGACTTTCATTTACTTGTTGTAAATATCCTTTACGTTTTAAGTACAATACCAATAAAATGATTGTTACCATTGCTGAAATCCACATTCCTGAAAATGAATACCATCCATACATTGTAGAGAACCAGTGAATATCTAAGCTCATCATCCAATCCCATGAAGATGATGATGATGTATAAGCAAAGAATACCATAAATGCAGCAGCTTTACCCATTTGTTTGAAATGTAATTTTGTTCCACCTTGTAAATCTTGTTCTAATGAACGTTTGATAAATCCACGTTGAAATAAAATCCAAACAACTAAATATAATATTGTTCTTAACCAAAAGAACCAAGGAGCAAAATATGCAGATTTACCAGCAATTATCTCATCGTATTTAGGAGATTCAGGGTTGATGGTTTCTGGATCCATCCAGTGGTATAAATGATGTTGGTGTAATTGACCTGCTAATAATACAATAAACATCATGATTGCACCAACTGGTAAAAAGCTAGAAACTGCTTCGTAAACACGTTTAACAGCAACCGACCAAGCAACCTCTGCAACATATTGCAATGCCATAAAGAATGTTGCTAGCAAAGCAATCCCCATGTAGAAATAGCTGTTTACTAATAAATTTGCCCAAAAACGTGTACGATGATATTCTTCATGACTAACGCCTTCTGGAGCATGGTCTGTTAAAAAGCCGGCAATAATAGTAATTAAACCAATTGCCATTAAACCAAACGTAATGTTTCTGGTTTTGCTTGTAAACGTGTAATTATTATTCATATCAGTATTCATTTATCTTTTTATCTCAATTATATCCGAATAAATCCTTTTTATTTTTTTGGCTCTTCTACTTTTACAACTACTGCAGTAGAATCTGTTTTTGTAGAATCAGATGCTACAGTTGCTACAGGAGCATCATTGCCTTGTAATTTCTGAACATACAATACCAACTTCCATCTTTCTTCTTGTGTTAATTGTCCAGCATGAGAACCCATTAAACCTTTTCCGTAAGTCATTGAGTGGAATATTTTTCCTTCAGGCAATGTTTTTAAAACTGTTTTGTATGATGGAGGTGCACCTGGTAATTTTCCGCCCACTAATCCATCACCTTCTCCACCAGCACCGTGACAATGAACACAAAATTTACCGTACAAAACTTCGCCTTCTTTCAAGTTAACAACACTTTTTGAAAATGGGTTCCGTAAGTTTGCACCAGCTGCTTCATATCCTTCAATTGTATTTGGATATGCATATGGCATGTATCCACGAGCAATTGTACCCGCTACAGGCTTTCTGTTAGAGAGAACTGTATCGTATGATCCATCCTCATTTTTAATAACATCAAATAAGTTTGTCTCAAGTGAAGGAGATCGATACATGTCAGGCATAAACTCTACACCTGGACTATTTTCGTCATGTTTTGAGCACGATGTAAAACCTATGGTTACACAGCCAAAAACCGCCATCAAAGAAATAATTCTTGTTACCTTTTTGTTCATTGTAGTATATTATTCTTTAGCAAATTCTTTTTTCTTCTTATTTGTGGTGGATTTCTGTTGCTCCACCATTTTTCAACATTGATTCAATGTTGCTTTTGTTCTCTTCTTTTGTTTCAATAACCATCAAAAACTTATCGTCTGTTGTACGTGGATCTGGATTTTTTGCTTTTACACCTGGCAACATCCAACATCTTAAATAATATGTGATTACCATCCCATGAGCCGCACACAATACGGTTGCCTCAAACGTAATAGGAATAAACGCTGGCATATTCATATAATATGCAAAACTTGGTTTACCACCCACATCAGTAGGCCAATCAGAAATCATCATGTACCACATCATTAATGTAGCTAATGAAGCACCAGTTAATCCGTAGATGAATGCAGTGATTGCGATTCTTGTTCTAGGAACTCCAATAGCTGTATCCAAACCGTGAACTGGAAATGGTGTAAATACATCCTTAATATGAATTCCTTGTGAACGAAGCGACTTTGCACTAGCCATTAATGGCTCTTCATCATCAAATATTGCGTGTATTACTGCTTTACTCATATCTTATTAAACTTAATTGTTTATTATAATTCGTTTATTAGTGGTGTGCTGCATGACCATGCGCAGCATTTTTTTCTTTGTATTCTTGACCTGATGATTTCATAATTGATTTCAACTCAGCTTGTGCAATTACAGGAAAATAACGCGTAAACAACAAGAAGAATGTAAAGAACATACCAATTGTTCCAGTATAAATACCCCAATCAATAAATGAAGGAGAATACATATTCCATGTAGAAGGCAAATATGTACGACACAATGTAGGAACAATAATTACGAAACGCTCGAACCACATACCAATGTTCACAATGATTGACATGATAAATGTAAATGTTAAATTAGTACGTAATTTTTTGAACCAAAATAATTGTGGAGAGATAACGTTACAAGTCATCATGGCTGCATATGCCCACCAATATGGACCAGTAGCACGATTCAAGAATGCGTATTGTTCATATTCGACACCTGAATACCAAGAGATAAATAACTCTGTTAAATAAGCAACACCTACAATTGAACCCGTTACAATGATAACGATGTTCATGTACTCGATGTGTTTAATAGTAATGTAGTTTTCTAAACTGTAGATTTTACGAACGATGATTAAGAGGGTTAATACCATTGCAAATCCTGAGAATACTGCTCCAGCAACGAAATATGGAGGAAAGATGGTTGTATGCCAACCTGGTACTACTGCCGTTGCAAAATCGGTTGATACAATCGAGTGAACCGAGAATACAAGGGGTGTAGATAAACCTGCAAGTACTAATGAAACTTCTTCAAAACGACTCCAGTGACGAGCACTTCCGCCCCAACCAAAACTCATAATACCGTATATTTTTCTAGCAAGTGGTTTTGCTGCTCTATCACGGATCATTGCAAAATCAGGAACTAAACCTGTATACCAGAATACCAAGGATACAGAGAAATAAGTTGATACCGCAAAAACGTCCCACATCAATGGAGAGTTAAAGTTAACCCATAATGAACCAAATTGATTTGGTAATGGAAACAACCAATAATCTAACCATGGACGACCAGTATGTAACAATACGAAGATAGCAGCACACATTACAGCAAAGATGGTCATTGCCTCAGCAGCGCGGTTAATTGCCATTCTCCATTTTTGACGGAACAATAACAATACTGCAGAGATTAACGTTCCAGCATGACCGATACCGATCCACCATACGAAGTTTGTAATATCAAATGCCCAATCAACACCGTTGTTTGAACCCCAAACTCCAATACCTGTTCCGATTGTATAAGCTAAACAACCTATTCCCCATAAAAAACAAATGATGGAAATGGTCAATAGCATATACCAATACTTAGAAGCTTTTCCTTCTATTGGTCGTACGATATCTTCAGTAATCTCATGATATGATTTTTTACCAAGGATTAACGGCTCTCTAATTTCTGATTCGTGCTGCATATTAATAATCTAATTATAAATTATAAATTCTTTTTATTCGTTAATTATGCGTGTTCTTTTTCTGATTTTGCTTCTGAATGGCCTGCTGACTTTCTTCCGTCTTCAATTGTGTCCTCGCAGTTTCTAACTTTTGTTAAGTACGACACTGTAGGTTTGATTCCAATTTCTTCAAGAATAAAGTAGTTACGACCTTCTGCTTCTTCTTTTCTAAGTTTAGCAATTTCGCTATTCTCATCATTTAAATCTCCGAAGTAGATTGCGTTTGTAGGACAAGATTGTTGACATGCTGTTTTAATTGCACCATCTTTTAAAGGAGCTTCAGATTTTTTAGCTTCTAATTTTCCTTCTTGGATACGTTGAACACACATTGAACATTTTTCCATTACACCACGAGAACGAACAACAACATCTGGGTTTAATACCATACGTCCTAAATCGTCTTGTGTTGGGTTAAATGCAAAGTCGGAGTTTCCATTGTAGTTAAACCAGTTGAAACGTCTTACTTTAAATGGACAGTTATTAGCGCAATAACGAGTACCAACGCAACGGTTGTAAGTCATTTGGTTTAATCCATCTGAACTATGATTTGTTGCTAATACTGGACAAACATTTTCGCAAGGTGCATGATTACAGTGTTGACACATAATCGGTTGGAATACCACTTTCGGATTTGCAGCCGCAGGATTTTCCATTTCTAAATACATGTCAATTGCTCCAATCCCTTCTTCTTTCGCTACTTCTTTAGTCATATCACTGCTGTAGTATCTGTCGATACGTAACCAGTGCATTTCGCGTGTTTTCATTACTTGATCTTTACCAACAACGGCAACGTTGTTTTCAGCAGTACAGCTTACTACACAACTTCCGCAACCGATACAAGAATTCAAGTCAATTGTCATACCCCAAGAGTGACCAGGACGATCAAATTCATCCCATAAATCAACAGTAGACGCTTTTTTAACCCCAGAATGCGTTACAAGCATCTCATCATGATTTCCTGATTTAGGGTTTTTCTTATAGCTTTCTAAGTTTGTTTCTTTTACAATTTCACGACCCATTAGAGTGTGGTGAATTTGAGTTCCAGCAATTTCAGTTGTTTCGTTTGCATTCGCAACCGATACTTCTAAAGCACCGTACATCATTGTTCCATTTACTACTTGAACAAATGGGAATGCATTTTGACCAATTACACCTGTTTTTTCGCTTAAAGAACCTGCTTTTTCACGGCCGTATCCTAATGCAATACCAACAGTCCCTTCAGCCTGACCTGGTTGAGGTACAACTGGTAATTTAATTGTTTTACCATTAACTGTAACTGTAACAACACTTGCTTCCCTATCTTGACGTTCCATCATCAAATAGCCTTCTTTTGCCATTTGTGCTGGAGCCATAGTAACATAATTGTCCCAAGTAATTTTAGAAATAGGATCTGGTAACTCTTGCAACCAAGGATTGTTTGCTTGATTTCCATTACCCAAACCAACTTTTTCGTACAATGCTAATTCCATTGCACCCGCTTTAACAGCGTTGATTTTTTGAGCAGCATCGTTTAAGCTAATTTTTGCAACAACAGTAACTACTTCTGGAGTTACGTCTGCTGATTTTTCAACTTTTACTGGTTTTACTGCTACAGGAGCAATAACAGCTGTACTATCAGCAACTGGTGTTGCTAATACTTCGCCTTCACCTTTTCCAACTTCAATTGCACCATTGTGTAATGAATGATTCCAAAACTCAGTAAACATCATGTATTTACCTTGCATTGGATATACTTTCTCCATCCAATTCTTTTGGATGTAAGTTAAATAATCTGTTGTATTACCAGCCCATTTCAACAAGGTGTCTTGTGCTTGACGCGTACCTTCGTGACGAGGTTGTGCAAACAAAGGAGTAATTGTTGGTTGTGCTAAACTGTAGTGTGCTTTTTTAGGATTAAAATCGTTCCATGATTCTAAGTAATGTGAATCTGGACAAATGTATTGTGCTAAAGAAGCTGTTTCATCTGCTCTATCAGCAAATGAAATACGTAAACCTACTTTATTGTAAGCATCTGCAAACTTAACAGAAGCAGGAGCTGTATAAACTGGGTTTGTATTATAAGTGATGATTGCACCAACTTTACCTGCAGCCATTTCAGCAACTAAATCAGCGAATGCTGCATCGTCACCTTGGTGCGTGTATGTTGGGTTTTCAAGATCAATTGTTTTTCCGTAGTTGTCAAGCATTTGGTTGATACCATTTACTACTGCTTGAACATCTACATCATTTGAACCGCTAATAACCAAAGATTTTCCTTTGTTTTCAGCTAATTCTTTTGCTGCTTTTGCAATTGCTGCATCGCAAGCTAATGCTGAAGAAGGCAATGCTGAACCGCCAACGATTTTTGCTACTGCATTGTATAAATTAACAGCTACTTTTCCTTGCTCCGAAACTTTAACTGGAATACGCTCATCAGCGTTTGCTCCTGTTAATGATAAGTTTGATTCAAACTGAATGTGTTTCGACATTTCAGCATGATCTTTACTTACTTTACGTGTTTTTGCGTATTGTTTTGAAAATTCAATTGGAGAAATCCAGTTAGCTAAGAAATCAGCCGCAATACTTACAATCACATTTGCTTTTGCAAAGTTGTAAGAAGGAATAACTTCTTGACCAAAAGTACCTGCATTTGCTTTTGCAATTCCTGAATAAGAAACCGCATCATACATTACATGCTTAGTAGTTGGATATTTTGCAGTAAATTCAGCAATTACAGCTTTTGTTGAAGGACTGATAATTGAAGAAGACAAGATGCGGATAGCACCACCTTTAGCAGCTACAGCTGCTAATTTACCACCAATTTCTTTATCAACGTTTTCCCAAGTAGCAGCTGCACCATTTGCAGTTGGACCAGTTAAACGAGATGAATCATATAATGAAAGAACAGATGCTTGAACACGTGCATTTGTTCCACCCATCGACACTTTTGAAAAATCATTCCCTTCAACTTTGATAGGACGACCTTCACGTGTTTTTACAATGATTGAAGCATAATCACTTCCATCATAATAAGTAGATGCATACCAGTTTGCAACACCAGGAGTAATCTCTTCGGGTTTTACAACATAAGGAATTGCTTTATTTACAGGAGTTTCGCAAGCAGCTAAAGAAGCAGCTGTAACACTAAATCCTAAAAATTTTAAGAAATCTCTACGATTTGTTCCGCTTGTTTCTTGGTTTTCGTTACCTAAAAACTTCTCTACAGGTATTTGCTCTGCAAACTCGCTTTGCGCTTTTTGAACAAACTCAGGACTGTTATTTAATTCTTCTAGTCCTTTCCAGTATTTTTTTGTTGCCATATTGTATTTTGGTCTTTTACCGTTTATTCTAATTCTTTCGTACTACTAATTAATAGTGACATTTAGCACACTCGATACCGCCCATTTTTGCAACGGTGATTGGTTGATCTTTATACTTCTCAGCCAATTTCTTGTGTAAGCTTTCATAATAAGGATTGTCTTTCATGCCCGGTACTTCTGTTTTGTTGTGGCACTCGATACACCAAGCCATTGTTAAAGGTTTTACTTGTTGTGCGGTTGTCATTGTTTTTAAATCACCATGACAGTTTGCACAATCTTGTTTACCTACTTTTACGTGTTGTTGATGAGAGAAAAATACAAAGTCAGGCAAGTTGTGAACTTTTACCCATTGTATTGGACGCTCTGGTTTTGTATATGCTCCTTTATCAGGATCCCAACCAGCTGCTTCATAAATTTTAGCGATTTCAGCAGTTCCTGTTGTTGGACCTTGAGAGATTCCTTTGTGACAGTTCATACAAACATTTACAGAAGGAATACTTGCTGTTTTTGATTTTTCAACTGTTGAGTGGCAGTACTGACAATCGATAGCATTGTCGCCAGCATGTAATTTATGGTTAAATGCAATTGGTTGTGTTGGGTGGTATCCTTCATAAATACCGATACCTTTTAATGCATACCATCCTGCTGATGATAAACCACCTACTATAAATAATATAACTAATCCTGTTTTTGTTTTGTTAACAGACATCCAAGACTTTAATTCTGTCCATGGACCAACTGCTTCTTCTAAAGGTAAACCTTGTTTTTCGTTTTGTAAGTTTTTCAATGAAAAACGAACACCACGCAACACAGCAACAATTACAATTAAGAAAACAATAACACCAATTAATAATGCCAATGGATTCATTCCTTGTTCTGCTGGAACCGCAGCAGCCACATCGCCTGTTGCACCTGAATTTCCTTTTGGTGTTTCTACTGGAGGAGCTTTAATATACTCAACCAAAGCTGTTAACTCTTCGTCTGATAAAAATTCAAATGCAGACATCGGCACTTGATTGTTATCATTAAACACTTTTACAGCATAAGCATCTCCGCTTTTGCGTAACTCAACGTTGTTCTTAATCCATTTTTTTAACCATTCATCGCCAGGAGCACGCGTTGCTATACCAGCCAAACCAGGACCGGTTAACTTATTTGTTCCTAAACTGTGACAAACAGCACAATTTTGCTTAAATATTTTGGCGCCATCAGCAGCCGAAACATTGTTAGCACTAAAAATAAACGATAAAAACAGGAAGGAAATAATCGCCAAAATTTGTTTTCGAGGCTTATTGCACATTGTATCCATATTGATTTTTAACTATTTAACTCCGTTGAAATGCCCTATAAATAGGGAGAGTACTTTTACTCGAGCGACAAATTTATAAGAAACATCAATAGGCGATTCAAAAATTGTTAAAATTTTCTAAAATTTAATTAATTTATATTCGTTCTAAATAAGGAAGGGTTTTAAACCTTGTTTTCGTGCAATTTTACATCAAAGAAAAAATCGTTTTTATCTTGTTGTTTTTCAGATTAATCGAAGAAGACAAAAGCAATAATTAGCTATTTTTAGGGTATAATATTTGTTTTGCATCCATTATTAAAATTATCTTTGTCCCCTAATTCATTCACGACCATGCAATTCAAATTTTTTCGTTGGATCTTTTTCGTAAGCTTTTTTGTTACAAATGCCCTTTTTGCTCAAAAAGATACAGGGAAAGTGGAATTTATTCAAGATTATAAAATTAAAGAATTACAAGCAAAACATATTGATGTAAACGCAAAAACACCAATTAATGGCTACCGCATCAAAATTCATTTTGGATCGGATAAAACAAAAGCAAAAGAGGTAAAAGCAAAATTCATTGCAAAATTCCCAAACATTCCTGCTTATGAGAAATATGACCAACCGAATTTCAACATCCGCGTAGGTGATTATCGCACTAAATTAGAGGCTTACAAGGTATTCAAGGAGATTCAAGTGGAGTTTCCTTCCTCGTTTATTGTATCGGACGAAATAGAATTCCCCGAATTACAAGCTGAACCTAAGAAATAATTCCAATCAATACTTTAAAATAAAATTTTAGAATTTGGGCAAGAATCTTATATTTGCAGCCCTTAATATTTTTTGTATTTAAGTAATATATATAAAACTAAATAAAAATAGCATATGAGTGTTTTAGAAAAAATCAGAAGTAGAGCAGGTTTACTTGTAGGTATTATTGGTGTTGCCTTGTTGGTATTTATTCTTCAAAGTGCATTAGAGTCAGGTAATTTTTTCTTTGGAAATTCCGATACCACTGTTGGAGAAATAGCTGGTAAGTCTATTGACTACACTAGCTTTAATGCAAAAGTTCAAGAGGCTATTGAAAATCAAAAACGCAATACTGGTCAATCATCTTTAGATCAAGCAGCTACTGATAACATTATCCAACAAGTTTGGAATCAATTTATCAATGAAGAAGTGATGCAAAAAGAATACGAAAAATTAGGCATTACAGTATCTGATGAAGAATTGTATCACTTTATGGTAGAAGAACCACATCCTGCGTTGGTTCGTAATTTGAGCGACCCTCAAACTGGACAAGTAGCACCAATGTTTGCAGATGAAAAAACAGGAATGTTGAGTTCTGAAAAAATCCGTCAGTTTACGCAATCAATGACTCCAGAGCAAGAAACACAATGGTTACAGTTAGAAGATTTTATCCGTCAAACTCGTGTTATTGAAAAATACAACAACTTAATTAAAAAAGGATTGTATGTAACAACTGCTGTTACTAAACGTGATTACATTGCACAAAACACAAATGCAAACATTAAATATGTTATCAAAAACTACAAAACAGTTGCTGATAGCACTATTAAAGTTACAGATGAAGAATTAAATTCTTATTACAATGCACATCAAAATGAGTACAAACAAGAAGCTGCTCGTAAAATTGAATATGTTGCATTTGATATTGCTCCATCACAAGAAGATTTTAATGAAGTAGAAAAATACATGCAACAAGTAGCTGCTGATTTTAAAACAAAAAAAGCAGGTGAAGATTCTGCATTTGTTGTAGCTGAATCGGATTCTCGTTTTGTTGATCAAGCATTTAACGGTCCGGGAGCATTGTCTCCATTAATTGACACTGCAATGTTCAAAGCTGAAGTAGGAACAGTAATGGGTCCTTTCCGTGAGAACGATGGATTTGTTATTGCTAAATTAATTGCAACTAAAAATGCAGCTGACTCAGCAAAAGTTCGTCACATCTTAATTGCTTACCAAGGTTCTGGTGCTTCACAAACAGTAACTCGTACAAAAGATCAAGCAAAGAAAATGGCTGATAGCTTATTGGTTGTTTTGAAAAAAGAGAGAAACAAATTTGCTGATTTAGTTGATAAACTTTCTGATGATGGTGGTAAAACAATGCCTCCAAACAAAAAAGAAGGAGAAGATTATACTGGTAAAGGTGGTAACTACGGATGGCTTAATGCAAAAAGTGGTTTTGTTGAACCATTTAAAAATGCTGGTTTAGATAACAAAAAAGGTGATTTAGTAATTGCTGAATCTACGTTTGGATACCACATTATAGAAGTATTGGATTCAAAAGGTTCACAAAAGAAAATCCAGACATTTACAATCAACAAATTAGTGGAACCTAGCAGCAAAACTGCACAAGAAATTTTCACGCAAGCAAACACTTTTGCAAATGCTAACAAAACAAATGAAGCATTCCAAAAATCAGTTATTGATCAAAAATTAAATAAACGTATTGCTGAGAACATTAAAGAAAATGACAAAAACATTGCTGGTTTAGAGTCACCACGCGCATTAATTAAATGGGCGTACGAAAATAAAAATGGTACTGTTTCTGAACCATTAGAGTTTGGTGATAAATATGTTGTTGCTGTTATTACAGAAGTAAAAGAAAAAGGAATTGCTCCTTTAGAACAAGTTAAAGAAGATATCACAGCAAAAGTAGTTCGTGAGAAAAAAATTGAAATGTTCACAAAAGAATTTGCAAGTGCTGGATCTGCATTAGATGCAATTGCTAGCAAAATGCAATTAAACATAGAGCAAGCACAAAATGTAAACTTCAATACATCTGCAATCCCTGGTTCTTCTAACGAACCAGCAGTAATTGGAGCGGTATCTGTTCAAAAGGCAAGTACACTAAGCAAACCAATTGGTGGTAAAGAAGGTGTATTTGTAGTTTATGTTGATGTAGTAATACCTGCTCAACCACAAACAGATTACAAAGCACAACAACAAGCTCAAACATCTCAAATGCAACCTCGCGTTGATTATGAAGTGTATGACGCATTAAAAGAAAATGCAAACATTACAGAACACTTGGTTAAATTTTATTAATAAACATACTAGTATCTAACAAAAAAGCTCTTCCAAATTGGAAGAGCTTTTTTGTTTTTATCTATTTCTTTTTGTAAATTTAATACTGCGTCATGAAAATTAAAATCATATATCTTCTTTTTTTTCTAGCCATTTTGGAACAACGTGTTAGCTCTCAAACCATCAGCTCAGGAGGGAATCATGCACTTGCAATCTGCAACGACAACACTATTATGACCTGGGGAATAAATACGTATTTCCAATTAGGAACAACAAGTCTTCCTAATTCTAATCTACCAATTTCAATTCCATCATTATCAAATGTTAAAATGGTTTCGAGTGGTGGTTATCATTCCTTAGCATTAAAAAATGATGGAACAGTTTGGGCTTGGGGAAATAATTTACATGGGCAACTTGGCAATGGAACAATAGTAGACAATTCAACACCTGCTATCGTTCCAAGTTTATCAAATGTGAAAAAAATTGTTGCTGGAGGCAACGCTTTTTCAATGGCTTTAAAGAATGATGGAACACTTTGGGCTTGGGGAAATAATGAGGACGGACAATTAGGTGATGGCAGCATCACAAATAAATTAACTCCTGTTCAAATAATAAGCAATGTAATTGACATTGCCGCGGGACACAACCACACCATCGTATTAAAGAGTGATAGTACTATTTGGGTATGGGGAAATAATAGCTATGGGCAACTTGGAATAAATTCTACTATTAATAGCATTATACCTATTCAAGTTATAGGATTCAATAATATACGCTCAATTGCTGCTGGATCAATGTATTCATTTGCAATTAAAAACAATGGTGATGTATATAGCTGGGGCGAAAATAGTTATGGGCAGCTAGGACTTGGCGATACAACAAAAAGAATTGTTCCAACACAAATAAATTCCATTTCCAATGTTGTAAAAATAAAAGGTGGAAATGGTCACACACTTGCAATAAGGGCAGATAGTACATTATGGGTCTGGGGGAATAAAGTATATGGACAACTAGGAGACGGAACAACGAGCAGTACATCAACTTGTTGGTGCGAGAAAAACCCTATACAAATTACGGCAATGACAGGAGCTACTCAAATTGAAGCCGGAAGTGCAAGCTCCTTTGCAAGCAAAAGTGACGGAATACTATGGGCTTGGGGTGCTAATTACAATGGAGAATTAGGTGATGGAACATACGCTGAAAAACGGTTCCCAGTTAAAGTAGTTGAGTTATGCACATTGGTGGCAATAGAAGAAAATAGCAATGACATTAATTTCACCATTTATCCAAACCCTTCTAATGGAAAATATCTAATAAAACTTAATCGTTTTTTTAAAGGTACTATTGAGATCTATAACTTGGTAGGACAAAAAGTGAGTTCAGTTGAATTAACAAGTGATTCAACTGAAATTGATATTACAAATTTAGAGCCTGGAGTTTATTTGGTTAGAATTGGAAATGAAAAAGAATCTATTACTAAAAAAGTAATTCAATACTAATGCTTAATTCTTCAGTAGAATCCAACAAATCCTCAGACAGAACTATAACTATGAAAAAGCTAATAATTATTTTCTTTGTTATCCTTGTTGTGATTATTTCATGTAAGAAATACGAGGAGAATCCACTTATAAATTTAAAAACAAAAACAAACCGAATTGAAGGCACTTATTTCATTGCTAAATACGAAGTAAATGGAATTGATTCAACATCCATTTTAAATACAACTATCCCATCAATTGTTATTAGGGAAAAGGTTGGAAGGAATCATGTTAAGCAAATCTTGGGTGGTTTCTGTTATGGTTCTTGGGCTTTTGAAGATCACAAAAAAGAAATGCAAATCAATATTGATGATAGAATAGAATATTATGTTGGTCCCTTTGTAAATAGAGTTGAAAATAGATGGAGAATAACAAAGTTAACAGATCGGGAGTTACACTTAAATGCAACCATCAACAACATTTCATATATTGTTCATTTGCATGAGCATTAACAATTATTTTCCTTTTACAAATCGGTACAAATTAAAATCAGGTTTAAGTAATTCTTGTTCAATTTCTGATTTCAAATCTTGTTTGGAGATATCTTTCATTCGTTTATTTTGAATTAATCGATACGCTTTTTCAGCAAGGAGATAAGCGCGTTTGGTATTTACACCAACAGTATGGTGTTTATTAATTGCATCAATTAATTCGTCAACCCCTTCGTATTTTGTTGCAACAGCTTTTATTACAGGAATACTCCAATCGTTCAATGGTTTAGAATGTACCAATTGAATTAAATTTTTCAAAAAGGTATTTGCTCCATCTCGATCACTTTTATTAACCACAAAAACATCGGCTATTTCCATGATGCCCGATTTGATTGCCTGTACATCATCGCCTGCTTCGGGTACTAATACCAAAACAGTTGTATCAGCTAATCCAACTACTTCTATTTCACTCTGACCAACACCAACCGTTTCTACAATAATATAATCAAATGCAAATGCACGCATTACATCCACGATCTCAACCGCCTTGGCAGACAATCCACCCAAAGAGCCACGCGTTGCTAAGGAACGAATAAACACCTTCTCGTTGGTAAAATGTTCCGCCATGCGCAAACGATCACCCAACAAGGAGCCGTAATTAAAAGGAGAAGTAGGATCAATTGCAATTACACCTACCCTTTTCCCATTGTCCGTCAACTTTTTAATAACTGCATTAATCAGGGTACTTTTACCTGCACCTGGAGGACCCGTAACACCAACAACAGGAATAGAAGCATTAAATTTTAAGGAAGTAAGAATTTCCTCATAGCCTTCCAATTCGTTTTCCACAATGGTAATGCAGCGCGCCAAGGCTTTTTTATCGCCTTGCTGTAACTGTTGAATAAGAGTAGTTGCCATTGTCATACGTACACAAATATAGTAGATAATTTTAGTACTTTTGCTCGTAGCGACACTAATTTAAAATTACAAATGCCACAACTATCGGTTGTTATAATCACATTTAACGAAGAAAAAAACATTGAACGTTGCTTGCAATCTATTCAAGGTGTTGCTGATGATGTGGTGGTTATTGATTCGTTCTCGACCGATAAAACGGAAGCCATCTGCAAGACTTACAATGTTACTTTTATTCCGCATACTTGGGAAGGTTACTCTGCAACAAAAAACTTTGCAAATGCACAGGCAAAATACAATTGGATTTTATCATTGGATGCCGATGAAGCATTGTCGGATGAATTAAAACAATCCATTCTCGCTTTAAAAAAATTACCTGAATTAACGACAGCAAAATTTAACAGACTTACCAATTATTGTGGTAGCTGGATTAAACATGGTGGCTGGTATCCCGATACAAAAATCAGATTGTTCGATAGAACCATTACAAAATGGACGGGCATTATCCACGAGGAGCTTACATTTTCTGAACCTGTTGACATTAAACAATTAAAAGGCGATTGTTTGCATTACAGTTATTATACAATTGACCAACATTACAAACAGGCAGACAACTTTACGACTATTGCTGCAAAAGATTTATTTGCACAACATAAAAAAGTAAGCTTCGATAAGTTATACATCAGTCCAGTTGTTAAATTTATCCGTGATTATTTTATCAAATTGGGTTTTATGGATGGCAGTGCAGGATTTACAGTTGCTAGAATATCGGCTTATGCTACTTTTTTAAAATACAAAAAGCTAAAAGATTTATACAATTCATAACTTGACAAGGGCAAACAACATAAAAAAAATAATTATCAGTCGCCCAGATGCGATTGGCGATGTGTTGTTAACACTGCCAATGTGTGGACTCATCAAAAAGTATTATCCTGAAACAAAAATTGCTTTTATAGGAAGAACGTACACAGAGGCTATAATCAATTGCTGCGAACATATAGATGAATTCATCAATGCTGATGACCTTTTTAAGCAAGGCATTACAAATGCAATTGATACTTTAAAAAAAATAAATGCAGATGCCATCATTCATGTTTTCCCCAACAAACAATTGGCATCACTCGCTAAAAAAGCTAGAATAAAAAACAGAATTGGCACTACCAACAGATTGTTTCACTGGACTACAGTGAATACGTTTGTTAAATTAAGTCGTAAAAATTCTGATTTACACGAAGCACAGTTAAACATAAAATTGCTTTCAGCAATAGGAATAAATGAAATCCCTGAGTTAACTGAGTTGCATCAATACCTAGGATTTACAAAAATTCCAACATTAAATTCAGAATTTAATAACTGGATTGATTCATCCAAAATCAATGTTATCCTTCATCCAAAATCAAATGCCAGTGCACGTGAATGGAGTTTGGATAATTTTAAAACCTTGATTCATTTATTACCAGCCAACAACTACAAAATTTTTATTAGTGGCACCGATAAAGAAAAAATAATTTTGAATGATTGGATCCAGCAGTTACCCGACCATGTAAATGATATAACAGGAAAATTATCGCTAGCTCAGTTCATTGCATTTATTAGCAAAGCAAATTATTTAGTAGCAGCAAGTACTGGCCCTTTACACATCGCATCTTCATTGGGCATTGGAGCAATTGGTGTTTATCCGCCAATCAAGCCAATGCACCCAGGTAGATGGCAACCAATAGGTAAAAATGCAAAAGCATTGGTTATTAAAAAATCATGTGATGATTGCCGAAAAAATCCACAGACGTGTAGCTGTATTAATTTAATTGAAGCGAAACAAGTTGCGGATACAATCATAAATTAATTTATCACAATCTTCCAATTCTCTTTTATTATAAATTCGACTGTTTAAGTAGGTATTGGTTCGGAATAAAACTACATACTGATTTAAATCATTATTTTACTAATATAATTTGACAACATTAGCAGCATAAAATGGTAATGTGTGGATAAGAATATAATTGATTTTTTGTTGAACCAAACTGTACTTACACTATCAACGTGTATAGACAATAAGCCCAACTGTGCATCATGCTTTTATGCATTCGAAAAAAGCCTTAACTGTTTGATTATAAAATCGGATGCAAATACAGCACATATAAAGCAAGCCATTCTTAATCCAAAAGTTGCAGGCACGATATTACCTGACAAGTTCCAAAAACAAAATGTAAAAGGGATTCAATTTCTTGCGGAGTTTTTTACACCTCAAGATGAGTTATTGAAAAAAGCAAAAGTTTGCTATTATAAGAAATACCCTTTTGCTTTGGCTATTCCTGGCAATCTTTGGGTGTTGGATTTAAATTATATAAAATTTACCGATTCAACCCTTGGTTTCGGGAAAAAAATAATTTGGGGAAAAAATAAAAAACATGGAAAACTTTAAAACAATCATTGAACCATTTAAAATAAAAATGGTAGAACCAATTAAGGTTACTAGTAGAGAAGATCGAAAACTCTTTTTAGAACAAGCACATTATAATCCCTTTTTGTTGGATTCGGACAAAGTAATGATTGACTTTTTAACAGATAGTGGAACATCTGCAATGAGTTCGGAGCAATGGGCAGGCATTATGAAAGGAGATGAGTCTTATGCTGGAGCATCAAGTTGGTATAATATGCGTGATGCTATTTTTGACCTCACAGGTCACGAATTTATTTTACCAACACATCAAGGACGCGCAGCTGAACGTATTTTGTACGGTTATCTAGGAGGTAAAAATAAAACATTTATAAGTAATACACATTTTGATACAACACGTGCTAATATTGAATTCTCTGGAGCAGAAGCAATTGACATTGTAATTGAAGAAGGAAAAAACACACGTGATTTTCATCCATTTAAAGGAAATATTAACCTGACTAAACTCGAAACTTTAATTCAGGAAAAAGGAGCAGAAAATATCGGAGGCGTTATACTAACAGTTACAAACAACAGTGGAGGTGGACAACCAGTAAGCATGGAAAATGCAAAGGGTGTGGCTGCCATTTGTAAAAAATATAACGTAAATTATTTTTTAGACTGTTGTAGGGTTGCAGAAAATTCTTATTTCATAAAGCACAGAGAAAAAGGATACGAGAACAAAACATACAAAGAAATTGCTCAAGAAATGTTCGCATTAGTAGATGGTGCAATTATGAGTGCCAAAAAAGATGCATTAGTAAATATGGGTGGGTTTTTATCTTTAAAAAACAAAGAAATTGCAGATGCTTGTAAAAATTTATTAATTATAACAGAAGGATTTGCAACCTATGGCGGCTTATCGGGTCGCGATATGGAAGCTATAGCAATTGGATTAAGAGAAGTATTTGATGCGGATTATCTACATTATAGAATTAGAAGCACTGCATTTTTAGGAGAGCGCTTAAGGGAGATAGGGATACCATTAATGTGGCCAATTGGCGGCCATGCTGTATACATTGATGCAAAAGAATTGTATCCACAAATTCCAGTAAACGAATACCCGGGACAAGCTTTAGTGTGTGAGTTATACTTAAAAGGAGGAATTAGAACTGTTGAAATTGGCTCCGTAATGTTTGGAAAATATGACGATAATGGAACGTTAATTCCTGCTCCTATGGAACTTGTAAGATTAGCTATTCCGAGAAGGGTATACACACAAAGTCATATTGAATATGTGATTGAAGTATTCGAAAAAATTATTACTGATAGAAATAATGTAAAAGGATTAACAATAATAGAAGAGCCTAAATTTTTAAGGCACTTCACAAGTAAATTTTCTAGAAAATAATTCCCCTATTCCATTGGTTAATAAAAAAGTCCTTGAAATTTCAAGGACTTTTTTATTAATTAGTATCCAGCTAAACCTCATTTAGAAAAATCTCTAAACCTATCTAACAAGGACTTTAGTCACCCCACATGACCAACTGTGATACCTTTTAACCATGGAATCAAATCAGCAAAAACATTAAAAGCACTAATTATTTTTAGACTCAACCCCTTCTCTATGATTTCGAGATGTTCTAATTTTTTTACGATCCCAATTCCAAATTACCTGTTGATAGCTTCTCCATAAATAATCAACAGGGTATACAAGAAAGTGAATAAATCTAGTAAATGGAATAATTCCGATAATTGAAAATGCAGAAACAACGTGGATTTTTATTGACCAAGAGTTTACATTTGAAAGCGCATCAATTTGTGGATCGAAAACAAAAATAGACTTCAAGTAGGGCGTTAAAAATGCCGCAAACCAAGAGGAACCCCATCTATTAAAATATGCTACCCATAATCCTGATATAATCTGCACCAACAATATTAGATAAACAACGACATCCATTTTACTGGTTACAATTTTCACCCGTTTGTCTGTAATTCTACGGCTAATTAATAAAAACAATCCCAAAAGTGCAGATAGGCCAAATGCAAATGCTGCAATTTCTAGAATTAGTAATCGAACAGAATGTCCATTCCAAGCCAATACCCCACTAGGGAATAAGAATGCAATCAAATGTCCGAAGAACAAAATGAATAATCCCCAGTGAAAAGGTTGACTACCCCAAAATAATTTTCGCCCCTCTAAAAATTGTGAAGAAAGAGATGACACTTGAAAGCCTTTGTTTTTGTATCGGTATATTGAACCAATTAAAAATACTGCTAAGGCTGTGTAAGGCAGTGCTACAAATAATAAATAGTTTATCATAACTATGAGTTTTAAAGTTTTTTACTAATTAATTGACAGAACTTTTATTGAAAAAAGAATCATGATGTTCTTGATTTTCGATTTTATGTAATTTTTCAGATTTAACAACAACGTCATTAAAATCAGTTTCTAAAATAATTAGAATGGCCTCAAAACAATTCTTATAAACATTGCCTTGATTTAATTCTTCTTGAATAATTGCTTTATGCAATTTTTTTAAAACTTTCAATTTTAAATCTACTCTTGCTGATTGAAATTCTGCAATCATTTTTTTTACTGCAGGTATTATTATTTCAACTGTTAATTCATTCACAAAATCTTCATCATCGCTCTTTGCCATCAATGTAAAAACATTACAAATATTATCCGACAGATCAAAGCCACAATCATTGTTTATTCTCTTTTGTTCACTTTGCATGTGCAAAAGGAATGCACCTCTTTTATAGTCTTCACCAAATATTACATATCCCAAATCCAGATAACAAATTGGTTGTACATCGAATGATTTAGTATATATTTCCTCCCTCTCATCTGCATTACAATTACTCATATAATCTGTAAATATTTGTAATTGTAATGCAGCTTCAGGATAGTTAGTGTCTATTAATGATTGACATTCTAATAATTTCTCCAAAAAATTTTCTGAAGGATATCTAAAGAGTTCAGATAATAAATTATAGTGTTTTAAATTTTTCATATTATAGTCCTCTAGCTGGTTTTTCTTTAAATCCAAATCCAGTGTTACCTTTAACATCAGCTGTATTTTCTAACATTTCGATTGATTCTTCGCGATGAGCAGGAGGAATAACAAAACGTTCATCAAAAGTCGCCAAGGTTGTTAATCTAAAAATTGCATCAGCAGTTTCGGTATCCATACCTATTTCTTGCATCGCACCAGAAATTTCTTCGGGTTTTAAATCACCAACAGTAACACCTCTTCTGTGTAAACGAACTGCCATTAAACGTTTTAATACATCCGACACTTTGTTTACATTTCCTGCAGAAAATAATGATGCTAGATATTTCATTGGAAGGCGGTTACTCTCGATGCCACCCCACAACGACTTAGATGTTGAATTGTATACTCCATCGGCAACAGTTGCCATTCCTGGTAACAAAGCAGGAACATAAAATAAATTAGGTAAGGTTCTGAACTCTGGATGTAAAGGCAATGCCAATTTCCATTTTTTTACAAATTTATATACTGGAGAATTTTGTGCTGCAGTAATTGTTGAATCAGCAATACCATTTAATTTCGCCATTCTGATAACTTCAGGATCAAATGGATCTACATAAATATCCATTTGGCGGTCAACTAATTCATTTTCAGGAGCGGATGCAGCTGCTTCAATTTTATCAGCATCGTATAGCATTACTCCAAGGTAACGGATACGTCCAACACATGAATGAAAACATGCTGGTGCTTGTCCAGATTCTAAACGAGGGTAACAAAGAACACACTTTTCTGATTTGCCTGTATTCCAATTGTAATAACTCTTTTTGTAAGGGCAGGCTGTAACGCACATTCTCCAGGCTCTGCAACGTTCCTGATTGATAAGAACAATTCCGTCTTCACCTCTTTTATAAAGAGCTCCTGAAGGGCAAGATGCAACACATGCAGGATTTAAACAGTGATTGCAAATACGTGGGAGATAGTGAAAAGTCATACGTTCCAATTGAAACATTGCTTCCTGTTCAGCATCCGATAAATCTTTAAAGTTTACATCCTGACGAGCATAATCTTTTGATCCGCCCATATCATCATCCCAATTGGGTCCAGATTTTACATCCATTAACTCACCTGTGATTAATGAAACAGTTCTCGCTGTTGGTTGATCGTCTCCTTCTGGGGCGGTAAACAAATCTTGGTATTTATAGGTCCAAGGTTCGTAATAATCATCCAATACAGGCATATGTGGATTATGAAAAATATTCTTCAATCCTTTAAACTTGCTTGAACTTCTAAGTGATATTGAATTACCATCTTTCTCCCAACCTCCTTTGTATACTTCCTGATTTTCCCACTTTGTAGGATAACCTGTTCCTGGTTTTGTTTCCACATTGTTCCACCACATATATTCTGCGCCTTTTCTATCTGTCCATATATTTTTACATGCGATAGAACAAGTATGACACCCGATGCATTTATCGAGATGAAATACCATTGCTACTTGTGCTCTTATGTCCATAATTTCTATTTTTTATAGTATGATTAAAATTCTACTCTTTCCATTTTTCTCACTAATACATGTGTATCACGGTTCACTCCAACTGGACCCCAATAGTTGAAATGATAAGAAAATTGTCCGTATCCACCCACCATTAAACTTGGTTTTAAATGTACGCGTGTAAAACTATTATGTCCTCCAGCACGCTTTCTACCACGCACCTGAGATTTGGGAACAGTATAGGTTCTTTCAGGAGAGTGATAAACGATACATACGCCTTTCGGGATACGAGCACTTACACAAGCTTTTGTACAATATACACCATGATCATTGTATACTTCTACCCAATCGTTATCCTTAATTCCAAGATCATCGGCATCTTGTTCACTCATCCAGCATGGTTCCATTCCACGTGACAATGTTAACATTCGCAAGGTGTCACCATAAGTAGAGTGAATATGCCATTTACCATGTGGAGTTAATACGTTTAACATTTTGGCTTTCCCATCATTAACTGTTACACGTAAATCGCCATATGCCTTAGGGGTAGGTGATGGTTTGTAAGTAGGCAAGTGTTCGCCAAATGCAATATAACCATCATGGTCTAAGTAAAATGCCTGACGTCCTGTCAATGTTCTCCATGGAACTAAGCAATCTACATTATAACTATAAGCGGCATAAGCACGTCCATTATCCATTAAACCCGACCATAACGGAGAGTTATTATAACGTCTTGGTTGTGCTTGTAAATCTTTGTAATCAATTCGCACTTGTTCATATCCTTTACCATGTTGAAGTAACGGCATTCCCGTTTTTTTCTCCATGTTAGTATAAGCTCTAACTGTTAATTTTCCATTTGTTAATGAAGAAAGTCTTAACACAGCATTTACTGCTTCAACATCTTCTTTAAGCGAAGGATAATCAACACCATTTACTTTTTGAACATGACGTTTGTCTTGCACCATTTCATTATAAACATCATCTGCCATAAAGCTTACACCATGTGCTCCCAATGTATTTGTATTTAAGTTAGCACCTAATGAAATGTATTTATTATAAATTTGAGTATAATCACGCTCCACAATTGCTATTTTATGCATTGTTTTTCCAGGAATTGCTTCACATTCACCTTTATACCAATCCTGTAATTTAGGTTGTGATATCTCATCGATACTATCATGTGATAAAGGAAGGTTTACAATATCCTTAACAGGGTGTGGCATATATGTTTTTGCCATTTCACTTACGGTCTTAGCCAATAGCTGGAATATTTGCCAATCACTTTTTGATTCCCACACCGGTGCAATTGCTGCAGATAAAGGATGAATGAAAGAGTGCATATCTGTACTATTGATATCCGCTTTTTCGTACCATGATGCAGCAGGTAGAATGATATCAGAATAAAGTGCAGTAGTATCCATTCTAAAATTCAAATCCACAACTAAATCCATCTTCCCTTTTGGCGCTTCTCTCCATAAAATTTCTGTTACATGATCTTTAGCTACCTCATCAGCAATTTTATTGCTATGTGTTCCAAGATAATGATCCAACATATACTCATGTCCTTTCGCACTTGCCATCAAAGCATTTCCTCTCCAAATAAACCAGTTTCTAGGGAAATTCACTTCATTATCAGGATCAGATACTGAGTATTTAATTTCTCTCGATTTTAATTTTTCAACTACATATTTTTTTATCTCATCATCTGTAATAGCACCTGCTGCCATTGCATCTTTTGATATATCTAAATTACTTTTATCATACTGAGGATAAAAAGGCATCCATCCATTTCGAACTGCCATAGCAGCCCAATCTGCAGAGTGTAAATTTCCTAATTTACTTCCAGATGGAATACTGTTGTATTCTGCTTGGTTGCCATCATAACGCCATTGATCTGAATTAATATAATGCCAAATTGGTGCTTGTTGTAAGCGATTTGCTCCTTGCCAATCTTTTGCAGCCATAATTGTTCCCCAAGAATCAACTGGAGCCAATTTTTCTTGACCCACATAATGGTTCATTCCACCACCATTTACTCCATTACAACCTGTAAGCATTTGAGTCATAATAGCAGAACGATACATTAAATTGTTATGAAACCAGTGACAAATAGCTGCTCCAACAATTACCATACATTTACCTCTTGTTACTTCAGCAGTATTCCCCCACTCTCTTGCTAATTGCAACACGGTATCTCTTCCTATTCCTGTAAAAATTTCTTGCCAAGCTGGTGTGTAGGCGGCATTTTTATCGTTGTAATCTTTTGGATAATCACCAGGCAATCCTCTACCAACACCATATTGACCAAATGTTAAATCGTACACAGTAACTGCAGGAATTTTTTTACCATCTACGGTTTCAATGTATTTAACGGGAACGCCACGTAAGGATTTTGTATTTAATCCGTATTCAACAAATTCTACTAACAAAACATCATCACTCTTATCAAGTAATGTTAGGGTTGGATCGTAAACGCCATTATCCTCACCATCTTCAAATTTCAAATTCCAATTCCCTACTTTTTCTTTATCCCAACGTTGTCCCATAGAACCTTTTGGCATAACTAAATTTCCTGAACTAGCATCGATGTTTAAAAATTTCCAATCACCATTTTCTACTTTTTCATACTTTTTAATTCGGTTTGCTCGAACCATTTTCATTGGAACATAATGATCGCCTTGTTTTTCAAGTTCAACTAAAAACGGACATTCTGTATATCTTTTAACATAGTCCATAAAATAAGGAATTTGTCTATCAGCATGAAATTCTTTTAAAATAACATGCGTTACTGCCATCCAAAATGCGCCATCACTTCCTGCATGAACAGGAATCCATTGATCAGCATGTTTTGCAACCATACTAAAATCGGGCGACATCACAACTGTTTTTGTTCCGTTATGCTTTGATTCTGAGAAAAAATGAATATCTGGTGTACGTGTCATACCAAGATTGGCACCCATCGACACACAAAATTTTGAATTATACCAGTCTGCACTTTCACATACATCGGTTTGTTCTCCCCATATTTCAGGAAATGCAGTTGGTAAATCACAATACCAATCGTAAAAACTAAGATTGACAGCACCCATTAATTGTAAATATCTTGCTCCAGAAGCATAGCTCAACATAGACATTGCAGGGATTGGCGAAAAACCAATAATACGATCTGGTCCATATTTTTTTGTAGTATATAAATTGGCTGAAGCGATTAACTCAATAGCCTCTTCCCATCTAACACGTCTAAAACCGCCCTTACCTCTTGCTTTTTGATAACGTTTTCTTTTCTCTGGATCATTTTGCAAATTTTCCCAAGCTTTTATAGGATCGCCACCTGTTTTTTCTTTTTCAGCTTTATATAAATCCAGCAATGCTCCACGCATTAAAGGATATTTTACACGAATAGGACTGTATAAATACCAAGAATAAGAGATTCCACGTTGACAACCTCTTGGTTCATAAGGAGGCAATGTTTCTTCTAAAAGAGGATAATCTAAAGCTTGTGTTTCCCACACAACGATTCCATCTTTAACATGTATATTCCATGAACAACCACCAGTACAATTTACTCCATGCGTGCTACGCACAACTTTGTCGTATTGCCAGCGGTTACGGTAAAACTCTTCCCATTTTCTTGTTTTAGGAGAGATAATGTCTTCTATCCAGCTCATATTTTTAGTTTTTAATTGTTATTAATCGTTTATAAATCTGATTATTTATTTGAATGTTTCTATTTGTCGATCATAGATATCTTGCTTAACCATTCCACTTTTTTTGTTTCTCCATAAAATAAAAATGAGTGAAAGAATTACTGACAGTCCTAAGAAACCATACAATAACATATCAACTGTTGATTTAGGATGTTGATGCATTTTATCTTTATCAACGATTGTTAAAAATCCAGCAAGAGCTACAATCTCTTCTTCTGTCATTGGATGATTTTTATAAGCAACTGTCATAGCAGGAAATGGTGGCGCGCCTAGAATTCCTTTAATTCCATCCTCACCCCCTAAACGTGTATACACATTTGTTAAATCTTTTGCTAATAATCCTCCAGGCATTACTCCATCATAATTAACATTGTGGCATGAAATACACGCTGCACCACCATTTGACAATCGAAGACTACCATCAAAATAATGCTGCCCTTTCACAGCCAATTCACCTGTTAATGCAATTGGAGCTTTTTCATCAGCCGCAATCGCAGGTTTCTCTTCTGAATTAGCTGCAATGAACGTAATAATTGATTTAATTTCTGCATCAGTTAAATTTTGATCAGGCATTACAACTTGATACTCATCAAAGATTGCTTTTGCATCAGCATCTCCACTTTTTATAAATGCTTGTGATCCTTTCACAAATTTTATAATCCACGCTTCATCTCTTTTTGCATTCACTCCTTTAAGATCTGGCCCAACCAATCTACCCTTCCCAACACTATGACACATCCCGCATGATTGTTTAAAAATTGCGCCACCATCCTGCGCTACTGTTGTACTGACCCCTAATAATGTTGAGAGCGCAAATAAACTTAACTTTTTAGCTAACACACCAAAGCTTCTCTCCAAGAACTTTGGCATTTGTGTAACAAGTTTTTTCATAATTTATCTATGTTTTATAATTTATATTTTAATCTACACCACAAAAGTGTGAATGATGTTAAACTAAAACTATG